>Ga0310691_10000063_pt1 | contig 207794 bp, 200 predicted proteins | sample 176DNAGHGlowgp2_FD_203887 | JGI IMG/M metagenome (GOLD analysis project Ga0310691, IMG submission 203887) | Sheep rumen microbial communities from Palmerston North, Manawatu-Wanganui, New Zealand - 1766 DNA GHGlow gp2 (v2) (version 2) | ecosystem: Host-associated > Mammals > Digestive system...
GGGAAGTCGAGCAGCGTCAATTTGATAAATTTAGACATATGATTCTATATTAACTTATTCATGTATTAATCTTTCAATTGTACAGAGATCCTCAGTCACGCCGTAATCCAAACCGGAAGAAAAATAAACCCATGATTTTGGAACATGAGGCTTCTCCTTGAACCTCTCACTGATTTCAGCTTTTGAGATAAACTTCACAGATGCCAGGGGAACCAATACAGGACAGATCACGAACCTGCCTTCATACTCATTCCAGGAGCTCCTGGTAAGACGCAGGACCGCAGCCGGATTTGTCGTATGGACCGCAGCCGGATTTGTCGTATTATTCCTTGACTTCTTCATATGCAAATTAAATGCACGGCGGCCTTAAAGGTCACCGTACATCTTAGAATAAAGTTCCTTGTGCTTTGTCTGCATGATCTCACGGAGCTCGTTACGTCCGGCCCAGAGCATGTTCTTCACGTTCTTGTAGCCGTACTTCTCCTTAATCTCGTCGACATGCAGGTTGTTCAGGTACTTCTCGACCATGCAGTTACGCATACGCTCATTCGGGAGCAGGCGCATCTCATTAACGGAAGTGTCATAGAACTCCTGCCATACCTCATTCATGGTCACGGAGCGCATCTCACCGGTGCCCTCGCCCAGGAACAGGTCGGGATCGCTGTCGTCATATGCGTCGGTGTTCATGCCGTCGGCATAGACGGTCTTGGGATACAGATCGGAGATGTCGTTGTCGACGACCAGGTCCTTGTCCTTGCCACGGGTTGCGACCTGCAGGCACTGGTTGCGGCAGATACGGTAAATCCAGGTGGAGAGCTGTCCCTTGCCCTCACGGAACTTGCCCGGAGTGCCCTCGGGGCCCTGGATCTTCATGAAGACCTTCTCGAAGGTGACCAGGACAGCCTCCTCCGCATGCTCGTTATTGCCGAGTATGCCGAATGCGTAGTTGTGCAGGCCGCGCTTCATACGGTTCATGAGGGCCGTGAAGGTACGGTCACACGGATTCTCGAGATACTCATTGCAGATTGCGGTGAGTGTATCCTTCTTCTTTTTATCGGTCAGCTCGACGGGAACGGGCTCGCCGATTACCGGAATGAATGTGGGCTTCTTGACCTCGGCCTGGGTGTTCTTGTTCATTGTTTCCATATTTCCTTTAAAATTTAATGACTTAATACTGATGCGCCGGAGGCTGTTCAGAAGCTCACCGGCTTAATTACGATGCAAAGATAGCGCTTTTTACCGGAACAGAAAAATTTTCCGGCGTTTTTTCGCGATTAAAGGTCTTTCTTTGCATTCTGTTCACGCGCATACCCTATCGACGCGCGTATGTTCATATTCATGTCGATATAGTTGCGCCAGATCTCGTCCCAGCCTTCCTCAAGTCCCTCAATCGAAGGCGCCTCTATGAAGTAGCATCCGCCGTCACGATTGTCAATCGTCCAGGCGTCGTCCGGATATCCGGTCATGACGCCTTTCAGGGGAACCCCCTCATCTATGTTTTCTCTGTAATGGATATAGAGCTTCAGTCCTGTCGCCGGATACTGGGTAATATACTCCTCAGCCACGTATTCCTCGACATCGGGATGGAAATCGGTGACGCTTGTGTTAATGAACATGCGGTATACCGGATCACCGGCCTTGACCTGTCTGAATGTCTTGAGAATTTGATTTGCTTCCATAATTTAAACCTTTAATACCATATAATATAACGAACGGGAAAGAAAAAAGTCACCGGAATTTGCGATTTCCGGTGACTTTTAGCATATGGAAGCTCTCGGCTACTCAGCCTTTGCAGGAGCGGGTTCCTGTGTCTCCTCTGCGGGAGCGGGAGCAGGAGCCTCTGCAGGAGCCTCACCTTCCTGCGGAACGGGAGGAACAGGAGCGACCGACCAGAGCTTGGCCTGACCCTCGGGAGTCTTGATGGACTCCATGAAGCCGGCGATGACATTGTACGGCGCGAGAGACACGAGATTCAGGAACTCGTTCATCTGCTGCTCCGTCATCGGACGGTTCTCGAAGTTCTTCAGGATATCGAACAGCTGCCATACCTGGATATGGCGCTCGGGGATACCGAGCTCACGGTTGTAACCGAGGTTTCCGATAGTCTCCTCAAGGGCCTTCTTCAGCTCGGGCTTGATAGTCACGAGCAGCTGCGGGCGGGGATCCATCTGAGGAACGGCCTGAGGCTGTCCCTGAGGCTCGTTGTACTCCTTGGTCTCGGGCTCCGGCATCTCGGCGTCGGTTCCCTTCACCTCCTGATCAACCTCAGGATTCTTAGTCACGTCTTTTGACATACTTGGAAATTAACGTTAATTTTGTTTGTCGTTCGGCTGCGCCTGAGCGCATGCACCTCTTATATATTAAACGCTGAAGAGCGTTAATTGTCATTCCGGTTTCTTCCTTGACGCTATCATATCCGGCGATACATACCGGATCTTGTACAGAAACTTGATATCGAGTGTATTTATATCGTCAAATGAAGGCACACGCATCTGCAGTTCCATCGTAAGCCGGTGCTCAATCGCCTTGATAATATCAAGGAACGTCATATCAGACGTCCTGTTGCCCTCTATCCATACCGGCAGGATATGCCGTATCTTGAACGACGCCACGATGACGTACTCGTAATAGATGAGTATGACCTTAACATCAGAGCACTCATCCGTCCGGTCGGCGTCGAGCGGCGGATCGGCCATCGGATCGAAGTTCTCAAAATCCTTGTAGATTATCAGGTACGGGTCATTAAGATAATTACCGGACTCTATAGTGAACTCGGATCTGGTCTGTTCAATCTTGAGAAGAGGATTCTCCTCCGTGTCCTTCTCAGTCTGTATCTTCGAATTGCCCTTCTTGATTTTAGGCTTCGGCGGTTTTTCAATAGTCTTCTTTCTTACAGGCATATAAAATTAAACGCGTGCATATGAATTATGTCACATGCACGCATATCTATATTCAAGACTGAATTAGTCTTCGGGATTATCAGTTGGCGTATCACCGCCGGACTCACCGCCGGACTCGTCACCGCCGGTTGAAGGATCATCAGGCGTGGGAGTGTCTCCTCCGGTTGAAGGATCCTCGGGCGTGGGCTCGTCACCGCCGGTTGAAGGATCCTCAGGTGTGGGAGTGTCACCGCCGCCGGGCTCGTCACCGCCGGGTATATTGTCCTCAACATCAGAGTCAAGGCCGAATTCGTTCGTAGAGTCACAGAACGAGAAATGTGGCCTGTCCACATTACCGCCGGTCAGGAAGTTCTCCTGAAGTATACGGCTCTTGAAAAGTCTAATAAACTTCATAGGTCGAATAAAGTCCGTTATTTTTAAGCGGTTACATTGATCACAGGCCACTCGTCCTCATTGTAGGAACGGACATAGTCGGAAGGATCCGCGTGGTTGTCAAGGCATCCGATAATAACCTGTCTGTCGTAATGGTCAGGCTGAAGTCCGAACGTATCAGTTCCGCCTGCATAGACCGTACCGTCAGGCATCGTGAGATTCTTGATATTGATCTTCAGGCCGGTCTCCTTGCCGAAGCACTTGCCGAAATCCTCACCCTTTGTGTGATCGGCGCGGTAGTCCTCAAGCAGCATGAATCCCGCCCAGATGCCGGCCGAGCCTGCAGGATCCTCCCATCCGTCGCAGACACAGTCCTCGATATTAATCGTGACGTTCTTCGACATGCTGTAGTTGGAGAACCTGATCGCGTTCGAAACCTGCTTGAAATAGCAGTTCTTGATTGTGATGACGGCATTATCGGCACAGTCGAAAATCAGGATACCGTTGTTCGTGATAGTACCCTCGATGCGGACGTTGTCGACGGTAATCCTCCGGGGCCTGTAGGTCTTCGTCCCGCTGTTGAGTCCGATCTCAATCGCATTGTAACGGGTACCGGCGCATGCGGCGTCCGTCAGGGTGACGTCCTTGACGATTACCTCATCATCGGCCTTGAGGTTGATTCCGCAGTTCTTGTTGACGGTAAGCTGCGACCTGTTATAGGGCGCGCTGTACACGACGTTCTCAAGCTTTACGATTTTCATAGTATATTTCAGTCTGGTGTATTTTTCAATTAATGACCCGACTGCACATTACTGTGCAATCAGGGTCATGTTGGTATTCTCACCGGTGTGCTCGAAGTCGGTCGCGAAAACCGAGTTCGCCACGACTGAGACAGGCTGGGAGACAGACTCACCCTCTCCGGCCGTCAGCGCGACGTCCTGGGTCGTGTCATTCACCGTAACGGGATCCGTGCCGGAGGCGAGCGTCTGAACGGCGTTCTGCTCCTGTGCGGCGGCCTCGAGGGCGTCAACCCTTGCAATCAGGACCTGAAGCGCGGTCTTGAGACCCTCATTCTCAGCGGCGACCTTGTCGAAGTCGGCCTTCTTGACATAGTTTGCCGCGAGAGACGCGTCGAGCGCGGCGACAGACTGCTCAAGGCCCTTGATGTCCTCGAACGCCTTGTTCAGGCCCGCGGAGACGACCTTCTCATTGTCGACGATGACCTTGTAGACGGCCTTGCCCTTAACGGCGTTCTCGCCGTTCTCGGTAAGTTCGTCATCGATGGTAATCTGAGTCTGATTCTGAGACAGGGCCTCAATCTGCTGGCCGATCTGGTTGACATGACCGGTAACATAGCTCTGGATGCTGGCATCCTCGGCGTCGATAGCGGTCGAAATGTCGTTCTTGGATGCGAACGAGTTGAAGTCGGGCAGCTCAGCCTTCGTGGCGAACAGCGTAAAGTCGGGCAGCTCAGCCTTCGCGGCGAACAGCGTGAAGTCAGGCAGCTCGTTCTTCATCGCGAATGAAGAATAGTCGATACCGTTAATCTGGTCGGCGATATAGGACTGGATGCTCGTGTCATATCCGGCAAGATCCGTGGCAAAGGCGGTCTTGGTGACATAGTTCTGCTCAAGATCGGCAGAATTCGTATAGTCACCGAGAGCGGTCGTCAGGGCGTCGCCGGTGATCAGGTTCGGGATGATCTCCTTAATGTCGTTGATTGACGAGTCAATCTCAAGGAACTTGGCGTCTGCGTAGTCCTTGGCCTGACCGACGGCATTGGCGACGGCCGCGGTGTCCTTGTTGTCAATCTCCTCCTTGGTGTAGGTACCATTGGCGACAGCCTCGACGGAAGCGGCAGATGCCTTGGTGACAATCTCCTCCTGGAGCGCATCGATAGAAGCGTCAATATCGGCGTCCTTGAGCTGCTGCTCGGCCTGGAACGCGGAGACGTCGGCCTTCAGCGCATAGGTATCGGCGGCAGTGCTGGAATCGGCAGAGATACGGGCCTCGAGCTGCGCAAGGGCGGTATCGACCTCGGCCTTGGTGTAATAGCCGGTCATGTCAACCCTCTTCTGGATGCCGAGACGCTCGAACGCGCCGGCCTCACCGGTCGGGTTGATATACTCGACGAACATGTCATCCTCATGCTCACCCTGATCGGCGACCAGATAGATGGTGGACGCGCTGATCTCCTCGATGGCGTCAAGAGACTCGACAACCTCGAACTTGAACTTCGGAATCAGGCTCATCTCAGCGCGGAGATCCGATGCGAGCATCTGGACGTTGCCGAGAGTGGCGAAGTTGTTCTGCTGCAGGATAGGATTGACGGCATCGGCCACCTTGGCGGCGAAGTTGTCCACCACGTCGTTCCACTGAGTACGCTCGGCAGCCGTGATGTGGGCGACCGTGTCATTGAAGTGGGCGGCGGCAGTCTGCAGATGAGCGGCGAAATCAGTGGCGGACGTGAAGTCTGCGGGGTTGATATCATCCGCACCGACCTTCTCGAACGCATTGTTGTGCCATACGTACTCGGTATAGAGATTGCCCTCATGGGCGAGTCCGTTCTCCTTCGGGATCAGGTAGATCCTGTTGGCCATAGGATGCTCGATGTCGGTCAGGGCCTCATGTACGCTGATGGCGAAACCGTCATAGTTCGCAAGGGCCTCGGCGATACTGGCGTCGATACGCGCGCCCTGTGCGGCCATGGCCTGTTTGGTGGCATACGTAGAGGCTGCGAACTCTGCGGGGAGGTACGTGGCCTCGATAGCCGCATAGTCGTTACCGGTCAGGAACTTCTGATCGGCCTCGTTCTTCGTATAGTAGCCGTCAAGCTGCGGGATGGCCTTCTCGCCGATGTTCGTCTCCGTGAATACGTCCGCGGGGATGTTCGACAGGGCGATGCTGACGTCGGCAAGATCCTGCTTCGTGGCGAAGTCCGCGCCCTCGAGCGTCTCGACACGGGTGTCAAGCGCACCAATCTGCTCGGCGGTCGCATAGGTCAGGTCGGCCTCGGACTTCCTGAGATAGCGTGTGTCGGCGACAGAGGTCTTGAGGAAGTCCTCCATACCGTCAAGATTATTGACGTTCAGCTCAGAGAGTGCGACGGTAATCTTGCCGTCTACCTCAGCCTTGGTCGCATAGTTGCCGGCAGGCTGCTTCGCGTTCCAGAAAGCCTTCTCCTCAGCGGTCACGTGCACCTCCTCGTTGTTGATATGAGGAATGACGACAGTGTTCTTGAGGTCGTTGAACGTGGTGGTCTTGATGTAGCCGGCCAGCGTAGTCGCCAGCGAGTCATTGTCCACGAAGTTCTCGAGGTTGATCGAGCCGTTCACGAAGATGTTCGAGAGACGGTTCCAACGATCGCGCTCGGCGGCCGTGATGTGAATGTCGCCGTTGGCCGTATGGTCACGAAGGACAGACGCATAGGCGATGAACGTCGAGACATCGTCCAGGTTGGTAGACGACAGGCTCGCTCCGAAAATGTTCTGGCGGTCACGCGGGGTAACGGTATTCACCTTACCAGTGACAACAACCTTAACCTTATCGTTTTTTGCCATAATTGTATGTCAGTTTTTACATTATTTTTCAGTCCTTTACAGGATCTGCATTATTTATCGGAGGCGGCTGTCGACCAAAAAGAAAAAGTCCCGGGAATCCCGGGACCTACTGCGTCATCCTCATACGCCCGACGAACTCGGGCGGCATCCATGAGGAATCCCTGTAATACAGATCCATAAAGCATCCGTCAAGGATATAGGTTATGCACCAGTCGGTCTTATGCCGGATGCCCCGGCCGAGCGCCTGAATGATCTTATTGGCGGTATCCGCCTGATACCATCCCGGTATCAGCTCAGACTTGGCCTGTACGAGCTTGTCCGCGAGCGACGCATAGGGTACCTTCATGATAATGATGAACCTGCACATGTCATCCGGGAAGTTGACGCCCTCGACGAGCGACGGCCCTGATATGATCTTGTCCGCCGACATCTTGAACTCGTCGAGCGCCCGGTGCTTGTCCCTCGCCTTCTCATATGATATCAGGCGGCGCTGCAGCGACGGATCGGCGAACTGCAGCAGTTTCTTCGAAAACTCGTAATTGCCCGTGTGTATCAGTCCGTGCTGGCCCTTGTGGTACTCGCATATCATACTGATGTAATTCATAAGCGCGGGGAAGTTCTGATCCTTCTCCTTCCAGCTCATTCGGCATCCCTGCATGATATAGATGGGCGAGTTCGTGAAGTCGAACGTGGACGGGATACGGCTGAACATGAAATCAGACTCCGCCGCGCCGATATTGACACGGAACATATCGGGGCTGCCGACGGTCGCGGACAGGAGCATCATCTCCTTACACCTTCCGGTAAAGAACATGTTGACCATTGGTCCCTCTTGCGTGCAGTTGAGCGTGAACTCCTCGGCCTTCTGTCCGTTGACTACGAGACTGTCAATGCCTATCTTCTTGATGGCGTCGTTGAAGAATGAGATCATCGACTGCAGGTTGGATACGGCCTGCAGGCCGAACGACACCTTCTTGGAGTCCTTGTCCTTCTCCACGTCAGTCTTATTAGCCTTGTCGGACATCCACTCGGCGATCTTCTCGCCGGCATGCTCCCAGAGGCACAGCGCATCCGTCAAATCGTTCAGGTATTCATACGCGAGTTCCTTTGTGGACGCGTTGAATATCCTCTTGGACAGCGATATCAATGTATCCGCCGATATGTCGACATCCGTCTCTATACAGTGCGACGTGGCATATTTCACGATAGGCTTGAACGTATTCTCATAGGTATACTGGCTGCAGACAGGCGCGCACAGCGACTGTATGATTTCAGGTATCTTATGGCACTCGTCGCATATCGTGATATTCCTGATGTCGAACGGCGGTATCTTCTCCATCTCGTCGTACATCGGCTTGACGCGGTTTATCTCATAAAAATAGAGCTGATATGTCATCAGGGTGACAGGCGATGACATGGCCATCCTCCTGTGCTGAATGGCCTCACACGACATAGCACACGGGAATCCGGCCGCACATGCGCTGTCCTTGTTGAGCAGCCTCATAGGCGACACCTTCTGCAGGCGGCACATACCGCTCTGGAACGGCAGGAAGTTCATCGTACAGGTATACTGCGCATTTCCCTTCAGATATCCCCATCCGAGCCTGAATCTGTTAAAATCGTCAATATACTGATCGAGCAATGATATGTCGCTCACCAGGATATAGCTCCTCATACGGTAGTACTGATAGGCGACGCCTGCCGTCACAATGGCTATAATAGACTTACCGGAGCCCGTAGGGGCCTCGGTGACGTTAATCTTGGTAGTCTTATTGATTATACGATCCAGGGAGGCGATGATATTCTCAAGCTGGTATTCCCTGAACTGGAAACCTGTCCCGAGATGCTCGGCCGCCCATTCCCTGCACTGCTGTTCTAATGTCTGTATATCAGTCTTTTTCTCCACGTTATAACACAGGATTATTATAAATCTCCTTTATGTTATACGCGCAACCGGCTGTTTGGCCTGATTCTGCCCGGCTGTTTGGCCTAATTCTGCCCGGTCATTTGGCCGACGTATTTGTTCAGTCCCTTCATGCCCTCGGACTTGCGCTTCTTGGAGAAAAGCCAGCAGAACGTCCTGAACACGGTCAGCATGTTCCTGTCCCCGTGGTACTCGGACGGCGCCATCTGCGCGCTGCAGTCCTGCAGTATCCCCTTCCTGGAGCACTGCACCGCGAGGGCGTCTATGAGCGGCCTGTTGCCGCCGAACGTCGCCCTGAAGTTCATGACGAGGTTCTCGAACTGATCCCCGTGCATCGGGGTGAACGTATAGCCGTTGTCCCTGACGGCCGATATGAAGGCGTCGACCACGGCCGCTATGTCCTTGGCCGTCGACGGATCCACACGCTCCTCCTTCGACCTGCGGAAGTTCTCTATGAAGTACGGGGTGTCGATCTTGTACGACTTGCCTCCTTCTTTGGTCAGGAACGTCAGCACGAATCCCTCGGCCTCGCCCGATTCCGTATCGAGCAGGGGTATGGATGACGGTCCCTCCTGTCCGAACTTGTCGGTGAACGTCGCCGTGAACGGGGTATCGCTGTCCACGGGGTTGTGCGGGTCACAGTGCGCCTTGACGAGCTCTATGATCTCGTCCGTCTTGTCGCCGATGACGCCCTCGAATATGACGGGCACGGTCTCGGCCCCGAGACGCCTGGCCAGCTCCCGGCAGAACTCCATGTTGCCGCGGCCGTTCGACGTCGTCTCTATGTTGAGCAGGCACATATGGCCCTTCGGATACGTATTATAGTGAATGACGTGATGGGTGTTCGGCACGAGCACCTCGAAATTGACGATATGCACGTACTCCAGGATATCGGCCGCCTTCTTGCCGTTCTTGTGCAGGACGGAAAGCGGCTCATAGTATGCCGGATTCAGGAATATGTCAAGCCTTGACAGCGACTTGCCCGGGCCCGACTCGCCCTTCTTGCAGAAACGTGTCTTGCCGTTCTCCCTGACGAGCTGCATAGGCGTGCCGTCGAGCTTCAGCGTGATGCGGCACTGTGCCGTCCGCATCAGGTTCCTTATCTCTTCCTCATCGGAGGCTATCCTGTCGAACAAATGATCCATATAGTATACAAAAAAGTCTGTCAATGTATATATTGACAGACTTTTTCTCATATGCTTTACGGATTAGATGTCTCCGAACACATCCTCAGGATTGATGGTGTCCTCGGTCGCAATCTCGCCGTTCTTCATCTCAATCTGGTCCTCGTCGCCTGCATCCGCGCCGAGTCCGTCGGAACCGTCGTCCGAGCCGTCGATGTCGGCGGGCGGAACCTCGCCCTCGGCGGACTGATCGTCGTCGATAATCTCGCCGCCTATCTCCTCATTGAACTTCTCGGCCGGATAGTTGTACTCACGGGCGATAATGTCCTGGACCTGCTTCGCATACGATGTGTCCTTCAGACGGACCTCCTCGCCTTCCGGATCGGTGGACGTCGCGGTCGGATCGATACCGTTGTCCGCATCGGAGTCGGTCTCGGGAGCGGGCTGGTCCTGCTGCTGGTCATCGCCTCCGGCCGGAGCCTGGTCGGCGAACGCCTCATTCAGCTTGTTCTTGCGCATCTTCTGCCTGAGCGACTCGAACGGATTGCCTCCGCCGGGTGCGGGTGCCGCGGGTGCGGGTGCCGGAGCGGCCGGAGCGCCTCCGCCCATACCAGTCATGTCGCCTCCGCCCATGTCAGCGGGAGGAGTCTGGTCATCCTGCTGCTGGTCGTCCTGGTTGTCGTCGTCCTCGGCCGGTGCCGCATTGACCTTCTCGAGGACATCCTCGGGTATGCCGTTGTCGACGAGCGTCTTGATGAACTCGTCGGCATTGTTCACCTTGAACACGATACCGGTCAGGGTGGCGACGGTCGAGCCGACCTGCTCCTCGTCCTCGTTAAGTGCGTTCTTCTTCAGCCACGCCTTCTGGGACTCAAGTATCTCGATGAGCCTGACCTGCTTCTTCAGCTTGGTGCGGAGCTTGTCCTTCTCCACGACCTTGGACTCGTTGAGCGACTGATATACGGTCTTCCACCTCTTGAACGAGCGCTTGGACTCGATAAGCATCTGCTCAACGTCAAGTATCTGACACTCACTGAGCATCTTACCGTTGACCTTCACATTTCCGTACGGACCCCTGACAGGCTTCTCAACAGGCTTGGACGTAATCTGTTCGGCCTCGTTGATCATGTTCCTGAGATTCTCCTTCTTCTCACGACGGGACTCGAGCAGGGCCTTCATCCTGGCGACCTTGCCCTCGAACAGGTTATGCACTGCGTCGAACTTCTTACAGATACGCTCGAGCAGGGCCTGATCACGGACCTCGTCTATAATAGAATGAGTAGCGGACTCAGAAAGATTCTGTGTACCCTTAGGCTTGCCATTCTCATCAAGTATATAAGCCTCATCAGTCTCTTCAGGATCATCTACAGGCTCTTCAGGCTCTTCAGGCTCTTCAGGCTCTTCAGGATCGTCGAGCTCGGCAGGTACGTCGAACTCATCATCCTCACCGTCGCCGGATCCCTCAATGTCGACAGTACCGTCATCGACAGGCTCTACATCGACAGGGGCGTCCAGGTCAGTGTCGCCCGCGGGATCCGCGGCGTCCTCACCGGACTCATCAGACGTGAACTGAGTGGGATCCTCGATACCGTAGTCGGCAAGTACGGACTCCACAGTCCCGGCATCGATATTGAACAGTGTCATGATAGGATTGCCATCCGAGTCGTAAGAACCCTCGACAGTCGCGCCTGCGGCCTCGAAGTCGTCCGCAAGATCATTGAAGCTGCCCTGGAAACCGGCATCCTTCAGATCGGCGGTATTCATTATGAACACATCAGTCATATCGGAAATTCCTTAATTTCTTTTAGTTGCGTTTCCCGTTATTTATCAATTAAGTATAACGGCTCAAATCAAAAGCGAACGCATGCCCGATTTGTCGTCTTTCCGGCCGTCCTGCCCCATACGCCGGTCCATCTCCTCGACCTCATAGCCGTAATGCCGCATAAGCGCCGCCAGGATATGCCGGTGACAGAACTGACCGGGTTTCTCCCAGCACAGGAACGCGACGCCCTTGTACTGGACACCGCCGATCGGACGTGAGAACTCATCCTCCATCTGCCGGAAATAGCCGTCGCATGATCCGAACTTCCGGTTAAGCGTCTCAATCAGGGACTGAAGATACACACGCTTGTACTCTTCCTCGGATACGGTGCCTCCCTTGATGCCGGCGAGCAGCTCGGCGGACGGCGCAAGTATGTTCCTGGGGGTATACAGGAAATTCGGTATAGAGGTCGTCCTGAAATAGTCGGGAAACGATCTGCTTATACCGATACAGAGGATATCCTGGGGTATGTTACGGAAATTGCCGTAGTATGACGTATACCATTTCATTACAATTTAACGCCGAGCCTGTCAAGGTGTCCCCAGAGCGTGTTGCGCATAAGGTTGACTATGCCGTCATAGCTTGATGAACTGTATATCTCGGTCAGATCATCCACGGCGTCGTTCCCGTTAAAACGGCCGTCGCTGTATTTGTCACGGAGATTCCTGATAATCCCGCCGTCAAGGTATTTCGTCACATAGGGCTCCGTGTATTTCAGGATATACATCAGGTATTTCCAGGCCTTTCTCGCCTGTCCGGAATGAACCCTGACGTTAAGTTCATCGACTCCGGTATCGGAGAAATTCGAAAAACTCCTGAATACCGCCGTCATGATACTGACGGCCTTCGGCAGTACAAGCCTGTCGATACCCGTCTCGCTCAGTATCCGGTCAAGCTTCTCCACCTTGTAAACACAGGGCTTGCTGTCGGCGATTTCCTGCAGCCTCTCCGGTCCGATTTCCGTGAGGAACTTTGCCGCCTGATTCAGACGGGCATTTATCTCACGGTCGTCTATTCCGTCTATGAATCCGGATACAGTCCTGGCAATCGGATCATTATCATCAAAGCTGTCAAAATCACCTGACGGAATTCCGCCGCCGTTACTGATACTGCCGTCCTTTCTGAAACATTCGGACACATGCCGGAATTCATGCTCAAGGTATCCGGCAATATTCTTCCAGACACCGTCACGGGTACCGTTCAGTTCAAAGTCATAGTCGATATTGACGAATATCACAATCCTGTCGGTTATACTGGTATCGACATACATCGGATTCTGTGAAATCTTCGGCTCGAACTCCCTGACATTATAGTAAATCCTGTAACCGTCGCCGGATTTCGTACAAATCCTCCTGTCAGGCTGATATGAGTATTCTGTATCGATTTCACAGGATTTCCTGCTGTTTAAGGCACTGATCAACCGATCCGCCGTATCCTTTATGACATCATCGAACACCGTATCGACATGGCATATCTCGTACAGGGCGGATCCCCTGTCCGGAAATCTGCAGTTCTCATAGAGCGGGGACTCATAAAGACTTCGTACAGTACCGAAGAACCTTGTGACAGAAGAACTTTTCCAGACAGCCTCCTCGTCGACCGATATGAATCCCCTGGACTTGTCGAAAAGGATCCTGAGGACGCGGTCCGATACAGACGGGCAGTCCTTTTGTATGTTGGAATAGGACGTCTTGAAAGCCTCGAAGTCGTTCTTCCTGATATCGTTCCTGGCCTCGGTCGCCGATATAGGACTGTCCTTATGCGGACCGTCCTGATACAGCAGGGGCGACATCTCGAGCTTCGGATCGATGACCTCGACGCCCTTGCGCCAGCCCTTGCTGCCTTTCCTGAAATTATTCACGAAATCCTCATAGGCGCCGTCCCCGTCCTTGCCTGATCTCACCAGGATGAATCTGCCGTCATTCCTGTTGACTATGCCGTAGCATGCGCTGATGGGGCCTTTTCCCTTCTTGGCGGACGATACGACCTTGACACGGCTGTCATTGCTGTACACGGCCTTGATAAAGGCGATCATGACGTCCCTGTTCATATCCCCGCGTTCATTGTTCGACTTGATAATGGTCACGTCGAATCCGTCATCGCCGTACTCAGAAGCCGCCCAGTCGGTAAACCTCTTGAGTATCAGGTAATGTCCGTCGGTATAAGGGCTGAACGAGCCCGGGAAAAGCATATGAACCTTCTTCATCGGATAAAACAAGGGGCCGGAACTGTTTCCGGCCCCTTATTTATATCAGGCATTCATTATATCGGACTTCTCGACGCCGATAAAACTGTTGTCTCCGTACATGGCCTCGATCTTCGGTGCAGAGTCGTCACAGAACGATTTGCTGTTGATATAAAACCAGATGACCTTATGCTGATCAGGATCCCATCCTATCTTCTCAGGTACCGGTATCTCGTCCTCGCCGTCGGTCATGAATATCGTCACGACCGGGAAGTCTGCACTTTCTTCGGAATCCCAGAGCCTGTGTGTCCGATCCTTGATATCGAACAGTCTGCCCTCGAGCATTCCTATCATGGCGCCTCCGAAGTCCGTGCCGCCGGTCGCGTCGACCTGCTGGGGCTCCTCGACCTCGCCCTTCGGATATATCCTTCCGAAATAGGCGTTGGAGTTGCCGGCGAACGCGAACGTAATGATGTTCTTGACAGGCCAGCCGAGCTTGTCCTTCATCTCGCGTATCTCCTTGAAGAATACCTTGAGCAGCGGGAGATCGACTGAGCCGGACTCGTCGACCGCGATGCAGATGTTGCCCATGGACTTGCCGCCGCGGGGCTTCTGCTTCTTCTTCAGGTAATCAGGCATGTAGACCGTCCTGCGGTAGTTCCACCTGTCCTTCGGCGCCTTGAACGCGCCCCTGATAAAGTTGGCGAGCATCGTCTGCCAGTCGACGAACGTGGCGGTCGCCTCCTCGATGGCGTTCGATATGCCTGTGAAGAATCCCTCATGACTATTCTGATAATCCTGATCGCCGATGCCGCGCTTCTCAGCCATGTTCTCGCCGATATTCTTGGCAAAAGGATCATCCGATCCGGCTATAGTGCCTTTATACCTACCGTTTGAATGGGTGATTGTATCCTTCCAGAAATCCTGTGAGGCGTTCACGTCGGGGACACCTGCCTGTTCGGCAAGTTCCTGTGCCTTGGTATCATCGATAACATGAGGCTCGTATTCCTTCTTACTGTAGTCAGCGGCAGTTCCTCCGATTTTCTCAATATAATCATTGGGAGGAGGAGTACCTGTACCCGGATCTCCTGGAGTACCTCCTGGAGGACCATCAGGGCCATCAGGACCGCCAGGGCCGTCTCCTTTCGGAGGCTTATGCCTGTTAATCGGACCCGGAGTACCGCCGGGAGGAGTAGGACCGCCGCCGGGAGGAGTAGGACCGGGATCACTACCAGGACCGTCACCGGTACCGGGAGTACCTTCATCATCTGTTATCCATTCACCGCCGGGATCACCACCGGGATCACCGCCGTTCTGACTGTTCTGCTGAGCCTGCTGGGCATTCTTCTGGGCCTGCTGGGCATTCTTCTGGGCCTGATTGGCATTCTGCTGAGCCTGACTGCTTCCAGCCTGTTGTGCATTTGATGCGGCATTTTTACCGTTCTGCTGTCCCTGCTGGGCATTCTGCTGTGCAGATGCGGGAGTACCTTCAGTTCCACCAGACTGCCCGCCTTGACCATTCTGTCCGTTCTGACCGGACTGACCGCCTTGACCGGACTGACCGCCTTGACAGTTCTGCTGTCCCTGCTGGGCATTCTGCTGACCCTGCTGGGCATTCTGCTGTCCCTGCTGCGCGTTCTGCTGTCCCTGCTGGCTGTTTGACTGCTGACCGTTCTGCTGGGCCTGCTGACCGTTCTGCTGGGCCTGCTGACCGTTCTGCTGGGCCTGCTGCTGTCCTTGCTGACCTGACTGAGACTGACCGTTCTGTCCCTGCTGTTGCTGACCAGACTGCTGCTGACCTGCGGCCTTCTGAGCCTGCTGGTTAGCCTTCTGAGCCTGCTGGTTAGCCTTCTGGGCATTCTTGGTAGCCTGCTGTTCACCTTTCTGATCACCCTGCTGCTGGGCCTGCTGGGCCTGGTTCGCGGCCTGCTGGGCCTGATTCGCGGCCTGCTGTGCCTGGTTCGCAGCCTGCTGCGCCTTATCGGCGGCCTGCTGGGCCTTGTTGGCTCCCTTGGTGCCCTGTGCCTGATTCGCGGCTTGCTGAGCCTGATTCGCCGCAGACTGTGCCTGATTGGCGGCAGTCTGGGCGTCATTCGCGGCCTGCTGGGCCTCTGAAGTCTGTCCCTGCTGACCGTTCTGACCGTTCTGGCCGTTTTGCTGGTTCTCTATATCCCTGGCCTTCTGTGCAGCCTCCTGAGCCTTCTGAGAAGCGTTCTTCTCAGCTTCCCTGTCACCATTATTATTGGCTTCACGGGCCTGATTTGCGGCATCCTGAGCCTGATTGGCGGCATCCTGAGCCTGATTGGCGGCATCCTGAGCCTTATCGGCGGCATCCTGTTTTTCAGCGGCATCCTGTGCCCCGGATTCCTGAGCCTCATTCGCCTCACGCTGAGCCTCATTGGCGGACTGCTGGACATTATTGGCGGACTGCTGAGCCTGATTCGCCGCCTGCTGCGCTATATCGGCCTCGGACGCGAGATCCAGATCACCCTGACGTTTATATCCGTCATTCTTTTCATTCTTGTTATTCTGGTTATCCTTACCGGACTGCTGGCCTCCCTGGCCTTTCTGTCCCTGCTGGCCTTTTCCAGATCCTGAGAGCCCAAGTTTCTTCCTCTTGGCTTCTACGCCATGTCTGTATGCATCACTGGTCTTGTCGACCTGCCATGTACCCTCAAAGATACCGTGCGACAATGCCAGGCATATGTCCTCGTTAATCGCCCGGCATTCCTCAGGCGTAAGTCCGGCAAGGCTGATATATGACTCATTATTGACATCACCGCTCTCGAATCCGGATATAAAGTCAGGATCGTGCTCGTCCGTATTATGGGCCTTGTCCCATTTATTGTATCCGGCACCGTCCTCGATACCTGCGGCGTACTCGGGATGGTCGGCCATCAGTGACGGATCGGGAGTATTGCCGCGGTATCCGTCGAAATATCCCTGATCATATATCTCCTGAATACCGTTCAGAGGCTTCTCAGGCGGCTCGACAGGCGGCCTCTCGACCTTCTTCTGGAGCCACGGTCCGAAATACTTCTCCCACGCGTCATTCTGGTTGAGCCATTCGAAAACCTTCTCCCACGGCTGCAGGGGAACATTCACCTCAATCTTATCATCTTCGGTCGCGCTTGAGAAATCCACTATAAAACGGCGGCTCTTCTCATCATATTCGCCTTCGGCGAAATATGTATGGGACTGTCCGTACAGGAAATTATGGAAATTATCGTCAATCTTATAGTTAGGATTCTCGCTCTGCTTATGCGGATAGATGCCGCCGATTGTCTCCGTAATGTTCATGCCCTGCATCGCATAGGCCTCGAGCATCGAGTTGATCTCAAGGTCCATCACGATATTGAGCTTCTCAGGGGTCACGCCCCAGTCGGCATGCTTGTTCGTGAAATGATCGCCCCTGACATGGTGTCCGTACATATTATGGTACAGCTCGTGCAGGATGACATAGAGCAGGTACGGGTTGGAGTCGACGTTCGCGGAGTCCTCGCCGAGATCACCGCATACGCCCGCCGCGGAGAACTCGCCCTTGTGCATGGCATAGGTATCTTCCGCAAGGCTGTCGTAAGAAGCTCCCTGCATCATCTTGCCCGCGATATCCTTGATCTCGTCCTTATCGTCGATTTTGACCGCGAACGTGCCCATCTCATCCTCATAGAAATCATAACCTTTTTCAGTATACATCCTCTTCCACAGCCTGTGCAGGTAATATACGTAGCCCGGCGCCATATAGAGGTTGCCGTAGCGGTCGACTGCCATCGTATTGAGTTCCGGATGATCGATGAACACGATACGCATGTTCTGAAGATACTCTCCGATTTTCGGATACATACCCCTTGGCGAGGCGAAAGCCACCATCTGGTTATTGATGTAGTTACGCATGAGCTTCATGTCGAACAGCATCAGCGAGACGTACTTTTTCGGATCGGTTATCTTGTCGGCACCGCCCGCGGCGTCGACGGCCTCATAGTCGATGACGTTCTTGAAAAAATACTTCTTGCTGTTTATGCCGCTGATGCCGTTTCCATTCGCGGATCCGTCGGTCGTAGCAAGGCCCCTGGTCAGGGCTTCTGTCAGTTTCTTCATCATGATTGAGAAAATAGATTCCCGTTATTTATCGGTAAAAGAAAGATGCCCGACTGTCAATCGGGCATCTCTTGTAATATCCGGAAACGGACCTTCTACTGAGGCACGTCCTCACTGTCGATACAGGCCTCCGTCTTGCTGTCATCGACCTTCTTTCCGGCCTGGAAGGCCTTGGCCTGCTCAAGCGGGTTCTTGAAGATCTTCTGGAACATCTGCTCAGTATCGCCCTTGAACACCTTCGAGACGAAATCCTCATAGGTCTTGCCGGCGATGGTCGCCGAATACCTCGCACAGATCTCGGTAATCGCGCGCAGGAACTTCTCATCGAACATCACCAGAGGCATGTCGGTGCCGAAGATATCCTGGTACTTCTTCTCGAGTATCGGGCAGATCTTCTCCTCGAACGCATACTTGTACAGAAGAGCCCTCGCGGTCTGACCGAAAATCTCAAGCTGCTTGAAATAGTCACCCCAGAACTTATAGAAGTTCACGAACGCCTTGATCATCTTATCCCACTGGGCAGGGGTGGACACCTGATCGAACTTCATCGGCGTGCAGGAATCCTCGAAGAGCCTGTCGATGAGCATCCTGATATTGCTATCCTGACGTCCCATCGCACCGTTGAGCTTGTTGGGCATCTTGACTTCCGGACGCTTCGGATCGATGCAGCCGTGCTTCCAGATGTTCTGGCACATGGCGTCAGTGAACAGGCCGGATACATGGAAGTGATCGATGAACGCGCTCATGACGTTCATGCCGGCGGCGGAGCCGGAACCGATCTGGGACTTGGCCGAACGGATAATCTCGTCGTCGCTGAGCTTCGAATAGCGCTTCATCTCACCGGTCTTCGGATCGAACGAGTCGTCGCTCCAGTCGTCGCCGAACTTGTCACGGGACTTCGCGATAATCGCATTGGACACCTTCTCCCATGACGCGGGATTGGCCTTCAGAGTGGCGCGCTTCTTGGAGTTGACCTTGAGCTGATCGTCCGACAGGGTCTCGAACCATACGGAAGATCCGCGCGACTCGATGAAGTCGATGATGTTCTGCTCGATCCTCGGGTCGTTGGACGCGGTACGCTCCCAGTTGCCGGTCTCCAGGTCGATGTTGTAGCCTTTCGCCCACATGAGCCAGTCACGGAGCTTCGGGACGAACGTACACTGCTTGAAGCGGCGCGCATAGGCGTCCTCCCATGCGGAGGTGCGCTCGTCGTTCATGTCATAGGGACGGTTGGACGCGGACGAGATGATCCAGTGCGAGCCGAGCTTGTACTCGCCGAGCGCGTGCTCGTCGACGAGCTTCATGATGACGTTCATCACAGGCTCCGACGCACGGAGGAGCTCATCGAAGAAGATGATGCCGCCGTCGGCGCTGAACGCGGAATCCTCGATGCTGATGCCCTTGTTCTGGAGGTCCTTGTAGTCGCTCGACTTCATGCGGTGGTTGGCCTGCATGTCGCGTACGGCATCCTCCGCGGGATCGCCGGAGAGCGTGGGCAGGTACATCGGGAGCCATGTGGCCGGTACCTCCTTGGCGCCTTCGGTATCACCGGTCTCTTGATTCCTGTCGAATGCGGGAAGGAAAAAACTGTCCTCGGTCTTCGATGCGAGGGGCACGTCAAGGATAGAGCTCTTCTGTCCGTACTGCATGTTGAACGTCGCGATGACCTGGTTGGTGATGGCGGTCTTACCGATGCCGGGCGCGCCCCAGATGAGGAGCGGCTGGATCTTCTCCGAGGAGACAGCCTTGGACTCCTGCTTGGCCGAACGCTGGGCGCGAGCCATAAGCGACTGCTTCAGCGTGGCGTTCTCGGGATCGTCGAGCTCCTCGCGGGTCATTCCCATGCCCGCCAGGTACTTGCCGAGCGTCCTTTCGATGACGGAGGCGTTGTCGATGGCGAAATTACCGACCTTGAACGTCTGGCGGAGCTGCAGTCCGAGCTCGGCTACGATGTCCCTGACGCCCCAGATAGGACGGTTGGTCGTCTGGAACTCGGACGCGCCGGGATTCTTGAGGTTGTCGTCGGCAAAGTTCGGAATCTCGGTAATCGCCTCATTGAGCTCCTTGAGCATTCCCTCCTTCGTCACGAAGAACTCCTCAAGCAGGCCTGAATTGACGAGCTTGCGCATCGCCTTGTATCCGTACTGCTCGTTGACAGCCCTGAGGTACGAGTCCTTCAGGCTCTCCATCGTCGCGTCACCCTCGTCGGCGTTGTCGACGACGTCCCGCCAGAAGGCGTTGATCTCCTCAAGCTCCTCCGGGGTCTCCTGGAAGGCGCCGATATGGTTGCCGATGGAGATTCCGTTCTCCTCGGCGGCCTGGATGGCCTCTTCGGAAGGCAGGTACGTCACATCCTCAGGGAGCGAGCCTTCCTCTGCATACTGGCCGATCATAACGGCATTGACCACGGGGGCGGGCTCGCCGTTGACGAGCGTGCGGAGATATCCGCCGATCTGCTTGAACATAGAGCCGAGCTTGCCGAGTCCCGACTTGACGGCGTCCATCGCACCGCCGAGCTTCCGCCTGACCTTGTCGAAGTCCATCTCATTAATCTGGACGCACTCCATAGGGATGCCATGCTCCAGGACTCCGTTGTCGAACTTCATGCTACATGTACGATCATCCTCATTCAGGCTCTGTACGACGCCGTGAAGGCGGACCTTCCTGCCGCGGAACGTATGATCGATGTGTCCTTCGAGACACAGTTCACGTATATCCAAAATAGTAGGTTCCTTTTATTTTTATACGCCGTATTTATCAAACAGCCGGAAAAGCCGGATTGATAAATACCCGGAACAACCTAATATATCCCGGAAATGAGGACGATTAAGATAGACGAGGCCGCCAAGAACGGTAAGAGAAAGCGCGTCGAACGCGATCCGGAGGCCACCAGGGCCCGCATAAGGAAGAACGGCGGCGAGGCCCGCAAGCGCCGGGCCGACGACGAGAAATGGAAGAACGTCGAACGCGCCTATATCAACGGGCGCCGTAATAATCCCGACAAGAAGGACGATGATGAAATCGACGAGTGCGGCACGACCGCCCAGCAGCTGACCGAGGCCGGACGCGGCTATCGCGGAAACAACAAGGAGCGCCGTCCTCAGGCTTCCAAGACACGCCGTCAGAAGGAGACGCCGGAAGGCAATGCCCGCAAGAAGAGGGGCGCGTCCAAGGACGGCAAGACCGACAAGAAATGGAACAGGATGAAAAAGGAAATCATGAATAAGAACAGTGACAAGGCGGTGAACGAGGATATACAGGTCCTCAAGCCCGACTATGCGACCCAGCTCGCGGGCCGGTGCAGCATGCAGACGCGCGTGTTCGTGCAGCAGCTCGTCAAATGGCTGCAGGGCGTGTTCAACAACGAGAAAGTGAAGAACATGAGGCCCTCGGACTTCATCAAGCAGTTCCGCGAGAGGACCCTCAAGGGAATCATGGCACGTCTGGACGCCAATTCTCCCAAGGCCCTCCAGGAGGACTATGACAGGTATGTCAAGAAGAATATGAGGCTGTTCGAGGCGGTCGACGACAAGGCGCTCGACGCCATGACCGAGACCCAGCACATGATCCGCGACATGCTGCTCGCCATCCGCAATTTCTGCGTGCCCTCGATGACGGTCAAGACACTCGTCGAGCTGCTCGGATACTGGACGCCTGTCGGATACGGAGGCGTAAACGAGGCGTGATAAAAAATCCCCGGGAATTCCCGGGGATTTTATTTTGTATTACAGTGAAAAATAATCCTGTTCGCCGTTACCGAAATTGCGATCCCAGATCTTGTCAGGCGTTATATCAAAGGAACCGCAAATATCGACCATCTTAGTAAACAGGGCCATGAGCTCTGCATTACATTTCAGTTCAATCTTATAGCTGCTGAGTATATCCTCAGGCTCCTCAAACCATGAATAATCATACGGATTATTGGTACCGTAATTTCGATATGACTTATAGCCGATCATTGATACCATATCCGCCGGATTACCGTCTTCCGCGAGCATGGTCGCGAGCATGATAAGACATTCCCATTTGGTGGCGTATTCAGGCTCAAAATCACACTCATTGATCATATTATAGGCCTTATAGAAGATCTCGGCTGCAGGTTCTGAAATCATATAATAATCCATAAAGGCCTGAATCGGTGAACCCTTTACGGCCTCGATACCGGAACCCTCTGCGGTATCGGCGACAAACTCCTGTTTTCTCGCTCGATTGCCGGCCCTGAAGGCCTCGCCCATAATCCTCTTGCCCGTCGACGTATACGACATCGGATCGTGTCCGTTGCCGGCGATGGTCTCGAGCTTCTTAATGACGGAGAGCAGCTTATCCTTCTTCATCATGTAAGCGTACAGGATCTTGCCCAGTCCGAGCTGCTTGCCGGTCTTGTCACCCGTCCAGACCTTGGAGTCCGCAAGGGCGTCCTTGTGCCTGTTGATCTTGTTCACGACTATGTCGGCCGCCTCGATGCACCCTTTGACGGAATTACAGACGGCTATCGCGAGCTGGTGTCCCTTCGGCGCGGACGCGTCCTTGCCGTAGATCAGCCTGACGAGATCCTTGTGCGCCCTGCGGAGGGTGAACACGTTGTTCTCGAGCCGCGGCTCCAGCTTCCTGAGCATGCCGAGTGTCCATTTGGCGTCAGCGCCCCACATGGTCTTCTCGGCGCCGCCCTGCAGGTCGAAGAAATGGACGAGCTGCCTGATGGGATAGTACGGGCTGGTGCGATCGCGGCCCTCGTTTGACACGAGCGTCCTCACGAACTGGTTAAGTGAAGTCTCGTCCGAGTAGTCGACATCCTTGAGGATATCCGCATTGAACCTGCCCTTGATCGGCTTTCCGTCGACCTTGGTACGAGGACGCCTTTTCCTCGGCGTTTTCTCCATATCGTAGATTGAAGCCTCCAGGATCAGGCTGTATACTTTGTCAAGTGTTACCATAAAAAATAAAACCGGAGTCAAATTCCGATTTTATTTATTAGCTTATAGATCTCAATCTTATTCTTAACGGCATACTCGATACTCCGAATGTTGTCTATCGTCGAATCCATGAACTTGACCTGATCTTCCATCAGCGATATACGTTCCCTGAGGTCATTCAGCTGTGCCTCGATCTGGTTATTGATCTGGACGTCCGACGTGTACCGTATCTGCGACACCGTCTTATACTGATTATACAGGGACGCGTACTGGACCTTGTAGTACCTCGTCAGCTTGCCGAGTGTCCGCAGTACCAGATGATAGTACTCAATAGCGTCCTGATGGACGGAATACACGTTATTGAGCATCCTGTCGATACCGGGCATGTCCTTCAACATCCCGTTCAGCTCCTTGACACGTCCTGTCCAGGTCTCCTGCACGGCAGTGAGCTTCTCCTCAAGAGAAGTCTCCTGCTGTGCGGATACACTGCTGTCGGCCTGCTCAAACATGACTACTCGCCGGTTTCAGTTTCAGGCTCGTCGATGAGCTCGTCGCCGAGTTCGCTGAGGTCATCGAACGACGACTGATCGGGCAGCTCGAACTCAGGCTTGATGATGTTGTCGTTGATGTAATGCAGGTACTCGTCCGTAAACACCCTCGGCGAGAAGAACTGATCGGGCGACACCTGACAGCCGAGATGCTTTACAACAATGCCGACACCTTTAGTCAAAGTCTTCTTAGGCCATGCATACAGGACTCCGTTTTCAGGATGCTCGAATCTGTACGGCTGACACTCCAGCTGCTCGTCCGGCTTGAGCTTCATGAACTCGGCCTCCGTCAGGCACTTGCCCTGCATGACGCCGGCATTCTCCCAGTTCATGTATTCCTGGAGTCCCGTATACGGGTTCGGTGCCTTGAAGTACGGAATTGCGAACGTGGACACCTTCTTGATGCAGAACCTCGACTTGTCGATGGTCGCCTTGACGAGCACGCCGGCCTTCTTGACGTTCGCATGCTTCTCGGCCTCTTTGTCGTTCTCCTTGTCGACGAGCTTCGACGTGGACAGCATCACCGTGATGGAGCCCGCGTACTGCAGTCCAGAACCGGACGCCAGCTTCTGGCCGGGGACGTACGCGCCGATATCGGCATAGGTATGGGACACGGCTATCGTCGGTATCTGCAGCTTGGACAGGGGCACCGCGTTCACCCTGAACAGGGCCTTGACCTCCTTGGCCTTCGTGAAGTCCGCCTTCTGGTTGCCGGTCATGATATCGGCCTTCTCCTTGTCGGACGTCAGGTTGCCGATAGAGTCGATGACGAGGATGATCTTCGGGCGCTCGCCTCCTGCGTCGACCTTCTTCTGAAACTCGTCGCACATGTTGGCGATGAATCCGGCCGTCTCGGATATGGTATTGACCTGGCGGATGATGAAGTTGTCAGGATCACATCCGAGCCTCGCCACGAAGTCCCTGTCGATGGCGCCCTCTGAGTCGAGGTAGACGGGCGTATATCCCATCTTCTGCGCCTCACGGCAGATAGAGCATGCCAGGTACGACTTGCCGGTGCCGGACGGACCCGCGAGCGTCGTCACCCTGCCCGACGGGATGCCCTTGAATATATCGCCGGACAGTGTCGCGTTCAGGATGTAGTTGCCCGTCGGAATCCATTCGTCAATCTTGGAGAATGTGGACTTGCTCAGTATCTCCACACTGTTGTCAATCTTGCTGAGCGTTCCGAAAATGTCAATCTTCGACTTGGCTTCTGTACTTTTCTTTCCCATGTCTTTATCTGTTGTTTATTCTGTATCAGATACCGAGCTCCTTCTGCCTCCTGACGGCCTCGGAGTACGGAATCATCGCGTTTTCGTATATACCGCGGGAAGTCTTCTTGAACGGATACCCGCCGTTGATCCACCTCTGTTTGTCCTGTATCCAGACGACATCGTACCTGTCCTGATCCGTCGACGGCAGGACACACTCGTCAATCCTGGAGCTGACGACCTCATGCACCTTCCTCATCTTGGGCGCGTCGTACTCACGGTCCCTGTTGACGTTGTTGCTCTCGTACCCTGTGACGTCGTCGGTCTCGGTCTTGATGCGGACGCAGAGCCTGTCCCTGATGTCCTCGAACCTGATATCGGGCTCGCGGTCGAAGTAGTACGACAGGCCGCACGCCTTCTGGTACCTGCGGTGGTCGAGCCCGTACCGGATGCTGTACGCGTTTATCGTGGCGCCGAGTATGACGTCGTCGTACGCCTTGAACACCTTCTCCCAGTCATAGTGCCTGTAGTCCTTGAACCGCCTGGTCACGGTCCTCGACATGATGAGGAATGAGCCCTGTCCGTAGAATCTCATCTTGCTCCAGAAACAGGCCTCCAGCTCGCCCGTCCACATCACGCTGTCGTCATGCAGGTTCGCTATAAAATCGCGCGTCAGCGGGACGTTAATCCACGTGGACGTGTTCGTGCGGACGATATAGTCGTATTTCATGCCCTTCTCATCGAGCATGTCAAAAACGGCCATCGTCTTCGAATATGTGTTCTCAATGGCGTCGCCCGCGTCGACGCGGATCTTGTGCTCTTCGGGATAGACGCCTGCCGGCAGCCTGTCGGTCGCGGCGGTATAGAACCAGAACTCGGTGTTCGGCACCTCGCCCCTGATTACCGGACCGGCCCACGTGTCGAGTATGGCCTTCTCCATATCGGCATACTGCGGGTTGTTACAGGTCATCGACAGTATGACGACCTTCCTGTTGAGCACCGGCAGCACCGGCATCACGGTCCTGTAGTCGAAGTGCGGGAATATGTACTGCCTGGGGAACGCGAGCACGTCGACCGTATGGTCCGGCGTATTGAACAGGACGTTCGCCTTGCCGCGCTCGCCGGGCCTGAGAGAGGGGAACTTGTCGAAACACTCGACGCACTGATCGGTCAGGGCGTCGGCGTCCTTGAAATAGGTCCGGCTACTCCAGCAACGGAGCTTCTTCCTGATATCCGCCCTGAGCCATGACAGATGATGCATCTTCAGTTCCTTCCACGGGAACTCGTACGGCTCCACAAGCAGATGATGCACCTTCTGCGACTGCTTGCCGTCAGGCGTCTGTGTCATGACCGGATTGCCCTTGTCGTCATAGACATAAACCTTAGGCACCTCATACCGGCGCGTCGGATCGGACGGCTTTGGGAAATCGAGGCACTGCCATTTGAACCTGTACTTACAGGATGACACGAACGGGACGTACATGCCGTCCTTGAACGGATATACGAGCTGTGTATTATAGTCCTTGTAGTAGTTGACGTACCTGCAGTACGTGACCTCGAGATTCTCCTCGTCAATCTTCTTGAGCGCGTTCTCGAATGACGTACGGCTGTAGAACTCATCGGAGTCTATGACAAGGCAGTGTGTACATCCGGCGGCCTGCAGGTGATCGATGAGCATATTGCGCTTGTCGGTCTCCTGTATGCGTGCGAACTTCTTAAGGTCGGTTTCGACGAATACGATTTCGTTGACGTCCCCACGGTCCTTGAGCTCCTTTATGAAATGCAGGTCGGAAGGATCGATGGGATCGCCGTGATATGAGACAGACTGGACGCCGGCGACCACATAATCGATGAGTCCCTTGAGTTCCCATAGTATGTTGGGTATATGCTCCATGCCTTCGAAACACACGATGGCAAGTCCGAGCTTCTTGATGTTCTTCAATTCAGGTACCTTTGATTTAGGCTATATATCAGCCCTTTTCATTTAAACGCTTTTATACATGATAAGTCATGTTTTTAGCATAATAATAAGCCTTTATGCTAATTATAACAAAATCCGTGAAATTTTAGCTTAATTTCATGTGACCTTCTCTCACGCGCGCGATTCTATTTTTGTTAATAGGAGATTCTGAAAAGGGGTTGATAGAAGTGATTCACTTATTCTGTAATTTATTGATCAACCGGCCTTATGCATGTGCATGTACGTGCGTAAGCACGTGTACATACGCGATCATGCGCAACGCGCAGATATGCGCATATACGGCATGCGCGCGTGAGACCTGATAAATAACCGGTATGGACAGGAATTTCGACTTTGATCCCATCAAGATAAAGCTGATTGACTCAGAGGACAAACTGACGCCGGAGATTCTCAGGTGGCAGCATGCCGACGGTATCAGCGGCATGCCGGACCTTCACAGGCTCGTCCGGCAGGAGGGCGTCAGTTTCTGGACGTACTGGGACCGTGACAGGTTCGTCGCAGCCGATATCGCGGCGGTTATAGACAACAGCGTATGGTTCACCTACTGGATAGCCGTGATGCCTGAGTTCAGGTCGATGGGATACGGCACGAAGGTTATCAGTCTCATCGCCGAAAGGGCGTCCGACTTCGGCCTGCCGTACATGCTGCTGTTTGATGATCCGAATCAGCCTGGGATAAAGCCTGAAGAGAAAGAGACGAGAATCCGTCGCAGGAATTTCTATAAAAAGCTGAATTTCAGGATTTTAGATGACAAGAAAATCCGTCTGTCCGGAAAGGACGTATTCACACCGGCCGTTATCGGACACATAACTATTCCCAAAATATACGAAACCGTTGAATCTGCCAAGAAACTGATGTGGGAAGACCGTTTTTGGCAGGATTAGGCGGTAATAAATACACAAACTGAGGTCGGGACCCTGTCCCGGTTAATAAAAAAGAAACCCAGAGGGAGAGAATAATGGCAAATCCGAATGAAGACGTCAAATGCTATAAGTCCGTTTCATGCATCATAAGCATGCTGATTATCGCGTTTGTGTTCTGCGCCATCCTGTACGATCTTGTATGGTCGAAGCCACAGATAAGCCATGATATATCGGCGATACGGACGGAAGTGAGTAATCTTAACAGTCAGATACACAAGATAGACTCAATGAATCAGGAGGTGCACCAGAAATTCCTGGAGATCGCCGGCGCCGGCGCAGCCACCTACAAAGAAAAATAAGTGAATCACATTATGGCACAGCAGACTCAGGAAGAATACCGGAACGAGATAAAGGTCCAGAACTCGCTTCCGTTCAAGACGGACAATAAAATCGACAAGTTCGGACCGTATATCGAGGCGGTGGAGCCGGGACAGCAGCCTACAGGCCAGGCCAAGACCGATTTCGACGAATTCTATGCATCGGAGCGCGGTACTACGGTCGACAAGGCATCCACTATGGACAACTACAACGGATAGGGGATATCCGAAGAGAATACAAAGGCGGGGAATTTCCCGCCTTTATTTTTTCTCCTCAGGCTTGAGCATTTTCTCGAACATGTCTGTATAGCGCTCGCGCAGCCTCCTGTTGAATTCTCTCTCGTCATCCTCCACGCGTCTCTTGAAGGCCTTCGTATCGATTCTCGTGTCACCGGACGCCTCGACGGCGTCGAGGAAGTCTATTATCGTCTGTATGTTCTTCTCATGGAACTCGACCTCTGCGGCGGTGATTTCCTTGAGCAGTATGAGATCCTCCATCAGATTCACGTGTATTTTACTCGATTCCTCGACGGCCTTGACCTTGATAGAGAGCTCGGTCACATCGTTCTTGAGTCCCTCGAGTATGAATATATCACCTCCTACCGGGATGATGAAGCGCGCCATCAGGAAATAGAATGCGCCGATGATCACGGCGGCTATAACGCCGTGACGCAGCCATTTCGGCATGGCCAGAAAATGAGTCGCGAAAAGCTCGAACAGCTTCAGCTGAGTGCCCTCCGCGATCTGTATACCACCGTGCGGCATTTGCCTGATTTGCTCATACTCTTTCCTTATTTATCGGCAAAACAAAAGGACCGGTCTGTTAACCGGTCCTTTTGTTTTATTATTTTTGGAAAGACTCCATAATTCTTTTGGACAGCATCTCAGCCTCCTTGCGGTTACGGGGCTTACGTATCCTCATAAACTTCTCATTGAGACTCCTGTGCCTTGTCCTGTCCCTCGCGGACTCAAAGAACGGGTTATTGCCGGTCTGCTGCTGGTCACCGGGATTACCGACTTCCTGATCTACCTTGAACGGATCGCCTGCGGGCTCTCCGCCTTCGTCGGGAACGGTATCTCCGCCCTCCGGAGCGGGCTCTCCTCCCTCATCGGGATTTCCGTCGCTTCCGTCGTCCTCCAGGGTATCGTCGTCGTCGAGATCAGCTCCGTCAAGCTCGAAGTCGAAGTCTCCGTCGCTTCCGCCGTCGTCGAAGTCTCCGTTGCCGTCGCCTTCCCCGCCGTCAGGCCCGCTTCCTTCAGGTGCCGCGTACTTGTTAAGGAACTCCTCGCGGACCACGTCGAGCAGGATGGCCTTGGCGTTCTCGTCACACTGGTCATAGAAAGCCTGCATCACACGGCGCACGTCATCGGTCTTGAACATGGTATTAATTTCCCTGCTGAACTCGTCAGCGGGGTCGACCGACTCATTGAGCACGAGTACGTTCTCCGAGTACTTATTGATCTCGTATATCTTCTTGCGTGCCATATTATAGTATCGCTGTCATTTTTATTCTTCTGTCATCATAGACTCGATGAGGTTGATGAAACCCTGTCCGTACGGCGTGCCGTCGTTCCGGACATCCGTCTGCATGGCCTCGTTGAATCCCTCGATCTCCTCGCGGGCGGACTCGAGGTCGCGCTGGCGGTGACGGAGTCCGGTACGCGCCCAGAACTCGTCGACGTCCGCCTTGGACTCGAGTATGTAGCAGGCCGCCATTTCGTCAATCGATTTCCTGACCGCCTCGGGCGCCGCATTGTAGAGATCGATGTCAGCCTTGTCCGCGAGCCTGATGTAGTTCTTCTCAGAGAGCGCCCTGTCGGTAAGGGGACGCTGCCAGAGCGCATTGATCTGACGGATGTCGAAAATCCTCTGCTCCCAAATCCAGTCGGCACAGAGCTGCTTGTCATCGTCATTGAGCTGCGCGAACTTGTTGAACTCCTGCTCGGACAGTGAGACGCTGAACGGGTACTTCGCGATTATGGACTCGCGGACGGATTGCCTGCGTCCGTGGGACTCGAGGACCAAGTTGTATCGGTCCATAATCCTCCTGGTGCCCTCACAGACGTCATTCTTCTTGCGCTCGAGATCACCACACGCCTCATCGATGTCGCACGTGCAGTCCTTACCGCACTTGCCACACTTCGGACACTTACAGTCATCGTCATCGCATTCCTCAGACTCAGTCACCTTGCCGGCGCTGTCATGACGCTCGACCTTGTCGTTCTTGCCGGTAGCATTGGAGTCGATTTCGTCCTTGTCGCCGTCAGTCTCTTCCTTCTTCTCTTTCTCACGGGCCTGCTTGCCGATATTGTCGGCCTCTGAGCCGAGCTTACCGTCCTTCACGGCATTGGGCTTGGTATCGGCCTCCTCAAGAGGCTCCTCCGACTCCTCAATTTTCTTCTCCTTCTCACGGGCCTGCTTGCCGATATTGTCGGCCTCCGAGCCGAGCTTGCCGTCCTTGACCGCGTTGGGCTTGGTCCTTTCAGACTCATCGACCTCCTCGGTGCCGTCCTTCTTCTCGGGTGCGGCGCATCCCTCATTGGTCTCGTCGCCGCCGTCAGGATCCTCCTCTGATATGTCGATTTTGGGATCGTAGTCGGGATTCTCCTCATCCTTCACATCATCCTCGTCGGTCGACTCATAGAGCTTCTTAAGCTCCTTCTTCAGTTCGGTCATGGCCTTCTTGTCATCCCAGACCTTGGTGTATCCTGTATTCTGCAAGGCCTCGTAGAGTGAGAGGGACTCTCCCTTCATACAGGACCTGTAGACGCTGTTCGCGATTTTCTGTATGTCCATGGATTCGTTAAACGGGTTTTCGTTTCCGATTGCGGGACCGCCGCCCGCCGCACCGGGATCGGCTCCGGGACCGTCGGCCTTCGTCGAGTATTCAGGCTGGATGTCCTGGATGGCGTCCGTACCCTGCTCCTTGTACTCGGGGACGATGTCGATGATGTCTTCGGCATTGTGCTGCACGGGCTCCTCGGCCGGCTCCTCGCCTCCCGTCTCACCTGACATGTCGCCCTCAGGCTGCTGAGGCTGCTGATCAAGCCCGAGCTCAGCGGCCTTTTCAGGGGTGACGTTCACCTGGACGTCCTCGCTCATCGGCCTGTAGAGCTCCTCTTTGTTGACCTTGATGCCGTTGATATCGACTGTAATCTTCGGAGTCTCGTCGGACTCGAGGATCTGGAATGAGCCGGCGTCCATACCGAGGCTCTCAGCCTTGTTGAGGTCCGTGGCGCCTTTCTGCGCCGCGACCGACTCGTTCATAAACGAGGTCAGGCTTGTCCTGAGGGACTCATTCACACGGTCGAGCTTACACTGCTCGAAACCGGGCACGCTGACGATGTCATATGTGAATATCTGCTGTATCGCGACATGTGAGTCCTTACCGACCGAACCTGCAGCACGGGACGATACAAAAAGCGGACATCCGGCATCGACGATGGCCTTCATCGTCTTGCCGTTCGGGGTGTCGAGCAGCTCGAGCGTACCCATGACGCACTTCTTCTCCTTGTCCCACCAGAGGTCCGTTATCTTATGGGAGGCCTCCTTGAGCGAAATCTCGAATCTTCCGTCGGGATGGTCGAGCTCTCCGAGGATACAGCCCTCCTTCTTGATCTTGTCACGGAGATAAGCCAGGTGTGGAAGCACCTCGGACTCGTCGTATATACGTCCGTTACGGTTGACGTCGGTACCGTTCGCAGGGGTGAATATGCCTGTATACTTATAGGACTTTCCGCCGCCCTCGGCCTTCACCTCGTTCAGCGGGGTAAGCGACCTGTTACGGACTATAAGTTTCTTGCTCATGTCAATTCAGTATCTGAAGTGATTTTTTACTGGTTTATTTATCAAATACGGATCTCCGCCGATTATTTAAGTCCGTTCGGCCGGGCCTTGGTAATGAACTCATCGGGCGACGTTATCGTATGTGCCTCGACCGCGTCCTGCATCAGCCTGAAGAACATTATGCTTTCCTTCGGGATGACGAACGGGCAGTCCGTGAGATACGAGACCTCATCGGAAATCTCACCGGGTTCAGGCGTCTCCTGGTCCTGTGAGTTCCTCTTTCCCCTGACGGACGGCTCATGCGGATCGCTCAGGTCCCTTGACTCGAGCAGCCGATCGACCGTCGACGGACTGTCCTTCCATTTGACGTACGCCTTGGGCGCCAGCCTCTGCCGGATCCTTGCCCTACTGCCGGCGAATGCCTCCTTTAGCATCCTCGCGAAGTCGGACAGCCTGTCCGTATTGACAAGCCATACCCTGTCTGAGAATTCCGTAAAGTCCTGCCATGTAGGATCCCTGGTGACGATTTCACCTTCAAACGTGTTCCTCAGGGTCGTCTCATCCGTGAACCATTCAGGATATTCATACTGGAAGTTATATCTGACCGTATAGTGTTCCCTGCCGCTGAGCGCGAACTTCACCATCCTCACCCATACCTTATCGCCGAGCACATACAGCCTGAGTGACCACTCCTGCACGAACTGTTTCATATTCCCGCGCCCCTCGGCCGACCTCTTACTGCCTTCCGGCATAAGCCTGAAGATGTCTATGAAGTTCATGTCTTTCGGCATATGGCCGCTCTCATAGCCCATGACGCCGCGGACGAACGAATTCTCAATATACACGACGCCCGCAAGATGCCTGGTCCTACGATCCTGCGGATTCTCGACAACGACCCATTTGTCGTCCTCGAGCATCTTCTTGATCATGGCCGTGAGCATCTCCGCGGCCGACTTGCCGTCTGTATGGAAAGGACTGTCGAAGTCGAACGCCGACTCTTTCTTCCTGGCCTGATTACCGGCCCTGAACGCCTCGTTTACATTGCCGAAGGCCCTGTCGATACATTCCCTGAATTTCGCGGTATTCTCCGGATTGAGCAGCATCGTCGGATATCCGTGTTCGACCATAAGATGGGTTTCAAGATTGATTTCCGAGAACATATCCAGATACGCGTTCGGTTCTTCATTGCGTTCAAGGCTGTCACAGAAATAGTCCCATGAAGTACTCATCGATTCATCATAGGACTCGGTCGAGATCCACAGCCTGGCCCATCCGCCGTAGACGCTGACGTTATTCGGCGAATCACAGTCGAACTCAAATGTAATCCTCTCATCCAGGCCGTTGTATTCGACGGTCGGGGAATACACACCGAGCTTAATCGACTTGTCATCGAGATGTGAATAGTCAAGAAGCTCGGTATTATCGGGATACCTGTTCGTTATATCCTTGAAAAGCCTGAGAACGTCTTCGGCGTTACGGCATCCGAGAGATACCGACTCGACTGTATCCTGTACAGACTCCTTCTTCCTCGCCCTGTTGCCGGCGCGGAACGCCTCGATTACCTGACCGGCAAGATGACGCTTTGTCATCCATTCCTTTACATTAATACAGTTTTCATTTTCGCCTCCGGGTTTTTGGATTTTAATTCCGAGCCGTTTGATGAAAGGCATGAGACTCTCCGGGATATCCCAGATACAGTCACATTTGACAGTCAGATCAGCCGGTAAAAAAGTCAGTCCTTCACATCCTTTGATAAACAAATCACCTTCAATAGTCAGTCCCTGAGGCAAAGATCTCAGATTGGTGCAGTTTTCAAGATGCAGGCAGTCTCCGACCGTCATTCCTTGCGGTAATGACGTCAGTTCGGTACAGTTCTCGAGAAACAGATTGCCTTTGAAATCGGTTAAACTTGGAGGAATGCTTGTCAATTTTGTATAATCAAGAGATAAATCGCCTCCGACGACAAGATCGGCGGGCAATGAGGTTATCGGACAGTCTGAAAGTTCCAAATTCTCTCCTACGTACAGACCGGCGGGCAATGATTTTAATTTACTGCAGCCGCTGAGGCCTAACGATCCTCCGACCTTCAGTCCCTGGGGCAGTGAAGTCAGGCTAATACAGTCATAGAGAAGCAGACTGCCGAAAACCTCGAAATCAGAAGGCAAAGAACTCAGATTGCTGCAACCGGTCAAATCCAGGAAATCAGACGTCAGTCCTTCCGGCAGTGAAATTATGTCATCGCAATAAGTAAGATTCCATTCATCACTGTCAAGATAAATCCTGTTATTCCTGATTTCAGCTTCAACACCGGTCTGTTCCTCAAATTGTTCAATCCGCGCTTTAAGAAGGTCGACTGTCTGTACAGCATTCTGAACGGATTCTTTCTTCCTGGCCCTATTGCCGGCGCGGAACGCCTCGCTGACGGGCCATTCGATGCCGCATATGTCCCTGAGGATTCCCATGCGGTACTGGCCGAACGTCATGCCGTTCGACATTTTAGAGTCGTTGGCAAGTTCGTCCAGGTACATCTCCCAGTCATAATGCACGAATCCCATGTCGTCGACGTGCAGTATCCAGAAAGCCCCGTGGGGATCGCCCTCTATCGGCCAGAGGATTCCCTGCCACTGTGTGACGTCGTCGTCGAACGTCACCATATAGGTATCGACCTTCCCGGGATCCGAGACCGTCTCACACCAGTAGAACAGCCATCCCTGCGGCTCGGGGACCGCGTCCGGATCCGGCAGCTTGTATCCCCTGATATCGTCACTGTCCTCCCATGAGCATATACGTCCGTCGCCGAATACGTCGACCTTATTCACAGTATAGCCCTTTTGCATCATCAGGGAGATGACCGATGCCATATAGCTGCCGGATGACACCTGATTGACCGCACCGACGGCGGATTCCTTCTTCCTTGCCCTGTTGCCGGCCCTGAAGGCCTCGTCGGTCCTCGGGACACGTATCATGGCATCCATGACATTGAAGTCCGTACTGCGTCCCCTGTTGGGCCTGAAGCCGAATCTCCTGTAGAACTTCTGCAGCCTGCCGACCGATGTGGCGCCCATTGACTTGTCAGGTGTCAAAGTCAATGTCCAGCCCTGTCTGTCCGCCAATCCGGCCAGATCCTTCATGAATCTGGTACCGGCGCCCTTGCCGCGTTCCCTGGCCGCGATACGGCTGATCTTCAGATAATTACGGGAAAGGCTGAGCGAGAGCTCGCTCAGTCCGTATTCCTCCATCAGTCCGGGATCATTGATACAGATGCCCTTGTCCGAGAGCTTGTCGATAAGACTGTCTATCATACCGGTCCGTCATTCATCATTTACATAGGCGCCGCAGGCGCGGGTGCGGCACCGGCCATCGGATCAGGCGCAGGCGCGGCCCCGGCCATCGGGTCCATACCTGACATCGGGTCCATACCTCCTGCCATAGGATCACCGCCCATCATCGGATCCATGCCTCCCGCCATCGGGTCACCTCCCGCCATCGGGTCCATACCGCCTCCCATTCCGGGATCCATGCCTCCGCCGGGTGCTCCGCCCTGTCCGGCGACCTGCTGGGCCGCGAGTATCTGTATGTCAATGGCCTCCTTCTTCTCCTGCAGCAGGTAGTTCTCGTTCGTCTTGAGGTCCTCCTTGGTGAGTCCCATGTACTTCTCAATGAGGAACTTGACGCTGAACGCGGGTGTGCCGTCCGCCTTCTTGAGTCCCATAAGCGAGCTGACGGCGGTCGCGCCCTGCTGTGCGGTCGCGCGTTCCTTGGCGAGCTCGAACTGGTTGTCGTTGTTGTATTTCAGGCCGATGGAGTTCGGTATGACGCTGTTGAGCGCGAAGAGAGGCTGCTTCAGGCAGAACTGTATCCAGGTCGCCTTAAGCAGTATCTCCTTGAACACTGACTGTATGCGCTTGATGAATCTCGCGAACGCGGCCTCTTCTCGCGTTATCATGGCGTCTCCGTTCGCGGGGTTGTTCGGCGCGGCCTGCGGGTCGAGCAGGAACCTGTTCGCCGGGATCTTCGACTCCAGGATGAACCTGCGCCACCAGTACTTGAGCTCGTCGGTCGAATTGAGGTTGTATCCCTCGACGCCTATCTCCTCGATTTCCGTCTGAATGCCGGCCATGCTCGGGAAAATGTACGTCTTGTTGAACGAGAACTTCGGCTGGCCATTGACGGTCATTGTACCGTCGATGTCGTTGATCTGTGTGTCCTCGTTGTAGTACGCCTTCAGCTCATTGAGCCTCTGCCGCTGACGGTCAGGCGTCTGGTCGCCGACCGGCACCACGATCTTGATCCTCTTCTGGGCGTTCTGGATGTTCCAGATGATGCGGCTGTTCTCCAGCTGCCTGAGCATGTTGAACGTCCTGGTGAGCGACTCGAGGTACGATATACGGCTCGTGAAGTTACCCTTAGCCCATGAGATATAGATGATGTGCGAATCCGGTATGATGCGCTGCTTCTCGGCGTCGTCACGGTACTGGTACCATATCTTGATGTCCTGCCCGGTCGACTCGTCCTTCACGATGTCCGGCTCGAGCGTCGTCGGATCAAGCTCCTTGAAGCCGATGATGTCCTTGGCCTGATAGGAGTCTTCGTCATAGTCGAACAGTATCTCGAACGCCAGGAAGCCGTCACAGAGGAACTTCTTCATGTACTCCCATGCATCGTTGGAGTTTCCCCATCCGAACATGTCATACACGCGCTTGTACGACTCGTCAAGCAGCTTCAGTATCTTCTCAGACTCCTCGGTCTTCTTCAGCCGGCGCTTCAGGCCGTCCGTGTCGAGGTACGCGAAGAAGTTGTTCTGGTCATATACGACGGCATCGTCCGCTATAGTCTCGAGTATGAAGTTGATCTCGCCGTTCTGGGCGAAGTCCCTCAGATACTGGCGACGCAGCGGATAGTCACGGTCGAAGAAGCAGACATAGTCCGAGTTGATGCGGGTGATATCCTGCGTCTTGGCATAAAGCGAGTCGTAGAAATCCGTGGATACGGTACGGTTGTACATCGTATCGCTGTCACGGTTGGTCTCGGTCGTACCGTGCGACAGTGACGACTTGATAAGGGAACGGTCCCAATCGAGACTGATGCTCGACAGGGTCATCGTATTGCTCTTCTTTATGCGGCCCTTGAACTCCTTCTCGGCGTATTCGCCGGGCGAGTAGCTCCTGAGCAGGTAGTTTTCTTGAGGCATATTAGAACTGTATAATCTTCAGCCGTATTTATCGGCTTAATATATAAAGCTGAAAACATAACCGTTAAAGCGAAATGCCAGTTCCAATTACATCGACAAGGGTCTATACCGCGGTAAAGGCCCAGGAGATCAACGACGGGGCGAAGGGACCTGTCAATGCGGTGGATCTCGAGGAGTCACCGACCGAGTTCAACCCGCCCGTGAACGAGTCCGTCAACCCGGACGACCTCGCAACGCCGCTCGAACAGGAAAAGAAGACGGGACGCAAGTCCGCGGCGAAGAAATAGGGGACCTGAGGTTCCCTTTTTCGTTTAATAGACATGAACGGATTGAGTGCGATTGAGAAACTTGAGCGGGATCTCTTCATAAAGGAGATGTGCGCTCGCCAGCCGTACGGCGTCAGGGTATATTACTGGGGGCCTGAGGAGGAGATGTGGTGTAACGACCTCATCGACTGTATTGAGCTGTTCCCGAACGGCGAGGCGGAGTTCTCGATAGGTCAGTACGGCCTGCGGGCAGGGCAGTTCAAGCCCATACTCCGTACGCTCGACTCCATGACGGCCGAGGAGCGCCTGGAAATGGGCGAGTATATCAAGAAGGACTATATTTCGCCGTTCGGCGAGATTAAGGACTCCGGTGCAGACAACCTGCTGTTGTCCTCAATCAACGGGGCGAAGAACCTTATGCACTGGCTTTACCTGAATAATTTCGATATCAACAACCTGATACCGAGGGGACTTGCCTATAACAAGGACTATCCCCTTCCTGATAAAAGGCCTGATCCGGCTACTTAGTCGAGGCTTCTTTCTGCAGCTTTGATATCGTGCCTCCTCTGAGTCCGTTCCCGAATTCGAGGAACGGGATATATTTCCATTGCCAATAGTCCACGAACCTCACTCTCGACATGTTCTTTGTGAAGTACTTACGGAAGGCCATGGATCCCGTGCTCATCCTATACTTGGAACAGATTGTCTTGATGAACTTCCATCCCTCATCCGGCTGAAGCGCCGCAAGCGTCCTCTTGGAATAGACCGGAAGCTTGGCGGCCACGAGCTGTTCCATCTCGCGCTCCCAGAATGCCGGATCGATATCGGCGCACTCCTGCAGGACCGCGGCCCTCTTGTACGGCGTCAACAGGTTCAGGTTTATGCCGAACGCATATGTGTCGCCGGCGGCGCCGGGATCACGCCCCGTGCCGGTCACCAGCACAACGGGGCATATGTCGTGCACCATGCCGTCAGGCGTGACCGGCAGTCCCTGATGCCTGAATACGTAGACGCATCCGGGCATCAGTCCGGTGTGCAGTCTGTTTATACCCGGCTCACCTTCCCAGAAATCAAGGTCGGACGCCCTCGCAGGACCGTGCTCGTTCTTGTCGAGCAGATCCCTGATAATCGTCTTCTGTGCAAGCTCCGGGTATCTCGTGCTGTTCACGGGATCAGCGAGCATCTTCAGGAAATCCTTTCTCATACCTTTCCGAATTCGTCTTTATGGAATATCTCACCGGGTTTCTTCTTGACGGCGTCCTTTGCATTGTCATAGGCGTCCTTGACATCCTCCTTGGCATCGTCAACGGCTTTCTTCACGTCATTTACTGTATCATTGACGGCCTTGCCGGCCTCCTTCGCCGTATTCCTGGCGGATTCCTCCGCATCCTTGACGGCGTCGCCGACGGCCTTCACGCCGGCCTTGCCCTCGTCATACAGCGCCTTGCCCTGTCTCTTCAGATCCTTATACGTGTCGGTCGCCCTTTCAACCGCCTGTTTCATCTCACGGTTGGCGGACTCCTTGAAGTACTCGATGATCATCTGACGGCTCGGGAGCTGTACGGCCCTCAGCGCGGCATATGACTTCTTGTACCGCTCCTGTTCCTTGAGCAGCCTGGTGTTGTCTGCCTTGACAATATTGGAGAAGCCGTCGGCCAGATCGGGCACGCAGAGGTTGAGCTTCTGAAGCTGTGTCATGAACTCGTCCTTGACCATCATGAGCGCGAGCGTGACCGGTATGACGGCCGAGTTGTTCTCAGAGCTCATGTTGACGTATATGATCATCGGCAGTATGGCGATACCCCTGATGGCCAGTCCTATCACGACGAGCAGCTTGACCTTCGGGATGCTCGTCACGTATATGGGAATGTAAATGCACGGCAGGGGTATCGGCACGCCGGCTATCACCAGTCCGGTCGCCAGGAATCCGACGGTCATCAGCGTGGCGATGCCGCAATACCTCACCCAATACTTGAGCTCGGTTATCTCGACCGACGACGCGCCTGACAGATTCCCGGATACGGGCCTGTCGGGACATCTGCCGAGGTCGTCCTCACCGGCCCCCTGTGCCGGCTGTGCGGCCGGCGTATTGTCAAGCTCCTCGCCGAGCGCGCCGGATCCCTTGTCGGCCGAGCCCTCGCCGGCGGCGGCGCCTCCGCCTGTCCACGTCTCGGGGGCCTCGGGGGCCTCGGGCTCCTCCAGTGAGACTGACGTATCCAGGTTGACGACCGGACATCCGACGGTCCAGTCATCCGGATCCGCGTCACGGCCCTTCGAACCGAGGTTCTTCCTCATCAGGTCCTTCAGGTCATCGACGTTCTGGAAGGTGTAGAGATCATAGTGTATGCCGTCGAGCTCGAAATCCTTCTTCTCCGGCCATTCGGCATAGCCGCGGGCCATGCCGTTCTTCTTCATGAACCTGCCGACGGCGTCCTGCCTGCCGGCGAACTCGGGAGGCGTCCTGACCTCGGGCGGCCCTGATATGCCGGCGGTCTCAGGCATCTCTATGTCATCCTCGCCGAGATCCGTACCGATGAACACCTCCGGACATCCGGGAGGGTTCCAGTCCGTCTGGGCCCGAAGGTATTCCTCAGGATCCTCGGCGTCGTATCCGGACTGCTCGTCGCCGGCCTCCGGTATGCACGGCACGGACTGCGTCCACAGCCTGCCTCTCGCAACGTCGGCGAGATATGTGAGATCCGGGCCGACGTGATTCTCGAAATACGCGTTCCTTGCCCTGACATAGAGATCCTCGAGCAGCCTGAACTCCTCAAGCAGCACCTTGTTCCCGACCTTCACCTCATGATCGCGGCCCTCGTCGTCCGTCTCAGTACGCTTCTCGATGAATCCCTTCATCATCCCGCGGAACTCCTTCATCATGGAACCGTCGGATACGGACGAGTCCGCCACGGGCTCCGCGAGTTCAAGCAGCTCATTACACCTGTCACGGCCGGGATCGGACTTCACACGGGGTATGAGCAGTACCGGCTCCTCCGTCTTCTCCACGCGGTCGATGCAGAACTCGCATACGAACATGGCGTCGGCCATGATACGGTCGCGTACCCTCATGTTCTCTGAGCCGAGCGCCAGAAGGGCGGAATGCTCGCCCTCCGTCTTCTTGATATTGTCGGCGGAACACAGCCGCTCGAGCCTCTTCTGTTCAAGTTCCCTCTGTTTCTCATACCTTTTCAGGATGAGATTCATCGTCAGCGGATAGACGACCGCGTTCGCGACAGCGAACTCGGCCAGCGAGTAGACGAGCGGATCCGTCACCAGTGAGAAAGGCGTGTTTATGTCCTGGAACTTGGTCTGAAGCTCCTCCGTGAACTCGAGCGCGGCCTTCTCGAACTCCGCCTGGTTCTGAGCCGACATGGCCTTCTCCCATGACGATACGCGGATGGACGGCAGCGGATCATTGACGACGGAGTTCATAAGCTCCTCGCCTGCCGCGACCTGTTCCTCACCGGACAGTCCCGTCCTGACGGTCCCGGACGTGGATGATCCGGCGGATGATCCTCCCGCGGGATGCACGGCCTCCTCGACCTTCTTCATGCCGCCGGGGCACATTATGTCAAGGTCGCTGCCGGCAAGGCCCGAGCCGCTCTCGCAGTACTCGATACAGTCAATAATGATATGCCTTGAGTTGACGGTCTTGAACAGCCTGCCGAATCCTCCGTCCTTCGGATCCTTACGGACCACGCCGGACTTGAAAATGGATTTCATCGGCTTCATCCTGCGTTCCTGACGGCACCGGCCTATGATGGTATCGGGGCCGACGGGATCGCCGGGCCTGACCTTCCATATGCCGGGTTCGAACGGCACAGGCGCCGTGTCGGCGGCGAACTCCACGATGGCGATGCGGCACTGGTCGCCCCTTGACTGTCCGGGCTCCGGCAGCCTGGGCTGACGGTATATCGCGGATACGTCGGTCAGGAAGGTGTGGCCGTCACCGCCTCCGCCGTGCGGCAGAGGAGACTCAGGATCGCCTATAAGCTCGTTTATGAGCTCGTCAAGGCCTTTGTTTATCTCTTCAGGAGAAGCGGAAGGATCGATTGCCTCGGGAAGCCCGGGGATGACGGATTCAGGCTCGGTCCTGTTATACCTTACGGGTATATCGCAGAATCCGAGCTCGTCTATCCTGACGATATCGGCGGACGAGTCGGGCACCGTCGCCATGAGCCTCGTCAGCGCGTCGGCCAGGTCCTCGCCGCGGCGTATGAACTCCCGCCTTGCGGCATCCCTTTCATTATCCGTAATCTGCGGCATTGAAAAGCCTCCTTCCTCCGTTTATGTTGTCTATGAAATCCTCGAGCTCGCCCCATGAATTGCCCTGGAACTTGAGGTTGACGAGCCTTGAGCCGTCCCTCCACGTACTGGTGTTGATGATGGGGAACCTGGGATCGTATCCGAGCGACGGATCCTTGACCGCCTGTATAAGGTGCATCTTGGTCCTCTCGACCTCGCTCGGTATGAGCGACTTGTCGGAGAACGCGGCCCATCCGGCGGCCGGATCATAGAGCACGCCGCCGGCGCCGGACGGCAGCGAGCCGACCAGGTCCCTGACGGGCACGCCCGGCCTCGGGACCTGCACCCATGAGGCGTCCAGCACCTGCTTGTACGGCTTGACAGGCTCGACGTTCATGTCGTCAGGGGTCCTCTTGACGACCTCCCTCACGAGATCGTCGTCCTCCAGGTACATGTCGCCCACGCCGTTCCAGTCGACGGACGCGTCGATCTCGCCCTCGGCCGCGGCCTCTTCCCTGAAAGACCTCGCCTTCCAGAAACTGCCGGACAGCCATTCGGAGTCGTCCATGGCGTTATGGATGCGCTCGACCTCATGGGGCGTCCTGACGCCGTGCAGATGCTGCGTTATCTGCACCGTGCCCGTGATGCCGAAGTCCGCGGCCATCTTCCTCTGACCGCAGTCCGTTATCGGATCGGACACGAGTCCGCGGGCCTGCTCATGGTTCGTCTTCCAGTTCTCCGCGAGCCTGCCCAGCAGCGCGACGGTCAGCAGCAGGACCTCGATAAGGTCCCAGAGCGCGGACATCGTCTCATTCAGCGTCACCTCGTCTCCGGTCTCGGTGCCCTCCTCGGTCGTCAGGTTCCTCGACAGCGCGTACAGGCCGGCCTCGGCGGCGGAAGAAGAGTCCGGCGATCCCATCACCGCGTTCCTGTCGAACATCTCGGGATCGTCCTTGAACGTCTGCCTGCCCTTCTTGAAGAACTGCCTGAGGGTCTTCCACTCGTCGGAAATCTGCCTGGCTCCCTGGAGCGCGGCCTGGCGTCCCTGGAAGCACAGCTGCCTGCAGTTGTCGAGGATGGGCATCACCTCGAGGGCGAACATGGCGTTCACGAGTGTCTCGCCCTCCTTCAGGTACAGCTCGGGCTGGCGTTTGAGCCAGTCCTTCAGCGCGGCCTTGTACGCGGCCTTCTCCTCGCCCTTCGCCTCACTGTACATCTTGTAGTACCTGACGGCGTCGGTGCACTGGGCCCACGCCTGCTCGACCGTGATACCGGTGGCCTTGTAGAACTCCTCGAGCACGATCTGGCGGGCGGCCTCCTCAAGCGACTTGAGGGTGTCGGCCGCCAGTTCCTCGAGCGAGGGTGCCATCGAGTCCTTGACATAGCGGATCTCCTCCCTGAGCGCGGCCTTCAGCCCGAGCCATTTCTCCCGGGCTATCATCTTCACGCTCTTGAGGCTCACCCTGTCCTTGTCTATCGGACGTGTCTTAGGGGATGCAGGCATGGATTATCTATCGGCCGTCAGATTATTATCTCCTTTTCGAAGTCGGGGATCTCCGGGAATCCGCTTGTATCCTTCTCCTTGATGTAGCATGTCCTGGTCACCCAGTAGGCGTCGCACAGGTCGTCGACACACTCTATCCAGGCGGTCTTGGCGATGAGCCTCCTGTTACGGACCGCCTGTGTGAACGGGTGCCCGGACGGCCCGTTCTGTCCGAACCTCTCAATCATGGGATCCTTGAGCGACCTGAACGCCTTGCCGGCGCATCCGGCCACGGACTTCATCGTCGTCGGACTGTACGTGAACAGGTCGTCGGCCAGGCCGAGCCTCATGAGCCCGGCGAGGAACACCCCCTTGTATGTGGCGAGGTTCGTCACGGCGTCGCCCTTGGAGCCGAACGACAGGCCCTCCGACGCGACATAGAGCAGGTCGCCGTCGTTCTTGCGGGCCGACAGCCATCCGTTGATTATGTCGGCGAGGTCCATCGCCCTTCTGATATGGGCCTTGACGGTCTCGGTCGAGCCCTCCGCGACGTGCGACACGGGCTCGAGATTCCTGCTGCGGCAGCTGACGCCGCATCCGGCGTACTTGGCGGCCGCCGGCTTCTTGATATCCTGCGGCCAGCAGATGAAGTCGTAGCTGACGCCCGCGACGGCGTCTATTGTGGCAAGGCAGCATGCGGGCTTGGCGACTGAGAAGTCGAAGCCGGCTATCATGAACTTTCCTTTCGGCATACGGTAAAATGTGTTTTTCAGAAGGGCAGGCCGTCGCCGAGGTCGAGCAGCGACTTCTGTACGGGCCTGTACTCGGGCAGGACGATAGTCTCACATGAATAAGGGAACGAGCGGTCGCCCATCTCCTCCCATATGGGATCGGAGTCCTTCGCGGACCAGAGCCCTGAGACGGCGAGTCCCCGGGGCGTCGCGTCCTTGACGGCCTGTATGAGCGGCCTCGGACACTGTCTTCCGCTGTACCATCCGGCGGACGCCGTATTGTTCGTATAGACGGTGCATGTGTCGCCCTCGTTGACGGGACGGAGCGATCCTATCTTCGACAGCCCCCATGCGACGGCGGCTATCTCGCAGTTGTACTGATCCGGCAGGACGTCCGAGTCCGGGTATACCGGGCCGTTCCACTGACGGAAGCCGTATGCTATGCGCCTGCCCTCCTTGTCAATGACGATGCACAGCGAGTTGTTGTCACGTCCCTTTGCGTAAATCCTGAACATAAAATATCGAAACCTGTTGTTTTTGGCCGGATATTTATCCTGGTTTTCCGGACGGGCCGGATCTGTCCCGTCATACATTAAACGCATGAACATCATGTGTGTCACGCGCACGCGCGAGCCTAACCTTGACTTTTCTGAACCTTCACGTGTGCATGCACATGCATACACGTGCACACGCATGCGCACACGTGCACAATCCATCGCCCAACCACCGGGCGATGCCCTAAACTGGTAAAGTGGAACACTCCTACCTCACCCTCCCGAAATCCCCCATCGGGGTGGACTGATGTTTAATCAGTTCATCTGATTTATCAATTTCCCCGAGCGCGCGCCCACGCGTAGGGTTTGTAATTTATTGGAAATCAAATAGTTAGGATGTAAGATTTTTCTATTTTGCAATATCTAAAGTTTGCAAATAAAATAGTTAAAAAAATCTAATTTTATGAAAATCTGTGAAAATATATAAAAATTCGTTAATTCAATAAGCTTTTTAAATACTTTTGCAAACAACTGCAAATTCAAATGGAAGGTAATCCGGCTCCGGATATGCCGTTCAAGGCTTTCAGGCGTTATATGATAGATATGACGGCCCGTCATAGGGCCTGTTGACCTATTGAAATTATACTGATTGACTAATTTATGATTTATGCTGACATAACAGACGACGGAAAGTTCCTCACCCTTACAGGGATGACGATGACGGAGCTCAAGCAGCTTCAGATTTCGTTTACCAAGGAACTTGACGATGCATGGCTGATAAAGAAGAAGACCCCCTGGGCCGCGTTCGAGACGAAGTTCATGAACGACTACGGCATGATACCGGCCGGACTGTGGCTTGAGCTCGTCAAGATAAGCCGCAGGTGGTCGCTTCCGCTCGATTTCAGCCCGAAGGCTGTCAGCATGCTCGTGGATCAGTCCGTCAGCGAGCAGGTGTTCAAGAACTACTGCAGCATGCTGTTCGAGGACGCCAGAGACGGCGAGGGCCATCCGGTCACGCTCCGCGACTATCAGATAGACGGCGTGTTCAATCTCGTCAAATACCGCAAGGCCTGCCTGGAGATCACCACCTCAGGCGGCAAGACTCTCATGGCCTACATCCTCTTCAGGTTCCTCCGTGACGTAATGAACGTCAAGAGGCTCCTGTATATCGTGCCTAACAAGAACCTGGCGACGCAGTCGGCCGAGGCGTTCGACAAATATGAGAAGTGGACGCACAGCGACCATTCATGGACGAGCGTGGCCCTCGCGTCCGGTACCAAGAAGAAGGATCGCAGGTTTTCGAGTGAGTGTACGGTGCTGTTCGCGACGTTCCAGACGCTCAACAATAAGGACATGCAGTTCTTCCAGTCGTTCGACGCCGTATTCGTCGACGAGTGTCATCATGCACAGGCGAACTCCATTAAGAAGATATTGACGATGTGCACCGGCGCCAGTTATGTGTTCGGCATGACCGGCACGTTCCCAAAAGAGGACTCACATGACAGATTCCTTATCGAGTCCTTCATAGGCCCGCACGTGTTCACGCTCGAGTCGTTCCAGCTCATACAGGAAATCGGCGGCGCCTGCCCGGTGGTCGTCGTGGAGGAGCTGCTCGACTGGGCGTCGACAGATGACAAGAAGGCCCTGTACGAGATCAGGAAGACCGCGGCCGGCCAGGACCTCGGCACCAAGCTCCTTCGTCAGGAGCAGGACTTCGTCAACGGCAATCCCGACCGCCTGTACTATATCTGCAACCAGGCCATCAAGGCGAAGGGCAACTGCATGATACTGTTCGGCGACGTCAACATCGGCAAATACGGTCATAAGGTGTGTGAATACATCAAGGACAACTCGGACAAGAACGTCTACTATGCAGATGGCTCTACACCTGTCCGTAACCGTGAGATCTATAATGACCTGCTTGAGAACGATGTCTCCGGCAATACGATTATCGTGGCGTCCATCTATACATACGGAGAGGGTATCGACCTGCACAACCTGTACTCCATATTCCTCGTGAATTCCCTGAAGAGCGAGAAGCAGCTGCGCCAGATACTCGGCCGCGGCATGCGACTCTATACGAATCCGGAAACCGGCGAGGAGAAGAAGATGGTCGTGCTGTTCGACTTCGTGGACGACCTGAGGTACGGCAAGAAGGACGACTCGCCCTGGAGGACCAACAACTACCTCTGGCGGCATCATGAGGAAAGGCATCAGATCTACGTCGACCATAAGTTCCCGGTATACCAGCGCGAGGTCAAGCTGGGATACCAGGCGGCCAGGTCCGCCAAGGGAATAGATATGTCATGAAGATCGATTTTGACATTAAGAAAACCGTTAAGGAGGCCTTCAGGGCCGGCAACCGGGCCCGTAAGAAGGAGGCCGTCGCCGATACCGTCGAATCAGTCGACAAACTGCAGCAACAGATTGACAGATTCAGGGAGCAGACCGGATATAAACTTGAAATCAGGAACGGCAGGCCCTATTATGATAACTTTATAGATCTTGAGAACTGTACCGATCTGACGGAACTGCCTGACGGCCTGACGGTCAAGAACTATCTCTGTATCAACGGATGTACCGGACTGATGAAGCTGCCGGACAATATGACCGTCGGCCGCGATTTCTATCTTAATGACTGTGTTAACCTGACATCGCTGCCTCACGGCCTTACCGTCAAAGGCAGTATGTATCTCAAGAACTGTAACGGCCTGACTTCATTTCCGGCGGATTTGACTATTACCGGATTTTCGATTTACAGGGTTCCTGAGAGCCTTTTCCCGTTTTTCGAGAGCATCGGTGTCGAGGTCCGGTTTATCGGCGGTATCCATACGATAGACGCGAAAGACTGGATGGACAGGCGTCATATGGTCAATGAGGCGTTCAAGGCCGGCAACAGGGCCCGTAAGAAGGAGTCCGTTCATGATTCGGTATCTGACATACACGATGACGAACCTGTGACGGATGCCGCCGCGGCCGCTGATTTCCTCCGCAATCTCAATAAGAGATTCCCGGGCGTCACCAGGTTCAAGGATGACCGGTATGAGTCCACATATGTCGAGTTCGCCGTATGGGACGTGAATCATCAGGATACCATGTGGTTCTCGTTCTGGAGGGATTCAGCTAACCTGGCGGCAGACAGCTGCCTGGATCCTGCCGTTACGCTGATGATATGGTCGGAGGCCGTCGTCAAGGGCGTGCGCGGCCACTGGAAAGGCTATAATGACAAGGAGGCTATCCGTGAGAACTATGTCAAAATGCTGCAGGAGTCCGGACTCCCTATCGACATGGCCGACGTCGAGGCACGCCGCAAGCCGAGGCTCAGGCTGACCAGCAATTCTCTGGCGAGGCTTGCCGCATATGTCGCCCGTCAGGCCGAGATGCAGATCATGGCGCCGCTGGGCAAGGCGTTCCAGCTCGAGGAGGCGTTCAAGGCAGGTAACAGGGCGAGGAAGAAGGAGTCCGCCCAGGATACGGTCAAGTCCGCCGACGCATACTTCAATTCGGAAAGCATTGACGAGCTTGACTCGTTCATCCGGATGGTATGGAAATCCGTATGCGGCGATACCGATATCGACGCGCCTTGTATGGACAATGATCATTATGACAGCGAGGCCGGGATATGGTGGGGACCGCTGAAATTCCATCTTGAATCCGGGAATATAAAATACCGTATATGTTTCCTGAAGACCGCCGATATACAGGCGTTTAACAAGGCGTTCAACAAGGCCGGCGAATCGAATGACGAGTTTGGTCAGGAATGCCCTGCCAAATGGGCGTTCGACATGCATGTCCAGATCGGCGATGAGATGGCGTCTGTCAGACTCTACAGGATCGAGCCGTATTCAAAGTACAGCAATACGAATGTGGTGACCTATCCGGTAGGGGTGCCGCAGCTGACAGAGGCATTCAGCGTCCTCAGGCTGATTTATTCACGAGGTATCCATACCAGGGAGCATGAGGCCGGATGGAGTACGCCGGGCAAGCAGGGCAGTTACTTCTACGCATGCAGCAGATTCTCCGTACAGACATGGAGGAATCATATCCTGCCTATCGATGATCATGAGCAGCTGCAGAAGTATTTCACGGATACGGCCAGGGCCGTGTACTTCCGGGAATGCGACAGGTCGGTGGACGAGGCCTTTAAGGCCGGCAACCGCGCCCGTAAGAAGGAGTCCGTACAGGATGCCGTAGAGGCCCTGTCGTCATTGGAGTTCTATGTCCCGGCTATGAACGACATCCCCAAGACGGTGCTTGAGAAGGGATCCCCGGCGATTGAGTCGCTGTTCACCCGGAACGGATTCGGCATTCATGAGAAGAGCACATACTTACATCCGAAGGAGGCCCTGTGGACCGTCAATATAGACGGCAGCCCGCGTAAGCATATATCGGTCGCATATGTGCAAAGGGGATCCGCAGGATGGGTGATGTTCCTGAAGATCGGATTCACCGTCATCAAGTGTCTGGTCATAAACAGTCCTGAATGGCTGGGATTCCTGAAGGATCTGACCAGTAAGGCCGATTTGTTCAGGCTGTATTTCTGGATGACCGGAGACGGCGGCGCCACGCAGGAGATGCGCGACCTGAAGCACAGATATATCGAACGCAGCAAGCCTGTCTACGGAAATGCTGTGAACCTGACGGAATTCTATGATGCTATATTGCTGCCGTTGATAGATCATTACGGTATCAATATGCCGGACTGTTGTATGTTCGCCGATACAGTCACGCCGGTTGACATGCTCAGGAAAACCCAGACATACGCCGACATCAGGGAATATATCTCAAAACTGGACGTCAATAATCTCGGCGAGGCCTTCAGGGCCGGCAACAGGGCCCGTAAGAAGGAGTCCGCCGCCGATACGGTCCAAGAGGTCGACAAGGATCTGAAGGATGAGGATATCGACAGGATTATTGACGATCTGTGCGGGAAATACCCGGATGTCGCGCATAAGAAGAACTATTATCATGCCTTCAACGGCGACGTCCTGGAGATATACGACGACGATGCGGACGACAATGCCGTACTGGTGTTCGAGTACCCGAGTGAGAAGGACGACGGAACCGTAAGGGTCCTCGTCTCTTCGTACAGGAGAGTCTATGCACAGGGATCCGAGGAGCAGATTGACAAATCCTATAAAATCATCTGCGACAGGCTTATCGACGACAACGTCGATTCCGGGACGGTCACGGCCGACGACGACGGCTGTATGATATTCGAGCTGACACCCGGGAACATCGCCGCGATATACAGGTACGCCGAGCTGTGTAACAGCCTGACGGAGGCATTCAGGGCCGGTAACAATGCACGTAAGAAGGAATCCGCACAGGATGCGGCCGAATCCGTCGACGGCATACCGTACCCTGATGATATCGGGAATCCCGTCAAAGTCGCCGAGTGCCTGATGAAGGTTGCGGAAACGGCCCTCGGTCGACCGGGACTGGCGGAGGCGACCGAAATAGAGGTAAACTTCCTGAATCATGAGAACGACGACAATATCGTCGCGTCCGTCGATACGACCATCAGCGGTGTGACACTGATACTGATAGTCAGGGGATTCAGTAAGGTGCGCGGCGACATACCCGTCAGCCCGTCCGGCGGCATATGCGTCGGCGGCATTATGGCGCCCAGGAAAGGGGATCCGCGTGAAGTCGGCCCTTCCGATCCGTCGTTCCGGCCGGGATTCAGGACGTCTACCGTCAGTTTCTGGCCGGTGTCCGACATGGAGTGCTGGAAGTCGCTCGTCGGTAAATATGAGGAGGATCTCAGGGCCGTGACGGCGGCCTCAAAGTGAACAGTTGACCGAAAATGACAATCAAGGAAGAGAAGAAGGAACTTGAGGCGCTGCTCAGGACGTCGGCGCCGCAGGCGCCTGCGGGAGGACAGCAGGTCCAGTACGGGCCGGACGTCGATCCGATGGAGGAGCTCGAGCCCGAGCCGCTGTTCGAGATTGACTATGACAAGATACAGAGGCAGCTCGCCAGGAAGGCGCGCGAGTCCGTGAAGAGGATAGTCAGGTCGGTCATCCGCAACCCGGAGTATGCGAACAGCGAGTTCGTACAGGACAAGATATCACAGGACGCCGAACAGCTCGGCAACCTGTACATGGAACAGTATCAGATCAACCAGGTCAAGAGGTCGCTGATAGACACCATAGGAAAGGGTAACAACGCGCCCCGTATGTACGAGGTGTTCACCCAGGTGTCGAAGACGTACTCTGACATATCGAAGCAGATATCGGACTTTCAGATCTCGATGAAGGACAACTACGCGAAGATCAAGTTCGACATGATGGGCGAGGACGTCCCCAAGGTCAACGCGCTCGGTACCGCACAGGCCCCGCAGCTCGAGGACGGACAGGAGAAGGACCGGCACATCTTCATAGGCACCAAGGGCCTTGCCGACATGCTCAAGCAGGATAAGGTGAGGGCCCTTGAGACCGCCGAATACAAGGAGGCCTGATCCGTCAGGGTCGGCCGCCTCCTTAAAATGAACTTATTGGAACAATGGGAGGCACCGGAGGTATTCCGCTCCGCCGCAGGGTCCGCCCCGGCGGCATGAAGAGGATTAACAGAATGCTCGAGGAAATCGACAGGGACTGCGAGCCCTGTCTGGGGGATATCCCCGTGGACACGGAGGCCTTGAGGCAGACCAGATGGCTGTGCGGACTCATGCCTGCCGACCAGCTGCCGAGGGTGAGGGTCGAGTCGAACGGACACGGTGGCGTGTCCGCGTGGTGGGAGAAGCCGGGCTATAAGGTCGGCATCGACCTCGGGGACGAGACCTGCTCCTGGTATATCGAGGATCACGGCAAGATGAAGGCATCTGAGTCCTTCGTGCCTTATGAAAAGTCTCCGTTCACCCGGATAACGGGCATGATCGAGAACCTGTCCCGTATGTGACTTCGGACGGCCCCCGGCGTTAAATTGTTATGCCGAACATATACAAAGAACTGAGGGCCCCCCTTATCAAATGGTCGGGCAGCAAGCGGAAGCAGGCGCCGTACATCGTCAGTCTGTTCCCGAGAAGGATCAGCACCTATTATGAATGCTTCCTCGGCGGGGGATCGGTCCTGCACGAGGTCATGAACCGTGTCCTTGACGGCACCATGCGCGTCAGCAGACTCGTCGGCTCCGATCTCAACAGCGACCTTATCGGTATATGGAGCCTTTTCAAGAAGGACCGTAACAGGCTGTTCGACTATTACGTCAGTGAGCATGAGGAACTCAAGCGCCGCGGTGAGCCGGACATCACGCCGGACACCCGCGAGCAGTGCAACAAGTGCCAGCACTTCTACTATGAGGAACGTGAGCGTTTCAACAGGATGGCCAAGACCGATCCGGAGCGTCCCATGCTGTTCTTCTGGCTGATGCGCACGTCGTTCAACGGACTGGTGCGCTATAACGGCAAGGGCGAGTTCAACTCGCCGTTCCATGTCGGCGGCAGGTTCGGCATCACGCCCGACATGCTCCGTCCCGTGTTCGACGAATGGGCGCGCTGCATCGGTTCGCTCAACGTCACCTTCGTCAATGACTCGTATGACAACGTCGTCGCTGCCGCCAGGCAGGGGGACCTGGTCTATATGGATCCGCCGTACGCCAATGTCGGCCCCATGTACTTCGCCGAGGGATTCGATCAGGATCACATGTTCGACGTGATGAGGTCGCTGACCGCAAGGGGCGTGAAGTTCGCTCTCAGCTATGACGGGAAGACAGGCGACAAGGACACGACCGTCGCCATACCCCGTGACACATATCTTACTCATGAATACGTCTATTCGGGACAGTCGAGCTTCCGCAAGCTCGACCGTATCGATGTGACGGAGGTTCATGAGTCTCTCTATCTTAACTACACACCTGAGAAAAGACCGCAACAGACAAAACTTATCTGAATGGATCAGAAGGACAGACACTGCATCATCTGCGGACGTGACGACGATCACGTCGATTTTATGATTGAGGGCGAGGACGGCTGCATCTGCGGCGAATGCGCCCGTGAGGCCGCCAAGGTGGCCGAGGCCAACGACAGGGTCGAGAAGGCCAGGGCGAGCGAGGGCTCGCATGCCGGCACGGAATTCAAGTGCCCGAAACCCAAGGAGATTGTGAGTTTCCTCAATGAGTATGTCATCGGGCAGACCGAGGCCAAGAAGGCCATAGCCACCGCCGTTTATAACCATTATAAGAGACTCAACCGTATCGGCGCCGGTACCAAGGTCGAGATTGAGAAGTCCAATATGATCATGCTCGGTCCGTCCGGCTGCGGCAAGACGCTCCTGGCGAAGACCGTCGCCCGGATGCTCAATGTCCCGTTCGCCATCGCGGACGCGACGGTGCTGACCGAGGCCGGATATGTCGGCGAGGACGTCGAGAGCATCCTGAGCCGCCTGCTCCAGGCCGCAGACTATAATAAGGACATGTGCGAGCGCGGCATCGTATTCATCGACGAGATCGACAAGATAGCCAGGAAGGGCGGCGACAACCCGTCAATCACCCGAGACGTGTCCGGTGAGGGCGTCCAGCAGGGACTGCTCAAGCTGCTCGAGGGCAGTGTGGTCAACGTGCAGCCCGAGGGAGGCCGCAAGCATCCGGATCAGGAGTTCGTGCAGATTGACACCAAAAACATCCTGTTCATCTGCGGCGGCGCGTTCGAGGGCATCGAGCGCCGCATAGCGCAGCGTCTGAACATGAGGACCGTCGGCTATACCGCCGCGCTCAACCGCGAGAAGATAGACTCGGACGACTATATCCAGTACGCGACGCATCAGGATCTGAGGACGTTCGGCCTCATCCCTGAGATACTCGGCCGCCTGCCGGTCCTGACCAGGCTCAGGCCGCTCGACGAGGCCGCCATACGCAGGATACTGACTGAGCCGAAGAATGCGCTCGTCCGCCAGTACGAGGAGCTGCTCAGGGAGGACGGCTGCATGTTGCACATCACGAGCAAGGCGCTCGACCTGATCGCGCAGACCGCGGTCGACTGTGGCCTCGGCGCCAGGGGCCTTCGGACCGTGATGGAGGAGGTGCTCGGCGACGTGATGTACGACCCGGACTCGTATACCGGAGTCGCCGGACTGATACGCATCGACTCGGCGTTCGTCAGGTCGAGGCTTGACAAGTCGCCCATCAAGAGACTTAAGGACGCCGCCTGATGCCGTAACCTCCAATAAACGCTGAATCCTGCGGAAAAATGTTGCAGGATTTTTTTATTCCGGAAAAAACCCTTATCTTTGCGTTGTAATTTAAAAGAACAGAAATATGGGAACTGAAAAGAAAAGGAAATTTAAGGTCACCTACCATAAGTACGGTGTGAGCCAGGAAATGAATCTCGTCGATCAGTCGGAATTCGAGCAGATCTACAAGCCGACGGTCATGAGGATGCGCGAGCTGAGTGAGGAGATCAATTCACTTAACAAGAAGAAGGACGCCGACCTGATCAGGGAAAAGCTGAAGGAAATCGGACAGCTGAAAATCCTGGTAGACAGTGTATACGGCTCGTTCTTTACTTCAGGGTCACCGCTCGGCCTGGCGATGGAGACAGGCGTCATGGAGCTTCCCGCCGCACAGGGCGGATCCTCTGAAGTGTGTTTTAATGAGATATTCGACTAATTCCTAAATTTATATATACGACTATGGCTATTTTCGGAGCAGAGGATTTCGGTTTTGACGGATCAGGCGGCGGAGGCGAAGGCTGCGGCTGCGCTGCGTTCGCTTTCATACTCGCACTGGTGTTCTTCCCGGTTATCGCGCCTTTCGTCCTTATATGGGGAATCTGGCGCATAGTGAGAGGTTCGTGATTTATATTATTGATTTTATTGATTTGACAGGCCCGGATGATATGGCATCCGGGCCTTTTACGCGTTTAATCATTATGAATGAACAGACAGATTTCAAATTGCCGTATGATCCTAATGAAGAGCTGAAGAGGCTCCTTAAGCAGGATATTGACGACCGTGATACCGATCCGAAGTCGGATCACCGTATATGGACGACGACCCACAGGACAGTCAGTATGTGCGGATTCGACTATTCCGAATTTATCAAAGGTATCAGGGAGGAGATGGACGGCATACGCGCCGAATATCCGCATATGAACCTGAATGACGACGACTTCAGGCTGTCGACCGATGTCGGATGGTGCTACGAGGATTCATTCGGCGAGATTTCCATACAGGCCGATGTCGTAGAACGGGAAGATCAGTGGATCGGCAGGCTCCGTAATAATGCGGAGTCTGAGAAACGAGAGCTTGAGCAGCTGAAGAGGCTGTCGGATAAACTCGGATACAAAATCGAAAAGAAATAGCATATGACCGGAATTATTATCCTTATGGTAGCAGTCGCGATCCTGATTATCGCCAGTATAATCATAGACAGCTATAGGAAACGCAAGGTATGGTGCCTGATGAGCGGCAGTTCGACCACAGGCTATGCGCTGCACGGGGTGTTCTCCTCGCCGAAGGCCGCCGAGGGACATATCAAGGATCACGGACGTCAGGGTGAATGGGCCATCGTCGAGGCGACGGTCGACGTCTTCGGGTCCGGCGATCACGTCAAGTTCGTAAAGCACTCGTCCGGCCTGTAAAGCAATATATAGACAAACATAACCAGTAAAATATGAAGATTTCAGCAGTATCGGACCTTCACGGCCTGATCAAGTTCAATATCATGCCGGCAGACGTCCTGTTCATTGCGGGCGATATCATGCCGCTTGAGATACAGACGCGTATACCGCAGTCGAAGGAGTGGATCAAGAACGCCTTCATTCCCGCGATGGAGGCTCTGCCGGCCGAGCAGATAATCCTTGTGGCCGGCAACCATGACTTTGTGTTCGAGCGGACTCCGCTGGACGAGATCAAGTCCTGGTTCAAGGATACCAAGATTACGTATCTCTTCAATGAGACGTGTCAGGTAGAGGCCGGGGGCCGTACGTTTACCGTATTCGGCACACCTTACTGCCATATATTCGGTAACTGGGCGTTCATGCCGGAGCCTGAGGTACAGGTCAAGGCGTTCGCCGGAATCCCGGAACACTGTGACATCCTCGTTTGTCATGACGCGCCCTATGGCGTGAGTGACGTTATCCTGCAGGACATCTTCTGGCGCAAGGAGGGTGAACATATCGGTAATCCTGAGCTTGCCGATGCCGTCAGGGCCAAGCAGCCGCGCCTGCTCCTGCACGGACACCTGCACTCCACCAATCATGAGAAGGAGATGCTCGGCGGTACCGAGGTGTACAATGTGTCAATCAAGGACGAGCACTACTGTCACACCTATCCGTCGTTCCATATGAGATTCGAATAGTCTATGGTGCCCTGGGAGAAGTACTACGTCAAATGCCCGGACTGCGGACACTCGTTTCTACCGTGGAACGCGCTGATGGTAACCGACTTCCCCGGCGGCGTCAAGCAGGTCCGGATTTGGTGTCCGTCATGTAAAAAGGATCACCTTCAGTCTGAATATGGAAAAGGGAAACCAGAGGACGTCTGTGACTGAGACGTCGGGATTCTGCTGTTATACGGATTGCCTGTCCAACTATGAGGGAACGTGCAGGCACGGTCTGACGGCGGGATACGGCAGGGATAATTGTCCGATGTATTTAAACAGATATAGTTATGAAGAAGACAACAACAGAAACGATTGATTCCGAGATGAAATCGGCCATACATGACGCATCGCTTATGCCGGCACAGGAGGCCTACAACCGTGTGTCGAAGGCCAAGTCCGACCGAATCTCCGATCTTGTCAGGACGGAGCTCCGTGAGTGTGGTGATTATATTCAGAAGGCCGTCAAACAGGAGAGTTACAAGACAGAATTGCCGAAGGCCATCAATCAGCGCACGGTCGAATGCCTGAAGGAACTCGGCTATGACGTACAGGTCATTCAGGAGAAGTGCATCGACGGGGTCAGTAAGACTATAATCTCATGGGATTTCAGAAGGGTATGAGACCGAAGGTAAGGATAATCGCAGCCGTCGGACGTGACGGCCTGATAGGCGCGTCGAACGGGCTTGTGTTCAGGTGCAAGGAGGATATGGCCCGGTTCAAGAGGCTTACGAGCCTTCATGATTCATGCTGCCTGATGGGCGCCAATACGGCACTGTCCCTGCCGTTCGAGGATCATGTCCTGCCCGGACGCGACTGCTTTGTAATCACGTCGAGGAGATCCGGCAACTTCACCGCGGCCAAGGCCGTCATATCGTCGGTGGATGAGGCGATCTATCATATCTTCTACGAGCCGAATTCGATACTGTTCGGCGGTTACAGGTGGATTAACGTCATAGGAGGCGCATCCGTATACAAGCAGATGATAGACTGGGTCGATGAGCTGTGGCTGACGGAGTCCGAGCATTACCTGTACCGTGCCGGCATGGAGGATACGGCGTATTTCCCTGAGATACCCGAGTTGTTCCATACGGGATCGATAGAATACAAGAACAGCCCGTCGTTCGATATCAACGGGGATCCGCTCAGATGCGGCTTTACGTTCACGACCTATTACCGGAACTATACCCTATAGGGTATAAACTATATCCGAAAGGATATAATCATACCCGAAAGGGTATAAACTATATTCGATATAATATAAAACAACAGACATATGAGTGAACATACTACAGTAAATCCCGTATTCTTTGCAAGCAAGGACATGCAACTTGAGTACTGCGCGAGCGTCGTCAGGCTCGGTCCTGTGACGCCGGTGCCCGATTCCGACCATCTCGGCGTGACTGAGGTCGAGGGACAGCCCATCGTGGTCGACCGCTTCTCCACCAAGGAGGGCGACGTTATGGTATACTGCATGAACGAGACCATGCTTAACCTGAAGTTCCTGGCCGTGAACAACCAGTTCGATATATCCGAACGTGCGCAGAACGCGAACGCCAAAGAGGTATGTGCCCTGTATGACGATGACGGATCCGATGAGGCGAAGGCGAAGGCCAAGGCGATGTGCGGCTTCTTCAACAAGCACGGACGCGTCAAGATGGTCAAGCTCCGCGGCCAGTATTCGATGGGATTCCTGACGTCGCTCGAGTCTATTGTGAAGTGGCATCCGGAGATTACGCCGGACGTCCTGGACGACGCGGCCGCCCGTGCCCCGTTCAATTTCGATACCGTGTGCGGCGATCTGTTCCTCAAGGTGTACATGCCTCCTGCCCCGGAGGTCCGTCATCACGGCGGTTCCGGTCCCGTCAACGGCAAGCCGAGGTTCAAGCAGTATATCGACGGTACGGTCCCGTTCCACTATCATACGGATCCGCTCAACAAGTCGATGGCCGACATCTATCCGGATCAGGACATCGTCGTGACGCCCAAGCTGCACGGCACGAGCGCTATCTACGGACATGTACAGATTAACAAGAAGGCCAGGAAGACCATTATCTCGAGGATCTGCTCATACAGGCTCAGGACCGGCCGCTGGCAGACCTTCTCTGAGAAGATGCTCTATAAGAGACATGTCGCCAAGAAGGGCGTCGGACACGGCTATATCGCCTGCAGCCGTAAGATTGTGCTGAACGCGCATGAGGGAGTGCATCCCCGCGGCGAGTACGGCTGGATACTCGACAACCTCATCAAGGCCGTCAAGCTGCCCGAGGGCATGATCGTATACGGTGAGATTACCGGATACAAGCCCGGCGCGACGTCCATGATACAGAAGGGCTATGCCTACGGCTCCAAGTCCGGCAGGTGCACGTTCTGGCCGTACCGCATCGTGACGCCTGAGGGTGAGTGGACGATGGACAGGGTCGTCAAAAAGGCCGCTGAGTGGAAGAAGGCCCTTCCGGATGACAGGAAGGATCTTGTCGGCGTACTTCCGGTCCTCTATAAGGGCAAGGCCGGCGACATGTATCCTGAATGGAAGCCGGCGGCCGGCGAGAACGCGCTTCTGGAATGGCGTGATCATTTCCTGCATGCCGTCATGAACGACAAGGACCGTCTCGGCATGGAGCTCAAGGAGCCGCTTAACGGCGGCAAGGAGTACCGTGAAGGCGTCGTATTCAGGGTAGGCGACAAGAAAATCGCATACAAGCAGAAATGCCTCAATTTCTCCGCCACCGAAACCAAGCGCGTCGACAAGGGTGAGATTGACGATGAGATGCTCGAGGGTTACGCGGAGGCGTGACCCTTTTCTTTTCCCGGCGTTATAATCATATGGAAACAGAGAGAATTATACCGGGAACGCCTATACTGTTCCTGAATGAAATCGACACGCTGAAGTCCGACCGGATGCTTATGTCCGAGGATACGAGGTACACGCCGTCCGCGATGTCGGCGCTGAATTACGTAGTCAAGTCGGTACCAGGTGTCCTGATTGTCGTGATGACGTCGAGGCCTGATACGGGTACGCTGGTACATGACGTGGAGAAGGATATGGGACTTGCCGGATTCAACGGGGAAATATATGACTGTATATCCAAGTTCCGCAGGGTAGGCGAGCCTGTGATGAAGTTCGGCAGGCTCATCGAGAACTGGCTTGATCAGAGATTCCAGCCGGATGACAGGATGAATTTCGCAATCTGCTCGGAATCGGCGGAGATGCTCTGGCACAGGCATTCCAAGTGGGTGCCTGTCAACGGATACTACGGCATGCTGGCCGTACAGGCGCAGATGGCCGTGGACATATTGACAAATACAGAAGGATAATAAGATGACAAAGAGAGAATACACCGGCTGTATATTCGCGTTCATGTTCGGTGAATGGGCCGTGTTGATGGAGCAGGTTCCTGCTGACGGATGGACATTGCCGTCCAGTTCATGTGATCCCCTGGAAGACATCAGGGGCAAGCTTCAGGAGCTGATGGCCGACTGCTTCGGTATGTGTGTGCCGGCGACGGACTTCAGCCGGTCGAGGGCCGTGTCCGGATGGATGACCGCTTTCGTCGATCCGACAGGCAAGGACGACGGCCCGGAGGTCATATTCGATGAGCTGTGTATCACAAAGCTGAGATGGCTGCCTGTCTCCAAGCTGCACAGGTTCACGGACTCTGATACTGCCGAACTCGTCAAGGCCGAGCTGCGTGCACAGGGCTTCTGGCGCAATCTGTATCATATAATCAAGTCAAAGATTAGGAAGCCTGTATTATGAATGTACCTACACAGTTCAAGGACGGATCCAGGATATGGTTCACGTCGGATACGCATTACGGACATTCCAATATAATCGGATATACGAACCGTCCGTTCAGTGACGTGGACGAGATGGACGCGACATTGGTTGCCAACTGGAACAGGGCCGTCGGCAAGGATGATCTTGTATTCCATCTCGGTGACTTCTGCTTCGGTACGCCGGGTGACTGGAGGAGCATCCGCGAGCGGCTGAACGGTCATATCGTTCTGATCCTCGGCAACCATGACATGAAGATGTACGGCAAGAAACCGGAGCTCTTCAGGGATCTGTTCGAATACACATCCCCTCAGATGATGATCAGGATTGAGAATCGCAGGGTAATCCTGAATCATTGTCCGCTGCTGTGCTACTCAGGGGCTTTCAAGAATGAGCGGGATGCTACGTGGCAGCTGTTCGGGCATGTGCACTCGGGACCGCTGAACGACAAGGGCCTTGATATACCGAGGCTCGTACACTGCTTTCCGTATCAGTACGACGTCGGCGTCGACAACAACGGGTTCGCCCCGATATCATGGAGGGACATCTGTGACAGGATTGACGAGCGGCTGCGTGAGCATGATTTCGAGCTGGGACAGAAGGTAGTTCAGGATTACCTGGAAGACAGGTCTATACAAAGGCATCATTACGGTCTTATTTGATATATAGGATTATAGACAATATTGACTTTATTATGAGTAATAATAGCAGCAATGATACAATAGGATGCGGATGCGGCGGATGGATATTCGGCCTTGTAATGACTCTGATCATCATGGCCTTCGGCGGATGCACCGAGACGAGGAAGTTCTCGGATCCCTCGACGGATCCCCCGATGACCGTGGTCGCCGAGCCTTACGGCATTTTCAATGAGAAGGACAAGCGTGTCGACGGCGTCGTATACGAGCTGAGCGTCGGACACCTGGTCTGGTCGGTCATCCTGTGCGAGACGCTGATCACGCCGGCGTATTTCATCGGCTGGAACCTGTATCAGCCGGTCGAGTACATACCGCCCCGGAAACCGCAGTATGATGAAAATACCGATAAATAAGCCTGAGAAATCAGGCTTGTTTTATTTTATGGCGATATATGGAAGCAGTTATTACGGCGGATCATCGACAACCGCGGCTGTTAATACAAATGATTACAGTCTGTTAACCAAATCGGTCCTTGATGGATATAATCTTACGATTAGTGATCCGAGTAATTTAGTGGGCAGCTACAGGCTCATTACAAAAAGCCTGTGGAATGCTATCGGCCATTCAAATTTATCTCTGAGGACCAATCCCAGCAGTTCACAGGTGCTCAGGGTCTGTGATCTTGATAAAATCACGACTACGCCTGCGGCCGCGCCGTCAGACAGCGTCGCCAATTCATCCTGGACGTCATACGGAATAGGTAATTATGAATACCCGAGTGCCACATGCAAGTTCATTCTTTTCGAGGACCAATGGAATAACTCCGGAAGTTATTCAACCGGACTGATGCATGCCAAGTATCTTGATTATACAGATTCACTTGGCGGCGGCGGTTATATCGAAGAGGCCTATTATGAATTTTGGCTGAGACTTGAGGAATTCGCCTGTAATCATACATTTTCCGCAGTATACGGTACACTCAATTCGGCATACGGCCAGAATCCCTATATTACAGGAGGCGTTTATAAAAACGGAAAATTTCCGTATTATGAATATACATTCGACCTTGAGTCGACTCAACAAGAACGTTCCCTGTATAGACTTACAGACAATGAGGGTGATAAACTGACATACTGGGCCAGTAATTCAGATCATCCCAGGGGCGGTCAGATCGGCTGTATCATAGTATGTCAATGGAGTTCAATCGTCAGTATCAATGACAATCATTTCAAGAATTTCAAGCTTTGGGGAGGCTGGAGAACCGGTACAGGCTGGACTACTTATACACAGCAGACTACGAATAAGTATTATAACGGAGGAGGAACAGGAGCCTACAATTACGGTAATTCGAGTTCGGGCGTACTTATAGACTGTACGCAGATAAATTCAACCAGTCTGAACGCGCCTTGGAATCTCGGATGCTATGTGGATATGCATCCGAATAAATCATATGTTGGTTATGATGGCATTGAAGGGCCTGTCGTCATAGCATTTATACCGAATTTTCCAATGACGAAGAATTATCTTTGTCTGTTCCATAAGAATATGTAGTGACCTTTGCCGTTCTGTGCGTTATACATACAGGTATTAACATTTAAACAGTATTCATATATGGCAAGCGGAAAGACAAATGGTACGGCTGAGAGCCCGGTTTTCGTCAAGTGCGACTATTCGTATATCCTCGGCGAGCATACATGCGTCAGCGGCCAGTCGGTATTCAAGAAGGAATCCGGCGATCAGGTTGACGAGCAGACGATGAAGGTCTGTGTGGCCCGTGAGCATGCAGGCGGCAATTCCGTCAGATTCAAGGAGTTCGATTTCGGTTTCATCAGCGAGGCCGAGTTCAGGGAGATTGAGGATACATACAAGAAAGAGGCCGCAGAGGCCGAAGATCCGTATAATACATGAAGAAATATCTGGAAAAGCACGGCCTGACCGTGATTGTGAACTCATTGCTTCCGTTCAGCGGATTCAAGTATATGAACCTGTTCGGCTGGATCTGGACACAGATGGAGAATTTCGTCATGACCGATGACGATGCCAACCATGAGAAGACCCATACACGGCAGGCGAGGGATTTCATCCCCGAGTTCCTGAGGGATCACCTGCCCGTATGGCTGACGGACTTCTTCGGGTACCTGATTTTCTATATATGGTACGGCATTGAATATGTGATCAAGCTGATCGCGTCGGTATTCATGAAGTCCCCGAGGGGCGTCAGGAAATGGGTGTACCGGTCGGTGTCGTTCGAGCAGGAGGCCTACTACAACAGCTGGGATCCCAATTACCTGAAAAACCGCAGGCGGTTCGCATGGACGGCATTCATATTCACGATGTTCAAGGTAAACGACATACCAGAGGTCCGGAATTAGTTCCGGGCCTTTTTCATTTCCGCGCGTTTAATGTATATGGAAGGATTGTATAAGAAAAACAGGACAGACATACAGGAGTATTCGTTCGATGACATACGCGCCGGCAAGGACGGCGCGCTGCTCATATATGAGTACGTGAGGGGAAGCACCGCGTACGGGCTCGCCGATCCGGACAGCGACGTCGATACCGGAGGCGTCTATATGGAGCCGGTCCGTCAGCTGTTCAGCATTGATCTGTGCGCAAGGCAGGACGAGGTGCATGACGAGAGGCACGATACGGTCTGGTTCTCACTCGACAAGTTCTTCAGGCTGCTGCTCAAGGCCAACCCCACGGTTCTCGAGGCATTGTTCATACCGAAGGAACACGTCATATACGAGCATCCTATCATGACCGAGATCAAGGAGCATGCCGGCATGTTCCTGACCAAGCAGTGCTTCGGCTCGTTCATCAACTACTCGTCCAACCAGATACAGCGGGCCAGGAGCCTCGGCAAGAAGATCGTCAGCAAGTACGACGGTCCCCGTCCGACCGTGCTCGACATGTGCTGGGTGCCGCAGGACAACGGATCCAAGAAGGTCAAGGTCTGGCTTGAGGAGAACGGCCTGCTGCAGAAGTTCTGCGGCATGGTCAACATCCCGCATATGAGGGACACCTACGGCCTGTACTATGATTTCGCGTCGCATCTGAGGTATGTGTACGGTATCAGGAACTTCTGGCAGTTCATGCAGGATTTCAGGAACGTCAAGAAGGCCGAGGCCGCCGGTGAGGGATATCAGGAGCCGGCCCGGTGCCGGCTGTACCTGTTCATCGAAAGGCACTTCCTTAACGCGTACGGCCTGCGCATGGTCGACGGGCAGCTCGGGGATATCGACGCCCGGAAGATCTGGGACGAGCATCTCGGCAGGCCCGGCCTGTGCTATAAGGGCATCGTGCATGAGGAGGAGGACGGGACCGACGGGGGACGCGAGTCGACATGCGTCCGCCTGTCAAGTGTCCCCAAGGGCGAGGAGAAGCTCGCCGTCATGACGTTCAGCAAGGATCAGTGGATGACCGAGTGCCGCGAGTGGCGCGAGTATCAGGAATTCAAGGCCAACCGCAATGAGAAGCGGTTCAACCTGGCCAAGGCCGACGAGTTCGACCGCAAGAACGTCATGCACTGCATGCGCCTGCTGCACATGGGGCTCGAGATAGCCCGCGGCGAGGGATTCCACGTCGACCGCAGGGGACGCGACGCCGAGCAGCTCAGGGCTATCCGGCGGGGCGAGGCGACGTATGACGAGATCATGCGGGAGATACAGTCGAACCGTGACGAGATGATGCTCATCATGCAGGAGTCGAAACTGCCGGATCAGTTCGACTACGAGGCCGTTCAGGAATTCCTGAGGGAAATCCGCAAGAAGCAGATGATGAAATGGATCGGCGTTGAATCAGGCGCCGGCAACGGCAGTGCCGACGACCTGGAGATGGCATGGTCGCGGGGTGTCGAGCAGCTTCGTGAGATTGTCGACCGTCATGTCAGTGACGATATATACCAGGCCATACGCAGGGATTTCGCAAACGAGACCGGAAAGGACATACTCTGATGCTGAGGGATTTTCTGTACCGGCTTCTGTGCCGGCATGTATACATATTCGACCGTAACGTATATGGCGACGAGATCAACCGGACCGGGTACAGGTCATGGTGGAGATGCTGCAAGTGCGGCGCATATAAAGGAAGTGAGAGGCTTTATCAGCCAGATAAAGAGGACTGAATATGAAAGGACTGTTGATAACGCTCCCGGCATCCGTGAAATGGGAGGATTATGAGAAAGAGCTCAGGGCCGTCGAGGACGGGACACAGGTGATGAACTTCAAGGTTCCGTTTCTGCCGAAGGATACCGGAGGCGTCGAGCGTGTGTATCTGGTGCACCGGGGCAATATCGTCGGCTGGATGAAGTTCTCCGGCGTCTGTTCGAAGGAATTCACGTGCACGACGACCGGGCGTCCCTGGAAGGGCAATTTCATTCAGAGGACCGGCCCGTTCCACTATATTAATCCGGTTCCCTGCAGGGGATTCCAGGGATTCAGGTACTACGAGTATGACGAATAAGATCTGAAGAATACCGTGAAAAGCAAAAACGCGCGTGATCCGTCCGGATTACGCGCGTTTAATTTCTGTATTCAAAGTTAAAGGCTTATGAGACATATCAAGAGACCCGCGTATTGGTTTACGACCAATTTCGTGATGACGAATCTGCTTATCAGGCTCGTCAATCAGACCGCGTTACGGGACGCGGATTCATATGCGGAGCTTCCGGCCGAGGTCCGTGAGCTCATGACGGAGACACAGTATAATATGATGACAGAATAGCTTATGGTATATCAGATTACAATCAAGGACGTCCAGAAGGCCCTGCAGACATGCCAGAAGAACGGCGTGGCGGTAGTGGTATGCTCAAATTCGCCGAGGATGTCATTTGCGGTATCGTTCCATATCAAGGATGACGGGACCGTCTGGTTCAGTCCGTCATATCAGGTCGGTAACCTGAACCGGTGCCTGCCGGAGAACTATAACCTGCTTACCGCGATCTACGAGTTCAACAGTGATATGCGGAAATATGACAATGAGCATTTCGATTTCACATAATGAATAAGAATCGCTATAAGAAGAAAAGGACTCTGCGACAGCATTATTTCAGATCCCTTGAGAAACTGGTCGACTTTGTCAATCATTATCATAGGGTCCGTCCTGATTTCGAGGTCCAGTCCGTTACGACGGATGTTGAGGAATGCCGGATGTTTATGTCGGAGTCCAGGAGCATCAGGAACATTTATAACCTGCTTTATTATTCAGATGACTATTTAAAGAAAGATTATGATAAACCTACAGAATCTTAAGATTTCAGATCAGGATGCGAAGTCCCTGAAGGAGCGTTTCCTCAGGGACACCGGCATCAAGGGCGATCTCATAAGGGAGCCCTATTTCACCGCGAGGATGCTGTACCTGGAGGAGTACTGCGGCGCCTGGACACAGTGGAAGGCCCTGCTCGACGAGATCTCCGGCAAGTACGGGGGCAATGTATCCGAGTTCCTGGAGTCGTATTATAACGCGAGGAACGATATGCTTCTGTCAATATGTCCGTCGGCCGTCGAGAAGGGCGCGAACAAACGCAAGGCGCCCGAGCATCTGCTTGAGATTTACCGACAGGGCGGATTTCCGTACGCGCTGTTCAACGGAGATATGGACAAGCTGACGTCGGATGCCGCGCAGAGGATGTACGAGAAGATGCAGTCGAATATGTCCCATTACTTCATCGGTTCGTACGGCAAGACCTCGGAGGCCCTGATTATAGGACTGTCAGCGCAGAAGGCGGGCGACGGTAAGAACGTCTATACGCCGGACAATGACGGATGTCTGTTCGTGGAGGCCGATCTCAGGATGGCCAACTTCCAGGCGATGCGCTATTTCGACGGCAGGATATTCGGCCAGGACGTATACGCGCAGGACGGGCCGCTTGACATTGAACAGGAATACCGTAAATGGGCGTCCACGTTTACGGACTCTGAATACGTCCTCGGTTCGAAGTATGTCCGTCAGGTCGTATTCGGCTCGCTCAATCCCAAGAGGGAGATCTCAATCGAGCAGGCGCTCGCGGCCGCCGGCGCATGCGAGCTTTCCGGCTGGTTCGACGTATCCGGCATAGAGCACAGGTGCGTGGCCGTCAACAGCGACGCGGTCATATTCAGGATAGATTCGGATGAGGACCGGTCGAAGCTGGTCAGCATATGCGACCGTGCCGCGATGCTGCTCCGCCGTCAGGGTGTGTCACCCGGGGACTATATGAACGGAACGGACGGAGGATCGTGCTTCCTGGAGGACGTCGGCATCCATATGAGGATCCGTCCGTTCTGGCTGCGCCGCGGCGTGGTCACCGACGGGACGAATGAGTTCGACTTCTATATGAAGGAGTACCTGGACAAGGGCCTCGCGCCGAAGTTCATCCAGCTTGACAGCGCCAATGTGCCGCAGGTGCTGGCGTTGACCGATCCGGAACTGTGGAAGCGCGCGACCGCGCTCGCCGAGAAGGACGCCTGGTACGTCGGCAACCTCAATGCGGTCAGGGACGTACTGGAGAACGGCGAGATTTCCAAGTATTTCATGCACAACGGCAGGCTGTGCAGCTTCGTATGGCCGCTCGTCTGGAAACGCTGATAAAAGCTGACAGATGTCCGGATATCGTGACTATATGATATCCGGGCGTTTAATACAGGAACGCAGGATTGCATACGGAGCCGTTCGGAGCCCCGTGTCACATCCTGACGGTTCGGCATTATAAAGTTATTAATATCATAGAACAAAGCGATTATGGAGACAAACAACACTGAGAATCCGGTCATCGACGCACAGACTGAGACCGTGCAGAACCCTATGGACTCGAGCGTGGCGAAGGTTCTCTATCCCAAGGAGAGCAAGATCCGCAAATGGCTCGGGATCGACAGCAAACAGGTCAATGACGTACTTATTCCGGCGAATGAGTCGTATCTGCGCACGCTCTATACGGGCAATGCCGAGAGCGATGCCGTACGCCTGAAGAACTTCATGCTTGAGGTGACGCACCTCATGGAATACAAGCGCTCGCATCAGTCGTATATCTGCTGTATCCGGGTGCCTGACGACCTCCTTCTCTATCTGCATGACATCGTAGAGAAGTACCGCTCGCTCGGATATTTCGTGGAGAACCTGCGCAATCACATCGACGGCGTCGACCGCGACTATCTGTTCATCTCATGGGACAAGTTCGACATTAGCAGTCCCGTACAGTGAACAAGAACCGCTATAAGAAGGAAAAGCCCCCGAAGCTTTCCGATCCGTACGGGTTGAGCCTCGTGCTCGATCCGACGGATTTCTATGTAAAGAAGGACTTCGGATCCAGTCCGACGGTATTCAAGATGCTTAATACGGATACCGCCGTGTCCAATTTCGCGGATTTCCTGGCGTTTTATGACGGCGGCAGTGTAAACAAGGTCTGCATGGATATATCAAGGATTGAGATGGCCCCGCCGGCGCTGGTGAAGAAGTGTATAGAACAGGTATTACAGTCAATAGAGAAGAAATGGAAAAAACAGGATCAGTATTCAGAAGACCTCCGCAGAGTCATCGGGACAATGTTGAGACGCTTATGAGGAACACCTCATGGACCGAGGCGGAATGTGAGAAATTCATAACGATGGTCACCGGGTACCTTGACTCATGCGGGTACTTCATGGGCGACTTCAATATACACAGGCTGCCGGTTCCGGAAGACTGGCGTCCGTACAGTCAGGAAGGCATCTGCAGATGGGTGCTCGATATGGCGCTTCAGCTGAACATGGAGTGCGGGTTTGAGTATGACGTCAGACTGAAGGGTGACCGGCGAGATCCAGCATACAGATCTTATGCACAAGAAGAAGATACTGAGGCTCAGCAGGGATCCGTCTGAATGGGTATACTATAAGGAGCCGAACGGATACAGCTGGTCTCCGGAGCCGGGCTGGTGGAGGATCACAGGCTCGTACAGGGACGTAAGCTACGGAATGGGTAACGGCACATTCCTGATACTGACAAGGCCTGACTGGGCCAGTATGCTTCATGTCAGGGTCGAACACTGCAGACCGGCGAACACGGTCAAGGACTTCAGGGAACTGGAGGAGACCATCAGCCGGCTCGAGCGTTATATCAATGACGATTACAGGAAGACATGAACAAGAACAGATATGTACTGAAGGAGGAACGGGAGAAACCCTGCTATACCAAGATAGGGGGTATCAATGCATGCTCGGCCATTAATAGCGATATGGATCTTGACTGTTTCATGCCGATCGGTCCCGGCAGGTACTGTCTGTATAAGCTGGATTACGGCGATTACTGGATAGTCGGCAGGATTCCGGAATTCAGCAACCTGCCTTATACACCCGGTATGTGCATCGAGATACCTGTAGAGTCGAGCAGCGGATATCTGCTGATGCTGAAGCCCTGTAATATCAGGGGAATCCTGACGGACATGGGACTTGAGCGTATCCGCAGATATACGGATACCAGAATATACAGAAAATGAACAAAGAGAGATACAGCGGAAAGGCCGGCAGGCCCGCATGGTATAAGGAACCGGTTGACTGTGAGGACATGTATACGTTCCTCAAGGAAAACGGCCTGTCCAAGGTACGGCCGCTTATACCCGGTGGCGGATGTATGTTCAGGACGACAGGCCCGGCGTCATATGGCAGGGACAAGTATATATACGGCATATTCACGGGTACGGTCATAAAACCGGGCGAATACGCGGTCCAGGGACCGGACGGCCATCTGCAGTCTGTATTATACTATAATATCACAGGCGTTCCGTATGAGAAACCGCCGGAACTGCCGAGACCTTATTAAATATAGTGTTTAATCTTTAAAACTTATCTGAATGGAACTCGAGAACGACGTTTGGCTGGACGATGAGACTATTGAGGAGAGCAGCGACAAGGAACATATGTCGAAGTTCACACAGTATATCATCGACGGCGATAATTACGTGCCTGTCCAGAAATGCGGCAAGACGCTTCCGAGCGGCTATTACAGGATAGGCTTTAACGACAATACGCAGCAGGTGTTCTTCATCAGGCAGAAGATCATCATGCCCAAGCTGTACACCCTGCCCAACTCGCTGCACCGCGACATCATGCGCGACATACAGCATTTCTGGGAGTCGAAGGACCGCTACAAGGCCTTCGGTAATGTTTATAAGCGCAATATTCTGATATATTCTGTACCTGGTACGGGTAAGACAAGCCTTATCAATCTTATTGTCAGGGATCTCCTGAAGAAAAGGAAGGGCATCGTCATACAGATCAACAAGGCGAACGACCTCGTGCTATATCCGCTGGCCATGAAGTACTTCAGGCAGGTGGAGGGCGACAGGCCCGTCATACTCGTCATGGAGGACTTCGACACGCTCCTCCTCGACGACACCTACAAGAGCGCGATGCTCAACCTCCTCGACGGAAACGACCAGTTCGACAACGTGGTGACCATCGCCACGACCAACCATCCCGAGAAGATAAACGACCAGTTCAGCAACAGGCCGAGCCGGTTCAACCTCATCATCGAGTACGGCAAGCCGAGCGCCAAGGTCCGCAAGTTCTATATCGAGACCAAGCTCAAGGAGGCCGGCATTGATATCAGGAAAATCAAGGACGACATCACCAGGTACGTCTCCAGGTCGTCCGGCTATACGATGGATCACCTCAAGGAGCTCATCCAGGGCATATTCGTCGACGAGCTGCCTGAGGAGGACGTGTTTGGCCGCATCGACGCGATGATCGAGAAACGCGGCCTGTACAAGGCGAACGACGACTATATCGGTGCCGGCGGGGGCGACGACGAGGACTGGGACGATGAGGTCGACGGGGCCCTGCCGCCGCTTCCGACGCCGAAGCGTAAGATCGGATTCGTATAAATACGGTATGAGACTCGACAGGATTTATACCCAGATAACCGAGGCGTTCAAGGCGGGCAACAGGGCACGCAAGAAGGAAGCTGTCCAGGATGCGGCCGTCATGCCGGACAGTCCCGTGGACGAGGATCTCCGGGATCTCGTCAACGATTTTATGTTCAGGACAAGCGTGGAGGCCTGCATAGAGACCAACGGCTGCGACAAGTCCAAGCTGACAATCAGCGGCGACAATTCACAGATCATCGTCCGGTTTATGCTCCCTGGCGAGAACAAGAAATGTTTTATCCTGATATATCCGGCCGAAAAACATGTCATACTGCACGGCGGCAAGGTGCAGGGAATCAAAAAGATTGATTTTGACAATGACGGCGATTTTACCCCCAAGGTGAACCTGATGGTCAACATGATGCACTACGTCGAAATGCTTATCGGAACATACAAAGAAGAAGTGTAAAACGTACACTTAAAGTTGATATATGTCAAATAATAAGGCCTGATTCAGTTTCTGCGGCTCTGAATCAGGCCTTTAAAGCGCCCTGAAACGTTAAATATCCAGAACGGCGACTGAACGGCCGGTTCTTTACGGGGCCGGACGATAGCCGAGAAAAGAAAAGAGAAAGAAGAGTATGAGAGTTATCAGGAAAATGCTGGGTTCGCTCGGCCGCGGCTGGAAAGAGGCCGCAAAGCTGATGGCTCCGCCCGCGATAGCCGGGATGTAAGCCATGACTGTTTTGATTGTTATTACGATAGCGGCGTTCGCCGCATCGGTGTGGACGCTTACGGGGATTCGTATAAAAGAACCCCGTGGGCATAAATAAAAAAGAAAGGAAAAGAGTATGAAGAGAATTATCATGACGGCCCTGATGGCCGTTGCGTTCATGTCCGCGATGGCGGATACCGAGAAAGAGATGTCAAGGGAGGAGCTTGCGTCCGCCTATGACATGAGCGTCAGCTACAGGAGCCTTGACAGGGCGCTTGAGCTGACACAGGATCAGGCCGAATATATGCACATGGCATACGACCTTTTCCGGAAGCAGATGGAATGCGCCGGAATGTGCTCCGGCAAGGCGTCGCGTGATGCGATGACCTCCAACGCGATCAGGTCGCATGTCGGCATCATCAGGCCGGTCCTTGATCAGAGGCAGTACCGCAAGTACCTGACACTGCTCAATACGACGCTCCGTAACAGGAATATCGACGCGGCCGGAAACAATGACAGGAAATAGCCTGGCGGCAGTCGCCGTTCAAACAGGAAAGGGACTCATTCGAGTCCCTTTCTTTATTCATCAAAGCCATCCCCATTGTATCATCCTGGTGACGGTCTCTTCATACGTTATTGAGCCGTTCAGGCCGAACTTGTATTCCGTATTACAGTACCCGCATCCGGGATCCTTGAACGTGTCATGCACGCACATTCCGTGCTGCTCAAGCGGTTCGATAAGGTGCTCGAATATCTCGGTCTGTTTGAGGTCGGCTATGAACGACACCATCTCCTCCCTCATCATCGGCGGGCATTCCTTGAACACGACCAGCTCGAGGTTCGAGTCGACGAAGCACAGTGCATCGACCTGACCGGCCCTGTGCTTGTTGCGTCCCTTCCTTTTCCATTCGGCGAAGTCCGTCACGGAGTCGATGCTGTCGAACGTTATTTTCCTGGTGACCCAGCTGCCGACGCACGCGCTGGTGACGGTCTTCGGTATGTTCAGCACCTCTGCGAGGTTGTCGCCCCTTATCACAAGCGTCCTGAGTCTGTCGAATCCCATCTGCGAGAAGTCGAACGTCAGCAGATCGGCATCGTCGCCCTTCTCGTCGAACGACAGGTCAAGGGTTTCGCACTTCTTCATGTCGCTGAGCCTGACTATGCCGGAACGCTCCATCTCATGCTTTATCTGGGGATCCGGCCATGCAATCAGGGGATCCACGGAATTCACCGTGTCCTGCGCGGATTCCTGTTTCCTTGCCCTGTTTCCGGCCCTGAAGGCCTCGTTGAAGTCGAATTTTCTCCTCATAATAAATAGCCAAACCTATCGGTATTATTATGTCATATTTACTTTCCGATATATTCCGGCAGCTCTGTGAAGCCTTCAGGGCAGGCAATGCCGCCCGTAAGAAGGAATCTGCACAGGATTCCGTCGACGGAGGCCGTGTCATACCGCCGTCGGAGGTGCTGAAGCAGTATTTCGGTGATAAGATGGACGACCTGAGGACCGTCAAGATAGACATTGACGGACGGATCAGGGAATACCTGACGACATATGTGGAGGGATATACGGACGGCCGTAATATGGTCAGGATCTCGTTCATTGACGAATGGCCCCTGATTTCCGGCGATACATTCCTTCTCAAGATGTACTATGACAACGGCGACAGGGATGATCTCCATTTCGGCGATGAAATCGACAATGCCGATATATTGCTCTGTGTGTGCGACGAGATTATGGACGCCGTCGACGGATCGGAGGATGAAACTGAAGAGGATGACGAATGATTAAGGAGATATACTGCCGCATGCCCGGCGATCCCAAGTACGACAAGGGCCGCATTCATATAGACGACGAAGTCAGCGCGCTGCTGCAGCGCATCAGGATTTGCCTCGGCACCCGTCAGGGCGAGGTGCTCGGGGATCCGTACTTCGGTATCGACCTGACCGACTATCTGTTCGACATGTCGTACGACAAGGCGGCCATCGAGGCGGCCATTATGGAGAACCTGACCGACTACGTCATAGCACCGTTCGCCAGCGACAGGGGATACGATGTGTCCGTCGACGTCGAGTTCGGCAAGGACCCGCAGGCCCGCGCTGACTACATGCTTGTCGACATATCGATAAACGGTGAGAAACTGCTCGGAATACTTGTTACGGTATGACGGACGCCTCTGTCGTTTCAATGCTCGTCCGTCAGGACGGAACGCCTGACAGGGGCCTTATGAAGAGGGACCGGCTCAGGAAGGCCGGCCTTTACGGCTATATCAGGAACCGGTGGCCGGACTGTTCCGGTGTGACGGAGTCCCTTTACCGTATCTACAACAGGATTGACGATGTGCCCGCATGCCCTGTATGCGGCCGTCCCCGTGAGTTCGGCGGATGGAATCGGGGCTATATGCCCCGCTGCCGTATCTGCGGCCGTGACATGACGGATCCCCTTACGCTTTCGCTTATCACCCAGAAGCCGCTCGGTAAGTACAGGCCGCTTGACGTCAGGCACGATGCGACTGACAGGTCATATATCTGGGTTCGGCCCGGCGGTACCGATCCGTATGAGTTCAGGGCGCCGGAGACCGAGTTCCGTAAGGGATACAGGTCATCCGCCGACACGGTCCGCCGGTATCTCGACAACATAGGAGAAGAGCATACGGCCGGCGGCGGATTCGACATATGGCTTCCGGTCAGGGGAATCGGCCTGTCGTTCGGCAAGGGAACAAGACTGGACGGTCCCGGCGTCCGCACGGTTGTGCTGCCGGAGAAGCTGCATGACATGCCGGTGTTCATGTCATACTATATCGACAGACTGTGCGGCCGCGGTACTGAGGTCAGATGGGAGGACTGTGACATTGTCAGGATACCCAATCAGATTATACTGCACGGATTCATGTGCCTGTCCGATCTGAACGCGTCGCCGGGCGACACAGGTGCAAGATTCGGTATCGTCACCGACGGAGGCGCCATCATACAGGTCATCGAGGTATGGAAGCGCCGTATCAGGATATTCGAGAAGACCGGTGTCATAATCGTAAACGAGGACTGGGCGGCCGTCTCCGACTTCGTGCTTAACGGATGCAGGGCCGGCGGATCCGGACGCATCCTGACTGAGATAAACCCCGCTACGGACGATCCTGACAGGCTCCTCCAGGCCGGCTGGACAGTCAAAGGCTTTGTTCGCAGGTCTGTATGGAAAAAACAGGGTGAAAAAAGCGGTTTTTATCGCGGATTCCGGCCGCTTTTGCTGGAATATGTCCAATAAATAATATGCAGACGGCTGAAATATGCCGTTTCAGCACGAAAAATCACTCACAAGAAAATAATGGCAAAACTGGCACTCAATCTCGCACAGTTCAAGTCTGCCGGTGTGTATATCCAGGAGATAGACAACACCACCGAGATCACTGTCGAGAGCAACTCGCTTCGCCTTCTTGTAGGTTTCAATCCCAAGGGACCGTTCAACCGTCCGGTTTTCCTGTCCAATGAGAATGACCGCGTCAAGATCTTCGGCGACATCGACCAGAAGCTTGAGGCTAAGGGCAACTACTTCAACCGTATGGCCCAGACCCTTGTCAGCGCCGGCCCGCTCTTCGCGCTCAACCTCCTGAAGGTCGACGACGCATACGACGGCGAGGACCAGGTCAACTATGCGGCGTTCTCCCTGAACGCGGGCTACCCGAACCCCGAGCTTATCTCTACCAACGGAACCATCTACGGCGAGGTCGACAAGAACCCCGTGGACGATACTGTCTACTACAACAGGGCGAACAACATCATCCCCTATGTAGGCAACGCTCCTTACAGCGCCTTCTATGACAGGTCGAGGTTCTGGATCCCCTCTGAGGAGAACCTTACCGCCGTTGCGGCCCGCGGCGTCGGCGACGGCACCGAGACGACCGTGTTCAACAGCTCGAACTTCTTCAACCTGGCGAACGTCGGCACCGAGGAGATCTCCGTGCTCGTGTTCAAGCCCGAGGCCCTGAAGGGATACGATATCACCTGCGCGGAATGGTATGACGGCGAGGAGAACATCCCGTACGGATTCATCCGTCCGAACGACTACATCGCCGACTACTTCATCCAGGTTGTCGTCGTCAAGGGCAACTGGGGCGACTTCAAGAAGCTCGCGACCGACACGCTCTGGGGTGACTTCTTCGATGCCAACGGTATCAAGAAGAACAAGATCAACCAGTTCCTGTCTACCGCAGGTGTCTCCACGCTCGGTTCCTGGATCGGTTCCATCATCCCCGACTTCGAGGACAAGCTCGGCAACCCGCAGAACATCGTCGACAAGATCAACAACTCGACGACCGTCACGGGCCTGCTCGCAGCGTTCAACCGCGACGCCGCGATGACCCTCGGCTATGACTACGACTTCGAGGACACCGACGACGAGGACAACAAGGGCGGCTGGTTCCAGGACATCGACGGCGACGGCAACTTCGACCGTGGCCAGGAGTCAATCGATTCCCGTGAGGGCACCCCGTATGACGACGGCAAGCCCAAGAACGACCTGTTCCTCATCGATATGGTCGGTCACGAGTTCACGAAGGGCTATCCTACGGACAAGTACAATACTGAGACTAAGAAGTATGAGCGCCGTTACGGTATTAACTTCCTGTCTTACAACTACGACTCCGACACTCCTGACGACCTCCTGACTCCGATGAACTTCGCCAGCTACTTCCATGAGACCGGCGCTGTTCCTCCTGAGATTCAGAACATGTTCATCATAGCCAATGAGCACGCTGCTGCGAAGCTCGGTCTCGGCGACTATGTGAAGAACTTCCCCGGCGAGGGCGAGGAATACGGACACCTCCTGATTCCCGGTATCACCAGGATCATCAAGAAGGTCGCCCTGACGCTGACCATCTCCGAGTCTGACGCCCAGAAGCTGTACGGCAACCGCGACCAGACCGTCGAGGTGACCGACGCCAAGTTCATCTACAAGGGCAAGGAGTATCTGTACAGCGGCTACGCTATCCAGAACTACCGCCTGAAGAGGTTCTATGTATGGCTGTACACGGCTGTCGAGCCCGTCGAGATCATCAGTGCCGAGGAGGCGATGATTTCGATTGATAACGACACTGAGGAGAATGTCCTTGTCACCGACCTGTCCCAGGATAGTATCATCGACTTCCAGTACGACGACTATGCGTTCCGTCTCTTCATCAACTCTGATGAGGACACCACAGGCGACAAGGCTATCGAAGGCGATCTGAACACCAACGAGGGCTTCACCGACAAGATCCAGGTCAATGCGGCGTTCGGCATATATGTCGACGGCGAGTTCTATACTCAGGCTAAGGAGAACGGCTGGAAGGTCAAGATCTCCAAGAAGCACTATGAGAACGGTATTCTCGTTCCCGGTGAGTTCGAGGAGGACTACTACGAGCTCGACGAAGACAGGTTTAATACCATCACCCTCAACGAGATCTACATCGACGGTACCGGTATCTACAAGGACGACGGCTCTCCCGTATCCACAGCGGATCTCCCCGCCGGATACAAGATCGGCATGACCATCAACCACGTCAAGACCGACGTCTATGTCGGCGGACAGGTGACGAAGCAGGCCGCTATCACGGATCCTATCGTCAGCGCCAACCTGAAGTTCATCCCGATGAAGGGCCTGTCGATCTCCAAGCGTCATATGCCCGGATACGACGAGCAGGGTAACCTGGACGTCGAGGCCGGCGTGAACAAGATCTACAGCCTGCTGATGGAGGACGAGGGCGTGCTCCGCGGCCTCTGTAACCCGCAGATGATTGACTTCCGTTACATCATCGACTCGATGGGCTACGGCCTTGACAGCATGATGGGCGGCAAGGTCTACCTGTCGCAGCTGGCGCAGAAGAGGCAGTCATGTACCGCGATCCTGAACGCGCCTTCTAAGAGGCACTTCAGCATCAGCACGAACCCGTACTTCTGCGACTCGTTCACCGAGGGCGTCGAGATCCGTCCCGCATTCGACACGAGCTATATCGCATCGGGCGGCAACACCGAGCTCTATCACTCCAAGATCTTCAGTCTGCCCGACCTGGACAACGGAGCGTCGTTCACCGGCGTATTCTGGCCCTGGCTGCAGTACACGGTCAACCGCAAGAAGATCATGGTTCCGCCCGCTGCCGACGTCGCGAACGTGTTCATTAGGAAGTTCACCGGAGGCGATCCCTACGCCATTGCGGCCAACCGCAACGGTATCCTGAGCAACCGCTACCTGACGGGCCTCGAGTATCAGGCCGACCAGCAGGATCGTGACTACCTCGAGCCGATGGGTATCAACACCATCATCGCCGACGGACAGGACATCATGATCTACGGCAACCAGACCGCCTACCAGCGTGTCGACAGCGACCTGAACAAGCTGCACGTCCGTGAGAACCTGAACACCATCGAGCTGCGCTGCAAGGCCGTTCTGAAGAACTACGTGTTTGTCTACAACACGCCTGTTACCCGCGGCGAGATTGTGAAGAGACTCGACCCGATCCTCAGCGCGATGAAGACGTCCGGCGCCATCAGCTGGTACAACATCCAGTGTGACGACAAGAACAACACCGATGAGATTATCGAGCAGGACTTTGGTATCGTGGACATCAGCGTGATCTTCGGTCACGGCATGGAGAAGATCCTCACCAGGATCACCCTCGAGCGCAAGTCCATCATGGTACGCTCTGGATATTAAGCCGAAAGGTAATAAATCCCTATATGACAGGGGTTCCGGTAATGACCGGGACCCCTGTTTTGCGTTTAATAGTAAACTTATATAATTTTCAACGGTGTCAACCTTAACGAATGACCAGATGAAACGGCTTGACAAATACGGCAGGGACTGCGTCCATGTGATGGCCGATAACACCAAGCTGTTCAGGATACATTATACAACACCACAGGGATCTTTGGACCAGGCCGGAATTGACGGATGGATTATGTCAATGGACGGGTATACGATGAGCTTTGACGCGAAATCGCATATGAGGGGATACGATATAACGGATGAGAGGACCGGCGGGCTTCATTATGACTCATTCACGCTTCCCAACCATGAAATCAGTATTCCCAGGGTGAATATGTTCATGCTCGCCAACGGATATATCAATATCAATACAGATAATGACAATATATTGAGACAGCCGACCAGGCTCTATATCCTTGACATGATGAATCTCGTATTCCTCAGGGACCTTATCGTAGATAAAAATGAGGAAGTCAAAGGCCTGCACAAGAGTCCCGTCAGTTCCGATGAGCCGCTGTGGCAGCTTGAGATGAACGAGCTTATGAAGTATAATAACGGCCGTGTGAACGACAAGACCGGTCATGTTATCCAGTTCCGTTATTATGATTTCAGGAAGAACGCTTTCGTCCTTGAACATGAGGACTGGAAACCTGATGTTATATAGGATATGAAATATACAGTAATAACATTCCTTTTCAACGGATACGATAAGCTGCGTACGCCGAGGATTGTGGATCCCAATGCGGTCTACGTATGCTTTACGGATGATCCCAAGCTTGAGTCACATGTATGGAAGTGCGTCTATCTGGAGCAGTTCGACGACAAGACGCTTACCGGCGTGCAGAAGACCTACAGGCTCAAGTACTCGTTCTGGAAATACCTGCCGGCCGATGCCAGGTATACGGACTGGTGGGTGGTGATGGACGGCTCGCTTGAGATACAGGAGTCGCTCAGTCCCGTCATCATGCACCTTGAGAACAACGGCTATGACATGGCCCTGTCGGTCCATCCTGACCGTACGGACTGGCTCAAGGAGTATGATGCATGGATAGAGCAGCGCGCCATGGATGCAGACAACAAGGCCAGGTTCGTGGAAGTGATGAAGGACAAGCTCGGCACCGAGGACTTCAATCAGGGACTCATCGAATGCACCATCAGGTTCTACAGGGCGAACAATCAGGAGATACTGCACATGCTCAGTAATACATATGAACTGCTCAACTATGCGAACCAGTTCAAGGATCCTAATGACCAGTGCTATTTCACCTATATCTGCAAGCCTTATATACAGAGACTCAAGACTCTCCTGTTCTCAAGGCAGTTGTACTTTGATTCCAGGTACTTCAGGTTCTACCTTCACGGTACCGACAGGTGCATCAGATGGAACGGGGATCCGTATAAGGACATGCCGCCGCTCGCGGCGACCAAGCTCGGAGGCGAGCAAAGCAGGATAGAGGTTTTCTGATATAAAAAATCCGGGGCGTTCTGAACGTCCCGGATTCTTTTTGAGGTATTGTCATAACCCGAAGGTTAGAACATGCCAGCGAAGTCCACGTGGAAGGTGATGTACTGGGTCTCAGGATAGAAACCAGTGTCGATAAGAGCGTAACGGCTCTTGATCATTACCTTCGGAGCCATGGTGCCCTCAGAGATGATCTTCACAGACTCAGCCATGAGGTAGGGTGCGAACACAACACCGGGCTCATCCTTGCTGCCCTTACGGCCGACGAGGACACGGGTGTCATTACCAGCCATCAGAGGATCAACATAGACCGTGATACCTGCGACGTTGCCGACAGGATACAGGCTGTTGCCGTTCTGAGCGACGTTGTTCTCGATCGGAGCCCAGATATTCTGCGCGTTGCTCTGGAGAGCGGTAGCGACAGTAATATTGGTAACAGCGAACGTAGCGCCGCCGTAACGACCACGCTGGAGGATCCAGTTGTTGGCGGTGATGAAGTTCATCTGCAGCCTCTGGAGCAGGGTAGCCTGGTTCTCGAAGATGGCCTTGCTGTTCAGGTAGATGGGCTTGTACGGCATGGAGACGTTAGTCCACTTGCGGTACGTACCGTCTGCGCCGACAGTCGTAGCGTCAGCCTGTGGGATCGCATAGGCAGGAGTCATGCCGTTACCGAAGATACCGGCAGTCTTGCTGTCCTCAGCGAACGAGATGTTCAGGTTAGCTACAGAACCCTCAACCTCAGCGAGCTTGCAGTGGTTCTTCCAGCCGAGAGCGAACAGACGAGAGAGGATGTGACGGTTGATCGTCGAGCTGAGCTCGTTGACACCGGCGTTCTCAATCATCTTCAGCACATCGATACCCCACTGCTTCTGGAGGTCAGTTACCTGCTCCTGAGTAACAGCGACGGATACCATGATGGTACCTACGGTCACGTTCTTCGTGAACACCTGGAGGCTGAGCTGACGAGCGTAGCTCATCTCACCTGTACCACGAGACATGGGCTCGTAGAGAACCGTTCCGTCCTGATACGTGCCGTACCAAGGATCCATGTCGTTGACACCGGATCCAGTGAAGCCCTGGATCTGATCCTCAAGCATAGAAACCAGACGGGGAGTAGTAATCGTAGCGCCAGCCAGGCTGCCGGTCAGGGCAACAGGACCAGCGGCGAACTCCTGAGCGAGGGTCTTGGCGCCCTTGACGATCTTCAGGATGGGGTCGCCATCGAGACGGCTCCAGCCGACGAACTCGAGCGTCAGGCCATCAGCCTCGTTGAGGACGGTCTCACCGGGAACCAGACCCGCAGCGCGTGCGGCGGCCTTCAGGGCACCTACAGACTTGGCAGAGCCGATAGAGTCGAAGGAAGCCTTGAACATGTGAGGCAGACCGTAGAGGTCGTTGGGCTTGTTAGCACCGTTGGCGTCCAGATCGTGGAAGTGGTTGACGTTCTGGGTAGCGTCGTCGTAACCCGGGGTAGAACCGTAGGGCTGCTTCGTTCCGCTGTAGACGTAGTCCATGTAGGGGATTACGCCGGTCGGTCCCTGCATAGGAACGGTGTTGACCAGGTCGAAGCCGATGGTCTTGGCGGCGACCTTCAGTGCCAGGGGCAGGAGGGCGGGCCACTTGTCACCGGAACCCATCTGGGTGCCGTCAGCCTGATCAGCGGCGGTCAGGCCGGGAGTGCCTGCGGGAACGGCGTCACCGATGCCGAGGGTGTTGTACAGGGTCTGGTAGGGAGCATACACGCCGCCGACGGTACCGTTGATACCGGAAGCGTTGTTGAAGTATGCACCGCCGGGGACCTGAGCCTCATTCAGTGAACCGAACGCGCCGTAGCGGGCTGCTACGTTGGCGTTGATGCGGGCGTTCTCGTTGAGAGCCTGCACGGTGTTCATGGCAATCTGGGCCATGAGGGCCTTCTTGGCGGGATCCTTGACACCGGTAGTGCGCTCAATCATCGCGCCCCAGCTCTCGGTCAGCGCCTTACGGCTGTTCTTAAGATTACGTGCCATTGTTTTATATTGGCTAATTTTTTTCGTTTCGTCCTTGCGGAGTTCCTGCGTCCTGCCGGATTAGGTTTTGTTTTTTCGTCCCGGCGTCGCCGATGTCCTTTTCCTTTTGGAGACGGCACAGTACCTTCCGTGTCGGAATCATATTATTTATTACATGAAAATGCGGCATTTATTGAAAAACGCCTATTTGTGGTTTTTGCGGAGCCTTGCCCTGATCTGACAGATCTTCATTACGTCTTCATGAGAGAGACTGCTCTTGAGCTCGGCAAGGTCCTTTTTCGTGAATTCCATACTATTGGGCGTTGTTTCTCTGTATATATCACGGCTGAATAGATAAGCTAAGCTATATTATAGGTATATGGGAAAAATCGATTTCGATAAGATGAACGAGGCCTTCAAGGCCGGCAATAGGGCGAGGAAGAAGGAGGCCGTACAGGATACGGTCGAATCGGTCGACAGCATGCAGGCACAGATTAAACTGTTCAAGAAGCAGACCGGTGTAGAACTCGAGATCAGAGACGGACGTCCATATTCTGATAGAGACCTGGATCTGGAAGGCTGTACCGGACTGACAGGCCTGCCGGTTGGACTGGAGGTTAACGGGTATCTGTACTTGGACGGCTGCACCGGGCTGACAGGCCTGCCTAAAGGCCTGGAGGTTAACCGGTATCTGTCACTTGAAGGCTGTACCGGACTGACAGGCCTGCCCGACGGGTTAAAAGTCAGAGGAAGCCTGTGGCTGAAAGACTGCACCGGACTGACAGGCCTGCCTGACGGGTTGAAAGTCAGAGGAGATCTGGTTCTGACAGGCTGTACCGGACTGACAGTCCTGCCTGCAGGCCTGGAAGTTGAAAGACTGCTGAATCTGGAAGGCTGCACCGGACTGACAGGCCTGCCGACTGACCTGGTTGTCCGGGGTGATTATATTGTGCACAAGGGCGTGCTGACATCGTTCTTCAGGAAACTTGGGATACCGGTTGACGACGACGGAAATACAGATGCGGAAGACTGGCGTAGGTGGCAAAAAGCGCACGGATATCTTACAGAGGCGTTCAGGGCCGGCAACAGGGCCAGGAAGAAGGAATCCTTGCAGAATGATACGGATGCCGTATCCAGATGGCGCATACCGAAGAAGCTCGAGACCATCGACGACTGGGAGGCCGCGTTTCTGCTGAACGCCGAGTCGGTCGGTATTACGGCCACATTAAGACAGTCGGATTCCCCGAGCAGTACGACGCGTATCTATAACCTGTATGTCCGATCAACGGAAAACAATTCCGTCACTTTCTCTGTCGGCATCACGAAGACTGATTTCTATTCGGACAATTCCCCGTTCGGCATAATAATGCGTGTAATCCTCAAGTTGGGCGCGGCCATCGGTAATGTATCGATGCACCTGGTACCTGTCACGGATGCTGCGAGGAATACGTCAGGGAGGAAAATATTCACGGATCTGTCCGCTGCCATGGATTCCGTATGGGAGATAATCAACTATCTCAGGAACAGCAGACATTTAGGACAGGTTCTGAAGAATCCGCTCATACTCGAGCTTGACTCATCCGACGTCACGATGATCATCGTTGATGAATACCTCAGGTCCGAGCCGGGATGTCCGCTTATCTGGAACCAGAGGGATGAATATCAGGATTTCCTGACAGACTATGATTCAGAGCTAAGGCGTGCGACCGCCGTCGGACCGTGGATCAACTGGCACGGAGACACCGAGGTGCTGGCCGAGGCCTTCAGGGCAGGCAACAGGGCCAGGAAGAAGGAGTCGATATCCAGGACGTCGAATATCGTCAGCACCAGGGTACCGTCAATCACAGAGCTCGGCGACATGCTCCTTGATCTCGGATTCCTGGTCAGGAGCGGTAAGAGGGACTATGCCGAGGAGCGTCAGGAGAAGGCCCCTGAGGAAATCGACAGCATCCTGTTCAGCAAATGGTATACGCCGTCGGGCAAGGTGCCTGAAAGCGGTCCTATCAAGGAGTCCATGATACTGATGCGCGGCGGATACGGCTTATTGAATAACAAGGAGTCCGGACGGAAAATCCCCTATATCAGCGCGGAGATTCATGTCGATATAATGCTGGACGAGGAGACCGTCGGCAAATACAGGCTGAGCTCGCTGTCAAGCAACTGGAGCTCCGTACTCAACCTGACGGCATTCAACAAGGTCGACGAGGAGTTCATGCCAAGATTCGCCGTTCTCATGAAACTGTGGAGCGACAGCGACAGGATACTCAAGGGCCTGTATGACATGACAAAGGACAACCTTCTCCTCTTGAGGGTCGATCAGTACATACAGAAGGCGTATATCCACAGGCTGCTGTGCAGGCTCATGCCGGAATTCGAGTCATGGCTATACTCGGAAGGTTTCGGTATCGGCAAGGAGATAGATCCTGACTCATGGCAGTGGCAGGCATCGGGCTGGATCAAGATGCCGGAGATACCGGAGGCGCCGCAGACGCCTGTCAACGAGGCTTTCAGGGCCGGTAACCGCGCACGTAAGAAAGAGACCGTCCGGGACGCTGTACCGGATAATGTGGATCCTCCTATCAGGTTCGAGGATCCCAATGTCGAGAAGATATGTCACGGGCACGGCGTCTATACCATTGGCGACGCGGCCGGGATCGAGACGATACAGGGATGGTTCGAGATTGACAGCGGCGCGGGTATCGATAATCCGGAAATCGTGAAGTTCAATGAGCTCAGGTACTTTACCGGACTTACGACCATTCCCGCCAATGCGTTCCTCGAGCAGGAGAAGCTTGAGGAGATTATGATACCCGATAGCGTCACGGTAATCGGTCAGTGCGCGTTTGACTCGTGCAGGAATCTGTCGAAGCTCGTCCTGCCCGACAGGAACAGCCTGGAGCTCGGTAATGACTGTCTGCAGTCGTGCGACGGACTGGACGAGGTCGTCGTGCCGTCCGGATGGTCCAGATGGGATTGCATCCAGAATATGAAGGAGGCGTATGACAATGAACTTATCTGGTACCAGGAGAAAATCGATGACAACCGCATACCGGAGGAGTCAGCCTTCGAGCTGCTCGATGCGAGACTTGATACGTATTTCACCAACCGTCAGGATACGCTTGACTGCAGATTCTCCGACCTGCTTGACTGGTGGACCGAGGATGACTGTTATGATGACGGCCAGGACAATGACGGCGAGGAAATGTCTGAGGCGTTCAGGTCCGGCAACCGCGCCCGCAAGAAGGAGTCCGTCCAGGATACCGTCCAGTCGGACGACGCACTTGACGACCGCAACAGGTGCGCCGAGATGATGAAGACCATGCTGACGTCGCCGGCATGCCCGGCCGTAAGGATCATAGGCGATCGGCCCGCGGTCGTCGAGAACGCGCCGGCGATAGACCCGGCCGACATCAAGATAAGCGAGCACCTCGGCAATAACCAGGACTATACGCTCGTCGTCCTGAAATGGGAGGGTGTCGACCAGACCGATCCCGCGCAGAACTTGACATACGTCACGGAGATTTCGTTTTCGGAGGCGACCGACGGATCGGGCCTGCTCATATCGGGCGGATGTTTTAATGACGATGATTCGGCAGACTTCTCGCCGCTTCCCGACATGTGTATCAGGGCCGATGCGGAGAATGACGGCCGGCCGAAGCTGTGGGAGCTGTGCTATGTCGAGGACTGGGAAACCGTGGATCCGGACGGCATGACGTATTCGAAGGTGTCCGTGAACGCGATGGCGGCGGTCGCCGCCGCCGTCAGGCAGATTAAGGAGCAGGACCGCAGGAAGGATCCGTCGTCGGCCGGCAAGTACCCGGTCGGCGAGGCGTTCAAGGCCGGCAACAGGGCGCGTAAGAAGGAGGCCGTCTCCGATACGGTACAGGATACCGATACGTTCATAGGCGACGGTATGCCGGCTGACAAGATTATCCCGAATCTATTCCTGAGCGCCGTCAGTACGACACAGGCGCTGCTCAGGATGCTGGGCAACGTCAATCCGCCGTTCAAGCCTGAGTTCCCAAGCTATATGAAGTGGTTCATTGATATCATAATCTCCATGTATATCAAGACCTCGATTTCCTGGCAGCGCAGGATTTCGATCGCGAACGTCAAGGGCAGCCCTGACAGGAACAAGGGACAGGAATTCGATATCATCCTTGAGATGGGAATCAGGAAATACCATTTTCTCATAACCCCGGGCAACAAGGAGAACCAGTATGCGGTATGGTTTAAGATGACCGTGCATCTGTTCGACATAGACTTCAATCCTGATTATCCGGAGCAGTCCGCCGTCCATATAGCGCCGGCCATGAAGTATTTCATTGCCGGATTCCTTGAGGCATACAGGACGTTCTTTGAGGAAAAAGGTGTGCTCGAGGCGTTCAGGGCAGGCAACCGGGCCAGGAAGAAGGAATCCGTACAGGATACTGTCAATGCTGTCGATGTACCGGTCAGATTCGAGGATCCGGTCGTCCGCATGTACATGGAGGAGCATGGGATAACGACTTTGTCCAAGGTCGCGACCGCGATATTGCCGATATGGGATGCCGATGAACAGGAAGACTGGTTCAGGCCTGAGAGGTTCAATGAGTTCAAGCTGTTCACGTCGATAACTCATATCAAGGAATATATGTTCAACGGACAGGAGAATCTTGAGGAAATAGAGCTCCCGCCTACAGTACAGGCCATCGGATATGGGGCATTCAGATCATGCCTGAGTCTCGAGAACCTTGACATTCCCAATTCATGCAGGGAACTCGGGGAAGACTGCCTTGCCGGATGCGACAGCCTTGAATATGTTGGTTTCCCGGATTCATGGACCTATGAATACGCGTTCGAGCAGTTCGCCAGGGCATTCAAAGATGATATTGAAACCCTGCCCGACATACTTACCTGGAATGATGTCAACTCATGGGATGAGATGCCGTTCCCTGATGCGACGATTACGAACAATTACTATACATTCCATCTGTCGGATCTGTTTAAGAAGTTCAGCGACCAGGATACCCTTGAGATGCATGGACTGCTTAATGAGGCCTTCAGGGCCGGCAACAGGGCCCGCAAGAAGGAGTCCGCCGCCGATACCGCAGAGGGTCCGTTAAAGCAGATTCCGTTTACTGAGAAGGAAATCAGGGACGCCTTCAGGGCGATAATCGACAGTGAGGACAATCCCATCAGGAAGAACGCGCAGCCCGGCTATGAGGACAAGATAAAGCCGGCCGCCGTGCTGGCACAGGCCGTCAGTTATTCATGTGAGGCCTTCAGGAAACTGTTCAGCCGCGTTATGGCAGGGCCGTGGGGCAAGCTCAAGATTACATGGGAGGAATGGCGGGACGGACGCCGCTGGGGCGGATGGACGGAACTCGGTATAGTCAAGGTCATCATCAGCCGGGACGACTTCAAGGACGGCACGCCCGTCAAGGTGTGGAAGTTTTCGCTCAGGATTACCAACGACTTCGAGAACGACTGGCAGGACAGGTTCGGCGTATTCGCCGGATTCGACGCCGCTGAGAATCTGAACGTCGAAATATACAAGCCTGTTATAGACATATACATCAGGCACAACCCGTATAAGATATATGTTCGTCAGGCATTCGTCGACGGGCTTAACAGATTCTTCTCATATGAGATCTGGGAGGCTTTCAAAGCCGGTAACAAGGCCAGGAAGAAGGAGTCCGTCATCGATACGGTCGAGTCGGTCAATGATATACAGACACAGATTGAATTGTTCAGGAAACAGACTTTCGGCATAGAGCTTGAGATCAGGGACGGACATCCGTACTTTAACGGAGACCTGGATCTGCGAGGCTGCACCGGACTGACAAGCCTGCCTACAGGCCTGGAGGTTGAAGGAGACCTGGATCTGGCAGGCTGCACCGGACTGACAGGACTGCCTGCAGGCCTGAAGGTTGAAGGAGACTTGTCTCTGGAAGGTTGTACCGGACTGACTGGCCTGCCGTTTGACTTGGTTGTCCGGGGTGCTTATATTTTTCATGATGGTATGCTGATACCGTTCTTCAGGAAACTTGGGATACCGGTTGACAAAGAAGGAGACACAGATACAGAAGACTGGTGTACGTGGCAAGAAGCTCATGGATATCTTAAAGAGGCCTTTAGGGCCGGCAACCGTGCAAGGAAGAAGGAGTCCGCCGTCGATACGGTCGATTCCGTCAATGTGAAGATTACGAAAGAGGAGGTTGTCGGATGGTTCAGGGATGCGATAGATTCTGACCGGAATACCATACCGAAGAATGATCCGCATGCCTGGCCTGCAATGTGCCTTGTCACTGACGCCTTGTTTACAAGGCTTGCCATTGATAAGCTTGTTGATAAAATTAAGGAAAGTGACAGCGGTGTTGTTATAGAGCGTGTATCATACGGACAGTTCCGTAATCCTAAAGGGCCTAATCAGTTCGGCAGTAAGACCTTGGGTTTTGTCGATGTAACGGCAGGCTTTAAGGATCGCAGTTTTTCATGGAGCTGGGAATTTGTAATTACTATTGAAGATTATAAAGGCAAGGAAGATTATTGCTATAAGCTTTATGTCAATTCTCGTGTAAATTCTGAAAGCCTTTTACCGGGTCCTAAAAATGAACCGTTGGTGACCGTCTATGCAAGACGTACTCCGTATAAGATAGAAGTCAATGAGAAATTCATCGACGGTATTAACAGTATATTGAAACAATGAAGATAATCAGGGCATATATAAGGTTCATCGAGACGCTGCTGACCGACAGGAGGACCGAGCAGGAGATCCGCCGGTATGATATCTGCAGGGCCTGCCCGCACCGGAAGTGGGTGTTCTGCGGCCTGTGCGGGTGTGTCATACACGCCAAGACTATGGCCGACTATCCCCTGGGATCCGACGGCCTGAGCATAGGCGGGTGTCCGGACGAGCCCCCGAGATGGTGACCGGATAAATAACCGGAAAATTCAGATACTGTATTATATGAAGATAAGTCTCAAGAAGGAACATTGGATGTTCATCCTGGTGGTGGTGCTCGGACTCAGCCTGTTCGGCAACGTCAGGCAGTGCATCCGCCTGCATGAGAAGCCCGTCGTGATTGACGACTCGCTCCGTTACTGGAAGGACAAGGCCGGCAGGGAATACGCAGAGAAGGCCGCGGCTATCATGACCGTCAGTCAGCTCAGGCATGAGAACGACTCCCTGTATGCGGAATACAAGGCGCTCAAGGATCGCGGTCCTATCATCATTACCAAGACCGAGACGCTCATCGAGCTCCGCGACACGGCCATCAATACGGTGGTCGAGAAGTTCCCCGGCGGCTATGACCTGAAATGGGGCATGCGCCAGGACTTCAGCGGCAACAACTGGGTGGCGCTCGGCGGCACGACCAGGGCCGACTCGCTCATGAAGGACGTCACGACCAGGCTCGACTCGCTCCAGATAGGCGCCGACATGGTGCTCAGCGTGACCGACGGCAACAAGGACTGCGTCCGTATCGACGTCAGGTCCAACAACCCGCTGCTCAAGGTCACCGACATAGAGGGCGTGATGCTCGATCCGAATAAGTCCAAGTCAATCACCTCGAGGATCAAGAAGAAGAAGTTCGGTATCGGACTGCATGTCGGACCGGGACTCCAGGTCAATCCGAAAGGCGAGGTCAACCTCGGCATAGAGGCCGGCGTCGGACTTGATTTCAACCTGATTTCCCTGTTCTAAGATGGCAAAGATTTCGAAGTTCTTCCAGATCTCGGAGAAGATCCTCCTCGAGTATTCATATGACACGTACAATCCGTCAAGCAGGCTCAGCCAGGCGTTCGCCGGCGTGATAGAGCAGCTCGACGGAAGGAAGGCCGTATTCGAGACGCCTTCACGCGACGACATGCAGGAGCGGTACAAGTCGTCATTCCTGTTCTCGTCGTATCCGAACGAGACCGGCGATTCCGCCTTCTATACAGGCTACACGCAGGTGTCCAAGCTGTCGTCCGTCGACTCGGCATGTCAGGACAGGCTCGTGTCGGAGCGCAGGATCTCGAGGATCGTGCTGGCGCCGTCGCCCGTCCAGGTATACTATGACACCGTAAGGGTCCACATACTGACCGGATACAATTTCGCCGACGTCGCCGGATTCCTGATGACGTTCGCCGCCCATGCCGTACAGGGACCGGACGTCGTACTGAGGAACTTCACGTTCAACAAGGGCGCCGGACTGGTGTCCGCGGGTACCGGATGCGTCACGTTCAATCCCCGTCCGGTCTATCTGTCAGGCAAGTTCTACGACCGCTACATAGAGTTCACGGTGCCGAGCGCGTACTGGCTCGCGTCGGCCGCCAATCCGGGCATGGGTACGATACAGGGCGTACTCAACGTCAAGCACGGCTCGGGCGTGACCGTCTCGTTCACCGAGATAGGCGACGATAACTGGAGGCTTGTCGAGAATCCTGTCCCTTATACCCCGGGAGCCACGCTCATCGGACAGGCGGATCTCATGCTCACCAACCGGGTCGACGCCGAGATACCGTACAACTCACAGTCCGACTGGTTCAACGTCCGCCTCGGTGTCGATGAGGACAAGAGGGCCGTTGAGTTCTATTCGGTCTGGGGCGACGTCATCGACGACCAGCCGATGACCATGACCGTCATGAACCAGATCGAGACCGGCGACATCCGCATACTCACTGACTCGTTCATGGACGACTCAGACGTCGACTGGGAGGAGTTCACCGAGATATACGGTCCCGAGGCGCGCAAATGGGTCATCCGTAACGAGCTCACGCTGACGTACAGGTACAATTCGTACACGTTCGCCGGATCGGAGCTCTACGAGTACCGGAACATACACCAGAAGGAGCGTATCGACCGGTATACCATGCTGGAGGACTTCAACGACTCCACGCTTGCCGACTCGGACGCCGACTCCACGTATAAGTTCTTCTACAGGCCGGTGGTGCCCGAGCTGCCCGGATACGACTGCGTCGCGATGGACATCGAGTATACCGCGAGGCTCCTGAACAGGCTCAACGGCGCCGAGGTCGTCCGAATGGCCACCATGACAGTCGAGCAGCCGCTCAGGGCATTCGAGGACAAATCGGCCGAGATCTCGGTCAGCAACATGAACCGGTGGGTGCTGTTCAACAAGAACGTCATCAACCAGATAGTGCCCGACTCGTCGGCGCTCGCCGCGCAGCGCGACTCCAGGATCAGGTACATATCCAATTTCTATACCAATAACGATATAGTGATACAGGCCGGTACGGATACGTTCACGACCATGGGCACCAATACGCTCGTACTGTACGACACCGATCACTACTACAAGTTCTCCGTATGGTCCGATATGACGCTCAGCCAGCCGTGGGCGCTCGATCAGGCTACAGCCGAATACCTGCTGACCTATACGGACAAGGACGATATAAGGAAATACATAGCGCCGACGTATTCCGTCAACATGTCGCTCGCCGCCGGGACCATAGAGTTCAAGCTGACGGAGTCGATGGTGAAGAGCATACTCGGCGGCAACGGCAGGTATGCGCTCGTGGCCAGGACGCCCGAGGGCACCACGACGGTTTTCGCCGGCCGGGCCGTGAGTATATACAGTACCGAGTCTGAGAATCCGTAAGGATTCCAAATCTCAGTGAATTGTTGTTTGTCATAAGTTTAGAAGGCGCATCCGTGAGGATCCGCCTTTTCTTTTTTACCGATAAATAACCGGAAATACCGGAATATATTCTGATAATGGCCGAAAAATATTCAACGCTCAAGATACCGAGCCTTTATAAGTTCACTTCGGAGATTGACTACCTCAACTTCCTGGCGACCAAGCCGGCCGCGGACCGTGAGTCCGTACTCGCGTTCGTGGGCAACAGTGCGGGCCGTGACGACGTGGACGACAATACGTCACAGGGATTCGACATATTCCTCGGCAACGAGTCGCTCACCAAGGTCAAGTTCTATGTGACGGATGAGTCTACCGGATACTGGAGGCTCGCCACCGAGTCCGAGCTCGACGGAACCGTCAACTACGCCATTACGAAGGTCGACCGTGACCGTCAGTCCCATTCGAAGAACATCTATCTCAGGAAGATCTCCGAGGAGGTCAACGGCCTTGTGGAGAAGGCGGTGGACGACAAGTACTACTCGATGCTCCACCATACACACCTCATCTTCCGCAAGATATACTCGATACTGTACAAGTTCGTCATACCGAACATCGACGACGCATGGCTCACCCAGGCGCCGGGCATCTATGAGCACGGACAGAAGGTGACCATCTCGAGCGTACGTATCGGAACGCTGACCGAGCCCGACGTGAAGATCAAGAGGATCGGTGTATTCAAGAACAGGGTGCAGGACGTCTCGCCCGCGAACTGCATCGCCTATACGACACAGAAGACCACGGGCAACGAGCTGGCGCTCAACATGCCCGTCACAATCTCGGAGAACCATACCTATTACATAGGATTCACATACGAGTTCGTCAACCATACGGACCTCATACACAAGGAGAGGAACTTCGACACCAGCGTCCCGCTCGGTGAGGAGGAGGGAACCGAGTTCGTCGAGTTCATCAAGACATGTACATACACATTCGGATATATGGAGAAATTCTTCTGGAGCACCAATATAGACGCCGTCCGTAACAGGTCGATCGGCGAGATCATGACGACTGAGGAGGACTGGCGCCCCGGCACGTCTTATGTCGGCGTCACCCATCATACAGGCAGCCTGGCCGCATGGGTGCCGACGACCGAGCAGACCAAGAAATTCCTGTTCGCCTGCTTCCCCGAGTCATGGGGCAAGCCGAAGTACATGATAGACGGCCTGACCTATGAGTTCGAGGAGGATAAACTGATAAATAAGACTGAATACAACGGAGTGACTTACTGCCTCTACGCATCTGACTATCCGATTGTCGCAAACGCTATCAGCATCACAAGGTAATGGCCATTATAATTAACAGCTGGTTCAAGGTCAACTCGTCGATAGACACCGCGCTCCTCGACTCGTCATGGGTCAAGGGATCGGTGCATTACGCCAAGCAGCCTTCGGACCTTGTGGCACCGGGCGGCCGGTTCCAGGACAAGGCGTTCGTCGAAGACGGCAACCTTGTCGTGTGCAACAGGCGCGAGCTCTGGCAGGCGCTCTATACGGATTCCTCAATCCTCTGGAGCAAGTTCGCAGTGACGGGCACCGGAGGCGGCGGGACCGGCGGAGGCGGTTCGATAGTCAGGCCCGGCACGGACGGCTCGGTCATCGTCAATCCGACGGCCGGCCCTTCAATCGTATATGCCGAGACATACGAGGCGCTCTGTCAGGCCTACAGGGATCCCGCCAAGATAGACGAGGGCGTCCTGGGCGTCGTCGGGGGCAAGGACCTCTATGAGTCCAGGCTCGTATCCGGCGAGATCACATGGGTGAAGTCCCAGATAATCCCGGAGATAGACGACAAGGGCAGCTCGGTCATATACGTCAGTACATGGGAGGAGCTCTCGCTCGGTGAATACCAGGACCGCAATAAGATACAGGACGGCAACCTGGCCGTCGTCAAGTACGGCAAGAGCGGCAAGCAGGAGGTCTGGCAGGGATTCTACGCGAGCGACTCACCCGCCATCGTCTGGGAGAAGTCCAGGCTGTTCAACGTCTCGCAGCGCAATATCGTCGTCGACTCATCGGGCAACTGGCTCGACAACGTCTATTTCGACGAGGAGCTCCGGCAGTTCTCAGGCGAGGAGATGGAAAAGCTTCCCGACGAGTTCCTGGTTGTCAGCTCCAGCACCGATCTGAACGAGTTCTCGAAGATCAGGCCGTCATGGGATCCGTTCGAGGCCATCATGGTCCTGCAGAACGCGGTCGCCGACATGCAGCGCAAGATGAGGGTCCTGCTCCGCACGTTCGACAACGGCCTCGAGTCCGGCAACATAGCCGACGTGTCCGCCAATGCGGCCACGTCGCTCGCATACGGACAGGCCGCCCCGCAGCCGATGATAGACGTCAGCCCGTTCGTGCTCGGCACCGGCAATGAGGTTCCCGAGGGCGAGGATCCGGTGGCCGACGTCAGCATGCACTGGACGAACGAGAACGGCGAGATCGTCGAGCGTGAGCATGTCATATACAATGACAACATCCTCGACTCATGCGTCTATCCGTATACGAAGCTCGGCTCCACCGACACGTTCGATGCTGAGACGCTCGAGGAGGGAATCGACCCGTTCGCCGGCGTGGACGTCAGCGACGGAACCCAGAGCTTCATCAACCCTGGGGCGCTCCTCTACGGCGATTCCATGATACCCGACACGCTCGACTCGAGCGGGTACATAATGCCCCTGAAGCACCTCGTACTCAAGGTCGCCGACACGGTCGAGATCATGAACAGGTTCAAGCAGTACCTGTACCCGAACGAGCTTGTCATCTGTATCGCCACGAATACGCTCTACCGCTATGACATAACCCGCAACAGGATGGTCGCCCTGGCCGGCGGCTCCGGCGGCTCAGTGGATCCGAGCGCAGACTCTTCAACTGACATACCTGATACATCAACAGATATTATTACAATGGATGAAATAATCAAGGCACTGACCGACGGTTCGGTCAACCAGATCGTCCTCACGGACATCAACAACTCCGCACCGGACGCGCCGAAGTATACGGCCGGCATCAGCAACGGTCAGTGGAAGATTTCCCGCGTCGGAGGCGTCGAGATTCCCAAGGGTTCGACCGCTGGTCCCGCGAGGACGAGCACCACGAGCCCGTTCAAGGGATGCAGCACCCTGCAGATCAACGAGGTGTACGCGAACGACAATGCGGCCATTCTGGCGAACGCCGAGCATGACGTGACGCTTCCCTGCTCACACAACTTCGTGGAAATCGCGAACCTTGATCCGCATAACGCAATCGACCTGAGCAAGGTCACGCTCCAGTACCTGGATCCCGGTGAGAAATGGCACTGCCTGCGGCTCCGCGGCGTCATCGAGCCGGGCAGCACGTTCCTTGTCAGGGGCGCGAGGACTGCTCCGTCAGGAGCCCCGTCCACCGTCATCGACGTCACTACGTACGATATGGAATGGTATGAGAACGGCAGCCTGATGGCGTTCAATAACGCGAAGGGCGCGCTCTATCTCACGCTTGACACCTCCGCGCTTCCAGACGCGTCGAATCCCGCCGTCATGGCAGGCAAGCTTCCCGCCGACAACAACTACATCGATCTCCTGGGCTGGGGTCCGGCGACATGGGGATACGCCGACGCGGCGAGCCCGTTCACGGTCGTAGGCCCGAACAACCTTATCGTCAAGAAGTGGATGATGGACCGCTCGAAGCAGGGCGGACCGCAGGCGCTGTCGAACAGGGACTCCAACAAGTACATGGACTTCGTCAACCTGAAGGCGCACAACCTCGGCAACGAGAAGGACTTCCGTCCCCGTGCGTCGTTCGAGAAGAAGGACATCTACACGACCCGCTCGTTCTTCCGTGAGGATCATCCGTACTGTGTGACCGTCGCGTTCGGTATCGACGCCGCGACGACCAGGACATTCAACTGGATCTCAACGCAGGATCAGGCCGAGTACGTGTTCTACCGCATCAAGGGCTCCAATGACCCGTGGAAGATTAAGGAGTCTTATTATGAAGGAGACGGCATGGACGCCGCCATCCGCGAGGTCCCGGCGACCTATACCAGGTACGCGGCGGCAGTGGCCGCGGCCGGTGCCGAGGCGACCGAGGCGTCCGACGCGACCACCTACAAGATCCATATCCCCGCATACGACCGTATCAAGTGGGAGACCTCGGGCCAGACCTTCGTCACGACGCACAAGGTCATCCTGAAGAACGGTGTCACGACCGAGTGGAGGAAGTCCGGCGACTCATATGTCAAGGCGACCACGGTTCTCACGCCGTCGCTCCGCTACTATACCGACAACACGCTCAGGACCGAGTCCGGAACGAGGACGCAGTATACCAAGGGTACCGAGTATGAGTTCAAGGTAGGTCCCGCGGTCTATGACCAGTACGGCATCGTCGCCGGTCCGGATGACGCGCGCTGCTCCGAGCTGTTCTGCTTCCAGATCCGTCCGGCTGTCACGGACGCCGAATGGAGCTTCGTACAGCATACCGACGAGCAGGGCTTCCGCTGGCAGGACTATGAGTGCTGGAGGCGTTCCGCGGACCAGATACGCGCCCTGCACAATCCTGAGTTCACCATAGACACGGGCGATATGACCCAGAACGGCAACAGGCTGTCCGAGTGGATTGACTTCTACAACGGCGGACTGAATCTCTGGGGAGGCCGTCCTTTCTCCAAGAAGATCGGACAGGGTACCGAGAACAGGCTCTATGAGAACGAGTCCGCGGGTATCGAGCAGATGAACGTCGTCGGCAACAACGACCTTTCACCGATACAGGACTACATCCTCGGCGACGGTTCGGATACCATTGATATAGGCAACGTCGAAGGCAAGTGCTCACCCAAGCAGTTCCTGTACTTCTACTGCTATGAGCTCGATCCTGAGAACCTGCCCGTGCAGTACTCCACTGAGGAGGTCACCCTTAACTGGCGCGACAGCGGCGGGGCCGCCCATGCCGTGCAGGACGAGAGGACCTATATCACGAACGTCTTCCCGAGCACGTACAGCTTCAACTACAACAACTGTCACTTCACGGCCATCTGCTCCGAGCTGACGGTACCCGCTGAGCACCATATCTACGGCGCCGAGGCCGCGGGCACGGGAGTCGCTTCCCATGCGGGCACCAATGATGCGATCCTCAGGTGGATGGAGGCCGACCTCTGCAAGTACTACAAGTTCTCGCACAAGCCGGGTCCGAACGCCACCTATCCATGGGCTATCGTCTACATGCATGAGATGCCCTATACAATCCTCACGGAGGACTATATGGACAAGTTCATGCCGACCGACGCCGAGAAGGCACAGGGCAGGCGCTGCACCGCGACGCTCGCCGCACGTACCGGAGGCTCCAAGCTGAACGACAATACGACCCGTCCGTTCGAGACGTCCGAGATCATACAGCGCAATCACGTGCGTCTGGTCATCGGCGGCCACAAGCACACCCATTCGCAGACATGGCCCCTGTTCGAGAACGTGACCTATACTACCAAGATCTGGATACCCGCGGCCGAGTACTCCGCACTGAACGCGGCCGGTCCTATCGAAATTGTGAAGACCGACGTCTCCACTTACCGCGTGACCGGCGCGAGCGCGACCTATACCGACGTGGACGTTCCTAACCATGACGACTATACGTTCGTCGGCGAGCAGATCATCCAGCCCTGGGAGGTCAATACCTGGGTTATCGAGAACGCGTCCAAGCTCGAGAGGAAGGTCAACAGCGCACAGGTGTACTTCACGCTGCCGGACGGATCCAAGACCGATGCATACGACTCGACCGCGTATGACGTCTACAAGCGCGAGTACACCGGCGAGGCCGCGGATCGTTCCGACATCTACTATGACTGGCGCTGGCAGGGCGGCGGCATTCCTCTCGTCGCGGCCGACAAGGGCGACTGGGCGCCGATTTACGTCATGAGCCAGGCTACGTCGCAGAAGGTCGTATCCAATAAGGAGAAGCCGACGAGATGCACGCCCTGGATGCACTGGTACTATCCGACGACCGTGGGCGCGGGTTCGACCGTATCACAGAAGGCCGGCTCGGAGGCCGTACAGAACAACCAGAAGTACCCGCACTTCGTCAAGTACGTGTTCATGCAGGACGGTGAGAACAGCGCCAATATGAACGCCGGTACCATCAAGGTATACCACTATGCGATATACGAGCAGAACTTCGCGAACGACGCCAAGTCCGCACAGTTCTTCGCAAACGACGAGTTCGACGACAAGCTGGCTGAAAGGGCCAGGCTGCATAACGCGACAGGCTCGACGACATCCGCATCGCCTACGGTCCTCCCGGCAGACGGTCTGGGCGTCACCATCAAGTTCATTGATGAGTTCCTGCCCAGGTTCCATGTCATGACGGCGGCCGACTGAAAATAAACCGGATATCCTATGATTACGACAATCTGCATTCTGATCTACCTCATCTGCGCCTGGGCGGCGTACAGGTACGTTATCTCCAAGTGGAGCCAGCCCAAGTGGGAGAAGGTGATGCTGAGCCTCGCATGGATCCTCATGCTGCCGCTCTACGGAATCAACAAGCTGAACGATATCGACAGGAAATAAGAAATCCCGGGGAAATCCCCGGGATTTTTTATCCTACGCAGTCACTGTCAATCGGGCCTGGAATACCCTCGACGAGATCCTCGTTCTCGCCGTCCGATACCTCCTCATCGACGGACGTCATCGGGCCGGCGCAGGTTGAAGGCTTCCTGGCCGAACAGCCGAGTTCCCATGAACACCTTTTACACTTGCTGTAGTCTTCAACAGTCTTTCCCATTGTATTGTCTCCTATAGTCTTTTGTTAAATCGCAGTATTTCTCATACAGCTCGTCCTTCACGTTGGGCAGGCCCTCACACTGCTTGAGGTGCTCGTACCTGAGCCTGAAGTTGAGCGCCATCTTGTTCTCGAAGAAGAGCCGGTTCAGGACCTTGATGGCCCGCACCGCCTCGGTCCCGGTCAGTCCGTCCTCGTAGTTCGTCTGTACGAAATGGTACAGCTGTGAATCGAGCATGTCGCCGTCGTCGTCGATGATGACATAGTTCTCGGTATCCGGATGCCGGTCGAGCCAGGTCTGTATCTCGCCGCCGCGGCCCTGTCCAGAGTACTTCTCATCCGAGAAATACGGTGTGCAGTCATACAGGTTATCCCTGAGCCAGTTCAGCATCGCATTCCTCGGACACCGTTTGGGCCTGTCGGCTATTTGGGCCGCAGTCGCCTCAGCACTGGGCTCCGGAAATCCGTGACGCCATGACGATGACACCACGATTCTGGCGCCGGTCTCGTCGACAATCCTCTTGACGTTCCTGATAAGGGACGCCTTCAGGCGCCATCTGGACGACGGTATGGTTATGACCCCGTCGAAGTCAAGAAATATGATTTTCATTCATCCTTGTATTCAGGGTACAGGAACCGCCTGATGGCCTCATAGTCCTCCACCAGGTCGTCGGGATCCTTACGGAACCGTTTGCCGTCCCAGTACAGGTAGTAGCAGTTGACCATTTGTCCGTGTACGTTCTCGCGGATAACGCGGATCAGGATGCCGTCAAAGGTCTCACCTTTTTCCCTGAGTCCGTCGTACAGTTCCTTGGCCTTGCCGCGGATCTCATCCATTGAGAAACCGTTTCCCCATATGTTGTACAGGGAATTCATTCCTATGACCTTGTCGACGACCTTGTAGAAGTTATAATAGCCTTTCATCGTTGACGGTTCAATAAGTACTCACCGAGCACGGACATGAAGAATATGATATATCCTGCAGTACCTATCAGGGTCCATCCGTTATAAGTATTCATGGCCAGCATGAACAGGTCGAGTATGAACAGTAAGACCGACAGCCTGAACAGGAACGGATATCTTCTGATTCCGTATCTCCAGTATCCTAAAATAAAATCCATATCTTAAACTGTATTGTAATTACATGAATCCGAAAATCGACGAATAGATGCTGAGACTGTCGACAAGCCCCTTCATGGACTCCTCCGACTGCCGCCTGGTCTTGAGCTCGTCCAGGTACGTCCTGAACGCGGGACCACGCTCCTCCTCGGGGAGGTTACAGAAATCCTGCATACGCTCAATCCAGTCCTTGAACTCCTCGATTTGCTCCCTGAGCCTGAGGTTGGCGTCGATAAGCTCTCTGTTCTTCCGCTCGAGCTCGATGCGGCGGTCCTGCTCACGGTTGAACAGCGTCTGCATATGCGCTATCTGATCGTCTTTCCGCTGGAGCTGATACTCGAACTGCTTACGGACTCCGTTAATCAGCTGCGCCTTTATCTGCTTCTTCGTCTCCTTCATGATCTTGCCTTATTGATCATCGTATATATGGCGGTATTCATGATATTCTCGAGACGCTGACGGACGCGGTCCATATTCTCAGGCTCGACGCGGCTGAAATCGAAATCGTAATAGAAGTCCTTGAATACATTGGCGAGCTTCCCGGACAGCTTGACGTATGCCTCGTCCTCCTCCTGCTGGATACGCTGGCTGTATTCCCAGTCGGTCTCCTCGTGGTACCGGCAGATGACGGCCGTACGATCGACGCCGCCTCCGTTGCCGTAGTGATCCTCCTCACACTCCTCCTCGTCGATATCGAGGTTGATGTCCTTCATATCGAGCTCGGGATGCTCGGCCATATACCTGGCGTAAATCTTCGCGGCCTGATTCTCGGCCGGATACAGGACGATGTTCTCACTGTGTAGCACCTCCCTGACTCTTTTTCTGTTTCTGTCTACCATATTTTAAAATAATTATTCGACTTTATTTTTTAAAACATAATCCCAACTCACGCAACGAGTCATTACTTTATCATAAGGGTTGTATCCATTATGTTTAAATACAGTTACATTCTTATATCCTATTCGTTCCAACTCCTTTGCTCTAATTTTTGCTGAATCGGAATTAGTATAATAACCCATAGCAGATGCCCAAGCCCCTAACGGTTCTCTTACATCATGTGATAATTCATTAAATGCTATAAAATAATTAATCATATATGGGTCTGATTGTATATTTTAGTATGAATCTTCCTGTCTTTCCCATATCAATAGTCCTTTGACTCGAACGTTATGCACTTACGGTCATGATCTATGTCCACGTTCTCGACATCGTAAACGGCCCGTCCCGTGACAGGGACATAGCTGTCGGGAACGGACAGATTAATCTTATAACTGCCGTATCCGGCCTGTTTGGCCGCCTGCAGCATGTCCAGAAGATCATCAAGCGTCATGTCCAGATCAGTCGCCTTGATATCAAGGACCTTGTCTTGACACAGTTTCTTCAGCTTCCTGTTCATTATCCTCTTATGCTTCATATACTTGACACAGTGGAAGCAGTCACCTCCGCATATGTAGACGAGCCCGCTCGGCGAGGTCCCGAGGCACATCTCCCTGAAGTCCCTGAGATCCTTGTCCTCCTTCTCCTTCTTGTCCGTGATCTCCTGTATCGCCTGCATCAGTTTCCGCCTGACCGGCTCATGATCTATCTTCTCCGGGAAGATCAGGGTGATCATGTCGTCCGGATCCTCGCCGTGGTTCATGACAGCGTCGATGAGCGCGTTCCATGAGCCGTCGAACAGCTCGGAGTCGATGACCATCGTCGAGTCCTTGAGGAACAGGAAATTCGCCCGCTCGTACATGATGCCGGGCTTGCGGGCGTACTTGCGGCGCTTCTCCTCCCAGTGGGCGCCGTGACTCATGTCTGAATTCTTTTCATTCTTCATAACCTTTACCTTTTAAATTATAACGCGAAGATAAGGGTTTTTCCCGGAAATAAAAAATCCTGCAGCGTTATTCTGCAGGATTCAGTATCCGTTAGTATTTCATCTCCCGACAGGGAACATCATGTTCCAGCACCTGTCAAGCACAGCCGTCAGTGTGCGGACGCCCTTCTCTGATCCGAGGTCGGCAGCGGACATCTTGATATACGATTCAGACTCATTCCGTCCGTCGCCGTCGAAGTAGAGCCAACCGCCCTTCTCCTCATCATCCCGTTCATAACAGAAGCCGAGCCTGACCGTGTCGTCGTCCATGCGGTCAATCTCCATGGCGACGGAACCTCCCAGTCTTGTATTCCTGTCGCGGCCGGTCAGGTAGATGTTCTCCTCCGACTCAAACCTGCCGTCTGTCTCCAGATCGGACCAGACCGCCTCGGGCAGGTAGAAGTCGTCCGCCTTGTACGGAATACTCTTGTCCGTATTGCGCTTCTTCAAGGCCCGCTTGACGCCGTTGCACCAGGAGTATACGGCGGCCTTCAGATCCATGGGGACGGATTCGACCGCGTCGGCGGCGGATTCCTTCCTGCGGGCCTTGTTGCCGGCCTTGAAGGCCTCCCGGATATCCGGGGCTATTTCATCGAGCCTTTTCATAATCTTAAAATATTATTTTCATAATTTTTAAAAATCTCTTTATTTTTAAAAATATTTAAAGGTTTTAGTTCTATTAGATTATCTTCTTTTCTAATAATATGATATAAAATTACTGGACAAATTTCTTCTTTAAACAATTTCCAACTTAATTTAGGATATTGATCAAAAGCTCCTATTTGCTTTATAATAGATTTACCAGTTGAAGGCTCATTAATTTTATAACCTGGTTGTAATTCATTTTTATAATAATTATATACAACTTTCTGAGATTTTTGAGATGAAAATAAAATAAATTTATAATCATTCCAATTAATTTCAGATGAACAATCTAACTCAAATTCATGAGGTCCGCTAAAAGAAAATCTCATTATTTATAATGTTTTTATTTATATAATCAATATATCTATAGTGAATTAAATTAACGAATTTGATAACAGTCTGGTAATATATCCCAGAGCTCCTGACGCTCGGTCATGTCCAGGCCTATCTCCTGTGCGATGCGATCATCGTCCCAGTCGTCCGCAAAGCCCGTGTCGGGCCAGGGGATGTACTTGATGGCATGACATACATGAAATCCATTTCTGAAGGCCTTGACATATACACGGACGAAGTCGGTCATCATATAGTGATAGAAATGAAGGGCCTCCTTCTGTGTATTAAACGCAACGAATATACCTGAAATCTTAAAATCGGTATTTTGTTGTACAGGTATACCTATATTTTTAAACATCAGAGTATCATAATCAGGTGAACCTATATGTTTGTTCTGATCAGTCAGCTTGACAGTCCATTTGTTAATAAATCCTGAATTGTCTTTAATACGTTTGGCACCACCACGACCACCGTCACCATTTGTAAATGCATAATTATTAAGTCTATTATTTCCGAGTCTCTTACCCTTCTCAATGACAGTTTTCAATATTGAGTGTCTGTCAGCCTGACTGAAATCTTCTACATTTTCATATGACTTTTTATCTTTACCATCATAAGCAACAGTAAGGCCTGATCCTTTGACGATTCTGAATATACCGAGAGTCTGTCCAACATTCGCTCCCTCACCTTGGAACAGCTCAAGTGCGTTCGACAATATGTTCGCGTCACAGTGTCTGTCCTCAAGTATCCTAACACGTTTGGAGTCGTTCAGGAACCAGGTCGCCGGCTGGATGCTGACGACGGTATCAGCGAGCTCAATCGCCTTTGACAGGAACATCTCGTCGAGGTTCTGTATAGACGTGGACGTGGACGTCTTCGGGGCCGTATACGGCGGATTCATTATGATATAGTCGAATTTCATGTCTCTCAGTTTTTCGGGAATTTCTGTATCGATGCCTTTGATCCAATTTAGGAAACCCGGCACATTAATTATATGCTTAAATTTACACTTAGTCCTATATTCAAGCTGACTTTTTATTGCAATTCTGGCATCTCCTGTAAGACAAATGCCCCAGAATCCGTCAGCAATAGTCTGACGATCGATTCCCTGTTCACAGAATTTGTTACAAAGCCTATTGAATATAGTCTCAATAATATTCGCATCTTTACAAGCAAAGTCACAGATTTCAACCAGTCCATTATGGTTCAAATCCATATGATTATAATTACGGATACGTCCGAGATTCATTATAGGAATTATTTTCTCACTAACAACCTTTTCAGGTGTTGAGACATATTTCATCTCAACAATCCGCTCATCAGTATATCGTCCAAATCTGTTATAAAAGATATGACGAAGTAAATTGGCCTCTATCGATCCAGGCTGGAACTCCATATCAAGATCCCTTGTATATCTCGAATCATAATGCTGAATCATTCCAGACATCTGATCTATCGTAATCTGGAGTGACTTGATGAACTCATCAAGGCCTCTGTGAGGAAGACTTTCGATATACTCAGATCCACGACCAAGCTTCTCATCTGAATAATTATCTTTTCTATTTCTGGTTGTCTCAGTATTCATTACACTTGCGCATAATTCACGGATGACATCATCAATATGTCCTGTATAATTGGCGCCGAGCGTCACATATCCATACAAATCGTCATTCAGATCATAACCGCGCCAGTCCTCATTGTATGTCGATGAATAGCGAGACTTACATGCCTCTATACACTCATCCTCAGTCGCATCGGACGGACAATGGGTAAGACCGATTTTAATTTTCTCGACTGTCGGCATCATCTCATAGTCATGATTACAGTATGCCTTCGGCGTTATGAAATAAATCAGGGTATCGTCCTTAGCCTTTTTGGCTGGACGGCCTTCTCCGCGTACAGTCCTCTGTTCCATCAGTTCCTGGTACACATCCGACAGTCTGTAGGGCATTTTCTCTTCCATATTACTTTGTTTTATATTTAACTTTACTGCAAAGATAGGCATTTCCGACGAAAATAAAAAATCCTGCAGCGTCTTTCTGCAGGATTTTGCATTATTTTGTTATATCCGCCTATTTCTGTCTGCCGAGGCTATCCGGCCAGATCATAAACGTGTCCGTCAATATGAAATACGTATCACATCCGTATTCGTCCAGGAACTTCTTGAACATGCCCGCAAGCTCCCGGGGATTGCGGTACAGGTCCCTGGCCTTGTAGATGTATGCCGAGACCGTGGGCCAGTACATATAGTTTTCCGATGGATCCGTCTCGTTCCACCTGTCATATACGTCGTCCTCACCGTACTTCTCTTCGAACTCCTCGAACGTCATGAACCTTCCGGTATTGTCATCGTACCGGTAATTCTCCGACGTCTTGTATATGTCGTCCATCTCATAGGCGAAAGTCTTGCCGAAGAACCAGTTGCTGAAGCTTCCATTCTGTATATAGTTGTCGGGAATTAGGACAGCCATGAACTTATCGCCGTCGATGGTGTTCACCTCGTCGAGTCCGCTCCTCTCCATGAGATCCTGTATGTCCTCGGGTACGCCGGTGCACCTTCTCTTATTAGAGTCCTCATATATCTCCAGGGTGCCATTCTTATTTCCGTTGTAGTACGTGACGAGCGCCACGTGGAACACCATGTTCGCGTAGTCGGTCACATCGAAGGCCATATCCTGGACGGCATCCTGTATGGACTCCTTCTTACGAGCCCTGTTGCCGGCATTAAACGCCTCCCACAGAGGCCTGTATATATCCGAAAGTCTAACATTCATGCCATATTTATAATCCCAGGCGGCCCGTGCCGGTCATTGATAAATAATCGGAACTATTGCCGATAAAGGCCTTATTCTTTTTAGTATATCATGATAGAGAAATGGACCCGCAGGGACGCCTCGACGTTCGAGAAGCAGATCATAGGCGCGGCGACCGCCAACAACATCGTCGTCAACAACCCCAGGATCGCGTCCGGGCCCGTCTCGCTCGACAGCGTGCTCGGCTCGTACAAGGAGAACATCGACCACCTGTACGGAATAGCCAAGTGGAACTCCCGCCACGGGGGCGGCGGAGGCGGCGGCACGGGCGGCGGCGAGACGGCCGAGACCAGGATCATGTTCACCGACTCGAACAACCTCGACATATCCGACTCCGCCAGGAGGACCGACGGATCCTCGTACTCATTCAACGTGACGATCGCCAACGCGGATCCCGACTACCAGTACCGCGTCACGGTCTACCGCCAGGACGATCCCTCGAAGGTCTACCGCACCGCGGTCCTGACCAGGGCGGTCCCGACCATCTCCATCACGGCCGACGACATCGTGTCCGGCAACAACGTCATCATCGCCTCGGCGCAGGTCATCAACGACGGCACCAGGCTGACGTCGCGCTCCCTCACGGTCCAGAGGGCCGGCGTGTCCGTATCGGCCGTGACCGTCAACTACACCTCGAGCTCCCTGGAGGACGGCTACACCGTCACCCCGGGCGCCGCGGTCTACAAGTCGAGGGACCAGATACCCTTCATCGTCAACATACTCATCAACCCGAGCATCTCCGGTAACCTGGACTACGAGATCGACCTGAGCTCGATACTCGGCCCGGCCCATGAGAACGCCAGGATAACCGTGACCGGCCTGAGGTCCACGGGACAGCAGATCACCGTGCCGCTCAACCTGTCGGACCAGCTCTACTCGAGGGTCATGGTCAACGGCAAGTCCTATGACGTCAAGGTGACCGCCAGGCTGCAGATCGACGGAACGCTGGACTACATCTCGGCGCCCGTGTTCACGTTCAGGGTCTCCTGGGTGACCGCCGACGGCATCACGGTGCTCTACTCCAACCCCGAGTGGAACGACCTCGAGACGGAGGCCTATTCGGACTCCTGGTTCGCCGACGGCAACAACATCAACATGAACGGCTATGTGTACGCGCAGCGCACGTACAGCTACATATACCCGATCTACTACGTCTACAGGCGCACGGCGGACGGCGGATGGGACCTCATCCAGAACACCGGCGTCATCAACTACGGCCCGGAGCATGACGACGGATGGACGTACGCCGGAGGCCAGATGACCAACCGCGACATCAACGCGTTCATCTCCGGTAACATCCAGCGCCGACAGAGGAACAACGGCGAGGGCGTCTCGTTCGACGTCAACCTGTCCTACAACTCGATGCAGGACGACTGGTTCATGCCGAAGGACGTGTTCGACCCGGGATACGGGCTCGAGGATCCGACTGACTTCGCGTCCATCCGCGTCGACGTCTACATATTCGCCGGCAACTCGGCCAACAGCATCACCACGATGCCGGCCGTCGACTCAGAGGGCAGGTTCATACCGAACATATCAGTCAAGGCCGCCGTCGAGTACGCGGCCGCCGCGGTCCCTGACTACGTCCACGGCCAGTGCTACAAGGACGTGATAGCCGGCAAGGCCGAGGGCATCATCCGCTCCGAGGAGCACCGCCGCTTCAACCTCGACCTGCTGTCGAACCTGACCGGCTCGTACACGCAGACAGAGTACCGCAATCCCCAGAGATTCGAGGCCAATGGGCAGGATTATGAGTACGACCTCCCGTTCCGCTATGTCAGGTCCAACAACACTACGACCGGATTCGTCCGTGAGGATTCCAGGGGCGTCATGAAGTTCAGGGCGACCGGCGAGTTCTACGGCTACATGACCACCGACGACCTCGCCCCGTTCGTGCTTACCGCATCCGACGGCATATCGTCATGGACCAATCTGTTCGCAGGCGACGGTTCCGGCTTCACTATCGAGCTCATCTTCAACTCCGACTGGCACCCGAACAACAAGGGCACCGTGTTCTCCATGGGCACCTATAACGCCAACGGGGAGCTCACGTCGGGTATCGAGGTCACGCTTGACAAGGTATCCGTCAAGCTCAGGCAGGACGATACCATCTCGCTCGAGGTCCCGCTCATCCAGAACACGCTCACGCAGATCGACATCTGCGTCTCCAGGCGCCGTGTCACCATCGGCGGCCAGACCGAGGACTATATCATCGCGAACGTCTACAAGAACGGCATCAGCCACGCGCTCGGCGCCGCGGCCGTCCGCAGCCTGAACGACCTCATGCAGTTCAACGGCCTGTATTTCGGCGCGAAGAACGTGAACGGGACCATGACCAACTTCACGGACGCCGACATGTACGGACTGAGGCTCTACGATCAGCCGCTGCTCGACTACGACGTGACCAGGAACTGGCTTATCACATACTCGTGCATGCACAAGGTGAAGTCTGCTACCGGAAACTCATGGGAGTACGATCCGGACGTGGTCGCGTCGGTGCTCGAGAAGAACTACTTCAACGCCGACTGGGATACGCCCATCTGGGACTTCGCGACCAAGAAGCCTGCATCCGGCGACGCCCTCCTCGAGGCCCTCACGACCGTCAAGCAGCGTCTGTCCGCCACCAGCAAGGAGTACTACCGCGAGCTTCCCGTCCTGCTGATTACAACACAGGACCAGGGCGCCTATAACTACGTCAGCGCGATATACGACGAGAACGCCGCCGCGGTCAACAACGCACGCAGCTACGACTCGCAGCCAGGCTCAGGCACAGGCCTCATCCCCGCGTCCATGCAGTACTGGGACGAGCTCGGAAACGACCCGATCAGCATCGCCTCGATGTTCTTCAACGTACAGGGTACCTCCACACAGGGCTATCACTCCAAGAACTTCGAGATATACTTCGGCAGGTACCGTGAGACCGGCTCCGGCCATGCGTACGATCCGGACCAGAACTACTCGGGCTCGCTCGGCACCGACCAGGCGTTCAATGACGGCGAGGTGCTCTTCACCCCGAAGTCGAAGAAGTGGCTCCCTGAGAACCGCTTCACGCTGAAGGCCGACGTCATGGACTCCGGCCATGCGAACAACGCCGCCATCGGACGCTGGATCAACGACACCGGCTACATGCCGAAGAACCCGGCGCAGAACGACACCGCCAACAGATACCGCAGCAAGGTCAAGGGCACGCTTGAGGGATTCCCCGTCGCCGTGTTCGTGACATGGGGCGACACGACCGTGCCTTCGTTCCTCGGCATCTACTCGTTCAACCTCGGCCGTGGCTCGTACTTCAACCTCGGCTTCAAGCAGCTCGAGCGCTATGAGCTCGTCCATGACAACGTGGGCGACTCCGCCGACTGGAAGGACGCGGCCGACTCCGACTACGAGGGACCGTCAATCGTCAACCGCTATGAGATGAAGGTGCCGAGCGACACCGTGTTCTCGTTCGAGTGCACGACCAACGATCCCGTCGAAGCCACGGGCCTCAACCAGGTCAGCGACGCCGTCATCCAGAACTCATGGGACGTCAAGTACAAGTCCGCCAACATGACGGACCAGAACGCCTTCGCCGTCCTGCGCGGATTCCATGAGTTCCTCGCGTTCGCGAACGACAACGTCGGTAACGACAGCAGGAACGAGCAGAAGTACTGGTACACCGTCAACCCGCAGACGAACGAGATCCTGACCGACAAGGTGTACCGTTCGGTATCTGATCCGTCCGTATGGTTCCGCAACAGCGTGACCGTCACGGAGCTCGACGCCGTCGACGGACAGCGCCGCTTCAGTCATATCATATCGGCCGCCGATATCGAGACGCTCAATACGCTCGTCGTGAAGGGACAGGGTTCGCTCGTCGACGACCTCTTCATCGATGACATGAAGTGGACCGAGGGACTGTTCCTCAACAGGAATGCCGGTCGCCTCGGCTGGAACGAGTTCATGAACTCGCGTCCCGACCACAGGCTCGGCTTCTATAACGCCGACGCGACCGACCTCTACTTCAACCTGAGCGAGAAGACGATTACACCGGCGACCTCCGCGGGCGAGGGAGGCTGGATGGACTTCGCGTCGTTCTCATGCTACTTCAACGTGGCGATGCTGTTCGGCATGGTCGACTCACTCGGCAAGAACTTCACGCTGAGGACCTGGAACGGCGTCAACGGCGTCGCGACGATGTTCCCTGCCTTCTATGATATGGATACCGCCCTCGGCCTTAACAACTACGGCGCCGAGAATATCGATCCTATCGCGTTCGTCGACTACTGGATGAACGTGGAGCGCAACGGCAACACCCAGATCAGGGTGCTGACCGAGCACTACCCGACCCGTGTCAACGAGGGCAACGTCTATAACTGGTACGATCCGGACGACGGCGCACTGCTCCGCTCGTTCACCGACTCGGCCCTGCAGCCGCCTTCTCCCGAGCTCGTGCAGTATGACCAGCCCCAGTCCCACCTGTGGCACCTCGTCAGGTTCCTGCCGTACATCGAGGGCAACGACTTCTTCTATAACAACAACGGCCTTATCTCCGTCTACGGAGAATGGGGACGTCTCCGCGGCACCAAGAGCGGCGGTGACTTCTCGTACTTCGGCTCCTATAAGGAGTTCATGGAAAACTACTACAAGGCGCAGAACGAGGCCGTCGGCGAGATGATCTTCAACCTCGACTACGCTGAGAAGTACCAGACGCCGGTCATCAGGAACAACAAGCAGTCGTTCGGAGACATGACGTTCTGTCACGGTCCCCGTATCGAATTCGTCACCGAATGGCTCCGCAAGCGTATATCGTTCCTCGACTCGATCTACAACCTGAACGGCCTGTTCCAGATGGACGACGGCGTGACGATCGACTCGAGGTTCAATGAGCTGCACGGCACGAACATCGGCGGCACGACGAACCAGTACGATATATTCAACGCGACGTACTCCGGCAATGTGGCCGAGACCGGCGAGTCGCCCTATCTCGAGAACTTCAACGGCCGTACCGGTATCATCAAGCAGAACTCCAGGTACTACTTCGATATCACGGCCAACACGCCCTGTATCATGACAATGACGCTCGGTAACGTCGCCAACAGGTTCCTCCTGATGGACAACGTGCCCACGTCGGTCAACATAACGGCGGCGTCGTCAATCTCGATGACCGTGAACTTCAATGCCGTATCGGCGCTTTCGGAGTGGACCGGCCTGAAGGAAATAGGACTGCAGTCGTTCAACTCGGTCGTCAACGACTGGAACCTCATCGGCCTCGACTTTTCAGGGCTCGAGTCCATCCAGTCCGACACGAACTTCAACATCTCGGCGATGAACGAGCTCAGGACGCTCGACCTGTCCAACTTCAAGCTCCAGGGCGGCGCCGCGGTATCCGGTATCAACTGCGCCGACATGGAGAAGCTCGAGGAGCTCAACATCAAGGGTTCCTCAATCCGTTCACTGACGCTCCCCGCCGGCGGTAACCTGCGTACGCTCGACGTCGCCGGCACCGACCTGACGGAGCTCGTCCTCCAGGACAAGTACATGCTCACGGGCTCGAAGGACGGATACCTCAACCTGGCGGGCTGCACGCAGCTCAGGACGCTCAGGGTCATCAACTGCCCGAATCTCCGAGGCATCAGCTTCGGCAACAACATCTCGCTGCAGACCATCGAGATTGAGGACTGCGACATGCTCGAGATGTTCAACTGGGACGGCGAGTCCTCGACAGCCGTCACCCTGGACAACAAGACCAACGCGTATCCGGATGTCATACAGTCCATCAGGATCACCGGCAGCTGCCCGAACCTGAAGTCCGTATCCGTCAGGAACGTCGCCAACCCCGACGCCGTCATCGACCTCAGCGGATGCACCGGCATGGACTCCCTGACCATTGAGATGTGCCAGGACCTCAAGGCCGCGCCGATACTGCCCGCCACCATATCCGTCGGTTCCGACAACAAGCCGACCGACTATCTCATCTATGACGCCGACTACCGCCGTAACAGGCCGTTCTCGCTGTTCCTGAGGAACGTGGCGTTCACCGCGTTCGCGTTCGGCCAGACGGATCAGTCGTTCACTTCGTATACGGTTCCCGAAGGCGCGGTCGACGCGTCCTATCCGTACGTGTCCTATGTCCCCTATGCCGATGCGGACACGGTCGTCAAGCAGACGCAGCAGGATCTCATCATGAATCTCGCGGTGTTCAAGTCGCTCGGCACGGTCACGCTGACCAACCTGACAAACATCAAGTTCGTGGCACTCCCGATGACTGCGACCGCGCAGAGGATCAATGCACAGACCGGCGCCGGCATATCGATTACAGCCTGCCCGATGCTCCGCCGCATATTCGGTAATATGGCGTTCGCGGCCGGTACGTTCGGTATGACGAAGAACCTGACCTCGTTCAGGATCTGCGACTGGAACGGATTCGACTCGAGCTATGTCGCCGCCGGCGAATACGTCTCGATGCGCAACTCGCACAAGCAGGTCAAGGACGCGTTCGACTCCATCATGGTATCCGGCAGCTCGCTCGACGCCGGCGCGATCGTCGCCAAGATGCACGACCAGGATCCCGCGGCCCCGATACTGCAGGATATCCGCCCGTGGACCAGGCTCGCCGTCGATACGGAGCTCGTCCGCGGATTCCAGGGCCAGCTGTCCCAGGCATTCAACAATACGTCCGTGTCGATGAACGACGTCTACTACATCATGGCGATCGTCAACATCTACAACAGGAACCTGATGCGTCAGGGCATGGAGACGCCCGGACTCATAACGAACCTGTCCGACATGTTCAACGGATGCCCGAACATCTTCACGGAGTACAGTCAGGACGCCGCGAGGGGCGACCGTTCACCGAGCCACATGCTCTTCAAGTACCTGGCGTCCGTCAACTCCACGCCTACCGACGCGGATCACGGCGGCGGCTCGGGACTGCTGAACATCTTCAACGGAACCCTCATGGGCGGCGTGCTTTACTCGCCTGACTGGAAGCATACCTATACGGATCCCGCCGAGTTCGGCGACCATATCGGCATACTGACGCCGTTCGCGCTGAACGGTGCGACAGTGTCGAGCCTCGGATGGGGCCTGTCCCTGATGGACGACCACTTCGCCGACACGCCGGAGGGCCTCGCCGCGTACTGGAACGCCTCCCAGAGCTTCAACGGCGTCTATAACCTCCAGGTCATCGACAACATCATGAACAACAAGGAGGCCGTCAAGTCCGCGATTGCGGGCGCGGTGGACGTCGCGTACGCCGAGGACGACAACGGCATCAGGGGATTCCGCTCAGACTGTCTGATGAAGAACTTCAAGAACGCGGAGACCGTCAGCAACTCGTTCAACGGCTCGATGATCGTCAACCCGATCAACCTGACCGTCAGCGACTCACAGGGATACTCCTATACCTATACGAGCATGCTCGAGGAGAACACCAGGCTGACCGAGGTCGTAAGCTCGTTCAACTTCTGCGTACCGAAGGAGAACGCGTTCATCGTCGACGTGTTCGGCGGCGCGCTCCCGCTTATCGAGAACCATCCGGACAAGTGGTCGAACAAGATCACCACGATAGCCCAGTCGTTCGCGGTATCCGGCGAGAATGAGAAGATCACGAACGAGAAGGGTGAGGTGGTCCAGATCAACTACTCGCACTCGTTCTTCGTCATGACCGACGACATGTTCGCCAGGTTCGCCGACAAGATTAAATTCCTGCAGCCGAACCAGCCGGTCGTCACGACCGAGGGTCAGGGCGCCTCACAGGTGACCAAGGTCAACTATAACGCGAATATCACGGAGTCCACCGCATACGGATGGATGTTCGGCCTCAACGACAAGGATACCGCGAGCTCCATCATCAAGACGTATGTGAGATTCAAGAACAGGACCGGACTGCCGACCGGCTCGTCCGTGTTCCCATACGGCGTGCTGAAGGGCTGCACCTCGCTCGAGGGCTGTCCCGGACTGTTCGCCAACCTGGATCTCCGTCACTGGGTGGACAAGACATCGCTCGCCAACATAGGCACCCCGTTGACGACCGCCGAGCTCGAGGCCGGCACCCTGCTCACTGCGAGGGACGCCGTCGTCACGCTGCCCGACTGCTATTCATCGGCGCCGTATGCGCCGGTACGCAAGTACGGGGAGACGGAGTATGTCCACAAGGCGGACTTCAGCATGTTCGACGACTGCGTCTGGCTGACCAACATCACCAGCATGTTCCGTAACATCACCCCGCCTGACATCATCGGTTCGGCGTACAGCCTGGGAGACCAGTATGTGATGCCCGCCGCCATCAAGCTGACCGCGAGGTCGTTCGAGCCGTTCGCCAAGAGGCTTACGTCCGGCAGGTCGCAGGAGGAGATTACGAAGGCCGTCTACGCGCAGTGCCTGTTCGCCGACAACCACTTCATTACCGGGCATATACCGTTCGGACTGATGTCGACCGGCAAGACGACGGAGCAGGTGTACGTACAGGGCTTCTCCGCCGCGGCCGCGAACAACGGCAGCATCGGCATCGGTTCCGGCGCGTCGGCGCTCGACTCTGCGCCGGCCGTCTATGTCCGTGACCCGTACGTGCTCGACAGGGACGCCTATGTCTGGGATGTCAAGCAGGACGATTTCAACACATATACGATTACGGATTCCGACACGGTGTCCAAGGTCGTCACTGTGAACGGCAGGAGGATCATGCCGATGGTCAAGTTCGATCCGACGAACGCGCTGCACCACAGGCTGCCCAAGTACTCGCTCAAGCACCTGAGCGACTGGCAGAGGTCGGCGGCCGCGGGCACCGGACTTCCATCGGCGCAGACGCAGGCCGTCACGGTCACCGTCCCGTTCCGCGTCATCGCGTCCATGACCCGTATCTTCAAGGGCTGCGACGCGAGGGGCTTCGCGTATATCCACGCGAGGTACAAGCAGGACGAGGCGGCCGATCCCGCGTTCGTATACGAGAACGCGCTCGGATTCGCCTTTAATGACGCGACGTACAGCGCCGAGAACAAGGCGAAGATCGCGGCCATCAAGAAGTACAAGGAGACCGAGTACGTCGCGGACGACTACATGAAGCTGCCCGACGGCACATGGCTCAACGAGAACATGGTCGTCGAGAACGAGTCCTACAACCCGTTCGAGTTCGTGTCCAACCCGGACTACGACACGGCGGAGTTCAAGGAGACCGGCTTCACAATCGGCGGCTATCCCGTCTATGAGTACAACGGCTCGTATGACCCGAGGTTCACCGTATCCAACCCGAACAGACACGAGCTTGTATTCAACAAGTACGTATATGACGGCAAGGCGCTGACCGACGGCGATATTACCGCCATCGGCAACCAGTGGGCGGCCTATATCGGAGGCGACGCAGTTTCAATCGTGCCCGGCGAGTGGACCAACCCGCACGCGCTCAGCGAGGACTGGACGGTCAACCTCAACTGGGACAGCCCGTCAGCGGAGCCTGTCGGCATATTCGCCGAGTCGAGCGCCGAGTATGAGACCCTCGGCGGCAACTCCGAGCATCAGCGCCAGTTCAACAAGCTCATATGGTGCGGACTGCACGACACGACCAGGTATTTCGTACCGAGCGATATCTTCGCATACTGTCGTAAGAACACCAATGTCAACTACGCGTTCGCGGAGGGCGGCTGGCTCAAGCCGAGGATTACCGACGCGGGCCTGCAGTCGACCGTCAGGGACATCTCCGAGGATCCCGTCGACAAGTCGCTCCGCAAGATAGGCTCCGGCGAGTTCTACTATGAGATCGACATCTGCGGCGACATGTTCTCAGGCTTTACCGGACGCGTCAGCCCGATGATGTTCGACAACCTCTCGGGACTCTCCACGGTCGAGGGCATATTCTACCAGAATCCGCAGCTCAGCCCGTATACGTACCCGGTCAAGGTGGACGGTGTCATAGAGCAGGGCATGCTGTTCGATCCGGACACGTTCAATGGCATCGCGAACCTCCAGGACGCATACAGGCTCTGGTCGAACAACTCGGTACCGAGGAACGTCAAGGTCCATCAGTCTACGTTCAGGAAGACGACCAGGCTCCAGTTCATGGACTATGCGTTCGCGGGCACGCTGTTCTTCGGCTACAAGGCGGACGACGACACCTACGGCGGACAGATACCTTACGGCATGCTGTCGAACCAGAGGGCCCTGCAGTCGGTCAACGCGATGTTCTCGGCGATATCCGGCGGCAACTACACCATCAGCCATGTGTCGAACGCGAAGATCTCCATACTGTCGAACTCCACGACGCTCGAGAACACCGGACTGTTCGGCGTCAGGTCGATACCGGAGAACCTGTTCAGCGGCTCTTACAACTCGCTGAGCTTCCTCCAGGCGCTCTTCTACTACGACAAGAGCCTCAACCATATCCCGGAGTTCTGGAACATACCGGGATCGGAGGGAGGACACTGGCAGAACCCGACATCGGACACGGCCATCGCGAGCCTTAGTCAGCAGCTCTGGCAGACGTTCTACTACCTGGCAGGCGAGCGCACGGCACCGTCGGAGAACATCGACAACGTCCAGGCGCTTATCGTGAACTACGTTACCGGAATCGGCACGAACCCGACGGCGCATGCGGACGCGCTCGCGACTGACGAGTCCGACATCGTGAGATTCGGTGCATACAGAACCAGGAGGACCTGATAACAGAAAGAACGCGCACAATGCGCGTTCTTTTGTTTTTAAGCCCGTGTGCGCGTTTATGCGCATGAGGCTGCAAGTTATAAGCAAAGGGACGTACGGACGCGATACGGGCCTGATAAATAGCCCGGATGACCTATCTGCGGTCTCCGCGTTTAATATACAGGAAAAATAACAGCTCTGGACATGGATGACAATCCCGGTAATAGTAGCCAATTATCAGCTTATCATCACGCTGGCGGGCATCGCGGGGATACTGTCGTTCACGATGGGGCTGCTGATGTATAGCTTAGACAGTTTAGATGGCAGAAAAAAAGAAGAAGATGGCGACGGCGGAACTTTCGGACGAGGCCAAGATGAAGATGAGGCTGAAACTGATAAGGGAGACCGGACTGTCGACTAAGCGCGCCGAGGTGTACCTTGACCGCTGCGACTGGAACATGGACAAGGTCTATGCGATGCCGCAGGTGAAGAAGGCGCTGAAGGCGGAAATCGAGAAGAAGGTCAAGGAATCGGTACAGGCGATGCTCGATACGCCGGACGATGATAATAAAGAGGCCTCTGTCAAAATGGGTCCCTCTGAGATCAGGGGCAAAAAGAAAAAAGTCCGCTTCGGCGGCTCCAAGGGACTGGAGTTCACGGTCACCATCACCGACAACGGCGATATGTACTACGGGAATACCAGGATCCGTAGTGACGCCAGCGGTCTGTACGCCCCATATCTCACCCAGAAGCAGATCTGCGAGTGGACCAGGAAGTATATCAAGCAGGCAGAGAACCTGACGGACAAGATGCTGGCCAGGAGATCCAAGGAGAAACATCCGGAAAGACCGAAAGCGACGACAATATGAACAAACCCGAATACATAAACGACCCGGTGTCGACTACGGACGGCAGGAAGCCGTCAATATCGGCGCATCCTATGTTCACCGACAGGACGCTCAGGCTGTACAGGATGCAGCATGATCTGAATGCGTTCAATATCAAGGGTGTCTGGAGACATTTTGCGCTCTGGCTTGCAGAGCTTATAGAGTATGAGTTTCCAGAGGCGCTCGACGGCGCCGATATCATACTGTCCGCGGCAATGCCATGCGCCGAGCCTTCAGGCGCGCCGGGCGATTCGGCATGGCTGAGGACCGTCTACAGGGTAAGGCTTCACGGAGACGAGCTCTGGATCGGATGCGAGAATCCCAGGGACAGTAAGGCCGACCAGATGCCGAAGGCCGTGCAGTCGCCTATGTGCGACAATGAGACCTCGGGACTGATCATCGGCACCGGCGTCAACTTCGTCCAGGTAGTGACCGGCTCGAGCGTGCCCGTCGATAACCTGTATTTCATACCGACCAGCAAGGACTGTGACGACGGCTGGTGGGAGCTTAACGGATTCAATCTGTGCGGCGCCCTGATCGGCACACTGCATGATTTGTCCGATACGAACAGCTACTGGCACTCGCACATGAAGCACGGGTACAGTAACGACACAGGCGGCGTCAGCTATTCAGAATCCATTTCAACATAACTGAACATAACTATGACTTTTGAAGAGTTAAAGGCGGAGGCCAAAAAGGTCTATGACGACGTGGCGAAGAACAGTGTATTCTGTGCCTCGTTTGAAGCCCGTAAGGTAATCGCAAGCAAGATTGATCAGTGCTCGGACAGGAATGAGCATCTGGATGTCCTTGAATGGGATGAATACAAAAACATCTATGCTCCGATGAAACGTGAGACGTATGAGCATAGGAAGCAGTTGGCGAAGGAATCCTATGAACACGCCCTTGCCGAGATTGAAAAAGAGTATGAGGAGCGTGGCAAGTTCTCTCCTGATTATCACAAAATATAAAAAGGTTGCAGAAATGCAACCTTTTTATATTCTCCTGAGTTCGACCCCGTATTCGGTACCCGTGTCCGGATCCGTGACCCGGCCCTTGAGCGAGTCCCTGGACACGTCGGAGAACGTCATCCTCTCGCGGACGGTCTCGCCGGCGTACCAGCTCGACACGACGTCTCCCCTGACGGACCAGGTAAACGACCAGTCATGGTACTCGAAGCTTGACGAGTCCGCATAGTCGGTCCTTATCGTCCTGACGCCTGTACCGTCCGCCGCGAACTTGAACATTATCTCGGACTTGCCGTCGCCTCCGGTCAGTATACCGGTCCATGATCCCGCGATGACGTCGGTGAGCCTGACGTATTCATCCGGTACGGAGTCGTAGAGCGAGCCTGACACGCCCTTCCTGACGGTCACATATGCGCAGTTGCCGGAACCTCCGAGCAGGTTGCCGAACATGTCGATGGTCTCGAGGCCTATGTGGTAGACGCCTTCCCTGACACCCTTCAGAGGCAGGGTCTCGTTGATGGACCTGAACAAGACGGACGCATCTCTGGCGTCGTCGTGTGTCGCGTGTCGCACGGTCCACAGGCACATGTAGTTGAGATCGCCCTCCCTCTGTGATATGGATCCCTCACAGTAGGTGCCGGCCTTGTCGTCTGATACGGCGAGCAGTCCCTCCTCAGGCTCTATCTCACACGGCACCGGGCTCTTGTAGTGTATGAGCGACTTGTCCAGGTTGTCATATCCCCACTCCCTGAAGGCCTCGTCCGCCCTGAAGTCGTAGACGTTCACGCTGAACGACCTGTCGGTGAACCTGTCGATATGCCATCTGCTGTCGACGGACACGTCGCATGTCATCGTATCGGGATCCTCGGCCGCGGCGGTCACTCCCGCCGTGTACATGACGAACGACGACAGCGACGGCGTGAGGCATGCCCTGACAGAGAACGGATCAGAGTCGTTGTTATAAAGCCCGTTCACGAACGCCGGCTCACCCTTTACATAGGTGAACGGCCTGAGGAGCGCGTCGTTTACGGTCCCGTCTATCGTGAACGTCCAGGTACCGTCGCCGTTGTCCTCGCCGGATATCACCTTGTATGTGTCGCCGGATATGAACTGGCGGTTCCTCGTCGCCGCGTTAATCAGGTACTCACGGTCGGCCTCGTTCCATGAGTCGAAGTTCCTCTGGTACCTCCAGTACATGACCTTGACGACCTGTCCGTCGAGCAGCACGCGCCTGTCGGCCCTGAACCTTATCCTGCATGTACCGGTCCTGTAGTCGTTCTCACAGGTATCATAGGTGAACCAGAACTCCGTCACCGGGGCAATGAAGCAGTCGTACCTTCCGCTGTTCACCGCATCGTGCATCTCCGGGGTGAACTTGACATACTCGTCCTCCTTGGTCGAATATGACAGCTCGATGAAGTTGTCATCCGGCTCCTGGAGGTCATATTCGGGTATCTCCTTATAGTCGATGACCCTGTACGGGCCCGAGCAGCTGAGAGACGCCGCGGCATTGTTGTTGGCCGGGTTCACGTAGTACAGCATGACCGAGCAGTCCGTATAGAACGTCTCGTTCCCCCTCGGATTCTCGTCGTTCAGTATGACGCGGATACGTCCGCCGAACGACTCCTCGGACTCAGGTACGGTCTCTGTGATACTGTCGACGCGCTCGGATACGTTCGTGACATGCAGCCACTCGCCTTCCTCGGGCATGTGCATCGCATATGAATGCGAGCTGTACCCGATGGAGTCGCCGCCGGCCTTCGTGACGTTCCTCCTGACATCCGGCCAGAATTCGGGCACGGTACAGTTGTCGGTCAGCGACAGTATGACGTTCTGTCCGAGCGCCGCGTCCCTGACGGAATCCGGCGCGGACTCGGGATCCTCCGACAGGTATTCCCTGATGATCTCGACCGAAGGCGCCTTGCCCGATATATGGATGAGTGAGTCGGACTTGGCCCTGTAAGGTGTGTTCCAGTTGTCCCAAACGGTCGCGTACAGGCTCCAGTCGGCCCTGTGGTTCACCCACATCGGCCATTCCTTGTAACGCACGGTCCTGGCGGCCTGAAGCGCCGTGAGTGAATCCTCGAGCTGCGCCGCGAGCCTGGTCTCCTCGGCCCTGTACACGGCCCTGTATCTCTCGTCCGCATTGCCGAGCTCGGCCTCGCGCTCCTCCTCATAGCGCTCCTTCATCGCCGGCACACGGTCAATCCATTTCTGGAAATTGCCGATTGATGACTGCAGTATACGTTTCTTGGCCGTCGCCGTATCAGGGCTGGCGAGCTCGTCCTTCATCGTCAGGATACGATTCTCGTACTTGCCGGCACGGGCGTCGAGCGCCCCTATCATGTCATCGTACTTGCCGTTAATCAGGTCGAACTCCCTGGTGAATTGCGCGGTAATCAGAGCAAGCCTTCCGGTCCGCGCATTATCCCGCATCGCATGCCAGTCCTCAAGGAACCTGTCACGGTCCTCGTCGGTCAGGAATGAATAGGCGGGCACGCGTCCCGTACGGTACGCATACCTCATATAGATGAGCTGCTCACCCCTTGCATTGTAGCTGTCGAATACGATCCTGGCCCTGCAGTCGGCATTGACCGCCTCCGGACCGTCGTATCCGGCGCCTTCCCATACCTTCTCGCGCTTCTCTATGAATCCGTCCGATATGGTCAGTATCAGCCTCGTATCCTCAGGCAGGAACGACGAGCCTCCCTCGAGCGACGACACCACGTAGTTGGACAATATGAACAGGGGCACGCGGTACTTGTTCATCCTGGTGTAGGCGAACGTCGCGCCGGGACCGGGCCTGAGCGTTATCCAGTCCTTGGACTTCAGGTATCTCTCGGGAGTCACCTTATCATGCAGCTCGTAGTTCCATCCGGTATTGCCGACGTACGACGATACCGTATAGAGCACGTTCTTCTCCCAGGGGCCGTAGCACTTCCTGAGCTCGCCGGCCCTTATCCTGATGACGGGCAGCGCCGAGTCCTCGGTCACCTCAGACGCCGCGGTCCTGCCGCCGTGCACGATTATCTCATTGTCCTTGACAAGCAGCGGATGCGACAGTCCGGACTTCCAGGCGCCGCAAGACACATCGGCCCTGAGCTCATACCCGACGTCGTTCCACTCGACCGGCATGTCGCCGAACGCGCCGAATACCAGCGCATCCGACGCGGGATCGGCCAGCGCCGCGAGCTCCGCGTCGGTCAGGGAAGTGACAGGCCTCATGCCGTCCGAGCCGGTACCCACCCATTTGATGAAGTCCGCCGCGGTGAGTACGGACGTGTCCGCCGCCGTGACCGTGTCGCCGAACTCCTTGAGCGACAGCGTGATCTTCGCCGAGCTGTCCTCGAGCTGCGTATTGCTGAGCTCCGGTATCCATATCGGGGTAACGGATCTCGAGTGTTCCTCCTCGAGCGTTATATGGCCGGTCGAATAGGCCGTCGTGACGACCCTGCTGAAGTAGACGCCCTCGCCCGTTATGTCCCTGATACGGCAGTTGATGCCGACGATATGGCGCTCGAGCCATTCCTTCAGACCCTCGAGCTTCGCCAGCAGCTCGGCGTTGTAGTATTTGTACTCGTTCTTGGTGACGGGTATGTCGAAGGCCATCAGTCCGTCCGTATAGTAGTAGTCGCCGGTGGACGGATCGACCTTGTGGATCGTCGCGGCGACCGTGTCGTACTTGGCCTTCTCCCTGTTGATGCGGTACAGCATGGACAGGATGTTCAGCTTCTTCCACTTGAGGAACTGATCCGGCGAAATGCCGACGGCCTCGAGCTTCCTCCTGACGCTGAGATCCTGTGTTATGTCGATTTTCTGGTACGCTATGTCGTTCTCCTTCTCGCCGTCGAAGAACCTGTACCATTCCTTGAAGTAGACGTCATCCCATCCGAGGTAGCTGACGGCGTTCATGAGCGCCTTGTATGTGCCGGCGTACGGGAATATCTGGTCATACGTCAGGAACAGCTCCTTGGACTTCCTGTTGATGAACTTCCAGTCGGTACCGTCCTCACGGTCGTCATAGTCCTTGAACACGTGCGGGTACCACTTGGGATCGGGCACGCCGAAATTGGTGAACAGCGTCCTGAAGCGCTCATCCTCGTCGACGGCCTCCGACTTGACCGAGATCCAGCCGGCCTTCTCAAGGCTTCCGGCGGGCGTCAGCAGCCAGGCAGTTATCATGTCCTCATAGCATCCGCCCTCAGGCGACAGGAACGCAGGCGTCAGTACCAGCGGCTCCGACAGGTCGCCCGCCGTCATGCCGTCCGGAAGGGTGAAGTTCTTGATCCTCGACCAGTATACCCTGGAATGGTCGAGCTCCTCATAGGGTGAGCCTTCCTGGCGTCCCTCGTCCTCCCACCACTCGAGCGAGTCCTTGACGAACTTGACGGTCGAGTCCTTCCTGACCGTAAACACAAGTCCGTACGACGGATCGGACGGCCTCTGCAGGCCCTCCGGGGTCTCCTCCATGATGAACAGCGTCTCAGGCTGCGGCAGTCCGGCCGAGACGGGCTCCAGATAGAGGCTCGCCATGAACAGCGACGACGGCCTGCCTGACAGATCCACATGAAGGGCGTTCTGCAGGAACTCGGGCGAGTATCCGTCGGCGAACGACACCGACCTGCAGAAGAAATCGGTCACGCCCGACTCGGGATCAGTGCTCGTCACGGCCCTTTTACTGCCGCATTCCATGCTGAATACGGATTTCGGGAGCTCATACCTGTCATCGTCGATATAGATGTCGACCGTGCTGCCGATATAACGGTCGAAAAGGTCCGTCATGTATTTCTCCGGATTAATCTTCTCGTCGTCCCTCAGTCCGTATGCCTTGCCCGGATCGGATATGCCGACATGTACGACGTTACCGGCCGGATTGACGTCAATCCAGCCGGAAGGCGCGGTCTGCCATCCTTCGGTCGGTGCCGAGTATTCCTTGTGCGGGCCGTACTTGCCGTGTTTCATGACGGGCCTGAAAGCGAATGTGATACGGTGCTTCCATGTCATCTGGAGCGGCTTGCCGTCCGAGTCGAAAATCCTGAGCTTTGCTATATTCATGACTACAATGTACTATATGCCCGGTATTTATCGGTAGGCCCGGAAACGCATGAAAACGCAAAACAAGGCAGAAAAACGCCGCAGGATTTTTTTATTCCGTAATAAAGCGCTATCTTTGCAGTAACAAAATAAAAAACAAGTAAGTTATGGCAAGGTTTAAGGAATTTCATTCATCAAAGACTAAGAGCGCAGGCGACTGCGTCATCAGATCGATAATGGCCTGCACGGGCTACACATGGGAGAGGGTATTCTGGGATCTCTGCAACATCGCGCGTAAAAAGCAGTGCATGCCGAACGACAAGCCGGTGTATGACGCCTGGTTCAAGGCCAACGGCTTCAAGAAGTGCAAGGTCGAGAAAATCACGGACGACTCGGATTACCGCCTGCGTTTCCCGACAGTGTACGAGTGGTGTCAGGATCATCCGGGCAGCGTCGCCTGCCTGACGGTCAGCGGCCACATGGTCGGCGCGGTCAAGGGACAGTACTGGGACAGCTGGGACTGCGGCGAGTACAAGGTCCGCTCGTTCTACCTGAGGGAACTCGGCTGGCGGCAGAGGGAATTTCATACGGCCGATATGGAAATCCCTAACAAACTTTAGGAAAAATAACCGGTGATTCCGGTAATTTGCGGCGTATATAATGTATAGCACATAAGAATATAAGCATATGAAAGGTAAAGACAACACTGAGACTATCGTATTATCAAGGTATGTGAAGATCTCCAATCCGCGTCCGGTCAACGTCAAGACCGGCAAGTTCTCAATTCCCGTCTGGGCGTTCAACCGCTATCAGAAGAAGGATTTCGTGTTCGACGGCGTCATCGGCGGCAAGGAGGTCGTCAAGGTCCTGGACCGCGAGTACGTCAAGAACCATACGGTACTCGTCCGCAAGAAGCATGAGAGCGTCGAACCGATGACACTCGAGCCGGTCGTGACTTATCAGTATTTCTATCTCATCAAGGCAAAGGATATTCTGGACTATGGCGCTTAACAGGACATACACACTCGATCAGATCAGGACACGCATGATCAACCTCGGCCTTCAGAACCTGACGGCCGCCGAGCTCATCGAGAACTTCCAGAAAATGGAGGATGAGTCCGAACAGAGGATCAATGACAGGAGCAAGGCCCGTGACGAATGGTATAGGAACTGCATCGGCAGGTGCTTCCTGATCGACTTCAACGGCACATCGTTCGCGGCATACCGCATCAATAATGATCCGGTTTTGACTAATCAGATGGAGGGTGTCAGGATCTGCATCAGCCGCCCCGGATCTGACATGGGCACGAGGATTGAATACAATAAGAAGGACGCGTTCAACCGTTTCTGGCTGCAGAACCCATATGATGACAACGGCAAGTTCGGCGGCTATAGCGGCATCAACGGCGTCAGGGAGATAACGGACAAGGAATTCGATGAACTTATCGCGACATATGACAAAGTCAATAAAATACTGGAGGACGTCGTAAAATGAACAGGAAATTAAGGAACACCGTCATGGCCGGAACGGCCGGACTGATCATAGGCCTGATCATAGGGGCCGAGAAGCTCAGGCGCTCTGTCAGGAAGACCGTCGAATCTTTGTGTGACGGATTCTTCGAGCCCCTATACAGGGATATAAAAACGGAAAAGAACGAAGAGGTATGAAGAAGATTGTATGCGCGATTGCCGTACTGATGCTTACGGCATGCGGACCCGGCAGACAGGCCGGTAAGATATTGCAGGCGTCACAACCTGATACAGTAAAGGCGCCGAAGGCCGGTACGGCCGTCAATCCGGTCATAATCGGCGATACCGAGCTCGGATCGTACGGACATGTATACGTGATCAAGGTGACCGACCACGACGGCGTGAATCATACGGTCGTCACCGTCAAGAACTCCGCCGCCGACGGAGGTGTGGCGGTCTGCGAGCTCCGCGGCCCTGAGGGACCTGATCCCGGCTGTGTCGACACTTATCCAATCGGCAACTAAACCCAACCATTCGATATTATGAAGAAACTGCGTATTCTGGCCGTATCACTCTGTATGATGCTCGGCCTTACACTTACATCATGTGTGGGCGCGGCGGCGATGGTGGACGAAACAGGCGTGTCTGTGGACATCCTGGTCGCGGAAGGAGTGCCATGTTATGACCTGGACAACGTACTTCTGTACTATTACTGGAACGGAAGGTACTGGTACAGGTACTGGTATCACAATACATGGTACTACAGACCCTATGTACGCCCGATGCCCGGATACAGGCGTCCTCATTTCACGGGACCCCAGTCCGGGGATGTCTGGCGTCACGGTCCCGGACGGATCGGTCCGAGACACAATATGCACCATCCGAACGTGCGTCGTCCCAATCCACGGCCGCCGAGGCAGCCTGACAGAATGTCGCCTCAGCCACGTCCGGACAGGGGAGGCGTCAACAGGATTCCCAACGTCAGGCCGTCCGGAGGTCCGCATTCAGGCGGCGGCCATATAGGCGGCAGGCGATAGATGTCCGGAAAGAAAAAGAGGAGCCCTGAGGCTCCTCTTCTTAGTTTATGTAGATGGTCTCCTTGTCATGTGCGACGCTGTACTGCGTCCGGATCTGCTTGACCATGTCTATCAGGTATATGATCAGCCGCTCAATCTGGCGGTAGTTCGAGTCCTGTACGGGATTCGAGAACATCTCACGCGACAGCACCTTGTTCAGCACCCCGTATTTGTAGTACTGATAGCCGAGGTTCGTGAAACCGTCCCTCATGTGCCGTGAATCCTTACGGAACGAGCTTATTCCCTTCAGTTTCATTAGGCTGTCGTAACTTTAAATCCTATTTCAGATACCTTCTGTCCGCCGTCGACGCGCAGTCCCGTCATCGTGATGGATGATGTGTATACATTATTCGTATATACCACCTCATTGTTTCCGGGGTTCATGAACTTGTCCTCATAGTAGATACCGTTACCGCCTCCGGCCGTCTTGAACGTCGATGTACCGATCAGACCGAGCAATGTACGGGATGTACCGGCAAACGTACAGTTGATATTCGATACCGTTCCGTTGCCGCCGCGTACATAGAACGTAGACTCGGTATCCGTACCTATCTTCCTGGCCTCTGCGAAGTTCCAGGCAAGCTTGAGATTCGTCAGGGTGAGCTTGTAGTTTCCGGAAGGCGTGCCGGATCCGGTCCAGATGACCGCGAGTCCGTTCGCATAGAACGTATTCGCCTGGATGGTCCTCGGGAGTCCGTCCCTGCCGTTCGCGGTCACACTGCTGCTCGGCGTCCTGGCGACGTTCACGAGCGCGAGCGTCCAGCCGTTGCTCTCCGCTATCTTGACATAGTTCTTGCCGCTGTCAGGGACAGAGCTTGTATTGATGTCAGGCTCGGTAGGCTCGGCCGATCCGGCGCTCCTGTATACGAGTCCGGGCTGGCTCGATGACGAACTTGTCTGCCACAGCAGCCATCTGCCGTTGGGATTCGGGCCGTGTGAGAACGACGATGAATTCGAGGGCTCCCATCCGGTACCGGACTGGGTCATCGTTATGCCGCCGGTTTCAAGCTTGAACTTCGTTGACAGTATATAGGTCTCGGAATTCATTGTCACCTCTGTTCCGTTCTTGGCAATCTGATAGGTCGTGCCTCCTGTCGTGAATGACTTCCTGTACAGGATGGCGTATTCCTTATTGTACTGAAGATCCGCCGTGATATACCAGTTATCCTCGTAGTTCAGCGGATTGTATATCTCCTCAGGCCAGTTGCACTTGGCATCGGTCACGCCGTATCCGCTGCGCTGTGACAGCCATGCCTCATGCAGATCGGGCACCGCGTCATACCATGTATTGTTCTCCTGGTATGCGATTCTGAGCAATGTACTTCCGGCACCGCTTCCCGCGAGTCCTCCGACAATCCACTGTCCTCCTGTCGTATTGCCGGCCTCCATCGCGCCGGACGCCATCAGGTATACGATATGGGTGGAGTTCTTCGTCAGGCCTATCGTATAGTTGGTATCGGCCGACAGGGTTATCTCAGTGTTCTCCTTATAATAGGTGGAACTTGTACCGGCCTGCCACTTGGCCTGCTGCGTGGTCGTATAGCTGTAGCCGTCATAGTCGCCGGTAAGTGTCGGGTATGCGGGAGTCGTGACCTTCTTGTTGTTCGTCGTAAAGGTCTTGTACAGTGTCGTCACACCGCCCTTGTTGATATAGAACTTGGCGGTATATTCGACCTTCTTGGACAGCTCGAGTACATAGCTCGAGTCCTTCGTAAGCGTTATCTGGGTATTCTGCTCATATGACACGTTGGAAACGCCTGACTGCACCCATTTACTGCTTATGCTGTATCCGGCATAGTCGCTTGTCATCGACGGATACGACGGTGTGGTAAGCTTGCCGGCAGACGTCTTCACGGTCTTGAACAGCGTATTGCTGGAGGAGTCGTTCTTATGCAGGTAGAACTGTCCGCTGTACTCGGTCGCGGCCTCAGGCTGGAACCTTGTGATATTCGCGACCTTGAAATATGACGATTGCAGGGTCTTTGAGTACCTGACCGTATACAGGATATACGTAATGGTACCGATTGTATAGTTGCCGATACGCTCGATCTGATTCTCGGCGTTCGCATCCGGGAATGTGAAATAGCTGCCGTTCGACGCGGATAGCTTGAATTTCCATCTTGCGGTCTGCTGTAGTGAATCGGTGGCCGACGAGGCCCTTTGCATCACGACGAAATACACCTTGTTCTTGCTGGTTGAGTTCCAGCTCTGCGCCACGGTGGATCCGAGATTATACCATGTGCCGCTGGCGCCCGAGACCGGGAAGTCATATGATCCGGCAAGCGACTCGGCGAAATCGAATGATGATATTACGGAATTGTCGCCTATCCAGTCACCGTTGCCCCTGCAGTCGGAACCAGCGCCGGTATAGCAGTACCTGCAGTATCTGTTGCTGCTTTCCGTCACAGGATGACTGGTAAGCAGCGCGTCGCCGAGCTCCTCGGACGTCACGCTGTCGGACGTCATTCCGACGATACCCGCGATTACCTGCGGCATGACGCCGTTGAATCTCGTATTGGAGTCGGATGCCGGCATGCGTCCGGCAAGTGATGCGTCCTTCGCGAACTTATTGCCGCCGTGTTTCGTATAATAGTCGACATAATCGGTCCTGTACGGCGCGAATTTACGGTACAGGTCGACCATCTTGATACCGATGCTTACCGAATACGTCAGCTCGGTCGACTTGTCGTCCGGTGTCCTGATATATCCGTGATACAGGCCTGACGCGGGACTGAGTATGTTATAAAAGGCCTTATTCTTTTCATTATACTGTTCCAGGCCGAATATCTGGCCTGAAAGCTCGTCGCTGTTGTTCGGATGCTTGAACCTGTATGTTGCCGTCGCTTTCTCCAGCGCATCGTCCTCCTTGAAATACGGAGAAAGATCGCATTCAGTCATGTCGACACCCTGGTATCCTGCCTGATTCATACGGAATATGTAGGGGAACGGAAGGCCGAGCACCTCATTGTGGACCTGCGGATCCATGCTTGCGGCCTTCCACTGGTTGGCCGGCGTCTTGGACCAGTCCCTGGAGGTACCGGACAGGAATCCGGCCTGCACATGCACCTCAGGAATCATCATCTCCGTGTATTTGAGTTTCTCCACGGCGTCGTCGAGTATATCGACAGACGATTTGTCGCCGTCCGACTCCGATGCATAGCCGTTCAGTATCAGGGACGCGCCGGACTTATTGAATCCGAGCGTGTTCAGGTATGTCTTGGAATACCGGAACCAGTGATATACCTTACCCGTAAGCGAGCCGCCGGCTGAACTGACGGTCGTCTTCCAGGCGGACCATTTCGATTCGGATCCCCATTTGGAGCTTACCGTCGCGCCGCACTGACCGGAGCTGATTCCCATGATGTCGCCGAACGTCACGGTACCCTGGAAGCCTTCACTGCTCGCCTTCCACGGCAGTATCTCAGACTCGCCCGTCTCTGAGTTGTATATCCTGATTGAGAACTCAGGATCATCCTCGCCGTAGAGCGGGACATACACGTCAAGGCTCGACGCGTTCGTAATGTCGCCGAACTCGCTTACCCGTATGTCATGTATGCTGCCGTCGAAGTTGCCGTTCTGAAAAAGCCTGGGACTGTCCGTATAGGATTCGAACGCCCTGCTGCCGTCATATATTATATTGCCTACCGCGGATGAGTTCCTGCTCATCATCATGATGACGGGCCAGAACCATCCCGCGGTCAGATCCTCCGAGTCGACCACAACCGACGTACTGTCGGGATCCGTCCGGAGAAGTCTGAACCTGTATACGTTCTCATATGAACCGGACAGGTTCCTGTCGCTCTTGCTGACGGCAGTGGCCGCGAACTGGCGCATCGTCTCACAGGCCTTCGGGCCGAATTCGTTATTGAATGTGCGTGAAGAGAATGTCGAACTGTAATTCGAGGCATTATCAGGCCTGATGACGACCGGACTGCCGTTCACAGAGGCGGCAGGCTCGATCCTCAGTCCGTACAGCGCGAAACTGCCGGTATCGACGGTCGTCGTCGTGTTATCCGGCCTCAGTTCCGCGTAGAGGTCCGTCGGACGCAGTATGTTGGTTATGATTTCCATATATTCTGTATGTTACTTAGTTCCGAAAGGCGCCGTCACAAGCTCGAGATCCGCCGGTATGCCGTCATTGTCTCCGTCCTTGTTCCAGTCGGACATGGTCGCGCTGAATGACTGATACACGGGAGCCACGGACTGCAGGTTGCCTGCCGCGTCGTATATCTTGGCGAGCATCTGGATTTCATGGCTGCCGGAGTTTATCGAGTCGTCTGAACCCTTATACTTGGATATCGTGAATCTTCTCTTCCAGGTCCTGTAGGCGTTCGCCGAATTATAGGTATTGCTCCAACTCGACCTCGCCTCGGCATGTGAATCGGCGTTACGGTCGCTTTCAGGATCGCCGTCGTACTCGTCATATCCGCCGTCGACCTTGAACTCGATGGTCATATAGCCGCCCGACGGGACTTTGGTATTCGCATTGTTCGAGATATTCGCATTGTTCGAATAGTCGCTCAGGTACCTCGGAATCTGAGGATGTATGCCGTCATCGTCGAAATCGGCCTCGACATAGTCGCGGGCACGGTCGAGATCATCGGCGACCGCCACCTTCGTCAGCAGTGTGATGCTCGAACCGATATTGAAATCTTCGGCATTGGCCGAATCGACCTCGAACTTGACGCCGCCGAACTGCTTCATATAAATCGGAACGTCCAGGCTTGCACTGACGGTCTTGCCCGCGCCGAGATCTATTTCGAATATCCAGGTCTCATCCGCGGTCTTCAGGAGCTGTGTGAATCCCGGGATATCGGGATTTACCGAAGCGCATACGTTCGGTTTGACAAGGTATGACAGGGTGATGTTCTTGCCGGATACCTGCGGCGCCGTACGCTCGACTATCTTATATCCGGATCCCCTGCTGTTCAATGTAACCTTTCCGGTATAATTACCGATCATATGAATTCTCTGCAAATGCTCCGAATACACAGCCTCGTACTGTACGGAATCGGTTCCGGACAGATCCGTCCATGTCATGTCGGCGTCGCCGAGCGAGCCGAGCGGCGCGACATGTCCCGTACGGGTAGTCCGTCCGGTCAGGCCGTGATACGGCGTGACGGGAAGATCGACCGTCGTGCTGTCCACTTCCCTGAGCGTGCAATAAGGCGCCGACGGCGTGGACGAGGCCTTCGCCCATGCGGGCACGGCCATCGTGCCGAGGTTGATTGTGATATCGACCTGCACCCAGTCCGAGGTGAACTCGACGGATCCCCTCATATAGGGAGACAGCAGCGGTCCGGGATATTCATGATACCAGAAGCCTGTCTCATGGCCGGACTCGTCCGCACAGTATGAGGACCTGTACGCCGCATCGCACCATCCGGTCAGGATGCTGACGTCATGGTAATACCTCAGCTTGTCGGAAATGCTGTGAGGCTGTGAACCGGTCGTATCGAACTCAATCTCAGGATTCGAGCAGGACTTGATACGGTATGTCACGCTCGTGACGCTCGGCTCGACGGAATCGCTCGTAGAGACGGACAGATAGCCGTACGGCAGTGTCGAAAGCCTTGCCTCGCTGCGGGGCGTCGTCTCATCACGCATAACCGGATACTCGTAATCGGGATCCGACGACGACTGTGAAAGGAAATACGCCGAATAGACGCTCGGCGACATCGACCAGTTGATATTACGTCCTTCTACTACATTGAAGCAGAGCGGATGCGCCAGCCAGATGCGGTAATACTCATTGCCCTGACAGTCCTTCTTGAATATGGTGCTGAGCAACGGCTGCTCGGGCAGTCCTGTCAATACGGGCACGAGACCCAGTGTGAATTCCCTGTATTCGTTAGGCGCCGAGAACCTGCTGCCGGTAAGCCTGACATCGCCGGTCCACCAGTTCTTGTCGATGCCGTCACGGGACGCGGTGCTTGTGGGACGGAGATTGACGTCCTTGACCTTCGACTGCTGGCCTTCGTTCCAGTACTCCTTTACCTTAGGCGTGTCATCGAAGTTATTGATACCCCATTTATAGTCCGTATTGATTGAGAACTCATTCTCGGTCCAGGCGGTACCGGTCACATCGTCGAACGGCATCAGGGTGATGAGCCAGTAGCGCCAGTCGATGACTATCGACTTGACATATACCGTATTGCTCGTACCGCTCTGAAGGCCGCGATCCGGAAGCGTACACTTGAACTCGGGCTGATTCTCGAGCACATAGCGCGAGCCGACCTGACTGAAGGTTCCCTTTGCGGAGTCAAGGGAAGGCGTCCATGCGCCGGCAGGAGCATAGTCACGTACCGCCTCGACCGTCAGGTACTTATAGACGGAGTCGAGCGTCATGCTGCTGCTGCTCGAGACATGCCATTTGGCGAATCCCGTCTCGTCCGTCCTGTCGATGGACACGTCCATCCTCATCTCATGGTGCCAGTCGCAGAGTACGAACCTGTAGCCGTCGTCATAGTACTGACTGTCGCTCTGGGTACGCATCTTGCCGTCGTTGTTCTTCCACTTCTGGTTGCCGTCAAGGAATATCCAGGGCGTCCAGATGCTCGGGCGCTGCGGCCTGACTGCGGTCGCGTACACGGTCGAGCTGCTGCCTGATTCACTGCTGTCCTTGAGCGAGAACGTCCAGCTCTTCGAGTTGCCGATTGCCGACTTCGTGCTGAACCTGACGATCACGTCGGTCGAGCCTATGCGCTCGGTCACGCCGTCGAAATCCCAGTCGTCCCAGATACCGTCATCGAACCATTCCCTGACAGCGTTCTCATCGGCGATATCGAGGTTGTATCCCTTGACGGTCATACAGATCTCGAAGTTGCCGCCTGCCGTGCCCGTAAAGGCCCAGTCGCCGTCATCGTCGGTATAGCCGTCTGACGGGAAGAACAGGATATTCGCGTTCCCCTGATCAATCCAGGTATAGAATCCCTGTGTCGGGAATATCCGCTCAGGATGCGCCTTGGGGACAGGCTCGTGCCCGTATACCGTATCGTCATATACGGTTTCCCGGTACATCCCGCCGGTATCCGTGACATGACTGATCGTTACCGTACATCCGAGCTTGAGCGTGAACTCCTCTTCCGAATCCGTGTCAGGCATCGACAGGACCTTGACGGTATCCTCATCGGCCGTCTGTATATTGAAGCCGCTGTGGCCGCTCTTTCCCCAGCTGAACGACGCCTTGAATTCGGCGTCGTCATCAGCATCGCCGTTATAGTCACGGAACTTGACCGACTTGGAATCGTCGGTCTTTTTCCATTCACTGTCAGGATCGTTCTGATCCCTGAATTTGACGACGAACTCAGTCTGGGCGACGTCCGCGCCTGCATGCAGCTCGGGTGAGATCCAGGCCTGCCAGGCAGGCGTATAGGGCTTCCATGTCGCCGTAAGCGTCTCCTCCTTGTGATAGTAGTCCGTGTCCGTCCTGAAGGTCGCGTCGGACGACAGATCCGTAAGCGGGCTTCTGTGCTTGTCGTTTATCGTCAGCATCCAGTACTGTGAGCCGCCGGGACCCGAAATATCACTGGCATCCGAGGAATCATCATCGTTCTCGACACGGGCCGCGATATACACGGCCTTGTTGTCATCCCACTTGGAATATCCCGACCTGACCGCCGGATCCGGATACTGCGGGATATTCGATATGAGATTGAACATCTCATTCTTGCCTATCCAGTCCGTGACGGCCGACTCTTCCGTCAGGTTCGGGCTTGAGAACATACGGAACTTCATCGTATAGCCGACAGTCGTGACGGTGACAGGCAGCGAACCTGTCGCCTCGCCCGACGCATCCGCGAGCGTCACGGTTATCTCACCGCTCCTGTCGCTTGTGATGATCGTATCCTTCGGTACTACCTGAATCCTGAGGATACCGTTACTGCAATAGCTGTCGCTGTCGCCCGGTACGGTCGTGTATTCAAGGACCTGCGCCGCCGTTCCGGCAAGGTTGAAAGACGTCATCCTTATATTGTCCGTCAGTCTCACCTGGCCGTCCCACAGCGTGGCGTATACTATAGAATATTTGTTCTCATTACTGCGGCGTGCTATGCCGGAGACCTCGCTTGTAAGCTCCGGATCAGAGAAGAACCTGATCTTGAGATCTAACGGCTTGGCCGATACCGTAACGGTAAACTGCGTATCGACGGACTCGCCGCCGGGTATGCCGGTCATATCGTCCTTGAAACGTCCCGTGACATAGATCTTCCAGTTGGCGGGCGCTCCGGTCAGATTATAGGTATCGACAGGCACCGAATAGAGATTGACGCCTTCCTTTGAATACGATACATTCGCCAGACCGGCAGGCGTCTCCACCATTACGGACACATCGGATTCTACGTCAGACGCGATAGCCGTATAGACGGTATTGTCCTCCTTGAGCCTCGGCACCATCCTGAACCAGACTTTCTGTGTGGAATGCTCCCTGGTTCCGCTGAAGTACAGCTGAGAAGGTGCCGTCGAGAAATTCGAAGATGACGACATCTGTATCATCGAACTGGCGAACATAGGCTCCACCTCGATATTGAGCACCGTCTTCTTGACATAGCTGAGCGATGATACACCGGGTATATCGGAGTTGAGGCTGAGCGTGAGATCGATATACTTGCGGAGGAACGTCATGTTCTCAAGCCAGTAGTTCCATGAGCCGTTGGTGGCTGAATTGAACGGGAACGTCGAAGTGCCTGACAATTTTATAGACGGATCCGAAGGACTCCATTCCGACTTGTGTGCGGGATCGTCGGCGGCGAATCTCATGCTCGCGTCCCAGATAAATCTCGACTCATCCTGTATCAGGATCTGCGTCTGCCATGCGGAACTACCGGGCGTCTGAAGCTGCGCTGTCAGGCTCGCCGTGACGAATCTTCTTTCGCTGAATGAATCGGCCGGACCGGGAAGCCTGCATCCTATAGATGAGCCGTGACCTGTATTATAGGCGCTCCACTTGTAATACAAAAGGACGGAGCTGTCATATACACCCCAGCTGCTGAGGTTTATATGGGCATAGCCGGGCTTCTCGTCAAATGAAAGCCTGACACGGTAATCCTTAATCTTTCCCCTGTTATTGTCGTTCTTCTTGAACTTTACCCAGTTCGGCGCTATGAAGTTTTCAGGGGATGTGCCCGATCTGCGGGTCGTACCGTCGTCGTTCTTCTGTTTGTCGAGAAGATACGGATTATGGTACTCCCAGTTTATAATTCTTTCATTGTGTTCGATTCCTTTGCCGAACTCATAGAAATTCACGTCGAATCTTATACCGTGCTTCAGTACGCCATCTTCTCTATAATTTCCGGCATTATATGAATATCTGTACAGGGCGCTTTTCTCAGGCGACTGCGGATCATAGTTGTAGACCCTCTTGCCGAGGTACATATTGGTCAGTTCCTGACCGTTGTACCAGGGCATCAGTCCTTTGCTGTAATCCGTGAAGTCCCCGTCAGGCATGCTGGTATAGCCGGTCACGTCAAGCGCGCCGCCGGATTCGGACGCGATGAGGAATCCCTTCTGCAGCTCAGGCGTGTCCGGATGCAGGTACAGCATCCTCGAGCTGACGTCCTGGATGAACTTCTCATAGGTGTCTTCCGATCCCGCGGGGTTAATCGCGTATTTCAGGCGTCCGGTTATACGGAGGCCGGATTCTGTCGTCACCTCACAGGGGATGACGCCGGACCTGACGACCTTATTGGTATTGTTCGCCCTGAATCCGTCGGCTGTCACAAAGAACGGCGCGTCATTGCGTATCTCTGAATTGATGGGGAAATCCGAAAGCCTGGGAGGCTCCGGAATGCTCATGCCTTCAATCCTGACGGACTTGCCGCCGATCTGTATCGCGACATTCGGGGTGATATTCACGGAATCCCCGTGATTGAACACCCATGTATGGCCGTACTTCGAGTCCTTGGATGCACCGGTCACGGTAAAGTCGATATCGAAATAGACGTCGTCATTGCCGATATCCTCGCCGACCAGGTCTCCGATGGGATGCCAGATCAGGTTGGAGTCCGCATAATAGTATTCATCCTCGTCGAATACGTAGACGAGCTTACCGGGATATATGTTAGGCCAGTCATTACCGGGATAGGTAAGCGACCACTCGGCGGTGTCGAGCGGTCCGCCGTATTCCGACGTAACGGCGTATCCGCGCTGCTTGAGCGCCGGATTGAACTCGCCGTTTGACGAACTGACGTATTTTGAACTGAAGGAAGCCATTTATATAAAATTCTTTACTGTATAAGATCCTGCCACCTGTCGGCCGCGCCAGCCCTTCCCGGCTGCCAGATCCTGAACCTGTTCTTGGACGCGTCATAGGTCAGCTGACCGTAATACGCGTTGGGGAAGGGATTCCTGACATCGCTCGGAAGTGAATCGACGTACTGAGTCGCGTCAAGCGGTCCGCCGTTGACGGGGCTGCCCGGTGTATCGGACGGACGGGAATCCGTCAGTACGAGGAATCCCGTATGACGCTGTTCGACAAGACCGGTATTGACGTCGGTATCAATGTAATCGGCCTTCCTGTCAAAATCCTTATCATAGTCTGTACTTCCGTATGCCATATGCCTTAATCGATATAGTATTCGCCGTTGTCTTTCTCCAGGGGTTTCACGATGACGTTATACGGCAGTCCGACACCGAACTTTGAATCCGATATACCAAGAATATAGCCGTCGACCTCTTTGAATGTAAACTCTATCGTCTGTGGGGAATCGGTGCCTGAATATCCTTTGACATCCGCGAATCTCCAGGAATTTCTCTCGAGTTCTGTGCTGTTTGGCACATGCCCGCTGTCAACAGGCCACGCTATCCAGATATAACTACCGTTAGGCCTGGAATTCCAGGGCTTGTACAGGGCACGCTGTTCGAAATCATATGTGAATCTGACCTTGTTGCCGTCCGACGAGTTATTTGTAATGAATACCGGATCAATATCATTTTTTTCACTGATACCGATGATGAGATCGCCGTCATTGGTACACGCCTTGACGCCGAAGATGACATTACGGAAATCCTCGACCGTCATGGCGCCGTAGCTGATGGCATGCGAGTTGTCCTTGTACTGGGCGCTCGTTCCGCTGCGCACGGCATCCTCGGACTCGTCGCCGCCGACCGACGTACTGAGCTCCAGGGGCACAGTCATCTTGTCGATGACCTCTTTTGAGAATGTCGCCGCCGTAATCTTCTGAGGATCCAGCTTATAGAACACGTTACAGGCCTTCTTGCCGGCCGTGTCGTCATATATGCTCGTACGGACGTCCACAAGCGGCGACAGGGGCACGTTCAGGTTATCCAGGAGCTGTGCCGTATTGTATATTATGGTATTCGTGGACGATGACGTCGACGCTCCGAATACCGTCACCGAGTTGGCGACCGTATTGCCGGCGCCGAGGTTGAGTGTCAGGATCTTTTTCATAATACCTTATTTGTTATAAAAGCCGGGATATTTATTTTCCCTCTGCAGATAGGGGTTGGCGGCGCGGGCCTGCTGTATCGCGAGATACGGATTGGGCGGACGCCTGTAGTTCAGGTACGGATTCGACACGTCCGGCTTGGAAACCGGATTATCGTACGGCCTTCCGTATCCGTCCTTGTACACGGCATTGAAGGTCTCGTCCGACATCTTGTCCGGATCGTCGTCGATGGCCTGTTTGAGCAGCAGCGCCATAATGAGCTTGCGGGCCGTCGTCTTCATCTGGCTGAAGTAGTCGAGGAGCCAGTCGATGAACTCGGTCTGCTCATCGTCTATCGCCCTGGGTACGTTCATGACCGTCATCGCGATATCGTCGTGCAGGTCGACACCTTCATACTTGAATTTCTTGCCGTCCTTGGACTTGATCTTTCCGAATGACGCGAGCTGCTCGATGGAACTCTGGTTATTCTCGCGCTTGTCAATCTGCGACACGATGATCTGGCGCTTGGTGATCATCCTCGCGGCGGTCTCGCAGAAATGGGCCTTGGACCTGGTGCTTTCCTCGCCGCCGCCGGTCGTCAGGAATCCGGGCTTCTTAATCTGGACCTGTCCCGGTATCGGCTTCCTGTGGAACGTCTTGATGATCAGCGCCTCATAGTACTGATCGTGCGACTTGAACGTGTTGACGAAGTTCTTTCCGTTGAAGTTCATCTCGACGAGCATCCTGACGTTGTCGACGGATCCCTGTCCGGCATGGAGCACGCGGTATACCAGGTACCGGAGCGCCTTGGCCATCTCCTCCTCGTCCTGGGTGTTGTCTATGTAGACGCCGACCTGACGGAACCTGAAACAGTCGCTTATCTTGATGTGCTTGTCGGCCGCGAACCTCTTCACATGGAACGGGTTCATCAGCTCTATGCGGAATATGTTGGCGATATTGTAGTCCGACTGCGGATGTCCGTCCACAAGCTGCTCCGAGCCCTCGGCCGTGTCTATCGATATGAGGTACCTCTCGCCGAGCCTGTCGACTGAGTTCGGATCGAATCCGGGCAGCCACCTGAACTTGTCGGAGTACTCCTTCGGCATGACGGGCATGTCGACGGGCTGGAAGTCCCTGGCGATGCGGTACATGAACCTGAGGTCGGTCGAGCGTATGAGCTTGTTGGCCTGTACGTCGAACGACAGGTTGAACTCCTGCTCGAACTCCTCGTCGCCGAAGTCCTTGCGCATCTGCTCGCCCCATTTCTCGTCGTAGACCTGCTCCCAGCGGGCCAGGAATGTCACGAAGCTGTTCTCATGCTTGTTCGCCTTGTCCCAGATCTCATAGAACTTATTCTTCTTTCCTCGGGGCGTGCTCGTCATGATGAGCTTCGACACCTTGGAGGACGACAGTGTCGGGAAGACGGCGGTCCAGAACGCGCCCATGATGTTCTGCGGTATAAGCGCGGCCTCGTCGATGTACAGCAGGTGGATGGTGAAACCGATTGACGGGGTCTTCGACGTCGCGAATCCCTGCATGAAGGTTCCGTTCTCGAATCCGATGAACGACATGTTCTTCTTGAGGATTCCCGGCTTGAGCCAGAACGGCAGGTGCTGTATCATCTTGGTCATCTTGCGGATGATCTCGTTCACGGTGCTTCCCTTGTTCGCCACGATAGCCAGGTGACGCTCGGGGTGGAAAAGCATGTACCAGACGAACACGGCGCCCGTGGTGGTCGTCTTTCCGAGCTGACGGGACTGCATCGATATGAGGAACCTGTGATCCGGGACGAACTCACCGAGCTCGGGGTCGTAGAACTCGTCGGCCGCCAGGTGTATGAACTCCTTCTGATAGTCGCGCAGCTGCACGAGCGTGACGCCGTTGTCGTTCTCGAACTTTATGTAGTTGCTTATGAAGTATACGGGATCGGCCTGGCACCGCTTCCATTCCTCAAGTTCCTCGTCGGTATACTCGAAGAGGATGCCGGGCGCCCGGAAGTCCATGTCTCCCGTGAAGAAGGGATCCATGTCGATGTCGTAGCCGTGGTTCAGGTCGTCTTTCATCTCGTTGATGATCTTCGTCGAATAGACCTTCGCCAGTTTCTTCTCTTCCTGTTTGTTGTTGTACTTATCAGCTGCAGCTCCCATATGAAAGGGTCTTATTTTGCTGCATATCTATTCAAAAAGAAAAACCCGGGTATCTCACGACACCCGGGAACTACTAAAAATGAAACAAAAATTACCCTTCAGAAATATGTCAATCAATAATCAGTCATCGTCCTTATACGACGCAGGCCTGTCATAGATTTCATAGGCCCGTTTCGCGGCCTGCTCGCGGTCAAGCTTGCCGGTACTGAACTGCCTGACGAGCTCAAGGAGTTCACGCTCGCGGTTGTGTGACTCATTCACGATATCGCGGATGATCTTCCGGTCATTGCTTACCGAAAAGTATTTGATGACGAACATCAGCACCGCGGCTCCCGCGACTATTGAAACTATAAGGACTGCTATCATAATCTTACTATTATAAATTTTATACGCGTAAAGCCTATTGAGGCCCCTTCTCGGATGCGGGATGCTGTCTCAGCCAGTCATAGATGCCGTCGGCGAGCGCCTGCATCTCAGCCCTGCCGAGGTTCGGCAGCTGATGTGTATACGAGCCGTTCCTCACGCCTACGGTGATGTTTCTGCCGAGACGGTCCGCGCCGTCGGCCCATTCGACGACGGGCACGTATTTGTTCTCTCTTTCTTTCATAATCAGTCATGTTTTACGGAACACGACCAGTATAGCCGGTTCCTGTTCTTGTTGACAAGCTCATCCTTCAGTATCTCAGCCTCCCTGTTGGACAGGCCGTCCTTATACAGGTATTCGCCGCAGTCGTCGAAATATGTCACGACTTTCCATATCCTCCCGGCCGGCCAGGTCTCCCTGAACCTCTTCTCGGCTGTCTTGACGGCCTCATGGACGTCCGTAGTCCAGAAGGTGTCATGATCCCCTTTCAGGCATTTCTCGATATATTCGATTGAAAACTCATGACAGCCGTTGAGGCCCGTCCTGCCTTCATCCTGCCTCAGGGTGAACTCACGGTTGCCGAAACCGTCATACTCCGTCAGGCCGGTAATGACCCTGATCCTATAGGAACGTCTGCCGCGGTCATCAGGCTTGCCGGACTCCGGCAGGACAAGGGTATTCTCCTCAATACACCCGTTATGCCACACTATATACAGCTTCTCCGGATATTCCATCATTGTCCTAAACTGTGTAAAAGTTCGCTGTTGATACGTCCAGCGCGCATCAGGCGCATCATGCTTCTCCGGACATGATTCATCTCCCAGGGCAAATCGGAAAAATTGCCCCATACGTCCATGGTTATCTTCACCTCCTTGCCCGGCTTGTCGTTTGAATCACGATGTCCGATGAAATAGAATCTGTCGAGGATCGACCTGTCCTTATTCTTAATGATATGCTCGATGACGTTTTCGCGAATTCGGTTTACCTGGTCTATGGAAACGTCGCCGACGAATTTACCATCTACAAAATACTTAATCGTATTATCCGTTATTTCAGGAATTTCAAAAACCTTTTCCATAATTTAAATATTGTATCAAAATTATTGCTCGAGTTTGAATCTGTAGCACTTCTCGCTGTTGCAGTGGCTCTTGCACCACTCCCTGTTGCTCGTACGGCCCTTGCGGTGTACGCAGCGTCCGCAGCACGGCCCCGTGAATACGTCACCGTATCTCGGCTCGGGTATATCAAGCCACGCATACGGATTGGTGATCACATGTACCGTATTCTCCTCAGGGAACACCGACAGGCCGATACGGTTCTCGACCGCCTCCTTCAGGCTCTTCGGATTCCCCATGGCGATGTAGTCGCCGGTCTCCAGGGCGCCGTCGAGGTACGTCTGCTCGATCGAGTCGTCGAACGGACTGCCTTCCTTCGGGTATACTGTCGTCAGCACCGTGTCCTTCTCGGCGTCATAGCCGCGGACCTCGAAGTGATCCACTATCGATTTGAATGACGGGCGGAACTCAAACCCGATCCCGTATCTGCATTTCTTTGCTTCCATATCGTGTCAGAATTTAAAACCTTGAAAACAGCTCATGGAGCTTGAACTCATCCATTTGGGCCAGCTTATACGCCGTTACGGGCTTTCTCTCCTCCGTTACGCGGGGTGCCGTGACGATTCCCTTCGGCCAGCACTTGCGGATATACCTGCAGATGACGTCGACCTGTTCCTTTGTCGGCACATATGCCCAGGGGAGGTCCATGTCCTTGGACGACTTGAAGCATCCGTAGACCTCGTCGTGGTGTATCTTGATCCAGCCATGATGCTCGAGCCACTGGTCGGGATCTTCGCCCTTGAAGCTGCCGTCGAGCCCGGTGATCTCATGGATGCCGTCGGCCTCCATCGCGGCACGGTACTTGCCTTTGTACAGGGACTCGGCCAGGCTCAGGTGCAGGAATGCGCCCGTTTCTCCGTTGGCGCCGTAGAACACACCCTCAGGACTGAGCCATCCGGCGTCGTATCCGAGCTCGATATTTTTGGGCAGTATGCCGTCGTCGAGCCACTGCCTGGTCACCTTGAACTTCTTCAACAGGGGCATGACGGACTTCTGCATGGCATGTATCTCAGTCATCGCCATGGGCACCTTGTACTGTCCCTTCATGAACTCCGTCAGGAACAGGCAGCCGCGTTCCTCCTCATCGACATGGTTCGGCAGGATCCCGTTGAGATTCACGATACCGTTCTCATTGAGCCACTCGGACACCGTCAGCCAGTCCCTGAAGTCCTTGATCAGCTGACGGATGTGGAGGAAGTACAGGGCGGATCCGTACATGACCGAATCGGACTGATCCGCACGGCCCTTCTCTTCCTCGTCGTCGATGACCCTTTGTTCAAGACGTTCGAAAACCTCGTCTATCTTGTGATAACTGTTACCCCGGCCGGACTTGATGACGCGGCAGACGGCGTTGCGGATGCCGTCGGGACCGTAAACCTCCAGGTCGATATAGTCGGCGGTCACGCCTCCGCGATACAGGCGGCTCTTGTCCCTGAAGATGGAGTCACGCAGCGCCTCAAGGCGGCTGTAGCGGTCCTTCAGGATCATAGGCCAGTCGGACATGTTCTGCCTGTTCTCGTCCAGGACCTTCGGATCGTCCGTCAGGTTGACGGATCCGTTATCGGCGGCGACAATCGCGGCCTCGTTCTTCAGTACCATCAGGGCATACTCACGGGTGAATCCGTGGAATCCCTCGATATAGTTCTTAATCGCACGCTCGGGATCGCCGTCCTTGATGCATTCCTGTGCGATCTCCAGCATCACCTTGCCGATATTCCTACCGACGGACATGTGCATCTGGGTTGTCTTCTTCTCTGCCATAACCGTAACCGATTTTAATTAAGACATCATGTTCTTGATTCTCGGATGATTGGTCGCGCTCTCCACGAGAAACACGCCATTGGCGGATTTCACGAGAAGGTTACCGTCATGGAACTCATTGATAAGCTCCACCTTGCCGGTGTCCATCATCTGACCCTGTGAGAGAATGCCGTTGGAATAAAGGCTGAAATTACCGCCGCCGTCGATACAGCCGCGGGCGATGTTTCCGCTTTCTGTGACAAAGTAACGATCCTTGCCGCATGCGATTGACTTGTCGTATAAATCCCTGTTAATCATAACTCATCATTTTTAAATTATACCGCAAAGATAGCATGTTTTCCCCAAAATAAAAAATCCTGCAGCGTTATTCTGCAGGATTTAGCATTCATAGGCAAACGGCCTAATACTCGTCATCGCCCTTGCCGTAGACGGCGGTCAGTCCGCCCTCGGCGATGTTCTTGATCTTCCAGTCGCACATAACTCCTTCCATGTGCTTCTTGACCTTGGCCTCAACATCCTTGAAGTTATCGCCGTAAACGACGTGCTTCTCGGTCGTGCGCTTGACCTTGCCGTTGTCTTTCTCCTCTTCAATGATCACAGTCACGTTGTAGAACTGCGCATTGTAGAACTTGTCGTCTAAGTCTGCCATTATCTTTTGAAATTAGGTTTGTGTATTCTTCTGTTGAACCTGTCGAATCTCCTCAGGTTCGAGCCCTTCCTGTCCTGGAAATACTGGCATACCTTCAGCTCCTTGTCGTATATGTAGCCGCAGTATGTGCGATCATCCTTATAATACAGGATGATACGGCGTCCGTCCTCCTGTACGGAATATTCATATCGGTGATCGACCGGGAACCTGAACGGGCCGCCGACTGCGATTGACCTGGCGTCGACTACGGCCTTGGTCCTGTCCTTGTCCGTACGGATGACGATCCTGTCGGTATGGGGGAGCTCGAACATATAGAAGTTACTGCCGAGATCCACTGCGTTGGCAGGCATCCTGTCTGCGGGGATCTCAAAGGGCAGGTTGACGTACACCTTCTCAATCGACAGCGTCTCAGTCTCGGTAAAGGCCGACGTGTCGATGAAGGTCATGGGATTTCCGGGCAGCTGCGCATACACAAGTACGGCAGCGAACAGCACGGAAAGGGTTGTCAATAGTCTTTTCATGAAATACGCTTTTTAGGGTAAAATCAATCCGCCGTCCTTTTTCTCATCGGAAGGCTTTTTATCAGAATCGGGATCCTTGGTGATTTTTGCATACGCTTCCATGAATCCCTTATCCGCCTTGAGGAACGGGGCAAGCTCGCCGCATTTAGAGCATACCATAACCGGCAGCATGTCCGCAGGTACCGGAGCTTCCTTCATATCAGGCTGTCCGATGAACAGCCCGGGAATCTTCTTCACGACATAGGCATACGTGAACAGCTGGCATCCGCATCCGCATTTGTAACTCGGATACTCGGACAGCCGAAGCGTCTGCGGCTTCGGCTGTCCTATCAGGAGATCATCCTTCTTCGGCATCACTTCTTGGATTTATTAAGGGATTTCAAATCCTCAAGTGATACAGATCTGCCGGTGAATCCGGCCTCTCCTGACGCCTTCATGCGTGCGGCATGCTCGGCCTCGCGCTTCTCGTCCTCGATCTTCTGCAGACGCTCACGCTCCTCGATGATCGGCTTGCGTACGGACGCCGGCATGTCGCTCAGCACGATACGGTCGTTACCGCGGTCGTCCTTGGTGATGTCGTAGATATAGACGTCGATCTTCTCGCCCGCCTCCACCTGACCGGCCTCCAGGCGCTCCAGGAGCTCAGGTGAGGCGTACATGCCGTGCAGGAGTCCTGTGAAGAACTCGTTCAGTTCGACGAATGCGCCGAACGGCTTCGCACCGGTAATCGTACCGCTCCAGACGGCGTCCTTGTCCGCGAGCCACTTGGCCTTTAGGCCCTTGATGAGACGGGGCATCTCGTGACGCAGCCAGCGCTTGCGGCTGACGATGAAGCCGTTGCGCTTGTCATAGCCCTCGATCATCACCTCAAGGTCCTTGCCGACCAGCGCCTCGAAGTCGCTGATACGGTTGGTCGCGGCCTGTGAGCCGGGCAGGAACGCGCGGATGCCGCGAATGGTCACGATATAGCCGCCGCGATTGGACGACTCAATATGGGCCATATAGTAGTTATGGGCCTTGTCGCCGAGCGCGATCTGCTCCATGAACTCCTGTTCGGTCTGGTAGGTGATGCCGTCCCAGAGCGACGCACGGCCGTTCTTGTTGACGCGGGCCAGGAAGCCGCGGCTTGTAAAGTCGGCACGTCCCTCCGGTGTGCTGAAGAGCTCCTTGAACTGTCCCTTATCGGCGTTGAAGAGCTCGAAGAACTTGCTCTCATGTGCAAGGTTGACTACTGCGGCCTGACCGATGGCGGTCGATACCAGGAGCTCGTCGCCTCCGAGAAGCTGCACGTTGTCAATGCGGATGACGGATCCGGCCTCGGTATCCTTGCCAGCGGCTCCCTCCTCGAATCCGAAGGCGTCGAATGACTGCGCATACTTGTTGTATACCTTGGCGGCGTAAGACTCGTGACAGAACACGACGTCGCCCTCGTGTGTCTTCACCTTGGTATTGGGCTTCATGCCACGGCCGTTCCAGGCCTCATAGGTATCCCAGTCGAACTCTTCAGGAGTGGGATACTGCGGGAGGGGCTGACCCCTCAGGATAAGATTCGTACGGATGATCGGCTCATGCACGACAATCGGTTTCTTGGCCGTCTCCTTACGATCCTTCTCGTGTCTGTCGCGTTTCCCGCGGCCGCGGCGTTCACGTACTGCCGCATCCTGGGATGCGTTTCTTGCGTTTTGTAATGCTGACATTCAAAATCAGATTAAAAGGGTAAAACAATAAAATTAACTGTAAAGATTAAACGCCGCAAGGCCGGAAGGGTCATCTCCCGGCCGCGGAATTTTCTCAGATTTCATAGTCGTCCTGATCAGGAGCGATATTGTCGACCTTAGCGATAACGGACTGGGTGCCGGTGCCTATGGTCTCGACACACAGCTTCATGGGATCCGTGACGGACATCGTGAGCACGGCCGGATTCATGCCGGTGGTCTTGAAGCACAGGATGAACTTGTCGCGCATGACGGGCACGATGATATCCTGCCAGTCAGTCAGCTCGGTCTCGATCTCGCCGACGAGATAGTCGAACGTGTTCTTCTTGTCCTTCACGTACATGACGCGCTTGCCGTCCTCGGTCTTCGAATAGAAGAACAGGAGGTTCTCGGTGGACTGCGTCTGCTTGAAGATCTCAGAGAACGCGAGGATGTTCTTGACGACGTCGGACGACACGGTTACGCTCACGGGATCCGGGTTGGGCCAGACGCCGTTCTTGAATTTGTCGTCCGAAATGACGATGAACTCGGAAATCAGGAAGCACTTCATCTTCATGCGGAGGCTCTTCGAGCGGAAACGGACGTTGTCGGTCTGCAGCATCTCATTGCCCTGGCTGTCCTGTCCGGGACCGAAGTTGAAGGTCATAGTGAACTCGTCGGCGGTGGCGAACGCCTTGAACACGGCGACGAACTTGGAGAAGATCTTCAGGATACCGGCATAGACGATATCGGTCAGGCCGTCGGGAATGACAGCCTCAAGGCCGGCCATCTCAAAGGAGATCTCGCCGCGGCGGACGAGCGCCTGATCCTGCGTGAACACCTTGGCGCAGAAGCACTTCGCGGCCGGGTTAATCTCAAGGAGTACGCTGTTGTCAGACACGTCCCCTTCAAACTGCTCAAGCCATGACGTGAAATCGTTGACGTTCGCGCCAGACTTTTTGATGAATTCGATTTTCTGCATTGTATAATCAGATTGGTGATTTCTCATTCATTTAACGCGGCCCGGGCCGGAGAGTCACAGGAATTCCGTGACATAATCCTCCGGCCTGTGCCTGATGACATTAGCCTCATCCTTGTCGCCGTGTATGGATCCCTTCCTGAGATCGGGATCCTGCATGCAGAGCGGCGTCGCCGCCATGCACCTCGTGAGGTTGCGTTCCCATTTGCCGCAGTGCACGCCGGCCTCGAGGACCGCCGGGTTACCGGGCACGGCCCATGTGTAATAGTCCGGATTGGCGAGCCTCTCTTTCATGGACGCGATATAATAGCGCATCGCGTCGAAGCTCATATGGAACATGTCACAGTTCCATACCATGCCGTACGACGCGAGCAGCCGGCGGGTATTCGGCATCCCTATCGGCCTGATGTGCGCGAACTTCTCCTGTTCCGGGGCGACGTACCCGTCGAACAGCGCTATGTCGTAGCCGAGCGCCTCCGACATCGTGTCGATGATAAGGTCCGGATCCCTGTGGAACACGACGTCGTCCTCGATGAACAGGACCTTGCCCGTGGAGTCGGGGAACCAGCTGATGAGTTTCTCCATGACGCGGACCAGATTCAGCGAGTAGTCCCAGCACCTTATCTGTCTCTCTGAATAGGGATCCTCTCCCATATCGAGCAGCCTGCCGTCCTCGGCGAACCCGCGTACAATATTGTAGATGTACGGCATGCGTATCATGTCGGCGAAATCCCAGACGGGATCGCCACAGTTCGACCAGGTTATCTGGCCGTAGTCCATGAGCCTCCTCGATATGCGCTCCTTGCGCTCGGGAAGGCTCAGGCAGTTCAGTATGACCACCTTCTGGTACAGCGAGGCCCACTCATGCTCAGGCCTGGCGTTTATGTCCGTTATCGTCCTGCTCATATATTCCAGTACTTATGCGTTATGTCATCGACGGTAAAGGAATCGCCCGGCAAAACATCGGTAATGACATACATACGCTGATTCGTGTCACGGCTGTCGAGTCCGCCGTGTCTCTCGTCATAAGGACCAACCTTGATATAGTCCCAGAGCACGGGATTGAGCGAGCTCTTGAATCCGTTCATCCTGCCGGGATCGTCGGTCTCATGGAACACGGTCGACCGGGACATGCCGGTCCACCAGGCGGTTTTCAGGTTCGAGGCCCTGCAGACGCGGGCCAGATCGTTCAATGCGTCTGTGTTGAATCCTCCCTGGAACGATACACATGTTATGCCGGGATTCCTGTTGATGAGATCCGCGAGCGCCTCGCCGGTGAGCTCGTCGCCCCTGTCCTCCCAGAGGTACTTGGAATGACAGCCCGGACAGTGGACCGTGCATCCCGTGATGTTGATGAGCAGCGAGATCTCACCGGGTATCTCCCGGAATCCCACTGTCGCGTCTTCCTTGATGTATTTCATGTCAGCCGTCAAGGGCGCATAGCGCCTGATGTTTGAATTTCTCATAGAATATATGCCATGCGAACTTGATTTCCTCGGTATCCGAATCCTTCTTGTCCGGATGGCCGCACATTACATAGCTGTTGTCAAGACGGCCGCTCATCCATGTGTGCAGGACAGGGACGTCCCATGCATGCAGCGTCCCCTTGCAGTGCGGGCAGACATTGGTGCACCGCTCACTGCCGGCATAGCACGGCAGGCCGCTTCCCTTGCACTTCTCGTCCCAGACGACAAGGTGGAAGTCGGTCGTGATCTGTCCGGTCTTGTAGTCATATGTCGATGCCATCAGCCTTTGTTTTTCAGATAATCACAGAGCGCGATTTTGGCAGTCCTGTATCCGTTATACCATTTCAGGCACGTATGGCAGTGCTCCTTGTCACATTTCTCACGAGTCTCATTCACAGTGCCGTCGCACTTAAAGCACCTGCACCATGTGGATGCGGCGTCCCTTGCGATCTGATCCAGTATTTCGTCTGTCTGTTGTGCCATCTATTTGACCTTCTTCAGTTTAATCGTACTGTAGTGCCAGGGGCCTCGTTTATAGTCACCGTTTTTGTCCCTGTACCAGCATGATGAGCTTCCCGTGATGGTCTCCTTCCCCTTCAGGCCGGGGAACATCTTGTAGAAGCGCTTCCATGCGGACTTGCGCTTGAGTTTCGGCACACGGATCATCGAACTGTGCGCCCAACTCTCGCCTTCGCCTATGAAGCTGCAATCATTGTCCTTCTGACGCTGCGGCTTCTTATAACTGTATGAATGACTCTGTACGTAATAATCGACGTTCTTCAGCATCGACTCCGCAATCTTCAGCTTCTCACGGATCTCCTCGTCTGTCGGCTTGTTATACAGATGAATCAGATATCCTACCCGCCAGTCCCTGTAACCGGCAAGCCATGCACGGCATACCTTGACCTCACTCTCCCAGTTTTCCAGGAATCTCTTCCTGAAATCCTCATTATACTGCTCTATGGTATTCGTTCTCTTCATAAGACAGAATTTTATATTATACGCGACTATGCCTTGTCAATCCTCAGTTGATCAGGATGAAATTCTCACCGTATGCGGTATCCCTGTGACGGGGATCGTACCAGAGGTCCTCCCTCCAGCCAGGACGGTCCATCCTGTCCCATTTCCAGGGACGCTTCCACTCCCATGACGGATGCATGGACCTGAGCTCGTCATGCGTCTTATGCCGGCGGAGCAGTACGGACCTGCCCTTCGTGAACATGCGGGCCTCGGGCCTGTTTGTACAGTATGATCCGTAATACTTCCAGTCGTCTGTAGGGACTATGTCCCCCGCCACGGCCCTGAACAGCCCGTTCTTCACCTCGGCGGCTTCTGTGAAGAGTATGTAGCCCTCCCGGATCTCATGCCGCCTGAGCTCAGTATTCCACCTGCGCTCGAATACATTATGTTTCCAGACTCTGATCATATTCTCTCTGTTTTATACCGCGAAGATAGCGCTTTTTTCCGGGAATAAAAAAATCCTGCAGCGTTTTTCTGCAGGATTCAGCGTTTATCGGTATGATCTGAGCAGGCTGATTTCCACGTCCCAGTAGTCTATCCCGAGGTTCTCGGCGAATTTCCTGTCGCTGTCCGAGAAGTCGCCGGGCTTACCCGACGCGTCGCCTATCATCAGGCACCGGGACTTGAATCCGGGATCCTCAACCTCCTTGTACGGAATGTAGTGCGAGATGCAGTGTTCGGCCATGCCGGTGTTCGGCTTGCGCCAGGGATCCGCCTTGTCCTTCGAGCCGCAGTATACGGCCCAGGCCTCGCATCCGATGTAGTCTGCACAGGCGGCGGCCACATACTCAAGCTTCTTCCTGAAATAGTCCTCGTTCACGTATTCGCCGAGGCCTCCCTGGTTCGTCACGATGAAGAGCTTCTTCGGCTTGAGCTTCTTTATTCTCTCAAGGACGTCAATTCTGAGCTCCATGTCCCACACGCCCCTGGGGAACGTATCGCCGCTCCTGGTGCGGATGAGCGTGTCGTCCATGTCGGCGAAGATGTATCTGTACTCCTTCATCAGTCGAGGACCCCTCCTAAGGCCTGTTCAGCGTCCTGGTATACCCTGAGCTTCTGCTCCTCGCGCCTCGGCCTCGACCAGTTGTAGATCTTGGTGAGATAGCCGATGATGCGGTCCCAATGATCGATATGCTCGGATCCGCAGTGCGGGCACTTCGAGACGGGACGCTTGCCTATCCACCCGCAGTCGCGGCACTCGCTCTGGGGCACGTTATAGGTGAAGTAGCTGCATCCGGTCTCGCCTGCGTAGTTGAGCAGCTTCCAGTTCTGGTCCGCGTCGAGGTGCTCCGACAGGTTGATGTGCGCGGCGGATCCGCCGTCGAGGAAGTCGCCGATATAGTCGCGGCCGTGCATGCGCATCTTGTCCAGCGCGGACAGATCCGGGTTGTACGGTTCGAACACGTAGCTGGTGTAGAGGTTGACGTCATCAGGCACCCAGTAGCCGTCGGCCTTGTCCCAGTTGTAGTTCTTGGCCGCGAGCGACTCAGCGGGGATAAGCTCGGTATTGAACGACAGCGTATGGTTGTTGAACTTGCCGGACGCCCTGGTGTTGCACTCCTTGATATAGCCGAACAGCGTCTGACAGAACTCCTTGTATCCCTCGTTGTCGGTGCATTTGAGCCCCATGAACCTCGCGGCCTCGTTCAGGCCGTTCAGGCCGATCGTCAGGTACTGGCGGTTCAGGTCGATGAAGCCTGCCTCGTAGACGGGCAGCAGATGCGCATCGTAATGGTCCCACAGGATCTCGTTGTACGCTGTATGGTAACGGTACACATGCTTGAGTATCTTGCCCAGGTACTCCTTGAAGCCGTCGTACCAGGCGGCCTTATCGGTCGCGAAGTCCGCGGTGTCCTCATCGGCGCAGTAGTCCTGCGTGATACGCGACAGGTTGAGCGTGATGACGGACTTGGATCCGGTCATGATGCCCATATTGCCGTTCGTGAAGCTGAACTCCCTCGTCTTGAGCTTGTTCTTCAGGCGGCAGCAGCTCGACAGTGAATCGACGGTGTCGCTGATGTACGTGAAGAAGCTGTGTCCGCGGGCGTACTCCTCCGCGACGAACCTGGCGGTCTCCTCATCCTCGAATTTGCCGTCCCTGTAGATGAGCGAGAACGACTCGACGGGGAACGTCAGGATGGTCCTGAGGCGCTCGTCGTTGAACCACTGCATGAACTCGCGCTGTATCCAGTCGAGGGACTCCCAGTCGGGCCTGGATCCGTCGGGAAACACGAACTCGCCGAACATGGCGTCGAAGAACGGATGGTCGAAATACGCGAAGTTTGTGAAAGCCGACTGCATGCCCCTGGCCGCGGCGGGCTGGTTTATGCCGTAAATCATGGACTGCCAGTACTGGCGGATCTGATACCTGATGGTCTTGATCCTCCTGCAGCCGGGGCCTGAGATGACCTCCTCGGGACGCTTCCAGAAGTCATCGCCCCATTCCTTCTTGCAGAAGTAGGTGAAGTAGAGCAGCGTCTCAGGCAGTGCGACGGCGCCCGCGAACTGAGCCGACAGCGCGAACACCAGGTTGACGTACATGCCGCAGAACGAATCGATGTTCTTCGGGGCGGCGGACAGTCCGCCGAGGTCCTTGATGCCGTTCAGTATGAAGGGGTACATGGTGGCGGCCACGCAGTACGGGCTGCCGGCGAACGCGAAGTTGGACTCGTCGTTCTTGTAGATGATGCGTCCGCGGAGGTCGCGGAGGTACTGCTTGGAGTCCTTCTCGGGGAACAGGTCCTCGAGCTTGTCCATGATCATCTCACGGCTGATCTCCACGTTGTCAGCCTTGTGTATCTCGGCGTTCAGGATGCCGATGTTCTTGCCCTTGACGTTGCTGTTGTCGTCGATGGTCGCGTCGGCCGTGTTCTGCTGACGCTTGTAGTTCTCGACGTACGCCTTCTTCTTGGCCACGTAATCGCGCGTCTTCTTGCGGTCCGCGCGGAACAAGATGTAGGCCTTGGCCACGTCGGGGTTCTCCTTCATCAGGAAGTACTCGATGACGTCCTGCAGGTCCTCGACGTGGATCTTGTCGTCATCGAACTTGTCGTCGAATTTGTCAAGGTAGTAGTTGAAGCGCCTGTAGAGGTTGGCGGGAATCTCCTGTCCCGCGTCGCCGTACGCCGCGGCGACCCCCTTCTTGATCTTCTTGATGTTGTATTTCTGGATTTTGCCGTTACGCTTGACGACCAACTTGATCTTCCTGGCGTAAGGGGCTTTCTCCTGTGTCTGTGCGGCGATAAGGCCCTCGCCGGAAGAGGCGTCGTCATATGACGACTTTGCGTTTTCACTGATTTTCTTCTTCATACGAACGGTCAAATATACGTTTGTATAGCTTTTGTGGTTCCCACAACGGAAACACGCGGATTATCTATCACATAAATTAAACGTGAAAACAGGCAAAAATCACAGTTTTTTTACCAGTATAGCCGGTAAAAAACTGATAAAAAAATTAAGTTTTCCATAAATGTTTGAAAATCAGGACCGGCAGTTTCCGTACAGAACGGACAAGGCTGAAATTTTAGCGTTTCGGCCCTGAAAATTTTCATGGATAGCCCGGTATGCCGAAATGGTTGATGCCCTGCGGGCCCCATGAACCGAGGAGGAAGGCGATCCACTGGAGGTTGTACACCTGCAGGTTCTCATAGCGGGGAAGCGGCTCGACCTCCTTCAGTATCATCATGAGCGGCTCGACGATGCGGCATATGGCCTGCGTGTTCATGTCAGACATGACGAGCCTCGCCCTGAACACAGGAGGCTCCATGAACCACTCAGGAGTCATAATCGGCGGGAACGCGGGCTCGAAGGCCGCCAGGATGGCATCGGTCATCTCGGTCCCCTTGGACGTATTGCCCGAGTTGAGGCTCGGCAGCCTGTTGACGAACTTGCCCGGTATCCTGACGAGCGACCTCGGCGTGAATCCGAAGTTGACGGAGTCCGGCTCTATCAGGAACGGGACCATGGACTCCACGGCCACCTTATAGACGACCGCGAACGCGGCGTTCAACTGCGCGTTCAGGGCCGCCAGGGCCGCGATGCACGCCTCGACCCCTGCGAACAGGGCCTCCAGTCCCGCCGTGGCGCCGTCGGTCCAGTTCTTCTTCCTCGACAGGAGCTCCAGGATGAGGTCGTTCTTCCAGATGAGCACGTTGTTGATCTGGATCTTGACATAACACATCAGCATGTTGGCCACGGTCTTGAAGTATACGGCGAATATGCCGTCGAATCCGCCGGCGCCGCCGAGTCCCTGCTCAAGGTCCTCATTGTCCCTGAGTCCTGATATATTGCCCGAGCCTATGTCCTGCAGGCCCGTCGTCACTACGTCATTATACGAGTTATACCCGCCCACGGTGCCCGCATGCGCAAGGGCCGTCGCATTGATTCCGGCTCCGGCCGACGTCACCGCCCCAGCCGCCGACGTCACCGCCCCAGCCGCCGATGATACGGCCCCAGCCGCCGATGACACGGCGTTCTGTGCGGACTGGATGATGTTGCCCTTGCCCGGGATGAGCGCCGCGGCCTGTGACAGATCGGCCGAACCGACGGCAGACAGCACGGACTGCGCCGTCTCCAGGACGCTCAGCAGCTGGTTCGCGGCCTTGACCTGTCCCTTGATATTGCCTATGAGGCCGTCGTTGTTTACGCCCCTCCTGGCCTCCTGGAACTCCTTCCAGACGTCCGCGACGGCCTGCGGCTTCATAAGGTTCATGGCCTGCCTGCACTTCCATGCGCCGCAGAGTCCGTCCTTCGACGGTTTAAGCAGGGGCCTGCCGCATATCGGGCACGTGCCGAATCCGGTCGTGTCGCCGCGGTCCGTATGGATACGGTTGTCCAGGGCCGTGTCCTTGAGCAGGCTGAGGTTCTCGGTCACGGAGCCGCCGTTCCTGAGGAAGTCCTTGACGTCGAATCCGTCCGAGAACCTCTCCACGAAGTCGAGCTTCTGGAGCAGGGGAAGAGCCGGCGTGCCCGTGATGCCGGCGCCTTTGCCGCCATCCACCTCGAGATGCGCCTGAAGCACGGCGAATCCCTCTTCCGCCGCCCGTCCGGTCGTCACGTCATTGTTCTTGTCAAAAGCATCTTTGGCCATATACCGCATATCTATCGGCCTCGCGCGCGCATGCCGTGTACGCACATTCCCGCGCCATGCGCACAATGTGTATGCACACGCTTACGCGCACCTGTACGTTAAGTCGCCGGCCGATTAAGTTTTTTTATTAAAGTAAATTACTTCTATTAACCCCTTTTCAGAATCTCCTATTAACAAATATTGATATCGCGCGCGTGAGAAAAGGTCACATGAATTTAAGCTAAAATTATTTGAATTTAATTATTTTTAGAGAATAAACGCAAATAGTCATATATATGCAGTTAAAGTATGGTCAACTGCAAATTATACTAAACAGGTCCCGGACAGGCCTTTTCTGTAAAAACCGATATATACGATAACGGTATTTTCTGTCTATATGCTTACTGAAAACTTCAATATCCGCAAGGGATTCCAGTTCAAGGAGAGATTCGAGCGTGCGCCGTTCGAACAGAGGTGGGACGAGCCCACGTACCTCACCTTCAAGATTGAGTTCGACTTCGACGACGTCTATTCGAGACTGACGTCCGAGATGTCGTTCGACGACATCCCGCAGGGTCTGTTGATATTGCCCGTGACAAGGCTTGATCCGGATCCCGGCGAGACGCTCGAGCTGCTCGTCAAGGAACTTGATCCGTATGACGGACAGGGACAGGGCGCCGGTTTCGAGGAAAGCCTCATCGGCTCGGATTCAGGATATAACCAGAGAATTAACAAATACATCGGCAATGTATCCGATGACAAGCGGTATTCGGCACTCGAGTACCTGCTGCGCCGAAATGAAGACTACCGTGCATGGTGCCTCGCCAGGTTCCTCCAGGGACTGACCGCGCTGCAGAACGAGTATCAGTACTACTTCCAGGAGATACAGGGCCTCGACGCGCTGTCGGGGCTGACGCCTGACAAGGGCTGGCAGATAGACAAGAACGCTGTAATCACCATCAAGTGCCTCGAGGGCCTCGATCAGAAGGTCAAGTACCTGTTCTACCTGTACCGTGAGGCCGCATGGGACGCCGAGTACCAGAGATGGATACTCCCCGACATATACAGGTACTTCAAGATGAATATATTCGTCTCGGAGATACGTACGTTCCACCAGTCGAACTTCGCCGAGTCCGGCGCAGCGGCCGACCTGTTGACGAGTATCGCGACGAAGTACGTCAACAAGTGGGCCAATCAGTTCCTTGACAAGGTCGCCGACTGGACCAAGGGCGCGATCGACGTCAATGTCAATATGGATCTGCAGCGCCTTAACATCATATCGACGGCGGTGCCCATCACGTGTTTCCGCTGCGAGATGTGCGACTTTGACATAGCCCGCAATATGTACAGCGACTCCTATAGCATCAACAACGACAGGCCGGAGGAGTCGGTGCTCAAGATCAGGGTGAAGAAGTGTGAGATACTCAACCACTGGAAGATTGGCGGCAAGGACGGCATACTGCTCAAGAACCTGAAGAGCTGGCTCGAGCGTCAGTACGGCCCGGACAGGGCGCATGCCGCGTACGGCTTCATACAGGAGGGCATGCATGACGAGATGTGGTTCAACGGGACCGAGAACCTGTCGGATGATGACAAGTCCAGGGGGTACTCGAAGGTCATAGCCGACGGATGGGGCATGAATGCCGCCAGAGGCGTGCTCGACACGCTCTCCGGCAAGAACGGATCCGGCATACTCGACATGGCCGCCGGCATATACTCGACGGTCAAGAACGCCGTGGCCGAGCGCAGGGCGACAAAGGGCGAGTATGTCGAGTCGGCCGCCACGAATCCGTCGGACGAGCAGGAGTCCGCGCTCATATCCCTGGTGCTGACGCAGATGTACGCGAATGCAATGGCCGCACCGGCCGGAACCCTGTCACAGGCCGAGCTCGAGGCGCTCAGGATAGCGGCGCATCCCTCGGAGAGGCTGAGCGACAGCTCGGTCTATGAGACCATCATAAACCAGGTGGCCATTATACCCCATACACACGAGCCTCTGTTCCAGGACGAGACCATTGACGGCTCGGTCGTACAGTCCGCGATGCCTTCGTTCAATATGGCGGAGGTCGAGGTCGGACGCTTCAAGGACGTCAGCCTCAGGGACGTGTCCGTCTACGGATTCGCCGACACTTCCGTCGAGTCGCCCGATCCTTCGATGATGCTGGCCGATACCTCGTTCAGAGGGGTTCCCTTGGGCGAGCTGGCCGATACGTCGTTCAGGGAGGTTCCCCTGGGCGAGCTGGCCGATACCTCGTTCCGTGAGGTGTCCGTCGGCAGGCTCGTGGATACATCGTTCCGCGGGGTGCCTCTCGGCAGGCTCAAGCCCACTTCGTTCAGAGAGGTGTCCGTCGGCAAACTCGCGGATACCTCGTTCCGTGAGGTTCCGCTCGGCGGGCTTTCGGATACGTCGTTCAGGGAGGTGTCCGTCGGCGTGCTCGCGGACGTCAGCCTTACCGGTTCAGGTCCCGGCGGATTCGCGGACGTCAGCCTTACGGGTTCCGAACCCGGCGGATTCACGGATGTCTCCATCTGGTCGCCCGGCGTTGATCCGATACTGTGGCCGCTCGGAATACCCGGAGATGTGGACGCGTCGACCGACTCATCGGTTGAGATCGGCGAGTATGAGATGCTCGGCCTGAGGGATCTCGACGGCGTCATCACGGGCACCGGTCCCGGCTCGTTCAGGCCGGTCGAGGTCAGCGGCGTCATGCATGAGACGAGCGTCGGCGGACTGGACGGCGACTACAGCCCGTCATTCGCCGAGCAGGAGATGACAGGCACCTATAATGATCCTGACATGGGAGAATACAGCATGACCGGTGCCGAGCCCGGCGCCATGGCGGAGGTCATCGTCAGCTCGCCTGACAGGCCTGCGGGCCGGATAGAGACCGCGGTCGACAGCGCCGGCCGTGTCCCTGAGATGTACGAGACGGCCGTCCTGTCACCCGTACCGGTACCGGCGGAGGTCAGGGAACAGCAGATTGCCGGATACGAGGCTGACAACATACCGGTCCGCGAGGCCCAGATTACCGGATACGGCGACATACAGTCGGAGGTCAGGGAGACGCTGATTATGGGACCGGACTATTCGCCCATGGCGCCGCAGGTTCCCTCGATGCAGGCACCGGCAGTGCAGACGGAGCCCGGAGACGCCCGTCCTCAGGGAAGGGACTATGCACCCGTGATGTCGGAAGCCGGCGTCAGCTCGCCCGATCCTGACATGAGCGTCGCTGAGCATGAGGTCAGCTCGCCCGCCCCGGAGATGCCGCAGGGAGAGACCAGGGTCGACTCGCCCGCCCCGGATATGAAAGTGAAGGAGGCTGGGGTCGACTCGCCCAGTCCGGATCCGGCGCAGAAGGAGACGAAGGTCGGGTCCGCCGACTACGAGCCTGCCCACAAGGAGGCCAGGGTCGAGAGTCCTGAATACACCCCCGAGCTGAAGGAGGCCGCCGTGAAGTCCCCCGACTATGAGCCTGCCCGCAAGGAGGCCAGGGTCGAGTCTGAGGAACCGTCCAACAGGATGAAGGAGGCCGTCGTCGTATCGCCCTATCAGGCCGCGGGCATGAGGGAAGCAAGGGTCGAGTCCCCGTCATATGAGCCCAGACTCAGGCCGCTGCTTGTCGGAGAGGACGGAATACCGGTCAGCGGCGAGCTCGTCGAACAGGAGGTCAGTTCGCCGGAACCTGAGCCGGAGCTTGACCGGTCAAGGCCCGAGGAGCCTGCAGAGGAGATACCCGAGGAGCCCAGGATACTGTCGGCCGCCGATATGTTCAGGTCGAACTACACACCGGCGCTCTCGCGTGCGGAGATAATAGATAAGTACGCGCATAAAAAGGAGCCTTCCGCCGTAAAGGAGACCGTGGCCTCTCCCTGGTCGGATCAGACGGTCAGGGACGAGCTCAGGGCTGACGGGACCGTCGGAGGCATGCTCGACGCGTATTCAAGGCTCAAGGAAGAGGGGCGGATAGGCCGTCCGGACAAGGTCGACGATCCGAAGGTCGGCTCCAATGATCCCAAGAGGCCGAGCGCCGCGGACAAGGGACGCAGGATAAACAAGCAGATACTATAAGACAGCAGACATGGACGCACAGGTACCACAGGTAGACCCGAACAAGTTCTATACGGGCGAGATTATCGACAACAGGGATCCGGACAAGCGCGGCAGGTGCAAGGTCCGCGTCATGAACGTCATGGACGGATTCGACGACAACTTCGTGCCGTGGGCATACCCGGCCATGATGTCGGTGTTCGCGGGCGAGGCGGGCGGAAACCTGTCCGTACCGAAGAAGGGCACGACGGTCCGCGTCAAGTTCATCGACGGCGACGTGGCGCAGCCCGAGTACTACGCGACGCAGAAGGTCGACCACAACCTGACCAGGGAGATCAAGGACGACTATATCGGCTCGCACGTGCTCCTGTACGACCATGAGAAGGACCTGGCCGTCATATACCAGCCGAACGCCGGCATACGCGTCTACCTGCAGGGCAGCTTCGTGCAGATAAGCGCCGACGGCATGATTACGATAAACCATGCCGGTAATACGGGTATCATACAGCTGAAGAAGGAGGATATAGACGCCGTCGCCAAGAACGACATCACGATAAACGGACTGAACAACGTCAGCCTCGAGTCGAAGGTCGTGAACATCCAGGGAGCCGAGGCCGTGAATATCCAGGGCGACAGGCCCGACGAGGTCGCGGTCAACGGAAGGGCGCTGATAGACCTGCTCCTGTACATGGCCCAGATGATAGACACGAAGGCCTATATGACGCCGGGCGTGTGCGTCGGCGAGGTCGCGGCGAGGATCCCGGCGATCCTCAATGAGAAGATCCACTACACCTGATATAGGAGCGGAGGTAATCCTCTGACACCTCTTTGTAGGCGCGCCTGTTTACGGATACGTAGACGGGCTTTCCCGTCTTCATATGGCAGCCGAGCGCCTGATCTGCCTCGGTGAACCATCTGGTGCCCCTGTCGAGGATTTTGCCGGTCGGGGTCCTGCCCTCGCCTACCCTGAATATTATGTCGTCCATGCCCTATATATCCTGTGACTGTATGTCCTGCCGGACGTTTAAATTGATGAGATATAACCGTTTTTATAATGAGACAGATTGTATTGTGTATTGACTGGAGCAACATAGCGTTCCGCAGCCTCTATATGATGGGCGGATACGGCAGCGCCCCGGGATCGTTCGACACCAAGGACGAGTGCGACCGCTACATCGGCAAGATGGCGACGGACATCGCGTATATCGTAAGGTCGTTCATGCCGTCCAAGGTGATTTTCTGTACGGACTCCAAGCATTCGTGGCGCAAGGACGTCTACGAGGACTACAAGGCCAACCGTGAGCGTCCTGACACGTTCAACTGGGACAACATCTTCGACGCGCTCAACCGCTTCAAGGCCCATCTGGAGTCCAAGGGCTACCTGTTCGCCGAGACCGAGCATGCCGAGGCGGACGATCTGATGGCGCTCATCAAGGAGACCGTCATCGACGCGGGATATCCGGATCTCGCGAACATGAATGTCATACTGGTGTCGGCCGACGCCGATATCCGTCAGCTTATCACCTTCAACAAGGACACGCACCAGTACTGCGCGGTGTTCAATGAGATAGGCCGCGGACCCGGCGGCTTCAAGCACATCTACGTCACACCGGAGATGCTCGAGTGGTACAACGACACCACGACCGGCAACGACATCTTCTTCACTGGCCTCGACGCCGACCGTCAGTACCTCAAGGGCATACTCGACTCCAACCTCAAGATCCGCATCGAGGCGGTCGATCCGGAGTCGGTCCTGCTCACCAAGATATTCTGCGGCGACGACGGCGACAACGTGCCCGCGTTCTATGACTGGTACGGCAGTACCGGCAAGAAGGTCCGCGTGACGGCCACTAAGCAGAAGGCGCTGCTCGAGGCCCTTGGCGTGAATACGATGGCAGCGCTCGAGGCCGTAGGCCCTGAGGAGCTTCACAGCGCGCTCGAGACTGCGTGCAAGCGTGAGATTATAGATATCAGCGCGCCTGAGCGGCTGGAGCGGCAGAAGAAGCTCGTCGAGCTCAAATCGTCCAATTTCCCGAAGTCCATCCGGCTGTACGCCGCCGACGTGCTTCAGATGCTTCAGGACGGCAGATACCTGCAGAACGTAATATCGCTCAAGATGGATGATCTCATCAAGGGTTCCGACTTCGAGCAGACGCTGAAGCACGGCAACGCCAGGATGGCCGAGGTGTTCCAGGGACTCGACAAGTATATCGCCGACAACCAGATTCAAGTGACCAAGTTGCTCTGACATGGAAGATTACGAATATAATGACAATCCGCGGAAGGGACTGACCGTTCCCTGGCCCGAGACCGTCGTCCGGTTCGGTTCCGCGATGATCAGGCTCGACTATGTGATGTCTCTGCAGTTCGGCGTCACGGGCCTCGATCAGGACATGTTCACACATTTCGTCAAGGTCATGTACGTCTCCAACCAGGAGCAGGTGCTGACGGGATCCCGTGAGGCGGTGTTCCACCTGCTCGAGCAGCTCGGCGACCGTAACTATTATGACAGGGTTACGCTCGCGTCTGTCACCAAGTTCGTACAGTCGCTTGACGATGTCAAGACACAGGAGGATGTTATGAAGGCTTTCGCGGCGGCGCAGGAGGCGCAGGAGGCGAAGAAACAGAAGAAGCCGAAGAATGACTGATTCCGTAATGTGAGCGAATGCTGAATCCTGCAGATAAACGCTGCAGGATTTTTCTGTTTCGGGGAAATCCGCTATCTTTGCGCCGTTGAAATAACGAATAACAGGAATACGGTAACAAAAAAAGATCAGATTATGTCACGCACATTCAAGAAGAACATCCGCTGCTTCGTATGCTGCGGCAGCAATACGGAGTATTACAGGGCACGCCGCCGCAAGGTACGCCGCCGCTGTAATCATCAGCTTCGTACCCTTATGGCGAACCGCCTCCCCGAGGACGTCGACGACCTCTGGACCGATCCCTGCCTGCCGAAGGAGGATCAGTGGGACGAGCCTACTGACGGCCACTGGCATGAGAACCTGGATACTCTTAAGATGAATATCCGCATCTACGGACCCAAGGGCCTCTACTATGCCGACATGAAGCAGTTCAAGTACTACCTCAAGCCCCGTGTAAGCAGGTTTAAGGAAAAGATTTGCATTTTTTTGCATTAAAACGGATTTTTTGGGAAAGTCCGTGAATATATAAAATGAATTCAATCTGACAAAGGTATGATTTTCGCAATAACAAATATACGTCCGGTGAACGTCTACGGTAATGATGACCGCAGGCGCGAAGGTACGTATGCAGAGGCCGGAAGGCCCGAGGGTTATACGGAAATATAATGATCCTGTCAGAAATTCAAGTTCAGATGAGTGCTGATTAGAGATTTCGGAATTATTGAATGATATGAACGGATGACAGGATTACCGGAGACGGGAATCCTGTTTTTTTATGCCTGACGATGTGACCGGCCGTAAACCGGAGCGTTTTATAGATACAAGGCGACTGCGGCCGCCTGGCAAGAAGGGCCTCAAGGGGTCCGGGCCGAAAACCGCGGAGTTCTTTGACATATTGATACATGATATAGCAAGGGTGCGGATTCGTCCGCACCTGTCTGGGGGATTAGCTCAGCCTGGTTAGAGCGCCTGCATGGCATGCAGGAGGTCACGGGTCCGAATCCCGTATCCTCCACACTATTTTAATTGCCGAGATAACGGCGTTGGTCTGTAAAACCAATCTGCTTTAACAAATTGTCGTAGTGGACTCGCAGTAAGCAGGTTCGAATCCTGCTCTCGGCACATTTATCTTAACAGAGCCTCCGTAAGCCGAGGAGAAAGGGCGTTGCAGAGCGGTCACCGGGACCTGTCATGAGTTCCGCCCGCCGATGACGCAGCCCGAATGCGGTGAAGTCCGATATACCGCATACCGTTGGCCGGCTGGGAATCGAAGGTGACGGCACGGAAGGGCGGACCTCCTGCCTGCAGGCACTGAGTTAGGGACACAGATTCCGGGATGTCGGGAACACGGTCAAGGTAACGGACAGGCTCTGAACCATAACAGTATGACTGCTCTAATCCGGCGGACGCGCCGGTGGTAATGAGGCGCCCCATACGCGCTCTCCCCTCCATGGCCAATCGGGGAAGCTCTCGGGGACTGTGAAGGGAAGTCCTGTAGAAGCGACGGGGCGAAGGTCACAGCGGAAGGTCACGTCCGAAGGTCAAAGGGTGTGATTTAGCGTGCAAAGGCACATGCTGTTATTTGCGGGTATAGCTCAGGGGTAGAGCGTCTGCTTGCCATGCAGAAGGCCGTGGGTCCGAATCCCATTACCCGCTCATACCTTGCCCTGGTAGCTCAGCGGTAGAGCGCCTGCCTTGTAAGCAGGATGTCGTCGGTTCGAATCCGGCCCGGGGCTCGTCGAAAGAGATTTGAGGCTCAACGTAACGTCGGCAGTCCCTGAAGCCGTAAGGCGTATTCAAACTGCTGCCCGATCGTAGGTGCGGGAAGATTCGGTTCCGTTTTCCGGTTATAATAACGGACATTTTCATGCTGGTTTACGCAGTATATCGGCGACTGCACCGGGGCGTACATCCGGACCCTTTCTGGAAAACCGTCGCAACCGCGGATAAGCGGCGGTGACTATAGCGGGGGTATGAAGGTTCGACTCCTTCGAAGGCACCAAAACTCAGTGACGAAGTTTAACGGATGCTTCCACCTGGGATCCGTGGGGCGGCGCGAATCTGCAGAGCGCCGTGAAACCTGCGCAGCCAGGTTAAAAGGGACGGGATTAGAGGCCAAGCAAGCCATGGATAAAGCGAGGAGCCGAGTTGACCGTCTTGGAATGCGAAGAACTCCGGCGTAATGAGCCGGGAGTAGCGGGTTCGACTCCCGCCGTCGCTACAATCGGGATCGGCTGAACGCCGTCTGCTGCAGTCAGCCACGGAATTGCTACTCGTGGTAGCCTTGTGCATTTGTGTACAGGACGAACCGACGCAGGTTAAATGACTGTTTACCGGTATGTCGGGTACCGGGGCGGTGAAGATGACGCGAGGCCTTGCGCAGGTCCCGAGCTTTATACGGGGTGTTCCTGCAGTGTCTCAGGACCGGGCCGGAGCGGTGAAAGCATGCTGTAGTAGCCGCAGGCCGTCGGTTCCGCACTCAAAAGAAGGGCACGTGTACATGACGCAGGATAAAGTGCACATCCCACCCATGACGGCAGCCGGGCCTCCGTCTTATAAATTGTCCGGCACGAGGAGCAGTAGTTCAGCTGGTAGAGCGCCACCCTGTCACGGTGGAAGTCGCGGGTTCGAGTCCCGTCTGTTCCGCATTATGGAGAGACCCCGGGGTCCAAGTCCGCCCGAACACGCGGAAAGGTCGCGACGAGTACGTGTGCAAGGCTCGGGCCGGTATTACCATGGCGCCTGTGTTGATTCCGGACACAATGGCTCTCCACCTATACGGTTCGATTTGCCGGTCAGACGCCGGGTCCGTTCAAAACCCGGCAAGCCGGGATGCACAGGATAATCCTGTATGCGCTGAGCGGGGTGAAATGCATGCTAAGTAGCCTCCAGTAGGTGTATACAAGGAGAGTAAAAGGGCGATCGGCATATGCCTGTAGCGTCCGCGTCCCACCGATACGGTTCCCGGTTCTCCGTGAAACCGGGCTATGCGGAAGTAGCTCAGTGATAGAGCATCTGCCTTCCAAGCAGAGGGTCGCGGGTTTGAGCCCCGTCTTCCGCTCATACATGCCGGGTGATCCGCGGTTGCATCGCCGCGCCGGCTCCAGCTTCTGTAGCTCAGTGGTAGAGCAATTCACTGTTAATGAAAAGGTCGCAGGTTCGATCCCTGCCGGGAGCGCTTAAATTGGGGTGTAGCTCAGTCGGTTAGAGCGGCGGACTGTTAATCCGTGTCTCGCGTGGGTTCGATTCCCACCTCCCCAGCGTTTGTACTGTAGCATCAGCGGGCCTATGCACCCCGGTGGTCCGGGGAGATCGGCGGTTCGAATCCGCCCGGTACAGCATAATATGGGGTCTTCGTTCAATGGAAGGTAAGCGCGCGATTGAGGACCTGGCGGAAAGCCGGTCCCGATTTCCTGCCGAAGGATGCCGGGGAGACCCGGTGATTGACGTTCGAATCGTCGAGGCCCCGCATAGACGTTCGGAGCATCCTGTTTCGTAAGATGCATCGCACTCGGCAGGATCAACCCGGATGCGAAGGAGGTGACCGGCACTTCGGCACAGCGCTCAATACCGGAAAATCCGGACCTCCTTTTTACACATAAGGGCCTGTAGCTCAGTTGGTTAGAGCAACAGACTCATAATCTGGAGGTCGTGGGTTCAAGCCCCTCCAGGCCCACTCTGGCAGGCTATGCGGTGCCGATACTTCTGCGGTGGCTGAACACATTCGACTGTAAATCGAACTTAAAACGGCCCGTAATCCCCTGCTTGTCTCTAATAAACGGCTATACTCGGCGGCTACTTCTGCAAGCTGTAGTCAGCGCCTGATTCGTAATCTGGAGAAACGCCCGCCGGTCCTTTCCGTTTATCCTATACATGCGGCTATGTCATCCGTTACTTCTCAAAGAATGATCTGCAACATCGTGTCCCACGGATGACTTTTTCCGCAGTTTTACGTATAATAAACGACTGGTCCGGTAGCTCAGTGGATAGAGCGACTGCCTCCTAAGCAGTAGGTCGCGGGTTCGATTCCCGCCCGGATCACTAAACGGCTATCCGGCATGCTACTTCTCAGCTCGATAAAGAATGTAAAGGGTACATGCTATTCCGCTTGCCGGGTTTTCCGTTTTCCATATGTTCCCAAGGGCGATATAGGTCGAGCCACAGGACTTTCGATCCTGAAAAAGTGGGTTCGATTCCCACTGGGAATACTCAATGCTCCCATAGGCGAACTGGTTAAGCCGTCACACTCTCAATGTGGAGATTCCGGGTTCGAGTCCCGGTGGGAGTACGCAAAGTCCCGGCTGGGCCTGCTGTTCATGCAGGACTTAGGGGCCGGCGCCGTGGGGCCACCGTCAAAAACCCCACTCCTTCGGGGCGTTAGCTCAGTCCGGTCAGAGCACCTGCTTTGCAAGCAGGGGGTCGACGGTTCGAATCCGTCACGCTCCACGAAAGGGAAAGCGTGTAGAAACCGGCGGCGGCCGGCGGAGCCTCAGGCAGGATATCCCCTCGGCATAACGGACCGGCTCTGACCGGTACCATGCCGTCAGTCTTTGGTCCTGTCAACCTGCCGGAATGGGACAGTGGTCGACTCCATCGGTATCGTAAACCGACTCGAAAGACACGGCGGTTCGAATCCGCCTTCCGGCTCCTAAGGCAGGCTATGGCCGCTGCTACTTCTCCTTAGCGGAGTACGCGAGAAGGCTCAGCGACGTGATTCATTGCACGTGTACCGGGGTTCGAATCCCCGCCCCGCTGTCAGTCGTCACGGTCTGTTCCCTGCCCCTGTACAGTCCGGCTATCCGCCTGTGGTTACTTCTGAAGCTGGTTACTCGTAGGTTCGAATCCTGCTTTTTCCGCCATGGGAAAAAAGTCACCGCACGGTCTTTCCGGATTTCCATAAGCGTTCAGCCGCCCGGGCAGGTCACATACAGGCGACAAGCCCCGTGACTCCGGACGGGCCTGCGCGTTTAACGGTTATATACGGAAACCAAAGACATATCAATGCGATACATTTTCTTCGACACCGAGACGACGGGCGTTCCCAGGAACTACAAGGCGCCGTCGACGGATACGGACAACTGGCCGCGGCTCGTGCAGCTCGGCTGGATCCTGGCGGACGGACCTGACACAGTCGTCCATACGGGAAACCTGATCGTCAGGCCCGACGGATTCGAGATACCCGAGGAGGCCGCGAACGTGCACGGTATACACACGGCCGACGCTCTGGAGAAGGGCATACCCCTGGCCGACGCGATCAATCAGTTCATAGAGGATCTCAATCAGGCCGACCTGATTGTAGGACATAATGTCGGTTTCGACCTCAAGATCGTGGGCGCCGAGATGGTCCGCCTGGGTATCGGCGACATGATGGAATCCAAGCCTCATTTCGACACGATGCAGGCGTCGACGAGCTACTGCGCCATCCCTGGCAAGTTCGGGTACAAGTGGCCGAAGCTCATGGAGCTGCATCAGAAGCTGTTCGAATGCGGCTTCGAGGATGCGCACGACGCCATGGCAGATATCACGGCGACGGCCAGGTGCTTCTGGGAAATGATGAGAAGAGGCCTTGCATAGTATGATAGTGATGAATACCGAGGCGATAGTCGCCGCCTGTGTGATAGGGGCGTGCCTCATAGCATGGATGATATTCCATAAGGACCGTTAGGTCCTGAATGCACGGGTAAAGCGTAACTGGATGACCGCCCCGGTCTACGAAACCGGTCTATCTGAAAAGAAGTTGCGGGTTCGAATCCCGCCCCGTGTACACAGACAGGGCAGCACTCCGTAGAGTCTGAGATTCACCATTCTCTTTGCGGACCATACTGTCCTTTGTCGCGGAATTCGCCGGCATGCCCGGTGATATATAAACCAAAATCAACCAAACAGCAAGACTATGAAGAAGCTCATGGGCCTGGCGTTTATCTGCCTCATGGCCTGTATGACATTCATGCTCACCGGCTGCACCAAGTGTGCCGGAGACAAGACCGAGCCCGCCATGGACAGTGTCGCGACTGATTCTGCAAAGACAGATACCGTCGTGACGGAGGGCTACAACGTGGAGCAGGTCATCTCCACCGATCGTCAGGCCATGTTCATGGCCTACAAGCAGGACTATCGCTGGTATGAGACCTGCATCGTCCTGAAGGACTTCCTTGACGAGGACTGCGACGGCACCGTCGTCGGCCTGTCCAATATCTTCCAGGTCGTCTTTGAGGAGGGCAACGGCGCCGATGTTTATGTCGTCATGTATGCGCATGCGGCCAACAAGGGCGATTCTGTGACGACCGTGCATTCATTCTGGATTGAAGATTATGACATGGGTAAGGAGCCTGTGAAGATGATTACGTTCGCAGAGGCCTTCCAGAAGATCCAGGAGACTAACTATCCGAAACCGCATTCCAAGCACTGCGTGCTCCGTAAGGAGGTGGGACCGAAGGACTGCAATCCTCAGTACATCTTCGGCAACGCACAGGCTCAGCTCTATGTGGACGCCGTAACCGGCAAGGTCAGTCCTGACAATCCCGTATTCGAGGGCGTAAAGCTGGCCAAGCCTCTCGGTGAGTGGCCCTGATAAAGGGACAGGATAACACATGATAAATTGCAGATTTGAAATATTCAAATCTGCAATTTTAGCATTTATGACCTCAGGTTATATAATGCGTTAAAATATTACAATCGGGATGTAGCCCAGTAGGTAGGGCGCTACGTTCGGGACGTAGAGGTCGCTGGTCCGAGTCCAGTCATCCCGACTTCGGAAGATGGTGTAGGCGCACAGCCGGGTTGGTCCGGCACCCGCGGAAATAAGAGGATCCGGAATACCGCGGAGCAATGGGCATTCGTGCAATGCCGTATGCGGTGACCGAAGCAGCGAGCGGTCTCTTCCGTCCACGGGGTGTAGCTCAGTAGGTTAGAGTACGCGTCTGGGGGGCGTGAGGTCGTCCGTTCGAGTCGGATCACCCCGACAATCAGGATATAGCACAGCGGCAGTGTGCATGGTTTGGGACCATGCGGTCGGCGGTTCGAATCCGTCTATCCTGACAGATCAATGAGGATCCTCTGAGATGGGTGCTCCAAGGTAGAAGCTTGAGGATTTAAACGGATAATGTTTTATGCGACAACAAAAGCAGCTGTTCATTCAGCAGCGCCCGTGGGTATTAATCCCGATGAAAATATCGCCTCATTTGATTTAAACGGATACAAACAGACAAAGACATACAGTATGAGATTTCTTCGTTCAGAGACCGTCGTATCGGTCGAGGATCTTAAGGCACAGGGACTGCAGGAGCAGCGCGTGCAGACGGACTATCACGGCAAGAACCGTGAGAGCATGTGGGGCTATCTCCTCGGGGACGGCTCGGTCGTCCTGGTCAACACGCCGGTTGCCGCCCATCCGTTTCCGCTCTGGGGACTTGTCGCGTCGCCTGAGCATGTCAAGGACGGCGACGGCAAATGCAGGCTTGTCATTCTTGACGATATCATCAAGGAGACTCCGGACGAGGCGGTTATCACCCTGATGCAGGAGGCATATGACTTCCTGAATGAGAAGGGCGAGCTCAAGGAGGACGGTACCCTTGATACAGGACTCTATATCGATCGCCGCAATGCGGAAATCGAGAAATTGCGCCTGGAGAAGGTCGACAGGCCTGAAGAGGATGAACGCTGATATGGAAGACGTCGACAAGGAGATATTGAACCGTGACAGGCACTGGAACGAGTTCATAGCAGAATGGGAGTCTGAACACGGCGTATCCGCGTCGGGCGAGGACTCTGAGGTCCTCTTCAGGGAGTTCATGACCTGGGAGGAGAACAGAGGTTTGAATCCGGGACAGTAGCCCGGGTTATGTTCCCGTAGCTCAGCCGGTTAGAGTATCACCATGACAAGGTGGGGGTCGGCGGTCCGAATCCGCCCGGGAACACATGAGCACGTTTGACGTATACAGATCCTGCGGCCGCGTGGTCGGCGGCAGGGAATCGAAGGCCGCGGCCGATCTCGCGTTCGGCAGATGTTCCTGGTGGAAACGGGGATGGCTGCATTTCGTCGTATGGAACGAGAGGCGCAGGCGGTATAATGCCGCCGAGATCAGGCTGCCGGGTGACAGTCCGTGGTCCGGGTGCCTGCAGTCCGTATTTACCGCCCTCACGGCCCTGTTCTTCCTGTCGGTGCTCATATATGCGGCCGTGGAAATAATAGGATCGATGTTCCCGTAGCTCAGCCGGTTCAGAGCACCTGGCCTACAACCAGGGGGTCGGCGGTTCGAATCCGTCCGGGAACACAGACGCACGCCCGTAGCTCAGCGGATCAGAGCGCCGGACTCCGGATCCGGAGGTCGCGGGTTCGAGTCCCGCCGGGCGTACGGATATATACACCATGATAAAATCAGTTCAATACTGTTTACATTGCGGTAAACCTTTGAATAAGACACAGAAAAAATTCTGTTCAAGATCTTGTTCAGCATCATTTACGAATAAGGGAAAAATTCACTCAGAGTCAAGCAGACATAAATGCAGTGAATCTGTAAAACGTATCCGTAGGCATACTGAAAGAATCTGTAAAGTATGCGGATGTTCTTATTATTATGTCAAACATATATCCACTAAGATTTTCTGTTCTCATAAATGTTTTGAATATTATAAATCACATAAGAATGAATTTCTTTCACCTGATTCAATCAGGCGGATGTCAGAAGGCGGACGGAAGAGCATGGATATACAAAAAGATTCCAGGAGATCCAGAAATGAAATAGAGTTCTGTTCATTATGTGAGGAAAAATTCGGTACAGCTGCAGTTTTGCATAATATACCTTACTTTAATGGATGGGATGCTGATGTTATTATACCTGAATTAAAAATAGCGATATTATGGAATGGTGCCTGGCACTATAAACAGATATATGATAAAAGTTCATTGATTCAGATTAAGAATCGTGATAACATAAAAATATCTGAAATCAAAAAAGCAGGATTTATTCCATATGTTATTAAGGATTTGGGAAAGGCAAATTCTGAATTTGTCAAAAATCAATTTAATATTTTTTGTAAATGGATTGATGACCTTTCAGAATCTGTGCATTAAATATATAAATAGTTTAGTTCTTTGACTTATTGAAACCTATATAGCGGGATGGTGTAGTTGGTAACACAACAGCCTCATAAGCTGTGGACAGATAATGCTTGCGCAGGTTCGAGTCCTGCTCCCGCAACATAATTAACATCGCGGTGGTGGTAGCAATGGTAGCTCGCAAGACTCATAATCTTGAGACGTGGTTCGAATCCAACGACCGCAACAAAGATTCGGCTATTGGTTGGATTACTTCTGTAAACTTCTTAACCATGACATCCAGGAATTCATCCTTCCGTCTTTCCGAATTGTTCTTTCCGGGGATGACGACATGTACGGCAACCGGTTGCCGTGAAACAGGTCCGTCTGATGACGTTTGTCCGGTGACGCATGTCCACCCGGGGTTTCCGGCTATCGGCCAGATTACTTCTATGCAGCGGGCGTTGACCGTCCGCGGCAGACCATCTTACACAGTCTTGTAACATCTGTCTGTATTTCCGGAGTTTTGGGGTATTAGCTCAGTTGGCCAGAGCGCTTGCTTCGCATGCAAGAGGTCGACGGTTCGAATCCGTCATGCTCCACTTTGACGAATGGCTATTGTACAGCATACTTCTCCAAAGTATGTTTCCAAGAGGCAGGTCGCGGGTTCGAATCCCGTCCGTCCCCAACGGGGACGTAGCTCAGCGGTTCAGAGCGGCATCTATTACTGGGCTGTACGGCTTTCCAGGAGTCAAGGCAAACATATCCGGCTATTCGGGAGGATACTTCTGAGGGAATGTAGTGTCGCCGGTTCGAGCCCGGCTATTTCCGTGGGAAATATGGCGCAGGTGGTAGCGCATACGTGTATGGCCTGCTGGGGTTTCCGGATATTTCAAACTGTATTGATATGGATAAAGGCGCGATTGAGAGGGTCAATGAGATCAAGATGCTTCCGATGTACTTCGTGACGATGATCTCGGCCGACGTTCTTACATCTGTAGAGGTCTGTGACAGGAATGAGAAGGACCTGCTGGAGACACTGGAGGAGATGCCGAAGACGGATCTCCCGGATGAGGAGAAATCCAAATAGATTGAAATGGGCAAGCGGGGCCTGAAGATCATCAGGCGCGATCGTAAGGATCTCAGGAAGGCCGGGAGGCTGACCGAGCCGCCGGAGCCCGAAGATATTGACGCCTCCGCCGGTCATGAACGCCGGAGGATCGAATAAGCCGCAGGTTCCAGCCCTGCGGACCCGGAACGTGAGCCGGGACACGGTTGCGAACAGGTTTTCCGTGTACTTGAGAGGCTGATGCGGGGCCCACTGAGGGATGAGATGCCCCATAACCCGCAGAAACCTTTTCATCCTTATCTGGGCTTGTATTTGGGTTTGACGGGCGGAATGATAAGGAGGACATGCAGGAAGGCAGTTTCCATAAAGGCAAAGCCAATAACCGGCAACAAGAAAGCAAAGGTCGTCAAGATGACGGCAGCTCGCGCGACCATGAAGATGGCTGCTTAATCCGATAGGATTCAAGTTTCGCGCCTGGGATTGCAGGGGATCCCAAGGGACATAAGGGCGAGCCTTCGGGCAGCCTGCCCCCGCCGACGAGGTCTGGACGGCATCCCTTACCGCAAAGCCGTAACCTGGTGGAACAGTTGACCTCCGGTCAGCCCCTCAGCGGAAGATCCTCCGGGATCGTTTGACCGCACAGGAGAAGAATACTCCTGAGGCCTCCGGGCCTGAACAAATTGAAAAGCATGTACAATCCTCTGATGCTGAACGTTCGGACGGGGGTTCGAATCCCCCCAGGTCCACCCTGAAAGCGGTCCAATAGTCGGATCGTTTTTTATTATGACATGAGAAGAACCTGTCATAATAAATAATATGACCAACCTGGCAAGGCATGCCTCAGGGCATGTACAGGTCCTCCGGACAGGGGGACCTTTTTTTATTTCCGCGTAAAAAGATATATAGATTGTTATGAAACTGATTCAGCAGAGAATCGTCAGATATACCGACGAATCGGGCACTGACTGGTTTGCGTCGCAGTATATGACCGGTGGAACCTATAAATTCCGCACAGGGGAATGGTTCCGGACCGAGGACGAGGCGAAATCCACGCTGATCTCACCCTGTCTGCTTAAGCCGTTGAAGACGGTTACCAGAGAATATCTTGACATCTGCGGGGTATACATACCTTCCGCTTAATTTTTAAATAAAGACGAATATGAAAAAGTTTATTTTCTTTGCGGTGGCGCTTCTGTCTGTCCTGGTCTGGTCCTGTACCAGCCATGATATCGATACGCCCGACTGGTCCGCTCAGCAGAAGGCGGGCTATGCGAATGACTTCAACACTGCCTTTGGCGTCAGCGCGGCTGACTATGCCAATCACCAGTGGGGAACCGACATCATCCCGATGATTGATATCACCGGTACCTCTCAGGCCCGTACCCGTGCGGCGGATCCGAAAGGCAACGAATGGGCGGCCAACGGCTATACCGTGCCCGGAGCCATCACGGCATCTGAACTCGAGGATGTCCTTGAGGTATTCAACAAGAAGGGCGATGCCACCTATACCTCACTGGTGGACTGGGACTGCTTCTTTGTGCAGCAGGTATACAAGGGCACCGCCAAGTATACGAATCACGCAGGCGGTCAGGTGACCGGTTCCGAACATATGGACTGGCTCTGCACCGTTACCAACAAGCATGTGGAGGTCGTCAGCTGGTGGCCCTATGAGGAGAAGATTACCATCGGCGCTGACTATGATGATCATATCAATAACTTCAACAACGGCAACTGCGGCGCATGGGACGGCCTGATGCTCATGGTCAATACGAATTCCAATAAGTTCGGATTCAAGAGCTCTGAGGACAACGGACATGTGTTCTACAACTTCCGCATGGAGAAGATCAAAGGCAATTACTATGTCGGATTCGACTTTGAGGCCGCGGGCGCCAATCCCAACGAGCAGGTCGACCGTGACTTCATCTATAATGACTGGATTGTGAAGATCGTGCCGGGTAAGGGCGTCACGCCTCCTCATCCCGACGTGGACCGCGTCCGTATCATGTGTGAGGACCTCGGTACAGCTCATTCGGACTTCGACTATAACGACGTCGTGTTCGATATCAAGTTCATCAAGAACGGCAGCACTGTTACGGCCGATATCGTACTGCAGGCCGCAGGCGGCACGCTGCCCCTGACCGTAGGTGGATATGAGGTTCATGAACTGTTCGATGTCGCCGTCACGGATATGGTGAATACCGGCGCAGGTCCCCAGCGCGATCCCGTGCCCTTCACTGTGACGATGCCCCGCTCTGACTATGCGACCGCATGGGAGGCCATCAATGACCTGCCTGTCATCGTGCTCTACAGAGCGTCCGCTCCCATCACGCTTACCGTATCCCCGGGTACCCCAGCCGAGATGATTGCGGTGCCTTCTACGACCGCATGGCCCGGTGAGCGTCAGTCAATACGCAACAGGTATCCCGCGTTCGTCGACTGGATCAGCGATTCCACGGTGCAGTGGTGGAACGAGTAGCATACAGCTGACAAATATGAAAAGGCCGCAGGAATGCGGCCTTTTTTGTTTCTGTGCGTTATATGTTTATGAAAATATCAAGTAATACTGGCGCATGATTATATGCGGATATGCCGGAATCGGCAAGAGCTGGCTCGGTCATAACATGCCGGGCGTCATGGATCTGGAGTCCACGCCCTTTCAGAAGGACTGGGCGACATACTGCAGGTGCGCCATGCACTATCACAGCCAGGGCTATCTCGTCCTGTTGTCGTGCCACAGGGAGATCAGGGAGGCCGTGCACAAGGCCATTCATATGTGCTACTTCGACGAGGTGACGTTCATGCCGGATCCCGGTGACAAGGAGCTGTACATGAAGAAGTACGAGGAGCGCGGCAACACGCCGGAGTTCATCAGGATGCAGTCTGAGAACTGGGATAGGTGGCTTGACGAGCGGTCACAGGGGATCATCGCCGAGCATTGGGAGTACCTCAGGCCGGGTGAGAACCTGTACCAGGGTATACTCAGGCTGTCGGATCCCAATTACGCATGGAAATACTGCGCGGCTGATCCGTATTGCGTCGAGATGCCGCCCGTATGCCCGGCAATCGGCAACTGCTATAACCCGTTCAGGGACATAGTCGCCAGATGGCCCCAGGACGAGCTCCGGAAGGCCTGGGCTGACAATGCCAAGGAAAACGGCTGGAAACGCTCTGGTGAGACCGTAAGGCCTGTTAAGGAAGGCTATGGGAAATATGATTGAGAACATAAACATCGGTATCATTAAGGACGGCGTCACGAAGGCCGGCAATGTCTGTGTCGCCGACGTCGCCGGCCGCGAGGTCAGGGTCTGCTATGTCAGCTGGCCGATACCGAAGAATGATCACGGGAAGGACTCGAACTATTCGGTCCCGTCATGGGCCGCAAGTCACCGGCAAGGCCCGGCGGATTTCCTCGCGTTCCAGCTCGGACGGTGTGAGACGGCCGTCAAGGTCATTCCGGTCAGGGAGGTGTCGAGGATGACTGTCTCGTTCAATGCGGACTACGGTCTCCTGCCGGTATCGTCGGTTTTCGGATGGACCGACAGGCCCGTACCGCTTGAGAAGCTGCCGCCGGGTCCCGTACAGAGAAAACTTCTATAAACAGCTTGAGATATGAATACAGTGAGTGAAATAAGGAACGGAAACCCCAATAAGGTGAACTACCGTTACAACTATGCCATCGAGTATACCGATGAGACGAAGGACTGCGGCAGCAGGACCGTGTTGTCCGACAGGATGGAGGACGTCACGGAGGACGTCAGGAAGTTCATCCGTGATACCGTTGAGGATTTCAACAAGACTCCCCATGATACGCTCGGTATTATCGATATCCGTGTATACGGCCTGTGCCGTACGGAGTACCCTCAGTTTGATCAGCAGGATTTCCATGAGAATGTCATAGTGCCGGCCTTAAAGGATGCCCTGAAATGAAAAAGGACAGGGTTGTAAAGGCCTCGGCCGTCATGGCCCTTCAGAAGGATGCCGTCCGGACCGTAATTACGGTCCGGTCAGGCGATGTCATGGAGGTCGCCGACAAGGCGGTCGCCGATCTTACCAGGGATATTGACAGGTATCCTGAGATAATATGCAATGAGCTTATCAGGAATATTCTTCTCATGGCCGAGCACGGCGACTATTACATGAACTATGATACCGACAGGCTGTATGAGCTGCTTCCCGGATGGGATAAGGCCGAGCCGTCTGAGAAGAACGCGATAATCCGCAAGGTTGTGATCATGATGCTTGACGCGGGTTATATGATCAAGCCGTGCTATCTGTTCGGCGACGTGCTCTGGCACCTGGAGATCTCATGGTCGGACGATATGAGAAAGAAGGCTAACAGGAAGGCTGATAAGATACACAGAAACGAGCGCCGCCGTGAGTCTGTCAGGAAATTCTTCAGGGGTATCGCGGAATTCATGAGATGCGGTCTTTCATCGGAATACAGGAACCTATGAAAAAGGACAGGAAGGTTACATGGACGCAGGTGTCGAACTGCAGCTTCAGATGCCCTGGCTGCTGCGAGATCTCGAATGCTTTCATAAAGACACTGGATGCCGAATGGGCTAAGTTCAGGGCGGACGAGGAAAGGAAACGGCAGTTTGAGTGCGTGCCTGATGTCGCGGTGATTATCGAGAAGATGATTCCTGAAATGGACGAAAGGATAAAGCAGGCCGCGGACTGCGGCAATTACAGGACGACGCTCTACCTGGATCATCTGGACAGGCATCTTGAGTACTATAAGGCCAAATACAGTCCTGATGAGATATACAGCGAATTGCGTAAATATTATAAGTCTCGCGGATATAAGATGGATTCGGACATGAATCATGTACTCGGCTTCGAAATCTGGTGGAAATAATGCAAAAAAACGTTAAAAAGATAAATAAAAGGAGTTTTTTAAAGGATTCGGCGTCAGTACCGGCGTTAAATAGACAGAACAAAGCAAAGAAGATATGAGATCGTTGTTACAAAAATCATTCAGCTCAAAGTGCCTCCTTAAGGGCATTCAGAGTATGTCGCAGTTTACCTGCTGGCATATTCAGCTGGATAATATGTACACGGTCGAGTAGCGAATCAGGAGTTCAGAGACTGTGTATGAATCCGGGAGAAAACGGAAAGACGCAGTCAAGTAAAGGAACCCAATCACAAAGTTTCCATAATTTCCAAGGGACTGCGTAATCGAAAGAGGACGCAGTCCTGTTCTTTTATACATCGGGGGAGTAGCTCAGTAGGTAGAGCGCCGGACTGAAAATCCGGGTCGTTAGCGGCGGTTCGATTCCGCCCTCCCCCACTGAGAGTTCTTTGACATGTTGGCACAGCTGAATGAACGGACGGAAGGCCGTCCGTATATTGGGAGATAGTTTAGCAGGTTAAAATTTCGGTCTGATACACCGGCGTCCCGGGTTCGAATCCCGGCCTCCCAACCAAAACTAAATCATATTTGATCTATGGATAAACGTGATGACAAATCCGGTAAACGGATTACACCAGTCTAACAGCCTCCATCGTATATCGGTAAGTGTCTGGAGACAGGCGGATTACTTCGGTCTTTTAAACCGACAAGCAGGGTTCGACTCCCTGTGGGGGCACGATCAGTCAGGCCTGCGGCATAGGCGCCCAATTTGCCGTAGGAGGACTGTGTAGTTGCGTAACGGCTTACACCAAACGTACGGGATACTTAGGGTCCGTGCGGAGCCCGGGTGGCGAAAAAATTCCCGCGCCGTGCCGAGCGATAGCGGCACATTCGCTCCGTTAGCTCAGTTGGTTAGAGTAGGTGTCTCTTAAACATCGGGTCCAGGGTTCGAATCCCTGCCGGAGCACTTTCGTTCAGTGAATCGCCTCCGTTCAGTAATTGCTGAACGGAGCGGTTTTACTGAACGCCTTATATTGGGGTATAGTATATCGGTTATTATTTCGGATTCTGGTCCCGAAGAGCTCTGTTCGACTCAGAGTGCCCCAACGACACTGCCCTGTGGTGTAACGGCGGCACATCAGCTTTTGGATCTGACAGACCGGGTTCGACTCCCGGCGGGGCTGCGATACATAGGGAAATTTATTTGTAATATATGGATTTTGATTTCGACAGCCCCAGGAATGGAAGACAGATTGTCAATGAGGTATTCGAGACCTTTTACGGTAATCCTGTAAGAACCTGTTATAGAATTTCAAGGATTGACAGATCTAAATGGACACGTCTTGACTACGCACTTGAACGATATAATAATTATTTGTCAAAATATAATACGGTTTCATTCCAAGGTGATATTGACCGCGGTATATTACAGGAAGGACTTGTCCTTTCATATCCGGTAAAGAAAGTCATGGATGAAATCAGGAAATGTATGGAGTCTGACGGTAATATAATAGAGGCTTTAGCTGAATCTGAATCAGTTATAAAGATTCTTGTGGCTAAGGGATTTACCGATAATGTCAAGGAATCTCTGAAATCTTTGATAGATTTATGTGGATGGCATCTGACAGGCAGCGGTGAATATTCCAAAGGACTTGATGTCATATATTATGAGTCAAAATTTCCGGCGGATATTACGGATCTGATATATTCAAAATATAAAAAACTCTATCATATAACGCCTGCCCGGAATTTCAGGTCGATTGAGAAGAAGGGACTGATACCGAGATCCTATAACAAGAGATCGGACTATCCGGACCGTGTGTATTTCCTGAAGACTGATAATGCGGCAGAGTATGAAAACCTCGCGAAATCGTCGAATCCGGATATTCATGAATGGTCGCTCCTTGAAATAGACATCTCAAAGGAACCCGTCACCGGACGCCGGTACAGATTCTATAATGATCCGTTTACGAACAATGCAGTTTTCACATATGACAATATTCATCCCGGACTTGTAACCCTTAAGAGGACTTTCCGGGTATGATGCGTTTAATTTTAACATGGGGGTCTTAGTTTAACGGTAGAATGACAGATTGTGGCTCTGCAGACGTAGGTTCGACTCCTACATTCCCCCCTTTACTGGTCCATGGTGTAACGGTAGCACGTCAGATTCTGGCTCTGGAAGTGCGGGTTCGAATCCTGCTGGACCAACGTTGCAGGGTCGCTCCCTGCCGCGCCGACGGCTGGTAAGCCGCGGTCCAGGACCCCAATCCTCACCGGGAGGTTCGATTCCTCTATGGCGTGCAACTGGATATTTAAACGTTGAGGGCCGTGGAGGTCTTCGGTCCACCGGTAACCAGTCCGGCGTCCGGCCGTACGATAACGGCCGCATACAGGCCTGTGGTGTAACGGTAGCATGCCGGTCTCCAAAACCGTCGGTCTTGGTTCGAGTCCTGGCAGGCCTGCTTCGTTCTGGTCACGAAGAGCGAGCTCCGTAAAGTTACCGAAACTCCGCCTGCGGCAATTCGCGATAGCCTGCAGACCGGTCACGAAAAGTAGGGAGGATGGGAGACGTAGGACTTGAGAAAACCCTAACGTATGGTAATGGGCAGGACGATTATGCCGGCATAGCTTAGCGGTCTAAAGCGCAGCACTCATAATGCTGAGATCGATGGTTCGAATCCATCTGCCGGTACAGAGTAGTTGTCCGAGCGGTTTAGGTCGTGGTCTGCAAAACCACGCAGGTGGGTTCGACTCCCACACTGCTCTCAAATTAAATTATATAAAAAACGGTGTAACTTCGCGGGTGCGGAGCAGGGCCCAAAGCTCTGAAGACAGGTCCGAGTCCTGTACCCGTTTTTATATGCGCCTGTGGCGGAATTGGTAGACGCGCCACTTTGAGGTGGTGGTGCCCGAAAGGGTGTGCAGGTTCGAGTCCTGTCAGGCGTACATGAGGTCCCGTAGCTCAGCGGATTTTCAGAGCATCAATCTTCTAAATTGAGGGTCGTTGGTTCGAATCCAACCGGGATCACGCAGATACGGACTTGAGGACGTGGGTGAGACTCCCTTAAGTGCTCGGACGATAGTAAGTCCTTGAGCTGCCTGACAATAGTACGGCCCGAGTGATCATAGAGCCGGAAGTCCATTCGGAGAGTAAGCCCTGACGGTGATGGGTGCTCGTTGGAAGCGAGTTGGTGCGTGAATAGCGCATTCCGTTCGACCCGGATGCTCTCCGCATAAAATAATGGAGGCTAAACCCTGACGGTGAGGGGGACTGTCTTGAAAACAGATCGTACCTTCGGGTATTCCGTTCGACCCGGATGGTCTCCGCATTTGGAGGGTAAGCCCTGACGGTGATGGGGCATGTCTCGAAAACATTGCGTACCTTCGGGTATTCCGTTCGACCCGGATGCCCTCCGCCAGACATAACATAATTGATTATGAGCTATAAGGAAAAAACGTTTTTGTTTATGGTCGCTGTCATAATGATGGGCATTTTGCTTTATCTGAAGGATCAAAATGAAAAGCATGACGCAGCCTTAAAGGCACAGCTTGAGAAGGATATTAAGGAAGATGCCGCTGAAAGGTGGAACCATGCCGTCGACAGTACCGTATTCGCCGGAGATCTGTGTATACAATGTCCGTACTGTGGCAGGATAATCAATTCAGACAGCTTCAAATAAGGAGAGGTACCCAAGTCGGTGAAGGGGTCGGTTTGCTAAACCGATAGGTCGGGAGATAACCCCGGCGCGCGGGTTCGAGCCCCGCCCTCTCCGCCATTCACCCCCGTGCCGGAATTGGTAGACGGGCTTGACTCAGGATCAAGTGGGCCGGAAGGCCCGTGCGGGTTCGAGTCCCGCCGGGGGTACTTAAAAATAAACGGACTTGCTTATGATAGCCCATGATCTGAAGACAATCGTCAAAGGACGCGCGGATCTTGACTGTGTCAGGAGCGGAGGCGTCGCAACATATCACATCACCGTCGCCGACGGCAGCGTGTATACGCTTGATATCGATATGACCGACAGGGCGGACGTGGGCGCCACGGCGTCGTTCATGGCCCATTACGACAGGTCCGTCATACTCATGAGGTGGATCAGGCGCGCCTATGACAGGGGTGAGTTATACAGGATTCGCTGATATAATATCCCTGTGGCGGAACGGTCTACGCAGCCGTCTCAAAAGCGGTCCCGGAAGGGGTCCGGGTTCGAATCCCGGCAGGGATACATATCACGGCCCTACAGCCGGACTGGTCAGCAGGCGCGGGACTTAAAATCCTTGAGCGTATGGGGACATGCGCGTCCGGGTTCGAATCCCGGTGGGGCTACGTTTGTGACTTCCGGGGTTTCCGGGCGTTAAACAGATAAATATAGGGCTGTACTTCGTACGGCCTTTAAAAATAACATTTATACAGCGAGATTTCCCGCAACGGACGCGCCTTTCGTAACGGCGGCCGCGGGGAGGATTAGATTCCGGTTTTGCTTTTGCGGAGAGACATGCCAGGCGCGTAGAGTTCTTAGCGTAGCGCGTCCGGCGGGGATCCCGGGTCTGGGATGATACGGCCGCAGGTTTTTATTATGATGAGAAGAATTATTTTGGCTGTCCTGATGGCCCTGTCGTTTTCGGCAACCGTCACGGCACGCCAGGCCGGTAGCACGGCCGTAAAGAGCGGAGAGTACCCATTGCAGCGCGTCATGGACGCGATCATACAGGTGGAGTCACAGGGAAACCCGAGGGCGCACAACAGGAACGGCGACTGTGCCGGAATCCTGCAGATAACCCAGGTGCTCGTCAGGGAGGCGAATCAGATACTGAAGGACAAGAAGTCCAAGAAGAGGTATACGATGGCCGACAGGTATGACGCCGAGAAGTCGAAGGAGATGTTCAGGCTTATCCAGGCCAAGTACAATCCCGGCAATGACGAGGAGAAGGCGATGCGCCTGTGGAACGGAGGACCGGGATATTCGGTCAGGGCCACGGACGGGTATGTGAGGAAGGTACGAGCGAAGCTCAGGTAACCAGAGAGCAGAGAGATCATGAGGGTTCGGCAGGTTAGGCCGGATCTTCATTTTTTGTCTAACCGCCCCGGTAGCTCAGGGGTAGAGCGCTTCCTTGGTAAGGAAGAGGCCGGCGGTCCGAATCCGCCCCGGGGCTCTTATTCAGCTGTGCCTTTTTCCGTTGCATGCGTTTAATGTATATGGAGAAGCATCGTTACAGTCATTTCGTCTATTTCTGGGTATCATATGTCGCCAGGCACAGGCTGTATGACCATACTTCCAGCTATACGGATTACGGGAACTGCGTCGTCAGGCAGCCTGTCAGGCAGTTCGGCAAGGAATTCAACTCGGCGTATGTGACCGAGCTGCTGTCATACCAGCCGGAGCATCTCATGAAGAGCAGGTTCTATGACGGCATATACGAGCCGGGCTGTGACATAACCGTCATATCATTCATGCCGGCGACTAAGGACATGCTTACCGACCTGAACAAGTTCGATGCGCAGAAATGGCTTTACTTCGTACAGAAGAATATCAGGGAAAAGGCCGCGGCCGGTCCCGGTGAATACTCGAAGGAGCTGCCCAGGCTGATGACCGATCAGCGGTTCCATGAACTTGAGATGCTATATGATAGATAATACATGGAAGAGAAATTGGAGCCTGAGTTCCTCTGGCGTTATAAGGCGTGCGTATACAGGACGAAGATCGACGGCGTATCGGTGTTCCTGATGATATATCCGAGAAAGGACGAGGCGTACGGTCCCGACAGGATCAAGTACACTGAATGGGCAGTCACGCTGCTCATATCCAGGAAGCGCGCCGTGAAGGAATTCAGCTTCGACAAGCTGAACTGGAACAAGTTCGAGAACATGCAGACGGGATCCGGCACTGTAAAGGGACTGCTGTATGCAAAGAAGGCCCTGACGCATTTCCTGACCGTGTGGCTTCCGGATTACAGGAAGAGCAGGACGGAAGCGTACAGGGACCGCGTATGCGTCTCCTGGACCGATAACAGGCGCCGTGACGTATACAGACGCTATCTGTCGGAGCTCGGCTTTACGGAAGGCAACATCGACCGCGAGGCGAGCTCGTGCATGTATGTCGACATAATGAAGATATAAACCGAAGACGACAATATGATTTACAACTATGATCTGGAGGCCGCGATAGCCGGGGCGCTGTCGGCCTCAAGGGATGAGACCGGTAAGGTCGTGGACGAGCAGGCGGCGCTCAAGCTGTCCGTACTGAGGATGATGAAGACCGCCGTGCAGGAGGAGCTCAAGTCGCCCAAGCACAAGGGCTCACGCACAGAGCTCGATGAGAACGAGACCCTGCAGATATTCTACAAGGCGATGAAGACGCGCCGCAAGGCGGCGGGCATGTACCGTGACATGGGCGCGACCGTCAATGAGCAGAAGGAGTACGCCGAGATTGCCGTACTCGAGGCCGTGCTTAAGGAGATTGAGCCTGACCTGCCTACGAAGGATGAGATATCCGCATTCATAACGGAGAAGTATCCGGAGTTCGGCGGCAATATCGGACTCTATATCAAGAAGGTCAAGGAGCTCTGGCCCAAGGCAGACACGTCGGATATCGCCGATATGGTCAAGGCGATGGGATCCGGTCCGGTGCCCGGGAAGACCCAGGGCGACTGGGAAATGCAAGGATAAAGAAATCCCGGAACCTCAGGTTCCGGGATTTTTATATCAATCAGGACTCCATCTTTCCCATATGATTGTCGCGACGGTATCCGGATTGAACAAAATCAGGCTTTCCAGATCTTCATAGTTATACCGTCCGCCGCTCCAATGCTTTGTCTCGTTTACGATATCGACTATAAACGGATTTTCAGCCCCTATGTACAGATTGACCGTTATGAAATTCGTCTCGATTCCTTCATCGGTCCTGTACTTTACGGGAAATCTCTCCAGGCTTCCGTAATACAGTTCGGGATATCGTTTATTCTCCTGACGGCCGAACCATTTTATATGTTCGGGCAGTATTTCGACCTTGTGTACATGATATCCGGTGGTGAGCCTGTCTGAGATTATCTTGGTCCATGTCCGGAATATCTGCTCAGGGGCCGGTCCGGCCGAGTCGACGGCATCCCGGGCGGACTCCTTCTTCCTGGCAGTATTGCCGGCCCTGAAGGCCTCATTGACGGGTTTCGGTACAAACGGACATTCTGTCATGACAGGACTATCGGGATCCTCGATGATCGGCTCCTCATACATCAGCTGTCTTTGTATCTCGAACAGCGCCTCATGGAACTTCCGGGCGAAATTCAACGTACTGACGCCCTGACAGGTACAGCTGAAGTAGTCATAGGTCTGTATGCTGTCACCGCGGATTTCCATCCCGCCGTCGAATACGTCGATTGCCATTACCCAGTCACACAGCTCGTTCTCATCCTGGTCACGCAGCCAGAAATGGACAGGTATGAACATCTCCCGGATCTCTTCATCATCGAAATCATCCGGAATGAGTTCACGCTCTATCATCTTCCTGTAATCATTTTCCCGATAGAATACAAGACGGACCGAATCTGTGGTGATATGAACCAGGAAATTGAACAGGTTCTTTTCCAGCCATTTCCTGACGAAATTCCTGTCGAACGGTATCTGGATACCTTCGACCGCATTCTGGGCGGATTCCTTCTTACGTGCCCGGTTACCCGCCTTGAACGCCTCTGTCAGCTGTCCGTATATCCTGTCAAGCCTCGGCATACCCTATCTGAGTGATTTGAAGTAGTCGATGATTCCCCTTGCGTGCACTTCGGCGATCTCGTCACGGCCCTCATCGCTCATTAGGAATCCGACGTCCTCCCTGTTGTCATGGAAGAAGTTCTCCGTCAGACAGCACGGGCAATCGGCTCCCTTGATTATCTGGAAGTTCGACTCGAAATCGGGATCTTTGTCAGACCTGTCGGCCCTGAGAATCCTGGCGGGCGTATTGTCCCAGTACCAGTTGGCACGGTTCCAGATACAGGTGGCGAGTACGTCGGACCTGTTCTGTCCCCTCGTCGTGTAGACGGACCAGCCGTGAGCCTTCATCCACTGTCCGTTACCGGACGCGTTCGAGTGCACGGACACCATGACGCAGTTGCCGGCGCCGTACTGTGCACAGACGCGGTTGATGCGGCGTACGCGTTCGTTCAGCGATATGTCCTTCGTCTCAGGCACGACGATATGGACGTTGAATCCGCATGCCCTGAGAAGGGCTGTGGTCCTGTTGACGACGTCACGGGCGAACTCGGCCTCATGATACAGGCCGTCGGGCGAGCACTTTCCTCCGGTCAGGGGAGGCGTGCCGTGTCCGTTATCGAGTATAATACAGAATTTGCTCTTGTTCATGATATTTCGGTTATACTGTCTGGTCGACGACCTGTCCGCCGAGTTTTGTTATCTGGTCGATGAGCTGTGCGCGCTGTTTCTGATACGTAAGCGTGAGCTGGTTCAGCCTGAGCTGGAGCTGCTGCACCTGCTGCTGATTCTGCTGCTGGGACTGGGCCTGATCCTGCGCCTGCTTAGCGGCCGCGGCGGCCTGCTGCTGGTTCTGGACCGGCGTCTGGGCGGCCGCTACGTTCTGAGACGCCTTGCCGAAGTTCTCATACAGGCGGACTTTCACGTTCTTTGACATAATTATACTGGTATTTTCAGGGATATTTATCCGGGGACCTGATAAATATCATTGCAATAGAAAAGGGTTTGAAAGACGATGAATACCGAAAATACACAGGCCTTTGACAACGGCGGCAGGATCCTCGGATCCGTCGACAGTATGTCGTATCTCCCCGGATACGGCAGGCTGAGCCGTCTGCTGCAGCGGTGGCGCAGGAGGCATCATACCGGTATCGCGGATCAGTGGGTGTCATTCGGTGCCAGGGCGTTCGACATAGGTCTCGCATTCACGAAAAACGACCGCGCCTATTTCAGGCACGGCCGGATATCATACTATACGGAGTCGGTCTTCGGCGTCATGCAGGAGCTCAATCTCCGCAGCGCGATAGTCAGGCTGACATACGAGGGACCTGACTGTCCTGAGTTCAATAAGAAATGGCACGACAGGTTCCACAAGATGTGCAGGATGCTGGAACAGATTTATCCGAACATACTTTTCTGCGGCGGATGCGACCGCATGGGGAACCGCCTCTATACCTTCAACGGTGACGGCCTGTCGGATCCGTCACTTATAGACTGGAATCTTAAGACGAGCAGGTTCTAACCGATCCGGTCACAGAAGCCGCTGTACCTGAGCCATTCGCTTCCGTATATCCTGTAGTCGTCGTTTGGACGGATGACTTCATATCTGATATCTTGTCTCTTGACCCAGTCAAGAAGACCTTGTGAATTGATGATCCAGATTGACGATATCGGTTTGATGAACAGTGATTTCGGAAGCTCGTCAATTCCGGGACAGTCGACTATATTCAGGTTGCCCGTGACATGCACGCGTTCCGGGAATGCCTTTAAGGGAAGATTCTTTATCAGCAGGTCACAGTCGAAAGTCAGGTCATTCGCAAGCTGTTTGAAATTCGGGCAGCTGTCGATAATCACGGTATAATAGAAATGCGTTTCCGGCGGTATTACCGTGAACTTCTCGTCATTCTCCATTACAAGTCCCCTGTTGACCAGGTATTCGCCCGATCTCGAATCGATGTCAGGCTTGATATTCGTCTGTTCTGTGAACAATTCGAGCATCTTCTCCCTGCCGGAAACCTGCAAGGTATCCACGGTACCGGCGGCAGACTCCTTCTTACGCGCCTGATTGCCGGCCCTGAAGGCCTCGGTCAGCTGTCCGTATATCCTGTCAAGTCTCATCATCCGTTATATCCTCCTTCACGATATTCCTCGAATTTCTCAGGATGCTCGACGGCATCGACAATCCTGTCGAATACGTATTCAAGACCCTGTGAATCGACTTCATCACCATCATACATATACGTCTCAAGTCCTTCGACGGAGAACATCACATGTATGCTGTATATGCCGGTTTTCTCCAGCGGATAGATTGATATATTGAAATAGAACTCAAAATCACACGGCATATCGACATAGAATGAAATCGCGTCCCCGCCGATGTTCTTGACGTCATCGGGACTTACAAGATCCCTGAGCCTGTTCATCTGGGTATTCAGGACCGGAATGTCTGAATAGTGGAGTTCCTCGAAACTGCCCTGTGCGGCATCGGCGGCAGACTCCTTCTTACGGGCCTGATTACCCGCCTTGAAGGCCTCGTCCATGTCATAGTCGTCATAAACCGACATCCTTTCAGTGACTTCTTTATTCCAAAATTCAATACAGTCGATAATTTCCTCTATGGATTCACTGACAGCGTCTTCAAATGTATCGTATATATTGTATGACTCATTGACGTCCCTGCCGTCACAGGCTCCGCCGATTGAGAACGCGTATCCGTCTTCAGGATTCACCGGCACATAGATGAATATGTATCCGGCCGCATATCCGTTTTCGAAATCTATATCAAAATCATCAATGCAGCCGCCCCAGCTGTCGACTTTGATACGGTGCATATAATAATGTTCCTTAGGAGCGTCATCGATTTCGATATTGTCGCCGAAGTTCTCAGCAGTCCATATGTTCGATTCGGCTGAAGCCTTATTGACGGCCTTGACGATCTCAGCGGCCCACCTGGTCAGCTGACCCTTCGGACTGTCGTCTTCAGTACCCTGGACGGCGTCGGTGGCGGATTCCTGTTTTCTTGCCCGGTTGCCGGCCTTAAAAGCTTCATTCGCATTAAGAATTTTATCAGCCAGACGGCGTTTTTTCATCCAGTCTATTTGTTTGATATTATGTCTGACCTGTGAATGAAGGGGACTGTTAGGTCTAACCGGCGGTGTAATTACCGGTATATTGAGTTTTTCAATAAAAGGCATAAGACTGTCCGGAATATCAAAAATACTCCCTAAGTCAGTCTTGCTGCCTGAAAAGGCGTTTTCAAAGTTTAAATCTGATGGAAGAGACGTCAGCTTATTGCAGTTTTTAAGATTTAAATGACCGAAATTAATAGTCAGTCCATGCGGCAGAAAGGTCAGTTCCGTACATCCCTCAAGATCTAAATCACCGACGGTCATTCCCTGTGGAAGTGAGGTAAGTCCGGTGCAGTCTTTAAGTATCAGATTATATTTTATAGTCAGTCCATCCGGTAATGAAGTCAGTCTGGTGCAGCCTTCAAAATTCAAGCTATTAGGAACTGTAATTCCTTGTGGAAATGAAGTCAGTCCGGTACAGCCTTTAAGGTATATGTCTCTTCCGACCAGCAGATCAGCCGGCAAAGATACCAGTCCGGTACAGCCGGTAAGATCTAAACTGTCTCCGACTGACAGACCTTTGGGTAATGACGTCAGTCCGGTGCATCCGGTAAGATTTAAATTACATCCGATATTTTTTCCGACAGTCAGATTATCGGGCAATGACGTCAGTCTGGTACAGCCTGTAAGATTTAATGCACTTTTAACAGGTAATCGTGGAAATGAAGTCAATCCGGTACAGTTCTCAAACTCTATACCATAACGAATGTTCATGTCATTCGGCAGATATTTCAATCCGGGACAATTCTTGACGGACAGAACACCTTCAGGAACGGCCAATTCATTCGGCAGTGCAATTAATTTAGGACAGTCTGAAATATACAGCGAGCCTCCTTTAATAATTAATTTATCAGGTATGGATTTTAATTCGGGTATATTTTTAATAATACAATCAGGAACTGAATCATCCTGATAATAAGGCACACCGTTTTCATCAACAAAAAGCTCAATATTAGTCAGTTTTTTAAATCGTTGAATCTGTGCATCCAAACTCCCAATTTCTTCAGGAACAGCATCTGCAGCAGACTCTTTCTTACGTGCACGATTACCTGCATGAAAGGCCTCTTCTATATGAGATCCGTTCAATAAACCGGATATCATAGACCGATTCAGTCTGAACCAGAAATCGGGGCCCCATGATTTTATAAAATCATCAATCGGATAAGCTAACTCCGCGTCAGGTGTAATATAAGTTGTTACAAATTTTACAATATATTCATAAGCCCATCTCACCGGACGCGATGAACGCGTTGAATCTGTAGAAACGATATCTTCACACCATGAAGCATAACTGTCATCATTATCATCTTCTTCAGGATCTATGAGTTCAACACCATAATTAGGATTGAATTTTGTCCTTCTGCCATAGCCTGTTATATTAATATAAAGAAAATTATTCGGATCATCTGGATTTCCGTTATTGAATTCTTCAATAGAATATTCAAAAGGCATTGCGGCATCAGGCATGTCCCGGTCGACGATTGTCATGGCGATTCGTGTCCATGGACAATCCTTAGGTACCCTTTTTATTATAATTGTATAAAGATAGAGATTGCCAACGGTTCCGGCACTATAGAATTCATTTGTCCTGAGTTCCCAATCAGGATGCTGTTTTACGACACTTCGACAGAAGTTTCCTAAAAATTCATGACGCTGTCTGTCAAAATTTTCAAAATCCTTTTTATTTCCAAGCTGAAAATACTTAACAGGAAAATCTACTACACCATTTGCAGTATCGGCAACTGACTCTTTCTTGCGTGCCCGGTTGCCGGCCCTGAACGCCTCGTTCAGTTCCTCCCTATCGGATCTGCAGAACAGGCGGAACAGCCTGCCGGGGATCTTCTGGAGCCCGAAGTTCCTGTTCATCCATGCGCGTATGAACGTCCTGGGCGGCATCGCGTCCGCGTCGCCCTTTGCCGACCTGTAGCCGGTAATGCAGTCCGAGACCATCCTGGTCCACTCTATCCTGTCTTTCATATTATCCGAATTTCTCTATGTATTCTCTTAAATCCGCATTGAGCGAATCAATGCCTTCCAGGTGTACCTCAAGTATGCCGGGCAGATTCCTGTATGCGTACAGCAGTCCCGGCATGCCAGTATCCATCGATCCCGTCAGCACGCAGACATAATCACGGTTATACTGGACGATCAGCCGGGACACGCTGTAGTTCTTGTCATCGGTTATCTGGACGCCGTCACATGTGTCATCCGTGAATGCGACCTCGGCCTTCAGCATATCCTTATAACCGCACAGCTCCAGTATCCTGTCCAGGCAGTCCGCGATGCACTGACCGGTTATGGACCGGTCATACCTTCTGTATATCCTGCCTGAGATAGGTCCCTCTTCCGGATCGATAACCGAATCTATGACGTCCTTGAACAGTTCCCTGGTGACCGGCCTGTATTCTCCGGCCGTCTGTACGGTATCCCGGGCCGTCTCCTGTTTCCTCGCCCTGTTGCCGGCCCTGAACGCCTCGCGTACGGCGCCGGCCTCTTTGAACTTATAGCATCGCGTGTACACCAGGTCCGGGACGAACTCGAGATTCGGATCACATGCCGCCTCGGCGATGTTACCGAACATGTTCGGCCATACCGCCGGTATGCTGTTGTCCGTAAGGGCCTCCCTGTTCCTCGGCTTGCCGTATCTGGTGCCGTCGGGCTTCTCCCAGGCATCGAACCATTCCGATGAGCAGTTCAGGAACTGTACTTCTGTCAGATCTGTGACATCGGGCTTTATCCTGTAGTACATCCTGTCCGCCGTGGCCTCTATCTCGAGCGTAAGCCCCGTGTCATGGAATCTGCGCCATGTTTCATCCCACATGGGATGACGGCCGAGCGAGATCCTTATAATGTTGCCGCCGTTGTGAGGATTCCCTTCGTTTATGCTGACGTAGTACTTCAGCGAACCGTTCAGCTGTTTGTACGGCTCTTTTATATCGATGGTCTTCTCATATCCGAGGCCGTCGAGGAATACCGCAAGTCTCTTGATCAGCTCGGCAGGTCCGTCGATCGCGACAGGGTGCTTGTCACCGACGCTTTCGACCGTATCTGCGGCGGACTCCTTCTTCCTCGCCCTGTTGCCCGCCCTGAACGCTTCCCGCATTCCGTTTTTCCAGGCATTCCACTTGCTGAAATCGCATATGTGCCATTTTCTCGGATTAGCGGGATTATTGGTCCCTTCTGTCGTATATCCGATATCATTCCTGATGAAGAACCTGTGCAGTTCAGAATCAGGCGAGAATACTATACGGCCTCTGACAAGATTCGCGCCTGTCGGTATCTCTTTTATATTCGGGCAATCCTCCAGGTCAAGGTCTCCATAGTTGACGGTGAAATTAGAAGGCAGGCTTTCCAGGCCGGTGCATCCGTTAAGGTACAGGTCGAATCCGACATACAGATCCTCCGGCAGCCGCCTGAGGTTTTTGCACCGCTCGAGGTTCAGGTGATCCTCCACGTACATGTTGTCGGGAAGGTGTGTCAGGCCGTCACAGTTGATCAGGTTGACGAGCGCGTTGCACTGGACCTTCTCCGGGAAATGTATCTCGTACGGATAGTCCGTGAAGTCCACGATGCTGCGTATGACGACGGTGCCGTCGGGCTCGATCCTGAACACATCGTCGATGCCGTCCTCATAGTACACACCGACGGGGACCTCGTTGTCCTTGCCCGGATTGACCGTGTCGTACCGTACGTCGTTTCCCTGCTGGATGAGCCATTCGCGGTATTTCATGACGTCGGCCATGAACAGCTTGACCTGCTGCTCGGGCGTCAGGCCGACCGAGACGGTATCGCTGACAGACTCTTTTTTGCGCGCGCGATTGCCTGCCTTGAATGCCTCCTTGAGGTATCCGTGAGCTTTTTGCCATTCGCGCCAGTCTGACGCCTTTGTTTGTCTGTTATTGTTGTAACATGGTATCCCGAGTTTATTGAAGAACGGTGTCAGCGCACCATGGTGTATAATAAGATAGTCAGGATTGACAACCAAGTCAAACGGCAGGCTTGTCAGTGAGTCTGCCACCCACAGGTCTCTTCCGACTTTCAACCCGTCAGGCAGGCTTGTCAGTCCGGTACAGCGAGCCAGACTCAGTTCTCCCTGAACTGTCAGGCCTGCAGGCAAGTCTGTCAGTCCGGTGCAGCCTGTCAGATCCAGGTTTCTTCCGACTTTCAACCCGTCAGGCAGGCTTGTCAGTCCGGTACAGTCATACAGATCCAGGTCTCCTCCGACTTCCAACCCGTCAGGCAGGCTTGTCAGTCCGGTGCAATATTCCAGATTCAACCTTTCTCTGACTTTCAGATCATCAGGCAGACTTGTCAGTCCGGTGCAATATTCCAGATTTAACCCTTCTCCGACTTTCAGGCCGGCCGGCAGGCTTGTCAGTCCGGTGCAATATTCCAGATTCAAGTCTCCTCCAACCTCCAGGTCTCCTGGCAGGCTTGTCAGTCCGGTACAGCCTGACAGGTTCAGCTCTCCATTGACTTTCAGGCCGGCCGGCAGGCTGGTCAGTTCGGTCCAGCCTTCCAGATTTAACCCTTCTTCAACTTCCAGTCTGTCAGGCAGACCTGTCAGTCCTTCGGTGTCATCTGACAGATATAGGTATCCGTTAAAGTATGGATGTCCGTCCCTGATTTCGAGTTCCATGTCGGTCTGCTTCTTGAACAGATCAATCTGCGCCTGTATGGTATCGACCGTCTCAACGGCATCCTGTGCGGACTCTTTCTTGCGTGCGCGGTTACCTGCTCTGAAGGCCTCGTCCGTCTTACCGATGAGATGGCGGCGTTCCATCCAGTCTTCGGCGGCGACTTGTCCGTGTTTGTCGATTTTGATGCCGAGCCGGTTCAGGAAAGGCTTCAGGCTGTCAGGGACGTTGTATATTGAATTGCTCTGGATATCCTTGATTTCGATTTTCAGATCGGCGGGCAGCTCGGTGATGCCGTCGCATTCACTGAGTCTGAGGGATCCCGTGATGTACATCCCGTGAGGCAGCGACGTCAGTCCAGTGCACCGGTGCAGGTTCAGGTATCCGTAGACAGTCAGCCCGTCGGGGAGCTTTTTCAGTCCGGTGCATCCCGCGAGGTTCAGGTTGCCGTGGACGATCAGCCCGTCGGGCAGCCTTGTCAGCTCCGTGCAGTCCTTGAGATTCAGCCAGGTGCCGAACGGCCTGCCCTGTTTAATCTCAAGCTTCGCGCCGGTCACCTTCTCGAACTCCCTGACCTGCTCCTCCAGGCTGTCGACAGACTCGACAGTATCCTGTACGGATTCCTTCTTGCGCGCAGTATTGCCGGCCCTGAAGGCCTCCTTGAGGTATCCGTGAGCTTTTTGCCACTTACGTGCACGATTACCTGTCCTGAAGGTCTCCTTGTGGTATCCGTGAGCTTTTTGCCACTTGTGCCAGTCTTCTGCCTTTGTGTCGCCTTCATCGTCAACTGGTATCCCGAGTTTCCTGAAGAACGGTGTCAGTATACCTTTGTGTTCAATCCAATTACCACAAACAACCAAGTCAAACGGCAGGCTTGTCAGTCCGGTACAGCCTTTCAGAACCAGTGATTTTCCGACTTCCAGTCCTGCAGGCAGGCTTGTCAGTCCGGTACAGCCTGTTAGAGACAAATCTCTTCCGACTTTCAGGCCTGCAGGCAAGCCTGTCAGTCCGGTGCAGTCATCCAACTGCAGGCTTCCTCCGATTTCCAGGCCGGCAGGCAGGTCTGTCAGCCCGGTGCAACCATTCAGATACAGACTTTTTCCAACTTTCAGGCCTGTAGACAGTCTTGTCAGTCCGGTACAGTCCATCAGTGACAGATACCCGTTAATCTCCAAGTTGTCAGGTAGGTCTGTCAGTCCGGTGCAGCCGTCCAAATCCAGATCTTTATCAAAGTACGGATGTCCGTCCCTGATCTCAAGCTCTATGCCGGACTGTTTCTTGAAAAGGTCAATCTGTGCCTGCATGTTATCGACCGACTCGACTGTATCCTGTACAGATTCCTTCTTGCGTACACGGTTGCCGGCCCTGAACGCCTCATTCGCTGTAAGCATATTATGGATCTTGTCGAAGTCGGGCTTGCCGACGGTCCTCCACCGGTTCCATGAGAATCCTATGATACGGTTCTCAAAATCCGGCCTGTAGTCGGAACCGGCGTTGACCGTCAGGGGCTGGAGGCCGCAATCCTCCCTGAAGAACCTGTCAAGATCCTGATCATGCGGGCCGTAAATTATGAACGATCCTGTTATATTGGTATCCTTGGGCACCTTCTTTATGCCGGAATGCGTCAGTTTCAGATCACACGCCGTTATGTCCGGCGACAGCTCAGTCAGCTTCTTGCAGTCCTCCAGGTTGAGCATTCCCGTCACGGTCAGTCCGGCCGGCAGTTTTTCCTGCTCTATGCTTACGGAGAAATCGCCTTCGACGAACGTGTTGTCGGGTATGTCGGCATTTCCTGAGAAGTCCATACAATTCCCTTTGTAATAGGGACGGCCGTCCTTTATCTCAAGCTTGATACCGGTCTGTTCCCTGAACCTGTCAATCTGATCCTGGAGCGGATTGTGCATGTCCGCCGCGGCATCGCTGACAGACTCTTTTTTGCGTGCCCGATTACCGGCCCTGAAGGCCTCCTTAAGATATCCGTGTGCTTTTTGCCACATACGCCAGTCCGACGCCTTTGTGTCTCCCTCTTTGTCAACCGGTATCCCGAGTTTCTTGAAGAACGGTGTCAGCACACCTGTATGTTCAATCCAAACACCCTGAACGACCAGGTCAAACGGCAGTCCTGTCAGTCCGGTGCAGCCTGTCAGATCCAGGTTTTTATTGACCTTCAGACCGGCCGGCAGGCTTGTTAGTCCTGTACAGTCTATCAGATTCAGGTATCCATTGACTTCCAGGTCTGCAGGCAGGCCTGTCAGACCGGTGCAGTTATTCAGACACAGGTCTCCGTTGACTTTCAGGTCTGCAGGCAGGTCTGTTAGCTCGGTATAGTTTTCCAGATGTAAATATCCGTTATAGTACGGACGTCCGTCTCTGATCTCGAGCTCTATACCGGTCTGCTTCTTGAACAGGTCAATCTGAGCCTGTATGTTATCGACTGACTCGACTGTATCAGCGGCGGACTCTTTCTTGCGTGCCCGGTTGCCAGCCCTGAAGGCCTCGTTCATTGTATCGAAGTCCATCCTGTCCATACCCTTAACGTCCGAGTTCGGCGCCGATGGCCGTGCATACGAGTCCGGAGGTCAGCAGCTTGCCGAGCGTGCCGTGCTCGCTGACGCCGAGCACCTTGCAGAGCGCGCGCCCTATGGCAGGGCCGAGCGCCGCGCCGGCGGCCGCGCCGAGCAGTCCGGTCAGAAGTCCCTCATCAAGCTCGTCATCGAGTGACGTGCCCTTGAGCTCCGCCATCTCGGCCGACTCGAGCAGGTACGAGTAGAGCTCCTTGGCCTTCTGTATCTGCCTGGGCGTCGATCCGGTCACATCCGCTCCCTCGAAGAGCGCCTTGGTGGTTATCTTGTATTTCTGATTCATATAATACGGCTATATAGTTTCCGGGTATTTATCCATATGACCGGACCCAGCCCGGCGCGTTAAATCATTAGAGAATTTTTGTATTTCAGGGAATGAAGATACATCAGATAAGCTTCCGGAACATCGGAAGCTACGGAGACAAAATCCAGACCATCGACTACGATCTGCCGGGCAGGCTTGTACTTATTCACGGCAAGTCAGGCTCCGGCAAGTCGACGCTCATAGGCATGCCGAGCCTGTTGCTCTACGGTAAGATCGAAGGATTGAAGCAGGCCGGTATCGTCAACCGTATTAATAGGAACGGATGGATACGCGGCACGCTGACGAACGGCGATCACGAGTACGTCATCGAGCGTACATTCGCCCCCAACGGCGTCAGCGTCTGGCGCGACGGCGAGAATATCGATTCATTTGGCGTCAAGGACGCACAGGAGTTCATACAGAACACCGTGGTCGGCATGCCCTATGCAATATTCAACAACATCGTCAGCCTCAGTATGACCAAGTTCAGGTCGTTCCTGAAGATGACGGCGACCGACCGCCGTGAGATAGTCGACAGGATGTTCAGCCTTGAGGCCGTCAATGAGATCTCGAACGCGGTCCGCAAGGAAATGCGCGATACGGGCGCCTTGATCAATACCGACAACGGCCGCATATTCACGCTCAACGACAATATTGGCCGGGCGGAGGCCGAGCTTGCCCGTATCAGCGAGCAGACGAACATATCGCATGACGCGTCCGTATCAGAGAACAATGCCATCATAGAAGAGGCCAGCAGGAATATCGAGACGCTGAATGCCAAGTCGCAGCAGGTGTCACAGCTGTACTCACAGTATTCCGCGGGATATCAGCGGATACAGTCGGAACTCAGCGATCTGGGATACAGGCGCCGGACCGTCCAGTCGAGCCTTGACCTGTTCGCACAGGGGAGATGCCCGACGTGCGGCACCTCGTTCGACGGCGACGCGTTCACGCCGGTCAAGGAAGGACTCGTGACACAGGCGCAGGCGCTTGACGCGTCGATAGGCCAGCTGAACGAGTCGTTCGCCCAGGCGCAGAACGACATTACGAAGATTACACAGGCTCAGACCGAGCTGTCCTCCAGGATCTATCGGGAACGCGGCCGCATCGACAAGGCGCAGGCCGAGAATCGTGCGTTCCTGACGGCCGCGTCGCATACGACGGACTTCCAGTCCGTGCGCCGCATGGTGGACGACTACAAGGGGCAGCTGTCCGAGGCCGAGGGCGTGAAGGCGCGGCACGACGAGACGATGTCCGACCTGAACATCCTCAATGCGATATACTCAGGCGACGGCGTCAAGGCCCGTGTCATATCGAACTACCTCCCGAGGCTCAATGCCGAGATAGCCAGGATGCTGCCGCTGCTCGAGTTCCCCTATCAGCTGGAGTTCGATGCGGCGTTCGAGCCGGTGCTTACGTCGAACGGTCAGATAATCGGCCAGGAGACGCTGTCGGACGGCGAGCACAAGCGCGTCGACCTGGCGGTCCTGTGCTGCATATACAAACTGCTCAAGCAGAAGTATCCTGATATTAACATACTGTCGCTTGACGAGGTGGTGTCGTCGATAGATCCTGAGACCATATCGAGTGTGCTGACATGCCTGTCTGATTTCGCCGAGGAGATGGGACTCGCGGTGTTCGTGGTGACGCATGTACTCGTCGACGCCCGGTACTTCAGCCGGTGCATCCAGGTTACGAAAAGCCTCGGTTTTAGTGATTTTGAAACCCTGGATGTATGATTTTTCAGGTATTAACGCGTTTAATATATAGGAAAATATTTTATTTAAAATAATCTGAGAAGAATATTGTTTATATGCCGAAAGTAGTACCCCCTAATGTGCCTATGCCTGGAACAACGAAGAAAACAGCAGCTCCTATACCGTCAAGGATTATGAAGGATCAGTGCAAGTCCGATATAGACTGGATGCTGTCGGATTATGATCCGGACGAAATGGGTGATCTGGGAATGGATGAGATCTCAAATCTTATTGTCCGTCCGTATATCAGGCAGGCATGGATGCTCGGCTATCAGGCCGGCCTTGCCGACGGCAGGAACGGCGACGGCGCACCCATGAGGCTGCACGGCGAGACAGGTCCTCTGAGGATCATAAATCATAGACTGACCGAGACTGTGGTCAAGACAAGGAAATGAACATACCTGACAGTAAGTACATAGCAGACAGGTCTTCTGAGCTCTGGAATCAGATTTCAAGGGAAGTCGGATACGGAACCGCTACGGAATCAACGGTATTCTCATTAAAGACCGTCAGACTGCTTGTCCGCGATTTCTATATGAAGGGGTTCGTGGACGGCATGAATCATTCATGCGGTACATACAAAAGTCATATAGTCAACCATCATAAGAAACCTTAACATATCATTAATCATGGCACGTAAAGTAAAGGAATATAAGAATGATGTCTCCGAACTGAAGGTCGGCGACATATACTATGCAGTTGAGACGCTCCAGGGCCGCAGGTCCTTCGGAATGTTCAATATCAATCCGGTCATAGGACGCAAGGTCGTGATATCGGAAATCAAGCCGGATTCTGATAATTCCGGTCTGCTTGAGATTTCGTTCAAAGACGGGAACGATTCCCTCTGCTATACCGGTCATTTCACGCCTGATACGCCTAACTGGCACCTGGAGATGCCGCATATCGACCTGTACTCGAGTCCTGAGCAGGCGATGTATGTGATGCGCCCGAGGGCCGCCGCTCCCGTGGAGGAGGCGTACAAGAAACTGACCGAGATGCAGATTGATATCGCCAGGGATCTGGCCCGTGCATCGGTCGAGTTCGGACTGGTCGAACCTGTCAAAAAGAAGTAGAGTCCTATGAAAATCGACAATAAGACCATAGAGAGGCTGACGCCCAGGAAGGTGCAGCTCTCAAAGAGTCTCAGGCGGAGCGGCAGGACATACCTGTTCCTGATGTTCGAGCTCTGGGACCGGCTCTACCGTGAGTCATATCCGCCGATACTGTTCAGGGATCTCTATGATGAGGCGCCCTGGGTCAAGCATAATCATCTGCCCCGCGGCCTGTGGGATTCGCTCAGCAAACCCGAGCTTGAGGAGTTCAAGAAACTGTTCAAGTGGAAGACCGAGCTGCCGGCCGACTGTTTCCTGTCGGTCGATGAGGCGCAGGTATTCGGATTCGCCAAGCAGGTTAACTGGGATGGCCACAACATCAGGGATTCGAGATTCCGTGAGATAGTCGACGACTTCTTCAGGGAGAAGCGCATCCGCGGATGGGAGCGCTCCGGCATGGAGTTCGAGGCATACCTGGGATGCGGACCGTCGTCGCATGAGGACAAGATACTGCAGAAGCTTGCGGACGAGGGCGTACTGTGGCCGAACATGTCGCCCAAGCAGGTGATGGACGAGGACGGCAACCTGGTCGACCGCGGGATGTGGGTGACCAAGGAGGACATCGCCAGGGCCCGTAAGGAAGAACAGAAGAAGGCGCCGAAGGTCCCGGGCCGTAAGCGCGGACGTCCCCGTAAGACTGAACAGCAGAAGACCGATGGAGAAGTTTGACAGGGTTCTTTTCATACCGGACGTGCACGGCCGCAGGTTCTGGAAGAAGGCCTGTGAGGATTTCCTCGCAGACAAAAGGCCCGGCCATATCGTGTTCCTCGGCGACTACCTCGATCCGTATGAGTTCGAGGGTATATCATGGCGCCAGTGTATCGAGAATTTCAGGGAGATCACAGACTTCGCGAAGAAGCATCGGGACACGGTCACGCTTCTGCTCGGTAACCATGACATGCATTATTGGACCAAGGAGCCTTCGGATCACTGCAGATACAGCTATGTATATTGTGACGCGATCCGGGAAAAGTTCCATGAGGATGAGTCCCTGTTCAGTATCGCATGGGAATGCGAATGCGGCGGCAGGCGGATACTCGCGACGCATGCAGGCGTGACATCCGGATGGCTGCTCGCATGCGATCAGCTGCGTGAGCGGATGACCGACGAGAAGACCGGGAGCATGCCGGAGTTCCTGTCACCAGAGGCTGACGCAGAGACGCTGAACGGTATACTGCAATCCGCGTCTGAGCATGACAATGACGACATACTTTCGCCGTTCCTGATGATTTCAAGGGATCGGGGCGGACGCTGGTGGTCGGGCTCATGCATCTGGGCCGACGCGACGGAGCATCTCCAGTCATTCGGCAAGCTGCGCACCGGGGCATACCAGGTCTTCGGACATTCTCTTTCATTTCCGCTCTATGAAAACTTCGACATGATTGAGGTGAATGAGAGATTCGCCATGCTCGACGGCCGCGCCGCGGTGCTTATGACGCCGGGCGAGGACTATCCGAGTTTCATACGGATACCTTCTGATGAGCCGCTTGTGGACCGCGTGAGAAGCAATCCCCAGGACTTTACGGACATTGTGAAGGCCAGACCTATAAAAAATCGACAGAAAGACTGAAATTTTTTAGAAAAACTTACATTGTTTCAGGTCTGGCCAGAATATATAAGGCAGAGATTCACAGTCAGTAAGACTGTTTTCATAACTCTCAACTCTTTTCTTAGCTATTTTCCGGCCCCGGTCCTGATGTGATATCACGACCTGGGTTTTTTTAATGCCGATATATAAGGCGACAACAGAAACGTAACCAAACAACAATATAATGATCAAGATAACCGTTTACAAGTTCTCAGCGCCCTGGTGCTCTCAGTGTAAGGTGCTGAAGCCGATATTCGACAGGATCGCCGAAAAGCATCCGGAGCTCGATTACCAAGAGATTAACGTCGATGACGAGTCCAGTGAGCCGCTTGTCGATCAGTTCGGCATCAAGACGCTTCCGACTGTCGTAATTACTGACAATTCCGGAACCGACAGGAAGATTACCGGCATGCAGCAGGAGGCGGCGCTTGAGGAATTCATCCTTGCATCGGCCGACTACATACGTGAGTACGGCAACGAAATTGAAGGATAAATCCGTCCTATGCCGTACATCTATGACATGGATGCCCGGTGCTCCAAGGTCTATACCATGAAGGTATCCCCGTACGGATGGATCAATAACCCGATTGAAATCGAATACGGCATAACGGTCACGTCCCCGACGGATCCCGGCAAGACCATGTGCATGAGGGTGAAGGGCGTGCCGCATGTCTGGGCGGATTTTGAGCAGGTCGTAAACAGGAACTCAAAAGGGAACTATGAAAGGTACTTTACGGGAATACTCGAGGAATTCCGCCTGGAGTTCCTTATGTGGGTTCATACGGAGGATTACTGGGAGCTTCCGTGGTTCAAGGAATACTACAGTATGTTCAAGGACAGATTCTACGACTTCTCCGATGACGAGCTGCGTCAGTTCGAACAGGCCAGAAGAGACGGTAATCCGTTCAAGGATAACAGAGGTCAGGGCGCGCCCGGTGGCGATTCCTGACTGAAGTTATATAAGCAAAGCATAACCGAAAACAACTATGAGGAATAACAAGACGATACTGCTCCAGTACCTCAGGGGCGAGAAGATAGGCCAGATTGTCGAGGCCGTCGGCGTGGACCGTGAGGAGGACATGACATTTATCGAACTGTCTGACAATTCGAGGATGAACGCCGATCTGATAGGTTCGCCCAATGACGTGGCGGCGTACCAGCGCGGGCTCGTCATGGTGCAGATACCGGACCGTAACAATCCCTGGACGCTGAAAGAAGACACCGTCACGGCCGAGGATCGTATGCTGACGGACGACAAGTCAGGCCAGCAGTTCCAGACGCTCGATCCCTATGCGTTCGGCAAGGAGGGCGGAGAGTCCAAGCTCAGGAATCAGAAAATCATGCTGCCTCCGAAACGCCTGCAGGCGTTCTGGATGCGTCATAACGGCCAGGCCGCGGCCGGTGTCATAAACGGCGTAGAATACAGCAACCTGGTCAAGGAGATGTCAACGCTCAGTCCGGATCAGTGGTCCGGATCCACGGCGCAGTTCTATGACCTGGAGAAATTCCAGACCGCCAAGGATCTGTATATCATGGTGGATCCGTCGACCAACATGCCGACGTTCGACATCAGGCAGCTTGAGGGTGACAAAGGCGGATTCGACTTCGACAGCAAGCCCGCGGCGCCCGTACAGCCGGTCATCGAGGCGAAGCCTGAGGATCTCGATCTCTGTGTACAGCAGCCTGCCCGTCCGGCACAACCGGCTCCGGTGCCTGTACAGGTGCCTGTTCCTGCGGCACCGGTCAAGGATATGTCGGGAAGTCCGGTCTACAATATCGTGTCCAAGTGCAAGAAGCGGCATGTCGACATGCCGCTGACTATTAGCCTTGACATTCCGGGCAAGACCATATACAATCTTATCAAGGAGGAGTATGAGGATGGATGCCTGAAGGACTTCTTCGACATCATCATCAATGATCTGTCGATAGATGATATCCGCAAGGCCCTGCGTGAAGCGCTCGAGCAGTCGTATGAGGCCTGAAAAACAGTCGATATGATATATAAAAGGACATGAGGTTTTACATGACAGCTGAGTCCCAGGACAAGATCAGGGCGACGTTCCTGAACTTGAACATGTACTATATCCTGGATACGTCCGAGGTAATCAAGAACCTCGGACTGGATCTTACAAAGCCGTCCAATGTCTACTTCATATCTGAATACATCGAGAAGACCATCGAGCAGTACTCCAAGAGCAAGCGCCTCTGGGGTATCATCTATATCAACCCGAATCTGAATCCGCAGCTCGTGTCCGCATTGAACGCGATGCTGAGGAGGATAGCGGACAGGTGTGAGGGGTGCCGTATAGACGGCACGGTCCTGATGGACCGTCAGTATTTCCCGAAGCTCAGGAATATGTGGAAACTGTTCGAGGAGGTCATGTTCTTCCCTGAGGTAAGGCGTGTGAAAATGATTGAGTGCCGGTCGTTCCTGCCTGAATCATTCTTTAAAAACGAAAATGACGGAAATGATGGAAGCGACGGAGAAACCGAGGACTCATGACTGGGAAATAATCAGGATCCTTGACAAGGCTATGGCCGGAGACATAGAAGGCATGAAACGGTATGCGAGGAGACTGGCTGTCAAGTACCGTGACGTCTATCGTGAGCCGGATTTTACGATGTGTATACTGAGCGCAATTGGCGACGTGAAGGTCCCGATGGCGACGATGGACAAATGTGAGGAAAAATATAAGGACGGAACTTAGGTTCCGTCCTTTATAATCTGTATTTCTCAAGCAGACATTCATCAGACCAGGTGGATACCGTTTTGCCGTCCTTCTCAGTCGTCCAAGGCCAGGTGGATCTCGCGTTCATAAACACAGTCCAGCGACGCTGATTCTTCACGTCTGCGTAATAATGCCACCATAGCCATTGCTCCCAGTAGTCGTCCTGATGGAATCCGTCGACGCCTTTCGGATACCAGACAATCTTGAATCTGACACGTCTCAGGATGACAATCTCGAAATACGGGTTATGCTCGAACCTCGGCGTGTCGAACTTGTCCTTCCACCCGACGCCTATGATATTGACCTCGAGCAGCCTGCCGTACCTTTCGGAAGAATATGCAAACGGGCTCCTCTGGGCCTCGAATTCCTTCTGGGTTTGCAGTTTTACGAACGGCGACCTCCAGACCCACCAGAGGTCCGAAAACAACTTGTATGACGTCCAGTCGAGCAGTTTGTTATGCTTCAGCCTGTACGTCAGTCTCCAGATCCTATTTCTTAAGCGTCTCATCCAGTTCATTGTCGATTTCATTCAGTTTCGGTATTATGTCGGTCCATGTGTCCATGAATTCATCAACGGGCATTTCGTTCCGCACGAGCAGCTGTGTCCGTCCTTTGTCTTTCGGGCATTTGAAAACGGAGAACATAATATTCTCGGGTATGTCCGGATCCTCCTCTATGTACGGGGCGGACGAGACGGACAGCCACAGCCTGTATCCGTGCCGGAACTCGAGTATGAGATCGATTACGATACACGGATTATGGTCGTTGCCGTCATCGTCCCATGTCTCATGATACGCCTGTATACAGCAGTCCTTCACAGGCAGGGCCGACAGCTCCCATATAAGCCGTTCGGATCTCCCGGTGCACCATTCGATCTCACCGTCATACAGGCCGAGCTTATCGTCAAGATACCTGGTATAACTCCGCATCATCATCTCCATGCGGTCACGCCGTTCAGGGGTCATCCTCATAACAGACCCGCCTGTTTGATTTCCGGCATGCACGGACGGTCCTGACAGTACAGGAGATTGAACTCCGCGAATTTATCCCTGATGGAGAAGTCAAGCTTGGTCCATGTCTTCTTAAGGAGTTTCCTGGACATCGGCGTGGACTTGTCCGCCGCGGCTATCGAACCGGCGATACATGCCATCGTATCGGTATCGCCGCCCATCCATATGGCGTTGCGGAGCACGTCATCGAAACAGAACGCATTCAGCCAGCATTCAATAGACTCGGGCACCGACTTGTCACATGACACCTCGAACTTGTAGTCCTTCTGTTTCATCACAAGAGGTACTGTCAGCAGGTCGGGATAATAATCCGCCTTGATCTTGGCGATGACGTCGCCGCGGTCCCATCCGCTCTTCATGAGGAATATCGCGACGGCGACGGCCTTGGCGGCCCTGATCGCCTGCTCGCTGTTGTGCGTCGGCATACATGACATCTCGGCGAGCTGCATGGCGTCCTGCTCGGAATCGGCCCACCAGCCGACCGGCGACACGCGCATCGCGGCCCCGTTGCCCCATGAGCCGTACGGTTTGCGAAGTTCCTGGTCGGTCCGGAACCATTCCTTGAACTTCGGCCCGTAGCCTACCTTGCCGAGATATTCACGGCACCAGGCGACGAGCTTGTTTTCAAGATCCCCGGCGTTCAGCGATCCCTCGAGGATCCAGTCGGCGACGGCGGCCGTACAGACCGTGTCGTCGGTAAAACGGCCGGGCACGAGCTTAAGCCCGCGCTCAGCCTTCTTTCTTGTGCCGTCCTCATTCTTCGCGAACTCCCACTCACTGCCGCACATATCGCCTGCGGCGGCGCCGAAGAGTCCCGGACAGCTGTAGTCTATAAGGTATCCCATATTACAATAGCGATTTCATTGTAGGCCCGGCCGGACGGGGATCCGGGATGTAGTCGGCCGACGGATCCCGTACCGGCTCCTCTTTCGAGGGACGGGGCACCCCGTATGTATCGAGGAATTCATCCTCGGTCAGAATGGTCAGTCCGAGGTCCCTGGCCTTGGACACCTTGGCCGGACCGGGGTTGTCGCCGGTCACCAGGCACGTGAGCTTCTTGCTGACGCTGTGTCCGCACTTGGCGCCGTAGGACTCGAGCACGGCCTCCACCATATCACCCTCCCAGTAGCGGGACTTGCCGGTGAACACGAGCTGCACGCCCTTGAGCGCCTCACCCTTCATCTGGGCCTCGTCCTGTCCCTCGGCGTAGACGGTCGCCATACCGTAATGCTCGAGCATGTTCAGCCAGTACTCACCTTCCTCCTGCATGAACGCACGGACGTTACAGGCCTTGACAGGACCGAAGTCCTCGATGGCCGCAAGTTCGTCCTCTGACGCGGCGATAATAGCCTTCAGGCTCTTGAAGTGCTGCGCGAGCCTCTTGGAGTGACGCTTGCCGATGCCGTCTATCGACATGCCGTAGATGATGCACTCGAGCGGCTTGGACATCGACTTCTTGATCTCGTCGAACAGCTTCTTGACGGATCTCTCACCGTATCCCTCACCGAGCTGTGAGGCGATAAAGCCCGGACGCTGATTTGTCGCCATATCATAGAGGTCGAACGGCTCGACGGCGATGTTCTTGCTGACCAGGTCGTCGGCGGTGGACTCGCCCATGCCCTCGATGTTCATGCAGTCCTTGGCGCACCACTGCATCAGGCGGCGGACGGTCTGCGCGGGACACTGACGGTTGGGGCATTCCCAGATCTCGCCGTTCTTCTCGAGCGGGGCGCCGCAGTCGGGACATACGGTCGGGAACTCGATGCCGATCGGGGCATACGGGTTGGGGCCGGGAGTCGAATCCGGAGAGGTCAGCCTGCACCAGTCCTCATAGGACGACTTGCCGACGACCTTCGGGATAACGCCGCCTGAACGGACGATCTCCACATAGTCGTTGACATGGAGGTCGAACTTGCGGATATACGACTCATTGGGCAGGATGACGTTGCTGATGGTCACGCCGTCACACTGCACTGGATCGAGCACGGCGACCGGCGTGATATGACCGGTACGGCCGGTAAAGAAGTCCACACGCTGGATACGGGTGATACAGGCGCGCTCTTCGTTCCATTTACGTGCGATACCCCATCCGATGGCACGGTGCGCGTCACGGTTGAAGTCCTCACGGTCCCGGTTCATGTCAAGCTTGACGACGATGCCGTCATAGTCCCAGTCGACCTTGCCGTCCAGGTGCTCCTCCTTCCACTCGGTCACGGCCGTGCAGAAGCGGCGGATGCCGCCCTCGCCCACGACGATGCGCTCCGGCATGGTGCCTTCCTCGAACTTGAATCCCTGCTGGCTCAGGAACAGCATGCGCTCATAGTGCGACTGCAGTCCGTCCTCACCGGGCATATAGGCGTCCCATGCACGGAAAATAAGGTTGCGTGATGCCGTGACGGCCGGATTGAGCTGCTTGAGCGATCCCGCACAGGCGTTGCGGGTATTGGCGAACGGCTTCTCAGCGGTCCTGTTAAGCTCGGCCAGCACGCTCTTCGGCATGAGGACCTCACCGCGGATGAACACGTCGCCCTTCAGGCCCTGGACACGAAGGGGGATATCCTTGACGGTACGCGCATTGGCGGTCACGTCATCGCCTACGGTCTTGTCGCCGCGGGTAGAGGCTGATACGAGCACGCCGTTGCTGTAGTGCAGCTCGAGCGACACACCGTCATACTTCGGACTGATGGTGAACGCGACGGCGCCATTTGAAGAACCGATGATGCCGGTCACCCAGTCACGGAGCTCCTCGTCGTTATAGGTATTCTCGATGGTCAGCATGGGCACCGGATGCCTCACCTTGCCGAAACCGTCCTGAAGGTCGGATCCGACGCGGAGCGTAGGCGAATAGGGAAGCGCGACACCCGTCCGGCGCTCCATCTGCTGGAGCTTCTTCAGCTCCATGTCGAAGGCCTCGTCGGTCATCAGCGGAAGGTTCTTAACGTAATAGGCCTCGGATGCTACCGCGAGGCGGTCGGTGAGCTGTCTCTGCTCTTCTGATACTGTACCTGAAATTCTCATATTATACTGGTTTTAAAATTCTATACCGCAAAGATAGCAGTTTTATTTGAAACGACAAAATCCTGCAGCGTTTTTCTGCAGGATTCAGCTTAATATTGCAATGTAAGCGGACCGGAGAGCACCATAATCTCGTTTCCCCTCTCCAGCCGTATCTTGCCAAGCCATATATCGGACGCCCGGCCTTTCCTTATGTCTTCATTATATGCAGCGACCTTGGCCTTAAGCAGCTGCATGCCCACACGCCTGTTCTCTGTTATGTTACGCGATCTGACGGAAAGGACCTGGAGCCCGGTCGGCACGTGCGTCAGCCTGACAGCGGATTCGACCCTGTTCAGGTGCTGCCCGCCGGCGCCGGCCCTGTTGCTCAGCCGCTCTATACGGACGTCCTTCTCATCGAATTCGGCGGGGTTGTCAGTGAACTCGAAGAACTTCACGCCGATATACCAGTTCTTCCTCTTATGCTCGGGCCTGATCTCGTTCCTGGTGCATACGTATTTGACGGTGCCTTCCCATTCCTGCATCATGACAAGCATATCGATATCGTCGACGTCGTCCAGTCCGACCGTAATAGACTTGTATCCGCACATGTCACCGTCAGTATATTCAATGATGCTGAACGACAGACGGTCGTGCCTCTTCTTGAACTCGCGGAACACAGCGGCACAGGCGGCCTCGCACTCGGCGGGTCCCCGGCCTGCCGAGAACTGTATGAAATAACGGAAATCCTTCATAATGATTTAACGCGTATAAAAGAAAAAAGCCCGCTGACACGGGCTTTTATTCTTCTTTATTCTCCTTTATTCTTCCTTATTCAACTGATGAACTCGGAAGGATGTGAGATCATGCTCGGATCCGGCTGACGGGCCTCCGGGACGTCTATCACACCGGGAACCGGACACATCACCTTGGGCATGTCGGGCTGATAGGTGTTATCATGCGTGGCCATCCAGTCGGCGAGCGCGCCGGTCATGTCGTTACGGAGCCTGATGATTTCCGCGACCTTGTCGAATGCCTTCATGATGCCGTCCTTCATGCCCTCGTACATGTCCCTGGAAGAACACGGACACTCCTTCCAGTTATCGATGGCGCCTTCGACGGCCTGACGGAGATATACGAGATCCTTGCCGGCATCCTCTGTAATCGAGTACAGCACCTGCGGAGCCTCATACGGCTCTATGGTGTCGTTATCGAGCCTTACCCGAACCTCCTCGAGGTATGAGGGATCCCAGCCGTAATCGTTGAATTCGACTTTACAGTCGTTGAGCTGATATTCCATTTGAATTTCCTTTTGATGAAAATAGGTATGCGGTTCTTATACATTCCGATTTCGACCTTTTTCCTGTGAATGAACCTGAACTTGCCGTCAAGCGGCTGATTGGATTCGGAAAAACCGGCCGGAATCGTCCATCCGGTCAGTGTCAAGGTGCCCGGTACAGCGGAAGCACCGTCCGGCTCCTGTTCCGCCTGGCGCCAGGGCCGGTTCTGATACGGCCAGCACCATCCGCCGGAATTAGGATATCCGTTCCCGGGGCATCCGGGGAAGTCTCCTACCCTGAACATGTCCGCTTGGCAGTCATCGACTGTAATAGAATTCTGGACGCATTCGTTTGCATTGAGATAATATCCGTTGACGGCGGAGTCTGCATTGATGGCCGTAATGGCCGTAACGGCATTGTTTGCCGTATTAACCTGATATACTGACGCCGCGCAGTTCGGACCGGCCTCAACCGTATAGGCACGTGCTGCAATATCGCTTGAGACGACTTTCAACTTACCCGCGTCCGTCTCGATTGACAGATTGCCGTCGGCGTCCGCCGTGATGCTGTTGACCGTCATCGGCTTGATGCAGTCCTCGATTTCCATGGAAATATGATGGTTCATCTCCATGCAGGCAATTATATCCGATTGTCCGCCACCCTTTATAATACAGTCGGCGGCGACCGGCGCGGTCTTGGCCTGTGCTACGGTCCCGATACAGACTGTATTATTTTTCTGCTTCTTATGAGCCATCCCATAGGCAGGTTATTTTTTCACGGTGTCCGTGATACCGGGGATGGGAGTATCGCCGAAGTACTCCATATAGGTCTCAATGGCGATCTCGCGCTGCTCCTTCAGGTCGACGAGCTCGCCGCGGACGGTCAGGATGTCCTTGATCCACTTGGCGGCGTCGATATCGGGGATATCGAGGGAGTCCTTGGACTTGGGCGCGAGGTCGGTGAGCTGGAACTCCTTCATCTCACGGTCCGCGATCTCATTGTCGAGCTGCATCAGGTATGATGCGAACGTGTTACGTACACGGGCGTTGAGGTTACCCGCTCTCTGCTGCAGGACGGCATCGCCGCCCTTTGCAATCTGGTCAAGAAATTTTCCCATAATTTTCTGGATTTGATTGTTGTTTAAACTATATATTAATCACTTGATTTCCTTGCAGTATTCAGGGGATTCGTATACCGTCTGGTTACAGTGCGGACAGATGCATCCCTGCTTGTTATGGTACATCGGCATCCAGTCCGAGTCCCTGTTCTGGAAGACATGCCCGCATACCGGACACGTGACCTCCCAGTTCTTCGGGAACTCCTCGTCGGCCACCCTGTATGATTTGTCCTCAATGTCCCGGATCCTGTCATGGAGCTCCCTGATACGATTCTCCATACACTCATACCTGGTCGTGAACAGCTTAAGGGACCGGTTCTCGATATGTCCCTGTGCGTCGCGGTAGGTATAGTATACCAGGGTATTCGTTATATCCGGATTACAGGTGAACAGATCGATGTTCAGCAGCCATCCGTCACGTCTGTCGCCGCGTATGCCGCACTCATGCAGTGTCGGATACAGATGGACCCTGAGCAGATCTGATATTTTGTTTATGACCTTAGCTTCCTGAAGAGTGTCGTCGACCGACATCCACCACAGGCTGTCGCCTTCATTGACGTCAGAGAGGGACTTCAGATGCACCTTTGCGATATTCAGTCTGCCCATGTCACTTGACCTTCCAAATCTTGTATATGCAATAACCAAGGCCTGCAGCTATGATCCACCAGGGGATCAGTTTGAAAGCCAGCCAGATAAGCGCCAGTATCAGTGCGGCAATCACGGGTACCGCAAACACAACCAGATACGCACTTGCAGGAATTTTAGGTTCTTTCATTATCTTAAATCGTTTTCGTTGGTAAACTCAATTACGGTCGTGCCCTTGCCGATCTTGACACGTCTCAGCAGGCCGTTGACGCCTTTGTCTATAAAGGCCTTCAAGAGTTTCGGCTGGATCGGATATGCCGAGGATATCTTCTTCACATTTTCCACAGCATCGTCATAATTCGAATAGCCACATGCGTCACTGTCCCATCTGAACGAGTAACCGCTGCTGATAGACTTCCAGCGGCCGAGGCCGTTACGGCCCTGTATGACGAATTTGCCGCCGCTGTTCTTGATGATACGGTAACCCGTGACGGTATGGCCGTTGATGAATACCGTCATCATTATCAGCCGGCCGATTATCATCATTGAGAATACGGACATCGCTATTACCATGGAATCCTTAAATGCTGCCGAGGCTTCTCCTCCTGTGCATAATATTACAATATAAATAATCAGCATTGCAAAAGCGATTATTGCCGTCAGAACGGAGAAAATCGTATTCAATGTAACATCCATGTCATTGACCGTGTAGTCAACCGTCCGGTATTCATATCCTTTGTATTTCTTGTAGCTCATATGAATTAAACGACGGACGTGTCCGAAGGCCACATCCGTCATATTCTATGTAAACTCTATCAGCGTTTTTTCGTTTTTGCTGAACTCGTCGATACACGTCCGCCGCAGGACCGCGTCAAGTCCCTGCTTCCTGGCCTCCCAGTAGTCGATATCGACCGGATGGGTCTTCATGCGTTTCTTAAGGAATTCCTCGGCGTCCTTGTATGCCTTATACGTACTCGGATGCTTCTTGGTATCGGCATCGCTCAGCAGGTTGCCGTAGCTTGACAGATCATTCCACTCATGATAAGCGTCACGCTGCTGTACCGCATACTCGACATATCCCTCCTTCCATGTAGGCCTGCGGACCTCGATGATACGGTATCCGGTGGGCACGCGTCTCTGTATGTCACCGACCTTATACAGCTGATCCATGGCCAGCAACAGAAGACCGCCGACGCTCATGCCGGCGAGCAGCATCAATACCGAATAATGGAAGAACATGTCACCATGATGCACGGCCGATGAAATTATCACCACGACGACTAATATCAACGGGAAGAACAGCATTGTATAACCGAATGTCCCAAGGCCGGACTCGCCGGGTTTGCCGTATTTGTAATAATATGATTTCATTTATAATAATTTTAAGCAAAACACTATTCCTTGTCAAGGCATACTATACCGATTCCGGCAAGCAGCAGGTAATACTGGGTGACTGCTATCTCATTGACAGCCGGGAATTTCTTCCTGAGCCTGTCCGTCAGTTCGACAAGCCTGTTGTTCGCGTCAGGCTCCTTCTCAAGTATGCTGATAATCTCATTGATAACGGCATTGTCATCATCTGACAGGTGACTCCTGAGCTCGTCGAGCAGGGCCTCCTTCTGCTGTTCAGGAGGCAACTGCTCGACCATGGCGTACCACTCCTCGAATCCCTCACGGTCAGGACCGGTCTTCTCGGCGGCGGTCGCCCCGGATAAAAGAAGATTCCTGACGCCGTCAGGTCTCAG
>Ga0310691_10000064_pt1 | contig 200095 bp, 191 predicted proteins | sample 176DNAGHGlowgp2_FD_203887 | JGI IMG/M metagenome (GOLD analysis project Ga0310691, IMG submission 203887) | Sheep rumen microbial communities from Palmerston North, Manawatu-Wanganui, New Zealand - 1766 DNA GHGlow gp2 (v2) (version 2) | ecosystem: Host-associated > Mammals > Digestive system...
TAATCTGTTGGTTCAATTATTCCATAATCGGAATTTTGATTTTAAGGTCGCTTGTCGGATAAGTTGCGCAGGCATGGAACCAGCCGAATTCCTTATCCATCAAACGTCTTCCGTCGCCCAGAGGCGAAACGAAGATATCGCCCTCAAGAAGCTGTGTACGGCAGAATCCGCACTCACCGCAACGGCAATGCGTATCAACGGGAATTGCGGCTCTTTCAAGAGCTACCGCAACAGGCTCGTTGCCCGATGCGGGAATAACCGTTTCTTCAACGCCGCGCACAACGGTAATATTGAAGGTTTTTGTTTCGTTGCCTATCGGATAACCCGGAATCTTTGTGCTGTCAACGGGGTTATTCATAACGTCGTGACGGAAGCGCTTCTGCCTTACGCCCATATCGTTCATAATTTTAACGATAAGGTTATACATCGGAAGCGGTCCGCAGAACATATAAGTCGGGTCTTCGCCGGAATACTTTTCAATGATTTCCTTTGTAACAAAGCCCTTTTCGCCCTGCCAGTCGGGGTCGTCTGAAAGAACGTGAACAACCTTTACGTTTGCGCAGTCCTTTTCGACCTTGTCAAGCTCTTCTTTAAGAACGATATCGCTTGAATTGACCGAGCCGTAGATGATTGTGATTTTGCAGTCCTTCATCTTGCCGTAAGCAATTTCCCTTGCCATAGACAGAAATGGAGTGATTCCGCTGCCGCCTGCAAGCGCAACGATATTATTGCTGTCACGAAGAGGCTCCCAATAGAAGAATCCGAAGGGCATATTTGCTTCAAGGATGTCGCCCTCTTTAACATTGTCAAAGAAATAATCGGGAACAAGATAAGGTCTGTTGCGTCTTATAGTAACCTCAACAAAGCCGTCCTCTCCCCTTGCCTCAAACGGAGCGGAGCTTATTGTATAAGGTCTTGTAAGAAGGCTGTCGCCGATTTTAAGGCGGAAGTTAATGTACTGACCTGCCTGGAAAACCGGAATATGACCGTCTGTTGACTGAAGTCTGAACAGCTTTGAAGTAGGAGAAGTGTCTTTAATGAGAGTTACCTTGAACTCCATTTTTGCGGGATGAAGCTTGTCGGCAAGTTCTCTGACAAAGTCTTTCGGCTGAGGAACATCAGACGCATTTTCAATGCTCGCTCTTCTCATAGCGGTAACTCTTGAAGCTCCGCCGACATCTTTAAGAAAGCCTTTAACCTTAATGCTCTTACTCATTTTGCAGCCTCCTTTTTCTCCATATCTTCAAGAATAGCTTTCGCAGCTGCTCTGCCGTTTGTAACTGCGGGACCCATGCCGTTACCCGACATTCCGGGAGAACCGTTAAACTCAAGACCCTTGATAAAGTGGTCTTCTTCCTTCATGCCAAGGCGGGCGACAGCGTGGTTGTCCATGGAATGGGTGTAGCCGTAAATGCTGCCCTTCCATGCGCCTACATAGTGGGAAATGGTCATGGGGGTAGTAATTTCGATTTCGGTAATATTCGGTCTGAAATCAACACCCGAAATCTTGATATATTCTTCCATCATCTCATTACCGAGGCGACGCTTAAGGTCGAAATAATCCTCTTCCTTAACGCCCTCGAACGCAGTAACGGGAACAAGAGCCGTAATTGAAACCTGAGTGTAACCCTCCGGAACGCAATCAGGATTTGCATAGTTAAGACAAATCGTCGTAATGTAATTATAAGGCTCTGTTATGTTCTTATAATTCTCCCAGATTTCGTTTGTATCCATTGTAGTTCCCGAGAAGGTTGAGTAATTCATAAGTCCGTTTTCTTCGGGAGTGCCTTCAAGAACAGCAATAAGCGAAACCGGACAAACGGAAAGCTTCATTCCGTTTACAAACTTGATTGCGCCCTTGGGAACTTCGCTCAGAGGCTCAATCATCTGGGTATAAACCTTATTCGGATAAGGAGCCGAAACGACATAATCGCAATGGATTTCTTCGCCATTCTTTGTCCTTACGCCGTAAACCTTGCCGTCTTTAACAAGAATCTTGTCAACTTCCTGCTTGAACTCGAACTGAGCGCCGTTCTCTTCGACTTTCTTTTCGAGCTTCATGCTCATTTCGTGGGAATAGCCGCGGCAGACGTAACTTCCCGTGAAGTAGTCAGCCATAAGAAATGCGTAAATTGTGAACGGAAGGTCGTCCATACGGTTGCCTACATAAATCCAATAAGGGGTAAGCATTTCGACAGCTCTCTTCGGAAGATTGAAGGTATTGATTACCTCGGTTGCCGAATAACCTACTGTCTTGACAAAATCGGGATGTTTCAGAAGCATCTGGACCTTGCTCATGGGAGTAACGGACAGAATATTCATGCTGTCGTAAACCCTGCGGCAAAGCAAAAGAAGCTCGTGAACCTTTTCATAAGAACCCGGAACAACAGCGTCAACTTCTCTTGCCGCTGTTTCATATCCCTCATGAAGAATTGCATCAATATCGGAATTCGGCAAAGCAACCCTGTAGCACTCGGGAACCTTGAGCCAATCGATATCAACGCCCATATCGTCAAAGAACTGACCTATTTTAAGGCGGTTGCCTTTCTCGCCTATGGACATCATTTCGTGAAGCGTAGCTTCAATCTCAAAACCGTTTCTGACGAAATCGGTTGCGAGACCGCCGGGAAGATTATGCTTTTCAAGAATAAGAATATCCTTGACGCCTTTCGACTGCAGGTGAAGCGCAGTCGACATTCCCGAAAGAGCGCCGCCTATGATTATGACATCATAATGGTCTTTAAAAAAGCTCATACTTTTTTTCCTTTCGTTTAATTCAAATAATGGGGACTCGCTCATTTTATTGAGAAAGTCCCCAAAATTATTCAGAGATTAAATCGCTTTCTCTTAATCTTTCAATTAAAAGAAACGCTCAACAAGCTCTCTTGAGTATTCGGCTGTTTCATCCATGTCACCGAAGGACATAATTTCGCCTGCATAGAAAGTATCGTACTTGCCCTGCATAGCTTCAACCTTATCGTACCAGCCTGCTGCATAATCGTCGGAGAATACATGCGGGAAGTAATAAACGCTCCACTCATTAACAACGTTTGAAGCAGGGTTGTGCATTGTCTTAAGGTCGTCAAGAACCATTTCCTTGCACTTGTCGTAAGGAATTTCTTCGCTGTTCTTATGCTTACGAAGAGCATAAGTAGTGATAACCTGATCCTTGGTATCCTTCCAGCGGCGATAATAAACCATAAGGTGACCGAGAGTCTGAGGAGTCATATTCTCGAAAACATAGTAAGAAATTTCGGGATGATCCTCGGGCTTTGTTTCAACTGCGAGAACGTCATAACGCTCGTAGTCGATCTTCGAGAAGAGTTCCTTCTCGTCGTCACGGGCATCGAAGTAATCAACCATGCCGACCTGACCGTCGTCACGCTTATTGGGAATATAAAGAGGAGCGGTGACAATAATCTTGTCATACTCTTCTACTTTGCCGTTAACGGTAACGAATACTTTGCCGTCCTTACGCTCAACCTTTTCGATTGTTGAGTTAAGTCTTGCAGGATTCTTAAGGTGATCGTTAAGATGCTCCCAGATTGACTGTGTGCCGTCTTTCCATGTCCAGAGATTAACCTTTACAAAGTTCATCGTGGTCTGGAAGTCAAGATACTTAAGTACATAAGCAGCCGGAATTTCGTCAAAATAACCGTAACCGAAGGAAGTGAACGGTCCGATCCAGACGTCCTGAGTAAGCTCGACGCCGTTCATCTCGCACCAATCTTTAAAGGGCATTGCAAGATCCTTAAGGTTGGGGTTAACGCCGCTTACGGGTTCACGCTTAGCGTTCTGCTGTGAGAATCCTTCATATCTTCCCTCTGCAACGCCGCGATGACCGTTAACGTCATAGCCCTTGTACTTTGTTTCAAGAATTTCGCCGAGCTTCTTTGTCTGCTTCTTCATCTTGAGAAGACGCGGAATCTTGGTGATGTTCTTCTTGGGCTCGAAAGGCTCGATAACGTCGCCCTTGGCATTTTTGTAGTTTCTGTTAAGTTTGGGACCGTCATGAGTAATTCCGCAGAATTCCTCAACATCATGAACAGCATAATATGACGGAACGCCCATGATAGCGCCCATTTCATAACGTCTGCCGTTATAAGTCGGGCTCCAGCACTTACCGCCTACGCGGTCAAGTCTTTCGAGAATAGTATAGTTTTCATAACCCTTTTTCTCGAGATACATACCTGCGGAAAGGCCTGCCGGACCGCCGCCGATAATACAAATACGAATGTCTTTTTCCATTTCTATTTCCTCCATAAATAGATTGATAAAAATATCACGAAGTTATTATACACTATTTTCCTGCAAATTGCACTACTTTTTTTAAAATTTTTATTATTTTTTAAAAATGACTACCAATATTATTAAAAGTATGATAAAATTAAGAAAATATCTTTCGGAGAAACAAAGATGCGATTCAACTCTTTTAACGAAATAATTGAATACTATTCGGATAAATCTCCCGACAGCGTCGCACTCTATTACGGCATCGGGGACGAAAAAAAACAGCTCAGTTTTTCGCAGCTTCTCAGTTTGATTAACGGGAAATGCAAGGAATTTGAAGAAAGCCCGAAAACGAGCGTAGGTATTCTCTGTTCAAACACAAAAGACTGCGTTATCACGATTTTTGCCGCAGTAAAAGCCGGCATGCAGGTCGTAATGCTTGACGAAAGCCTTAACGATTCGGTTCTGCTTGAACAGATTAATAAAGCGGATGTTGATATTCTCTGGAGCGAGGACGCGGAAAGAATAAACGACCTTTCCCCCGCTCTTACAAACGGCGTTGAAAAAAATGCTAAAAGAATTCTCTTTTTCACTTCCGGAACGACAAGCAAGTCAAAAGCGGTTGTTCTTACCGAACAGAATCTCTGCTCAAGCGCGTACAACGGTTCTCAAAAGCTGCCGCTGACAAACGAGGATATTTTATTGAGTATTCTTCCCCTTTCACACGTTTTCGGCTTTGTCTGCGGACTTCTCTGGGGTCTTTCTTCGGGAAGCGCAATAGCTCTCAGCCGCGGTCCGAGAGCTATTACAACGGACTTTCTTTTCTTCCAGCCGACTGCCGTTTCGCTGGTTCCTTTGCTTCTGGGTTTTTTCCTTAAACATAAGCTGTTCAACAGGGATCTTGAGCTTATCTTAATCGGCGCGGGCGATTGCCCTGACAGCCTTCTTGACGCTGCGAGAATGATGGGCAAACGCGTTTGTTTCGGCTACGGACTTACGGAAACGAGTTCGGGCGTTGCAATCAGCGTTTCGGGAGATCCGCACGCGATGGAAATCTGTCCGGATGACGAAATTACAATCGCCGAGGACGGCGAAGTCCTCATCTCGGCTCCGACCTGTATTATGCAGGGCTATTATAAAGATGAAAAAAGCACGGACGAGGTATTGAAAAACGGTATTTTTTATTCAGGCGACATCGGATATCTTGACGGTGAAGGCAAACTGCATATAACCGGCAGGAAGAAGGAAATTATTATTCTTCCCAGCGGCACTAAAATCTTTTTGCCCGAATACGAGGGCGAGCTTATCAAAGAACTCGGTAATCCGGAACTTGCGGTAATAATGCTTTCAAACAGACCTGCTCTTGTTATAAAAGAGAAAGAAGAAAACCGCGAAAAGGTTCTCGCAACCGTTAACGAAGTAATGAAAAAACATCCGAGAACGCACAGAATTTCAGATGTAATTTTCACTGACAAACCGCTGCCCAGAACGGCAACGGGTAAAATAAAGCGCTGGGAAATCCGGCAAACGGAGGAAAAGAAAAATGGCTAAAATGACCAGAGAAGAATTAGTTCAGGAGATTATTCAGACTGTTTACGACTGCGCTCCCGAAATGGAAGGCGTTGAGCTCAGCGAAGAAACGGTTATTAATACCGACACCAACATCGACTCAATGGGCATGACTCTTATAATCTGCCGCCTTGAAGCTAATCTTGACATTAAAATCCCGCACAAGGAATGGGACGAACTTCTTACGCTCGGCGACGTTGTAAATGCGTTTTATTCGAGAATGTAAAATGAGCGTTTACGAAAAGGAATATAAAATTCTCAGCTGCGACGTCGATATGTTCCGCAGGCTGAGACTTTCAAGGCTGTTCACTTTCACTCAGGAAGCGGCAATCGCCCATACCGAACAGCTTGGCGCAGGCAGAGAAAAAACCCTCGACAGAGGGTTTCTTTGGGTTGTAACGATGCAGCACGCGCAGATAAAACGTCTGCCCGAATACGACGAAAAAGTCAGGCTTATTTCTTGGCCCGGAGAAACAATGCACGTTATGTTTCCGAGATATTATTCGCTGCTTGACGAAAAAGACGAGGAAATTGTGTGCGCAAGCGCCTTATGGATGCTCATGGATGTCGGGACGAGAAAAATGGTTTTTCCCGATGACGAAGGCATTGCAATCAAAGGCGACGCAACGCGAATCGGCTATCCCCTTCCCCGTCCCGTAAAGCCCGAGGAAACAGATAAAAGCTTCCTTTACAAAGTGCCTTTCGGTTCAACCGATATAAACGGGCATCTTACAAACACAAAATATTTTGAACTTGCCGAAAATCTGACCGATTTGTCGTGTTCGGGAAAAGTTCCTGTTTACGTCTGCGCAGAATATTCCGGAGAAGCCCGTTTCGGCGAGGAGCTTAACATCGGATATTCCCAGAAGGAAAACGAAGTTTATCTTTCGGGAACTAAGGAAGAGAAGAAAAAAGTTTTTAAGCTTAAAATGACTTACTGATTATTATGATAAATAACAAAAAAGTTCTTGTTTGTGTTTCGTTATTAATATGTTTATGTCTCCTGCTGCCCTGTTGCGCGTTCGACAAGGGCGAGCAGGAGCTTTCTTTTGCTTCGTCAAACGAAACGACAAAAAAGATATATGAATATCTTTGCTCAATTGAAAAAGAAAAATGTCTTTCGGCTCAGCAGGAATCAACCTGGATGGGCTCAAGCGAATACGAAATGGATTATATTTATTCCGCAAGCGGAAAATACCCTGCAATGCGCGGACTCGACTACATGAACGACGATTTTGAGGGCGTTAACGAAAGAGCCGCAGACTGGTGGGAAAAGGGCGGACTTGTTACAATCTGCTGGCACACGGGAAGTGATTTTTCCGGAGCGTGGGAAGAAGCCATGAACACCGAAATCAGTGATTGGGACAAGGCGCTTGAAGACGGCACTAAAGAGAACAAACAGCTTTTAAAAGGGATGGACAAGGCTGCAAAGGCTCTTTCGGAACTGAAAGAAAAAGGCGTAATCGTTATATGGCGACCTTTCCACGAAGCCGACGGCGGCTGGTTCTGGTGGGGCAAAGGCGGAGCCGATAATTTCGTCGCGCTCTGGCGTCTTATGTATAACAGATATACTCAATACTGGAAGCTCGATAATCTTATATGGGTTATGGGTTTTTCGCACAACGGCGAAGACCTTAAGGACTGGTATCCCGGCGACGAATACTGTGACATTATCGGCGCAGACAGTTACGACGGCGGCGCTCAGGAAGAACTTTATAAAGCCGTTGAAAAATGCAAAGCGAAAAACAAACCGATTTGCTTCCACGAATGCGGCGAAAATCCGTCGGCGCAACAATTGAAAGACGCCGGATGGCTTTGGTTTATGACGTGGCATACGGAATATCTCACCGACAACAATCCGCCGGAAAAAATCAACGAATTATATAACAGTGACTACATAATTACGCTCGACGAACTCCCGTCATTTGGCGAAAATCAGGAGGATACAACAGTGAATAACGATATAAAATATTACGAAGTCGATAATCTGCTCGATACGATGAACTGGCTGGGTAAAACCGAAGAAGAAACGGATGTTCCGGAAGAATACCTTGTTGAAAACGGAAGTTTTACGGACATCAGTTTCAAGGGTAAGCTTTTCGGCTCGGAATGTGAAGGAAAAACATATTTCACTTCCGTCGGGCAGGAAAAAGAAACAATACAAAATGTAGTTATTTATTGCAGCTCTCTGCCCTATAACAAATGCCTTGAGGAATTTGAAAAGCTTTACGGACAAAGCGTAGCCAACGGCGAACAGCCTTACGCAGAAAGCGTCGGCGGAGTTGTGGAATGGACGGAATTTGAAACGGATAATTGCTTAATCCGTGTTGAAAGCGCAAGTAATTACGACTTCTTTACGGTTGAATTCAGACTTTTAAATGGGTAGTATATTAAGAACATTAAATTTTAAAACAGCTTCCTTTGACGGAAGCTGTTTATTTATTCTTTAACCAATCTGTCAGAAAGTTTTTTCCCTTTAAGAACGGTGAAGACTATTATCCCAACCGTCAGTACCGCCCTGAGAATGTTTAAAACTTTAATTGATTTTAAGGCAAGATTCAGTATTCTTACATCCTTGAATAATTCCTTCATTGACTCTGACTCCCGTTAAGAAGAACCGCATGTGCAATCGACGGTATCGTTTCGCCCTGAAGAGTTGACGTAGGCGAAAGCAAAGCGCCGGTTGCAACAAAAAGAACCTTTTTTAATTCTCCGGCGCAAAGCCGATTCATTATATGCGTATTAAGCACGCTTGCGCTGCATCCGCAACCTGAGCCGCCTGCATGAACGTCCTGTTTTTTCATATCGTATATAAGCAGTCCGCAATCATTATGAACGGAAGAAATATCATATCCGTAATCCTTAAGAATAAGCTCTTTAAGAAGCGATGAGCCGACCACACCGAGATCTCCGGTCAGTATCATATCCAACTCGTCCGGAGAAGCGCCGGTATCGTTCAGGAAACCGGCTATCGTTCTCGCCGCTGCCGGAGCCATTGCGGCGCCCATATTGTTAGCGTCTTTTATTCCGAGATCTTCAATTGTGCCGATATGAACGGCGGAAATAAAAGGTTTATTTGTGTCGTGTTCAGAAATCACGCTTGCTCCCGCCGCCGTTGCGGTATGCTGAGCTGTGGGAGTTCTCTGACCGCCGTATTCAAGCGGAAAACGGAACTGTCTTTCGGCAGAACAGAAGTGAGACGAAGTCGAAGCAACGGCTAATGAAGCCGCGCCGCTGTCGACAAAAACCGAAGCAAGAGAAAGAGTGAGCGCCATAGTCGAACAGGCTGAATAAACTCCGACAAAGGGTACGCCCATTTCACGAAGTCCGAAAGTTGTTCCTATACATTGATTAAGAAGGTCTCCTGCAAAAATAAAATCAATGTCACTGATGCTTTTCCCTGCTTTGGACACGGCGATTTCAACTGCGTGTCTTTGAAAAACGCTTTCCGCTTTTTCAAAGCTTTCCTGACCGGCTTTGTCATCGTTATAAAGATAGTCGTATTCTTCGGCAAGAGGACCGTCGCTTTCGGTAATTCCTCCTACGCCCGCAAACCCGATAACAGACGGATTTGACGGAAGAATTATAGTATTTTTGCCAAGTTTTTCAGGCATAGTTATCCCTCAATCAGTAATAGAATACATACTTTTTTGTATGTACTTTTCCTTCGTTATGTGTTATAATGAATAAAGAAAAATAACTCTTATACGACAGCATAAGGAGAAAAAATATGGATAACAAACTTGAATTAACCCCGGAAGAAATAGAAAAAGAAATAGAAAAAGCAAAACAGAATATACAGAAAATGTTAAGTGAAATGACTCCCGAACAGCGTGAGCAGGCAGAACTCAACGCAAAAAAACTTATCGAGCAGGACAACGCCGAAATGCAGAAAATGATTGACGAAGCCGCCGCCCTGACCAAAGATGTTCCCGTTAATAAGCCGAAATTCTGTTCCAACTGCGGCGCCCCCGCCGGCGAGGGAAAATTCTGCTCATTTTGCGGCACGCCATTTCAAAACAGTTGAAAGTAATTATTTACGCAATTCAGACAGGGATTAACTATCCCTGTTTTTTTAATAAAGCCTGAATATAAAACAGATTACACCGTACACAAACGCTGACGAGCACCCGTAAGCTATAACCGGACCGGCTATTGTAAAGAGCTTGGCTCCCGTTCCGAATATTCTGCCCTCGGACTGAAACTCCATCGCGGGCGAAACCATTGCGTTTGCAAATCCCGTAATAGGCACTATTGTTCCCGCGCCGGCATGCTTTGCAATTTTAGGAAAAATTGCAAGACCCGTAAGAATTGCCGTAAGAACAATAAGAGTCATTGAAGTAAGCGTTTTTGCAGTATCGGCATCGGTTTTTATTGAATAAAGTTCGGTCAGCGCCTGACCGATACAGCAAATTGTTCCGCCGATTAAAAAAGCTTTGATACAATCCTTTACTATCGGCGAATCTTTCGACGCCTTTTTTGCCATTTTGCCGTATTGTTCACCTGTTGTTGACAAGCCAATCACCTCTCGGTTTTATGATAATCCAAAATTCACAGTTTATTCATTGACTTAACATTCAAATTGATTTAGAATTATTCCGGTGATAGAAATGGCTCTAATAGAAATCAGAGATATGTATAAAATCTATAATCCGGGTGAGAATGAAGTCAGAGCGATTGACGGCATCTCGCTTGATATTGAGCGCGGCGAATTTGTCGCTATTGTAGGGCATTCCGGAAGCGGAAAAAGCACGCTGATGAACATGCTCGGTCTTCTGGACATACCCACAAGCGGAACCTATTGTCTTGAAGGCGACGACGTTTCGGACCTTACCGACGACGAACAGTCGGAAATCCGCAATAAACAAATCGGCTTTATTTTTCAGGGCTTCAACCTAATCCCGAGTCTTACGGCGCAGGGAAACGTTGAGCTTCCGCTTATCTACAGAGGAGTCAGAAAAGAAAAGCGCGCGTCCCTTGCAGTTGAGGCTTTAAAAAGAGTCGGTCTTGAAAAACGAATGAATCACCTGCCCTCTCAGATGTCGGGCGGTCAGCAGCAGAGAGTGGCAATAGCCAGAGCCGTCGCGGCAAGACCCCCGATTATTCTTGCGGACGAGCCTACCGGAAACCTTGACAGCCGCTCGGGCGAGGAAGTCATGAGAATTCTTCACGAGCTTAACGACGAGGGCAGAACCGTTATTTTAATCACTCACGATAACGATATTGCCGACGACCCGAGAACAAAACGGATTATTAGAATCCACGACGGAAAAATCATTGAAGACATACGAAAATAAAGATTTCCCGCAATTTGATTATTGCGGGATTTTTTATATTCTCTGACCTGTCGAGCGGATTGTTACGTCAACTTTAACGTTATACTCAGCGTTTTTAAGCATTTCGGAAAAATTTTTTTCAAGAAGAGAATACTTTTCATAATCCGAATGAAGAACAATTCTGCCGATTCTCATACAGTCCGTACCGTCTGCGGACATTTTATATAAAAACGACGTTAAACCGTCTTTGATGCTTTTTTCTGCCTTGCTTTCAAGGTCTTTTATTTTTGCCTTGTCATGCGTGAAACTTAAAGGAGAGTCAATTTCAACCGTGTCGAGAACTATTTTTATTTCCGTTTTAAAACGAAGATTTTTATTCCCGTTATTAATCAATTCGGTATTACATTCTGATGAATAGAACCTGAAACCTGCATTTTCATCTTCGGTTTTAAGAATAAAGGTTCCCTGACGGATATTATTATTAAAAAGATTAAGGTAAAAAGTCTGATCGTCGGTAATGAATGACTTTAGTTTATCCCGCTCGAAAACAGCCGTTTTGCTTACCCTGATTCGTTTTGTTTTTTCGCCGGGTTCCTTAACCGTTTCAATCACGGGCAGAACGGCGCAGGTTGTTTTTTCATTGATATTTTTCACCGCTTCGTATAACTTAACGGAAACAAGATACGGCGAAAAATCAATCGAGCCTACCGCGTTTTCAATCTCTGCGGAGGGAACACTTTCTTTATCGGTAAACTCGTTGAAAATGTCTTCTGCCTTTCCCGAACAGACGCACACGAAAACACCGGCGTAACAAGACGGATCACGGACAAAATAATCAAGTATGCCGTCTATTCCTTTTTTGGCTGCTTCAAGCGAAATTACAATTATTCTCGTATGCGTATAAAGCGGGAGTTTTCCGCTGAGTAAAGGCAGATTTTTTAACGCGTCAGATACATTTTCGCCTTCGAGGACATAATTTTCGGCTAATTTTTCAGGCACTTTTGTTCCTCCGATACCGGAGTACGAATCCTTATTAAGTGTCTGAACCGTTACAAGCAGTTTTCCGTCTTCGAGAATGTCGATTCCGATGCCCTGAACGACCGTCCTTTCGTTTATATCGTATTCGTTACTGCATCCGCCTAAAAGAGTAATTATTACTAAAAGAAAAGCTATTTTTTTCAAGTTTTCTTCTCCTTGCTTTTATTGGAAATAATATGTGTAAGACCGGGGATTATAATTATCGTGCCTAAAGCGAAAACAGCCGACAGAACGGACGAAGAAACAAAGGATTGAATTACTGTATTAACCGAAAACAAAAAGCTTGTAATACTCATAACACCGGAAATACTCAAAAGTGAAACAACCTTGTTTTTAATTCCCGTCAACTTTTCAAAAATCGGTACGCAAACCATCATTATTGCCGAAGTTTTTATAAGAACCGAAAAGATGAAAACGGCTGTTATTACCGCGTCACTTCTTTCAAAAAACGGAAACCCTCCTATTACCGCAAGCGAATAAAAAGGAAACATCTGCGTAAGAGCGAAAGAGCCCGAAACCGAATACAGAAAGAAAAATAAAATGATTAAAAACAAAAAGAAAGCCGTTATGCTTATTATCGCGCCTTTTTTCAGGTTGCCTTGCGCCTTTGGGAAAAGGAAAAGAAATACGGCTGTTTCCGCCGTTCTTAATGAAGCAAAAAGCCCGTTTTTCAGCGACGCAACAGCAGGAGAAGAAAACGCGCGTTCCATATTGAGAACGTCAATTTTATCCCTTAAAGAAAAAAGAATCAGCGCAACGCCGAAAACGATAAAAATAAGAAGCACTCCCGAAGCCCTCGAAAGAGCTTCAATGCCAAGATATGCCGCATAGGCGCAAAGAAAGACCGAAAGGAAAAGCAAAACAGTCATATTCTTTTCAGGAAAAATAATATCGGTCGTAAAAATATAAAATCGCGAAAGACTCCTTGAAGCAAAGAAGATAAATGCAACAAGATAAAACACCGAAAAAATACGGGATAAATTTTTTGAGTACAGTGCAGCCTTTTCAACGGGATTAAAATCGGGATTATTTTTAACAAAAAATCCTACCGGGATAATCAGAACAAGTGTAAAAATAAAATCAAAAAGAATGTCAGGAAAAAAATCACCCGTGTTCTCACCGTCCGAAAAAGACGCAGAAAACGTCACAACAGTGAGAATACGCATTAACAAAAGTAAAGAAAAAAGCTGAAAAACACCGATATTTTTTGATTTTTCCATTTTATTTCTCCAGTCTGTCAATTTGAAGAACTCTTTTTCCGAGCTTTTTCCAGCCGAGTCTGAAAATGCTGTCGCGAAGGATATCCGTACCGGTTGAAACAAGCGAAGAAGAAAGCGGAACTTTATAGGGACTCATTGCCGAAATGTTAATCACAATCAGTCCGAAGAAGAACATCAGTCCGAAAAAACCGGCAACTCCGGCAACTAAAATCATTAAAAGCCTTAATATGCAAACGCTTTCGTAAACTTTTGAAACGACAAAAGAACCGACTGCCGTAAGAGCTACAATTATAACCATCGGCGCCGAGATTATACCCGCAGTTACCGCAGCTTCGCCGATAACCAGCGCGCCGACAATGCTAACGGCGTGACCGACGGATTTCGGCATGCGCAGTCCCGCTTCTCTGACAATTTCATATATTATATTTACCGCAAACGCCTCGCCCGTTATTGAAAACGGCGTAACGTTTTCCTGAACGGCAATTTCGATTAATAACGCCTGTGAAAGCACCTGCTGATGATAAACGCAAACGGCAACATAAACACCGGGAAGCAAAATGCTTGCAAAAAAACAAAAAAGCCTCAGAGTTCTTATAAACAGCGCGTAATACGCTCTGTGAGCATAATCGTCAAAAGCGTGAAAATTTTCGATAAAAAGGAAAGGTATATAAAGCGCAAAGGGGCTTGAATCGACAATAATTCCCACCCTTCCCTCCGAAAGCTTGGAAGAGAACACATCAGGTCTTTCGGTTGAACCGACTGCGGAAAAAAACGAAAAAAAATCCGAATCGAGCGCGCCTCTCAACTGCTCGGATGAAAGCAGAGAATCAATCTTTAAATCTTTCAGCCTCTTTTTAACTTCCTTTACATAAGAAGGTTCTGTTCTGTCCGAAAGAAAACAAATTGCAACTCTTGTGGACGAAGAAACACCCGCTTTGATGATTTCCGTTTTCAGTTTCGGATTTTTGATTCTTCGTCTTATAAGAGCAAGATTGTCCGTAAGATTTTCCGTAAAGCTCTCCCCCGAGCCTTTTTCTTCAACCTCGGTAAAAGGCTCGGATATGCTTCTTTTTTCAAAGCCCTGAACGCCGAAGGCAAGAACGGAATCATTATTTTCAATAATCAGGATGCAGAATCCCGAAAACAGGAACGGAAAAACCTCGTCAAGATTTTTAAGTTCAACAATATCTGCGCCGGAACATGTTTTTTCCTTAATAAAATCGGCAGAAGAGATTTGAGGAAATGTTTTATCCTCCAGCCTGCAAAGCGGCTTGATTATCCCGTCGTTAATAAGAGAAGTATTGCAAAGACCGTCGGTAAAAACAAGCAAAGCCCTTTTATCCGACACATTAAGTTGCCTGAAAACAACGTTATCGCATTTATCAAGCTCATTTTTTAAATATTCTTCATTTTTTTCAAACTCGTCCGAAACGGGAAAACAATTTGACGCATTATCGTCAACTTTTTTCGTTACGGATTCGGAAAACCGATTAAATATATTTCTCATTTTAAACACCCGTTTTTTCTTTTACACACGGTTATTATTCTTCAATCCGTTAATAATATTAAAAAACGGAGGCAAAAAATGATAATTATTCTTCTGAGAACCGTAATACTATATATCTGCGTCGTATTCGCCGTACGCATCATGGGAAAAAGACAGATAGGTCAGCTTCAGCCGGGCGAACTTGTAATTACAATTATGATTTCTCAGGTCGCTGTAATTCCGCTGCAGGACAGGTCAATCCCGCTTCCGAACGCATTAATTCCGATTTTTGTGCTTATAAGCACCGAAATCATTATTTCGGTTATAGAAATGAAAAGCGTTTCCTTCAGATTTCTTACGGAGGGTCATTCGGTTCTGATAATCAAAGACGGTCAAGTCGATTTAAAGCAGTTAAAACGGCTCAGGCTGACAATAGAAGACATCAATTCGGCACTGAGGAAAAAAGAAATATTCGATATTTCAAATGTCAATTACGCATTTCTTGAAACAGACGGCAGCATTACTGCTCTGCTTAAAAAGGAGTTTCAGCCTTACACTGTGGGCGACAGCGGGATGGCTTTTACACAGAACGAACTCATCTGCACCGTAGTCAGGGACGGAAAAATAATTAATGAATATTTTGACGTATGTCAGACGAACGAAAAAGAAATAACGGACAAGCTCAAAAGCAGAAGGCTTGAACTCAAAGACGTTCTGCTTATGACCTGCGACAGGCAGGGAAATATTAATATAATCGAAAGGAAATAGAATGAAACGTTTTTTCATCGCGTCGGCAATTCTTATAATCACGGTTACGCTTTCGATAACGGGCTCTTTTAAGGCAGATTCCGTTCTTTACGACGCAAAACAGAGCCTTGAAAGGATTATGTATTATCAGAAAAGCGGTCAGAAAAGCCTTGCTTTTAAAGAATCGGAAGAACTTCAAAACACAATTGAAGACAATATGTTTTTTCTGTGTCTTTCACTTGAAAAAGGAACGCTCAAAGACCTTGAAATATCAGTAAAGCAGCTTCCCGATTTAATAAAAAACGGTGAAACCAGCGAAGCAAACACGGAATGCCGCAACGCTTTAACTCAGGCGCAATACCTGCTGACGAAACAAAAAATATCTCCGGAAAATGTTTTTTAATATTTTATTTCATATTTGCACTTGAATTATTCAGTAAAATAGTATAAAATACTCCTGTTAACTATGTCGGGAAGTCCGATAATAAAGTGTAAAGGATGTTTTTTCACATGGACAAAAAGAACAGTGAAATGTCTGCCGCAGAGCTCTATCGTCAGGAGCGTAAAAAAAGGATTGAAAAAGCGGCAAAGAAAAATAAAAAGACTACTCCCGAACTTGCAAAGTTCAAAAGAACGATGTTCAGAGTAATAGCGGCTATTCTTGTTATAGCTCTTGTTCTCGGATGTACATACGGTATTCTTAATTTCTTCGGAGTACCGCATAAGGTTCTCAAGCCCATTACAATTGACGGCGCAGGTTCGGCTGATATTGACGTTTCGGTTGCGGAATTTAATTTCTATTATCTGGAAACATACAACAATCTTTTAAGCCAGATTCAGCAGTATGACCAGCAATACGGCGCAGGCACGGGTCTGAGCGTTACAGGTTTTGACACAAGCAAGGCTCCCGACAAGCAGGAGTACACAATTGAAACTCTTGAAGGCTTTGAAGAAGGTCAGAAGGCTTACTGGTCGGATTATCTTCGCATTACTGCGATTGATTCCATTCATGAAACCGACGCTACATATCTCGAAGCTATCGCAGAAGGCTATACCCTTTCCGAAGACGAAAAGGCTGAAATCGACAGCACAATCGAACAGCTTCGCGAATATGCACAGCAGCAAGACTTCTCGCTTAACCGTTATCTTGCAAACCGTTACGGCAACGGCGTCAACGAGAAGCTCGTCAGAAGCATTTTTGAAAAGCAGCAGCTTGCAAGAAAGTATCTTTCCGCCAAATATGACGAAACAGGCGAAGCAATAACAACCAAAGAAGCCGAAAAAGAATTCGAAGCCAACATCTCCGATTACGCTATTGTTTCGGTTCACATTTTTGAAATCGCTTCAAACCCCGACATCAAGGACGAAACGGACGAGACAGCAGTAGCCGAAGCTAAGGCTGCAGCTCTTGAAGAAGCGAAGGCAAAAGCAGAAGAAGCTTATTCAACAATTAAAGACGAAGAAACTTTCCTTGCCGCTGCAAAAGAGAATTCGGCAGACCCCAACGCATTCAAACCCGTCGACACGGTTAAGAGCAACACTACTTACAGCGCTCTTCAGCAGTCTTACGGCGCAAAAACGGCAGACTGGGCTTTTGAAGCAGAAAGAAAAGCCGGTGACGTCGGCATGCTTGAAGGCAACGATAAGTTTATTATTGCTTTCATGGATGAACCTGCCCACAAGGACGAAACTCTTCCCTCGGACGTCAGACATATCCTTTTCTCATTCCCGACGGACGAAGAAGGCAATTTAGTCGACACAACCGATGAAGAAAAGGCGGAGATCCGTCAGAAGGCTGAAAAAGTTCTTGAAGAATTCAAAAAGGATCCGAGCGAAGAAGCGTTCATCGACCTTGTAAAGAGCGTTCCCTCAGACGACACTGCTTCGGTTGAAACAGGCGGTCTTTACGAAAGCATTTCCGCTTCCTCAAATTATGTTGACGCGTTCAAGAACTGGGCAATCGACAGCAAGAGAAAAGCCGGCGATGTTGAAATCGTTGAAAGCGAATACGGTTATCACATTATGTACTATGTAGGCAAAGCCGAAAATGCCGTCTGGTTTGACACGGTTAAGGCTGCGCTTCAGGAAAAGAATTTTGAATCCTTCTATACCGATACGCTTGCAAAGCATCCCGTAAAGAAGCAGAACCTCAAGATTCTTGAATGGGCTCTGAGTCAGGATAATGACTTTATCAACAAGTACATGATTGCTCGCTGACGGATTAAACAAACATAATAAAAACGGGTTGGTATTTACCAACCCGTTTATTATTTAAGTATTACATCCTTTTGTCCTTGTCGTACGAAGCCTTCATAGCTTTTTCAACGACGGAAGTAAAATCGTCCTCACGAAGGGAGTTGATTCCCTCAATAGTCGTTCCGCCCGGAGAACAAACGCGTCTGATGAGGTCTTCTGCGTCCGCTCCGTCTCTCTGAAGCATTTTTGCGCTGCCCAGAACAGTCTGTGAAGCGACCTTTAACGCAAGCTCTTCGGGAAGACCGTATTTCTTCGCGCCTTCGGCGAGGGCATGTATGAAAAGAAAGCTGTACGCCGGAGCGCATCCTCCGACAACGGAAAAAATTGAAAAATACTCTTCCTTAAGGCGAATACATTTACCGAATGAATTTAAAAGCTTTTCAACGGTTTCAATCTGTGCGCGGGTGACATTCTCACTCGGACAGTATGCGCTGATTGCTTCAAAAACTTCCGCATTAAGATTCGGCATAACCCGTACTACGGGAAGCGAAAAACCGAACAAATCGGTAATAAATTCAATCGTCTTTCCTGCCGCTATTGAAACTATAAGCGGCATTTTTTCTTTAACCTGTTCTCTGATTTCGGGAATAAGGACAGGGAAAATATTAGGCTTTACCGCAAGGACTGCCATATCGCATTCGTCAATAAGAACAGAAAGGGTATCTGCCTTGCAAATACCCAAACTGTTTTTAAGTAAATCCGATTTGGACGAATCAATGTCAAAAGCGACAATATCCGTTGCAGAAAAGCTTTTGCTTTCAACTGCGCCGCGGATTATGGCAGACGCCATATTACCGCAGCCTATAAATCCGATTTTCATAATTATTCTTCTGTTTCCTCCGGCTGTTCGGAAGTACAATGCGGGCAGCGTGTTGCGTCAATAGCAATTTCGCTCTTGCAGAACGGACAGGTTTTTGTAGTCGGCTCTTCTTCTGCTTCTTCTTCCTTTTTGCGAATGTTTGAAGCCTTATTGATTGCCTTTATCATTATGAAAATAACAAGAGCAATAATAAGGAAGTTAATTATAGCGCTGATGAATGCGCCGTAATTAATAACAAGGGTCTGCATTGTTTCAGCGTCCATGTTTTCATAGTTAACCCACGGAAGCTTGATAACGCCGCCGATTTCCTTAGCGCCGATGGAATTAATCAAAGGCTGAATAATGTTGTCAACAAGCGCCGTTACGATTGCTCCGAAAGCGCCGCCGATAATAACGCCGACTGCAAGATCCATAACGTTACCGCGCATAATAAACTCTTTAAACTCTTTGATTAAGCCCTTTTTTTCCTTATCTGCCATAATAAAACCCCTTTTCTTTTTATTATTTTTTATAAGTATATCACATTATTTTTTAAAATTAAATACCAAAATCCGAAAAATCGGGAATATATTGTTTTTTTGCGGAATTAATCTGTTGTATGTAGGCGTTTTCAAGTCCCCTGTCTTTAAAATGCGAAATAACCTTTTCATATTCAAATGTTGTAAGCCGCCTGTTAAGCTCGGGCATCTTTTCGTTTTTACTCATGGGAGTATACTGACTCATAAGGCTCATACAGGTTTCCTTCGGAAGATTATCGGCGACAAAATCAATAACACGGAAACTGTCAGCGATATTTCCCGGAATAACAAGATGGCGTATAATCAAGCCTTTCCTGATTAATCCGTTTCCGTCAAATTCGGGCAAACCGACCTGGCGGTGCATTTCGAGGACAGCTTTTGAAGCGAATTCAAAATAATTATCGACTCCGGAGTATTTTTTTGAAATACCCGGGTCAACATATTTTAAATCGGGAAGATAAACGTCAATAAGTCCTTCGAGCGTTCTCAGGCTTTCGGTCCTCTCGTATCCGCCGGAATTAAAAACTACGGGAACGCTCGGTTTATATGACGAAAGAGCCTCGGCGATAAAGGGAATATAATGGGTCGGATTTACAAGATTAATATTATGAGCGCCGGAATCCTCGAGCTTTTTTATAAGTTCGATAAACCCGTTTTTATCGAACTGTTTGCCGTAGGGCTTCCGGCTTATCGTTTCGTTCTGGCAGAAAACGCAGCGAAGAGTACAGCCGGAAAAGAAAACAGTTCCCGACCCGTTTGTTCCGCTGACGCAAGGCTCCTCCCACTTATGAAGAGAGGCTCTTGCAATAAAAGGCAAGTAAGGCGAAAGGCAAAACCCTTTTAAATTTGAATAATCATCTCTTTGAGAAAAGCACATTCTCGGACACGCGCTGCAAATCATTTTTAATCTCCGTTTAATTAATACTTGATTATATTGTTATTTTATCATATAATAAGATGATTTTAAAGGGGTGAAATTATGCTTCTGGCGCTTGATATAGGAAACAGCAATATTACAATCGGCTCGTACGAAGGCGAAGAGCTTGTTTTTACGGCAAGAATGAAAACCGACCGCCTTCGCACTGAAAATCAGTATGCAATAGAATTGCTCGATATTTTGAAGCTCTACATTAAAAAATTCACTTTTTCGGGAGCAATTATCAGCTCGGTAGTTCCCGAGCTTACGGATATTATCGGAAAAGCCGTAACGGACGTTACCGCCTGCGAGCCGCTGTACGTCGGTCCCGGAATCAAAACGGGTCTTAGCGTTTCGAGTCATAATGCGGGTGAAATCGGCGCGGATCTGATTGCCGGAGCAGTCGGAACAGCCGAAAAATATCCCCTGCCCGCCTTTGTAATTGACCTGGGCACTGCTACAAAAATGTATGTTATCAGTGAAAAGAAGGAATTTGTCGGCGGAATGATTGCGCCGGGAATTCGCATTTCAATGGACGCGCTTGCAAAAGAGTGTTCGCAGCTTCCTACGGTAAGCCTTACCGCGCCGAAAAAAACCATTAGCCTTAACACGGGCGAATGCATGCGTTCGGGAATTGTTTTCGGCTTTGCTTCGCTCATTGACGGAATGCTTGAAAGATTTATAAATGAATACGGCGAAGTCAAATCGGTTATCGCAACCGGCGGACTTTCAAAGCCGATTATTAAAAACTGCAAAGCTCAGATTGAGCTTAACGAAAACTTAATACTGGATGGATTGAGGGCAATATACAATAAAAATAAATAATTGCCCGAATTCAAATATAAAGCGTTGTATCCGCATTCTGCGGAACAGCAGCAAGGAGTAAAAAATGAAAAAAGTAAACATTCAAAAGCTTGTATTGCTCGGCGTACTGACGGCAATTGTTGTCGTTCTTCAGTACCTTGGAAGCTTTATCAAGTTCGGTCCGTTCTCGATTTCTCTGGTACTCATACCTATTGTTGTCGGCGCGGCTCTTCTCGGAGTCAAGGAAGGCGCATGGTTGGGATTCATTTTCGGAGTAATCGTACTCGTTTCCGGCGACGCGGCGCCTTTCTTTACGGTAAATCCCGTCGGAACTGTTGTAACAGTGCTTTTAAAAGGCACGCTCTGCGGACTTTGCGCAGGACTTGTTTACAAGGCAATTGAGAAAAAGAACAAATACGTCGGCACTGTTTGCGCTGCAATCACCGCGCCGATTATCAACACGGGGATTTTCCTTCTCGGCTGTCTTGTATTCTTTTTACCTACAATCAGGCAGTGGGGCGCTGCAAACGGGTTTGAATCCGTCGGTAAATATATGATTATCGGCTTTGTCGGTTTCAATTTCCTGTTTGAGCTTCTTGTAAACGTTGCTCTTTCGCCCGTGATTGTAAGAATTGTTGACCTCGGAAAAAGCAGCAGACTTAATGAAAAAGCCAAAAAAGCGGCTGCCGAAACCGATGACAAACAGTAAAACCCGAAACACTCCCCTTAATCATTTATTAAGGGGATTTTTATTGGATAAAAGAAAGAGAAAAGTATGTCGATTTTCAGAAACCGTGACACTCTGCTGACAGAGGGAAACATTAAAAAGAAAATAATACTTTTTGCCATTCCCGTATTTATCGGGCAGCTTTTTCAGCAGCTTTACAATACTGTTGATTCGCTCATAGTCGGCAATTTTATCAGCAAAAGCGCGCTCGCGGCGGTAAGCTCGACGGGTACGCTCACATTTCTTGTTATCGGTTTCTTTTTCGGCTTTTCAATGGGCGCCGGAGTAATTATTGCAAGAGAAATCGGCGCAGGGAACAAGGAAAGAACTTCCGTTGCCGTTCATAATGCGGTCGGAATGGGTCTTTTCTTTTCGGTAGTTATAACCCTTCTCGGCGTTTTCGGCTCTCCCCTGCTTTTAAGGCTTATGGGCACTCCCGAAGAGGTTTATCCTCAGGCTGTTCAATATCTTCGCGTTTACTTTTTAGGCTGTACGGGTCTTATTATGTATAACACGTTTACGGGTATTCTTCAGGCTTCGGGCGATTCGGTGCATCCGCTGATTTATCTTATAATAAGCTCCGTCACAAATGTTTTTCTTGACATACTGTTCATTGCGGTATTTAAAATGGGCGTTGAGGGAGCCGCTTTGGCAACAATCATTTCGCAGTTTTTGAGCATGACGCTCGCTTTCATTAAGCTGAGAAAATCCGACGAAGCGATACATATTCATTTTTCAAAAATCAGATTTGAAAAAAGAACTCTCAAAGAAATAATTCACTTCGGATTTCCGACTGCTATTCAGGGCTCAATAATTGACCTTGCGAATATAATGATTCAGTCCTATGTTAACTCCTTCGGAGCGGACGCGGTTGCGGGAATCGGCGCATACGCAAAAATCGAGGGCTTTGCATTCCTGCCCGTTATTTCATTTTCCATGGCGATGACGACCTTTATTTCGCAGAATCTCGGAGCGAAAAAGAATGACAGAATAAAAAAGGGAATCCGTTTCGGTCTGACCTGTACTGTTATTTCAATCGAGATAATCGGAGTTCTTACCTTCGTGCTTGCCCCCTATTTAATTATGGCTTTCAACGCGGATCCCGAAGTCGTTTATTTCGGCACGTTAAGAGCGAGAATCTGTTCCCTGTTTTACTTTTTGCTCGGTTTTTCAAACGTAACAAGCGCAATCCTTCGAGGTCTCGGCAAACCGGTAGCTCCCGTTATCGTTATGCTTATTTGCTGGTGCGCGATCAGAGTAATTACATTTATGACCGTCGGTCAGGTTTATCACAATATTCTTCTTACCTGCTGGATTTACCCGATTACCTGGGGCTTAAGCTCAATTGTTTACACTGTCTTTTTGAAAACGATAGAGAAAAAATCTTTTTCCGAAATATAATAATTGCGGAGGAATCAAATGAAAAAAACTGTTTCTTTATTGCTTATTGCTGTTATTATTCTCTCACTTTGTTCTTGCAAAAATCCGTCAGATTCAATTTCAAACGGTAAATTCCCGAATCTCAATTCATTTGACGCCAAAACAATTGACGGCATGACGTTTAATGAGTATTCTTTTGCGGGTTACGACCTGACTGTTGTTAATATCTGGGGAACCTACTGTTCGCCCTGCCGTGAAGAAATGCCTCAGCTTGCCGCTTTTGCAAACTCGCTTCCGTCGAACATACAGTTTATCACAATTTGCGTTGACGCTTCGGGCAACACTCAAACGGCTAAACAAATACTTGCAAATGCCGGCTACAAGGGTGTTACGCTCGTTTCCGGCAGCGGCGACTACAAGAGGTTACTCAATAAAATACAGTACATTCCGACAACTGTTTTCATTGACTCACAGGGAAACTGCGTCGGGGAGGAAATAATCGGCGGTCAGTCAGACTTCAGCGCCGTTTACACACAAAGAATTAACGAAATCCTGTCAGAGATGAACAAACCCGCAATCTGAACAGTCATAATTAAATACTCCCCCTGATGTTTAATGTCAGGGGGACGTATTAATATAACGGACAAAAATGTCTTTTATTCCAAAACTGATACCAAATATTACAAATTGTTGTAATATTTTTATTTGGAGTGTATAATCCAAATTGTGATGTGACAGAACTATATTTCGGTTCCGGAGGTTGTAAATGAAGAAGATTATTTCTTTATTATTGATTTGCGCGTTGCTTGTACTCTCGCTTTGCTCATGCTACAGCTCAACAAAAACAAGAAGAAGCAAGAAGCGTTCCTCATTTTTCAATGACGGAATTTATGAGAGCAACAAGGAAGAAAATAACTACTACGAAAACAATTATTACGAAAACAACGAAAACAGCTACAACAACGAACACAACGAAAATTATGACAGCGACATTGATATTGACATTGACTCGGATTATGATTACAACGAAAGTCAGAGTCCGTCGCAGTCAACACAACAAATAAGCAAAGACTCTCTTATCGGGCTTATAGGCTCACCTCTCGGAGATCTGAAAAACCTGCTGAATGATGAGTATTACCTTCTTGAGTGGGATATGGATTCACCGGAAAGAAAAAATGCGCTTATGGCTTTATTTGAAAACAGCGGAGTAATGGCTTTCGTTATCTCAAAAGACGGTTCAAATACGCCCAAAGACAGTGATTTAATCTATAAAATTGAAGTTACCGTAAGAAGATCAAATTCATTAAGCATTGACGGGAAAATAAAAACAAACATAACATTCGGCGAGCTTAAAAAAAGCACGGACGGTTTTCTTTGGGACGAAGAATACAACCATGTTTATTCCTATAATTCAAACAACTGTTCCGTCAGTTTTTGTTATTATGACTCCCCCGGCAGCAACAGTAAAGCGGATTACGTGAAAATATGCGATTACACTGTTGACCCGCAGTCAGTCGGTTAAAAAGGTTTTATTATTTTATTAATATTTTTGGAGGCAAAAAAATGAAAAAGGTTATTTCTTTATTATTGATTTGTGCGTTGCTTGTACTCTCGCTTTGCTCATGCTACAGTTCGAAAAGTTCAAGAAAGAGCAAGAAGCTTTCCTCATTTTTTAATGACGGAATTTATGAGAACAACAACGAAACCAATAATTACTACGAAAACAATTATTACGAGAACAATGAAAACAACTACGACAACGAATACAATGAAAACTATGACAGTGACGTTGATGTGGACGTTGATTATGATTATGATTACGACAGCGGTTACGACTCCGGCTCAAGCGCTTCAGTAAACACAAATTTCTCTTCACTCAACAGCTTTTCGGCGCAAACTCTTTACGACGAAACATTCACTCAGGACGATTTCAGGGGCTACGACGTAACGGTTGTAAACATCTGGGCTACATTCTGCGGTCCGTGCCGTTCGGAAATGCCCGACCTTGCCAGGTTTGAAAAAAGTCTTCCCGGCAACGTTCAGCTTATTACTATTTGTACCGACGCTTCATCGGGCTACAGAAGCGACGCCATAGACATTCTTGACGACGCAGGCTATACCGGAATCACCCTTATTTCCGGAAGCGGTGACTATTCCTCGCTTCTTTACGATATCGAATACGTTCCCACAACGCTTTTCTTTGACAGTCAGGGCAACTGCGTAGGCAGCGAGCTTATCGGAACTCAGTCCAACCTTGAATCAGCTTATACAAGCCATATCAACTCGATTCTTGCCGAAATGGGTAAAAGCGGAATATGAATAAAAGGATTATTAACATATTAAGAACCGTCTTTCTTCTTGCCGGGGGATTATTCCTCGGCATAGGAATTCATAACGGCGAATTCATTGCAGTTATTGAAAAAGCGGTAAGAATCTGTCTGGAGTGTATCGGAATAGGATGAAAACAAAAAACGAAAAGAAGCAGGGTCGTATCCGTTCTTTAATTCAACTCGGGTTTACGGTACTGCTTAACGGATATGCCGCAGGCTTCTTAAAAGGCGAAATATTCAAAGGCGATTCAAAAGCTTTTTGCGTACCGGTTCTGAACTGTTATTCTTGTCCCGGCGCGCTGGGCTCGTGTCCGATAGGAGCGCTTCAGAATTCTCTTCAGGGTAAAAGGGCGCGTTTCCCCTTTTATGTTTTAGGCTCACTGTTTATTTTCGGAGTGCTTTTCGGGAGACTTTTGTGTGGATTTGTCTGCCCGTTCGGATTCATTCAGGATTTGCTTTATAAAATACCCGGCAAAAAAATTAAAGTTCCCAAAAAACCGGACAGGGTTTTAAGAAACTTAAAATATGCGGTTCTTATTGTATTTGTAATACTTCTTCCTGTCTTTTTAACGGACAGATTCGGGTTTTCGGCGCCTTATTTCTGCAAGCTTATCTGCCCGGCGGGCACTCTTGAAGCGGGGCTTCCGCTTGTAGCGAAAAATGATTTTCTTCAGGCGTTGACGGGAACGCTTTTCAACTGGAAAGTCGGTCTTCTTATTGCAATTCTTCTTCTGAGCGTTTTTATTCACAGATTCTTTTGCAGGTATCTTTGTCCGCTCGGAGCATTTTACGCTCTGTTCAACAAATTCAGTTTTTACAGACTGAATCTGAACGAGGAGAAATGCGTTGACTGTAAAAAATGCGAAAGCGTCTGTCCGATGGCTGTTGAAGTTACAAAGAATATTAATTCAACCGAATGTATCCGCTGCGGAAAATGCAAAGCGTCTTGCCCGACGAATGCAATCGCAGCACAGAAGCTGTTTGAAACAAAAAAGAATAATAAAGAATAACAATAGTTTAACAAAATAAAACCGTGAGTTATTTGCTCACGGTTTTTTATGTATTCAATTCTCTCTGAACTGCAAAGCATAAAGCTCTTTATAAACTCCGCCGTTTTTAATCAGCTCGTCGTGAGTACCGTACTCGGTAACTTTGCCGTCGGTTATTACGGCTATTTTATCGGCGTTTCGTATTGTGGAAAGCCTGTGAGCGACAACAAGAGTCGTTCTGCCTTTGCAAAGCTCGTCGAGCGATTCCTGAATAAGAACCTCGGTGCTGTTGTCAAGAGCGCTTGTAGCCTCGTCAAGAATAAGTACGGACGGATTCTTCAGAAATACTCTCGCAATTGAAATACGCTGTTTCTGTCCGCCCGAGAGCTTTATTCCCCTCTCGCCTATTTCGGTATCGTAACCGTCGGGAAGGCTCATAACGAACTCGTGCATATTAGCCTTTTTTGAAGCGGAAATAATTTCTTCGTCAGTTGCGTCGAGCTTTCCGTAGCGGATATTGTCCTTAATCGTGCCCGAGAAAAGGAAAACATCCTGCTGGACAATGCCGATATTTCTTCTTAACGAATCCATGGTAACGCTTCTTATATCCTTGCCGTCAATCAGAATCTCACCGTCGTTTTTTTCGAGCTTATAAAAATTCGGGATAAGATGACAGATTGTAGTTTTTCCGCCTCCGGAAGGTCCGACAAGAGCCATTTTTGTTCCCTTCGGAATTTTTAATGAAACGTGGTCAAGCACGCCCTTTTCATCACCCTCAGTATAGGAAAAGCAGATATTTTTAAGCTCTATGTTACCTTCAACTTCGCCGATATCAACAGCGTCAGGCGAATCCTCTTCTTCGGGAATATCCATAATCTCAATAAAGCGTCGGAATCCCGTAGCGCCGTTCTGCCACTGCTCCATAAAGCCGATAAGGGTCTGAACCGGTCCGATAAACATATTAACCGAAACGATAAATGTTGAATACTCGCCGAAATTGATTTTGCCCGCGTAAAGGAAAAGTCCGCCTGCAATAAGAATTACGACGTTAAAAACATCGGTGACAAAGGAAGTGGATGAAAAGAATTTTCCCATAGCCTTATAGCTTTTCCTGCTCGCCTCGGTGAACATCTCATTTCCTTTTTCAAACTTTTCCTGCTCCTTGTCGGCGTTTGTGTACGCTTTTGTTACACGCACTCCGGTTATTGAGCTTTCAAGAGAGGCGTTTATGACCGCGTTGGACTTTCTTCTTTCTTCAAATGCCTTACGCATTTTTTTACGGTAATGAAGAGAAACGCAAACAAGAAACGGAACGCAAAGGAAGATAATCATTGTCAGACTTACGTTTATCGTGCAAAGATAAATAAACGAAAGAATTACCATTATTGAACCCGTAAGAAGATTTTCGGGCCCGTGATGGGCAAGCTCACTGACTTCAAAAAGGTCGTTTGTCATACGGGTCATGATTGCGCCCGTTTCGTGATCGTCAAAAAATGAAAACGGAAGCTTTTCGATATGGGCAAAAAGCTCGGTTCTCATCTGCGCCTGCATGCGGGTTCCGACCATGTGACCCTGATACTGAACAAAGTAGCGAAGCATCATTCTTATAAAATAAAGGACAAGCACGCACACGCCTGCGATTACTATTAATCTGTATTTTTTATTAGGAATAAAATCATTGAGCATTTTATTGGTGACAACGGGATAAACCATGCCCAGAAGTGAAATCAGTACGGAAGAAAGCATATCCATAGAGAACAAAAACTTATGCGGTTTGTAGTAGGAAACAAAGCGTTTTAACATTTTTATCTCTCCTTTTCTTTCGTTTTATTCTACGCCTTTATATAATAATCCTCTTGTAAATTCGCCTTCGCACTTGCGTTTGTTTTTATAATCGGAAACAGTTTTCATTACTTCGTTTTTATCTTCGACAGTAAAGTATAAAAGCGCAAAATCAACGTTTTTAATATCCTGCATTTTATCAGCCATATAAAGAGGAACGCTGTTAAATATTTCGGAGCAGCCGTTAATACACCTTACGGGAAAACGCTTACCCTTTCTGTCGGTTAAAAAGCTTTTTCGTTTACATTCGTCACAGGTTTTTCCGTTTTTTATCGGGCAGGAACGGACTGTCATAAGAGCCTGTCTGCCGTAAACGACGACTCCCCTTTTAATATCGCCGCAAAGAGAAGAAATCTGTTTTAAACTAAGCTCATTCGAGACAGCGACTTCGCTTAATCCCATTTTTTCCGCTTCGTCAAGAGAAAGCGAATTGAAAATATTAAGATAAGGCGAAGCGACCGGCTTTTTTCCGGCTTTTAAAACCATTTCAACAGAGTCAAGCGTTGAACAGAAAAATTCCTTCGCCCCGGACGAAACAATTTTTTCATATATTCTGTCCGCCGAACCGAATATTCCACGCGGTATTTCGGCAATTGCGGAGTATTTTTTTAAAATTGCGTCTTCCGATTCAAGCGGTAAAATGAGCTTGTCGCATTCTATGTTTTCGTCAAGCTGATTAACATCGGCAAGGCGTACGTAAGTTTTGATACGGGAAGAAGTATGTTTCGGAAAAGAATAGTCTGTTTTATTAATTATCCTTTCGGGAACAGAGGACAGCCTGTTTTCGATTTTCTCAAACGCTTTTCTTCTTAAAGAATTAATAACAGATACGGGTACGCTTACATTTTCGCCGATATCGGTTTTGATTTCAACGACGCAAAATTGAGTGTTTCCGCTTTTTTCAAGCTGTGAAACCGCTCTTTCAGCCGAAAGAGGAACATTGAGAGCCTCCTCACATTCGTTTTCTCCCGTTACCGAAACGGAAATATTGCCGCATTTTGCCTCTAAAACGGGTTTAAACCCCGTTTTTGCTTCAAAGCGGAAAACTACGTCCATTGACTTTTGCGGCGTTGAATACAGCTTTTTATAGCTCTCAAGAACAGAAGCCGACTTTATTTTGTTTTCTTCGGTTCTCGTTCCGAACATTCCACGGTTCAGATTGTTTTCAAAATAGGCGTCGGTAAATCCCGAACGGGAAAACAGGTTTTCAAGGTCCTCTTTTCTTTTTTCGGTATAATTCCCGTCAAGAGATTCTTTGCAGGCGGTGACTGCCCCGGCAACATATTCCGCGCGTTTCATTCGTCCTTCGATTTTAAAAGAATGAACGCCGATTGACTGCAAAAACGGAAGCTTTTCGATTAACGACAAATCCTTAAGGCTTAAGTCGTAGCCTGTTCCGTTTTTAACCGAAAACGGAAGTCTGCACGGCTGGGCGCACCGTCCCCTGTTTCCGCTTCTTCCGCCTAAAAATGCGCTCAGAAGGCACTGACCCGAAACACACATACATAAAGCGCCGTGAACAAACATTTCGATTTCAAGCGGAGAATTTTTAACTATATACTCAATCTCTTTTTTATTTAACTCCCTTGGCAGAACCGTTCTGCAGAAGCCGAGCTTTTCAAGTCTCTCAATTCCGTAAAGAGTCTGGACGGACATCTGAGTCGAAGCGTGCATTTTCATTTCGGGAGAAACCTCCCTTACTATTTTTGCAACGCCGAGATCCTGCAAAATGAGCGCGTCAACCCCGGAAAGAGTAACACGCTCAATAACATTTTGTATCTGTTTAACTTCGCTGTCAAGAACCAGAGTATTAAGAGTGAGATAGACCTTTACCCCCGATTTATGGCACATTTCAACCTTGCCGGCAAGATTGTCAAGCGTAAAGTTATCGGCATACTGACGCGCATTGAAACAGTCGACGCCGAAATATACGGCGTCAGCTTTGCAGTTTATTGCAGCCAGAAGACTTTCGTCGTTGCCTGCGGGGGCTAAAATTTCACTCTTCATCAGTCAAAAAGGTCGGTCTGACCGCTTTCAAGCTTTGACTTAGCACGTTCAAGCTCACGCTTATAGTAATCCCTTTCACCTTTTGCCTTTGCAGCATCTTCAAGATACTCCTTGACCTGAACGCGAAGGTTGTCGGTAGAAGAATCGTTCTTTTTAAGCTCGTCGGCATAGCTTAACGCAACAAGAGTAGCAGCCTGAACAAGCGAAAGAGACGGATTCGCATTCCGCAGAGCGTTGATTTTTTCTTCGACTTCAAGACCGAGTGCGAGAGCGTACTCGGGAGTGTCGTTTGTAGTCAGACGGTATTCTGTACCGCAGATTGTCAGTTTAATATGATTACTCATTGTTTTATCCCCTTAATATAGTCACCGTATTTGATTTGATTTCTAAGATAGCCGATAAGGAAAATAATCGCAATTATCGGCAGGAACGGAATAAGTAAAATAAGAATAAGAACCGTAATAATTACAATCGGAAGTCCTTTTTTGCTTTTCTTAACCGTCTGCGGTTTTTCCTCTTCGACAGGCGGGTCGGGAACATGTCCCTGAGGATAAACCGGCATTATTTCAAGCGAAGCAGAATAAGAATCAATTCCGCTGTTATAAAGAAGCGGTTCAACAAGGTCGTGGGTATTGTCAACAACCTTTACGAGCTTTCTGAAATTGATATGAAGCGTTTTCATAACGCTGTCGATTATATTCAGAAGTCCTATAGTAATCTTATACTCGGGAGTTTCCGGCGGGTAAAGGCTTTCGCCTCCGTAAAGATTTACGACCAAATCGCAGATAAAGTCAACGACCTTTCTGTCCTTTATATGGGCGTAATCACTCTTTTTTAGTCCGGTTTCTTTTCTTGTCCAGTTGCCGACTCTGCCGATGGTAAGCTTATTGAGCCATCTTGCAGGATATTTTATAAGCCAACCGATTTTATAAGTGAGCTTCTTTTTGACGCTCATAGCCGTAGCCATATCCGCAAATTTATCAATATCCTCGCCCGCAGCCTTAACCACGTCGCGAACCATACCGATTAACTGCTCTTTAAGGTAATCCTGAAATGAAAGTCCGTTCGTGTCGATATTGACCTTTTCGGTTATATAATCGGTAGTAACCTCAACTTTTTTGTTCTCCTCGTCAAGAGTAATTGTACGCATTGTCGCAGGATATCCGACGGTTGCAGCCGTAGCGATATCGTAAAAATAGTTTCCCCTTTCGGAAACATATTTATCAATATCGTGAACATGGGTATGACCGGTGAGCATAAACTGAATCCCGATATCCGCAAACTGCTCACGGCGGATTTTATAATCGCCCTGCATATCGCCCGAACCGATTATTTCATAAATCGGAGAAGGCGCTATCATCGGGTGATGGGTCATTGCAATAATGAACTGATTATTCTTTCTTGCGTCCTCAGCCTGCTGCAGAATCCAGTCTACGCAGTCGTCGGGAAAGCCGCTGCCGTTTTTAAGGTTCGAGTCGTCGTTCAGAGCGAAAAGCCGGTATCCGTCCGCAAGCTGAACGACATAGGACATCGTCTGACGGTGAACGGCAATAGCTTCGTCGGGACCGAATTCACGGTACATATCGAAAAGCTCTTCCCTTTTGGCGGCGGGAACGCGGATTTTATTGTCCCCGTCATAACCCTCGGCAGTGCCGTCACCTTTATAGTCGTGGGTTGCAGTTATGACATAAACCCTTTTGCCGCTGTTTTTAAGGTCGCGAAGCATTTCTATAAATTCCTCGTGCGCGGCAATTTCGCCGTTATTTGTAGTATCGCCCGAAAGAAGTACAATATCGCTTCTGCTATCCTTTTTTATCTGAGCAAAAGCAGCCTCGAGAACCTCTCTCGAACCCTTCAGCAGCTTCTGGCTTTTGGCGTTTGCAAAATCGTACGCTTTGCCGGAAGTACCGGATTTTTCGGAGTAATAGTGCGTATCGGTTATTACAGTTAATGTCAACGGTTTTTTGCCCATATTATCACCACCGGTTTAAAAGTTTTTTTAAGAAAGTGCCTTTGAGTTTATTTCATTCTCAAGCTTTTCAACAAGAGCTTCGACGCTCATCGAACCGATATCGCCCTCGCCCCTGCGTCTTACGGAAACAGTATTCTCATCGACTTCCTTATCGCCGATTACGAGCATGTAATTAATCTTCTGAAGCTGAGCTTCGCGTATTTTATAGCCGATTTTTTCGCTTCTGTCGTCAAGCTCCGCTCTGATTCCCCTGCTTTCAAGAATTTCCATAACCTTTGAAGCGTATTCGTGATGCCTGTCGGCAATAGGAAGAAGCTTAACCTGAACGGGAGCAAGCCACAGCGGGAAGTTACCCATGGTCTCTTCGATAAGATATGCCATAAATCTGTCAAGCGAACCGAGAATAGCTCTGTGAAGAACTACGGGAGTGCGTGAAGTATTATCCTTGTCAACATAAGTCAGATTGAATTTTGCGGGAAGACAGAAGTCAAGCTGGCAGGTCGAAAGAGTGTATTCGGCGCCGACGGCGGGCTTAACGTTAACGTCAAGCTTCGGTCCGTAGAAAGCGGCTTCTCCGATTTCCTCCGTATAGTCAAGTCCGATTTCATCAAGAACTTCCCGAAGCGACTGCTCGGCAGTGTTCCACATTTCATCGTCGTCGTGGTATTTTTCTTTATCCTCGGGATCGCGAAGAGAAAGAACCATACGGTAATCGGTAATTCCGAAGTCCTTGTATGTTTCAAAAATGAGGTCGACAACCTTTTTGAATTCGTCCTTAATCTGCTCGGGAGTTACGAAAAGATGGGCGTCATTCTGGCAGAAATGCCTTCCCCTCTCAATGCCCTTTAAAGTACCCGAAGCTTCATAGCGGAAATCGTGAGCGATTTCGCCGATACGCACGGGAAGATTTCTGTAAGAATGGGAAGAATTAGCGTAAATTCTCATGTGGTGGGGGCAGTTCATCGGTCTTAAAACATAGCATTCCTCGTCAACCTCCATTGCGGGGAACATATTGTTTTTATAGTGGTCCCAATGTCCCGAGGTCTTATAGAGGTCAACCGTACCCACACAGGGAGTCAGAACATGCTGATAGCCGGATTTGATTTCCTTATCCCTGATATAGTTTTCAAGTATTCTCCAGAGCGTATAGCCCTTGGGGAGGAACATGGGCATTCCCCTTCCGACAAGCTCGTCTGTCATAAACAGCTCAAGCTCCTTGCCGAGCTTTCTGTGATCGCGTCTTTTGGCTTCTTCAAGCTTTTCGAGATACTCGTCAAGCTGATCCTTCTTCGGGAAAGCAATTCCGTAAATACGGCAAAGCATCTTATTCTTCGAGTCGCCTCTCCAATAAGCTCCGGTTGTATTTGTAAGCTTGAACGCCTTGATTCTTCCGGTATCGGGAATATGAGGGCCTGCGCAAAGCTCGGTAAATTCGCCCTGTTTATAGAAAGAAATATTCTCGCCCTTGTCAGCGTGTTCCTTAATAAGCTCAATTTTGTAGCTCTCGCCCTTTTCTTTCATGAGCGCGACAGCTTCATCGGGTGATAACTCAAAGCGCTCAAGCGCAAGATTTTCCTTAACGATTTTCTTCATCTCAGCTTCAATTTTTTCAATGTCCTCGGCTGAAAAAGGCTTGTCGCCGCAATCAAAATCGTAATAGAAACCGGAATCAATCGACGGACCAATAGTCAGCTTTGTGTCGGGATAAAGTCTTTTGACAGCCTGAGCCATAATATGCGAAGCGGTGTGCCAATACGCGCGCTTTCCGTCTTCATCGTCAAAAGTAAGGATTTCCACTGCACAGTCTTCGTTAACTTCGGTTCTAAGGTCAACTGTTTTGCCGTTGATTTTTCCGGCGCAGGCAGCCTTGTAAAGACCCATGCCGATAGATTTAGCGATTTCGGCAACGGTTACGCCGCGCTCAAACTCCATAACTGCGTCACCTTTTAAAGTTACTTTAATCATTTTAAGTTACCTCCGAAAAAATGGTATAATAAAAGCTCCATCCCAAAACGGCACGAAGCCCATGGGATGAAGCGAATGCTCCACGGTTCCACCCAAATTGCAGTAAAACTGCCGCTCATTATTCCGATAACGGCGGAAAAACCGGCGCGCCTTATTTCGGCGGCTCTCGGAAGCGGTATCGGGTAAAAATCATAGTTCCTCGCAGCAACCGGAACCTCTCTGAAATGAAAAAATTACCGTCATTCTTCGTCAACGATTTAATATGTAATTATAATACTATTCTTATCAAAACTTGTCAAGAAATTACTTGACAAAACAGAAAAAAGTCGCTATAATCATAATTGTAGTCGAACATTTGTTCGTTATATATATTACAGAACGTCCTTTTCAGGGCGTTGTTTTCATTTAAGGAGGAAAAATGATTTTTGAGAACGTTCCCTCCCCCGTTGAACTCAACGAAGAGGAATACATTTATCTTTCGGAAAATCTTGACGTTGTCGGCGCTTACGGCAAAAAGGAAATCGTTTCGTTTGTGTCCCTTTCAAGAAAACACATGCTTTGCGTTCTTTTAAAACAGGCAATTAATAACGAGCTTTCCGAAATGCAGAAGGAAATAATACGCTTGCTCTGGTATGAGAATCTGTCGGTTACGAAAGCTGCCGAAATACTCGGAGTGAACAAATCCACCGTCACAAGGCAGTCGCAAAAAGCGTATGATAAATTGAGAAATTCTCTGAAATATGTAATGCTCTACCAGTTTGAGTGTCCGGGGGAAATGATAAACTATTTTAAGGAGGCAATTAATAATGAAAAAAGGTATTGATGTTTCCGTTTTTCAGGGAAATATCAACTGGAAAAAGGTTAAAAAAAGCGGAATTGATTTCGCAATAATTCGCGGCGGATACGGACGTTACGCCGTTGATGAAAAATTCGAAAGAAATTATAAAAACGCTGTGGAAAACAACGTCCCCGTCGGCGTTTACCACTACTCTTATGCAGATACGGTAAACAAAGCGAGGCAGGAAGCAGAATTCTGCCTTTCCTATATGAAAGGAAAAAAGTTTTCCTATCCTGTTGCTTTTGACGTGGAGGACTCGGTTTTATCGGCTCTTTCAAAAAAGGAGCTGACGGACATTGTATACGCTTTTTGCAGCGAAGTCGAAAAAAACGGATATTATGTGTCGATTTATTCGTCAAAAAGCTGGCTTGTAAATAAGCTCGACATGAAAAGGCTTTCTCGCTTTGACGTATGGGTTGCCCAGTGGAACAGCGAATGTACCTACAAGGGCAGTTACGGGCTCTGGCAGTATTCCAACAGCGGCAAAATCGACGGAATAGACGCAAGGGTTGACCTTGACAACGCATATAAAGACTATCCGTCAATAATCAAAAACGCCGGTCTGAACGGATACGGAAAAGACGAAAAGCCGCACGGCGACAAGCAGGACAATAAGAAAGAATACAAAAAGGGTGATAAGATTACACTTAAAAACGCAAAAATTTATTCGACTGCTTATTCCGTCAAGGACAGCGGAAGAATAAGCGGAAACTATTATATCTACGACGGCGAAAGAATAAACGGAAGATACCGGATTACGAATTCAAAAAGAAATGTCGGAAGACTTCCCGTTTCGTCGTATGTTACGGGGTGGATAAACGAAAATGAACGAAATTGAATTATTTGAACACAGGATAAAAGAGCTTGAAAGCGACGTTAAAATTCTTTACGGCAAAGCAAACGGCTTTGCCGTAACTCAGGCTCAGACAAACATAAAGCTTGACAATTTAATCGAGGGTCTTGACGAAGTGAAGGAAAGCCTTTCATCAATTAAAAACAGACCCTCGATTTTCTGGGACAAGCTGTTCTTTGCCGTTGCGGGAGCTATAGGGACAGGCATCGGAACAGTAATTCTTACTCTTATGAAGGGAGCGTAAAAAATGACTGAATATCTTTTAAATCAATCTCTTATACTCATTCCGTTTTTAAATATCATCGGACTTATTATCAAACAGATTGAATTAATTGACGACAGATATATACCGCTGATTCTTTTATTATTCGCTTTAATCGGCTCGTTAGCTATCAACGGACTTTCCTTTCAGTCCGTTATTCAGGGTGTGCTTGTTACCGGCGCGGCGGTATACGCAAATCAGGTTGTCAAACAGCTTAAAAAATAAACTACAGATAATAACGAACCGTTTTGCGTACTATAGTTGCCGATTTGAAGTAACGTTTTACCGTCCTCTTTCTTGACAAGGGATTGTTACTTTTTTATAATATACGGGTAATTCTTATTTAAGAGGTATTTGAAAATGGTTAATCAGCAAAGACTTATTGATTTATTCAGGGAGCTTGTTTCAATTGACAGCCCCTCGCTTCACGAAAGGCAGATGTGCGACGCGATAAAAAGCAAGCTTGATTCACTCGGTATAGATTATTACGAGGACAATGCAGGCGAGCTTATCGGCGGAAATTCGGGAAACCTTTACGCCTTTATCGACGGCGGACTCAAGTGTGAACCGATTCTTTTTGCGGCTCATATGGATACGGTTATGCCCGCTCACGGGAAAAAAGCCATTGTGCATGAAAACGGATTAATCACATCCGACGGCACGACGGTTCTCGGTTCGGACGACTTATCGGGCGTCTGTTCAATAATTGAGGCGCTCAGAACGCTTAAAGAGAGAGGCGAAAAATTCCGTCCCGTTGAAATTCTTTTCACCGTTTCGGAAGAAACTCACTGCATGGGCGCTTTTCACGCTCCGTTCGACACAATCAAATCCAAGGAATGTTATGTTTTTGACCTGTCGGGCGACATCGGAGTTGCGTCAAACAAGGCTCCGACAATTATAACCTACAATGTTTCACTGCACGGGAAAGCGGCTCATGCGGCATTCAAACCCGAGGACGGAGTTCACGCGCTTAAATGCGCCGCCGAAATCATAACAAAGATCCGTTGCGGAAAATATGACGGAGTTACTGTCAACATCGGTACTCTTAACGGCGGCACTGCTACAAACGTAGTTGCCGAAAACGCCGTATTCACGGGAGAAGTAAGAAGCTTTGACGACTGCCTCGCTCAGAAAAAGCTCAGTGAAATTATTGATATAATCAATACAACCGCCGAAAGCTACGGCGCAAAGGTCGAAATTAAAACCGAGCAATGCGTTTCGGCTTACAACGTTGACGAAAATCATCCCGTCTGCGTCAGATTTAAAAACATCTGCAAAAAACAGGGACTTGAGTGTTCAATAGTCGAAACCTACGGAGGAAGCGACAACAATCAGTTTTTCCCCAAGGGAATCAACGGACTTGTCGTTTCGTGCGGAATGAACAACTGCCACTCCTGCGACGAATATACAACGGTTGACCATCTTACAAAATCGGCTGAGCTTGCGCTCGGACTTATGTGTTCAGAGGATTAAAATGGAAAATCAGTTTGAGAGAACCGAATTACTTATAGGCAAAGAGGCTGCTGAAAAATTAGCCTCCTGCCGCGTTGCTGTCTTCGGAGTCGGAGGAGTCGGAGGTCACTGCGCCGAAGCGCTTGCCCGTTCTGGCGTCGGAACGCTCGATTTAATTGACTTTGACACCGTGAGTCCGACTAATCTCAACAGGCAGATTATTGCTCTTCATTCAACTGTCGGAAAATACAAGGTTGATGTGGCAAAGGAAAGGTTTGAGGACATCAATCCCGAAATAAAAGTCAATGCGGTTAAAAAATTCTATTCTCCCGAAACGGAAAATGAGTTTGATTTTTCAAATTACGATTATATTGTTGACGCCATTGACACCGTTACGGGCAAAATCGCTCTCGCAGTCAATGCCCAAAAGTCAGGCACACCGATTATTTCTTCCATGGGGGCGGGTAATAAACTGCATCCGGAAATGTTTGAAATAAGCGATATCTACAAAACCTGCGTCTGCCCTCTTGCAAGAGTTATGCGGCGTGAATTAAAGCAACGGGGAATTAAAAAGCTGAAAGTTGTTTTCTCAAAGGAAGAACCGATTACGGTATCGGCGGACTATCCCGGAAGCACGGCTTTCACACCGTCGGCTGCGGGGCTTATAATTGCAGGCGAAGTTATAAGAGATTTAATTAAATAAAACAAAAAGGTCGGTTTTTAACAAAACCGACCTTTCTTTTTTTTGCTTACTGTTGCGGATGACACTGTCCGGACATAGGACAGTCGCAGCATTTATGACCGCAGGAACCTATGCCCTTCTTTTTATCTTTTATTATTTTCACAATAACAGCCGTAACGATTGCCGCAAGAATAACAAGCGTTATAATCGTCACAATGTTTTCTCTTAAAAAATCAAGCATAGTTTCCCCTCCTGCATTATTTTGTCAAAAGATGATTTTCGTTATACCTGTTCTTTCTGAAAAGGAAGTAACATAATCCTGCGAAGGCAAGAACTGCGGCAATAATGCCGATAATATGATTTGCAAAGTCGCCCGTGAACAGGCAGCCGAACTGGTAAACCATAAGCGAAATAAGATAAGCGAAGCCGCACTGATAACCGATGGCAAACCAGGTCCACTTTGCATTATTCATTTCCCTCTTGATTGCGCCGATAGCCGCGAAGCAGGGAGCACAGAGAAGATTAAAGATAAGATATGAATAACCTGCAAGAGCGCCGTGACCGCCGCTGAAAGCATTGAAATCCTTTGCCAGAGAAGTCCAGATTTCGTCACCGTTTTCGGCAAGTTCGCCGCCGAAGTGGTAAAGCTGACCGAAGGTGCTGACAACGTTTTCTTTTGCGACAAGACCCGTAACGGCTGCAACCGCTGTTTTCCAGTTGCCCCATCCGAGCGGAGTAAATATCCATGCAAAAGCATTACCGATTTTTGCCATAAGCGAATTTTCTACATCTTCTATCATTCCGAAGCCGTTTTCAAAGCCGAAATTAAGCAGGAACCAGATAACAATAGTTGAAAGGAGGATTATTGTTCCGGCTTTCTTGATAAACGACCATCCGCGCTCCCATGTCGAACGCAGAACAGTGCCGACTGTAGGAAGATGATACGCGGGAAGCTCCATAACAAACGGAGCAGGGTCGCCTGCAAAACGCTTTGTCTTTTTAAGCATAATGCCCGAAACAATTATTGCCGCAACACCGATGAAATAAGCAGAGGTAGCAACAAGTCCGCTTTCGCCGAACAGTGCGCCCGCAATAAGTCCGATAATCGGAAGCTTAGCCGAGCAAGGAATAAAGGTTGTAGTCATAATCGTCATACGGCGATCCCGCTCGTTTTCAATCGTTCTTGATGCCATAACACCGGGAACTCCGCAGCCGGTTCCTATAAGCATCGGGATAAACGACTTGCCCGAAAGACCGAAGTGACGGAAGATTCTGTCCATAACGAAGGCAACACGAGCCATATAGCCGCAGCCTTCAAGGAAAGCAAGCATTACAAACAGTACAAGAATCTGCGGAACAAAGCCGAGAACGGCGCCGACGCCGGCAACTATACCGTCCGCTATAAGCCCGTAGAGCCACGGGACAAGATGCGGTTCAAGGAATCTTTCAAGAAGCGAGGGAACCCACTCGCCGAAAAGAACATCGTTAACCCAGTCCGTTGCAAAGGAGCCTATCGTCTGCATTGCAATATAATAGACAAGGAACATAACGCCTGCAAAAATCGGAAGTCCGAGGAAACGGTTGGTAACGATTTTATCTATTTTATCGCTTGTCGAAAGCTTGCCCTTGTTTGCCTTTTTATAGCTGGATTTTATAATTGAGCCTATGTATACATATCTTTCATTTGTAATAATGGATTCAGCGTCATCGTCAAGCTCGTCCTCAGCCGCCTTTATATCCTCGGCTATATGGTCAAGGTCAGACTTGCTGATATTAAGCTTTTCGATAACCTTTTCATCACTTTCAAAAAGCTTGATTGCATACCATCTCTGCTGTTGACTTGGCATATCATGAAGAAGCCTCTCTTCAATATGCGCAAGAGCATGTTCAACAACGCCGCTGAAGGAATGCTGCGGCACTGTCGCCTCGCCCGAAGCCGCTTTAATAGCCGTTTCGGCTGCCTGATCGATTCCCGTGCCTTTAAGCGCAGAAATCTCAACAATCGGGCATGCAAGCTGGCGCGAAAGCTCGGCTGTGTCAATTTTATCGCCGTTCTTTCTTACAACATCCATCATATTTATTGCTACAACAACGGGAATTCCCAGTTCAACAATCTGAGTTGTAAGATAAAGGTTTCTTTCAAGATTGGTTCCGTCGATAATATTGATTATTGCGTCGGGCTTTTCATCAATAAGATAATCCCTGGCAACAATTTCTTCGATGGTGTAAGGTGAAAGAGAATAAATACCGGGAAGGTCCGTGATTGTTACATCATCGTGTTTTTTAAGTTTACCCTCTTTCTTTTCAACAGTTACGCCGGGCCAGTTGCCGACATATTGATTGGAACCCGTAAGAGCGTTAAAAAGAGTCGTTTTACCGCTGTTCGGGTTACCTGCAAGAGCAATACGAATACCCATAACTAAATCCTTTCTTCAGTTAGCGTTGACTAACTGATATGCAAAAAAATAATCAGATTTCGACTTCAATTAATTCGGCGTCGCCTTTACGCAGCGAAAGCTCGTAATCCCTGACGGTAATCTCTATCGGATCACCCAGAGGCGCTACCTTACGCACATAAATCTCAACACCCTTGGTAATACCCATATCCATAATTCTGCGTTTGAGAGCGCCTTCGCCGTGGATACGCTTTACCTTACAGGTCTGACCGATTTTAACATCCCTTAAAGTCATTTTTCTGCCCCCTTCTATATTAATGAAATATTATAAAACTACATTATCAGACATAGATTTTTGAAGCCATTTCGCGACTGATTGCGACTCTTGTTTCTTTAACCTTTACGATAATGTTGCCGTTCTGTTCGGTAATAACGGTAACGTTGTCACCGACAATAAATCCTAAATTTTCAAGGTGCTTTTTCACCTCAGGCTTACCGCCGACTCTTTTTATAATTCCGTCGTTTCCGTCGCCGATAACGCTTAAAGGAATCATTCAATCCACCGTCCTTTTTACAGTTAGTCTTTGCTAACCATATAATTTATACCACTCATTTACATAAAAGTCAATAGAAAAAAAGAAAAAAGTTAGCAAACGCTAACTTTTTTCTGATTTCTTTTCAGCGGCTATTGACAAAGGTATAAATAAGTGATATCATTTACCTACCAAATCAATAGGCAAATATATTCAGGAGGAAATTATGACTGTTTATGCAGACAATGCAGCAACAACTAAATTAAGTGAAAAAGCACTCGAAAAGATGTTGCCGTTCCTAAAAGATTATTACGGCAACCCCTCTTCATTACACACTCCGGGTCAGTTTGCAAAGGCTGAGCTTGAGAAAGCAAGGGAAGTTGTTGCAAAATCAATCAACGCATCTTTTAAGGAAATTTATTTTACGTCGGGCGGAAGTGAGGCAGACAACCAGGCAATACGTACCGCCGCCTATATCGGATTAAAAAAAGGTAAAAACCATATTATCTCATCCGCATTTGAGCATCACGCAGTTCTTCACACGCTTGACGCGCTTAAAAAAGAAGGGTTTGAAATCACGCTTGTAAAGGTAAACAAAAACGGAATAATCAATCCCGAAGACATTGAAAACGCAATCACCGACAAAACCTGTCTTGTAACAGTAATGACGGCAAACAATGAAATCGGCACAATTCAGCCGGTTGAAGAAATCGGAAAAATCTGCTCTTCTCACAAGGTTCTGTTTCACACAGACGCAGTTCAGGCGGTCGGTCACATACCAGTTGATGTTGAAAAAATCGGCTGCGATATGCTTTCGGCATCAGCGCATAAATTTCACGGTCCGAAGGGAATCGGTTTTCTTTATGTAAAAAAAGGAATCATACTGAAATCGCTTATTGAGGGCGGCGCTCAGGAGAGAGGCAAGCGCGCAGGAACTGAAAACCTGCCGGCAATAATCGGTATGGCTGCAGCGCTGAAAGAGGCAACCGACAGTCTTGACGAAAATACAATAAAAGTTACAAGGCTGCGAAATATTCTTATCAACGGACTTAAAGGCATTGAAAAAAGCAGAATAAACGGAGACTTGGAAAAGCGTCTTCCCGGCACTTTGAATATGTGCTTTGAAGGAATTGAGGGTGAAAGCCTGTTGTTGCTGCTTGACTCAAAGGGAATATGTGCTTCAAGCGGTTCGGCATGCACAAGCGGAAGTCTTGACCCGTCACACGTGCTGCTTGCGATAGGCGTTCCTGTTGAAATTGCGCACGGCTCATTAAGACTTACCGTAAACGAATACAATACGGATGAAGAAATGGAATACATTGTTAAATGCGTACCTGAGGTGGTTGAGCATTTGCGCTCATTTTCACCCGTCTGGGCAAAAATCAAAGAGGAGGAAAAAAAATAATGGCACTCTATTCAGAAAAAGTCATGGATCACTTTATGAATCCGAGAAATGTCGGACAGATTGAAAACGCCGACGGCGTCGGCGAGGTCGGCAATGCAAGATGCGGCGACATAATGAAAATCTATCTGAAAATAAACTGCGGTATAATTGAAGATGTTAAATTCAACACATTCGGGTGTGCATCCGCCATCGCATCCAGTTCAATGGCTACGGAAATGATAAAGGGACAGCCGATAGAAAAAGCTCTGGAGTTAACTAACAAAGCCGTTGTCGAGGCGCTCGACGGGCTGCCTGCAATAAAAATTCATTGTTCGGTTCTTGCTGAAGAAGCCGTCAAGGCGGCATTAAAGGATTATTATGATAAAAACGGAATTGAATATGATAAAGAAAAGTTCAAGGAAAGCAGTTGCGAACACTGTGAAGCATAAGAAAAGAACCCCGGAATTCCGGGGTTCTTTTTTGCGAATATTAATAAAACAAGTCTTCGTCCTTAAGTACCGCCTCAGCGGCGCGCATTCCGTCAACGCCTGCGGAAACAATTCCGCCTGCATAACCTGCCCCCTCGCCGCAGGGGAACAATCCTCTGATATTTGTCTGGAAGAATTCGTCACGAAGTATACGCACAGGTGATGAGCTTCTCGTTTCGGGTGCGGTCAGCACCGCGTCTTCAAGCGCAAAGCCGTGAAGCATTCCGTCCATTTTGACTATGGCAGACGCCATGGTTTCGGTCACCTTTTCGGGAAGAACCTTTCGTATATCGCCCATTACAACGCCCGTAGGAATTGTCGGTTTAACTGCGCCGAGTTTCTTTGAAGGTGTATTTTTAAGAAAATCCCCCACAAGCTGCGCGGGCGCTGAATAAGTCCTGCCGCCGAGTTCAAACGCTTTTTTCTCAATCTCACGCTGAAGATACATTCCCGAAAGAACATGTTCGGACGGGAAAGACTCGGGTTCAATGCCGACAAGAATTGCGCTGTTTGCATTTTCGCCGTCACGAAGATACTCGCTCATTCCGTTTGTGACCACGCCGCCTTCTTCACTCGAAGCGCAGACAACAGTACCGCCGGGGCACATACAGAAGGTATATGCTCCCCTGCCGTGCGCAGGATGACAGGCCATTTTATAGTCAGCCGTGGGAAGGACTGGATTTGTGTAAGCCTCGCCGTACTGAGCCTTATTAATCAACTCCTGCGGATGCTCGATTCTCGCACCTACCGAAAACGGCTTCTGAATCATTTTAACGCCTTTTTTATAAAGCATTTCAACCGTATCTCTTGCCGAATGACCGATACAAAGCAGAACTGCGTCGGTTTCAATATCGGTTGTTTCACCGTCTTTTTCATAGCTTACGCCCTGAACAAAGCCGTTTGCGACAATTATATCAGTTAGCTTAGCGTTAAAAACAACGTCCCCGCCTAATGAAATAACGGTTTTTCTGATATTCTTAACTACCGTTCCGAGCTTGTCCGTGCCGATGTGAGGTTTGGCGGAAATGAGTATTTCTTCGGGTGCGCCGTGACGGGCTAATTCGATATAAACCTGTCTGCACCTTGCGTCCTTAATACCCGTATTGAGTTTTCCGTCGGAAAAGGAGCCTGCGCCGCCTTCGCCGAACTGAACGTTTGACTCGGTGTTGAGAACCCTGTTCTGCCAAAAGCTTTCAACGCTTTTCTTCCGTGAATCAAAATCCTGACCGCGTTCGAGAACAATCGGTTTCAGCCCCGCCCTTGCCAAAAGCAAAGCCGAAAACATACCGCTCGGTCCGAAACCTACAATAACGGGTCTTAAAGAGGATTTTCTTCTGTTTTCAGGCATCTCGTAATTATAAACCGTGACCGCCGAAGCTTTGTTCGACGGGATATTCTTAAGTATTTTTTCTTCATCAAGCGAAACGGTAATATCGACGCTGTACGAAAAGAAAATATCCGGCTTTTTTCTTGAATCCACACTTTTCCTGAAAACCGACATTTCCTTTATTGCGTTTTCATTTATCTTCAGCGCTTTTGCAGCGGCTTTTTTTATTTCTTCATCTGTGTGAGAAAGAGGAAGCTTAAGGTCGTTTACTCTTATCATTCTTCTTCCTCCGATGCGCTTCTGCCGCTAAGTCTGCCCGATGACCATGCCCACTGAAGATTGAATCCGCCGCATTCCGAGAACACGTCGAAAATCTCTCCGCAGGCGTAAAGTCCGTCGCAAAGCTTTGATTCAAGTGTATCCGGATTGAATTCATCCGTCGAAACTCCGCCTGCCGTAACCTGAGAAAAATCAAAGCCCTTTGTATTTTTTATTTTAACCGTCCAGTTTTTAAGCGCAGACGAAAGAGCTTTAACCTGATTTTCCTTAATCGAACCAATAAAACCGTTCTGATTAACAGAGCAGATTTTAAGAATTGCAAGACCGAGCTGTTTATTAACAATACCGGAAAGAAGGTTTTCAATAAGTCCGTTTTCGTCTTTTGATATTCTTTCCTCAATAAAAGAATAAACCTCTTCTTCGGTTAACGACGGAACCGTGTCAAGCGAAACTGTGTATTCCTTTCCGGAATCGATGTCGGCAAAGCCCGAAAGATTCATAATCGGTATGCCGGAAAGACCGTAATCGGTAAACTGAACCTCGCCGGAGCATTTCGCCTTTTCGCTTCCGTTTTCATACAGTACGCAGTTACATACACAACGAACGCCTTTGAGATTTTTCGGAAAATCGTAACAAAGCAGAGGCACAAGAGCAGGTCTTATATTCTTAAAAGTATGACCGAATGACTTAAGAAGCTCATATCCGCTTCCGTCGCTCCCGTGGACGGGATTGCTTTTTCCCCCGCAGGCAACAATAACCTTATCAAAAAAGAAGGTTTCGTTTATAATAAAGCCTTTTCGGGTCTTTTCAATCTTTTTGACTTTGTACTCACACATGGTTTCAATTCCGAGCCTTTTACACTCAAAACGGAGCATATCAAGTACGGTGGAAGCCTGATTTGAAAGCGGATAAACCCTTCCCTCGTCATCGGCATAGGTATAAAGCCCTATGCTTTCAAAAAAGCCGAGCGTGTTTTCAACGCCGAAAGAATCAAGAGCCGCTTTTGTAATTTCACCCGACGGGAAAAAGCTTTCGCTTGTTGCGTTAAGGTTTGAGAGATTACATTTTCCGTTTCCCGTAACAAGTATTTTTTTACCCACACGCGGATTCTTTTCAATCAGCATAACGTTATTATTAATGTTTGTTCTTTTTGCCTCAATGGCGGCGCAAAGTCCGGACGCGCCTGCTCCGATTACTGCAATTTTCATCTGATAACTCTCTTTTAAAAAAATGTTCGTTTTATAATAACACATTTATCGATTCTTTGCAATAAAAGTAACAAATAGGTCGATATTTAGTATTGTAATATTACAGTTTTTAATATATAATAAAATATATTGGAAACGAGGAGGATACAGGGATGAAAAACACGTTAAAAAGAAACGTAAAGTCCAATATCCTTTTTGTCAGCGTTATTCTTCTCTGCGCCGCAATCATTGTCGCTTTTCCGTTTTTATCAAATCTTTTTGTCAACCGCGGTGTTATTCCGCAATATAAAGACGGAGTTACCAACTTCGATAACGTCGACCTTGATTCGGGCAGGGAGTTTTACTTAAACGGGAAATGGGAGTACTATCCCCGTCAGTTTATTATTTCCGACGATATTAAAAACCCCGTTCCGGGCGGTTATGTTGCCGTTCCGCACTCGCTTTACGAATCCATTACAAAGGATACGAATCTTTCAAAGGACGGCTACGCTACTTACAGGCTTGTTATCCACGGCGTCGAGGCCGCTCAGCCCGTCAGTTTTTATATACCCAATTTCTCGGGCGGATACAAAATTTTTATCGACCGGATTCTTGTCACTACTTCGGGAACCGTAAGCAGCTCCGTTTCGCAGACTAATGCGAGCATGAGAAAAATGTCGCTTCCCGTCGCAGTCGGTAACGGGTATCACGAGCTTATTATAGAAGTTTCCTCGGAAAAATCGTCCGGTCTTACAATGTCTCCGGCAATAAGGAACTACGAAAAAGCTCAGGACAATATGTATATGACAATCGGCATAAGATATGCTTTTGTCGGCGTCGTTCTGTTCTGCGGAATCTTTCTTCTGATAATGAAATTCTTCGTTAACCGCGACAGTTATTCCGTATGGGGCGTCGCGCTGTGTATTCTTCTTGCGCTGAGGATGATGATAAGTAACGAAGGATATATCGTTACGGAAAGCTTTTTGTTCAGCCTGAGCTATGAATATGTTTATCTTTTAATACTTGCGGCAACGTTTATTATAAAGCTCGTTTCGCTTATATTCATGACAAGAGTGCTTCCGATTAAGGTTTCATCATTTGCCGTTTGCTCGTTTGGAGTTCTGTTCGCGCTGTCGATTATTATCGCGCTGTTCTTTGACGACCCGATTTACGACCCGTATTACTCCTCTATTCTTCAGGTTATTACATTGACTCTTGACCTGTACCTGATTGAAAAAATCTGTATCTGCGTAATAAACAAGGTAAGAAATTCCATTCCGTTTTTACTTGCATATTCGCTTGTAACCGTTTCGCTCACGGTGGATTTTCTTTACACGAACGGGCTTATTCAGACGCCGATTTCGATGTTTATGCCGTCGATACTTCTCGGATTTACGCTGATTATAGTTTTCGTCCACGCAAGGGAAAATGCAATTCTTCAGAAGGAAGCTTTGCACGCGGCGAAGCTTGAAACGGAGCTTGCGGACGCAAATATGTCAATCATGTTAAGTCAGATTCAGCCGCATTTCCTTTACAATGCCCTTAACACGATTAAATATCTTGTAAGACGTGACAGCGAAATGGCTGAAAAGGCAATAGTCGAATTTTCGCTGTATTTAAGAGGAAATATGGATTCCCTTACCCAGAAAAAGCCAATCCCCTTCCGCACGGAATTAAGTCACATAAAGCACTATTGCGAAATTGAAAAAATGCGCTTCGGTAAAAAACTTGATGTTGAATACGATATAGAAACGGACAACTTCTTTGTTCCGACTCTCAGTATTCAGCCGCTTATTGAAAATTCAATCAAGCACGGAGTTACAAAAAAGCCGGAGGGCGGAACCGTCATACTTCACACTTTTGAGGATGAAAAGAACTACTATGTGGAAATCAGCGACGACGGAGTAGGATTTGACCCGAAAAAACCTGTTGAAGACAGTCAGTCTTCTTATAAAAGAAGCCATGTCGGTTTCAACAATATTAAAAACCGACTTGAAAATATGCTTAATGCTTCAATTTCGGTTGAAAGCAAAATTAACGAAGGAACCAAAACTCTCGTTACTTTGCCCAAAGAAACAAACTTCGGCGAGAACGACAGTGTAATAAAATATTGAGAAAGGAATTATTATTATGAGGATTATAGCAGTTGACGACGAGCCTTTTGCTCTTGACGATTTTCAATACACCTGCTCAAAAATCAGCGGAATAACAGATATCCGTACCTTTGAAAACCCTGCAGACGCTCTGCGGTACGCAAGAGTAGAAAAGATTGACGTCGCTTTTCTTGACATTGAAATGCCCGTAATGAGCGGCATTGAGCTTGCCAAAAAGCTTCATCAGATTGATTCAAACATTAAAATTGTATTCGTCACGGGATTCACGGAGTACGCTCTGGACGCTTTCGGCGTTGACGCAATCGGTTATGTGCTTAAACCCTACAGCGCAGAAATGATTGAACAGAACATCATCAAGGCGTCGCATATAATCAATATTGATTCCGATAAGAAAATCACGGTTAAAACCTTCGGACATTTTGATGTTTTTGTTAACGGTAAGATTGTTCATTTTGCCTCTGCGAAGAGCAAAGAGCTTTTAGCTCTTCTTATTGACAGAAGAGGCGGAACATTAAGCACCGAGCAGGCAATCGGTCTTCTCTGGGCGGACAGAGAATATGACGATTCCGTTCAATCGCTTTTCAGAAAGGTACTTAAAAGTCTTCGCGTCGCTTTAAACGACGCCGATATTTCGGAAATCCTTATTGACGCAAGAAATCAGCGCAGCGTCGACACCTCTCTTTTCGAGTGCGACAGCTATGCTCTTCTCGAGGGTGACAAGAAGGCTATTAAAGACTATTACGGTCAGTATATGAGCGAATACTCATGGTCTGGCGAAACAAGAAAAAGACTTAATTCAATTGTCAAGGAGGCTAACAACTAATGAAATCTGACATTCAGATTGCTCAGGAAGCAACAATGGTTCCCGTTGTTAAAATTGCGGAAAAATTAGGCATCTCCCCCGATGAACTTGAGCTTTACGGAAATTATAAAGCAAAGCTCCCGCTTTCATTAAGGAAAAAGCTTGCCGATAAAAAGGACGGCAAGTTGATTCTTGTTACAGCAGTCAGCCCCACTCCCGCCGGAGAGGGCAAAACCACAATGACTATCGGTCTCGGACAGGCTATGGAAAAAATCGGCAAGAATGCGATTATCGCGCTTCGCGAACCTTCCATGGGTCCGGTTTTCGGTATTAAAGGCGGAGCCGCAGGCGGCGGATATTCACAGGTTATTCCCATGGAGGATATTAACCTTCATTTCACGGGAGATATGCATGCAATAACCTCTGCAAACAACCTGCTTTGCGCCGTCCTTGACAATCATCTTCAGCAGGGCAACGAGCTGAGAATTGACCAGAGAAGAGTTCTTATCAAGCGTTGTCTTGACATGAATGACAGAGCTCTGAGATATATAAATGTCGGTCTCGGCGGCAAAATGAACGGCGTTCCCAGAGAAGACGGATTCATGATTACGGTTGCCAGCGAGATTATGGCTATCCTCTGCCTTGCAACAGATATTGACGATCTTAAAAAGAGACTCGGAAGCATTCTTGTAGCCTATAATCTTGACGGTGAACCTGTTTATGCAAATGAGCTTCAGTGCGTCGGCGCAATGGCGGCTATACTCAAGGACGCAATCAAGCCCAATCTTGTCCAGACTCTTGAAAACACTCCCGCGCTTGTTCACGGCGGACCTTTTGCAAACATTGCTCACGGCTGCAACTCCGTAACGGCGACAAAGCTTGCATTAAAGCTTGCCGATTACTGCATTACGGAAGCCGGATTCGGCGCAGATCTCGGCGCGGAAAAATTTCTTGACATAAAGTGCCGTATGGCAGGTCTTAAACCCGATTGCATTGTTCTTGTTGTTACTGCAAGGGCACTTAAATATAACGGCGGAGTAAATGTCAAAGAAGTTTCAAATGAAAACGTAGAAGCTCTCAGAAAGGGCGCTGAAAACCTTAAAGCGCATATTTCAAATCTTCAGAAATATGATGTTCCGGTTGTCGTTTGCATCAATCATTTCTATCTTGATACTGACGCGGAAATCGAAGCAATTAAAGAAATCTGCGAAAGCGTCGGCGCTAAGGCAGTTCTCAGCGACGCTTTCTTAAAAGGCGGCGAAGGCGCGAAAGAGCTTGCTCAGACGGTTTGTGAAGTAATCGACACGGTTCCTTCAAACTTCCATCCGCTTTATGACACCGATAAAACAATCAAAGAGAAGATTGAAACGCTTGCGCGCGAAATTTACCACGCTGACGGAGTTGTTTATGCGGCTCAGGCTGAAAAGTCAATTGCCGAAATCGAAAAAATCGGCAAGGACAGAATCCCCGTTTGCGTTGCAAAAACTCAGTACTCCCTTTCGGACGACCCGAAAAAGCTCGGCGCTCCCACGGGATACAAGCTTACGGTTCGTGACGTAAGGCTTTCATCGGGCGCAGGATTCGTCGTTGTTTACACGGGAGATATTATGACAATGCCCGGTCTTCCGAAGGTTCCTGCCGCATACAAAATTGATATTGATTCCGACGGAAATATCAGCGGACTTTTCTAAACAATATAAAAATAACACCGCAGCGCATTAACGCTCTGCGGTGTTTTTGTTTTTAAAATATTATTTAATCAACTTATAAAGCTCGTCAACAAGCTCGGGAATTGTCGCCTCAAAATCAACGCCGTACCAGGGTTTGTCGGGATTATTCCTTGTTATGTCAATTGTCTTTGCGGTATAATCGGCGGCAAGTTTAATAGCGTCATAACGCGAAAGCCCGCGCACAAGAGCGCCGACGCATACTGACGAGAAGATGTCGCCCGTTCCGTGATAAGCGGCAGGAATTCTATCGTTCTGATAGACAAAATACTCGCCCGTGCTGCCGTCAAAGCCCATAGCTCCCGTTTTACCGTCTGAAAGCGAAACGCCGGTAAGAACCGCCGTCTTTGTTCCGAGCTTAAGAAGTTCTGCGAGAAGCTCTTTTACATAAGCTTCGTCATAAGCTTCTTTATAGTCTTTGCCGGTCATAAAAGCCGCTTCGGTGATATTCGGAACAATTACGTCCGCAATACCGCACAGCGTTGCATTCTTTTTGGCATAAGCCATATCAAATGCGGGATAAAGCTTTCCGTTGTCGCCCATGGCAGGGTCAATGAAAACAAGGGTGCTTTCATCGGCAAAATCCCTGATAATGCCTTTAACCGTTTCAATTTCTTCTTCGGTACCGAGATAACCCGTATAAATAGCGTCAAATTTGAATCCCTGCTGTTTCCAATGGGCTGTAATCGGTTCAAGCTGATCGGATAAATCCTTAACGGTAAAGCCCTCAAACATGGTGTGCGTACTTAAGACAGCCGTCGGAAGAATAACTGTTTCGACTCCCATAGCCGAAAGAATCGGTAAAGCGACTGTTAAAGAACATTTGCCAAGGCAGGAAATATCCTGAATTGTAAGAATTCTTTTCATAACTGTACCCTCCTGTTATTCCAAAAGATTTCCGCAGCGAAAATCACTGCGGAGTCTTTTTTTATTTTACGCTTTCAATATTAATTATAAACCTGAAGGAAACTCTTCTTGAAGCGCTCATATCAACGTTACCGTCTGCGTCAAGAACAGGAACGCTGTTGGATTTTCCGACAGCTTCCATTGAAGACGAAAGCGTGTCTATCTTGTCTTTTGCGATTCCGCTTTCTTCGGAAATGCAGAAATCCCTTACAGCCTTAGCTCTTGCTTCGGACAGCGGAAGATCGTCCTCATAAGTCTTATCCTTTGTCGGGGCGGTATAGCCTTCGACCATTGTCTTGGAAATAAATCCGCTGTATTCGTCGCTGTAAACGATTGAAGAATAAGCTGCTATGAACTTTTTAAGGAAATCCTTGCCTTCTGCGGTAAGTTCAGCCGAATCTCCGCCGAAGAGAATTGAGGAATCCATCGCGAGTTCGCCGGTTTCGTTATTGACGGAAACCGTAATTCCCTGTTTTGCGAACGCATCGACAAGGTCGCCCAGAAGGTTATCCTTCTTTTCGATAATCTGGTTTATCTGCGATTCGGAAAGCTCGGAGAAGTCAACCTCTTCGCCGGTATACTTTTTAAGGTCCCTTCCGTAATACTCGCTGTTGGAATCACAGTAATAGTAGACGTTTTGCTCATCGGCAAGAATCAGTCCCTCGTTATCGCAGTAGAAATAAACGTACTGATGTGTGATGGGCTTACCGCCGGGAAGCGTATAAGTGAAGGTAAACAAACCGTCATCGGTCATCTTTCCGATAGGATATTTATTCTCGCCGTCATAAGTTTTGTCAAATGAAAGATAGAATGAGATATCCTTTTCGCCTGTGGCTTCGCTGTATGAAAAGCTGAACTGAACTATATTATCTATTGCAGGCGAACCCTTTGACAGGTAATGAGCGACGCTAACATGAATATCGTCACTCGAAGCCATTAAGCCGGATTTCATAGTAACGCTTTTTCCGTTTGAAGAAAGAGTAAGCTCCCTTCCCTTAAACGAGAAGTCGTAGACAAGCTTCATATCGGAGAACTGGAATGAGACCTTATTTGTATCCTTGTCAACCTCAGACGCTTTTACCGGAGTAAAAATAACCTGTTTGCCTTTAACTTCGTAGGCGCACATGAAACAATCCAAGGTTTCGGCGTCGGTATTGTAAAAATAAGTTCTCGCCCAATTGTATCCGTCAACCTTTGAAATAGCGGTAGTAATATTATCGCGTCCGAATTCAACCTTGTAAGGAATTGCGGTAATGTTTGTTGCGTAGCCGGCGTCGCTTGGAATGGAATCCATTTCCTTGCAGTATTTCTTCTCGGCTTCTTCGCCGCCGGGGAGCTTGTAACTTCCCTGAAACATTTTTTCGTTATATTCAATGCTTGCATAGATTTTTTCGGGATCAAGCTCTTTATCGGGCTCGCCTAATTCATTGTGGTCATATTTTTCGTTAAAAAATACTAAAGCGCCGTCCGAAGAAGCGTCCTTGCCGTTTTTTCCGCCCTTGCCCTCATCATCGCCGCTTCCGGCGCAGGCTGCAAAGGATAAAACCAAAGCAAGAATAAAAATAACAGTCAGCAATTTTTTGTTTTTCATTTTCCGTACCCCCATGTATCAAAAACCGTACAAATATGAAATAACTGCATTAAAGTACAATCAGTCAAGGCTCTTCATAGTCGGGAAAAGCAATACGTCGCGGATTGAATAGGAATCCGTAAGAAGCATAACAAGTCTGTCTATTCCGTAGCCGATTCCTCCGGTCGGAGGCATGCCAAGCTCCATAGCGTGAAGGAAATCTTCATCCGTATGGTTTGCTTCTTCGTCGCCCGCGTCGGCAAGAGCGTCCTGCGCTTTGAAGCGTTCACGCTGGTCAATCGGGTCGTTAAGCTCGGAATAAGCGTTGCACATCTCTCTTCCGTAAATATAAAGTTCAAAACGCTCAACAAGGTCGGGATGTCCCGGCTTTTTCTTCGTAAGCGGAGAAATCTCAATCGGATGGTCCATAACAAAGGTGGGCTGAATCATTTTTTCTTCGCAGAATTCCTCGAAGAAGAGGTTGATTATGTCGCCTCTCTTATGATGCTTTTCATATTCAATATGCTTTTCATCCGCAATTTTCTTTGCATCTTCATCCGTTACGATATCCGAAAAATCGATTCCCGTTTCTTCTTTTATAGCGTCAATCATTGTAATGCGCCTGAACGGCTTTGAAAGGTCGATAACTGTACCGTTGTAGCTGATTACGGCGCTGCCGCATACTTTTTCGGCAAGGTGGCGGAACATAGTTTCGGTCAGTTCCATCATACCGTTATAGTCGGTATATGCCTGATATAACTCCATAAGCGTAAACTCGGGGTTATGCCTTGTATCAACGCCCTCGTTACGGAATACCCGTCCGATTTCATAAACCTTTTCAAGTCCGCCGATAATAAGGCGTTTAAGATAAAGCTCAAGCGAAATTCTGAGCTTTACGTCCTCATCAAGAGCGTTATAATGTGTATTGAAAGGTCTTGCCGCAGCTCCGCCGGCATTGTCGACAAGCATCGGCGTTTCGACTTCCATAAATCCGCGCTCGTCAAGGAATTTACGGATTTCGCTTAAAATCATGGAACGCTTGATAAAAGTATCCTTTACCTCGGGATTAACTATTAAATCAAGGTATCTCTGGCGGTAACGGACGTCCGTATCGCGAAGACCGTGGAACTTTTCGGGAAGCGGAATAAGGGATTTGGAAAGAAGGCGTATGCTTTGAGCATGAACGGAGATTTCCTCGGTTCTTGTTTTAAACACAAAGCCTTTGATTTCAACAATATCGCCTATATCCCAGCTCTTTTTAAACTCTTTATAAGTCTCTTCTCCGACGTCGTTGATGCTTACATAAGACTGAATTCTGCCCAGCTTATCCTGAATAGTGACAAAGCTCGCCTTGCCCATAATTCTGCGGGCGATAATTCTTCCGCAGACAGAGACATTCTGATTCTCATATTTTTCAAAATTCTCTTTTATATCAACGCTTTCATCTGTCTGCTCGGCAACGGTGATTTCAAACGGGTCTTTCCCCTCTTGCTGTAAAGCGCGAAGCTTTTCAAGACGAATCTGACGTTGCTCGTTAACATCAACCTCTTCTTCGGCGGGGTTGTTCTTAATGATTTCGTCTGCCATTTTTTAGTTTCCTCTCTGAATAAAATCAGCTGATATCAACAATCTTGAACGAAAGCTCGCCAACGGGAGCTTCAACAACAACCTTATCGTTTACCTTATGACCGATTAAAGCCTTGCCTACGGGAGACTCGTCGGAAATAAGTCCCTCAGCGGGATTTGCCTGAGCATAGCCGACTATCTGATATTCAAAAACCTTTCTCTTGCTGTCCTTGATTTTAACTTTCGAGCCAAGATGAACAACCTCGTTGCTCAGTTCGCTTTCGTCAAGAACCTTTGCGTGAGAAATCATATGTTCAAGCTCGCTGATTCTTGCTTCGAGCTTGCCCTGATCGCTCATAGCCTCGTCATACTCTGCGTTCTCGGAAAGGTCGCCGTAGCCTCTTGCGGTTTTAATTTTTTCAGCCGCTTCCTTTCTTCCGACAGTCTTTAACTGGTCAAGTTCTGCCTGAAGTTCCTGAAGACCTTCGGCGGTCATAATTATTTCCTGTTTAGCCATTTTTATCGTCCTTTCAATAATGTCATACATAACCTTTATTATATTAAAAATCGGGAAAAGTGTCAAGCATTTTAACAGCCGATTGAGCTGATATTACGCGATTATTTACAATAAACGAATTAAACTCCCCTTCGCCGAGAGTTTTTACGGAACTCAGCGAGTAAAGAGCGCCGGCAAAGGGGTAAAAAGATATGTTTTCGGGCTTGTATTTTAATATTTCATCGCTTATATAAAAACCTTCGCCCCGAAGAACTATGTTCTTATTTCCGTTGGTTTTTAAAAAAGAAATACTCAGCGGATTTACGCCGCTTTCCGAAACGGATATGACGACATTGCTGAAAGGCGCGTTTTCATTCCATTTAATAATTTTTACAACGGCGCCGCTGTCCTCAAAAATCTCCTGAACCGAATAATCATACCGAAGAGAGCTTTCGGTCATTACCGTAAGATTTCTCACATGCGGAACAATTTTTTCAATTTCACCCGAGAAATCGCCCTTTTTGTCAACAAGCAAAACGTTCGGATATTCTCTGCCTACCTGTTTTAAAAGAGATACGGCGGAATTGAAAACAAGTCTTTTTTTCAGTTCGTTAGACGAAAAAGAAAAAAGCCCTGAATCAGGCGGTAAAACGCAGCCGTCGGAGAGCACAATCCATCTCGAAAAGCCTCTGAGATGCTCTCTTAATCTGGGAAAATCGACTTTTCCGTTATATGAATAAGCCGTAAGCTTTTCAAACACCGCAAGACCAGGAATCACCCTTTTTTCTGCATAAAAAGCATAGTTCTTTTTAAAAAGTCTTTTCTTTTTTTCTTTGATTTCCAGAATACAAAACAAAATAATCCCTCCGCTTAAAAATATGCGAAGGGATTATAGTTTATTATTTTATTCACTCAGAAGCGAATAAGCCTTCTGGAATTGAGCGTCATCCTCGGTTGAAAGCATATAAAGATGTTTCAGCTCGTCGGCGGTCATATCGACCTCATAGGTCGGTTTAATTCCGACGTCGTTATAACTTTCGCTCTTATACGGCAAAACCGTAGCTACGGTAATCATCAGCGCTCCGCCGTCGGAAAGCCTGTAAACAGACTGAAGAGTAGCGTTTCCGGCGGTTGCGGAGCCGACAATTTCAGCCCTGCCGTAATCAAGAAGCGTACAGGCGAAAAGCTCTGCGGGACCGTTAGTGGAATTATTTACAATTACGCACAGTGGAAGAGTTATGCTTTTCGAATCCGCAGTATAAGTATCAATCGTTTCGCCTTTTGCATTCTGGACAAGAGCTATGGCTCCCCTGCCTTCGCTCGCAACCGGAACAATAACGTCAACTGCTTCGGCTGCATACTTGACAGTTCCTTCCGAACAGTTCCTCAGGTCTATAATCAGACCTTTTACGTTTTCTTTCTGAAGCTCTTTAATCGCGTCCGAAAGCTGAGTTGCCGTAGTCTGATAGAAGGAAAGAATGCGTATAACGCCTATATCGCCGATTTTATCGGTTGAAACGGACTGAGTATTGAAACCGAGAACAACCTTGGCTTCAAAGCTTTTTTCACCGCGCTGAACCGTAAGGACAAGGTTTGTGTATTTTTCGCCGTAAAGACGTTTTACCATCTCGTCATAATTGGAAGCGGTTACGCTTTCGCCGTCGATTGCCGTTATTTCGTCGCCTTTTTCAATTTTAGCCGTCTGCGCAGCCGAGTTTTCATAGACCTTGGAAACATAAATGCAGCCCGTGTCGGGGTCAGGGAAAGGAACAATGCCTATTGTGGAATTTCTTCCCTCAATACGGCTGATATAATCGTTATATTCCGACGCGTTCATATAATAGCTGTACTTGTCACCGAGTCCGTCGGCATAGCCCTTTGAAAGGCTTGCAGACAAAAGCTGCTCGTTAACGTCGCCGTAATACTCAGCTCTGACAATCTCGTCGATTTCTTCAATTCCCGAATACATCTGAGCCCGCTTGGGAAGGTCTTTTATAAGGGAATTATAGGTTTTCATGGCAACGGACATGGTTATGGCAACCGCTGTAGCCACGGAAAGAAACACGATTGTCAGCATAAGTCCGACTGAAATCTTTTTATTCATATAAAACTCCTATAGGGTAACGGATTAAGAATCCGTTACCCTAATCAAATTGATTTATGAAAGAGGAATATAATTCTCGGGATTTACTCTGTTTCCGTTAATACGGATTTCAAGGTGAAGGTGAGCGCCCGAAGCGTTACCCGTCTCACCCGCAAGCGTTATAACGTCGCCCTGGTTAACGGTCTGACCCTCGGAAACGAGAATCTGGCTTGCATGCGCATAAAGGCTTGTAACGCCGTTGCCGTGGTCAATCATAACGTGATAGCCGTAAGAAGTTGTAAGATATCTTACAAGAATAACTGTTCCGCCGGCAATCGCGCGTACACTCTTTCCGTATGTTCCGCTGCGGCAGCAGTAGTCCGTACCGGTGTGACCTGTTCTTCCCGAAGGATAGGTGCCGTAATGCGCGGAAACATAGACATCCGAATACTGAAGAGGACAGATAAATCCGCTTCCCGAAACGTCGTAACCGCCATCATTTGTATAGTTGTCGCCGCTGCCCGTTTCGCCTGAACCCTGTGAGCCCTGCTGCCTTGAGAGAGCGTCGATAGTGTTAGCATATTTTTCGTTCTGTTCGGCGTAATACTCTTCCATATCGACAAGATCATTGAGTTTCTTGGCGTTTTCTTTACGCTGTCTTTCGATTTCGTCGGCAGTCTTCTGAACCTCATCCTTCTTTTCCTGAAGGTCGGCTCTCGCCATAACAAGCTCGTACTTTTCGTCGTCGAGTTTCTTTTTCTCTTCGGAGATTTCGCTCTTCTTGAGTTCAAGCTCCTCGGCAAGAGTATTGAGCTCCTCGATTTTTTCTTTAAGGCTTGTAACAAGGTCCGTATCGTGCTTGGAAACACGCCTTAAAAGCTCCGTCCTGTTAAGGAAGTCGGAAAAATCCTTCGCGGTAAGAAGAACTTCAATTTCGGTCGTCTCGCCCGCCATATACATCGCCCTTAAGCGTTCGCCGAGCAAAGCGTAGGTTTCTTCGATAAGTTCATTCTGCTTATCAATATCTTTATTGATTGTTTCAATTTCATCTTCGAGATCTTTGATTTTCTTTTCTTTTTCTTCAATCTCGGCTGTTTTTGAATTAATCTTTTCGGTAAAGCCGTCAACCTGAGCATTAAGCTCGTCAAGCTGAGCCTGATAGGTTTCGTCCTGTTCTTTAAGGGCGTCAACTATTTCGGACTGAGCAGCCTGCTGCTTTCTGAGTTCCTCAATCTTTTTCTGATTTTGGGCAATCTTGTCACGAAGACTCTGCTCGGTTTCCTGAGCCGTTGCGCCCTGCGAAGAGAGAAGGAAGAGCAACGAAAAAACAAGAACCAATGACAGGATTTTTCTGATTTTATTCTTAGTTTTCACTTACAACACTCCCCTGTTCCTTTAAGTATTTGCCCATCGAAACAGCGCTTCCGAAGCCGCCTGTGAACACGCCTATGCAGATAAACAAAGCGAGTATCGTCCAGCCGAACGGGAAGAAATCAACGGGTTTTGTGCCAAGAAGCGATATAACGTCATTGAAGAAGTATACGATAGCCTGATAAATCGCAAACACAAGGCCGAAGGAAAGGATTCCGGCAATAATGCCCAGCGTGATTCCTTCAACTACGAACGGCCAGCGAATAAAGCCGTTTGTTGCGCCGACAGCCTTCATGATGCTGATTTCAAGGCGTCTGTTATACATTGTAATTCTGACGGTATTCGCAATAATGAATACTGAAACTATAAACAGAAGAATAACAAGCGCGCTTCCGATATAAGTGACTGCTCTTTCAATTTTAACGAGCTTTTCGGAAAGGTCGCTGTTTTCTCTTACTGATTCAACAAATTCGATTTCTTTGATTTCGCTGACGGTCTCATTGAATTTTTCAAGGTCGTCAACCGTTACTTTATAGGCATCCGGGAACGGATTGTCAAGTCCTTCAAGCAAAACGGCGTCTTCGCCGAGATTTTCAAGCTGAGCGTTAAAAGCGTCCTCTTTTGAAACGAATTCGCAATCCTTGACATTTTTGATTGTTTTGATTTTAAGTCCGACCGAGGATGTTTCAAGCTCGGGAGTCTGGTCCTTGATGTAAACCATAACAACGTTCTGACTTTCAACGTTTTCAAGAAGAGCGTTGATATTTACGAAAAGCATTGTACCCGTTCCGATAATAACAAGACATGCAAGAAGAACCGTAATGGACGCAAGCGACATAAGGCGGTTAACCCATACGCTTCTGAAACCCTCGCGGGTAAGATAACCTATACTGCTGCCCTTCACTGCGCCTCACCCCCGTTCTCGGTTTCTTTAACCGGCTCGGTTTCCGGTTTGCCGTAATCTTCAAGATAAATTGAATAATCGGCCCCCGTATCGGACGAAGCCGACAAATCGTCAACACCGACGGAAGAAGAATTAATCTCTTTATCAAGGCCGTATGATGCGAAGAAATCTTCGCTTTCTTTATTAGTTCCGGGTTCGTAGAAGAACATGCTCGGCTTCTCGCTTTCGAGCACATCGCTCGTAACAAGCTCATTATTTTCGGGATTGACGTCAATCTGCGTTGCGTCTTCCATATCGGCAACTACTGCGCCGTCCTCGATTTTAATAACCCTGTGTTTAAACTGTTTAACGAGATTATGTTCGTGCGTAACCATTACGACGGTTGTTCCCGTTGCGTTGATATGGTCAAGCAAATCGACTATTTCGTAACTCATTTCCGGGTCGATATTACCCGTAGGCTCGTCGGCAATAATGATTTTTGCATTGTTGACAAGAGCTCTTGCAAGCGCAACTCTCTGCTGCTCGCCGCCCGAAAGCTCATTGGGTAAATTCCTTGCTTTTGAAGCAAGGCCGACAAGACTGAGAAGATAAGGAACTCTTTTACGGATTTCTTTTTCTTTTGAGCCGATAACACGCATTGCGAAAGCGACATTATCGAACACGCTCATATTGGGAATAAGTCTGAAATCCTGGAAAACTATTCCGAGAGTACGGCGGAAGTAAGGAATAGCGCGCTTTTTAAGAGCATTGAGGTTATAGTCATTGATAACCACGGTACCCGAAGAAGGCACTTCCTCCCTCATAAGAATTTTAAGTAATGTACTTTTGCCTGCGCCGGAAGCGCCGACAATAAAAACAAATTCACCGTCTTCAATTTTAAGACTGACGTCCTTCAAAGCCTTTGTGCCGTTGTCATAGGTCTTTGAAACATTATTAAATTCAATCACTTTTACACAACCTTTTTTGAATTATAATCGTACGTCTTTAATATTTAATCGGATTGGCGTCAAGATATTTCTTGACCATGAGGGCAACTTTGAAAACAATTGCATCGTCAAATTCACGAAGGTCAAGCCCCGTGAGCTTTTTAATCTTTTCAAGACGGTAAACGAGAGTATTTCTGTGAACAAAAAGTTTTCTTGAAGTCTCGCTTACGTTAAGATTGTTTTCAAAGAATTTCTGAATGGTAAAGAGTGTTTCACTGTCAAGGCTGTCAATTGAGCTGCGCTTGAAAATCTCGTGAAGGAACATCTCGCAGAGGGTTGTCGGAAGCTGATAGATAAGCCTTGCAACGCCGAGATTATCGTACCTTACGATTGATTTTTCAGTGTCAAACACCTTGCCCACTTCAAGGGAAACCTGCGCCTCTTTGAAAGAACGCGCAAGATCCTTGATTCCAACCACGGTAGTACCGATACCTACAAGCACATGGGTGTAATATTCCTGTCCCAACGAATCGGCAATGCTTCTTGCAAGCTTTTCAAGGTCTTTTGAATCAATATTACTCTTGACTTCTTTAACAAGCGCAATATCCGTTTCATTTATATTAATAACAAAATCCTTCGTCTTGTCCGGGAAAAGATTCTGAATAATGCTGAAAACGGAAAGGTCGTTCTTTTCTTCAATTCTGATAAGAAGAACGGCTCTTGTAACGTCATTGGCAAAACGAAGTTCCTTAGCTTTAAGGTAAATATCGCCGGGCAAAATATTGTCAAGAATTACGTTCTTGATAAAATTGCCTCTGTCGAATTTTTCGTCATAATACTGCTTGATGCTCGAAAGCGAAACCGTAAGCAAGCCGATGCATTTTTCGGAAAGCTCGTCAGTCTTTTCGATAAACACTGCGTACTCGGGATGCATCTTTGAACCGAAGGAACGGAAAAGGTAACCGTCGTGAGCCACGTTTTTATTCTGAGAAAAAACTTCCGGGACGGCAGTGCTGAGCACCTCGCCGATACGACTGAGCTCACTGCAGGAAATAATTGTTCCCGTTTTGTCAATGACTCCGATGGTACGATCAATTTCATCTCGCATCTGATGAACTACGCCCTGAAAAAGTCTGTTGGACATTAATATTCCTCCCTATTATCGAACCGAAAAACCGACCCGAAAATAAACTTTTATACATTTTCACCATTCAATATGTAAACATATTACACAATTTTCACTAAAATTTCAAGTAAAAAATCAGAAAATTCACAATTTATTAATCATTATTAACAAAAACATGACTTATTTTTGCATTTAATAGTAAAAATAGGGAATAAAAAAACCGCTTTTTCAGCGGTTTTTTTATTCGTCAAAATTACTAATGAGTTTTATCTCGTCTTTTGTAAGAAGTCTGCACGACCCGGGTAAAAGCGTTTTATCGAGCAAAAGATTTCCCATTTTTATTCTTTCAAGAGAAACTACCTCATTGCCGACAAACTTTAACATTCTTTTAATCTGGTGGTATTTTCCCTCACGGATTTTTATTTCGATTCTCTTTGCATTGTTTTCAAGTAGTTTTATACTGCATTTCTGAAACACCGTTCCGTCCGAAAGCTCAATCCCTTTTTCCAGAACGGAAATATCTTGCGCTGAAATCTCTTTTTCAAGCCCGGCAACATAAGTTTTATAAACATGATTCTTCGGGGAAAGAATTTTATGGGCAAAATCGCCGTCGTCAGTCAGTAATATAAATCCGGTTGTATCTTTGTCGAGCCGTCCTGCGGGAAAAAGACCGTCGCGACGCATTTCTTCGGGAACAAGGTCAAGAACGGTTTTTGCGTTTTTATCCGTAGAAGCGGAAATCACGCCCTTCGGCTTGTTCATCATTATATATGTGTGTTCGTTATAAAAAAGCCTTTCTCCCCGAAAAACAATTATGTCTTTTTCAGGGTCAGCCTTTACCGAACCGGACAGAACAGCCTCGCCGTTGAGAATGAGGCAGCCTTTTTTAATCAGGTCCGATGCCTCTTTTCTCGACAGCGAGGTCTGTGATGATATTATTTTGTCAAGTCGAAGTTCCTTCATTCTGATTCATATCAAACGAATGCATAAAGCCCTCAAGTTCCACCGAGCAGATATCCCCTCCGATTACCTGCCCGTCAAAAACGAGCAAGGTGGCTTTTATGCAATCCCGGTTTTCATATCCGGGATAATTCACAATAGTATAAGTCCATTTTTTAACTCTTTTACCCGCAAAAGGACTCAGGTCAAAGCCCTGCTGCTTCTGAAGCTCATTATAGGAAGTATAGACCTCGTCGAATTCTTCGGGAATAATAACTTCGGAAACTTCTTCGCTCTTTTCGTCTGCCTTCCATCCGAAGGACGAAAGAAAGAAGAGTCTTTGCTCGCAGGTTTCGGCTTCAAAGCTCTTTTCCACGGAAGCAGTTTGTTTGGTTTTGTCGGTTTTAATAAGAAAAACGAGAACAACTATGCTTAATACAACAAAGCTCATCACAAAAAAAGGCTTGAGCTGATTTGATTTTACGGAGTAAACGAACATAAAAACACCTCATTGCTACTGTTGAAGGCAGCATAAAACGCCTTCACAAATAATTATGCAATGAGGTGTTTAAATTATTCCGCTCTTTTGCCCTGAGCGGCTGCAAGCTTAATCTGCTTTCTTGCTCTGCGGATTTCGTTGACGCTGTCTGTGAGAGCGTCGTCTGCTTCGGCAATGATTGACTCAACAAACTCATTGGCGGAGGTACGCATATCCGTAGCCCATTTCTGAGCCTGATCGGTAAGCTCGGCAGCAGTCTGCCTTGCCTGCTCAACGATATCGTTAGCCTGATTCTTAGCCTGCTGCATAATGTCAGCGGCTGCAGCCTGAGCGCCCTTGGTAATCTCGTTTTCGGAAACGATAACCTTAGCCTGCTCCTGAGCGTTGAGGATTATCTGATTGGCGTCTCTTCTCGCCTGCTCCAAAAGCTCACCGCGCTCGGAAACGATTTTGTTGGCCTGCATGATAACATCGGGCATTGAAAGACGGATATCTTCAATAGCCGCTTTGATAACATCAACGTCAACGCTCTTGTTCTTTGAGAACGGAACGGACTTAGCCTCATCGAGTGCTACTTCGATTGATTCAATTGCTACTTCAATTGGTGTGCTCATAGGAAATTATCTCCTTATCCTTTTTATTATGTCGTCACGGATTTGCTCGGGTACGAAGGGCGTTATGTCCCCTCCGAGGGAGCAGACCTGCTTGACGACACTTGAACTCAAAAACATATTCTCAGCCTGCGTAGTGACGAAAACCGTTTCAAGCTCAGGGTACAGATTCTTATTTGTAAGCGCCTGCTGGAATTCGTATTCAAAATCCGAAACAGCGCGCAAGCCCTTAACAACTGCAACTGCGCCGACTCTTTTTGCGTAATCGACAAGCAATCCGTCATAGGCGTCGATTTCAACATTGGGAATGTCGCTTGTGCAGCGTGAAAGAAGCTGTACTCTTTCTTCAGCCGTGAAGCTGTAGTTTGATTTATTGTAATTGGACATCACGACCACAATTACCTTGTCAAAAAGCTTGGCAGAACGGTGGATGATATCAAGATGCCCCATTGTTGCCGGGTCAAAGCTTCCCGGGCAGATAGCAATTCTCATCTCATTCTTCTGCCTTTCTGTAAACGGTCAGAGCCGTTTTACCGTATTTATACCGTTTTGAAAACACAAGCCCGTCGATTTCTTCGGGCAATATTTCCTTCTCGGAGGTTTCACACACAAACAGCGCTCCCTCATTTGCCTTTTTTACGCAAAGAGGAAGACTTCTGAGAACAAGACCCTTGTCATAAGGAGGGTCAAGGAAAAACAAGTCAAACTTTCTTTGAGTGGAAGAGATAAAACTGATTGAATCGGTATGAGAAACAGAAGCCTGAGAAGCTAATTTCGTCTTTTCAAGATTCTTATTAATTATCGCGACAGCCTGTTTATTCTCATCAACAAAGCAGGCATTCTTCGCGCCGCGTGACAAAGCCTCGATTCCGAGCTGACCGGAGCCTGCAAATAAATCAAGCACCTGTCTTCCTTCAATCTCAAACTGTATTATGGAGAACAGAGCCTCCTTGACTTTGTCCGTTGTAGGTCTGACATCGTCGCCCTCGAGGGTGAAAAGACGCATTCCTCTTGCACTGCCAGTAATAACTCTCATAACTATACCTCAGTGTATTATCGCATTTTTTATACCTGTTTGTCAAGTTTTTTGACGAAATATATTGGTTTTACACCCTGAAAAGGGCTGAAAACTACCCTAAAACCGCCTTTTCAAGCTCTGACGGAGTGTTAACAAAGAATTCAACTCCGAATTTTTCAAGCTCGTTTTTTGTTCGGAATCCCCATAAAACGGATATTAAATCAAGCCCTGAATTAAAGGCTGTCTGAGCGTCGACCTCGCTGTCGCCGACATAATAAGCATCTTCTTTTTTTGAAGAAAGCATTTCAAGAGCCTTATATACTCCGCACGGGTCGGGCTTGGGAATAACGCTTTCGCTTGTGCCGATTACTATGTCGACCTGCGGAAACATCTTTTTGCAAAGCGGGATTGCGGCAAAGTCGGCTTTATTTGTTACAATAGCCATTTTGATTCCGGCTCTCTTAAAACTGTCAAGCATCTCCCCTATTCCGTCATACGGTCGGGTGTGCCTTTCCATATTCTCTTTATAGTAATCCCTGAACAAAGAATAAGCCTTTTCGTAATCGGCTTCCGGCGTGTTTTCGGGAACAGCTCTTTTTACCAGAACTCTTACACCGTTGCCGACGAATCTTCTTATTTCTTCAATGCTTCTTTCCGGAAAAGAGCAATTTCGCATTGCGAAGTTCACTGCGTCCTTCAAGTCCTCAAGCGTATCAAGAAGCGTTCCGTCAAGATCAAAAATAACCGTGTTTTTCATCAACCGTTCTCCGAATTAAAAAACTCATAAATGCTTTTTGCATTCTTTTCACTTATGCCGCTGACCTTTGAAAGCTCTTCAACCGAAGCATTTTTCACTGCCGTAACGGTTCTGAAATGCTTTATAAGAGCCTTCGCCTTTTTCTCGCCGATTCCGTCGATTTCGGTAAACCGTGACGAAAGAGTCCGTTTTGAATGTTTCTGATGATGATAGGAAATTGCAAAACGGTGAACCTCGTCCTGAATATTCGTTATAAGCGAAAAGACGCTTTTATTGCTGCTGATTGCGATTTCGCCGCCGTCGGACGCAATCGCCCGCGTTCTGTGTTTGGAATCTTTTACCATTCCGAACAGCGGAATATCGAGTCCGAACCGTTCAAGAACGGGCTTGACCGCGTTAACCTGACCCGCGCCGCCGTCAAGAAGAATAAGGTCGGGAAGTCTGCCGAAGCCCTCGCCGGTATCTTTTTCTTTAAAATACTCGTTAAAACGTCTTGTGAGCACTTCATTCATTGAGGCGTAATCGTCATTTGCAAAGCCTTTTACAATAAATCTTCTGTAGGCTTTTTTAAACGGTTTTGAATCTTTAAAAACTATCATTCCGCCCACGTTGTCGCTGCCGGCAGTATGGGAAATATCATAGCTTTCAATATATTCGGGCGTTTTTTCGAGAGAAAGCATTTTGCCCAGTTCTTCAAGAACACGAATGTCTTTTCCGACTTTTCCCGTATAACGCGCAAGTCTTTCAACGGCGTTTTCATGGCAAAGCTTAACAATCTGAAGCTGTTCGGCTCTCTGCGGAACGGTGATTTCGCATTTTTTACCCCTCTGCTCGGAAAGATAACGTTCAAGCAGTTCCCTGTCCTCTGCTTCGCCGTCGAGAGTAATTCTTTTCGGAATGTCAATTCTTCCCGACTGGTAATAACGAAGCACAAGTTCGCGTCGGAGCGTTTCAAAATCTGTTCCGTCGTTTTCGATAATATAATCCGACGAATCGAAAAGTCTGCCGTCACGGAACCTTAAGACCATAAGGCAGATGTACTTATTATCGTTTGCCAGCGCAAAAACATCCTGTTGCTCAATAACATTTGAATAAACCTTCTGTTTTTGCTTGATTCTGTTAACTGCATTTATTCTGTCGCGGATTTTCGCAGCTTTTTCAAATTCAAGATTATCGGCAGCCTCGTTCATCTGCTCATTCAAGCTTTCAAGAACATCTTTTCCGCCGCCTTTTAAAAACTCAACAGCCGAGTTGAACGCTTCAAGATACTCTTCCCTTTTGACCTTTCCCGCACAGACGCCCATGCACTGATTGATATGATAGTTTAAACACGGTCTGTTTTTGCGTGAAATATCACGGGGAAATTCTTTATTGCAATCGGGCAGGAAGAAAATCTTCTTCGCAGCGTCAATACTCTGCTTGGCGGAAAAAGCGCTCAGATAAGGTCCGAGATACTCCGCATTATCGTCGTCCTGACGGTAAGTGAAGGAAATGTTCGGGTATTCGCCCTTGGTGATTTTAATATAGCTATAGCCCTTGTCATCCTTCAGCAGGATATTATATTTCGGGGAGTGCTGCTTTATAAGAGAACATTCAAGGACAAGACATTCAAACTCGGTATCGGTATGAATAACATCAAAATCATCAACGTTTTCAACCATCTTGCGAACCTTTACGGGATGATTATTCTGCGAACCGAAATATTGACTTACCCTGTTTTTAAGCGCCTTCGCCTTTCCGATATAAATAATCTCCCCTTTGGAGTTTTTCATAATATATACGCCGGGCGTTTTTGGCAGAGCCATAGCTTTTTTACGAAGTACGTCCATTTTCGGATTCACTTTAATCACCTCCCGCAAATAAAAATAAAAAAGCACACCCACGGGCGTGCTTTAATATTCGGTTAAATTACTCAGCAAAAGCCGAATCAACTAATTTGACAAGACCTTCAACTGCCTGCTCCTCATCGGGGCCTTCGGCAATGATGCGAATGTTAGCGCCGCCCATAATACCGAGTGAAAGCACACCGAGAAGACTCTTGGCATTAACACGACGTTCATCCTTTTCAACCCAGATTGTCGACTTAAAACCGTTTGCAAGCTGAATGAAGAATGTAGCCGGACGGGCATGTAAGCCTACCTGGTTTTTAACTGTAACCTCTTTAGTGAACATTGTCTTCTACCCCAATCAATATAAATTCAATTTATAACTGCTTTTTTATTTCGCTAATACATATTATAGCACAAAACTTGTCCCCGTCAACACTTGATACACGATATATTGTGCTTCTGGGCAAAAATCATTACCTGGAACAAAGTGCGAACCCAATTGAACCCGTTGTTTGTGCAAAATGACAATAACGATTAAATCAGTATGTATATTATACACAAAAAAATTGAATTTGAAAATTGGCAAAATAACCTATTTTTGAGTTTTTTCGAGGTATTTTTCATACAAATCGGGTCTTTTCTCTTTAGTTCTGAGAAGCGACTGTTCCATTCTCCATTTTTCAATATTGGCGTGATGCCCTGATATAAGAACCTCGGGAACGGTTTTCCCGCGCCACTCGTAAGGCTTTGTGTACTGAGGATATTCAAGAAGACCGTCATAGTGGCTTTCGAGCGAATAAGCCTCTTCGTTTCTTAAAACACCGTCAAGCATACGGGAAATACAGTCGGTCAGAATAAGAGCGGGTAATTCGCCGCCCGTAACGACGTAATCGCCGATTGAAATCTCTTCGTCAACGATTTCTTCGAGAACCCGTTCGTCAACCCCCTCATAATGACCGCAGAGAATAGCTATATGCTCTTTTTCGCTCAATTCCTTTGCTTTTTGCTGAGTGAGAACCCTGCCCTGCGGCGACATATAAATAACATAAGGTTTTTTATTTTCAAAGCATAATGATTTGTAACAGTCAAAAATCGGCTGAGCCTGCATAAGCATACCGGTTCCGCCGCCGTAGGTTGAATCGTCGACTCTGTTATGCCTGTCCTCGGTAAAATCTCTTATATTAACGCATTTCACGTCGATTTTGCCGGCTTTTCTCGCCCTGCCGATAATGCTTTCATCAAGGAAGGCGTTACACATTTCGGGAAAAAGAGTCATAATATCAATCTTCATCTCTTATTTCCTCCGCAGGCGTAAACATGCCTTTAATCGGTTTGATTTTAATTACGCATCCGTCCGTATCAATACTTTCAATAAAAGGCTTTACCGCCGGGAAAAGACTTTCTTTTCCGTCGGTGTCAACAATGTGCCAGATGTTGTTTGCAGGATTTTGCGTAACGCTTTTAATTTTTCCGTAAAATGCGTTTGTGTCTGCGTCGTACACTTCACAGTCAATCAAATCCTGAATATAGACCGTCCCCTCTTTTGTATCGGCGCGGTTCATATAAAGGATTTTATTGCGAAGGGTCTGCGCCTGTTCAATCGTATCGATATTTTCAAGCTTCATAATAACGATATTGCCGTGCGGACGAACGGACTGAACCCCGACGCTTTTTTGTCCTTCGCCGTCAAAATAAAGCGTTTTGAACTGCTTTAAAAACGCAGGACTGTCGCACCAGGGATTAAGCCTGATTTCGCCTTTGATACCGTGGGTTGAAACTATCTGACCAACTTCAAGAAACTGTTTTTTCATAAATAACTCCGTAAAGGATAAAAGGGTGCCTGAACGCACCCTTAATTCCTAACTTAATCAGTCAATGTCGACCTGAACGCGGACATTATCTCTGACCGCACGGGCTTTGATAACACTGCGGATTGCCTTTGCAATTCTGCCGTGCTTACCGATAACCCTGCTCATATCGTCTTCAGCAACGTGAAGATGATAAACAATAATGCCTCTATCGTCAATTTCGTCAACAGTAACATTGACCGCATCGGGCTGTTCAACAAGACCCTTTGCAATCTCGACAAGAAGCTCTTTCATTAATTCTGCCTCCGATTATTTGTTCTTGGCAAGCAGAGCCTTAACAGTGTCTGTCGGCTGAGCGCCGTTCTTGATCCACTTTTCAGCCTTTTCCATGTCAATCTTGATCTCAGCAGGCTTTTTCATGGGATCGTAGTAACCGATTTCCTCGATGAAGCGACCGTCTCTGGGATAACGGGAGTCGGCAACAACTACACGATAGAAAGGTGCTTTCTTTGCGCCCATACGGCGAAGACGAATTTTAACTGCCATTTTTTGTTCCTCCAAAATGTATATAGATTTTATTATTAAACACATTAAACGCTACGAATAAAACGCTGTGTCGAATAAACCGGATAATAATTACATCGGCAGGCCGCCGCCGAAGCCGCCCATGCCGCCCATATTCTTCATCCTTTTCATCATGCGCTTTCCGCCCTTGCCGTTAAGCTGTTTAAACATTTTCTGCATCTGCTTAAACTGGGAAAGAAGCCGGTTGACATCTTCAACCTGCATGCCGCTGCCGGCGGCAATTCTTCTTTTGCGCGAAGGATTAATAATATCGGGATTTGCCCGTTCTTTCGGAGTCATCGAAAGGATGATTGCCTGAGTACGGTCAAACTGTTTTTCGTCGATGTCGACATCCTTGAGTTTTTTACCCATGCCGGGAAGCATCCCGAGAACGTCTTTCATCGGTCCTAATTTTTTAACCTGCTGAAGCTGTTCAAGCCAGTCGTTAAGGTCAAATTTATTTCTGCGGATTTTTTCCTCGAGCTCGAGAGCTTTTTTCTCATCAAGAGCCTGTTCCGCCTTTTCAATAAGGGAAAGCACGTCGCCCATCCCGAGAATCCTCGAAGCCATTCTGTCGGGATAGAAATAGTCGAGCTCGTCAAGCTTTTCGCCGGTACCGACGAATTTTATCGGCTTACCGGTAACAGCTCTTGCCGAAAGCGCGGCGCCGCCTCTTGTATCACCGTCAAGCTTTGTAAGTACGAGTCCGTCGATTCCGAGAGCCTCGTTAAATGCGGAAGCAACCGTAACGGCGTCCTGACCGAGCATGGCGTCAACTACAAGAAGAATTTCATGCGGCTTGACCTCGGCTTTGATGTTTTTAAGCTCATTCATAAGCTCTTCATCAATATGAAGCCGTCCTGCCGTATCAAGGAATACATAGTCGTAACCATGGTCTTTTGCGAGCTTTACGGCTTCTTTTGCTATAGTTACGGGATTTGCCGTACCCATTTCAAAAACGGGAACTCCGACCTGTTCGCCGACAACCTGAAGCTGTTTAATAGCAGCGGGACGGTAAATGTCACACGCTACGAGCAAAGGACGGTGGTTTTCACTTTTTAATTTTTTTGCGATTTTTGCGCAGTGAGTTGTTTTACCGGAGCCCTGAAGTCCGCACATCATTACAACTGTCGGCGGATGAGGAGCGGAAGAAAGCCTTGTCTGAGTTCCGCCCATAAGCTCGGTGAGCTCTTCATTTACTATTTTAACAACCATCTGAGCCGGCGTCAGACTTTCCATGACCTTGGCGCCGATTGCTCTGTCGGTAACTCTCTGCGTAAAATCCTTTGCGACTTTATAGTTTACGTCGGCTTCAAGCAAAGCAAGACGCACGTCACGCATTGCTTCCTTAACATCGGACTCGTTGAGCGAGCCTTTTGAACGCAGCCTTTTAAACGTAGCTTCAAGTCTGTCCGAAAGACCTTCAAATGCCATAACTTACTCCATTAATGACGCAACAGTGGACTTTATTTTAACAATATTGTCGTTAACATCCCTTGACTGAGCGCCGTTAAGATTAACCTGATTTATAACTTCGGCAGCGGACCGGATATCCTCAAGTCCCTGACGAACCTGTTCAAATCTTTTTGCAAGACCGAGGCGTTCTTCCATTTCAAAAAGCTGAGCCTCAGCCCTTTTAATGGAATCGCGTACGCCCTGGCGGGTAATCCCTTCGTTTTCGGCTATTTCGGAAAGAGAAAGGTCGTCATTGTAGTAATAGCCGAGAAAATCCCTCTGCTTATTTGTCAGCATATCGCCGTAAAAATCGAGCAAAAGAACAACTTCAAGATTCTTAGCCAAGACAAATTCTCTCCTTTCACAAAAATACCCTGTAAAGCAAATCACTTTACAGGGCGGTATTATACTAAAAATAATCAGATTTGTCAATAGGAAAAATGAAATTTGTCAAGTAATTTTACTTAACAGGTATTACCATGCGTCGATAACGCCGTCATTGGAGAGTTTGTTATCGTCGACAACGCCGATTGATTCATACTCAATCGAGCTGGTTTCGGTTTCCTTAGTCTGCTGTTCGGACTGTTTTTCAGTTGTATTGGTCGGGTCCTGATTTCCCGCGGTGGTAGACTCTTCTTTACCGGGTTTGTCGGTATTTGTGTTTCCGGTAGTAGCCGGCTCTTCGGTTACGGGAACTGCTTTGCCGCTGTCGTCGGTAACGTAAGGCTGACTCGTGACGTCGCCGATTTTGTACTCGCCCGCGCTGTTGGTTTCGTCGGGCTTGACATAATGGGTCTCGCCGCCGTAAACAATATCGTCAATAACAAAAGTGGGATCCGTGTAATACAGGGAGCCGTCTTCGTCAGTATCAACTTTAACATATCCGTCGCCCGACGCTTCGCCCTGAGTGGTTTCGTCATTCTCGCCCTTCTTGCAGGCGACAAAGATTCCGACCATAAAAACAAGAAGGCAAATACAGGCAATCACTTTAATCTTATTTTTATCCATAGGTAAAATCTCCCCACAAATAGTTTATATAAGTATTTTATCACACATCTTTTTAATAATCAATATGAAAAAACCGTTACCAAAAGGTACTAATCGCGTGAAATAGCGTCGATTTCCTTTAATTCGTCGTCTGAAAAACCGATTTTATTCACAGCGGCGATGTTCTCCTTAATCTGGTCTGCGTTTGAAGCTCCAACGAGAACGCTTGTGACTTCCTTTTTATTAAGCAGCCACGACAGAGCCATTTGCGAAAGCATCTGTCCCCTGTTAAGCGCAATTTCGTTAAGCCTTCTTATTTTTTCAAGTCTTTCGGGAGTAAGGTCTTCGGGCTCAAGGAACGTGCTTCTGCCGGCAGCCCGGCTGTCCGCGGGAATTCCGTGAAGATACTTATCACTGAGCATTCCCTGGGCAAGAGGGCTGAACGTGATTACTCCGAAGCCGTTTTCAAAGGATGAAGCAAGCGCGCCGTTGTCCTCCATTCTTCTGTCAAAAATAGACAGTCTTATCTGATTAAGAACATAGGGGCAATTAAGCTCGGTAAGAATCTTCGCAGCTTTTTTCACACCCTCGGCGTCATAGTTCGAGATACCCGCGTAAAGCGCCTTACCCTGCTTTACGGCATCCGCGAGAGCAAGCATGCTTTCTTCCATGGGAACATTTTTATCCATTCTGTGGTGATAAAAAATATCTACATAATCAAGCTTCATTCTTCTCAGGCTGTCGTCAAGCGACGAGAGAAGATATTTTCTGCTGCCGCCGTCACCGTAGGGACCGTCCCACATTCTGTAACCGGCTTTTGTGCTGATTACAAGCTCATTCCTGTAATGAGAAAGATCCTCGGACAGAATTTTACCGAAATTCTGCTCTGCGCTTCCCGACACGGGACCGTAATTATTAGCAAGGTCAAAGTGAGTAATGCCGTTGTCAAAAGCTGTCAGAATCATTTCTCTCATATTCCCGAAACTGTCGTAAGAACCGAAATTATGCCAGAGACCGACGCAAACAGGAGGAATGACAAGACCGCTTTTGCCGCAACGGTTGTATGTCTTGTTTTCATATCTGTATTCATTCGCAACGTACATTTTTACACCTTCCCTTTTAAAAATTCTCTTTTCTTTATGTTACTACTGTTTTTTGTAAATTTCAACACGAATATTTATATTGACTTTTCAGGCGAGTTTTAATATAATATTGAAGCACATTCAAGCTGGTGTGGCGAAATCGGCAGACGCAAGGGACTTAAAATCCCTCGGTGGCAACACCGTACCGGTTCAAGTCCGGTCACCAGCATAAAAGCACCCGCATCTGCGGGTGCTTTTTTAATTCAATTCACCGGACTTGACAAACAATTGCTGACGCAATTCTTTGGGTGCTCGGCGACTATGGCTTTGCCACAGTAACCGCCGTCGCACATTTTTTCTGAAAATGCTTCACCGAAGCATTTTCTTAACGAAAAAATCCTGCGGTTCAAGTCCTTGTTTACAAATATTAAAATATGGGACACGCAAAAAGCGTATCCCATATTTTATGCTGGTGAACGGACTTGAACCCTTTGGTTTTATTCTTTTGAAATAACCTTTCTCTGCCAGCTGTATTTGCCGCATTCGGGGCATTTCATATATCTTGTTCTGTTGACATGCATGGCAAATAACACGCTTGAATAATTCGGAACGTATCTGTTGCCGCATTTCTGACATTCATAATAGCCTGCAGTCTGTTCAATTCGGATTGCAAACGGTATCATAACAGCAAAAGGAATAAATCCGGTTAAGATAAGCGTTATTCTTAACCAATCCTCCATTTCTGCAAACGAAGCAATAAATACCAACGCAAAAAATACTACGCTCATCAGAAGACCTATTACAATTTCAATCCTGAGAAGCCTTTTGTCTGTCTGTTCCTTCTGCTTTTTCATTTCGAGAAGATTCTTCTCTGCCATTTCATTGTAGCTTGTCATTTCCAACCTCTCCCCCGATAATAATTCGTTTACGTTTATGCCGAGTATTTCGCAAAGCTCAAGCATAACTCCTGCGTCGGGCAGGCTTTTGCCCGTTTCCCACTTTGAAACCGCCCTGTCGGTTATGCCGAGTTTTCCGGCAAGCGCGGACTGGGTAAGTCCTTTTTCTTTTCTAAGTGACGAAATGAATTTTCCTGTTTTCATCATATCCATTTTCCTCGCCTCCTCGACTAAACGGTATCACAAATTATTATAAATGTAAACAAACTGACGGTTGAGTTTGGGGGATTAGTTGAGTTTTTCGCAAAAAGAAGCTATTTTTTCATCGTTCTCAACTGACGGTTTGTCCTTGGGGTCAATAAGAATCAGCTGAGAATCAAATTTTTCAATGCCTATAAGCTTTTTGAACTTATCAACAGCTTTCTGTGCGCCGCTGCCGCTCATGCACATAAATACGGAAATTGATTTATTCTTAATTGTTTCCCTGTTTTCTTCAACAAATGTTCTCAACGGAGGGGTAACGTTTGACGCCCAGACGGGAGAGCCGAATACAATACTGTCATATTTTTCACTGTCAAATTCATAGGGCAAAAGAGCCGGCTTTTCACCCATTACGGCGCTTTTACCGCCCCATAAGAATTTTTTAAAGCCCTTGTCGGGATAAGTCTTTTCGGGTATAAGCTCAATTAAATCGGCATTGATTTTTTCTGCAATTTTTTCGGCGGTCTGCCTTACATTTCCGCTCATTGAATAGAATACTACGGCTGTTTTCATAATAGCGCCTCTCTTTTTTTCTAAAAAATAACACATTGAAAAATACATGTCAATAATAAAGTGTCGAATTAACTATTTAATTCAAACGGTAATTGTGATAGAATAATAACGAGGTGAAAACATGGACGGCAGAACTTATATCGCAATAGATTTAAAATCCTTCTACGCTTCGGTCGAGTGCGTCGAGCGCGGACTTGACCCGCTTAACACAAATCTTGTCGTAGCGGATATGAGCCGAACCGAAAAAACAATCTGTCTTGCCGTTTCACCCTCGCTCAAGCGTTACAATATTTCCGGAAGAGCAAGGCTTTTTGAGGCTATTGAACAGGTTCGTCAGGAAAATGCTCTTCGCCGTTCTTTAGCAAAGAACGGCCGTCTTACCGGAAAATCGTTTTATGCAAACGAGCTTGACAGCAACCCTTCGCTTGAAATTGACTTTATCGTTGCTCCTCCGCAGATGGCAAAGTATATGGAAGTGAGCACAAGAATATACAATATTTATCTTAAATACATCGCTCCGGAGGATATTCACGTCTATTCGGTTGACGAGGTTTTTATTGACGCTACAAATTATCTTAAAACATATAAAAAAACCGCTCACGAGCTTGCGATGACAATGATTCGCGACGTTCTTTTGTCGACGGGCATTACAGCGACGGCGGGAATCGGGACAAATATGTATCTTTGCAAAATCGCCATGGACATTGTTGCAAAGCATATTCCCGCCGACAGGGACGGAGTTAGAATTGCCGAGCTTGACGAAATGAGTTACCGTCATCAGCTGTGGGATCACAGACCGCTGACGGATTTCTGGAGAATCGGCAAGGGAATATCAAAAAAGCTTGAAGACAACGGAATGTACACGATGGGTGATATTGCGCGCATGTCGCTTGAAAACGAGGACAAATTATACAAGCTTTTCGGCATAAACGCCGAGCTTCTGATTGACCATGCCTGGGGATTTGAGCCTTGCAGGATTTCGGACATAAAAAGCTATGTTCCCGAAACGAACAGCCTTAGCGTCGGTCAGGTTCTTTCGACTCCGTACAGTTTTGAAAAGGCAAAATTAATCGTACGCGAAATGACGGATTCGCTTGTTCTTGACCTGGTTAAAAAAGGACTTGTCACCGACCAGATGGTTCTGACAATTTGTTACGACAAGAGCAACGTAAGCCTTGCAAATCAGACCGAAATCGACAGATACGGGCGAAAAACACCAAAATCGGCGCACGGTTCAATTAATCTTAAAATGCCCACCTCATCCACAAAAATTATTACCGACGCGGTTATGGAGCTTTATGACAGAATAACCGACAGAGTTTATACGGTCAGGCGGATGTTTGTAGTTGCAAATCATGTTACAAGAGAAGAAGAATTAAAAAAAGACGAAAAATACGAACAGCTTGATTTGTTTACCGACTACGAAAAGAAAAAGGAAGAAGATAAAAAGCTGGACGAATCTCTCGAAAAAGAAAAGAAAATTCAAAAAACCGTTATTTCAATCAAGAAGAAATACGGCAAAAACGCAATTCTTAAAGGCATGAATTTTGAAGAAGGCGCAACGGCAAGGGAGCGCAACGAACAGGTAGGAGGTCATAAGGCTTAATGGGAAAATATGACGATATAATTAATCTGCCTCATTACAAAAGTGAAAAAAGACCTCACATGTCAATGCGTGACAGGGCGGCGCAGTTTTCGCCTTTTGCCGCGCTGACAGGTTTTGAGTCGAAAATAGACGACGCTTCCGACACTGCAAGGAACAGAAGCGAAGACGAGATAAATCAGTTTCTGAATAAATGAAAAGCATTGGATTTTTATCCAATGCTTTTTTCTTACAACATCTGTTTTTCAATTGCGGTTTTTGAAGCTAGAGAACGTGAAAATGCGGTTGCCGTTCCGGCGGCAGTTCCGAGCTTTAAGGCGTAGGAGTAATCTTTTCTTTTAAGATATCCTGCAAGAAATCCCGCTATCATCGAATCCCCTGCTCCGACGGAATTGATTACAGTTCCGCTTCTTGTCCCCTGACGGTGAATCATACCCGTTTCATCAATGAGAAGCGCACCGTCTTCATCAAGAGAAACAAGAACATTTCTCGCTCCCTTTTTCTGAAGCCGCTGTGCCGAGCGGATAATTTCGTCATCTGCCGTCATTTCCTTTTTAAAGATGTCTTCCAGCTCTTCACGGTTGGGCTTGATTAAAAAAGGTTTGTATTTAAGTGTATTTTCAAGCAGTTTGCCTTCCGCGTCAACTACAGAAAGAACTCCCCTGCCGGAAAGAAACTCAAGTATTTTTTCATAGGTATTTTTCGGCATTGAACCCGGCACGCTTCCCGAAAGCACAAGAATATCGCCGGCATGAAGAGCTTCCAGCTTTCCGTAAAGGCGCTGAAGCTCGATTCTTGAAACTGCGGGTCCCGAGCCGTTAATCTGAGTCTGGGTGTCGGTTGTAAGCTTTATATTAATTCTCGAAAAGCCGTTCCTTACCCTTACAAAATCCGTCATTATCCCGTTTTTGCGAAGAACTCCCTCAATAAGCGAGCCCGTGTCGCCTGCGGTAAAGCCGGTTGCAACGGAATCAAAACCGAGTCTTTTAAGAATAAGTGAAACATTTATGCCTTTTCCGCCGACATAAAGCTGTTCGTCAAAAGACCTGTTGACAGCGCCCTTTTCAATTTTTTCAGCCCTGATTACATAATCAAGCGCAGGATTAAACGTTACGGTGTAAATCATTTTTTGCTCCGGAATTTTTTTCTTATTATACTACCATTTGCCGTAAATTTACAACACAAAAATTCAAATCGGTCCGATTTTAAAAATCAGACCGATTTTTATAGTTTTTATCCGTTTTTCTTCGACTTCTTTTTAACGGCAATAACAATAACCGCAAGCAGAGCGCTGCTTGCCATAATTACGGTTAATCCGAAGAATCCGAAGGACAAAAAGCCTCCCGACTGCGGGTTGGAAGCGCCGTAAATCGTACTGTTGGCTGACGAAGAAGACGTATTGGCAACCTGAGCGGATGACGAAGAGCTGTTATCCGTTGCGGGGACAGTATTCGTCGCATCTTCAGTCGGTTTTTCCTCACCCGAAGCAGCAGGTTCAACTTTCTGAGTAAACGCATTCGTTCTCATTTTCATTCTCAGAATATTCTTTGAAGCAGTTCTCAGCGCCTGACCGAACCCGACGGGATCCGCCTCATAGGCCGCTTTCATAGCGCTGCTCTGCGGCGTGGTTGTAAGAACGGCGAGTCCCGAAAGAATCAGGTCATTACCCGAATAAACCGCAAGCGCGGGGTCCATATAGCCTTTTCCCGTAAAATTGGCGCAATAGTCCGTTATGACAAATCCGTCAAATCCCCACTCGGTACGCAATAAGTCGTTAAGTAATGCCGGGCAGGCTCCGCACCACTGAGTGCCGATTCTCGAATATGAAGACATCGCTCCCCACGGATGGGACTGTTTAACGGTTATTTCAAAAGGTTTAAGATATATTTCTCTCAACGCCTGCTCATTGCACCAGACGAAAAGTCCGTTGTCGTCTCTGTGGGTTTCCTGTTCATTAACAACAAAATGCTTTATAGTTACCGCAACGCCGTGAGACTGTACCCCGTTGACAACCTCGGCTCCGAGGTAACCCGAAAGAATCGGGTCTTCCGAAAAATACTCGAAATTTCTGCCCTGGCGCGGATTACGGTGGATATTAAGTCCGGGAGCGTACCAGACGTCTGTTCCGATATTCTCCGCTTCCGTTCCGATTCTTTCGCCGAACTGACGGGCAAGCTCCTTATTCCATGTGCAGCCGAGCACACTTTCGGCAGGATAGCAAAGTCCGGAGGAGGTATAGGCTACGCCCCACGAACCCTTAACCTGCGCAGGTCCGTCGTTATCCACGGTTTTCGGTACGCCGAGACGGTCAATTGCAATCGTGTGATAGCTTCCGTCAGTTGTCAGCATTATCATTTCATGAACTGTCATCTGGTCAAGGAAGGCGTCCCACAGGCTTTCGTCGTTATAAACGTCCTCAAGCATTATTACGGGGTCGTTTTTAACGCCGGTCTTGGGAGCTGTTCCGGATTTCGGTTCGGGTCTTTTATCTATACTGCCGGCATTTTCGGGAGAAGAAAAATCAGTCGGAGAATCAGGATAAGTGGCGTTGGGATTGCTTCTTGAAAGGTAAATTTCCCTTCCGGTTGAAAAATCGAAAAGATTCTTAATATCGTTTCCGGTTGCGTCATCGGTTGTATAGACCGCGTCGGAGGGATTTGAATAAATAAACTGACCGGCAAAATCACGGATATTCTTTCCGACTTTAATTACATAGTCGCCCTTTTCAAGCACATAGGCCTGACGAGACATATCGTAAGACGACATTGAACGCGTATCAAACGAAATCTCAACCGTCTGGCTCTTGCCCGGAGCGAGCTCGTCGGTCTTTTCAAAGCCGCCGAGATTTATTACGCTTTTTTCAATTCCGCCCGCATAATACGGCGCACAGTAATAAGCTTCAACCACTTCTTTGCCGGGTACCTTACCTGTATTTGTAACTTTGACGCTTATTTTCACCGTATTCTTATCTGCGGAATACGAAACCATTTCCTGTTTGAAGGACGTATACGACAGTCCGTATCCGAACGGGTACATTACCTTTTCGGGAGCAAAGGTTTCAAAATATTTGTAGCCGACATAAATGCCTTCCTCGTACTCGACAAAATAGCTGTCCTCGCTCATTCCTTCATATTTATAACTTCCGAAGTTCTTTTCGGACGGGTGGTCGTCAACGGTGAAAGCGACTGTATCGGCAAGTCTTCCGGACGGATTGGCGTCGCCTTTGAGAACCTTTCCGACTGCTTCAAAGCCGACTTCACCGGGAATGCCGACAATAAGCGCCGCCCTGATATTTTCGTAATCATTGATAAATCCCATTTCCATAATGTTCGAGATATTGAAAACAATGATTACATCCCTGAAGTTAGACGTTACATACCCGAGCAGTTCGGTTTCCGTATCGGAAAGACAGATAGCGTCCCTGCTGTAGTCGTCATGCTCGCTTCCCGCGCGGCTGATAACAATAATCGCCGTATCGGAAAACTCTTTCGCCTCTTTTAATACGTCGCCGGGTATTTCGTCAACTGGCATTTCCTCCCTGACGTGCTTCTGAAGTACAAACTGAAGCGCATTATTAACAACCGTATCCTGCGTTACGGGTATTCTTTTGGGCGCATACCAGTCGTCATAGACCTTTTTTATTTCCTCATTGAAACTGACTCCTGCTTTTTCGAGACCCTCATAAAAATCAATATAGTCAAGAGTAGTAACAGCGCCCGAGCCTGTTCCGCCGATATACGGGTCGACAGAACCTACGCCGAACACATTAACCTTTTTATTTTTCAGGGGAAGAACGGAATTGTCATTTTTAAGAAGAACAATTCCTTCGGACTCAATCTGATTAGCAATCTCGGACGACGATGCAAGTACTTCGGAAGAAATATTGCCTGAATAGGCAAACACGTCCGCCGAAATGCCAAGCACCAGAACTGAACTGATAAGTACAGATATGATTTTTCTGAGCTTTCGCATCCGAACACCTCCGCAACTTTCTTATAATTCTTATATTTATAATAACATTATAAAATAGTCCGTCAACAAAAAGTATATATAAATAATTTTTTTGTATATTAATTCATTTTAAGGCTACCTGTTTTGTGCATTAGCGACAATATAAACTGTAGCCGATTCTCTTTTTATTCCTAAAAAGCCCGTGAACGGTTTGAAATCCGTCCGCGGGCTTTTGATTATTATTTATTATCGGCTGACTTAAGCTTTTTTGCGTAAGTCCATATATCCATTTTTTCAAGCATATCGTCAAAGACTCTGTTGCAGTCTTTTTCGTTCATAAGCTCATGGCGCATGCCCTTGTAAAGGCGGTAGGAAACATTTTCATAACCTACCGACATAAGGAAGCTTACAGCTTCAATAAACCTTCCTCTTGTAACCATGCACGGGTCGTCTCTGCCGGAAATGAAGAATACGGGAAGCTCGGGATTCTTGAGTTTCCAGCCGCGACGCGAATATGTAGCGGCAACAAGCTTCATAAGCGTATCGTATCCGTTAAGAGTGAATGTGAAATTACAAAGCGGGTCCTGCGCCTGCTTCTCGCGGGTTTCGGGATTAGCGCAAATCCATTCGTTGCTGCCCGTGACATTGTCAAATCTTACGTTAAAGAAATCAATGCCGAAGCCCGTGATTTTTTCGGGTCTGTGGTGGTCGCCCTTAGCCTTTGTCATATACTTGATGCCCGACTTAACCGCGGGAGTAACGACGGGATTTGCAACACATCCGCAGATAATAAGACCGTCAAGCTCATAATCATACTTTTTAAGATAGCTTCTTACAATAAGCGAACCCATGCTGTGACCGAAAAGGAAGTACGGAACCGACGGGAACTTTTCCTTCATAAGAAGAGTAATCTGATGGACGTCGTCAACCATTCCGTTAAAACCGTCCTCATAGAAATAGCCGAGGTCGTCCGGACTCTTTATACTTTCGCCGTGACCTCTGTGGTCATGGATAATCGAAGCGTAGCCCTTATCGGCAAAATACTCGCACATATGGAAATATCTTTCCTTGTGCTCGCACATGCCGTGGACAAGCTGGATTACGCCGATTACCTTTTTCTTTTTCGGCGTGCAAATCTCAACTCCGAGCTTTAAGCCGTCATGCTCCGAAGTTACAAATAAATGCTCAAAATTTGCTGACATAATAATACCTCCGTATATATTTTCTCAAAATTAATTACTTACTGTTTTTCCCGAGATAAACTCCGAGGAATTTAAGAGTCGCCTTTCCCCTGCACGAAGTTATCCTGAGCTTGATTTTCGACGAGCTTACCGCCTTGAAACGGCAGATTCTTTTATGTCCGATAACCGTCGATTTATGAAGCTTTTTCCACTTGCCGCACTTATCGTAATAAAGCCTGAAGGACTCAATCTGCTGACCCGTGGCAATATTCTCCATAAGAACAATTTTATCGAACTTCGTTTTTTCGCCGAGGTCGATTATTATTTCGGGCAGCTCGTCGTCCGACTCGCTTTCCCAATATGAAGGAGTCCCGTCAAAAATATTCTTGACGGATTTATCGGCATCTGCTTCGCTTGTTGCGAAAGCGTGAGCCGTTTTGCTCCGGCAGAAATAAAAATCCTTCTCGAGCCTTCTTCTTAACGAATCAAGCTCGAGTTCGTCAATCCGGTTTATTTTTCCGGTTTTATCGGGCGGAATGTTAAGAAGCAGACAAGCGTTTGCGCCGACGGAATTATAATAAATCTCCATAAGCTTTTCGACGCTCTTTAATTTGAAATCTTCACTTTCGTGATAAAACCAGCCGGGTCTTATTGAAACGTCGACTTCGGCGGGGTACCAGATAAAATCGTCTTTTCCTTTAATGGCTTTTCTTGAGCCGAGGTCAAGCACCATTTCTTTCTTTTCGGGCGGATTTTTTTCGGATTTTTGCGAGTGTTCCGCAGTGTAAAGATTTGAACAGAATTCCGCGGGAACAACGCTCCACTCGCTTTTACGGCATATACCGGCTTCGTTTCCGCACCAGCGTACATCGGGTCCGCTGATACTGATGGCGGCATTCGGCTGAAGGCGGCGGATAAGCGAATAATATCCCTGCCAGTCATATTCCTGCTTTTTGCCGTTTTTGCCCTCTCCGCAGGCTCCGTCGAACCATACGCAGAAAAGCTCGCCGTAATTTGTAAGAAGTTCTTCAAGCTGATTTTTAAAATAGGTATTATAGGCGTTGCCGGTTCCGTATGTAGGCTCATGTCTGTCCCAGGGGGAAACATAAACGCCGAATTTTAAGCCCGCGCGCCTGCACGCGTCGGAAACCTCACGAACCACGTCGCCCTCGCCGTTTTTAAACGGACTGTTTTTGACGGAATAATCCGTATATTTACTTTGCCACAGGCAAAAGCCGTCATGATGCTTACAGGTAAGAATAATACCCTTCATTCCGCCGTTTTTTACTGCCGAAGCCCATTGGTCGGCGTCAAAATCCGTGGGATTGAAAAGCTCGGGGCTGTCGGTCCCGTCTCCCCATTCTTTGCCCGTGAAGGTATTCATTCCGAAATGACAGAAGGCATAAAACTCGGTATCCTGCCAGTTAAGCTGACGCTCCGACGGAACAACCTCAGCCGCCTTTATCCACTCGTCTGCCATTAACCAAACCCTCCCCGGAGGTAACTGTTTTAACTTCTTCATTTTATCACAAAAAAAGCATTATAACAACACCAAATAACAAAAATGAACAAAATAAAAGAGGATAACCTCTGCGGTTACCCTCTAATCATTTTTTCTTTTAGCTTAAAACGTAAATTACTACCTGTTTTGCTCCCCACTGAACACATTCTTCGTAGGTGTTCATAAACAGGTCTACCGTAACGCCGCTGCCGTTGTGAACAAATTCTCCGGTATCAGCCGCAATTGCGTAGCCGTAAACCGTTCCGTCCGTAGCAACAATCCACATTTCGGTTCCGTAGGGGAACTGTTTCGGGTCGATTGCAACGTGACCGGGCATTGCCTTTCTGCCGCTGGCAGTAAGTGCGCCGGGCTTTGCGGAATAGGATACCGCCTTGCCGGTAACGATTGACTTATAGTTTTTGGGAACTCCGTCAACGAATTCGAGATCTGCGGGAATCGCAAGCTCCGAAATCATTTTTCCGTTGGACTTGCCGACTGTGGGAATAGCCACGGTCTTTGTGCCGACTGTAACGATTTCGTCAACTGCTTCTTTGATAACTTCCTCGTCCTTGACTTCACTTTCAACAAGCTCGCCGTCAACGTACTTATCGATATAAGTTACCTTCTTCTCGCCGTCTTCGCCCTTCTGAGTGACGTTTTTGTAGCCCTGATTATAGCTGTCGGACTTTTTGGTGACGGTTGTATATGCAATTTTTTCGGTTTCGGTTCTCTCTTCGGTGGTTACGCGCTGAACCTTGATAACGGTTCCGTCTTTAACAACCTTTTTAAGCGAAGGAGAAACCTTGTCGTCTTCGCCGACTTCGACTTTAGCTTCTTCAAGCGCGTCCGATACGGTAACAAAACCTACTCTTACGGTTGTTTCTTCGCCGTCGGCGACAACAGTTACAAGGCAGGCTTTTTCAACCGTGACTTCCATTCCGGGTGTGAGGACGGTATGAATCGGATAGTTTACCAATTCGTCTTCACCTACGGTGATTCCTTCGGAATCAAGAAGGTCTTCAACCGTACCCGCAAAGGTTACTGTCTTTTTACCGTCGGGAGTTGTAAGAGTAACCTTACACGCGCGGTAAATAACGATGGTACTCGCTTCGCCCGGCTTGAAGAGCGACAAATCAAGTCTGTCGTTTTCGCCGACTTCGATATCGAGACTTTCGAGAATATCCTCAGCAGTGTCGTCAGTTGTCTGAGTTCTGACTACCGTGCCGTTTTCATAGATATCCACTACATACTCGCCGGCAGCGCTCGCAGCAACTGCAGTAATTGTAAGAGCAATTACAAGGGCAACAAGAATTACCGAAAGCAGTCTGAGCTTAAAGGCAAGCGATTTACTCCTTATTATTCTAATCATCATTTTGCTCCTTTTCCGGTATCTTCCCTGACGGGTGCTTTTTCCTGCCGAAAGGCAAAAAAGCGTAATACCGTATTCTCGCTATGATACCGGGTAATTATAGTTTCACTTGTACTGAATGTCAAATTCTTATTTTATATACTTTTTGTGAATATTGCATAAATCGTAGGGCAATTCATTGTCAGAAAACACTATATCTTGTGTTATTTAGATTTTTTTCGATTTTTCACTTTATTGAAATAAAGCGAAATTTTGTGAAAAATCTAAAAATCCACTTTTATGGGATTTTGGAGCATTTTTCAGTCAAAATCCAACAAAAAACGAGCTTAAAATGAATTCTTTCCCCCACTTGAGCAAAAAAAGTCTCTTCTGCATTCGTGCAAAAGAGACTTTTTAAAAGCATATATAAATATGTATACTATTTTCTTTTAACGAGCCATGCGTTCGGAAGATATCTTCCCGTCGAACGCAGAGCCGAAGTGGAAGGAGTTGTGATTATCCTGCCGTCATAACCGAGAACAGCCGACGAACCGCCGTCGCACGCCGCGGCTGAAACGGCGTTATATTCAACCATTATCTCAGCGCATTCGTCAAGAGTCGCACCGAGCGAATAACCCGGCTGTCTGCCGTCGATTATCATAAGCAGAACTACTCCGTCCGCGCGCTGACCGATAACGCTTCTCGGATGAAGTCCGTAATAAGACGACTGATAAATCTGCTGTTCTCCGTTAACGACAAGAGCCGGACCGAAGAACTGACAGCAATCTCTTATGGAATAACTGTCCCACTGGCTGACGTCAATCATGCCCAGAACCATTTTATCGTCTTCATTAAAGCCGAATGTAAGCTGGTCGCCCCTGTAAGAGCCGTAATTCTCACCGTTGTAACGGCAGCCCGAATTTGCCTTTTCGCCGTCGCCGTGACCGCCCGGATCCGAGAAACCGGACGCATTGATTCCGCCTATGGCGTCATAATGGGAAAGCATATCCGTCATAAACAGACCTCTCGACCCCCAGTAAGGGGTAACGCCGAGAAAAACTCTTGACGGGTCGTCAACAAGCATTATCTTGCCTTCGTACGACGGACCGCTTAGCCTTGAAACAACTATGCCCTGCTCAATATCGTTGACAAGCACTTCCCTGCCGGTATAATCCTTGCCGCCGACAGTAAGGTTTTTCTGACCGAGAATGTCGTCGGGTCTGTTTTCATTGTTATCCTTGCCGGGAATATTAACGTCGGCTTCATTTATTCCGACAAAAGTTTCAGCCTGCTGACTCATAACTTTATCAATTACGCTTTTCGGGAAAAACCATGTTGCAAGCCACTGATGCTCGTCCGTAGTCATGGCAGTGCCGATATAAAGCTCACGAAGATATTTAATCGGAGCAATATCCGAAAATGTAAATGTCAGATAAGACGCGACGAGTAAAACGATAATAACCGCAACGGCTATCAACGCTCTCTTTTTACGGTTCTTCTTCCTGCCGTTTTTTCCTTCGCCGGATTTCGGGTTTTCTTTTTTCGGATTGCGCTTTTTAGGCTTGGTTTTAATTTTACTGCTCTTTGTTTCGCTGTATATAATGTCGTCCTTACCATAGACAATCTGCGAATCTATAATAGTTCTTTTCCCTGCCATAGAAATACCTCAACACAATATATTGTATCTGATATTTAAATATTATCAAAATCGACTGATTTTGTCAATAATGCGCGAAAAAAAGCAGAAATTAACAAATTTACTTTTTTATTCCGTGTGTACTTTTCTCGGTACTGTAAAAATGAATGAAGAAAATTCCTGTTGACAAACGGAATTTTTGTGATATTATAGTTATAGAACATTTGTTCGATTAATTGACGGAAGTGATTGTATGTGCACATTTGTGGACGTTTTTCTCAGGCACGATAAATACGGAAATAAAATACCGATGTTTCTTCGCTGGAACAACGGCACTCTTTACGTTATTGACAAGCTCAAAGGTGTTTCAAGGGCCGTTTCGCAAAGCGGGATGCAGGTAACAAAATATGACGTTATTATCGGCGGAAGAGAAACCTCAATTTTTGAGGACAGATATCTTAATAAATGGTACGTTGAGGAAAAATCTTGATTATCCCCTTCTTTTTGATGTATAATCAGCTTGACGGGTGATTTTATGAAATATAAACGTACTTTTGCGGACAAGCTCAATACTCTGCTCTTCGGCAAGGATCTGAGAATAACGAAGGGCGAAAGATATAAGGAAGAGAGAGAATTCGACTACTCTTCCTATTATCCCGTATCCGAATATATTTTTCCTGTGGACACACCGGAAGAAAACACCTGTAACATAGCAGATTTCGGCGCTTCACCCGATAAAAACGCAGCCGAAAATGCAAGAGCAATAAACGAATGTATTGACTTTTGCAGTAAAAACGGCAAAACAACCGTCATTATCGACGGCGGGACTTACACATGCGGCACTGTTATATTAAAAAGCGGCGTAAATCTTTTTATAAAAAAAGGCAGCGGCATCATTGCAGACGAAAACGCGGAATCGATAAGCAACATGGCGCTTCTTTACGCCGAAAACTGCTCGGATATATCGGTTACGGGCGGCGGAGAAATCAACGGAAACGGTCATCTTTTCGGAAGAAAACCGCTGTATGATAAAAACGTCACTTCCGACTGCGACTGTATTGACGTTATTGAAATGAGGAAGGTTTACCGCGCTCAGCTTCGTTTTGCCCATGAGTCAAAATACGGCAGACTTGTTCATTTTAAAAACTGCAAAAATGTAAATATAAATAATATTGTTCTTGCCGACAGTCCGTCGTGGACGCTCAGGCTTACAAAATGCGATAATGTAAATATTGAAAATCTTGTTATAAACGACAACCGTCATGTTGCAAACACCGACGGGATTGACCTTATGCAGTCTTCTCACGTTAAAATACGGCATTGCTTTATTTCCTGCGCAGACGACGGAATAGTGCTGAAAAACGCCGTCTGGGAGGGCTGTGACGGCGAGATGAATGACATTCACGTTTCGGACTGTGAAGTAATAAGTTGCACAAATGCGTTTAAAATCGGCACGGAAACAACCTACCCGATTAAAAACGTCACTGTGGAAAACTGCAGATTTTTTATGACGGATTTATATCCCGGCTCGGTTTCGGGAATAAGCATAGAAAGCGCCGACGGAAGCCGTGTGTCGGACGTAAAAATAAGCAATATCGAAATGGACCGTTGCACATGCCCGTTATTTATAAGGCTTTGCAACAGGAACAGAGCTTCAAAAGTCAACTCGCAGAGCGCGAGCGCCGTTGAATTTTCAAAAAAGCCGGTCGGAAAAGGCTCAGCAGACAAAAAGCTTTTTGATATGACGGGTGAAATCGAAAATATCAGAATCAAAAACATCAGGGCGACCGGAGTTGAACTGCCCGTAATAATTACAGGATTCCGTCAGAAGGGAAAGACAAAGAGAGTTAAAAACATCTGTCTTGAAAACTTTGATTTAACATATTCCGATAAAAAGGAAGTAATTGACAGACGGTTATTTATTCCCGAATATCCGAAAGAATATCCCGAATGCTGGAGATTCCGCAATCTGCCCTCTTACGCGCTGTGGGTAAGACACGCGCAAAACCTGAATATCAGGAATTTCAGCTGTTCCCCTGCCCCCGACGCTCACAGAAAAAAAGAAATATTCAAGGACGTAAAATAAAATGAAGAAACGCATTTTTAACATCGAATCTTTGTCCGAAAAAGAATACGAAAAATACTTTCTTATGATGAAACCCGAAAAGCAGGCAAAAATCAACCGATTCCGTTTTGAAGAGGATAAAAAGCGTTCTGTCTCGGGCGAAATGCTTGCGAGAAAAATGATTTCCGAAGAAACCGGCGAACCGGAGGAAAGTATTATTTTTTCTTTGAGGGAAAACAAAAAGCCCTACGCGCAGGGGCTTGACATTAATTTTAATATAAGCCATTCGGGAAAATATGTCATTTGCGCCGTTTCCGGGGAAGAAATCGGGGCGGATATTGAAAAGGAAAGACCCGTAAGCGACGCGCTGATTAAACGAGTTTGTAATGAAAAAGAAAAAGAATATGTCTGCCAAACCGGAACTGATGAAAAAGAAAAAATAAGGCGCTTTTTTGAAATCTGGACTTTTAAAGAAGCTTATTTCAAATATCTCGGGACGGGAATCGAAGATTTTCAAAAAATTGATTATTTTAATTGCGGCAAAAAAAAAGAAAACGGCGAAACCGACGGTTACGCCTACTGCATAATATACTGAAAAAAAATACCCGATACCAAAAAGGTATCGGGTAAAACTGTGTTAAACAAAAATTACATACAGGTATATCCGCCGTCAATGGCAAGATTTGTGCCCGTAACATAGCTCGAAGCCTTTGAAGCAAAGAACAAAGCAGCTGTATCAAGCTCGCCTTCTTCGCCGTAACGCTCCATGGGAATCATGGTTTTAGCGTTCTGCTGGAAGAAATCGGAATTGAGCGTATCTCTTGTAAGATCGGTATAGAAATAACCGGGGCAGATTGAGTTAACGGTAATATTGTAAATGCCCCATTCAGCAGCGAGAGCTCTTGTAAGATTAACTACGCCGCCCTTTGCAGCATGGTAAGGAGCCGAACCGCAAATCTTATTGCCTACAAGACCGTACATGGAAGCGATATTGATGATTCTGCCGTATTTTGCGGGAATCATAGCCTGCTTTGCAACTGCGCGCGCAACTCTGAACGAACCGAAGAGGTCGATGTTGCACTCGTCATTGAACTGCTCGTCCGTAATATCTTCGGCGGGAGCAACCGCGCCTGTGCCGGCATTGTTGATAAGGATGTCGATTCTTCCGAATTTTTCAAGAGCCTTGGCAACTACGTCGTTAACGTTATCCGTATCTGTGATATCGCATTTAAGAGCAAGCGTCTCAACGCCGAACTCCTCTTTAATCTCTTTACATACTTCATCAAGCTTTTCCTGACGACGGGCAATAGCAACTATATTGCAGCCCTGATTTGCAAGAGCTTTAGCCATCTGAACGCCGAGTCCGCCCGAGCATCCTGTTACAAGGGCAACCTGTCCCTTTAAATCAAAATAAGATTTCATAATTTCTTCTCCTTTTGAACATTTTTAAACTGAAATCATCCAGTAATCATTATGTTAACATTTTTTTCCGACTAAGTCAACCGAATTTTGATAATTATTTAACAATTCATATATTTGTTTGACAAAAAGATAAAAAATGATACAATTAATCAGTGAACGGAGGAATAAATATGGAACATAAAAGAAGCGCGCATACGGTTATTTTAAGGCTCGACAGAAACGATGAGATAATTTCGTCACTTGAAAAAATTGCAGAGGAAGAAAACATAAAAACCGCTTCGTTCAGCGGAATCGGTGCAACGGATAATTTTACCGTCGGAGTGTTCAGCCTTCACAAACAGACCTATGAAAAATTTACTTTTACGGGGAACCACGAAATAACGGATCTGACGGGGAATATTACCTTTGTTGATAACAAGCCGTACATTCACGCGCACATCACCTGCTCGGGCGAAGGCGCGAAGGTTGTCGGAGGTCATCTTCTCGAAGGCGTTATTTCACTTACGGGCGAAATATTCATTAATATTTCTGACGGCAAGGTCGGAAGAAAATTTGATGAAGAATTAAAAATTAACAGGCTCGATTTTTAGAATAAAAAAAGACTCGTATCGGTTCGTCATCAATACGGGTCTTTCTTTTTCTGTTGTAGTGTTTTTTGTTTTCAACTACTCTTACGGTGGGCTTTATTTCGCCCCAGCTTTTACGCTTTTTCGCGTTAAGCTCTTTTTGTTTTTTCTTTGAGAGCTTTTTATAGCTTGTTATCTTTTGCATTATTTTCACCTCGGAATTATTTTAACACATATTTTTAAAAATGTGTAGTGTTTTGGGTTATTGTGTGATAAAATGTATTTAATAATACAAGGGAGGTTTTTGTATGTCACAGTGGGACAGGGATTATCTTGCGCTTTGTAAAAGAATATTGGACGAGGGCGTTGAAGTTGAAAACCGTACGGGAATCAATACGATTAAAGTACCCTCTCATCATTTCCATTTTGATTTGTCAAAGGAATATCCTATCCTTACAACAAAGCAGCTGTTCATCAGACAGGCTGTTCTTGAAATGCTCTGGATTTATCAGGCGCAGTCGAATGATGTTCGCTGGCTTCAGGAAAGGAACGTTCACATCTGGGACGAATGGGAAATCGACGAAGACGGAATCTGGACGGCTACTCAGCTTCTTCCGGATGAAACGGGAAAGCTTACGAAGCAGACGATTCACAAGCAGTTTCCGAAGGAATACGCCCATACAATCGGTACGGCTTACGGCTACATAGTCAACAAGTTTAAAATGACTCAGAACCTCATTGATAAGATTAAAAACCACCCCGAGGACAGACGAATGGTAATGACTCTCTGGCAGAACGACTATCTTGACACGGCTGTTCTCCCCTCCTGCGTGTGGTCGAGCGAATGGGACGTTACTGACAACAAGCTCAACTGCTGGGTTCATCAGCGTTCGTGCGACGTTCCTCTGGGACTTCCGTTCAACGTTACTCAGTACGCAACTCTTCTTTGCCTTCTCGCAAAGGTCTGCGGAAGGGAACCCGGCACAATCGACTGGAGCATAAAGGACGCTCACATTTATGTCAATCAGGTTGACGGAATTAAAGAACAGCTTGCGCGTTATGAAGAAAAGGGCGATCTGCCCGCGCCGCAGCTGTGGATTAATCCCGAAATTGACGACTTCTTTAAGTTTGACAATTCAAAGGACTGCAACGATATTAAATTAATCGGCTACGAGCATCTCGGGAAAATCCTTTTCCCGCTTGCGCAGTGAGGTGTTTATGTCAATTTCAATGATTGCCGCCATCGGCAAAAACAACGAGCTCGGCAAGGGCAACGACCTTATATGGCACTTTAAAGAAGATATGAAATTCTTTAAGGAAACGACTACGGGCTCAACAGTTATCATGGGCAGAAAAACCTTTGAATCACTGCCCAAAGCACTGCCGAACAGAAGAAATATTGTAATTTCAGGCAGCCGTGATTTCAAACCCGAAAATGCCGAGGTCGTTTCGGGCATAAAGAAAGCAATTGAAATAAGCGACGGTGAAAACGTATTTATTATCGGCGGCGGAACAATTTACAAAGAATTTCTGCCGTTTGCCGATAAACTCTATTTAACCGAAATTGACGCCTGCTGTCCTGACGCGGAGGTTTATTTCCCCGACTTCGACAAAAAGCTCTATAAAAGAAAAAAGCTGACGGATTTTGAAGTTGACGGAATTCATTTTTCGCACATACTTTATACAAAAAAATAATATTGAAAGCAAAATAAAAGCCTATGGAGTTTTTCCACAGGCTTTTTGTTTTATCTGTTCATTATGAAAAGCATTACTGCAATTGCAATTGCGGCGGCGGCTATAAATATACCGGCTATTAACGCCGAAGCGCTCATTGCGCCGAGGACGACAGTCCGCCGTTCCTGTTTGGAAAGCTCTGTTTTTTCCCACGGGCGTTCCTGCGAAGAATTTTCATCCGTCTGAGAGGGAGTTTCTTCCTTCCTCGGGATTCTCGGCAAGAACAGAGAAGAAGGACTTTCCACACCGGACATATCGACTATCGTTCTGCCGTCGTCATCGTCATATTGCTTTTTCTTGCTCATAAAAAACCTCTTTTACTTGCTGTTAATGTCCTTAACGTCGTCATAGAGATGACAGACAACATAATGGCCTTTTTCGATTTCCTTCTGCTCGGGAACCTCATGCTTGCAGATTTCCATACAGTTTGCGCATCTTGTATGGAATTTGCAGCCTTCGGGAGGATTTGCGGGAGAAGGAATCGAGCCTTCAAGAACGATTCGTTTCATCTTAATTGTCGGGTCGGGAATCGGGATTGCCGAGAACAGAGCCTTAGTATAAGGATGAAGCGGATTACTGAATATATCCCCTGTTTCGCCGTACTCGACAAGGTTTCCGAGATACATAACTCCGACGGTATCGGATATATGCTCAACAACCGACAGGTCGTGAGAAATGAACAAATATGTGAAATGATGCTGATCCTGAAGCTCATTGAGAAGATTGATAATCTGAGCCTGAATTGAAACGTCAAGAGCCGAAACAGGCTCGTCGCAGACAATGAATTCGGGATTAAGCGCCAAAGCTCTGGCTATACAGATTCTCTGCCTCTGACCGCCCGAAAACTCGTGAGGATAACGGTCCTTATGGAAGGGCTGAAGCCCGCAGTTGTCCATTACCTTATCGATATAATCGTTGAATTCTTCCTTGGAAACGAGGTTATGTTCCCTTACTGCCTCGCCGATTATTTCGCCGACGGGCATACGGGGCGACAGGGATGAGAACGGATCCTGGAAGATTATCTGCATCTTAGTACGCATATCATGCATTTCTTTATTTGTCAGGTCATAAACCTCTTTTCCGTCAAAAAGAACCTGACCGCCGGTCTTTTCGCCCGAAAGGCGAAGAATAGCTCTTCCGGTTGTGGTTTTTCCGCATCCGGACTCTCCGACAAGACCCATCGTCGTGCCTCGTTTAAGGTTAAATGTAACGCCGTCAACCGCTTTTACATATCCGACGGTTTTGTTGAGAAGTCCGCCCTTTATGGGGAAATACTTCTTCAACGCGTTAACCTGAAGAATATACTGAGGGTCAATTTCGACCGGAGTAAAATTGTTATCCGTAATCTTTTTGCTCACTTTTAACCCTCCTTATTGCCGTAATAACGGTAGCACGAAACCTTGTGGGTCGGCGAAAGGCTGACTTCGCAAGGATACTCGCCTTCGCAGCCGGCAACACACATTTCGCATCTGTCCTTGAAATAGCAGTAATCCGGCATGTTTACGGGATTCGGAACCTTGCCGGGAATCGAATAGAGTTTTTCAACTCTCTTGCCGACTACGGGCTTTGAAGCCATAAGACCGATTGTATAGGGATGAGCGGGATTTGCAAAAATTTCCTGCGCCGTACCCTTTTCAACAACCTTGCCGGCATACATTACTACAACGTAATCCGCCATTTCGGCGATAACGCCGAGGTCATGGGTAATAATCATAATGGAAGAGTTGATTTTATCCTTAAGGTTGCGAAGCAGGTCAAGAATCTGAGCCTGAATCGTAACGTCAAGAGCCGTCGTAGGCTCGTCTGCAATAATGAGCTTGGGATTGCAGGCAAGAGCCATAGCAATCATAACACGCTGACGCATACCGCCCGAAAGCTCGTGAGGATACATTTTGTAAACTCCCTCGCTGTTTGCGATACCGACCATTTCAAGGAGCTGAATCGAACGCGCCTTGATTTCCCCGTCGCTCATATTCTTGCCGTCGTGAAGCTCGATAACTTCGTCGAGCTGGGCGCCGATTCTGAAAACGGGGTTAAGACTCGTCATAGGCTCCTGGAAAATCATCGACATAAAATTGCCGCGAAGCGTCTGCATAACGGAAATAGGCGTTTTGGTGATGTCATAAGCCTTATCGCCGAGATTAAGCCTTATTTCACCGCTTACGACCTGACCCTGCGGACGCTGAAGAAGCTGCATTATCGAAAGCGATGTAACGCTCTTTCCGCAACCCGACTCGCCTACTACGCCGACAGTTTTACCCAGAGGAACTTCAAACGAAACGCCGTCAACTGCCTTGACAGTGCCGACATCCGTGAAGAAATAGGTGTGAAGGTCGTCAATTTCAAGCGAATTTGCTTCATTGTGCATTTTTGTAAGATATTCCTCCTCGGGAACATTCTTACGTTTGAATCTCTTTTCTAACTCGTTGGTTATCTTTCTGTTTTCCTTTGAAATCCTGCGTGATTCTCTGGCGGACAGATAACCTTCAGCTTTTTTCTTTGCCATTATTCTGTCGCCTCCTTTAACGCTTCATCTTCGGGTCAAACGCATCTCTGAGTCCGTCGCCGACAATATTGAAGGCAAGAACGGTCAACAGAAGAAGGACGCCCGCGGGAATCCAGATATTCCAGTAATGTGTAAGTACGAATACGTTATTAACGTCGTTTATAATATTACCCCATGAAGCAAACGGGAAACGAACGCCGAGTCCGAGGAACGAAAGAGTTGCCTCAAGAATAATCGTGCTGCCAAGACCCATAGTCATCGTAACAATAAGCTGAGGAATAACATTGGGTATAAGATGTTTGAAAATTCTTCTTGAAACGGAAATGCCGCAGGCTTCGGTAGCCGTCATGAATTCCTGTTCGCGAAGCGAAAGAATCTGACCTCTGACAAGCCTTGCAATTCCGGGCCATCCGGTAAGTCCGAGAACAACCATAAGCATAATCATTCGCTTGGTCGCTTCAAGATTTGCGGCGTCCATCGCGGCGCCGATAATAATTATGATAGGCATTGACGGGATACAGTAGAAAACGTCAACGATTCTCATCATAAGGTTATCCACTCTTCCGCCGAAATATCCCGAAATACCGCCGAAAATTACGCCGATAATCGTTTCGAAGAATACGACGATAAAGCCGATAATAAGCGAAACTCGTCCGCCGTACATAAGACGGGTGAGCATATCCATACCGTTTTTATCGGTACCGAGCCAGTGAGCTTTGGACGGTGTTGAATACGTATCAAAAACGTTTGTGGAAACATTCTGCTTGATATCCCAAAGCTCTTTTGACGCGTCAAATTCGATTACATATTCCGAGGTTTCGCCATTTTCATCAGTATATGTAAACTCTTTTTTACCTGCTTCAAGGTCATTTATAAGCTCGCTTTTAAAGTTACGGCTGAGTTGGACGTCATTGGCAACCGCGCGGATAACATAAGCGCTTGCATACGCAACCTCTTCGCCTTTTTCGTCAAAAATAACATGACTTTCGTCAATTGTGTATTTTTTGCCGTCCGCTTCAAACTCGGTTACAGAAGCAGTGTTTTCCGTCGCATCCTGAGCGGAAGCGTCTTCTTTCGATTCGTCGCCTTCGGCAGGCTGAACGGCTTCGGCGCCCTGAAGCTTTCCTGCGGAAGCCATAAGCGCCTTATAGCTGAATTCAAAAGAGAACGTGGAGTCACCCGAAGAAGGGTTTACGCTCATTTTGCTTTCCATTCCGATAAGGTTTTCGCCCTCGTAAACAAGATAAAGGTCGTCGTTAATCTTTTCAACCGTATAGGTAACGCCTTCGTTTTCGAAGCTTTCGTTCTTCTGCTCAATTGCAAGAACGGTATAAGCCTGGACAATGCCGGAAAAAGAATCTTTATCGTTAATAATGGGAGTGAGTTCCGAATTGTGCTTTGCAGCTACAACCGTTTTAAGATGCGGTTCGTAGCGATAAAACTTCTGGTCCTGCTGGTAAGGCGAAACAAGTCCGCCGACAAATGAGAATACAAACATTATAGCAAGGATTATAAGACCCGTAACCGCAAGGCGGTTTCTGAAAAAACGCTTTGCAACAAGTGCGCCGGGCGAGAGAACCTTTACTCGTCTGTCATCATTAAGTGAATATGTTTCGTTCTTTTTGGAAGAAGTGTTTTCTTTATTTGCCATAATTATTTCCTCCTTCCTTAAGAAACGCGTACTCTCGGGTCAACAACCGCATAAAGGATATCCGAAATAAGGTTACCCAGAAGCGTCAGTATCGCCAAAAATACCATATAGAACATAAAGAACGGAATATCGCCCGAAACCATCGACTGATATGAAACATAGCCTATGCCGGGAAGCGAATAGAGCGTTTCGGTAATCAGCGCGCCGGCAAAAAGTCCCGGAAGAGAACCGCCGACAATGGTTACTATAGGAATAAGAGTGTTTCTGAACGCATGACGGTAAATTACCTTGCGCTCGGAAAGACCCTTTGCCCTTGCAGTCCTTATGTAATCCGCATTAAGAACCTCGAGCATATTTGTTCTTGTGTAACGCATAAGAGAACCCATGCTGACAACAACAAGAGTTACAATCGGCAGCACAAGATGGTGAGCCTTATCAAGAAACTGTCCCATTGTATCGAGCTGAGCATAGTTTCTGCCGACAAGTCCGTATAGTTCAAACCAGCCTAATTTTACGGAGAACACAAGCTTCAGCAACGAAGCAAAGAAGAACGTCGGCAACGATATTCCCGCCAGGGCGACAATCGAAACAACATAGTCCGTCTTGCTGTACTGCTTTGTAGCGGCAATGATACCGAGCGGAATAGCTATGATTATTTCAAAGAAGAAGGAAATTGCGCCCATAACGAACGAAAGCCAAACGGTATCGTTAAACTTTTCGACTACCGGAACAGTCCATTTCCAGCTGTCGCCGAAGTCAAGCCTTACGGCGCTTCCGAGCCAACCGATAAATCCGGGAATAATTCCTTTATCAAGATTATACATTGCATTCAATTGGTCAAGCCATTCCTGATAGCTTTTTGAACCGGGTTGCATTGATTTCTGTCTTGCCATTGCTTCAACGAAGCTCGTCGGAAGGCAGCGCATCAAAGCATAGATAATGAATGCAACGAAGAACAAAATAACAACTGACTGAATCAGTCGTTTGATGATGAACTTATGCACCTTTCTCATCACTCCATTTTAAAGATTTTTTGCGAATCGATACGCATTGTTCGTTAACTGCATATCACTAAACCGTCAAATCCCTTTGACAGCTTAGTGATAAAAAGTTAATCTTTGCTTTAAACGATTAAAGCAAAAACGCTTCAAAGAGGGCAGATAAGATTGCCTTATCTGCCCCCGAAGAAGTTACTTAACAAATAAGAATCCTATTAAGTAGTTACCAAAAACAAGGGAGATTAGTTCATCTCGATGTTCTGGATTTCGTTCAGCCAGCCATAGTAGGTTGTGATATCAGGAGTAACTGTCTTGATATTAACTCTCTCAGTTGAGAAGATAATGCAGTTCTGACGCTGATATACGGGAACCTCTACTGCCCAGTCAACGATAATGTCAAGGCACTGCTTGTAGAGTGACTTTCTGAAGCTCTGGTTTGTGTTTGTACGAGCCTGCATGATGAGGTCGTCAAGCTTAGCGTCAGCGATGTCATACATATAGTTTGAACCGCCTGCGTCCTTACCGGACTCAACGCCTGAATAGTAAACCTGATACATATCCGGATCCGGAGTAGCGCCCCAAGCTGCGCACCACATCGGGCAAGTTTCAGCTTCGATACCTGTCCAGAGTTCCGAAGAATCTGCAAGGTCCTTAACAACAAGGCTGATACCGATTGTCTTGAATGCGTCGGAAGCAAGGTTAAGCATCATGAATGAGGGATGGTCGCCGCTGCCGTCAGCAGGAATCCATACTTCATATTCCATCTTAGCGCCTTTGGGAGCTGCTGTAACTTTACCGTCTTTTACGGTGTAGCCTGCAGCTTCGAAGTAACCGAGAGCAGCCTTGAGAGCAGCTTCTGTTCTTTCGTCAGCATTCATATCGGATGTGTAAATATCGTTGCCGTCAACATCCTTTGAGAAAGCAACTGCATAATCAGCGTCTGTCTTCTGGGGAGCAGCCCAGGATGTGTCGGAAATCGGATAGTTGATGACGGAAGCAGTCTCACCGTAGTAGGAGTCAACTGTTACGTCACGGAAGTTAGCAAATACTGTAGCAAATGCTTTACGGAGGTTCTTGGATTCTTCAGAATCTTTCTTGCCGCCTACGTTAACTGCATTTGCGGAAATGCCGAGGTAACCGTAACCGAGGTTGTTAACTGTATCTGTAACAATCTTGTCGCCTGTTACTTCGCCGTTTGAGTTAGCTTCTTCGATAGCCTTTGCAGTATCCTTTGAATAGGAAGGATCTGTGATATCGATTGTGCCTGTGATAACACCGTTAAGCTTATCTTCGTCGCTTGTCTCTTTAAACTGTACGTTTGCAGTCTTGGGAGCGCCGAGATAGTAGCCTTCGTTAGCTTCAAAACGAACAACGCCGTCCTTGAACTCTATGAACTTGTACGGACCTGCGCCCATGGGCTGAGTTGTCTTAGCGCGGACTGTTGAAAGGTTGCCCTTATCAAAGCCGAACATATTGTTGTCATAGTCATACTTAGCCTTGTCGCCATAGTAATGAAGAGGAGCGATTGCAATGCCGAGCTGATAAATAGCAGTAGCGTCAACCTGTGTAAGAGTTACACGGACTTTGTTTTCGCCTGTCTTTTCAATACCTGCGATGTTAGCAGCCGAATCACCGGTCTTGATACCTGTAGCATAATCAGCAGGATCAAATCCGAGGTCTGCAAGTGAAGAACCTGCGGTCTCTTTTGAAGAAAGAGAAGAGAGGTTGCCTTCATACGCTTCTACCATTACATAGAAAGCGTCAAGTGTAGTAGCGTCAGCGGGAACTTCATAGCCCCAAGCTGCGAGTGAACCTGCAACGTCTTCAGCGTAATCGTTTTCAACGCAGAAATCAACGATTTCCTGTACGAAAGCAGCGCCTGCCTTGTCAAGGTCTTCCCAGAACTTTGTCTGGTCTTCTTCAGTCCAGTTTGTGAAATCAGTGTTATCTCTGCCTGCTTTAAGCATAAGAGAAAGCTGAGTTTCCATACCTGCACGGTATTCTTCCATACCCTTGATGGGAAGTGCGAAGAATGTTGATGAACCGTCGTATGTAGGATCGGAAAGAACATACATATTGAAGATTACGTCATCAGCCGTAAGAGCTTCGCCGTCGGAGAACTTGATATCGTCACGAAGTTCGAAATCATAGTAAACCGTGCCGTCTTCGTTTTCTGTAACAACAAGATCAGCGGGACCATAGTACATATAATCAGTACCGTTGTAGGGACGTTTTTCGCCTGTTTTACCAAGCTCAACAATTGCGCCCTGACGGTCAAGCGTAAGAAGGCTTACGCTGGTCATGGTAGCAACGTCCTGGTCGTATGCGGTTTCAGCAAAGAAGGGTGAGAATTTGCTCGAGAAGTTGGAATATCCGACTACAAGAGTATCTTTCTTTTCTGCGGAGCCGTCTTTGCCGGCTTCTTCACCTTTCTTACCGCATGCTGCAAATACTGTTACAACGAGTGTAAGTGCAAGCAAAATAGCAAGAACTTTTTTCATTTCTTTTTTCTCTCCTTTTATAGAAATTTATTTTTTCAGCTTCGGGTGACTGTTGATAAAGACAGTAAATATAAATCTGCCATCTTTACCAACAGCCGCCCTCAGCCAAGAAATGACTGAATATTATACCTTTACCCATTCAAGTTTTTTATAATAACGCCTGAAAAGGAATGACGCCGTAATTATTACCGCCTTCATAACCCAGAAGAAAACACATCGGAAAACGCTGTTTTCAAACCCGTTAAGAAAGACAAAAACTACGGAAGCGGCAAGAGATATAAAACCGAAAACTCCGAGCGCCAAAGAACCCGAACCGATTTTCGGGCAAGCCGTCTGAATAACATAAGCTCTTATTCTCTCCCCTGCCCAGGCAAGTCTGACGCTGCTCCAGACAAGAACAAAAGCGCAGATAACCTCGCCCACAAAGGGAATTATAACATAAAACGTGTTTTTCAACCCTGCCGCATTAAATGAACCCGATAACGCGACAAGCGCGGCAAGAAAAAATACCGAAAGCAGAATAATCACGTTTGTCTTTTTATAGTCAAGGGAATCCGAAAGCGAATAATAATCGCCCGTGTAAACGTAGCTTCCGTCCGTTCCCCTTTTGAACTCGTTAAGATAGTTCCATTTTTTCGGGCCCTTCATTATTCAATACCCGTAAGATCAAAGTTTTCAAGCCAGTCGCCCGCCTTTTTGCAAACCGAACGAAGAGTATTTTCATCAAACGGACTATCAAGCCCTGCGTTTTTAAGAAGCTCTGTAAAGACTTTGCTTCCGCCCTGCTCTGTATAAGCCATGTAATGCTTCCACGCATTGCCGATGTCGTCCTGAATCATAGCCCAGAACTCAAGCGAAACCGTCTGTGCAAGGCAGTAATCGATATAATAGAAAGGCGTCGAATAAATATGTGACTGTCTCTGCCAGCCCTCGCCGTCGGAGTAGAACGGAATTTCGCCGTCGAGTTTAAGCCACGGCATATAAATTCCCAGAAGCTTTTTCCACTCGTCATGACGCTCGCGGGGAGTCAGAAACGGCTTTTCATATATAATATGCTGAAAATGGTCAACCATTGTTCCGTAAGGGATAAACTTAAGAGCGCCCGCCAGATGGCTGTAAAGGAACTTTCTTGTATCTTCCCCGAAGAAATCCTCGGCATTTTTCCATGCAAAAAACTCCATCGACATGGAATGAACCTCACAGCCCTCCATGCTCGGCCAGATAGTTTCAACCGGAACACGGTCGCGGTTGTACCAATCGGCAAAAGCGTGTCCCGCTTCATGGGTTACAACCTCGACATCGCCCTGAGTACCGTTAAAATTGGCAAATATGAACGGAACCTTATAATCGTATAAGCTTGTGCAATAACCGCCGCCGTCCTTGCCTTCGGTCGAAAGCACGTCCATAAGCTCGTTATCAAGCATCATATTGAAGAATTCGCTTGTTTCGTCAGAAAGCGAATCGTAAAACTTTTTACCGGCTTTGAGAATATCGTCAGCCGTACCCTGCGGCTTCGCATTGCCGGAGCGGAAAGACAAAGCAGCGTCCGAGAAACTCAGCGGATAGGACTTGCCGAGCCTTTTCGCCTGCTGACGGAAGATTTCATCCGCAACGGGAACAAGGTATTTCCTCACTGCCTCGCGGAAACGCTCAACATCATTTTTGTCATAGCAATTTCTGCCCATGCGGTAATAACCGAGCTGCGTATATCCGCCGTAGCCGAGTTTTTTACCCATTTCGTCACGAAGATGAGTCAGTTTGTCGTAAATACCGTCGTATTCTTCCTGATGGTCTTTGTACCACTGTCCCTCAGCCTGCCATGCTTTAAGGCGGCGCGCGTCATCGGGGTCACTTTTAAAAGGAGTCATCTGGGAAACGGTATATATCCCGCCCTCAAACGGAATCTGCGCGCTCGCAAGAAGTTTGTGGTACTGCTGGACAAGCTCATTCTCCTTCTGTAAAAGAGGAATGATTTCAGGCGAGAAGGTTTTGAGCTGAATTTCGGCATTGGTAAAAATAATCTCGCCGAATTCTTCGGACAGTTCCTTGCGGAAGGGACTTTTAAGAAGAGCCAGAACAAAAGCCTGTTCATATTCTTCAAGCTCGGGTCCCGCCCCGTTCCAGAACTGAACCTCGCCGTCGTAGAACTTATCTCTCGTATCGATTGAATGACGCACCGAAGCGAGAGTCGCCTGAGTATCAACCCTGCGCTTTAATGAATCGAATTTTATAAAAGCGTCTCTCGCCTGAGAATAATCCTCAGCCGAAGCGAACAACTCCGTAAGTCCTTTACTCTCGGCTTTTACAGCCTCAATATCCGGACGGGTATATTTCATTTCAGAGAATTTCATACGCACTTTACCACACTAAACTATTGCTATATAAAATGCATTTTAGCACAAAACGGATTCAATTTCAATATTTTTTAATAAATTTATAAAAATACCGATAAATGACTATTGCGCTTTTTTACGCTTGTAATCGAAAATCAAATCGAGAAGCAAAAGCGAAAAACACACAAGCCTTACGGCAAATCCGACGGCAGCGGGACCGAACCCTAAAGCGGAATTGAATTCAAACGGAATAGCCCTAACAACAAGATCAAGAAAAATCAGAATCAAAAAAACTATATGGAGGATTTTTGATTTCTTATAATTGCCCACAAGAACGAAATGAGCAAAAACACCCAGCGCAAGAGCTGTAAAAAGCATAGCGAAATAAAACACAAATTCATTTTTTGTCAGTCTGTATGAAAGTGACAAAAGAAGTTCTTCTCCCCTTGGCAAAAGAGAAATGCCGTAATCAAAGAAATAATTCAGGGCGGTTCTTCTTGCTATAAGCGCGGGATAGCCTGCACAGATAAAAACGTAAACCGCAGGCAGCAGAGAGCAAAGCTGGAAAATAAGAACGTAGATATGTGCGCCGGTTTTCTTATTCCTTTCGTCAATACCGAATCTCATTTCCTTACCTCCCCGAGCGTTCTTTCAATATAAAGTCCCGAAAAGCTTTTATCGGAAACAGACCTGTCTTTTTCCGAGTAAACAAACTTTCCTTTTTCCGTATCGTAGAATTCAACAGTTGAAACCTTCGCATCATTTCCGAACGACGAAAGCGAATAGAACCTGCCGAAAGCGTTTGCTTCGGGATTACCGGTCTGCAAAGAAAAGCCTTTAAGAAAAACAAGCTCGCCCGATTTACATTTGCCCCTTAAAACGGCGTCTTTGCAGATTACTTCTTTCTCTTTTGAATCAAGGTCTATTTTCACAACGTCGCACATATTAAATCCGAGACTTGTCGAAGAATACTCGTTAATATAAAGAATATTCCCGTCAAGACTTACTCCCCAGTCAGCGCCGTAGTCGCCCTCAATAACAAGCGTATTCACATTTTGCGTTCCTTTGTAAATACCGTTGGGCTCAACATTGGAATACTTTACCGCATAAGAAGAATCCTCAATCTGAACAAACTCGTTAAGCGCCCAGATATTGACTGCGGTTTTCGTAAGACCGACTGAGACAAAAAAAGTTAATGCGGAAGCTATTATAACAACCACAATCAGTATATTGAAGGATAATCTGTTTTTCTTCATTGCCGTCACCTTAGAACAGAAATATTTTCCGAATAACCGCTATGAATTATACCACAACCGCAAAACATATTCAATATAATAACCTGTTTGCAAACATGATGATTTTGTGATAAGATATTGCAGATACTTTTATTACGGGAGAAAATGATATGACGGATACAATTACTTCAAATATTGAAAAGCTCAACGAGCTTGAAAAAAGAATGTCTGCGTACGACCACGCCATTTCGCTTATGTATTATGACGGGTCAACCTGCGCGCCTAAAGGAACGGCTGAAAACAGAGCAAGCAGCATGACTGTTTTAACCGAGGAGTTATATAAACTGAGCACCTCGGAAGAAACGGTAAAGCTTCTTGAGCAGCTTGATAAAAGCAAAGAGCTTTTGTCGGTCAAGGACAGGAGAAGGGTTTATCTTCTTCTCAAGGAATTGAACGAGATGAAAAAAATCCCCATGGAGGAATATGTCGAATACGAACAGCTTCTCGTTATCGCCGACGACGTGTGGCACAAAGCCAAGGACGAAAGCAATTTTGAGCTTTTCCGCCCTTATCTTGAAAAAATATTTGAAACGAATAAGAAGTTCGCTCTTTATATCGAACCTGACAAAGACCCGTACGACCACTGCCTTTCGGAATATGAGGAAGGACTGAACAAAAAGACTCTTGACAGCTTCTTTTTAAAACTCAGGAACGGAATCGTTCCCCTGCTTAAAGAGATTTCCAATCACGAACAGGTTGACGACAGCATAAGGCACGGCTTTTTCCCGATTAATAAACAGGAAGAGCTTTCGTATTATTTAATGAAGCTTATCGGTCTTAATCCCGACAGAGTCGGTCTTTCGACTACGGAGCATCCGTTTACGACGAGTCTCGGTTCGCATTTTGACGAAAGAATCACGACGCATTATTTCGAGGATGATTTTGCCTGCTCGATGTACAGCGTAATTCACGAAGGCGGTCACGCCCTTTATGACACGGGTTCCGATGACGAGCTTGCCTACACTGTGCTTGACGGCGGGCTTTACATGAGCATCCACGAAAGCCAGTCAAGATTTTATGAAAATATCATAGGCAGAAGCAGAAGTTTCTGCGAATATATTTTCCCGTATCTTAACGGGCTTTTCCCCGAACAGATGAAGGGAAGAACAGCAAAAGATTTATACAGGGCGGTCAACAAGGCAGAGGCGTCGCTTATACGGACCGAAGCGGACGAACTGACATACAGTCTTCACGTAATGATAAGGTACGAGCTTGAAAAACGCGTTATGGCAGGAGAGCTTGAGGTTAAGGATTTGCCGGAGGAATGGAACAGATTATACAAAGAATATCTTGGCATTGACGTTCCCGACGACAGGCACGGCATTCTTCAGGATTCGCACTGGTCGGGCGGACTTATAGGATATTTCCCGTCGTATGCTCTGGGAAACGCTTACGGAGCGCAGCTGCTTAATAAAATGAAACAGACTGTCGATATTGACAAATGTATTTCAGAAGGCAATTTCAAGAGCGTAAACGACTGGAACAGAGAAAACATCTGGAAGCACGGGGGGATTTACACCCCTTCGCAGCTTTTTGACAGAATTTTCGGGGAAGAATTCAATGCGGATTACTACATTGATTACCTTACCGAAAAATACAAAGACATTTACGGCTTCTGATTAAAGCCCTTTCTATCGGAGGAAAAAATGAAAACAGGAAATATTATTCACGGATTTGAAATCACAAATAAAAGATACAGCGAAGAATTAAAGGGAACGCTTTACGAAATGAAGCACAAAAGAACCCACGCCGAGCTTGTTTTTCTTGACAACAAATCGGACAACAAGCTGTTTTCCGTTGCGTTCAGGACTCTTCCCCGGGACGACACGGGCGTTTTCCACATTCTCGAACATTCCGTTCTTGCGGGAAGCGAAAACTATCCGGTAAAAGAGCCGTTTCTCGACCTTTTAAAAAGCTCGATGAACACGTTTCTTAACGCAATGACATTCCCGGATAAAACGGTATATCCCGTTTCGAGCAGGAACGAGCAGGACTTTATTAATCTTGTAAGCGTCTACCTTGACGCAGTTTTCAAACCCGCAATCTACAATAACGAAAGCATCTTCCGTCAGGAGGGCTGGCATTACGAGCTTGACGAGGACAAAAACCCGTTTTACAACGGAGTCGTTTTCAACGAGATGAAAGGAGCTTTAAGCTCGGTTGACGGACTTATCGAAAAGGAAACTATGAAAAACCTTTTCCCGGACAGCATTTACGGTTTTGAATCAGGCGGCGACCCGAAAGCAATACCCGACCTGACATATGAAAACTTCCTCAGCGCGCACAGGGAATTTTACTCCCCTTCAAACGCAAAGTTCTATCTTGACGGCGACGTGCCGCTTGACAGGGTTCTCGCCCTTATTGACGGAAAGTATCTTTCGGAAATGGATTTCTGCGAAAAGCATCATGAAATAAAAATGCAAAAACCGATTCAAACCACGGATATTGACTGCTTTTACGAAATCGGCAAAAACGAAGACGAAGATAATAAAACTCAGTTTGTCCTTGCAAGAGTATTTACCGACTGGAGCGATAGGAAGAGAATAATGGCTTATTCTCTTATTTCATCATATCTCACCGGTTCAAACGAATCGCCCCTCAAACGGGCTGTTCTTGAAAAAGGTCTTGCTCAGGACGTGGAGTTTTCAATTCAGGACGGAATAGCTCAGCCGTTCTATTTAATCACTTTCAGAAATTCGGAAAAAGATAAAAAGGACGAAATACTTGACCTTTACAAAAAGACTCTTAAAAAAATAATTGACGAAGGAATTGACAAAGACGAGCTTAACGCTTCAATCAATCAGTTTGAATTCGCTCTTAAGGAGACGGAAGAACCTTCGGGACTTGTGCGCAATATAAATATGCTCTCTTCCCTTCTGTACGGCGGAGACGCCCTGCTTTATCTTGAAAACGACTCCCTTATGAAAGAGCTTCGTCAGGCGGTTGACACGGATTATTACAAGGATATTTTATCAGAGCTTTACTCGCTCGAAGGGAATCTTATTATGCGCGCCCTTCCCTCAAAGACAAAGGGCGACCTTGAAAGAGAAGCGGAAGAAGCAAGAGTTAAGAGCGAATACAATTCATTCACCGACGAAGAAAAAGAGAAAGTAAAAGAAACCTACGACAGGATGAGACTCTGGCAGGACACTCCCGACTCGCCCGAGGCAAAAGCCACGCTTCCCGTACTTTCGGTTTCGGATGTAAAAAAAGAAGCTATGTGGACGGATACTGAGGTTATAAACACCGGCAGTGTCAAGACGCTTTTCCATAAGATTAATACAAACGGGATAATCCACGCAAATCTGTTCTTTGACATTTCCGACGAGAGCGAAGAAAACATTTCGGCTCTTTCCGTTCTTGCCAATCTCCTTTCCGTTCTTCCGACAGAGAATTATTCTTCCGTTGAACTTCACAAAGAGATTAAAAAGAGCATCGGTTATCTTGATTTTAACGTTGAAAATGTTATGGTTAAGGATAAACCGCTTGAAACAAAGATATTCTTCACAGTCGGTATGAGCGTGCTTAAACAGGACATCGGCAGAGCCGTTGAGCTGATTGAAGAAATACTTCTGAGAACGGATTTTAACCGGAAAGAAATAATAAAAGAAAACATCCTTCAGATAAAAGAAGAGCTATACCAGTCCGTTATGACTTCGGGCAACGCTTACGGCAGGAAGAGAGTTCTTATGAACACCGCCGCGAACGCCTTTGTTGACGAAAAATCCGGAGGATATTCGCTTCTTGAATACCTCAACGGATTTTCAACGGACACAGACCAAAAGGAAGAAAGCTTTATTTCGTTCGTTTCGTCAAGAACAAAGGAAATCTTTACCTCGTCGCGCCTTACAATAGGTGAAACAGGCGAAGAACACAGCAAAACGCTTGAAAAGGTCTGTGATTTTCTTCCCGAAGGCAATTTTGAAAAATGCGTTTTTGAAATCGAAAAGAGAGAAAAGAAAAAAGAAGCCATTCTCATTCCCTCGGGTATTTCTTACGCAGTCAGCGGAATGAATATCAATGATATCGGGTTCCGTTACGACGGGATTCTGACAGTAACTTCGATGCTTCTGACCTTCGGCTATCTCTGGAATGAAATAAGAGTTCACGGCGGAGCTTACGGCTGCGGATTCAGGTCCGCCGTTTCGGGCAACACAACTTTCCACTCGTACAGGGATCCCAATCCGCTTAATTCCCTTCGTGTTTACTCCGAAACTTCTTCGTTCATTAAGGATTTCGTTTCATCCGACGAAGGAATCGAAAGATATATTATTTCTTCGATTGCGGCGACGGAAGCTTTAATGAGCACGGCAAAGCAGGGCTACAATGCCGATATAAACTTCCTTGCAAATATTACAAAGCAGGATAAGCAGGCTATAAGAGACAGAATGCTTTCGCTTAAAAAAGAGGACCTGCTTGAAATCTGCGATATGTTCGACAGAATGAGCGAGAAGGGCTCGGTTTGCATTATCGGTAACGAAAACGCACTTTCGTCGATTGATGACAGCTGGACTGTTTACCGGCTTTAAACAAAAATAAAAGGACTGCCTGAGTTTTACTCGGGCAGTCTTTTAATTTTTAATGTTTATTCAATTTCCATTTTAAAGCAAATCGGTTTGTCGGAAGAAAACGAAGGAACGCATTTAATAATCATTTCGTCATCCGTACGTTCAAATTCAAGGCTCTCCCCCGTACCGAGAAGCGTAACGGATTTTACAAGGAAATCGTGGGGATTCCTTCTTGCAAGGGTTTTGATTTTTACGTCATTCCCGTCCGGACGCATCTGGAAAACATAAAGATAACCGTTTTTGTATGTGAAGCGGAAATCTTCTTTTGTATAGCCTTTTTCATCGTTATCCTTGAAGAATCCGCTTTCGGCGTTGGTTTTGCCCTCGCCGTATTTTTTCCAGAAGGTCGTGCCGTATATTCCCTCGCCGTTTTTCTGCATCCATTCGCCGATTTCCCTGAGAACCGCCGTCTCCTCTTCGGTTATTATTCCGTCGGGTTTCGGACCGACATTGAGAAGAAGCATTCCGTTTTTGCTGACTATATCAATCAGGTCGCAGATAATCTGTCTTGAATTCTTGAATTCGTTATCCTTTGTGTAGCCCCAGGAATGCTTGCCTATCGCGGTATCCGTCTGCCACGGAACAGGAGAAATATCGGTTAACGCGCCCCTTTCAACGTCAAATGTTGCGACTGTCGGCGGAAACGCCTCGTGCTTGTAATTAATAGTTACTTCCCTGCCCCATTCATCGGCGCGGTTGTAATAATACGCGCACAGTTTTTTAAGATAAGGCTTGAAAGCTTTGTTATGAATCCACCAATCAAAATAAAGAATTGACGGCTGATACCTGTCAATAAGCTCGCAGGTTCTTACCATCCAGTCCTCCATCCACTCGTCAGTCGGACCGACGGAATACGTGTCCTCGGTGGTCTTGCCGATATTCCTGCTGTCAAGCTCGGGAACATACACGGCAGGTCCGTAGAAATCGGCATATTTTTCGTCGTTGATATCGCTGTCAATAAGTCTTCCGGGATTCATAAAGAAATAATGCTCCGCCCTGTGAGTCGAAGCGCAGAAAGTAAGTCCGTTTTTTTCACACGCCGTTTTTATTTCGCCCGCAATATCCCTTTTGGGTCCCATATTCTTTGCGTTCCAGCGGTTAAAATCGGTTTCGTACATTGCAAATCCGTCGTGATGTTCGCAGACGGGCATTACGAATTTTGCTCCCGCCTGCTTAAAAAGTGAAACCCATTCGTCAGCGTCAAATTTTTCGGCTCTGAACATTGGTATAAAATCCTTATAACCGAATTCACTCTGCTTTCCCCAGGTTTTTATATGATGCTCATATTCACGCACATTCGTGTCATACATTGAGCGTGAATACCACTCGTTTCCGAATCCGGGAACAGAATAAACGCCGAAATGAATAAAGATGCCGAATTTATCGCGGTAATACCATTCGGGCGTTTTTCGGTTTGAAAGAGACTGCCAGTTATCTTTGTATTTTCCGTTTGCAATAACACTGTCAATGGTCTTAAGATATTCCTGCTTTGTCATAAAAGCCTCCCTTATTCTACAGCGTAACGCCGTCTTTAAAGATTGCAATTTCGCGGTAATTATTGATTTCGTTCTTAGTCTTTTTTCCGTTCGCGGTTTCAATTACGAGTGAAAAAAGTTCATCCGTTCCCATACTTTCCGCGTCAAAATCAATCCAGTTGTTTTTCTTTTCAAAAAGAGAAGTATTGGTTGAAATTTTAACCGTCGGCACAAATGAGCCGAGAGGTGTTCCCCTGCCGGTTGTAAACAGAATCAGATGGCAGCCTGCGGCGGCTAAATTAGTAACGGCGACAATGTCGTTACCGGGTCCGTCAAGTAAATTAAGCCCGCTTTTTTTAACCGTTTCGCCGTAGGAAAGGACGTCCGTTACGGGGGCGTTTCCGCCTTTTCTGATACATCCGAGCGACTTTTCTTCGAGCGTCGTGATACCGCCCTGCTTATTGCCGGGAGACGGATTTTCGCTTACGGGCTGGGAATGAGAAACAAAATAATCCTTAAAAGAATTAATCATCTCAACTGTTTTTGAATATGTTGCGTAATCAACGCAGCGGTTCATAAGAATCTGCTCCGAACCGAACATTTCGGGAACCTCCGTCAGCACGCAGGACGCTTTTTGCGAAACTGCAATATCGGTAAAACGCCCGACAAGAGGGTTTGCGGTAATGCCGGAAAACCCGTCGCTTCCGCCGCATTTAAGACCGATAACGAGTTTTGAAAACGGAACTTTTTTCCTTACGTCGGATTTGGCTTTTTCTTTTAATTCTTCAAGCAGTTTCAAGCCCTCTTCAATCTCGTCGGAAGCATCCTGAGCATTTAAAAACAAGATTCTTTCACTGTCAAATTCGCCGAGTTTTTCTTTTAAAGACGGGATATTGTTGTTCTCGCACCCAAGCCCCAGAACAAGCACTCCGCCGGCGTTGGGGTGTTTTATAAGCGAACAGAGGATTTTCTGCGTTCTTTCGTGGTCGTCCCCGAGCTGAGAGCAGCCGTAAGGATGAGAAAGAGCAAAAGCTCCGCTTAAAGAAGCGAGTCTGTTTGCCAAGGAATTAACACAGCCGACAGTAGGAATAATCAATATATCGTTTCTTATTCCTATCCGTCCGTCTTTTCTTACATACGCTGAAATCTCTGCAGGCTTTGACGGTTTTTCTTCAAATAAAACGGGATTATACGAATAATTCTCCCTTTCGTTAAGCGAGGTTGCAAGATTATGAGTGTGAACATGCTCTGAAATTTCGATGTCCTTTGTTGCCGTGCCTATCGGGCATCCGTATTTTATAACCTTTTCGCCTTTTTTTATTTTTCTTCTCGCGTACTTATGAAAATCATCCCTGCTGACGAGTACGTTATCTTTTTCGTCAATGAGTATGTATTTATTTGAATCGAATTCTTCTTTCATTTTAAAAACCGACCTTTAAAGCATATTCTGTATCGGCTCAATCTCCGCAAGGGAGTCAAAGCCGTAAAAATTCTTTGCGTTTTCAAAAAGAAATTTAGTCTTGTTTTCTTCGCTTATTTCCTTTGATTTAAGTATGAAATCAAAGCTCATCTTGTAAGTTATCTCGACCATTGTCCTCGGGTAGTCGCTGCCCCACATGAGCTTATCGAACGAGCAGACTTCAGCGGCTTCGTTTATCGCCCTGACCGCCGACGGATATGGATAAAACTCGCTGTTGAAAAGCCAGGTTATTCCTCCGCTTTCTACAAAAACGTTTTTATTTTGTGCAAGTTTAATCTGTTCAAGCCAGTTTTCCCTTGTGACCATGCCGAAATGACCTATGGCTATTTTAAGGTCCGGAAGCTGCTGAATAATTTCGCTCATTTCGCCGGTCTGTCTGTCGCCGTCTTCAAGCTCAATACAAACAAATTTGTTGTTTTTACAGGCATTTTCAAAAACGTCGAAAAGCTTCAGAAGTCCCGGAGTTTTAAGCTTGCAGGCGCATATTTTAATTCCGTCGAAGCCATTGAGGGTGTATTCCTCGCCCTCGTCAAAAAACGAACAGATTTTAAGCCTGTCGGGGTATTTTTCTTTTGCCTTCAGAAAATACCCGTCCTGATTTCCGTCCATAACCTCGCCAACAACCACAGCCCCGTTTACTCCGGCATAATTCATATTTGCAATTAACATTTCGGGCGAATTTTCGCCGCTGACCATATAAGGCGGCATCATCTGTTTTATTTCCCCGCCGAAATCCGACAGCCCGTTTTCAAGTGTTCTTACGGGTTTTAAGTCCCGTCTGCCGGTCTGGGTTTTCCACAGGTGAACGTGAGAGTCAATAATCATTTTTATTCTCCCTGAAATTCAATAAGGATTTTCGCAAGCGTACCGTCGTTGTTTTTAAGAGCGTCAAAAGCTTCTTTCGCGTCATCCGCTTTATAAACCGAGCTTATCATTTTAAGCACGTCAACCTTTCCGCAGGCAACAAGAGAAATAAGCTCTTCAAAATCCTTGGTATACGCATTTCTGCTTCCGAAAATATTAAGCTCTTTTTTAAGAATAACCGAATGTAAAAATGTGGTTTCTCTTTTACCGTTTCCGATAAGAATTATATTCGCTCCGTGGGCAGCCTGATTAATACATTCAAGGAATGTTTCGGGCGCTCCGCAGGCTTCAACGCAAACGTCAAAACCGTTGCCCGATGTAAATTCGGCGCACTTTTCATTTATGTTTTCGGTCTTGTTATTTATTACCATATCCGCGCCGTATTCCTTTGCAAGAGAAAGCCTGCTTTCAAGCAAATCCGCTATGGCGACTCTCGCTCCCATGGATTTTGCCTTGATAAGAGCGAAAAGACCTATCGGACCTGCGCCCATTATAAGAAGATTATCGCCTTCATTTACCTTCGCCCTTGAAAGAGCGTGAGCGCTAATTGAAAACGGTTCGATAAGAGCGAGCTGCTTTGCTCCCAGTCCCTTGCCGTCAATGAGCCTGTCAACGGGCATCGTGATATACTCCTGAAAGCTGCCGTCACGCTGGACGCCCATAGTCTGATTGTCATGGCAGGCGTTGACGAGTCCGCGTTTGCACGCATAACAGGTTTTACAGTTAAAATACGGGTTGCAGGTTATTATATCGCCCTTTTTAAATCCCCTGTCATTTTCGGGCACAGAAACAATTTCAGCCGAAAATTCGTGTCCGGGTATTCTCGGATATGTCGTAAACGGCTGATTCCCCGTGAAAGAAGCCACGTCCGCTCCGCAGATGCCGCAATAAAGCACCCGAAGAAGCGCTTCGTTTTCCTTCGGGACGGGAGGTTCTTTTTCAATGATACCGATTTCAAACGGTTTTGTAATCTGAATAGCTTTCATTATTTTTCTCCGTCAATGTATTTTTCGTTCCAGATAACCGCCGTCTTTAACGGCGCGCCCTTGGAATAAATTTTATTAATATAAGCGTCCATCGGGTCGCAAATAAACTCTTCCTTATCAATAAGCTCAACCAACTCGTCAAAATTGCTTTCACTCAAAATCTCAATAGCTTTTTCCATATGCTTCTGAGTAAAATTAATAGACGAGAGTATTACCTGATTTTTAAAGCCGAAGGGCATTGTGTCAAAAGAAACCTTCGGACCGAGTGAAAAGCTGTCATAGATACCGTTACAGCCGAGAGCGCCGTATTCAAAAGCAACTCTGTGCTCCGATTCGCTTCCGCTTGTGCCGACAAAAACGCTTGCGCCCGAAGAAAAATACTCCCTGATTTTTTCGGCGGCTTCTTTTTCGGGAAGATTATTCACGCAAAGATAGGACGCTTTTATATTTTTCTTTGCAAACAGAGCTTTGTCGCTGTTTGCAGAGCTTCTTGCAACAAAAAGTATGTCGGCGTCGGGATGATTTCTTCTTATCTGATCGCCGATAAAAAGTCCCGTCGTGCCGAGCCCGTAAATAACGGTTTTTTCAAACGTTTCGTCTTCGGCTTTTTTAAGAGCCTCTTCCCTAGAGCATTTATCCCTTGCAAGAATAACCCTGAAAAGCTGAGCCGCGCCTATGTCGCACATCCTTTCATGCTGAAATACGGCGCAGGCGTACGGGTCGCTGAAAACAAGTTTTTTTGCGAGCGAAAGCGGTATTTTTTCGGCTGTTTCATATTTTGAAGGAATATGAAGAAGCATATCGGGATTAAAATAGTTTTTATCCGAAAAAAGACCGTCGGCCCCGTCGCATCCGTATTCAAAATAGCTTTCGTCCTCAGTGAATCTTGTCGGGTCGAAGCTGTCGCCTCCGCGAATAAGAACTATTGCAAAACGGTTTTCGCCGGGCACAAACACAACTCCTTCGTGCCCGTTAATGAGCCTTCTTTCTCCGTCGGGGAACTTCGGGGTAAGCCCGTTTCTCCGGCCCATTCTCATCAGTTCAAAATCCGTTCCGCAGAATCCGCAGAAAACGGGATATGCTTCGACGCCTTTCTTTTTTTCTTCCCCGCGCAGTCTTTGCCTTTCGGGATTAATAAGGTTAATCTCGCCGTAGCGAAGCGGCGTTTTTTCGTCATTTACCAAATATGTTGCCTTTGTTTTCAATCCGGATTCACATCCCTTTTTGCTTTTCTTTTAAGACTATTTAATTATACATCAGTTTTCCCTATAAAACAAGCAAATTAATTTTACAAAATCATTGACATAAAGTACTATATATTGTATTATATACTTTAGTGTTTTCAACAGATAGGTGTGAATTAAAATGGGAAGAAAACTGTTTTGCGACCTCGGTCCGACAGCCTATAAAATTTCGGAAAAGAAGGTTATAGCGCTTCGTCATCTTAAGGATTTTTTCAGTATGCAGAAGATTGCAAAAGACCACTCCGAAGAGGAGCTTCCGAATATTGTAAAATCTCACAGCTCTATTCTCGTAAGAAGGCTGGAGGGCGTTGACATAAGATTGCAGGAAAACAAGGTAACCAATATTCAGCTTGCGTGCGAAAAAGTCAACGGAATTATCGTTCATCCCGGGGAAACCTTTTCCTACTGGAGAACTATCGGTCACGCTACAAAGGAAAAAGGCTACAAGGAAGGGCTTGTAATCAGCCGCGGCGGTCTGACCTCCGGCTACGGCGGAGGACTTTGCCAGATGGCCAACATGGTTCACTGGCTCGTTCTTAACAGTCCCCTCAAAGTCACCGAGCTTCACCATCACTCCGACGCATTATTTCCCGACGAGAGAAGGCGCGTTCCGTTCGGAACCGGCACTTCCGTTCGCTATAACAATGTCGACTACAGATTTAAAAACACAACCGACCAGGATGTTCAGATTCTCGTCTGGGTTGAAAACGGCGAATTGTGCGGCGAACTTCGCAGTGAAAAGGAATTTCCCTGCAGGTACAAGCTTGTGGAAGAAAACCATCACTTCAAAAAAGAGGGCGAAAAATTCTACAGAATTTCGCAGGTTTACAGACTTGTAATTGACAGGGAAACCGGCGAAGAAATCCGCAAGGAACTCATTCTTGACAATCACTCTCAGGTAATGTACGACTACTCGTTAATACCTGCGGACCAGATAAGAGATTAAAAAATGACCGAAAGAATAAAAAGAGCTGCAAAGCTTTATCCCGACAGAGTTTTTTACACCGTCAGAAGCAAAAGCATTACATACTCCGAAGCTTTTGAAAAAGCCGAAAAATACTCCCTTCTTTTAAAGAAACAGGGTTCTTCCCCCGTAATCATTTACGGGCATAAGGATATTTCGGTCATAGTTTCAATTCTTGCCTGCGTTATCGCGGGCAGAACTTATGTTCCGGTGGATTTAAGCTCCCCTGTTTACAGGCTTGAACAGATAATAGAAATGACCGGTTCTTCGCTTGTTATTTCGGATGAAAAATTAAATTTTGACTCCGCCGAATGTCTGAGTCCGGGCGAGCTTGAAAAATTTAGAAACGAACCCGTAAAAGAGCAGACAGGCGATACCGTTTATATAATATTCACATCAGGAAGCACGGGAACGCCCAAGGGAGTTCCGATTTCACGGGAAAATCTTTGCAATTTTATCGACTGGATCAGCGGGATTTATCCGCTTTGCGAATATGAAAACATCCGCGTTTTAAATCAGGCGAGCTTCAGCTTTGACCTGAGCGTTGCGGATTTTTACTATTCGCTTTGCAACGGGCATACGTTAGTTGCGCTTGACGGAAATATGCAGGAAGATTTTGACAGTTTATTCGAAGTCATAAAAACAGTCGACGTTGCTGTTATGACTCCGACATTTATGAAAATGTGCCTGTTAAACGAAGAATTCAATGAAAAGAATTTTCCGCTTTTCAAATGCGTTTACTTCTGCGGAGAACAGCTTGAAGTCAAAACGGCGCAAAAAATTTTCAGGGCTTTCCCAAATCTTAAGGTCATTAACGCATACGGACCGACGGAAGCTGCAAGCGCCGTTTCCGCGATTCTTATAACGCCCCAAATGGCTCAAAACAATAAAATACTTCCCGTAGGCGAAGTCGGTTCCTTTGCAACGGATATTGAAATAAACGACGGCGAAATCGTACTTAAAGGCAAAAGCGTATTCGGCGGATATCTCGGCTCGGTTACGGGCGGTTATTTCAAAGAAGGCTCAGTCAACTGCTTTCGTACCGGAGATATGGGCTGTATTGAAAACGGGCTTCTTTACTGCAAAGGGAGAACTGACAGCCAGATAAAATTCAAGGGATACAGAATTGAACTAACTGAAATCGAATATAACATCAATCTGATTGACGGCGTTAAAGAGTGCGCCGTTATTGCAAAATACAACGGCGAAAATGCAGTTAAAACTGTTAAAGCATTTGTCGTTGCGGATGAAGGCATAACAGCGGAATATATAAAAGACGAGCTTAAAAAGCATCTGCCGGAATATATGACGCCGAAAACCGTTAAGCTTATGGACAGTCTGCCCGTAAATGCGAACGGCAAAACCGACAGGAAAGCGCTTGGTGAATTATAATGAATTTAAAAGAAATTGATATTGCGAAGATTCTGTTTGAAATCTGCGAGGATGAAGAAGTTTTTGAAAGTGATATTGACCTGATTGAAAGCGGATTGCTTGACTCCTACGCCTTTATCGAGTTGTTTTCAAAGCTTGAGGATTACGGGGTTAACATTCAGCCGACAAGGATTGACCGCTCGAAGCTCAGAACCGTCAAAGGAATTGAAGAGCTTGTTGAAGATTATTTCGAAAACTTAAAAGTGAAAAAATAACAAAATGCTATCTCAGTGAGATAGCATTTTTCTTTTATAGTATTTTTCTTTTTAATTGCCGGGCGTTTCGGGTTTCAAGCTTATTACTTCATAATAACAGTGAGAATCCGTTCTGAACGGTACTCTCCATCCCCCTGCTCCGGAGCTTACAACCATAGCCGAGTTTTTATAATTAAACTCACCGTGACAATAACCTATAACCGAGTACAGCGCCTTCAGGGGGAAAAGCTGTCCCGCATGAGTATGTCCGGACAACTGCAGATTCGCTCCGGCGGCGCAATTGTCTTCGAACTCAAAGGGCTGATGGTCCGCAACAATGAGATAGCGGCTTTTGTCCGGATTCTTTTCGGAAAGAGCGGAAGCGTTAACCCGTTTTTCACTTTCGCTTATATCCTCCCTTCCGAGGAGCATGATTTCGTCGTCAAGCAAAACATAATCATCTTTGAGAACGGTTATTCCGTTTTCGGAAAGAATGCCTTCAAGCTCTTCAGCCGTATACTGCCGACCGTTGGCGTACTGCGCATGTTTTTGCCTGTCATGATTTCCGTGAAGATAATAAACGGGTATTCCGCACGAACCGAAAAGACGGTAGATTTCTTCGGTTTCTTCGCGCGTTGTATAATCGTCGGTAATATCGCCTCCGAGAATAATGCACTCGGGGTTTTCTTTTTTGATATCACTTATCTCTTTCGAAATAACGGAAAACGGCTGAACGCTTCCGACATGGATGTCGGAAACAAAAACTATCTTATGCTCGCTTTGAAGAAGGTCCGAAGTAAAAGTATGATAATAAGGCTTTACAACCTGCATATTAACGGTTCCGTAAACGAAAAACAGTATTCCGAGAGCAAGACCGATAATCTTTTCGGTTTTAAAGCTATGTTCTTTCTTTTTTACAAGGCAGAAAACCGTATAAATCAAATCAGCCAGTGCGTCCGGAAGAAGAACCGCATATAAAGCAATCATAAGCGGCTGCGCCGGACGGAATACAACCGGTCCCGCAAGAACAAGCACGGCAAATACAATGCCAAGGATGGCCTTGATTGCGATTAAAACAAATCTTACTGCCGTTTTTATGTTCTTTTTCCGCAGAAAAAACTGTATGGCAGAAACAAGAATCAAAGCAAGAACGAACCATAAAATCCATGAAATATAAAAAGTCATTTTGTCAAATCCCTTTTAAAAATCTTATCTCATATAATTATAATCAAATTTTACAAAAGTTCAATAAAAACGCTGTACTTATATAAACAGTTTGAAATGACGGCTCCCCTGATTTAAGGGGAGCCGCATGATGTATTTCAAAGAGTGACAAAAAGGTGACAAATCAGTATTCGGCTTTCGGCGGTTGACCTTTTTAAATAAAGATATGAACATTTAAAACATTTTATATATAGCAAAAACGAAAATAATTATATTGACAATCTACGACGGTTAGTGTTATCATATACGGGCTGACAAAAACACATTTGCGGATATGGCGGAATTGGCAGCATCGTCGCCGAAACGCCGTCTGCGGCGGATGAAGTGAGGCGAGGATGGCGCAGCGGTCGAAATTTATCGGCGCTCCAAGCCGATTTAAATTTCGGGCACCGCAAGAGTCACGCGAAAAGTTAAGTTAATATATCATGCGGATATGGCGGAATTGGCAGACGCGCTAGATTCAGGTTCTAGTCGGGGCAACTCGGTGCAGGTTCAAGTCCTGTTATCCGCATTAAAAGAACGGCACACCGTTTGGTGTGCCGTTTCTTTTAACCAAGTTAAAATCAGGACTTGAACCGAAGGATTTTTTCGTTAAGAAAATGCTTCGGTGAAGCATTTTTAGAAAAAATGTGCGAGGCGGGTACTGAAATCCGTAAGGATTTCGGTCGCCGAACACCCAAAGAATTGCTTTGCAATTCTTTGTCAAGTCCGGAGTCAGTTTAATATGACTGTTGTTAAGTGCGGTATTACAATCCCTCCGTCAGCCTTACGGCTGACACCTCCCTTTACACAAGGGAGGCTTTTCAGGATTTGAGCGTTAAGAAAACAATTCGGTGAAGCATTTTTAGAAAAAATGTGCGAGGCGGGTACTGAAATCCGTTAGGATTTCGGTCGCCGAACACCCAAAGAATTGCTTTGCAATTCTTTGTCAAGTCCTGTTATCCGTATTAAGGACGGCGCGCCAAAAGGTTTGACGTGCCGTTATTTTAATTGAAGAAACAAAAAGTTGTATGCTGTACTTTTACTGTCAGATGTGATATAATAATAAAGTTAAAAAGATAACAGGTGAAAAAAATGGACATTAAAGACTTTTTTGAATCGCACAGCGAGATTGCAATTGCCTTGTCGGGCGGGGTAGATTCCTCCGTCCTTTTGTTCCTTGCAAAAAAATACGCCAAAAAAGTCAAGGCTTATTATGTCCGGTCTCAGTTTCAGCCGGCGTTTGAATATGACGACGCGCTTTCGGTTGCCGAAAAGGCAAACGCCGAACTCGGAATAATTGAAATTGATGTATTGTCCGACAAAAAAACTGTATCAAATACTTCCGAGCGCTGCTATTACTGTAAGAAGCGTATCTTTAAAGCTGTTTGCTTAGCTGCACAAAACGACGGATTCATTTTTTGCGCCGAGGGAACAAACGCTTCGGACGACATAGACGACCGTCCGGGTTTTCGGGCGCTTAAAGAGCTTAACGTCCTGTCCCCTTTAAGGATCTGCGGCTTCACCAAAGAAAAAATCAGGCTGCTTGCAAAACAGTATCAGCTTCCCGTTGCCGACAAGCCGTCTTATGCCTGCCTTGCGACAAGGATTCCGGAAGGCACGCAGATTACGCAGGAGCTTCTCGTTAAAACGGAGAACGCCGAAAAAGAACTGATGAAACTCGGATACAAAAACTTCCGTGTCAGATATTCGGACGGCTTTGCAAAGCTTGAGTTCGGCAGCAGGGAATTAAATCTTTACCGCGAAATAAAAGAAGAAACGGATAAATTATTATTAAAATACTACGACGGCATATACCCTGAAATAAAGGAGAGAACCGATGAATAAAGACGAGCTTAAAGAAATGCTTGAAAAGGTAGCCGACGGAATTCTTTCCGTTGACGACGCTGTTAAAAAAATCCGGCTCGAAACCTATGACGATCTGGATTTTGCCAAAATTGACGTACAGAGAGGAATCCGTCAGGGCGCGGGCGAAGTGATTTACGGCGAAGGAAAAACAATTGACCAGATTATTACAATTGTAAAGCATATTCTTGCCGAAACAGAAAAAAGCGTTCTTATTACCCGGCTTTCTAAAGAAAAAGCAGAGGCTCTTTCTGAAAAAACAGAGCTGTTTTACGATGAATTGTCACGCATTGCAATTGCAGGAAAAATGCCCGAAAAAAAAGACATAGGCAATATTGTAATCGCAACCGCAGGCACAAGCGATTTACCCGTAGCCGAGGAGGCGGCGCTGACCGCAGAGTATTACGGCAGCAAGGTTACGCGTCTTTACGACGTCGGCGTTTCCGGCGTGCACAGGCTTATTGATAACGCCGATATTCTTGCCGATGCAAAGGTTATAATTGCCGTCGCGGGAATGGAAGGCGCGCTTGCAAGCGTTATCGGCGGAATGGTCAGCTGTCCCGTTATAGCGGTTCCTACAAGCGTCGGTTACGGCGCAAACTTCAAAGGTCTTTCGGCGTTATTGTCCATGCTCAACTCCTGTGCAAGCGGCGTGAGCGTCGTTAATATCGACAACGGATTCGGCGCAGGTTATCTTGCAAATATGATTAATAAAATTTAGGTGATGTTATGAATCTTTATTTTGAGTGCAATATGGGTGCGGCAGGCGATATGATTGCATCTGCGCTTGTGGATTTATTTGATGATAAAACTGAAATAATTGCCGAACTCAACCGCATTGGTCTTCCCGGAACCGTACTGGAAATCAGCGACAGTGTTCAGGGCGGCATAAAAGGGAATCATCTTACCGTTACGGTAAACGGGGAAGAAGAAACTCCCGAACATAATCATAATACTCATCACGGAAGAACGACAGAAGAAATCCATCGGATTATCAACGGTTTAAATATAAGTGAAAAAGTAAAAGCGGATGTTATCGGCATATATGATATAATCGCCCGTGCCGAAGGAAAAGCTCACGGCAAAACTCCCGGCGAAGTTCATTTTCATGAGCTTGGCATGCTTGACGCAATTGCGGATATTACCGTCACGGCTTATCTTCTTGAAAAGCTTAATCCCGAAAGGATAACCGTCTCGCCGATTAATGTCGGAAACGGCAGCGTAAAATGCGCGCACGGACTTTTACCCGTCCCCGCCCCTGCCGTTACCAATATCCTTACCGGCGTTCCGTATTATAAAAGCGATATTCAGACGGAATTATGCACTCCCACCGGCGCCGCAATTCTTAAGTATTATGCGGACGAATTCTCTTCCGAGCCAAGTTTTGAAAATGTGATAAAAACAGGCGTCGGCTGCGGCGCAAAGCAGCTGGAAAAGGCGAATATCATCAGGGTATTTGAAACTGACTGCGCCGCGTCAGTTACGGAGCTTAGCTGTAATATTGACGATATTACGGGCGAAGAAGTTGCTTTTGCTGCCGAGCAGATGATTTCACACGGCGCGCTCGATTGCTTTATTTTGCCCGTTATGATGAAAAAAGGCAGACCCGCATATTTGTTTACGGTTCTGTGCAAAAACTGCGATACGGAAAAATTCGTTTCCCTTATTTTCAAACATACGACAACCATCGGCATAAGAAAATACACCCCGAGCCGATATACGCTTAAAAGAGAGTTTTCGGAAAAGAACGGAGCTTTGATAAAGCGCTCGGAAGGCTACGGAACCGTAACTCAGAAGATTGAATTTGAGGACATCAGGGCGTTGGCATTAAAAGAGGATATTTCTTTTTTTGAAGCAAGAAAACGGCTTGAAACCGACAAGTAGATTATTCGCTTCTTTTCAGAGAAAAGCTTTGCAAATAAAAAGAACGGCAACTTCAGGTTGCCGTCTTTTTTGCTTATGAGAACAAAAATAAAGAACAATACTGCTTTTTTAACTGTACCGCACAGTCCGTAATCAGATTGCAAAAGACGCAATGCGCTTTTCATTTATTGTATTGCGTTTTCATATATAAAATGCTACAATCATTATATACAATCCTACACGGAAACGAGGCGAAGATATGAGTTACGATATGCTCTTTTCTCCGATGAAAATCGGCAATGTTGAAATTAAAAACCGTATTGTTATGGCTCCGATGCTTATGGGCTTCGGTCAGCTTGACGGCAAAGTTACAAAACAGATGTCCGATTATTACGAAGAACGCGCAAAAGGCGGCACGGGTCTTATTATAACCGAAATCACCCGTATCGACGACAGCACAGGCGCAGCTGCGTTCAAGCAGCTTGGATTGAGCCACGACTATCAGATTAAACCGCTTTCTCAGATGGCGGAAAAAATCCATTCTCACGGCGCAAAGCTGTTTGTTGAGCTTCATCATCCCGGCAGGCAGAATCTCGGGCTTCTTATCCATACCGTTCCCGTTTCAATCGGCTGTAACAGAGTTCTGCCGTTTTTTGAAAGCCTCATGTATAAATTTGTTCCGATGGGCGTTAAGCTTATGGACAAAGACCTTGTTCCGAAAGTTGTTTGTCCGTCAAAGGTTGAAAGAAGCTATTTCGCAAACAGCAGGAACAGGGAACTGAAAAAGAAAGAGATTAAAAAAATAATTAACGAATTCGTCGCCGGCGCAGTAAGGGCAAAAAAAGCCAACTGCGACGGAGTAGAACTTCACGGCACTCACGGTTATCTTATCCAGCAGTTTTTAAGCCCGTTCACGAACAGAAGAACCGACGAATACGGCGGCTCGCTTGAAAACAGAATGAGATTTCTTCTCGAGACAGTCGAAGGAATTAAAAATGAATGCGGAAAGGATTATCCCGTAATTGTAAGACTCAGCGTTGACGAGTGCTATGACAGAATCGGTCAGCAGGGCAAGGGCTACGGTCTTGACGAAGGAATTAAAATGGCTCAGATACTTGAAAAAGCAGGAGTTGACGCCATTGATGTTTCTTGCGCTTCTTATGACACTTTCAACTACTGGCTCGAACCGACTTCCTTTGAACTCGGTTGGAGAAAGTATATGGCGCAGGCGGTCAAAAATGCGGTTAACATTCCCGTAATCGCGGCAAATCTTATAAGAACTCCCGAGCAGGCCGAAAAGCAGCTCGAAGAAGGTACGCAGGACTTTATTTCTCTGGGCAGACCTCAGATTGCCGACCCGTACTGGGCAAACAAAGCCAAAGAAGGCAGAGAAAAAGAAATCAAGCGTTGCATCTGCTGTCTTTACTGTATCGAAAGCATGCAGGAAAACGCCTTTATCGGTTCCCACGGCAACTGCTCGGTCAACCCCTTTGTGGGCAGGGAAAAATTTGAGTTTGAAAAGAACGGCAACGGTAAAACAGCCGTCATTATCGGCGCGGGCGTTGCGGGACTGACTGCAGCCGAGCTTATGGCAAAACGCGGATTCAGGGTTGTTGTTCTTGAAAAGAGCAAAACCGTCGGAGGTCAGATGAAGCTTGCCGCATCCCCGCCTCATAAGGAAAAACTTAACTGGTGCGTTGAGGATTTATATAATTCGGTTGTTAACCTCGGAGTGGATATTCAGCTTAATACCACGGCGAGCGCAGACCTTGTACTGAGCTTTAATCCGTATGCGATTTTCATAGCTTCCGGAGCTAACGCAATCAGGCCCTCGCGTATAAAAGGCGTTGAGCGGGAAAATGTATATACGTCGACCGATATTCTCAACGGCAGCGCAAAAATCGAAAACAGCACTGTTTCCGTGATAGGAAGCGGCATGACAGGGCTTGAAACGGCTGAATTCCTTGCCGAAAGAGGCAATAAAGTCACTGTTGTGGAAATGGCTGACGAAATTGCTCCGGGAACATGGATGCAGCACCGTGACGATATTCTCCCCCGCCTTGAAAAGCTGGGAGTAAAACTAATCACTTCGTATAAGCTCACGTCAATTCACGACGACGGAATACGCATTGAAAGCACAAAAAGCAATGAGATTAAAGGCGTCGAATGTGATTATACCGTTCTCGCTCTGGGCAGCGCAAGCGACAAATCGCTCTACGATAAGCTTGTTGTAAGGCATAAAAGAGTATTCTTAATCGGCGACAGCAAAAAGGTCGGAAGAATCGCAAACGCAACGCAAAGCGCTTTTGACGCAGTTAAAAAAGTATGAGGTGCTAAAAATGAAAATGAGAATAAAAAAACTTAATGAAAACGCCGTAATCCCCTCCTACGGCTCGGAATTTTCGGCAGGGGCGGATTTATACGCTTTACTCGATAAAGAAAAAGAAGAAATCGCTCCTCACGAAACACTCCTCGTTCACACGGGACTTTCGTTTGAAATTCCCGAAGGCTACGTCGGTCTTGTTTTTGCGAGAAGCAGCCTCGGAACCAAAAGAGGTCTTGCACCGGCAAACAAAGTCGGCGTTATAGATTCCGATTACAGAGGCGAGGTCATGGTTTCGCTTCACAATCACTCAAACATTATTCAGCAGGTCGAAAACGGTGAGAGAATTGCGCAGATTGCTTTCGTTCCGTTTTTAAAGGCTGAATTTGAAGAGTGCGACGAATTATCCGACACCTTAAGAGGCGAAGGCGGCTTCGGTTCAACGGGTAAAAAATAAAAACCGCGCATCAATTCACTGTGTCATACTTCCGTTTTACTTTTAATAAATATTAGTAAAAAAACGGAAAAGGTGAACACAGTGAATTATTTTTTGCCCGAAGGTTTCCTTTCGGATACAGCCGAAAACAGTCGTAAAATATCGCTTCTCGCGGAAAACGAATCGGATTTGCCTGTTGACACGATTATGGAAGCGAGAGCCGTTCTTTGCGACAGGGAGCATAATCTTCATGTTGATCTTAACTCGGTCAGGGGAATAATTCCCCGTGAAGAATGTATACTCGACAACGACAACGAAATCAAAGAAATAGCCTTTATTTCAAGGGTTAATAAACCCGTAATGTTTGTGCCCGTAAAGTATATTACACTGCCGGACGGGAAGAAAGGCGTTTTGCTTTCACGAAAAAAAGCACAGAGAATTATTAAGGACGAATATCTTGACAGTCTGGCTGACGGAGAAATAATCGACGCCGCAGTCACAAGGCTTGAAAACTTCGGAGCTTTCTGCGACGTGGGAGCAGGCGTGAGCGCTCTCCTGCCGATAGACAATATATCCGTTTCACGGATTCCGCATCCCTCGGCAAGGTTAAGGAAGGGTCAACGCATTAAGGTCGCAGTCAAAAGCAGGGATGAAAAAGGCAGACTCATTCTCACTCACAAAGAGCTTCTCGGAACATGGGAGGAAAACGCAGCGCTGTTTTCGCCCGGAGAAACAGTTCCGGGTATTGTCCGTTCGGTAGAAGAATACGGAATCTTTATAGAACTGACGGCTAATCTCGCAGGACTTGCAGAATACGAAAAAGGTATTGAAAACGGCGAAAGAGCCAGTGTTTTTATTAAAAGCATCAATCCCGAAAAAATGAAAATCAAGCTGTCCGTCGTCGATTCGTTTACAGCCGATTATCCCCCCGATGAACCGAACTATTTTATTACCGGAGGAAGGCTTGACCATTGGGTATATTCCCCTGCCGGCTGTAACAAAATTATTGAGACTTTCTTCTGATTTTTGTTGCATTTGACGAAAATATATGTTATCATTAATAATGTATAATTTCGCGTAGATTTGTCAGGAGGAAGTAAAATGAAAAATTCATTCTGCAAAAAAGCATTAAGCGTTACGCTTTGCATTATTCTTATGCTTTTATGCGTAGTTCCCGCGTTTGCCGGAAACCGGAAAGCAAACCATCCGATTCTTTTTGTCGAAGGTTGGAACGGCGCTCCGCTTTACAAGGACGGAACGGAAAAACTGTTTATGCCGGAAGCCAAAGACCTTACCGGTACAATTACAAGCCTTATCACATCGCTTGTTAAATTTGCCGCGCAGAAAGACCTTGCTCAGGTTAAAGGCGATATAAGCGGTCAGGCTGAAGCCTACGACAGTTTTATCGATTCCGTTATCAGCGCCGCTGCCGGAGTTTTCGGAAAATTCGCCTGCGACAAGCACGGTAATTCCATAGAAGACGGCATCGGAGTTCTCGACATTGACCACTTCGGTTCAGGCAAGCAGTTCCCGGAATCAAACATTCAGGAAAAAGTTATTTCCGAAACCGCAGCAGCTCTCGGCGAGGACATGGTTTTCTACTTCACTTACGACTGGCGTTTCAGCCTTATTGATACAGCTGCGCAGCTTGACGACGCAATTCAGCAGATCAAGGCTCAGACGGGCTATGACAAGGTTTCTCTTGTCGGAATGAGTATGGGCGGCGCGCTTATAAACACGTACACCTCCCTTTACGGCTACAGCGACGTTTGTAACCTTACGATGTCTTCCTCCGCTTTTCAGGGGCTCCAGTACATGGGCGAAATATATACCGGAAAAATGGAAATTGACGGCGACCTTTTAGGCGGACTTATTGACGATTTCCTTAAAGAGAATATGAGCCTTTCGAGCCTTCTCGGTTATTCCAATACCTACAAGAAGCTTCTTAAAGATATGAACACGGCTTTCAAATACGATATGGAAGGCACCTCGGCTCTGGGTGCAAAAGGCGACGAAGCAGTTGCTCCCAAAAACAAAATAAAGAACGACCTTCTTATCCCCTATTTCGCATACATTCCGGGAATGTGGACCTTTGTTCCCGACGAATACTATGAAGAAGCCATTAACTATGTATTCGGTCCTGCGGCAAGACTCGGCGAAAGCGCTGACCTTGTTCTCAAGCTTGACGCATATCATCTGATTCAGGCTAACGCCGAAAACAATCTCAAAAAAGCGATGGCTAACGGCGTAACCGTTACGCTGGTATCGCATTATAACGTTCACATTGCGCCCGTTACTCCCAAGTCAAAAACTCTTACGGGCGACGTTACAATCGAAACAGTCGGCACTTCCGGCGGCGCTACGACAGCTCCCATAGGCGAAAGTTTCCCCGACGACTACAAACAGGCGAAATTAACAGATAAGAACTATATCTCTCCCGACAGAATGGTCGACGCTTCAACATGTATGTTCCCCGAGCAGACATGGTTCATAAAAAATATGAAGCACATGGAATTCGACTCAAAGGACGAGGGCAACAACTGTGACCTGTTTATCTGGCTTGCAAACGCTACAGAGCAGTACACCGTTGAAACGGACGAACTTTATCCGCAATTCCTGTTCTATGACAGAGAGCTGAAAAGACTTTCCTGCTTCTATAATTTGGGCGACGTTAACTATGACGGCGAGGTTTCTCTTGCGGACGCAAGAAGAGCTTACAGACTTGCCGAAGGCAAGGACGCAATAAACGCCAACCTTGAAGCTCCCGCTGACTTTAACCGTGACAAGGCGGTTACCGGGGACGACGCCGACACGCTTCTTAATGAAGTAGTTGCGCTTCAGGTTTCAAAATACTCTCCCGCCGAATAGCTTATCAGAATAATTCAGACCGGTAGTTTTCCTAAACTGCCGGTCTTATTTTTGTAAAAAAGGGTTTATTTTTTTCTTCTTTTGCTCTATAATAAAATGCAGATATTTTCGGAGGAAAAAGTATGTACGAACTTGATGAATTATTAAAAACCAAAAAGAGAATACATTTTATCGGTATCGGCGGAAGCGGTATGTGTCCGCTTGCGGAAATACTTCACACATGGGGGTATGAGCTTTCCGGTTCGGACAATAACGAAGGCGACACGCTCAACCGCATCAAGGCGCTTGGAATTCCCGTAACAATGGGACAAAAGGCGGAGAATATCGGTGACGCCGAAATCGTTATACACACTGCGGCGATTTTACCCGACAACCCCGAACTGCTTGAAGCCAAGAAAAGAGTTCCCACCTTTGAAAGGCGTTATCTTTTGGGTGCAATTTCAAGAATGTATAAAAACTGCATCGGCGTTTGCGGAACCCACGGAAAGACAACTACAACTTCAATGCTTACCCAGATTATGGTTATGGCAGGCAAAGATCCGTCAGCCGTAATCGGCGGCAAGCTGCCGTTAATAAACGCTAACGGAATTGCAGGCAAGAGCGAGGATTTTGTTCTTGAAGCATGTGAATTCAAGGATACGTTTCTTGAAACCTCCCCTGCCGTTGCGGTGCTTCTTAACGTTGACGATGACCACCTCGACTATTTCAAGACAATGGATAACCTTATAGCGAGCTTCCGTAAATACTGTGAAAAAGCGACAAGAGCGGTTATTTACAACGGCGACGATGAGAACACCCTGAAAGCAGTAAACGGCATTGAAAACAAAAAGATGCTTTCTTTCGGGATGAGCGACAGGAATGACTATTACGCCGAAAACCTTGTTATGAATGACAGGGCATGCGCTGAATTTGACGTTTATCACAAGGGAATTAAATTAGGAAGAATTCATCTTTCCATTCCCGGAAAGCACAACGCGCTTAACGCGCTTGCGGCTATAACCGCGGCTATCGAAAGCGGCGTTTCGTTTGAAGACTGCGTTAAACCCGTCGAGTCCTTCGGCGGCGCGGGAAGGCGTTTTGAGGTTTACGGCACATTCAAAGGCATAACGATAGCAGACGATTACGCTCACCATCCGACAGAGCTTGAAGCCACGCTTAAAACCGCAATGCAGATGAATTATAATTCCGTCTGGGCTGTCTTTCAGCCGTTCACTTTTTCAAGAACTTATGAACTGATGGACGATTTTGCAAGAGTGCTTAAAATCCCGCAGCACGTAGTTATGACCGAGATTATGGGTTCAAGAGAAATCAACACATACGGCGTGTATACCTCGCAACTGGCGGAGAAAATTCCCGGTTCGGTATGGTTCAACACGTTTGACGAAGTTGTCGACTATGTGCTTGAAAACGCAAAAGAGGGCGACCTTGTAATTACTCTCGGCTGCGGAGACATATATAAAGCAGCGAAAAAAATGGTTGAAAGATTAAAATAAAATATCATACAAACGCAAACGGCTCCCTCGTTTGAGGGAGCCGGTGTTTTTTTACGGGTTTAAACAAACACCTATCAAAGCCTTATTCTTTTATGAAAAGTTTTTTAAGTTCATTTTATCATTCAAGAAACATTATTCAATAAAAAAGGCTCCCTTGTGCAAAGGGAGCTGTCAGTCGTCAGACTGACTGAGGGATTGTTTTATTTCTTTGTCCAAATACTCACAAACGCCGTAAAAATTTTCGTTTATCTCGTTATTCGGAATGCGAATTATTTTCAGTCCGTACTCTTTAAGATATTTATCTCTCATAGAATCATATTTTAATCCCTTGTCCTCAAAATGCTGAGAACCGTCAAGTTCAATTACAATCTTTGCTTTTGGTGAATAAAAATCAACAATATAACGACCTATCGTTTTTTGTCGCAAAAACTTTACCGGACAATTACGCAAATAATCATACCACAAATGGCGTTCCTCTTTAGTCATATTTTTTCTTAATTCTTTGGCATACGGTATCAGTGTTTTATTGTGTTTTCTATCCATTCAGCAATCCCTCCGTCACTTCGTGACACCTCCCTTTACACAAGGGAGGCAATCATCCCTCCGGCTTTTTGTTTACATAAAAACGGCCTCCCTTTATACAAGGGAGGCGTTTTTAATTGCATAGTTTTTGATATTTTATATCAATACTTTGTCAGATAGCGGTTGATTTCCCAATCTGTTACGGCTGTGCGGTACTTGTCCCACTCTTTCTTTTTGCCGGCAACATATTTTTCAAAGATATGCTCGCCGAGAGTGTTTTTAAGGAACTCGTCCTTTTCAAGCTCGATAATCGCTTCCTCAAGAGAAGCGGGAAGGCAGTCGATATGATTCTTCTCGAAATCGTCGAACGACATTTCGTAGATATTGCCCTCAACCTGCGCGGGAGGAGTAAGCCCCCTCTTTATACCATCAAGTCCCGCCGCCAAACACAGCGCCATTTCAAGATAGGGGTTGCATGACGGGTCGGGTGAACGAAGCTCGATTCTTGTACCTGCTCCTCTTGCGGTGGGAACGCGTATGAGCGCCGAACGGTTGGAAGCCGACCAGGAAATGTAAACGGGCGCTTCATAGCCGGAAACAAGTCTCTTGTAAGAATTGACAAGCGGATTGGCAACGGCTGTAATTCCCTTGATATGGTCAAGAACACCGGCTATAAACTGATATGCAATCTTACTTAATCCAAGCTCGTCGCTTTCATCCGCAAAGGCATTTTTGCCGTCTTTTGTCAGCGACATATTTGTGTGCATACCGCTTCCGCATTCACCGAAAATGGGCTTTGGCATAAAGGTTGCATGAAGTCCGTGGCGGCGCGCATAAGTCCTTACAACATGCTTGAATGTGATTACATTGTCAGCCGTTATGAGCGCTTCGTCAAAACGGAAATCGATTTCATGCTGACCGTGAGCGTTTTCATGGTGGGAAGCCTCGATTTCAAAGCCCATGCTTTCAAGAGCGCGGCAGATTCCCCTGCGGCACTGTTCGCCCGTGTCGGACGGACCGATATCGAAATAACTTGCGACATCGCTTGTCTTTGTTGTGGGATCTGCGTTTTCGTCAAGCTGGAAAAGGAAGAACTCGCACTCGGGGCCTACATTAAGCTCGAAGCCCATATCCTTTGCTTCTTTAATAACCTTCTTAAGAAGGTTTCTCGGGTCGCCCATGAACGGTGTGTCATCCATGTTATAAACGTCGCAGATAATTCTTGCCATTTTTTCCTTCCAGGGCAAAACGGCAAAGGTATCAAAATCGGGTTTAAGATACATATCCGATTCGTTTATACGGACAAATCCTTCGATTGAAGAACCGTCGAACATTATTCCGTTGTCAAGTATTTTTTCAAGCTGTCGGGAGGTAATTGCAACGTTTTTGATCTGACCGAAAATATCGGTAAACTGGAGTCTTATAAACTCGACGTCGTTTTCCTTTGCAATTCTCAAAATATCCTCTTTGGTGTATTTCCCCATAGGACATCCTCCTTCTTATATAAATTTTTTATTATTCTACAGCCTTTCGACTGTTTTTGCAATAAGAATTTGCATTTGCTCGCCTTTTAACGCGCCGATTTCAAGAACTTCCTCTTCGGAAAGCTTCCTGTCAAGCACGCCTGCAGCCATATTGGTAATAAGCGAAAAAGCGAGAATATTCATTTTACAGTGCGAAGCGGCAATAGCCTCGAACACTGTGGACATACCGACTGCGTCCGCGCCGAGCGTCCTGAACGCCCTGATTTCCGCAGGGGTTTCGTAAGACGGACCCGTAAGTCCGAGATAAACGCCTTTTTTAAGCTCCATGCCGAGTTCCTGAGCCGATTTTTCGGCAAGTGAAATAAGCGACGGAGTGTATGTATAGGACATATCGCAGAATCTTTCACCGAAGCGTTCGTCATTTTTTCCTATAAGCGGATTAGTTCCGGTTAAATTAATATGGTCACTGATTATCATAATATCGCCGACATTAAACGAAAGATTGATTCCGCCCGCGGCATTGGTAAGAATTACCGTTTTAACGCCGAGCAGCTTCATAACGCGTATGGGCATAATTATCTGCTTTGTTTCCCAGCCCTCGTAAAAGTGAAATCTGCCCTGCATACAGACGACCTTTTTGCCCGAAAGAACACCGAATACAAATCTTCCCTTATGCCCCGGAGCTGTCGAAACGGGAAAAGACGGAATATCCTTATAGTCAATGATAACGGGATTTTCAATTTTGTCCGCAAGAGAATTAAGCCCCGAACCGAGAACGATGCCGACCTCGGGCTCAAAATCAATTTTTGATTTAATAAATTCCGCGGCTTTGAATACCATTAAAAATCACCTGCTATTCTGTAAGCGCTCTTAAGAGCATTAAATTTAACCTTTTCGATATCGAGCGAAGTGTATTCGCCGTCTTTGTAAAGAACCTTGCCGTCAACCATTGTAAGAACAACATCGGCGCCTTCGGCTGAATAAATAAGATTTGCCATGGCGTTATGTACGGGAATACTGTGTTCATTTTCAATGTCAAGAACAACAATATCCGCCCTGAAGCCCTCTTTAACAAGTCCGCAGTCCTTTCTCCCCTGTGAAGAAGCGCCGTTAACCGTTGCGATTTTAAGGCATTCTTCAACAGACAGAAGCGTCGGGTCGTGATTAACGCCTTTCTGAAGAAGAGGAAGGATAAACAGGTCCTTGAACATATTGAGATTATTATTCGAAGCGCTTCCGTCGGTTCCGAGTGCAACATTAACGCCGTTTTTAAGCATACTGTCAATATTCGCAACGCCGCTGCCGAGTTTCAGGTTGCTTACGGGACAGGTTGCGACAGTAACGTTTTTCTTCTTTAAAATATCAATGTCGCTGTCAGTTACCCAAACGCAGTGAGCCGCGGTGGTCGGATTGTCAAACACTCCGCAGTCAAGCATAAACCTTGCCGGAGTTCTTCCGTAACGCGCACGGCATTCGTCATGCTCTTTCTTCGTTTCGGAAAGATGAACGTGTACGTTCGCGCCGTATTCCTTTGCATGCGCGGAAAGGTCGCGAACAGTCGCTTCCTTATTCGTATATTCCGCATGAATTCCCACGTCAAAAATAAATCTTGCGTTTTTATCGGAATAGGCTTTGAGCATCCTGTCGTTTTCAAGAAAACGGGGCATTTTTTCATAGGGCGTATCGTCAAAGCTCGTCGTGCCGCACGAGAAATTACACTTTATTCCGCTCTCATTGACGGCTTTAAGCTCCATATCGGAAACAAAATACATATCGGTAAACGAAACCGTACCGAAACGGAGCATTTCGGCAATCGAAAGCATTGTTCCGTTATAAATATCCTCATCAGTAAGCTTGGCTTCAAACGGAAAAATCCTTGTATTAAGCCAATCCGACAGCGTCAGATCCTCTCCCCATCCGCGAAGAAGGCTCATAGCAGCGTGGGAATGGGCGTTGTAAAGACCGCTCATTAAAAGCTTGCCCTCGCCGTCATATTCTTCGCCGAAATTCTTTTCGGGTTTTAAAGAAGAGATGTATGAAATTCTTTCATTTTCGGTGCCGACGTACATATTCTTTTTTATATTGAAGCCGTCGTCAAGCACGCTGATATTTTTAAAAAGCATATTATCCCTCAACTTTTACTGAATCAATAGTTACATCATTGAACGGTTTGTTTGAAAAATAATCAACCTTGACCGAAGCAATATCGTCAACTACGTCCATTCCTTCGTAAACCTGACCGAATACGGTATGACGGAAATCGAGCCACGGCGTTCCGCCGTTGTTTCTGTAGGCTTCAATTACCTGCGTCGGGAACATCTTTTCGCTTGCCTGTTCCATCTGTTCGAGCATATCGTCGCTGACCTTATTTGCCTGAACAATAAAGAACTGACTGCCGTTTGTATTCGGTCCTGCATTCGCCATTGAAAGAGCTCCGCGAAGATTGTGAAGCTCGGGGGTAAATTCGTCCTCAAAGGGTTCTCCCCAGATGCTTTCTCCGCCCGTTCCGTTGCCGAGCGGATCGCCGCCCTGAATCATAAAATCGCTGATTACACGGTGAAAAATAAGACCGTCATAATAGCCCTCTTTAGCGTGAGTGACAAAGTTTTCAACCGCCTTTGGCGCTTTGTCGTCAAACAGACGGATTTTGATATCTCCCCTGTTTGTGTGCATGATAATCTTTGTTTCACCCTGTTGCGGTTTTCCCATCTGATTAAACATAAACAATCTCCTTATTCAACGCTCTTGAGCGATTCGACCATATCAATCTTTTTGAATTTTCTGTACATTACCAGATTTACAAGAACAGAAAAAGATATCGAAACCGCAATGCTCAGAACGTAGCTTATCCAGTGAAGCTGTCTGCCGAGCATAATCATTTCGCTTTCGGCAGTCTGCATAATAAACCTGTGGAGGAAAATTCCGCCTGCAATACCCAGAGCAACTCCGATACATGTAAGCCAGATATTTTCCCTGTAAATATACGCGGCAAGCTCTTTATTATAAAAACCGAGCAGCTTTATTGTCGCAAGCTCGCGTCTGCGCTCGTTAATATTGATATTGTTGAGATTATAAAGAACTATAAACGCAAGAAGAGCCGCTGCGACTATTATTATGACAACAACCGAATTAAGGTCTTTTGTCATATTGTCAACAACTTCCTTTTCGCTTGCAACCGTGGTAGCAGTGCTTACCCCGTCAATCTGCATAAGAAGGCTTATAAACATCGACTGATCCTTGACGTTAGCCTGAACGTACATACAGTTGTAGGGAACGGAAATATTGTAAACGCTTTCGTAAAGCTCCGGCGCAATATAGACGTAATGAAGAACATAGTTTTCGGTAATTCCGGCAACTTCAAAAGTTCTCGGATTATCGTCATTTTCGCTTGTCTTTACCGTTATTTCATCACCGACACCGAGTTTCAGCAGCTCTGCGAGCTTTTCGGTAATGATAACGCCGTCCGTTCCAAGCTCCATATCTCCGCCGTTTTTGGTTTTGATAAACTTTACAAAATCCTTGAAATGGTCCGCGTTGTCGGGAACTATAACCTGACCCGAATAACCGCCGGCGGCAGATTCAAAATAACCTGCAGAGCGGTAAACCTGAATTTCGTCCTCAATGCCGTTTATATTTTCCCTTATATCGTTACTGAGTTTTCTTCTCTGAAGTCTGTCAACGCTGTCCTCGTATCCGAGCGCAAAATCATAGTTGAATATTTCGTTATACTGCTTATTGCTCATCGTTCTTACGCTGTCGCCTATACCGAAAGCAACAAGAAGAAGAGCCGTGCATCCGCCGACGCCGAGAATAGTCATAAAGAAGCGCTTTTTATATCTTAAAAGGTTTCTCACGGACGCCTTGCGGTTAAAGCTGAGCCTTAACCAGATAAAGGGAATTCTTTCAAGAAGAATTCTCTTGCCCGGTTTCGGAGCAGCGGGGCGCATAAGTTCGGCTGCGGAAGATTTAAGCGTTTTTCTGCAGGCAAAAACAGTAGCGATGCAAACGCAGGCAACCGTAACCGAGCAGGCAATAACGCCGAGAATCACATCATAGTCCACAATTGGTTTTCCGATTCCCGTATAGGACGTCCTGTACGCTTCAAGCACAACCTGCGGAATCCATTTTCCTCCGAGGAAAAATCCGCTTACGCTTCCAAGAGCGGAAGCAAGGAAAGCATACATAATATACTTCATTGCAATTGAGAATTTGCCGTATCCGAGAGCCTTTACGGTTCCGATATAGGTTCTCTCCTCCTCAACCATTCTTGTCATTGTCGTAAGCGCAACAAGAGTGGCGACAATAAAGAAGAAAATCGGGAAATAGGTGGCAATCGTTTCAAGACTCTTTATGTCGGACGAAAGACTTCCGGCGGACGAAATGGCATCTTCCCTGTTCATAACGTACCAATCCGTCGAAGTCATATTCTGGATATATTCTCTGTTATTTGCGATTTGTTTTTCCGCGTCGTTGAGTCCTTCCTCAACCTCTTTTCTCGCGGCGGAATATTCCTGCTTCTGGAATTCGAGTTCGCTTTCGGCTTCTTCGAGCTTTGTTTTTGCAATTTCAATCTGGCTCTTTGCGTCGACAAGAGCTGTTTTTGTAGTTTCGAGAGCTACCTCATAATCAAGAAATTCCTTTTCCTTGGCGCTTAACTCTTTTCTCGCCTGAGCTATCTGCTCTTTTGCGGATTCAAGCTGATTCTCAAGGTTGTCGGCTGCTCTTTCGGCAATGGCTATAGTTACTTGCTTGCCGCTTTTTTCGTCGCCTTCGGGAAGCCTGTCGAGAGCCTTTTTCTCTCTTTCAATATTTGCGCGCATATTATCAAGCTGGAACATAGACGTTTCATACGCTTTTTCAGCCTCGTCAACCTGCTTTTTGGCATTTTCGATATACGCTTTGGCTTCTGCCATGGGACCGGCAATCTCTTCAATAGCCTTTTCGGCGTTTTCGATTTCTTCCTCTTTGTCCGTAATCTCTTTTCTGCCGTCGATTATTGCCTGATCGGCTTCTCTGAGCTTATTATACGCTTCGTCAAGCTGCTTCTGAGCATTCGACTTCTTTTCGGAGTATTCCTCGTCCATTCTGTTAAGGTAATCGTCGGTTCTCTTTTTGACGTCGGCATATCTGATTCTGCAGCGTTCGCCTTCAATCTCTTTAATACCTTCAATTACCGAATCAATTTTTTCCTCATACTCGCCCGAGAAGGAATTAAGCTCTTTTGCGCCGTCAACCTTAACATAAATCGCCGAATACGAATCGGCTTCAAACGACTCCTTGGGCAGATAAACGTAAGCGGCAACCTTGCCGTCGCCGATTCTGCTTGTGCCGCGGTCGCTGTTAAGATACAAGGCGCTTGTAACCGTGCCGACAATTGTATAGTTATTATTCGTAAGCTTCTGGAACGGGTTTATATTGTAACCGTTTGTAAGAGTAATTGTGGAATTGATATCATATCCCGTTGCTTCGACAAACTCCACGTCAACAAGACACTCGTCCGGAGAAGCCGGTTCCCTGCCCTCGACTATTGAATACCTGTTGATTCTTTCGGGAATAGACATTGCGTTAATTATATATTCCCTGCCGTTCTGAGCGCAGATTAAATCCATCGCATAACTCGGCTCGGCGTCGATAACGCCGTTGATTCTGAGAATTGCGGCAAGGTCGCTTTCGGTAACTCCCTGAGTTCCGACGACGTCGATATCCATAAGGTTCGCCCTGTCGTACACCGCGTCGACGGTATTTTTCATATCGGGACCTATCGAACCGACGCCCGCAAGAATCAAAGCGCCGAGCAGGCTTATTATAAGAATTGAAAGAAATCTTCCGATGCTTCCGAAAATCGTGCGGAAGAAATTCTTGCATGCACTTCCTGTCATTTTTATAAGCTCCTAAATCTGATTTAACATTCGGGTTACCATTCAATCTGGTCAACGGAAACGGGCGTGCTGTTTTCGATTATTTTACTTACCCGTCCGTTTTTGATTTTTATAACCCTGTCCGCCATGGGAGCTATCGCCGTGTTGTGGGTAATAAGAACAACAGTCATTCCCTTAAGTCTGCACATATCCTGAAGAAGTCTGAGAATGGATTTGCCCGTCATATAGTCAAGCGCACCCGTAGGCTCGTCGCAAAGAAGGAGTTTCGGGTTCTTGGCAAGCGCTCTTGCAATGGAAACTCTTTGCTGTTCGCCGCCCGAAAGCTGTGAAGGAAAGTTATTCTTTCTTTCGGAAAGCCCGACTTCCTGAATAACGGATTCAGCCGAAAGAGGATTCTTGGAAATCTGAAGAGCAAGCTCAACATTCTCTTTCGCGGTGAGATTCTGAACAAGATTATAGAACTGGAAGACAAAACCCACGTCGTCCCTTCTGTACTGAGTGAGCTGCCTTTCGTTGTATTCGGTAATGTTTTTCCCGTCGACGGTTACGGTTCCGGAGGTAGCGGTGTCCATTCCGCCGAGAATATTTAAAATCGTGGTTTTGCCGGCTCCCGAGGGACCGACAATAACAACAAATTCACCCTTTTCGATTGTAAAGTTCATACCGTTGGCAGCCTTGATAATAACTTCGCCCATACGGTAATTCTTTTCAACATTTTTCAATTCGATAAAAGACATTTTAACTTCTTCCTTTTCTGTGAAAATGGTATTTATAACGCATTAAATGTAATTATAACATATATATTATTATTTTTCTACTAAATTTTAAATAATTCACAGATTATTCACTAATAAAAAAATATAAAGGCACAGGGCTTGAGCCCTATGCCTCAAATTTATATTCAATGCTGGAAACACGGTTGTTCTTGATATTGAAAACAACCGAGCAATCGCCGTCGGCGTAAACCACCTGAGTGACAACTTCATTTGCATCGTATCTTATGTAGCCGTACTGCCTTACGCCGAAAAAGCCGTAAAGAAGCTGATAGGAATAACTTGCTTCTTCTTCGTTGGACCTGGGAATTTCCGACTCCCTTCCCTCGTGATACGAAGTATAGCTGTCGCTTTCGTTCGGGAATTTTACCGTAACCTTGGGCAATCCGTCGCCGATTTCAACCCCTCTGACTATGGGAATATTCTCGTCAAACAATACTGCGTGGTAAATGTGCGAATCGACATTGCTCACTTCAAAGAAAGTATTATCGTAAAAAATCCTCGTTGCAGTCATTCCGTCGCTCTTTTCAAAAGTGACGACATCGCTCGGATGACCGTAAATCCCCTTAATATAGTCCGTTCCCCTGAAAGAAATATAATCTATTTCTCCTGCGGAGAATTTGTCCGCCTCGGTATAACCGGCATTTTCGCTTTCGATATATTCAAAGCTCTCCTCGCCTTCCGAACCGGAAACGGCCTTAAGATAATATCTGGCGAACTGGGTCTGAGTGCGGATAACTATTTCATACATCGGATTGTCGTTTCGTTCGGCGTAAACGTCAAGCACGTAGTTTTCGGGAGTCGAGGGGTTAAAATAGACTCTTTCGTCATGCTCAAAGGTAACGCCGTACCTGACGAGTTTAAAGATTTCTATAACGCTGTCGGCGTATTTCGGAATAACGAGAAATCTTACGCCCTTGTCGTTAAGAGTAATGCTTTTACTGATTTCCACTTTTGAAATGACTTCTTCCTTGGGGTTGTTGACAATAAGCATCAACGCGTTTTCCGTATCGTTTTCGGCAACAAGGCTGTAAGTAGTTTTTACCGGAACGGATTTACACGAAGCCAAAGAAAGAGAAACAATAATCAGCGAAAGAACAACGGCAGCGCCCTTGAAAAAAAGGCGACGCTGTTCCCTCGGAAAATGACTTTTCATTTTCTCACCTCTCCGCTTATTCTATCAAAATAAGCTCATAAAGTCAATCCAATAAAAATATCCCCGTATAACACGGGGATACCGTAGCGGCAAAGTGACTTATTTCATGCCCTTTTCGTATGCGTCGATCATCTTTTTAACCATCTGACCGCCGATAGAACCTGCCTGTCTTGAAGTAAGATCGCCGTTGTAACCGTTCTTAAGGTTTACGCCAACCTCGGAAGCTGCTTCCATCTTGAAACGGTTAAGAGCTTCTCTTGCCTCGGGAACCGAACTCTTGTTAGACATTCTCGTTTACACTCCTATTCTATATAATTTATCGCGCCTGCAATATATATTCTCACCGTCAGTCTATGATATATTACTGAAAAAATTTAGAAATTAATTTATCGAAACAAAATGGATAATCAACTGTTTTCATTCGGAACAAACGAAGGAAAGGTTATATAATCCTGACCCGTTCCGTTAAGATAATATTCGGAATTGCACTGCGCTTTCAGAAGACCCATAAGCGTAAACATCACGCAAAGACAGACAGCAACAAGAAGAATAAAAGCCTTTAATATGGCTTTAAGCTCTGTATTATTCAATTAATTCCCCTACTTTTCAACATATTCCTCCAGAAGCGCAGCAAGGCTGTCTCCCAGCAGATAACCCGAATACATTGCCTCCTCGAGAGTATTGCTGTCAGAACCGAACTCAAGAAGCAAAGAACAGGGCGTCAGATCCATATTGTACTTCCTGTTGCAGAACATAACCGGGCGCATTAATCCCTCGTAATCCGTCTGAGCCTGTTTCTGGAGCTTAAGCGCAAAAACCAGATTTTCTTCCCAACGGGGAAAATCCTCGACGTCGCCTCCCTGACAGCCCGTTATAATCATAACCTGAGCGCATTTTTTATTATTGATTTTGCAGGTCGGCTTTATCCTTGTTCCGTCCTGCTGATAAATAGCGTCCCTGTGAACGTCAAGAACAACCTGAATTGTCGGGTATTGCTTTAATATTTTTTCAACCGTAACCCTTGAACGGGAATAAGCGCCGTTATACTGCAAATCGTGAACCGTTCTGTCGTGAATTACGGAAAAACCGGCTGCAGTGAGTTGTTTTTCAATCTCGTCGCCGACTCTTATCATATTTCTGTCTTCGCTTTTGCTTCGGGTTTTGTATTCGGAACTGTACCAGCCGTTATCGGCCATTTCGTAACTTTCTGTCGTATGAGTATGAAAAATCAGAACGCTCGGCTTTGATTTGTCCTTAATGCTCAGCGTTGCCTCTTGCGACAGAACGTCTTCAATATCGAGCGAAAAATCGGATGAGTTTCTTACAAACACGTTCGAATACTTTGCATTGGCATTATCGGAAGAATAAAACATTTCCTTTATTTCGCCGCCGTGTTCGGACGAAGAATACTTTTCCTCATATTCTTTTTGCATTTTTATTACATCTGTCGGAGTGACGAATTCTTCGGGTGTTCTGCTTTCGTTGACGGCTGCATTTTCGTCTTCGGCAACGGCGGGATAACGCGGTACGGAAATATTTTCATTCAATACGGGTTTCGCGTAAGGCGAAAGATACTTTTCCCTGACTAACCGTTTTGCCGAATTCGGACAGGTTATTACAGCCCCCGCGACTGCCGTCCGGGAGAAAAACGAACCGATTTTTTCTCCGTTTGTAAACACGGCCGCAACCGTCAGTATTGAAAGGAAAAAAGAAATAACAAACTTTGAAAATCCGGCTGCAACAGAGTTTTTTCGCATAATATCACCCGTATAGATTATGCGTTTTACTCTCTTTTTATACCAGCGAAAGGACATCCTGAAGCGAAAGACTTTTCTGTAGCGAAAGGTTTATTGCAGACGAAAGAAGAAAGGACATATCGCGGATTATTTCGTCTATATTTCTCGGAGTGACCATCATCTGCCCGTTTTTTTCGGAACTTCCGTTTTCCTGCTGAGCGTCAGTAAGGCTGTTTAAGTCGATTACCGTCGGAACGCCGACGGATATAACAGGAACTCCGAGACAGTCTTTATCAATTCTTTCTCTTGAATTTCCGACTCCCGACCCCGGGCAGATACCCGTATCCGAAAGCTGAATTGTTTTGCCGAGCCTGTCGACTCCTGCGGTGGCAAGAGCGTCAATGACAATTACGGCAACCGGATTGATTTTTTCACATACAGCCTTGATTATTTCGGCGGACTCCATGCCCGTCTGTCCGAGAACTCCGGAAAAAAGAACGGCGGTTTGGCGAAGGATGGGAAGACCGTATTTTTCGCTTCTGAGCTTAAGATGCCTCGTGGCAAGGATTCTGCCTGCAGTCAGAGGTCCGAGAGCATCGGGCGTAATGTTTTCGTTTCCAAGTCCCGCAACAAGCACAAGCCCCTCGTCGGGCAAAAGTGAGTCAAGCGAACTGCTTAACGCTTTAAGCGCAGGCGATTCTTCATCAAAATCCGAATGAATATACTCAAGCTCGATTGTTATATATAAGCCCCTGGGTTTTCCTATGGCTTTTTCACCGGAAATATCGGTTATTCTTATTTTTGTTGTCTTGACATTCCCGTCAAACGATTCTTCGAATTCGACTCCGTCGGGAACGGTGTCTTTAATCATTTCACGGCGTTCAAGTGCCAAATCGGTTCTTAAATTCATAATAAATCTGCCTTTCTCCCAACATTTTCAAAAAAGTCTTGATTTTTATTGAAAAGAGTGTTATTATAAACTGCAAATCAAAGGAGGTGTGGAAATGCCCAACATTAAATCAGCTAAAAAACGTGTATTGGTTAATCAGACCAAGGCTCAGCGCAACAAATCCGCTAATTCCGCATTGAAAACAGCTATCAAAAAGGCTAACGCTGCTATCGCTGCTGATTCTGCCGACAAGGAAGCTCTTGTAAACGCAGCTGTTAAAAAGATTGACCAGGCTTGCGCCAAGGGTCTTCTTCACAAGAACAATGCCGCTCGTAAAAAGTCTGCACTTGTTTTGAAACTCAACAACACAAAATAAGAAAGATTTAAGCGTTGACGCCGTTGAATGGATTTCCATTTTCAACGGCTTTTGCTTTTTGCCCGGAATCGGCAAGGCTTTTTAAAATCCGCCGGAATATCAATCTTTTATACCATTTGTCATATTACATAATTTATTCTTTGATTTTTTGTTACAAGGTATTCATTGACTTTTATTTTTTTTGATGTATAATATATCTGTAATATTTTTTCGGAGGTATGTTTTATGAAAAAGGCATTAAAAATAATTGCTATTGTTGCCGCTGTTGCTGCAGCTGCATTTGCGGCTTATGTTATTGTTAAGAAGTATGTTGAGAGCAAAAAGGTTGTTATCGGCAACGACGCCGAAAACTATGTTTCATGCTCATGCTGTGACGAGGATTTCCTCTCTGAAACAGTTGCTTAATTTCAGAATTCGATTAGGTTAAAGAAAAGCGGTTGCGGAAGTTATTCCGCAGCCGCTTTTTGTTTTTACACTTTCGGCGCTTTCGGTTTTGCCAAAAACGACACAATTATTCCGGAGATAATCGCAGTCATTATCCCCGCCGCCGAAGAAGTCAGAGGACCGGTTACCGCGCCGATAAGTCCGTCCTTTGCAACAGCTTCCTTCGTCCCCTGCGCAAGCAGATTTCCGAATCCCGTTAACGGAACCGACGCTCCTGCTCCCGCCCATTCGGCAAGCGGCTCATATACTCCGACAGCTCCGAGTATCACGCCGAGGATAACAAATGTAACTAATATTCTTCCGTTGGTAAGCTTTGTTTTATCAATTAATATCTGACCGACAAGGCAAATAAGTCCGCCTACGAAAAACGCTTTTATAAAAATCATCGTATTCCCTCCGTTTTTATGCTTGCCGCAAAAATGTGAAATATACATTTATTTGTTGATTAATAGCCAATATTATAGTATAATAGTTAACCAAGTTTTAAACGGAGGTGCAAAATGGATTACAGAATCGAACACGACTCCATGGGCGAAGTAAAAGTTCCATCCGATAAATACTGGGGCGCTCAGACGCAGAGAAGCCTTGAAAACTTCAGAATCGGCGTCGGAAATGAAACAATGCCCGAAGAAATAATCCACGCATTCGGAATACTTAAAAAAGCGGCGGCAAGAGCAAACCGCATTCTTAAACCCGAAAAAATGACTGAAGAAAAATTAAGCGCCATTGAGAAAAGCTGCGACGAAGTGATTGAAGGCAAGCTCAACGGCAATTTCCCGCTTGTCGTCTGGCAAACGGGTTCGGGAACGCAGTCGAATATGAATGCAAACGAAGTCATTGCGAACAGAGGCAATGAAATTTTAAATAAAAAACTGCTCCATCCGAATGACGATATCAATATGTCCCAGAGCTCCAACGACACTTTTCCCACGGCGATTAACATCGCTGCGGTATTGAGCATGGAAAACCGTCTTCTCAATCCCCTTTCGGATTTAATTGACGAGTTTAAAAGACTTGAAGAAGAAAACGAAGGCATAATAAAAAGCGGAAGAACCCATCTTCAGGACGCAACTCCGATTAAGTTTTCGCAGGAAATCAGCGGATGGCGCGCAAGTCTTGAGCGCGACGCCGAGCTGATAATTAACGCAAAGGATTTTCTTAAAGAGCTTGCTCTCGGCGGCACTGCGGTCGGGACAGGGCTTAACGCTCCCGCTCTTTTCGGAGAAACGGTTGCCGAAAAAATAAGCGAAATAACAAATATTGATTTTAAAACGTCCGCAAACAAATTTCACGCGCTTACTTCAAAGGATGAAATTGTTTTTGCTCACGGCGCATTGAAAGCCCTTGCGGGCGATCTTATGAAAATCGCAAACGATATACGCTGGCTCGCAAGCGGTCCGAGACTCGGACTCGGCGAAATAAAAATTCCCGAAAACGAGCCCGGCTCGTCAATAATGCCAGGCAAGGTTAATCCCACGCAATGCGAAGCGGTTACAATGGTTGCGGTTCAGGTTATGGGCAACGACGCGGCAATCGGCTTTGCCGCAAGTCAGGGAAATTTCGAGCTTAACGTATTTATGCCCGTTATTGCATACAATTTTTTACAGTCGGTAAGACTTCTTGCAGATGCTTTGACTTCATTTAACAAGAACTGTGTTTCGGGCATCAAGGCAAACAAAGAAAAAATGGAAGAAAACCTTGAACGTTCGCTGATGAACGTCACTGCGCTTAACCCGTATATCGGTTATGAAAACGCCGCAAAGACGGCAAAAAAGGCGTTCAGTGAAAACATCACCCTTAAAGAAGCTTGCGTTTCGCTCGGCTTTTTAAACGAAGAAGAATTTGACAGGGTTTTAAGACCGGAAGAGATGGTCTGAAACGGAGGACAAAATGGAAGAAAATAAGAATGATTTAACCGAGATTATCAAAGAAAAAAGCGAATCTTTAAATACGTCAATCGACGCCGAAGAGATTACCGAAGAATACGACAGTTCCATTGAAAAAGAAATGGAAAAAGAGCAAAAAAAGAAAAACAGAAAGACTGTGGCAATTGCCGCCGTCGCCGTATTGGCAGTTGTCGGAATTCTCGCAGCGATTTTTGTTCCGAAAATCCTGAAGGCAAAAAAGGAACAGAAGCAGTCGCCTGCCCTTGCCGAGTTTTCAATTGCCGAATTCAATTATTACTACCTGACAATCTACAGTAATCTTATTTCACAGGCTCAGCAGTATGACCAGATGTACGGCGAAGGCACTGCGAAAGAGGTTATGGGCTTTGACCCTTCGGTTTCACCCGAAAAGCAGGAATACAGCGGAGAAACCCTCGAGGGCTTCAAGGACGGGGAAAAAGCCACATGGTCAGACTATCTTAGAATTAACGCCATCTCTTCAATGAGGCAGGGTTACGCCGTATATCAGGAAGCGATTGCTTCGGGATATGAAAAAACCGACGAAGTTCAGGAAAAAATCGACAACTACATTCTCACCCTGTCCCAGGCTGCCGAAAGCGATGAAACCGACCTCGACTCTTTTATTAAGCAGCGTTTCGGCTCGGATATGGACGAAAAAATGCTCAGAGCCGTTCTTGAAAGGCAGCTTGTCGCTTCGGATTTTCTTCAGAAAAAATATGACGAATTCGGTGAAAACATTACCGAAGAAGAGGCTCTTAAGGCATTTAACGAAGAACCCGAAAAATACTCGTCCGTATCGCTTCGTTACTTCGGAACGGATACCGAGGAAGAGGCAAACGAGGCGCTTGAAAAAATTACGGATGAAGAGTCGTTCATTAAGCTTGCCGAGTCTTATTCATATACGCCCGAGGACTCGCTTGTTGCTTCCATGCCGTACGAAAATCTTGCGTCCTTCTTAAATGAAGAAGATGTTAACTGGCTGTTTTCAGCCGAAAGAAAGCCCGGCGACAAATACGCTGCCGAAGCGGGCGGACAATACGCCGTGTTCTTTGTCCTTGAACCTGCTCATAAAGATGAAAGCCGCGCTTCAAATGTAAGGCATTTGCTTTATGCTTTCCCGACAGATGAAGAGGGAAACATTGACATGAGCGACGAAGAAAAAGCGCAGCTTAAAAAGGAAGCCGAAAAAACTCTTGCGCAATTCAAGAAAAATCCGAGCGAGGAAGCTTTTATTGAGCTTGTCAAAAACGTTCCGTCCGACGATGACGCTTCGGTTGAAAACGGCGGACTCTACGAAAATATTACTGAGCTTTCAAACTATGTTCCGGAATTTAAAAACTGGGCGATTGACCCTGAAAGAAAGCCCGGCGACGTTGAAATTGTCGAAACGGAATACGGCTACCACATTATGTATTATTCGTCGAGAAGCGAAAAACCGATGTGGATGACTGCCGTTGAACCCGTAGTTCAGGAAAATAAGTTTACCGACTATTACAACGAAATCACATTCAAGAACGTGTTCGGCGAAATCGACGAAGCCGCAGTCGCAGAAGCGGTTAAAAAAGACAATCAGCATATAGTCGACAATCTTCTGCAAAAATAACCGGCATATAAAATCCGTCCGACTTTCACAATCGGACGGATTTTGTTTTTTTATCAAGGTCCCCTATCATAAATCCAACGGTAAAAACCAACTGATTCCCGGTTGTTGCTTTTTTTAATGATTTGTGATAAAATTAATTGATTAATTTGATGTGAGGCGAAATATGAACCCCTTTAAAGCATTATTCGAGTTTATTGCATTGAACATAAAATGCACAAAGCAGTCGCTTTCCATGGCGGGAAGCGAACTTAAAAAGAAATATTCCAGCACCCTCTTCGGCTGGTCGTGGGCTATAGTGCGACCCGTAGTATTCATCTTCGTTTACTGGTTCGCAATGTCCGTCGGAATCCGCGGAGGCAAGGATGTTGAGCTTGCCAACGGCGAACATGTAAAATATATACTCTGGATGATTCCCGGCGTTATTACCTGGTTCGTGCTTCAGGAAACTCTTTCCGCAGGCGTTGTTTGCGTACGGCACAACAGCCACCTTGTCAACAAGATGCTCTTCCCCGTCGGAACAATTCCGATTTTCAGCACAATCAGCTACTTTTTCTCTCACCTGATAATGATAGTTATTACTTTCGTTATTATTGCACTTACAAAGGGAATTACGATTTATATTATTCAGCTGCCGTTTTACCTGATGCTGCTGTTTATTTTCTGCTGTATTACGGCTACTCTTATTTCAACCCTCGGCGTAATCAGCCGTGACTTTGAACAGCTTATCAAAGCGATTCTCAACGTCTTTTTCTGGCTGTCCCCCGTGCTTTGGGAAATTGACAAAATTCCGGATAAGTACAAGATTATCCGCACTGTTATTCAGCTTAATCCCTATAACTATTTCATAACCGGTTACAGAGATTCTTTCCTCGGTCAGGCATGGTTCTGGCAGCACTGGAAGTACACCCCGTACGTTATCGGTTTCATTATTATTTACGCGCTGTTCACGGCTACTCTTCACAAGAAGCTTTCGCCGGAATTTGCGGATGTACTTTAAGGGGGCGCGGATATGGAAAAGAATGTTTATCACGTTTCCGAAATTGACGAGAGCAAAGACTACTCGGTCAAAATCGAACATCTGACAAAGATTTATAAAAAATACAAACGCCCGTGGTACAGGGTTGCGAACGCCTTTTCTTCAAAAATTCCGTATAAGGAATTCTACGCTATGAAGGACGTTTCGATTACAATTCCCATGGGTGAGACTGTCGGTATTATCGGCAAGAACGGCAACGGCAAATCGACTCTTCTTAAAATGATTACCGGCGTTACGAAAATGACCGAAGGCACAATCGACACCAACGGCAGAATCGTCGCAATGCTTGAGCTGACCTCCGGCTTCGACAAGGAGCTTACGGGAAGAGAAAACGCATATATCAAAGGCAGAACAATAGGTCTTTCCAAGGAAGAAATCACCTCGAGAATGGACAGTATTCTTAAATTTGCCGATATAGGCGACTTTATCGACCAGCCGGTTAGAACTTATTCAAGCGGTATGAAATCAAGGCTCGGCTTCGCGGTAAGCGTTAATCTTGACCCCGATATTCTTATCGTTGACGAGGTTCTTGCAGTCGGCGACACTTCATTCAAACTCAAATGTCTTGCAAAAATGGAAGAATTCCGCAAGAACGGCAAGACGATTCTTTTCGTAAGTCATGACCTTAACACGATTAAGGCGTTCTGCTCCTCGTGTATGTGGATAAAGCAGGGCGAGCTTGTCGACTACGGTCAGACGGGCGTTATAGTCCAGATGTATCAGGACTACCTTAAAACCGAGCGCAGACTCGAAAACGAGCGCAGACGCAAGGAAAATGCAGAGCTTCTGCTTACAAAGGACGATATGCTTCATCCCGAAAAAGCATATCTTTGCAATGCCGACGGCGACAAGCAATCCGTTTTCAGCCTCGGTGACAACATCGAGATTTCCGCAAACTATGAAGTTCATGTCCCCGCCGACAAACTCACCTGCGGAATCACCGTCTTTGACAGCGAACAGAAAGAGCTTTACTCATCGGACAGACAGGGCGACGCTTTCGTCATTTCGAACGAACTCGGAACACACCGTCTTCACGTTTCGCTTCATTCGGTCAAGCTTTTGCCCGGTCACTATTTCGTTACCTGCGAAATCTGGAATCCTCAGTCGGGATTTGTCAGGGCAGTGCTTAACAAAGAACCTTTTGAAATGCAGGCAGACCTGTTCAAAGGCACCGGCGTTATCGCAATCGAATGCACATGTTCAAGTAAATAAAAACTGCGCCCGTTATTCACGAAGAATAACGGGCGTTTTATTATTGATTATCAAGATTAAACTCAACCACCGCGTGGTGTTCATAGCGGCTTTTTTCGTCGGGCGGAGTCATATAATCTTTCCCGTAGCGTCCCGTAAGATAGGCTTCGGGATTTTTCATTATATAATACTCCCTGCCGTCAAAGGGAATTTTTTTCGGCTCGAAAAAATCGTCCCTTCTGTAGGTTTCTTTGAAATAATGACCGACTCCGCTTGGAACGCAGACAAATTCGCTTTTGCCGTTTTTTACTTTGGAAAGCGTTTTCTCGGTTTTGTCAAGCCATTTCTGAAGAGATTTAAATGAAAGCAGTTTTCCGATTCGCACTTTTCTCTTTACCGTTTTTATATGCTCTTTTTGAGTAAGATAGGGAAGAATCAGCGAGCTGTTTTTCTTCATTTTTATACACGAGCATATAAGCATAAGAAGCTCGCAGTGATAACCGTGAAGCTTGTTTCTAAAGGCGGAATCATACATATCCTCACACGGGTAAACATCAATAAAAACGCCTGTAGTCCCCTTTTCGCTTTCAAAAAGCTCGGTATAAACAGTGCCGTTAAGCCGGATTTTCATAGAGTGCATATCGTAGCCGGTTTTGTTTGAAACACACTGAACAGTGTATTTTCCGGGGAATTCTTTTTTTATCGCTTCCTGTAATTTATTATAGTCGCTTCTGGGCATGATAATATCCATATCGTCGTCCCAGGGAATGAATCCGCCGTGACGGACCGCACCGAGAGCCGAACCCCCGGCAAGGAAATAGGTTAAAGAATTCTTTTCGCAGACAAGGTGAATATCGTCCATAATCGTTATAAGGACTTTTTGCAAAGCCTTTATATCCCCGTCGTCAAGAACGGACATATCGTCCCTGTTGGCAAACACGCTTCTGAACACAAGATTTGTTTCAAGAAGTCCTTTTAATTTAGCCACAATTGAACCCATAAAAACCACCTTAACGTTAAACTGTTGTTATAATAATATATTTCCCTTTCAAAGTCAACCGAGCAAGGCTGTTTTTAGCGTCTATTCGTTGACAAAAAGTTTGTAAAATGGTATAATTTAGCGATAGCACTGTTATCAAAGGGAACTGTTATTTGAAAGGAAGGAAAGCTGTGTTTCACAAATTTTTAGTCTCAATATTTGAGCGCGGTTTTTTCATGACGTTATTCAGGTCGTTCGACAAGGGAATCCGTTTTATCGGAATAAGGCTTCTGAAGCTTTTTGTAAAGGTTGACGACAAGAAAATTATTTTTCTTAATTTTACGGGAAACTACGACTGTAACCCGAAATACATCTGTCAGCGGCTTATCGACGAAGGAGTTGACGCGCACATAGTCTGGGGCATTAACAAAAAGACCCGCGTGGGTCCGCTGTTTTTCCCTCCCGAAGTTATGACGGTCCGCAGGGGCAGATACGAATTCTATAAAGAAATGTGCTCCGCAAAAATCATTGTCGATAACGGAATCAGCACATCATTCCTCAATTATCCGAAAAAACACAATCAGGTGCTTATCGAAACCTGGCACGGTTCTCTGGGAATAAAGAAATTCGGAAGAAGCGCAAACAATGACAAAGTCTGGCTCAGACGCGCCGCAAGAGAAGGCAGAATGACCGACTACATTATTTCAAACAGCGATTTTGAAGACGATATCTACCGTGAGGACTTCTGGAAGAAAACCAAAATCTGGAAATTCGGTCACGCAAGAAACGATATTCTCTTCTGTCAGGATGAAGAAACGAAAAACGAAATCAGAAAAAAGATTCACGAATGGTACGATATTCCCGAAGGCGTCAAGCTTTGCATGTACGCTCCGACCTTCCGTGACGACGGAGATCTTTCGCCCTATACGCTCGATTACGACAGGCTTCTCAAAGCGCTCAAAAAACGTTTCGGCGGCGAATGGGTAATTCTCACCCGTTTCCACGCAAGGACTAAAAAATTCCTTTCCGGTTACAGGCTTCCTCCGACAGTTGTAAATGTCAGCGGCTACCCGGATATTATGGAGCTTCAGCTTATAATCGACGTCGGCATTACGGACTATTCAAGCTGGATTTGCGAATACATGCTCAGGCGCAAGCCCGGATTCACATTTGCTACGGACGTTGAAAATTACGCCAATCACGAACGTTCGCTCTTCTTCCCGCTGAGCGCTCTTCCCTATCCCACGGCGTCAAACGAGGACGAATTAATTAATAACATTCTTAATTTTGACAACGATAAGTTTGTTGAAGACTGTAATGAATTTCTGGCAGACAAGGGCAGTATTGATGACGGTCACGCAGCCGAAAGAACAGTCGAACAAATTAAAAAAATATTAAAATAATTCCGAAAATGAGGTTTTTATTATGGTAGTAGCATTATTAACGGCAGCAGGCACAGGAACAAGAATGGGTCAGGATATCCCCAAGCAGTTTATGCATGTGGATAACAAACCCCTTATCGTCTACACTCTTGAGGCTTTCCAGAACCATCCGAGCATTGACGCTATCGTCTGCGTTACGCTTCCGAACTGGATTGACGTTCTCAAGGCATACGCCATGCAGTTCAACATCACTAAATTAAAATGGGTTGTTCCCGGCGGAGCAACCGGTCAGGAATCAATCCACAACGGACTTGTCGCGGTTAAGGACGCCGTAGGCGAAGACGTTACGATTATGGTTCACGACGGTAACCGTTGCCTTGTTTCGAGCGAGATTATTTCAAATTCACTCGCAGTATACAAGCAGCACGGCAGCGCAGTTGCGGCTATCCCCTGCGTTGAAGCGGTTTTCTTCAGCGAGGACAACGGCGCTTCAAGCGTTACTTCCATCCCGAGAGAGCAGCTTTACCGTACCCAGACTCCTCACACATACGACCTTAAAAAGCTTCTCTGGGCTCATGAGCAGGCGGCTGAAAAGAACATTACAAACACTGCCGCTTCCTGTACTCTTATGCAGGCTCTCGGCGAAACGGTCTACTTCTCCAAGGGTTCGGAAGAAAACCTTAAGATTACCACCGTTGACGACCTGAAGCTTTTTGAAGTGCTTCTTCACACGAAGAAAGAAAGCTGGCTTAAATAATGAAGTATAACGATTCCTACTGGCAGGACGTTAAAAAGGTTCTGCCGGCTGTTAAAAACATTTCTTCGCTTTTCGGCAAAAGCGTTCTTATTACGGGCGGAACCGGTCTTATCTGCTCGGGAGTTGTTGATATCCTTTATTATCTCAACAAAAACGAAAATGCAAATATAAAAATATATCTTGCAGGAAGAAGTGAAGAACGCACGGCAAAGCGTTTTTACAATATGGTTGCCGGCAAGGACTATTTCTTCGTAAAATACGACGCAACCGTTTCATCCGAGCTTGACGTTGACGCCGACTATATTATTCACGGCGCCAGCAACGCTAATCCTGCGGCTTATGTAGCCGAGCCGGTTGAAACAATGGCGGCGAATTTTATAGGTCTTAACAATCTTCTGAGTCTTGCCGCAAAGAAAAATGCAAAAAGAGTTCTTTACCTTTCCTCGAGTGAGGTTTACGGTCAGAAGGACAGTATGGACCCGTATTTTGAAAACGACTACGGTTTTCTTGATATCCTTAATCAGCGCGCAAGCTATCCGAGTTCAAAGCGGGCTGCCGAGACGCTCTGCGTAGCTTATTCAATGGAATACAACCTTGATACAGTTATCGTCAGACCCGGTCATATTTACGGTCCTGCCGTAATACCCAGCGACAACAGAGCTACCGCTCAGTTCACAAGAAACGCCGTAAACCGCGAGGATATCGTAATGAAAAGCGCAGGCAGTCAGCTTCGTTCGTACTGCTATTCTCTTGACTGCGCTTCGGCAATTCTTGCAGTTCTTCTCAACGGCGAAAGAGAAAACGCATATAACATTTCAAACCCCGATTCCATTATTACTATCAGCGCAATAGCTAAGGCAATAGCAAATGCGGCAGGCAGGAAACTGACCTTTGAGAATCCCGCCGACGCAGAGGCTAAGGGCTACAACCTGATGTCAAATTCCTCTCTCGACTCGAAAAAGCTCGAGGGCCTCGGGTGGTACGCGGTTTTCAGCCCTGAAGAAGGAGCCCGGCGTTGCGTTGAATTCTACAGCGAATAATTCTATGAGGTGAAAAAAATGGCGAAAACCAACCGTAACGGCGCAATCGACGTTCTCCGATTCGTTTTCTGCGTTATTATTGTTCTCCGGCACTCTTTTCACGCGGTTCCCGAGGGTGGCAAGGTTCTTATGCCCGGCGGCGCAATCGGCGTTGAATTCTTCTTTATCGTTTCCGGATATCTTATGGCGTGTTCCGCATATAAAAGATTTTACAGCGATAACAAACTGAGTATTTCAACGGAAACGCACACTTTTATGAAACGCAAAGCGTCTTCACTTCTCCCCGATCTTGTTGTGGCAAGCATTATTTCAATGACTGTTGTAACGCTTACATATCTTCCCCAGGGAAAATACGCGATGCTTATCGAGGTTTCCAAGAGAATCTGGAATCCGCTGCTTCTCTCTGCTTCAGGTCTGGGAAGCACAAACGAGTTGTGGTATCTTTCCGCCATGATTCTCGTCATGCTTGCATATTATCCCTTACTGATGAAGCGTTTCGAAGGATTTGTCAGAATAGTCGCTCCGCTTATAGCCATTTTTTCGCTCGGTTATATTGACAGAAAGTTTGATTCAATCCTTGACCCTGCGTATTTTATTGACCCTATTTACAAAGGCATGGTCAGAGCAATCGGCGAAATCGCTTTGGGCGTTGCGCTCTTCCCGCTTATCCGCTTCATAGCAAAACAGGATCTTACAAAGGTCGCAAAAACAGTTATTACTCTTGTAAATGTTTTCTGCCTTCTTTTTGCGATTAATCTTATGTATTCGCGCAAGGATAAAAAGCTCGACCTGTTCATTGTCCTTCTTCTGACGGTAGTTTGTGTTCTCACCTTCAGCCATCAGGGAATCGCGGCAAAACTGTTCGACAACAAGTTCTCCACATTCCTCGGAAAGCTCAGTCTTACGCTTTATCTGTCGCACAGATGGGTTGCCATTACAATTAACAATATCTATAATTATCTTGCCGAAAAACAGCTTTACGGCTTTGGCAAGAGCTTCGATTATGATTATAACACGTTGATGAAGTATTACTTTTTGGGAAGCATAATATCCTGCGCGGTTATTTACATAATCTGCGCTTTACTCAGAAAATACAGTATTCCTCTTAAAAATCTTTGGAAAAAAGCGGTTTTAAGAAAGCCCGCTGAATAAGTTTTAAAGGAGAATAATTATGATTTGTCCTCACTGCGGCAGTAATGTCAACGACTCTTCAAAATTCTGTATTCATTGCGGAAACCAGATTTTAGGCGTAGCTCCCGTTCAGAACGCTCAGCCGCTTAACAACAACGCATCCGGCTACAATCCCTATGCGTATTCCGATTCCCGGAATCAGAATCCTCAGCCCTATGCTCAGGCAGGCACTGCTTATAATAATCCCGTTAATCCTCAGCCTTATGCTCAGGCTAATCAAAGTTACGGTAATCCGTATAATGCTCAGCCTTATGCAGCTCCGATGCAGAATACGGAAATGCCAAAAAACGTTAAGGATTACGCAAATAGATTTGCGGATAAAAGAGTCCGCTCGGAAATTACGGCTTCCAGCATAATTCTGTATGTCTGCGCCGGAATCACTCTTATTATGAACCTTATCCAGCTTGCCGGCGGAGGCAACATGCTTGGTTTTCTTGATGTTCTTATGCTTGCGGGACTGGGCGTATGGCTTCAGCTTACCTATTCCAAAATTCCGGCTATTATCGCGCTTGTCTACGGCATACTCAACATTATTTTAATAATAGTGATTACAAATTCAGTTGGCGGATGGCTGCCGTTGATTGCCGGTATCTTTGCAACAATTTATACGATTAAGGTTGACAAGGAATATAAAAACTATATTGCAGGTCAGTCATTTAACAACTTTAACAACTTTAACAACTACAACAATTACAACAACATGATGTAATTCCCTTACATATTCAAAGTCCCCTTTCGGGGACTTTTTCTTTGTTTCGTCTTGATACAAAAGCATTTATGTGTTATCATATAAGTATATTATATATTATATATGCAATACGCACATATCCCGGAGGCGCAAAATGAAAAAACTCGTAAAATTATTATTGATTTTGACTTTAACAGCTCTTTGCACGGTTGTTTTATCCGTGAGCGTTTATGCTGTTCCGGCGTACAACGGCGGAGAAGCAAATCCCGTAAGCTGTAAATCGCACACAAATAAACTCGTTACTCTTGACGATATTCCTTCTGCAAAAGTGCAGGACGGCAAAAAAGCCGTGCCGTCAGCCATTGAACAGAAGGAAATTCCGCTTCTCGTTATTGTAATAGGATTCGACAATATTTCCTATAATGACAATTATAACTGGAATGAGGAAATCTTCAGCGGCGAACGCTCATTGCAGAAATACTATTCAGATATGTCTTTCGGTCAGTTCACATTTGTTCCCGTAAGAGAATTATCAAGACAAAACGCAAACGGCAACACAAACAAATATGACAAATCAAACGACGGCATTGTTCACATCAAGCTTGATTCAAGTCATGATAACTGGTCGCTCCAGCAGGCTTCTGCCATTCTCGACTGGAACTATAATTATACATTGACAAAGACGTTTATAAGCGCAATCAAGCAAGCCAATGCGTTTGTAAACTTCTCTCAGTATGACGTAAACAAGAACGGTCTTATTGAAAACAACGAAATGGCTCTCGGATTTGTCGTTGCGGGAAATGAAGCTGCATTTGAAGAATACGGAAACTATAATACTTTCAGCTTCTGGTCACACGCATGGTCGATCAGCGACGCTATAAGCGGATATAATTTTAATCTTTCCGTTCCTGTTGTTGACGGAGTTAAGGTGGATTCATATATCGGAATTGCCGAAAACCTTGAAAAAGGAGTTCAGGAACCTATCTGTATTCTGGCTCACGAATTAGGGCATTACCTCGGTTTGCCCGACCTTTATGATACGGATTATTCGACAACCAACACTTGGTCGGATTATACGGTAGGCGAAGCGAGCGTTATGTGTTCGGGAACATGGTGTTACGACGAAGAAAATGAATCCTTCACCCCCTCTTCGCTTGACGCATGGTCAAGATATGTTCTCGGCTGGATTACGCCCGCAAAGCACAACTCAATCTCAAATACAGTCTACACTCTGACAGGTCAGGATTATGATGATTACTCAAAGCGGATTTCCACTCTGATTATTACAACTCAGAATTCGAACGAATACTATCTGCTTGAAAACAGGCAGTTTGTAAAATGGGATAAATACCTCGGCAGCGAATACGAAGGCGCTGACGGCGGAATTATTCTCTGGCACATTGATAATAACGTTTACAATGATAACGAGGAATTAAACACCGTCAACAACACCGACCACAGACCTGCGGTAATGCCCCTTTTCCCGGAATCGAGCAATTCCAAAACAACATTTATCGGCGCCGGAGAGGTAACACTCAACCCGTTCTTTGATTCTGTTACATGGAACGAAAACTGTTCAAATCTCGGTAACAAGCTTAATCTTCCGATTTACGGCAAGGGTAAGAACGCCGACAAACGCACGGGCAGAACGCTTTCGGGCATCTCAGTACAGTTTTTGAGCCAGAGCTCTCCGTCAATGAGCATAAACGTTGATTCCACCGGTCATGTTCACACAAAGGTTCATCTTAATTCTCAGCCGTCATGTCTGATTAAAGGCTATGTTGACTGCTGGTTCTGTTCATACTGCAGAAAATATTTCACCGACGAAAACTGCACAATGGAAATTCCTGCTTCCGAAGCAATAATTCCGCCTGTCGGTCACGATTTTGTTTTCAGCAAAACCGTAAAGCCTATGGCTGACGAGGACGGTCACGACCTTTATGTCTGTTCAAGATGCTCGACCACAAAAAAAGAGAATTTCAAAAAGCTTGTCGGATGGGGTCAGGATAAGAACGGAATCTGGTATTATGCAACAACGGACGGGGTTTTCCTTACCGGCTGGAAAAATCTTAAAAATAAGTGGTATTTCTTTAATTCTGACGGTCAGATGCAAACCGGCTGGGTTAAATCCAAGGGCAAGTGGTACTACATGTCCTCTTCCGGAGCTATGAAAACAAACGGCTGGGTTAAGGATGACGGGAAATACTACTACGTCGACGCAAACGGCGTTATGCAGACCGGCTGGATTAAATACAATAACAAGTGGTATTATTTATCTTCAGGCGGCGTTATGCAAAAAGGCTGGAAGAAAATCGACAACAATTGGTATTATTTCAACACGTCGGGAGATATGCGAACCGAAAACCTGACATATAAAGGCAAGGTTTACAAATTCAAATCAAACGGAATCTGTATAAATCCGTAAAATTAAAATATTAAAATGCTCTGTGATGTATTTCACAGAGCATTTATTTTTTATGTTCAGTTTTTGTTCTGAAAATCCTGCCATGCCGAATCCGACGAAAGCCTGCCGCCGTTAACAAACACATCCTTCGCAGAAGAATCATTCTTCAGATAGGCATCAAACCAGCTTAATGCGTAACCCGAGACCTTTTCGGGGTTGGTCATGCAGGTTGTATGAATACCGCCTTTAAGCGAGGCGTAAGCCGCCCTGCCGGCTACGGCGTCATAGGAAGGTTTACACCACTGACCCGACACGACGACAAGGTCGTTCGTCCCCGTGAGAAAAAGGCAGGGTGTTTTAAGCCCGTTAGCCTCTTCAGCGCTCGACGCTCCTGCAATTGAAACAATACAGCGTATTCTTGAATCCTTCTGCGCGGCGTTTACACAGCTTCTTCCGCCCTGAGAATGACCGCACGCGCCAATCTTCGAGGTATCTATTCTGTTATAGAAAATGCTTGAAGAATTATTGTTCTGATTGAGAATATAATCAATGGAATCAATCTGGGATGTTCCGTCGGCAGTCATAACGCTGGAGTCCGCAACTATGATATATCCGCCGTTTGCAAGAGAAGTAAGCAAAGACATATAAGTCTGCGTCGGGCATCCCGTTCCGTTCGCCCACGCTATTACAGGGAAGCTTTTATCGGAGCTTCTTAAGGCGGCGGGAAAAACAACAGTCTTGTTACCGTCAGTTATTGTTTCAGTCCCGGTAGTTACAACCGTCTGCTCCTGCTGTTGCTGTGACTGCGTTGCAGAAGTCTGCGTTACGGTTTGCTCCTGATTAGCCGTCGGCTGTTCTGACTGCTGTGAAGCATCTTCGGACTGTGATTCGTCCTCAGGAAGCATTAACGTGTTTTCGCCCGTAGGCTGAACCGTTGTATCCTGTGTCGACGAAATATCGGTTTGCGAAGTTGTTTCATCCTCGTTTTTTGACTTGCACGAACACAAGCCCAAAATCAATACAAAAACGAGAAGTATTGAAAGCATTCTGCCGACTCGGTTTTTTGTTTTCATTTTAACACTCCTATTATTCAAACGGATAATAATATGGTGAATTATATAAAAGCTCATGCGCGAACGCAGCGCAAAGTTACTCTGTGTCTGCCTGAATAATCACAAGTGAAAAGGGTCATATCCCAGCCATCGTTGTTCTTCATTTCGTCCACGCCGTCACCGTTTATAAGCGAAACAGACGCAACCTTGTATCTATAGTCTGTGCCTGTTGCATCCGTAATTATTACAAGGTCGCCCTTATTTGCATAACCCAGCCTTCCGAAATGAGTTTTATAATTATGTCCGCAGATAATCAGATTGCCGCCGAGAATAGTGCCGCTGTATCTGCACGGGGATTCTTTCAGCTGACTTTTGCTCCAGTCAGCCATAATCGGCAATTCAATTTCAAGAGATGGAACAGATACGGTGCCGATATACTTATGCCCTCCGATTTCTATAACCTTTTCTCCGTCGGTATCTATATCATAATCGCCTTTAGCCGTGTTTTCCTTAACGGAATCCACGGTTTTTTCAGCTGTTTCCCCCGCCGATTTATCGACAAAATAATTATACGCAAATAAACTCCCGGCCAACGCAATAAGCGCGAGACCGAGAGTCATAAACAGTATAGCTTTTTTATTCTTCTTTCTTTTTTGATCCTGCATAATCCAAAAAGCCTTTCGCAAACAACATCAGACCTGCGCAACCGAGCAGCGGGATGGGCAACTGCATCATACCCGTATAAGGAAGCTGTTCTTTCTGAGGAGCTGCGGCGGTTGTCGTTTTTGTATCATCATTCTGAGTAACAATCTCTGTCGAAGTAACGGCATCGTCATCATTCTGCGACGTAGGTTCCGTTGTGGGTTCTTCGGGAATATCAATCTTAGGTTCTGCAGTTATGTCGAAAGCATAGTCGGTTTCGCCTTCCATAGGAACAAAAACAATGAACGGATTGAAAAGCTCTTTCGGAGAATAAACAAGATATGCGCCGATTTCGCAGTTTGCGTAAATCGCCTGTCCTTCGCTGTTGGATGTTGCGGTATAGCCGCTTAAAGAACCGATCTTTTCATAAAGCGCATTCGCCGCATCGGTATCGGTAATATCAATGCCGGTTCCGGAGAGAGCGGAGGTCAGATTAAACTTATAGCCGTCATCGGTATATGCGCAATCAGCAACTTTGACAAATATAACATTCTCGCCTGACATGGGCTTTTTCGTAGCCTTGTTAATCAGGGCAACAGAAATGTTACCCGCCCCGGGCATTGCAAAAACAGCAATTTGCGAGACAGTAAGAATTATAAGCGCTGACAGAACGGCTAAAATTCTCTTCAAGCTTTTTTCCTCCTTTTCTTTGTTTTTATTATTACGATGATAAATACTAATATGAGTACAGCCGAGCAAATCACAGCAATAATCATCTGCGGATTAAAAGTTCGTTTAATAACATCGGCTGTTGTTTCTTCTTCAATTTCGGGTTTATATTCTGTTCTTGTTCCGCGTACAAGCAGTCTGTGCGTATTGATTCCGTACGGAGTACAGGTTACAAGGGTAACGTGATCCTCGCCTTCAATAATCTGCAAATCCTTTGTCTGAGTCGGTAAAACCGTTTCAATCTGATCGACTTTATACGCCAGAACATCATCAAGAACATAGATATAAAACATATCGCCGATTTTAAGCTTGTCAATATCGGTAAAAAGCCTTGCCGAAGGCAAGCCGCGGTGACCGGTTATAACCGCATGAGTCCCCTTTCCGCCTACGGGCAGTGACGTAGTTGGAATATGCCCTACGCCCGTCTGAAGCACAGCCTCTCTCGTGCCGTGATAAATAGGCATTTTGAGTCCGATAGCGTCAATTCTGATATATCCCATCATGCCCGAACCCATCGGGTCCATTGCCGCGCGATATTCTTCATTGCCTATAAGGTCTGCTTCGTCTCTGGGGAATTCATTTGTAGTAAGCTTCGAATTATACCGGCGAGCAGCTTCAAGAATTTCATCGTATTCTTCTTCGGACATATCCGAAACCTGCTCGTCATAAGAATCCATGGCAATACTCTGATGCGCCTTGTTTATTAAATCGCTTACGGTCGGATACATCATCAAACCAAGCCCAACGAGAAATACAAGTATTAAAATTACAGTAGAAAAATGCTTTTTCATACTTCCCCCGCGCTTCGCTTGATCATATGCCCGACCCTGCCCGAAGAAACCCTCGGGCAGGGAATTCATCAAAACGAATAAGCAATTAAGATTTAATTATTTAACCTTTTCTCTTCTTTTGAAAGCGAAAAGAAGAACTGCTGCGAGCATAATGACAGCGCCGCATACGGTAAAGATTACAGTACCCATGCCGCCTGTTGAGGGAAGAAGTCCGCCTGCCTTATTGACAACCGTCTTTGTATTGCCCGTAACCGATGCTACAGTACCGTCTGCATTATATGTAGCTGTAACTGTAATCGTAACGGGGTCCTTAAGAAGGTTGTATGTTGCGGGAGCTTTGGTTTCGGTAAGCGTATATGTACCTGCTGCAAGGCCGTCAATATAAACCTTACCGTTTGCATCCGAAACAACTGTTGCATTTTCAGCGGTTGCAGCAAGAGTATCGGAAACCTTATATCTGCCGCCTGAAAGAGTAACGGGAATATAGTTGCCTGCGTTATCTTTAAGAGTAAATTCAGCACCCTGGAGCTTGGCATCCTTATCGTTAACCTTTGTGATATCAAGGCTGAAGAGGTATACCTTAACAGATTCGGAAGGAGTTGTTTCCGAGCTGGTAAGATCGTCAACATCATTGCTGTACTCAAGCTCAGCTTCGTTTGAGTTAGGCGTTGTTGAAGAAGGATATACGTTAGCGTTAGCGCTTACCTTTGCAGAATAAGTAATGGTAATAGGAGTATCCTTTGCATAGCCGTTGCTCAGAACCGCGTACGGAATAGTAATTGTTGTCTTCTGACCTTCATATACAATAGTACTCTGGTCGGTAACGTTGTCCGTGCCAATCATAACCTTTACGTTCTGGTCGGGTACAAGACCTGCGCTCATTGTATCCGTTACCTTATAGGTATAAGTAGTATAGTTTGTAAGGTCCGGAACAATAGAGTCAATCTGGAAGCCGACGTGCTGACCGATAGCAGCAGAAACGCCGTTTGAACCTGTTGCCGAAGCATCGTTTGTTGCAGCGTCTTCAACGCCCGTAATCTTCTTGTCGATTGTGGGAACAGAAGCCTTAAGAACAATTGTAGCGTCAGGACTTGCTGTTGTAAGCGCGATGTTAGCGATAGCCTTTTCTGCGTTGTTTGCAGCAGACGCGTTGCCGGCATCATAAACAAGGTAATAACCGTTGTCAAGACCGTTGATGGTTGCGGTTGTTGCGCTTGTTGAAGTTACCTGACCTGAATGAGCTATACTGTTTGTTTTGATAAAATCGTCATACAGACTCTTTGCAAAAGCCTGAAGCTGAGCGTCCCCTGTTTTTGAAGAAACGTAAGAATAAGCTCTTGCGTCAAGATCCTCGCCGAGAGAAGCGTCGAGGTTCAAAGAAGTGAAATAGGGTACAAACGGGGTTGCGATTGTGTAGTCATACGTATTTGCAACGGCATCATAAGTAACATCAAATATCTTATATGCCTTATAGGTATGACCGTTCATTGAAACAGCATCATTGCTGTTTGTAATAGTGATTGTTCCTGTGCCTGCTGCAAAGCCGGGAACCATCATTGAAAACAGCATAAACAATGAAATAACTGTTACAATAAGGATTTTGCTTGTTTTTTTCATTTTGAACACCTTTCCGTTTTGATATTTATTTTAATAAAAATTAAAACCTAATGAATTTTTGCTTTCCGTCTTTTTTTGCCTGAGAAAGCCCGTTTTGAATATACAATCAGCGCCGTTGTGGCAATCAGCATGCCGAATGCCGTAACATAAATTTCGCCGATACCGCCCGTTTCCGGAAGCGGAGGAACATTGGAAGTCGATGTATTGGTAATTACAAGCTGACCGCCTGTTATTCCTGCTGTATTGTTTGCGCTGTATGAGGTTACAAAGCCGTCAACAGCCGTAATCTCCTTGACATAGTAGAGATAGCTATACGTCTTACCGTCTATAACCTCGGAAGATTTAAGGTTATCAAGAAATACCTTCCAGTGATTCGCCTCGTTAAGCGTCCGTGTTTCTACATACTGATCCGGAGCGTCTGTCGTGGTTCCCTCGGTTGCGGTTGAATCAGTCTTTACAAGATCAACCAATTCGCACGGAACTGTCAGCTGAGCCGAATTCATTGTTTTTGAAACAGTATAAGTAAGAACCATATCTTCCTTGACTGTAAATGTCTGATTATCATTTGTTGTCTGATGATGCAATGTTTTTCCGCTGCGATACACATAATTATATGTAGACGGAATAACAGAGTCGTTAAGGGAAATCGTCGTCGCCTGGGCATTCGCTTTTGTCTGAACAAACGCCCTTACCTTGAAGCTCAGCGTTGAGCCGTATTCAAGGTTAAGATCCTCCACAAGATAACTGTCCGTGCTGTCCTGACAATAGATCTTAACGTTAACTTTGGGGGGAGTATAAACGGAAACCTTCCTCCAAAGCTGGGCTTCAATTCCTCCAAAGGAAGAGGTGTCAGTAATCGTACCGCCCACCTTGTTCTTCCAGACTTTCTGTATCGAAATAACTCCGCTCGGCGGAATTACACGGTTTGTAACCGTTATTGTACCGTCAACACCGTTAAGCGGTCCCGTATTGCCGGAAACATAGTATCCTTCCGGCGGGTCTTCAGTAACGAAATAAGAATAAACATGACCGCCGCTGTCCTTACGCGGAACATTCCAGAAAGCAGTGTAACTGTTGGAATTGCTCAGCTGTTTTGACTCAACAAATTCGGAAGTGCTGCTTCCTTCAGCCGTTCTGTAAAGAGAAACCGTTACCGCAGGAAGCGCCGAAGTGTCGGTAATATCATCACCGTTGATATCCTTCCATTTCTTTACGACCTGAATATCAAGGTTATTATGATACGCAAGGAAAGAAACCTTACCGTTGTTGCCGAGCTTAACATCAACTTCAGCACTCGCTTCCGGCGTACCGTCATTAATAGCGGTATATGAGTAAATGCTCGATTTAGGGCAAGAACCGGTTACATTATCCGTCTTATCGGTAGAAGAATCGATGCCTGACTTGAGCGAGCTGCTGACATATCCGAGAATCGGGTCAGTGACAACATTATAATAGTAAGAGTTGTCGCCGGGTATTTCATATCTTACCGTGGTTTTCGGCGTCTTTGACCCGTCAAACTCATTTGTATATCCGGGTCCTTCGCCGATTTCATCGGTAACTTCAAGTGAATATGTAAGAGCAATCGGTTCGGCAGGTATGTAATTTCCGCTTGTAACATTGGATCTGTCGGCAAAGGTAAACATGGAAACTTCATTTGCCGGAATATTCCATACAAGCGTTTGCTGTCCGGTAGAGCTCTCGGTAATTGTTACCGTTGTTTTATAGCCTTCAAATTCGTATACGCCGTCGTTATTGCTGTCCACGCCTGCTACGGGCGGTTTTCCGTCTGGTTTGAGGGTTATATCGGTAACAAACATTCCGTTTCCGATAACGTCAGTAAACTCAACGTCGCTCTCGCTTCCGCCTGCTCCTTCATGATAAACGATAGGAAGCGTAATCTGCGCCGAACCCTGCTTGATTATATTAGCAAGAGTAGTAAACGCGTCAAAAAGAACGTCATAGGAATTTGCAAATGTTACATAACCGTCATCCGGACTGATATATACGTAATTGTCGTTTGCAGCATAATTCTTTGCCGTATATGCGGGAGCATACTCGGGCTGACTGAGATAGTACTTAATCTTTTCACCTGAAGATGTGCCCGCGGCATTTGAAGGAGTAACGCCGATAAGATAATTCGGGTTAAGCATACAGTTAGCCGCGCTTGCCGATTCGGGTGTTGACGCATCTGCGATACCAAGACCGATGTTGAACCATTCAACTCCGTTGTGGATTCCCGCGCCGTTGTAATCATCATAAGCCGCTTCAAGTTTGTCGCGCCAGTACGCCGACGAAAGAATCGTCGCCGTCGATATCAGTTCGTTAACGTGACCGCCGCTTGAAACGCTGACATAGTTTGTTCTGAGCTGTGAAAGATCTTCCGTATACCAGTTTTTACTTGCCGAGGTAGCCTCGCCGTCCGTAAGAAGGATGACGTAAGGCTTTCTTTCTTTGCTGTTGTCCGTTTCGGCATTGATATTATCAATCAAGCCCTTGATACCGTGAACAATACCCGCCTGCGTACCTGTACCGTTGCCCATGCCCTGTGAAAACTGATGCGGGGCTCCGTCCTTAAGCAAGGTCGAGCTTGACTTCATGGTACTGCTGCTGTATGTAATATACTTGCCGACAGTGCTCGTAGAAGTACTTGTTGATGTATAGTGACCAAGCGGCATATTATTAACTACCGTAGGATTCGAGACGTTTCCGTAAAATGAATAAACGGAAATACGGTTATCCGGGTTTGTCGTAGTAATAATATCAATCGCTTCGTTAACGGAATCCACCATGGCTTCCGCACGCTGAACGCTGCCGCTGCCTTTGGGAAGGCTGTCCTTCATTGACGTGGTCATATCGAGGATAAGAACAACGTCGGCGGCAATTGACGACGTAGCGGCGTCGCTCTTACTTGAAACATATTCCTGAGCAAGCGCTTTGAGTGTAACATCAAAATGGTCGCCGTTGACAGCAACGCTCTTATCCGTCCAAATTCTGCCGTCGCTTGACTGAGTTCCGAAACCGTCGGGAACAGCGCCCGTATCCGGGTCTGAAGTCAGGGAATAAATGTAGTCGCCTTTGGTCACAGTATGCTCTCCTTCGGCTCCCGCGGGCGCAAAAAGACCCACGACCCCGCTTAAAAGGGCCATGAGCAAAACTATTGAAAGAATCTTGCGCTTCAACTTTTTATTTCTCCCTGAACTAAAATACTCGCGAAGTAATCGGAAACATATCTAACCGATTACGCAATTAATCTTGTTTATTATAATACTATACAATGAAAATGTCAAATCAAATAACAAAGTATTCGTATAAAAAAATATATAGAATTAGTTTTTCAATTTGTGCAGATACACAATTAACCGTTTAAAAACGCACCTGATTCTGCCCGTTTGATTAAAAATCAGGGCAAAAGGACATTTTCTGCAGAAAATGAATCAAAATATTCATTATAAGGAATCAAGATTGTAGTTGAAAGAAACGCTCTCAAAAGCTGTTGTGGTAATGAGCACTCCGCCTGCTCTGGGAACCTTTATAATCTACGGTATTTCGGCTGTCTGTTCTTCGTCGTCCGTCAGTTACAGGTTCATCTTTTTAATGCCCGCGTTTATTCTTTTCTTTACGGGAGTTGTCTGGTTTGTTTTGACCCGGATTATTATTCTCCCCTCTCCTGCCCAAAGGAACGAAACCGGAAACGTTATTACTGCCGGAAGGAAGAATTATTCAAAAGCCGTAATAACGTCTTTCGTCCTTCTGGCGTTGGTTGCAATTTCAAACGGCTTTATCAAGGACGGAACAACAACCTGGATGCCGTCGCTTCTGAAAGAAAGCTATGGGATGAAAGAATCGATTTCAATTATTCTTACCGTAATACTACCGCTTATAGCCGTTTTCGGAGCAGGTTTTTCGGCTTTGCTTCACAAAAGAGAAAAGAATACATCCCTGATTAATTTCCGGCTGTTTTTCATCGAAACTGTTTTTCTTGCGGTTTTGCTGATTGTTTCACTTTATTTTGATTTAAAGAGTCCCGTTTTGCTTATCTGCATATTTGCGGTTTCAGCCGTGCTTATGAGCGCAGTCAATAATGTAATAACAAGCATTATACCGATGTTTATAAAGAAAAAATCCGATTCGGGGCTTCTTGCGGGAGCGCTTGACACATTTTGTTATATCGGAAGTATGTTAAGCTCTGTCCTTCTGGGATTCATATCCGACAGAAAAGGCTGGACGGGAGTGTTTGTCTGCTTTCTGATATTCGCTTTTATTGCCTGCCTGATTTCACGGATTTCGCTTTTACTGTCAAAAAAGGAAGAAGAAAGCATTTAGAAAGGAACGGACAAAGCCATGAAAAAAGAATATCCGGGAATGCCGATGAGATTTGCTCACACGGGGGTTACTCAGTACGCGCCGGAAAATACGCTTGAGGCGTTTAAAAAAGCCGCCGAACTCGGCTGCGAGGGAATTGAGCTTGACATTCAGCTGTGCGGTGACGGAGAGATAATTGTCACTCATAACGATAATCTTAGTTATATGACTTTTGAAAAGCATAATAACGTTTTAAGGGAAATGACTGCAGAACAGATAATGCAGTTTGAAATCCCCTACCGTAACGCTCTGAAAATGAAGTATCCGCCTTATCCCTGGAGCGAGCGCGCGGGAGGACTTCGCGTCAGAACGCCCGATGAATTTGACGAAAGCAGGGTCACGCGGCTTATAACATTTTCCGAGTTTGACGCATGGCTTTCAACTGTTGATTACAACCTGAACGTCGAGGTCGAATTCAAAACAACCGGCATGTGTGAGCGTATGGACGGGATACTTTCAGATTCAAATAATATTTCAAGATACATCTTTTTCTCGGGCGAGCGGGAAGTGCTTGATGAAATGCAGAAGCATTACCGTAAAAACGGGAAGCCGCAGGGACTCAGACTCGGAGCCAATATCAGATTCATCAACGAGCAGACAATGGATTTCGTAAAGAGAAGCGACCTGTGGGAAGTAGGTCTTAATAACGAGGCATTCACCAAAGATGATGTTGAAATGTTTGAAAATATGGGTATAAAGGTCTTTTCAAATCTCGGCGATTATCCGGAATGGTGGCAGCAGATTTGCGAATCGGGAGTAACAGGTTTTAAGACGAACTATCCCGACGCTTTTACGGAATGGTGGATGCGCACATATAAATAAAAAATACGCCCCGATGCCTTCGCATCAGGGCGCGTTTTTATCTCAATTCAGCTATGAACTTAACCGTTTGTCCGTCGTCGCAGACGGCTTTTATTTTTCCCTTGTGCGCCTGACAGATACTTCTCGCGATTGAAAGACCTATGCCGAATCCGCCCGTTTGCGAGTTTCTCGATTTATCGGCGCGGTAGAATCGGTCAAAGAGCTTGTCAAGCTCATCGGCGTTAACGTTTTCGCTTTTATTTTCGCTTGTTATTGTAACTCCCCTTTTATCCTTTTCAAGAGTAATCCTTATCGGTGTTCCGTCGCTTGCGTACTTAATTGCGTTGTCAATAAGAATTGAGCAAAGCCGGCGGATTGAGTATTCGTCGCCGTTATAACGTAATGACCCGGCAATGTTTGTTTCGAGTGCGTGTCCGTTCTGCTCGGCGAAATCGGAAAAAGATTCAACGGTTTCGCTGACTGCATCGCTGATATTGAACTCATTAATTTTGAGCGGCGTTTCCTCGTCCATTTTTGAGAGCGTGACAAGAGAATTAACAAGCTCGGTCAGCTTTTCAGTCTGTTCCTTTGATTTGTCAATCCATTTCTGCTTGCCGACCTCCATTTCAAGCACGCTTAAGCTTGTCGAAATAACCGTAATCGGGGTTTTGAGTTCATGCGAGGCGTCAGTAATAAACTGCTTCTGCTTTTTATCGCTTTCAATAGCGGGCTTGACCGCCCTTTTTGAAAAAAGAACAATCAGTACGCAAATAAGAGCGCTGCAAATAACGGTTGCAACTATTGACAGAATCAATATCGTGTAAGCCGAGCTCATTTCACGGTAATCGTCAAGAAAGATTGCCGAAAAACTGCCGTCGTCGAGTTTTGTTACCTTGTATTTGTATCCGTCCGTAAAGCCGTAGCCTTCGCCGTTTCCGACGGCGATGTCAAGATATTCCTGTATGTTTTCCTGCTTTACCGCGGCAATTTTATCAAGGTCGGAACGGATGAGTTCGCCGTTTGCGTTATAGTAAAGAACGAAAAACCTTGTCGAGAACGGAGTTTCCTCGTTGAATTCATTGTCAAACCGTCTGAAATCCGGCATTTGTCCGCCGTCGTTCTGCGGTTTTTCCGGATGGCTGAAATCAGGCATCATGCCCTTGTTCGAGCTTATCATTTCAATCGTGTTATTGAGCTTTGAATTGACGGAAACAAAGTTTGCGACATTGACTATTACGCAAAGTAAAACCATTACCGAAACAACGGCAATAATTGAAATCGTTATAAACTCTTTTCGAAGCTTCTTAATCATTTTCAGCCTCCAGAATATATCCCAAACCGCGGTTAACCTTAATAGTTGCCTTTGAACCGACGGTTTTTAATTTTTTACGGAGATTTGATATATGCACCCACACAACGCTGATTTCGGCATCCGAATCCCAGCCCCATACTCTTTCCATTATCTTATCAGCGGAAAGCACAATTTTAGGAGAGCGCATAAAAAGCTCCATCACCTGAAACTCTCTGCCGCTTAAACGCACGGATTTCCCCGTATTGCAAAGCAGCATATCGCTGTCGGGATTAAGCGAAATGTCGCCGAAGGTAAGCACCGACGGTCTGTACTCCTCGCGCCTTCTGAGAATCGCCCTGACCCTGCTTAAAAGCTCGTCGGCTTCAAACGGTTTCGGAAGATAATCGTCCGCACCTGCGTCAAAGCCGGTGATTCTGTCGTCCTTCTGCGCCTTTGCCGTGAGCATCATTACAGGCGTTTTGTTACCGTCCGAACGAAGACGCCGAAGCACCTCAATTCCGTCCATTTTGGGCATCATTACATCGAGAATAATTGCGTCATAATCGTCGGCGCCGGCGTATTCATAAGCCGAAAGTCCGTCATTGACTGTATCGACTGTAAACTGATTCTTTTCAAAAAACACTGTCAGAGCTTCGGCTAAATCAAGCTCGTCCTCAGCTATAAGCAATCGCATAAAATCACCACCGTAATAATTATATAATAAAAATAGGATTAATTCAACAAACAGGTTTCGGCACGGATAAATAATCCGTGCCTTTGCCTTATGGAGAGTATGTTAAAGGGTTTCTTTTGTTCCTGTCTTGCTGCATGTAATATTAAGATTTCCGTTTCTCGTTCTGATTTCGTCAATAAACGCCTTGGGTATCTCCTTGCTTTTAAGGATTATGCTGTACTGCAATTCGTAAAGCGTTCCCATATTCGAGGTTTTAACCTTTTCAAGGCTTGATTTCTCGGTGTACTGACTGAAAAGGTCGTCAAATATTCCGTCATAATCAAGGTTTTCGGGAATTGTGATTTTCAGCGTGCGTTCGTTTTCATCGTCATCGCCGAATCTTATAAAATTAAGCACAAGCAAAACCAAGCCGATAATTGCGAAGAACAGCGCCGCAAGGGTAACATAGCCCATACCCGTTGCAAGACCTATTGCCATTGCAAGGAAAATTGCGCCGATTTCCTTTGCCGTACCCGGAGCCGAGCGGAAGCGTACAAGCGAGAATGCGCCTGCAACCGCCACGCCTGCTCCTATGTTGCCGTTTACAAGCATTATGACGACCTGGACAATCGCCGGAAGAATCGCAAGCGTAATCGCGAATGACTGCGAACAACGGTTTTTATGCTTATATACAAGCGCGGTAAGAATACCGAGCACAAGCGATACCGCCGTGCAGATTAAAAAGGTTGTCAGAGTAATTGAACCGGATATGATTGATGCAAAACTGATTAATGTATTAAGCACTTAAAAGCGCCTCCTTTGTAAAGATTTTTTGTTATTATTGAGTATATGTCTTTTATAGCATTCGCCGTATTTTGAAAACGACGTCGGATAAATTTTGAATTCGCTGAGCATTCTGCTTAACCATAGCGGACAGACGCCGGGAATTTTTATTTCCATTAAGATTCTGTCGGTTTCGATAATCGGCTCGCCGTAATCCCCTGCCTGAAGCGAAAGATTATCAAGTCTGAAACGCATATTCGTATCAAATGTTATTCGCAGGTCCGCATCATCAAGTCCCTTATACGCTTCCCTGTCGTAAGCGATAAATACTTTTGGCTGCGCACGGTAAAACTGCTGAAAATAACTGATTTCGTTTGAAATCTGACTTGTCTGTTCCGCTTCCTTGAAGCCGTTTAGTAAAGACCGGGCAATTAACGGCGTTGCCGTTATTCTTCTTTTATATACCACGCCGTCATATTTCTTCTTAAGCTCCACAAATATTTTCGAGTCAGCGTTCGGCACTCCGTAGCTTCTCACCCTGAGTTTTTCCTTATACATCGGTTTTTCAAGCGAAGCTCTTATAAGACGGTAATCGTCCGTGTCATAATAGATATTACATAATGTATACGTCGGATAGTCGTCCGGCTTAACAAAAAGATTCAGTCTTTCCTTAAACAGTCTGTACTGCGCGGGTGTTAAAAAGTATTTCCTTTCGTATCGCTCAAAGCTTTGTTTTACTGTATTGCTCACGAGTGACACCTCCTTCGTTGTGGCTTCATTGTAAAACGGCAACCTAAAGAGAACCTAAAGAAAAAAATTTATTTTCTTAAGGTTTGCTTAAGGTTCGTAATTTACAATCGAGCCATAGACACGGGACGGATACCCGGCTATAGATATCAAAAAATAAAAACGCTTAACTCAAAGGAGGAGTTAATATGAAAAAACAATATAAAATAACGGCTCTGGTTGTTTCAGCCCTGCTTCCGGTATTTACGCTGGCAGCATGCTCGCTGAATAAGAGCGCCGATTCAACCCAATCAAATAACAGTTCTTCATCGGTTTCAGTAACATACGCCGATATAGAAACATTATTAAATGAAGATGAAGTAACCGTAAGCAATGACAGCGCAACTTCAATCAGCTTAAACGGAAGCTCCGTAAGTATTAACGGCAACGGAGCAACCGCCGAAGGCTCGGTTATAACGGTTTCCTCAGGCGGCACTTACGAAATAAGCGGAACGCTTTCAGACGGCAGGATAATAGTTGACGCAGACGGCGAAGAGGTAACGCTTATTCTCAATAACGCAAATATCACCTGCTCATACTCAAGCGCAATTTATGTTTATGAATCGAAAAATACAACGATTTATGTTGCCGACGGCACAGAAAACACGCTCTCTGACGCAAGCAGCTACACATATAATGACAGTTATTCTTCGGAAGCGGACGAAGAACCGAATGCCTGCGTTTATTCAAAGGATGACCTTGTTATCGCCGGAAGCGGCTCGCTGACTGTTAACGGAAACTTCAATAACGGTATCACGGGCAAAGATACTCTTAAAATCGAAAACGTCAGTCTTTCGGTCAATGCGAAGAATACCGGTATCAAGGGCAAGGACGACCTTGTAATCAAAAGCGGCTCTTATACTGTTGAATGTGAGGGCGACGCGATTCACGGCGACGTCAATACGACAATTCTTGACGGAACATTTATTCTCACAAGCGGCGACGACTCAATACATGCGGATAATACTGTAACAATCAACAACGGCACATACAAAATCTCCGCTCACGAAGGAATCGAAGGAACGGTTATAGTAATAAACAACGGTACAATTGAAATCAACGCAGAAGATGACGGAATCAATGCCGCGCAGAAAATTGACGGGGTTACGCCTACGATTGAAATCAACGGCGGCGAAATCACAGTCAATATGGCTCAGGGCGATACGGACGGCATAGACTCAAACGGCAATATCGTTATTAACGGCGGTAAGATTAATGTTAACGGACAGTCACCCTTTGACTATGACGGCACGGCAACCGTAAACGGCGGCGAAATCTATGCAAACGGCGTTCAGGTCACCGACCTTCAGAATCAGTTCGCAGGCGGCATGGGCGGACCCGGCGGCATGAACGGATAGCCTCCGCAGGGCGGACACGGTCCGAGAGGATAAACAAAAAAATAACCCTCAGGGCGATACCGATAAAAAGGTTTCAGCCCTGAGGGTTTTTTATTTTAAAGATTAAAGATTCCTGTCGAGATTTACGAGAAAATCCTGAATATTTGTGACCATTCCCTTTACTGAAAGCGATCCGCGGTCGTGAAGCTTGTTTACGGCGAATTCCGAAATGTCAACCGAGTAAATATACACGGGTCGGATTCCTTCTTGAGTTTCACAATACGAGGGGGTCATATTGCCCGTAGCGATTGTGTGAAGCTGCGTTGCAAGGCATATTACGGCAGTCGCCTTCTTTGTATGCTCGCGCATTGCGTTCTGCGCTTCATAGACATTACCGATTACCTCCGGAAGCGGTCCGTCGTCCCTTATGGAGCCCGCGAGTACGAATGGCGTTTTAGTTTCGGTCAGAGCGTGCATTACGCCCGTGTCAAGCTTGTTTTCTTCAAGAAATGTCTTTATTGAGCCCGCCTTACGGACAAGGTTAATTGTATGCAGATGGTTATAATGACCGTTTTCAACCTGCTTTTTTGTATAAATATCCTGACCGAGTCCGGTGTGAAGCAGAGCCGCTTCAAGGTCATGAGTGGCAAGCGCGTTTCCCGCAAAAAGGCAGTCGCAGTAGCCTTTTTTTATAAGGCTCGCCATAGCGTTGCGGCTGTTGAAGTCGAACACACATGCGGGTCCCAATACCCAGACTATATAGCCGTTGTCCCTGTCATGACGGAGAATTTCGAAAAGCTGATCGTATTCCTGCGACATTGATGTCTCGCGGGATTGACCCGTTCTGAAAGCGAACGCAGCATTTTTTTCCTTCTCGGGCTCGACAAAGCAATTCGCGTGAACATAAACCCCTGTCGACGCGTCATCCTTTCTGCCGACAACTACCATATCGCCCTTTCTGACTCTGCGCGGTTCGGTTACAACGGGAACGCCGTTTTCAATAACGATAACGCAGTCCATACGGCTTTTACGGAGCATTTTCCATTCACCGTTGATTTTAAGATATTCGGGATAGATTGTTGTAGCATAAAAGTTTTCGGGCAGAAAACCGTCGCCCGCAGGCTCAGTCTTAACGTCAGGCGCGGATATAAACGGCTCTTTTGAAAAATCGGGAGCTACAAAAACGGGAAACTGCATAAAAGCACCTCTTCAATGCGTAAATTCTTTTAAAACTATATCACAAGTTTTTTTCAATGCAAATTAATGATAGCCTATTTTAACGCTTAAAAGCATAAAGAATACGGAAATCACCGCTTCAATCAGGAAGAGCTTTGCGGTCCATCTCATCCATTTGCGATAAGACACGCCTACCATTCCGATTGCTATTATCATAAGTCCGCTTGTCGGGTAAAGCATATTCGTAAATCCGTCCGCAAAGCAGAACGTAATAACCACGGACTGGCGGTTAAGCCCCGTCAGGTCGCAGAGGATAGCCATAAGCGGAACAATAAGAAAAGCCTTTGCAGTGCCGCTGCTGACGAAGAATTCAAGAAGCGCGGTGAACAAAAACATAAGCAGTATAACGCCGTAGGGCGAAACACCGTCAAGCGCGCCGCCGAGGTAATTGAGAACGGTGTGCATTATCATCCCCTCGTCAAGAACATAGGTTATTGCGAGGATAAAAATAATCAGCGGAAGTACGGGAAGTATTGTTTTAACTCCCTCGAAAAAGGCTTTGAAAAGCTTTTTGCCCCTGAGCCCTGCAACGCGTCCGGCAAGAAGTCCGCCGACGGGGAAGAAAATCGCCATACAACCAAGCGAAGCGTAACTGCCGACGGTAAGAAGTGTTTCATTCCCGGTCTTCGTGCCTGCCATACTCATAACAAACGAAGCGACTGTTCCGGCAAGAACGCATAAAAGCGAGATGACAAAAACCCTTGTCGCCTTGCCGATTTTTTCGTCGCCGAGAGTTTCACGGCAGACATCAATAGGATAGCGGTCTCTGATTTTTTGGTCAGTCTTATATGCCGGTGATTTTTCCGGGTGTTTTTCGATTTTTTTAGCATAAAGAATCAGAAACGCCGTCAGTGAAATATAAACGACAACAAATATTATCAGTCTAAGCCACAACCCTGAAAAAACGGGCAGGTCGGCAAGCTTCTGAACGGTTATAACATTGAACGGGTTAAACGTCGCCGCAGTAAAGCCGAAAGCAACCGCAACAAAGCTCATACCAATACCCGTAAGCGAATCCCAGCCCATTGCAAGGGAAATCGCAACGGCTATAGGCACAAGGGTCAGACTTTCTTCAAGGACGCCTGCGGTGGAGCTTAAAAACATACCGAAAAGAACCATTACGGCTATGAGAACATAGCGGCGGTTTTCAAATCGGTTTACAATCGACGCCATCATATATTTGAGAACGCCGATTCTGTCAAGGATAAGGAACGTTCCGCCGACAAGCACAATAATCGCGATTATCGCCGCGCCGACACTTGCCTTATCGCTCGTGAATGCGAGCACGGGCGAAGCAATGATTTTCCACAGCGGAAGCTTATACTCCTTATTTTCGGTATATGTGCCCGCGATTACGGAACCGTTTTCATCAACCTGAAATTCGCCGCGCGGCAGAAACTGAGTCAGAGCGCCGACTATAATCAGAATAACAAACAACAGCGCGGCAATGCCGAGCAGCGTTTTTTTGTCAATATTAAGTCCTTCGGACTTTTTCTGATTTTCATTCATACTGAATTCTTTATTCTCCTGCTAAAATTCTGATATATCTTTTGAAAAAAACTATGCCGTCTTTAAGACAGTCTATGGGAATTCTTTCATCCGTGCCGTGCGCCGTCATAAGAATATCGGGCGACATAACAAAAGGCGAAAAACGGTAAATCTGGTCCGTAAGATTCTGATAATGACGCGCGTCGGTTGCGCCCATTACAACAAACGGAGCCGGTTTGCCCATATCAAAAAGACTGCAGCAAATCGTTGAAATCGCCTTCATGGTGGGCGTATCCGTCGGGGAAACCACCGACGGCTCGTTACCGCCGAGGAGCCTGATATTAACGTCCTTATTACGGATAACGCGACGGATATGTTTTTCAACGTCGGCAATCGTATTGCCCGGCAGTACGCGGAAATTCACAGTTGCCGTTGCATTCTGCGGAAGAACGTTTGCCTGCGGGCTTCCGTTCGTCATTGTTACGGCAGTTGTAGTACGCATAACGGAGGCTACGGGCGGAATTGAAGCGAGAGCGGGTTTGAATACCGACAGAAGCGCACGCGCGTTACAGCCGACAAATCTCACAGGAAGTTCAGTATTCCTTGCTATAGTATCGACAATCATTTTCATTTCCTGCGTTATCTTTGCGGGGAACTGATGATTTTCAAGGTCGAGTATTGCCTTTGAAAGCTCGCCGACTGCGGAATGCTTAGGCGGAGTCGAGGAATGTCCTCCCCTTGCGTCGACGCTTATTTCAAAATCACAGTAACCCTTCTCGGCAATACCTACGCCTGCAACCTTGTTATTGATTACATGGGGAACTTCAAGCTCAAGAATCGCGCCGCCCTCGTCGAGAACGCTTTCGAGCATAATGCCGTCATTTTCAAGCGTCTTTGAAATCATAGGCGCGGAAGCCGCCCCAGTATCGAGCAATTCCTCATTATAGCCAAGGCAGATAATAACCGTCCTTTTCGGCTTGAAGCCCTCTTCAAGAAGGGTTTCAACGCTTTCAAGAACGCCGACAACATGATTTTTCATATCTGTCGCCCCGCGCCCCCAGATAAAGCCGTCCGCAATTTCGCCCTCAAACGGGGGATGAGTCCAGTCGGGAAGTTTTTCCTCCTGAACCGGAACAACATCCTGATGACCGATAAGAGCAATCGGTTTTAATGCCTCGTCGGTTCCCTTCCAGGTATAAATCAGTCCGGCTTTGCCTACGCAGCGGATTGAAAGATTGCTGTGAAGCAGCGGATATTTTTCTTCAAACACTTTATGAAGCTTTTCAAACTCATCCCAGTCGGTAAGCTTTTCATCGGTATTCGAAACAGTTTTGCACCTGATTGCTTCGCTGAGAGTTTCGATATATCTGTCAAGATTGACATCTTCATCGGGGAAACAGACAGTTTGCTCCTTAATCGGTCGATACCGCACAGCCCTTAAGGCGTTTCCCGCCAGAAGAACTCCGGCTGCGGACAGCGCGGCAAATTTAGCTTTTTTCTTCATAGATTATGCCTCGCATAAATATACAAAATAATAGTGTGATTATAACAGAGTTATGTAATAAAATCAAGAACTATAGCACTTTTAAGCATATAATCGGTATATTTTTTAAATAAAAAACAATCCCCTGCGCGTTGACCGCGCAAGGGACTGTTTTTAAGGTTTTGTATTTTTAGTTTATATACTCAACTGCCTGATCAATGGATTTTGATCCTGCAATATGAAGTTCGATAACCGACAGATCGAAGCCGTCAATTACTCCGTCTTTATAAAGATCGCCTGCAGCTCTGAAAAGCTTGCCCTCAATCGGAGTATTAAAGAGGGTTTCATTGAACAGTCCGTCGTAGTCATTGCCGTCAACAAATCCGTCGCCGTTAATGTCGCCGTAAAGAATAACCGTTGCCTGCTCATAAACGATTGTCGGGTCATTGATTGAAACGCACTTGATAACGCAGCCTGTACCGATATGGTCGCTGTCGCCGAGCTGAGTGTCGCCTCTGAATGCGATAACCTGTCTGCCGTCATTTTCAAGCTTTGCCTTTACGGAAGCGAACGAAGTATCGCTTGCATCAAGACCGACCATGTAGTAATAGTCCGTATCTGTTCTGTCAATGATGATACCGCTGTCCGTTGCAGGTATAATCTGCTTGATTTCTTCAAGTCCGTTTATAGCGTCGATAATCGCCTGAGTAGCTTCGCTGATTTCTTCAACCGTAGCATCGGGATCGTTGTCAACAACCTGTCCTGCAGCTATAGCATCTTCAAGCGCCTGAACCGATTCGGGAGTCATACCTGTTGTGTCGGTATTGTTTCCTTCTTCAATCTTTTCTTCAAGCTCGCTCTTATCGGGAACAAGGTTGTTGATTGCATCTTCAAGCTGTTCGATTGCATCTGCAATTTCTTCCGGTGTTGAATCGGGATTGTTGATGACATCATTTGCATTATCGATTGCATCTTCAAGATTCTGAACACTGTCGGGCGTGTAGCCTGTTGTGTCAGTATTTTCAGCATTGTCAACTGCATTCTCAAGAAGGTTGTTCAATGCGTCTCTGATAGCTTCTGTAGCAGCTTCAATTTCAGCAACTGTTGCATCGGGGTCAGCGTCAACCGCTTCGCCTGCAGCTACTGCATCCTCGAGAGCCTGAACAAGTGCGGAATCGTATTTGTCAGTGTCGCCGCCGAGTACATCGTTACCCTCGTCGATAGCCTTTTCAAGTTCTGTCTTATCGGGTGTAAGATTGTTGATTGCGTCGTCGATTGCCTGAATTGCGTCTGCGATTTCTTCAGGTGTCGAGTTGGGATTGTTGATTACATCGTTTGCATTATCGATTGCATCTTCAAGATCCTGAACACTGTCGGATGTGTAGCCTGTTGTGTCAGTATTTTCAGCATTGTCAACTGCATTCTCAAGAAGGTCGTTCAATGCGTCTCTGATAGCTTCTGTAGCAGCTTCAATCTCAGCAACCGTTGCATCGGGGTCAGCGTCAACCGCTTCGCCTGCAGCTACTGCATCCTCGAGAGCCTGAACAAGTGCGGAATCGTATTTGTCCGTGTCGCCGCCGAGAACATCGTTACCCTCGCTGATTGCCTGCTCAAGTTCTGACTTGTCGGGCTTGAGGCTGTTTATAGCATCTTCGAGCGTTTCGTACGCATTAAGGATTTCTTCGTCAGTTGCGTTGGGGTCATCAAGAACTGCCTGAGCTGCGTCAATAGCGTCCTGAAGATCTTCCGCTGTATCGTCAGTATAATCATCCTGATCAATTGCGTTTGCTTCATCAACAAGGTCCTGAAGGGCATCCCTGTCAATATTGCGTGAAAGTGAATTGATAGCGTCAAGAATCGCCTGAGTAGCCTGAGCAATCTGCTCTGCAGTTGCCTTTGTGTTACCGTAAACGATTTCGCCTACGTCAAGAGCATCCTCAAGAACTGCAAGTGATTCTGCAGTATACTTGTCAGCCTCTGCTGAATTCTCTGTAATTGCAGTGCCCTGAGCGATAGCCGCTGCAAGAGCGCTCTTGTCAAGAGCAAGCTGGTTAAGAGCATCCTGAAGAGCCTCAATAGCTTCGTTAATTTCAGCAGTTGTTGCATCATTGTCATCAAGAACCGACTGACCTTCATCAATAGCATCCTGAAGGTTCTGCGCGGTTTCGGGAGTGTAATCATCCTGATCGACTGCATTAGCCTGATCGACAAGCTCCTGAAGGGCTGCCTTGGGATCGGAAATGGTGATTGAAATTGTAATTGTGGTCGAGTTGTTTAATGAAATATCGTCCTTGTTATATACGGTAATATCAAATGTATATGTTCCCGTTGATGTCGGTGTACCGGTAATTGAACCGTCCTTGCCGATTGAAAGACCGTCGGGAAGAGTTGAGCCGTCCGCAAGAACGAAGATTGCATCCTGGTCGGTTTCAACCGAACCTGAATAGGGAACATTGAGATAACCGTCCGGAAGAGTAGTATTGAGAACTGTCGGAACCTTGAGCTGTTCCCAGACTGCATACAATACTATGTTCTTATCAACGCCGTAAACATCGCCCGGCTGAAGAACAGCTTCGGTAGCGTCTGCTGTGCGACCCCAGCCCTTGAAGGTATAGCCGTCTCTTGTGGGAGCAACCGATGAAAGGTTAAGCGCCTTACCGGGATCCTTAATCTGTGAATCGGGAACGTTACGTCCGCCGTTTGCGTTGTAGTCAACCGTGTAGCCCCAGCGCGCGTAGAGGTCTGCGTTACCGTTTGCGGTGAAGCTTGCGCCGTCAGCGTAAATAACATCGCCGCAGTATGCGAGCGCCCAGCCAAGGAAGGGCTGACTGTTATTTGTAAAGCTGTTAGCCATAAGATTTGCGGTGTAATGACCTGCCGCAAAGGTCTGAGTAACTGTTGTATCCTGCTCAGTATTCGAGTGGAATGTTACTGTGTAATCGGGAGCCTGAGCAACGAATTCTGCTTTAAGGGAGATGTTCCTGTTAACTACGAACTCCATCGGGTTGTTGCCCGCATTTATGCCTGTTTCAGCATTTGCAGCAGCAACTGCTGCGTCATATTCTGCCTGTTTGGCAGCAATTGAAGCCTGAACCTCTGCGAGATGTGCATTAAGTAAAGTTGTAACGCTTGTTGCCGTACTTACAGCAGAATTGCACCATGTTGAGTATTTGGTGCTTCTGTTATAGTTCTTTGTTGAAAGATTTGCTTCTGTTATAGCGCTTACTACATCGCTGTATGTTGAGAACGAGGTCTTGTAGCCGTTAAGAGTGTTAACAAGTGTATTTGTATCGGTAACAAGAGTTCTCTTATTGCCGGTGTTCCACATTGAAGTTTTGTCAGCGTCGCCGATGTTCTCCTCAACAGCTTCTTTCTGTTCGGTTGTTTCGGTAACAGCGTCAGTAATCTTTGTTGCCTGAGCCTGAAGAGCTTCAATCTCAGCTGAAAGCTGAGCAAGCTCGCTGCTCTCACCGCCGCCTTCAAGAATTTCCCAACGATTGAAGTAATATCCGCTGTCGGGAATTGCCTCAAGAGTTACGGTTACAATATCGTCAACGCTGACAACCGAACCGTCGGAAACTACGATATATGAGTCGCCGTAGATTGTACCGCCCTTGATTGAGCCGTGCTGTGAAGCAACAACTTTAATTGTGTAGATTGTTTTGCCCTCGCCGAGTGAATTTGACGAGCCGATAAGAGTGGTGTCTCTGTCGGTATCGTCAAGAGCGTCACCGACGGGAATGTCAGTGGGCTCTGTTCCGCTTCCTGCGAAGAAGGTTGTATCATTGCCTTCGTCGTCAGTGAAGTACATTCTGATATCGTCAAGGTCTGAATAGTCGAAATAAGTCGGAACGCCTTCAACATCGCCCTGATAGTCACCGCTGACGGGTGTATAGAGTTCGCCCGAAGCATTCTGAACAACAGCGGGCTTGCTGAAATCAGCAGTTGACTCCGTGCCGTCGCCTGCAAGAACATTACCTGTTACGTATGCTGCAAAAAGTCCGTCGGTATCTGATGAGCAGTTTTCAAGAGTTGCGTTTCCGCCGGAAACGGAACCGACAATTGAATTATATGCAGTAACATTGTTGCCTGCATACATACCGATATCGCAGGGAGTAACCGTCTGAGTTGATTTATTGATATAATAGTTGTTTGCAAAAATGCTGTTTACAGCTTTAACTATGCAGTTATTGACACCGATAGCGCCGCCGAAATCGCTGCCGCCGTTACAGTAGGTTACGTTACCTGTAAAGGTACAGTTCATTATATAAAGCTCGCCGCCCTTACAGACGTTTATACCGCCGCCGATTTCGGACGAAGTGTTATTTGCTACGGTACAGTTATTGAGGTAAGCATAGCCCTCGTTCTCACCTGCTCCGCCGCCGCCGGCAACATTGATTGAACGGTTTTCCGAAAGTGAGCAACCGTCCATAATAAGTGTGCCGTAGTTCATAAAGCCGCCGCCGTAAATTGCAACGTTACGAACGATACTTGAATTTGTCATAACAACGTATGCGGTTTTGTGGCTTTGGTTTTCGTTATTTTTGAGATTCTGAACGCCGTTTACAATAGCACCGCCGGCGTTGGATTCCGAACCGGAACGGGTAATTGTAACATTGTCGAGATAAAGTTTACCGGTTTCGTTAACAACAGCTGTAGCCGAACCGCCCATAATGGTCATATCGTAGATGTGTACCGTAGCGTTTGCCGCAGTTTTGAAAACGTTGTAATTCGAGCCGGTCTGAACAATACCCTGATCGTCAACGCCGGTAACCTGGGCGCGGACTGTTTTGCCGTTTGCGTAAAGCTCGGTTCCGTCAGTCAACGTAATTGTATTCGTGACAATAATCTCATCGGTGTCGCTGTCGGCAAGAGCCGCAATCAGCGCGGAAAGAGTACTTACACTTGTGCTTGCGGCAACCGATGATATGCCGAAAGCAGGGATAAGACTGATAAGCATGCAAATACAAACAAGCATACTTACAGCGCTTTTAAATGATGCCTTTCTTTTAGTCATTTTCTGCACCTCCAATGCATTGTAACAAAAAGCGAACAAAACGTGAAACGTTCGTGAAAAATTCAGGTAAAATGTGTATTAAATTTTTTCTCAATTGTATTGTATATCGCTATGTCCAACAAATGTCCAACAAAACGAGCTTTTTTTGAAATTTTTTTAATTTTTTTCATAAAATCCTTATTTTTTTGCAAAAAAAGCCCTCTGCGGCGCAAACGGCACGCAGAGAGCATTTTTTAACATAATTTTATGAAATTGAGTTATCTATCCTCGCTTCGGTAAGACTTGCCCAGTAATAGGTGGTCATATACTCGCCGCGATAGTAATTTATCGCCTGAGCGTCGCCCGCAAGCAAACGGTATAAATCGCATTCAAACAAATCGGGATTGACGCGCATTTCGCCTGATTTGATTTCAAGAATTTCTTCCACTCCGTTTTGTGCAAGAGTGTCTTTGAGGCTGTGAACAATTACGTCAAACTGCTTTTGCATTTTCCGGTCATACTGCTCATCTTCATATATGGCGGCAAAAGCGACTGCCCTTTTCACCCCTGCCCCCTGCTTATCAATCAGATACGCAAGCAGTTCTTTTGATTTTGAGCGTGAAAAATGCACGGGATTTCCGTCAACGTAAAAATCAAACACTCCGAAGGTTCTTGCAAAAATATGCGGATATTTAAAACTTTTCTTTGCAACAAGCGCATGATTTATTTCATCCTCAAGCTTTTCCTTTTCAATCGGCTTGAGCAAATAACCGTTTGCGTGTATTTTAAACGCTTCAATTGCATATTGCGAATATCCGGTAAGAAAAACAATCGCAGTGTCCGGATTAAGCTCTTTAATTTTTACCGCAAGAGCAATACCGTTCATTTCGGGCATATCAATATCAAGGAATGCAATATCAGCCCGGTTATCCTTAAGATAATCGAGAGCTTCCAGCGGATTTGAAAAACCCTTTGTATCACTGACTTGCGGCAACCGGTTGCATAGATGTACGACAAGATTCAGAACAAGTTCTTCATCGTCAACGCATATAATCTTCATTCTATCCCTCCCGGTATTGTAATCGTAATAACAGTTCCTTCGCCCGGACGGCTGTCAATAACCATTTCACCGCCGCACATTTCCTTAACGCGCTCTCTGACATTTCCGAGTCCGATATGCAGTTCATCGGGCGGCAAAGGCTTTTCGGGATCAAACCCGATTCCGTTGTCGCTGATAATTATTTTGTAACCGTCCTCCGCTTTCTTCGTTGCAACCTCAACCAGACCGTGATCACGGTTGCGTACGCCGTGGCGGATTGCGTTTTCAACAAGGGGCTGAACAGTAAGCGCAGGGACGGAAAAATCATTCGCCTCAATGTTATATTCAACCTGTATTTTCGGAAAACGCATCATTTCAATTTCGGCGTAAACCCTTGTGTGCTCAAGCTCCTTTTCAATCGGTATGAGCTCCGATTTTTCGAGCGAATCAAGATTGCTTCTCAGGTATGAACCGAATTTGCCCGTAACGTTAGCCGCTTTTATCGGATCCGTCAGACAAAGCGACTGAATTGTCGCAAGCGTATTATACAAAAAATGCGGCTGAATCTGCGACATCATTATTTTTATCCTCTGCTCCGCCATAATGGAGTTTTCATGCGCCCTGACGTATTCAAGGTGAAGCCAGATATAATAGAACAGGCTGCAGTTTACAACTGCGATTGTAAGATATGTTACGGGATATTCAACATAAAGCGGAGTTATGTCCATAACCGCGCCGATTACAATTACACCGGCGTTTACCAATGCAACCCAGATTCCCGACTTATTATGGCGATATTCAACCACAGAGCAGAACGCAAGGTAAAAGAGCAACGCAAAGCTTATATAGTAAACAGTAAAGCTTAAAGGTCCTCTCATAAAGCGATTGTTCTTCGAAATATAAAACGTAATCGGAGAGAAAAGCGCGGTAAGGTAAACGGCAGCATTTACGACCGCAATAATTCTTACAACAGTATGCTTTTTATACGGCTGAACCAGCTGACAAAACAGAACGAGAATACCGGGACGAAGGCAATATCCCACAATACTTACCATTGTCCTGTAAATCGGCGGCGGCGAATTCAACCCTTGCAGTATAAAATCGGCGCAATTCTGTAACACAAGTAATATGACCGACGCAATAATACCGATCATTATTGCCCTTTGCTTTTTTCCGATATACTTATCTAAAAACACAATCGGCAAAAGTCCGACAAGTTGAATTAAAAGCGAACCGACAATAATATAATCTGCCATCAGTATAATCCTTTCTCACGTTATGCGTATATTATACAACAGATTTAACGATAATTCAACAATGCCTAATCGTATAAACAGATAAAAAAGACCGGATTGCTTAAAGCCGTCCGGTCTTTTTCGCTGAATCGGAAAAATGCTCCGCTTATGTTGCTGTTTTTACTTTTCCGAAGCTGCCGGCTTACCGGCGGGGTAAAAGCGAATCGCTCCGGCCGGGAAAACTGACCGCTGAAGCAAATCTATAACGAATCGACGTCTTTGCCCGTGTAAAGATATCTTAAACGGAATCCCGCGTCAACATTTTTTATATCGTTATAACCGATTGTTACGCCGTACTGTACGGAAACATCAAGCGCTTTGTCGCCGAAACCGTAAACGTAATGATAGTGGGGATGAGAATCCTCAATCGGATTAGGCGTTCTCCTTGTAACCCACGGTTCCTCCTGCATAAAATACGCATTTTCGGTTATGAGTTTAATGGCAGTCCCCGAAGGCTTTGACACGGGAGAACCATTCCCTTTGATATATGAATCCTCCCATGTGCCGTTATTGTATTTGCCGATATATGTTTCGACCGCCTTCTGCTTTTTCATTTTAACAAACCAGAAGGTATTGCCTTTTCCGCCGATTACATAATCGACGTCATCTCTGTACGCCTGATAAAACTCAAAACCGTCGTTTTCTTCAACAAGCTTTAAGAATTTTTCTTCTGACATTTTGTTCACCCTGATTATTCGTGCATAAGAGCTTCAAGTTCGGCATCGGATTTGGCTGAAAGTTCTTCTTCGTTATAGAAACGGGTCTGGAGAACTCCGATTGCTTTTCCCTCATAGGTGAAAACGAAATCGTAATAGCCGGGTTCACAATCATCGGGATTAAGATAGAAGCTGCCCCAGGTCCATTCATCCGGATTCTCTTCATCCACGGGATAGTGCAGGTCGCAGTAGCTTGCAAAGTTCGGATCGAGATCGGAGAATTTGGCTGTGTTGTAATACTCCTGATCGTCACGGTGCTTGAGGATCCAGACGCGCAGAGCGTACTCTTTGTCGGTGTCGGGATAAAACTCAATCCACTCGTTTAACTCAAAAATGCAGCGAACATCATCAAGAGATGCCTCTCTGTTGTTGAAACCTTCCGCTGTGCCGGCACAGTTGCCCTTAATTACAATGCCCTTCAGAACCGAAGAATCCCTGTCGTCAAGGTCAATGACATTGATTTTGCCGGTAAGACCTGCATTTGCAGCGTTACTTGCATTACTCGGTACGGTTTCGTTTTCGTTGACGTCCTGACTTTCGACATTGTTGTCCGAGGACGGGACAGTGCCCTCATCGTTTGTCTTGCCGCCGCAGGCAGCCAGACAGAAAATTAAAGAAAGAACAAGCGCGATTGCTAAAAATTTTTTCATAATAATACCTCCTTAAAATACTTTAAAGTGTATGATAATATTATATATTATTGTCGCATACTATGTCAACGGTTTTAAACGGCGCGAAGGCATCGAAAACACCCGGGAAGAAAAACTTGCAAAAAATCACAGCCTTACCTTATAAGTTGAAAACAGGAAAAAGAACCCCGAAAGGATATCATATCCTTCGGGGTTTTCATATTTTTATTACGCGCCGTAAAGAAAAAGCCGTTAAACCGATATAAGGCTATTTCTGTAATGACAGCGTTATGCTGACATTTCCGCTGCCGAGAATTTCCTTTATGCTCTTATCGGTATCCCGGATTTTGGCAATTTTCGTAAACTCCCATGTGTTTACATCATAATAAACAGTCAGCTTATTGCCCTGATACAGAATCACATCGCCGGGCTCGGTTGTAATTCTTCTGTCATTTCTCGGCAATTCAAAAGGCAAATCTCCGACCTTCTCAAAGTTGCCATAATCACTCATTTCAATCGTGATGCTGCCTTCAGACAGCTTTTCTTTTAACGCCTCTGCCGAGGAATTATTTTCAAGGTCGGCATAAAGGATATAATCGTTAACTTCAATTTTTAACAGCATTTCGTTTTTCTCCTCATCTTCTGTATTCTCCGGCGTACTGTTTTTTGTTACAGCGCTTTCTGTTTGCGTATTTGTTTGCGTATTATTACTGTTTTTGTCGGTACATCCGGCAATAAAACACAGTATCAGAACGCTCAAAATCAAAATCAATATTTTTCTCATATTTTTTTACCAAATGCGTCTTTCGGCATACCCTCTGCAAAATGATTTCAGCCCGTTTCCTGCCGCAAGAGTTTTCCTTTCCGTTTTTTATATAAGAATGTCAGTATTACTGTTATTTCGGGATATTCCCGTTTTACTTTCTTATAAAACTGCTGTCAGTGTTACCTTTTATCCCGGCATATTGCTCAACCGTCATGTGAAGATCATACTTTTCACGCAGTAACGCAATCTGAGCCATCATCTCGGAGGCGTGGTGCCTGTCAAGAGCTTCCTGACTTTTCCAGCTGTCTATAAGAAGCACGGTTTCGCTGTCGGTCAGGGGAATAAAGTAATCATACCTGATATTTCCCTCTTCGGCGCGTATTCTGTCGGCAATTCCGCTTTGTTCCATTTCTTTTGCAAAAGCTGCGGCGTTCCCGTTTTCGCCCTTATAATAAATATTAATCGTTATCATAAGCTCATTAATCCTTTCCCGTCTGTCAGATATTGCCGGTCTTTCTTACGGCACTGTCCCCTTTTCAGTATTATAAAAAAAGCAATTCAGCGCAAAGGAACAACCCCGCAGTGGAACATATTTCAAGAGCATTTATTGCCATTATTCTTTCATTCTGCAAAAGCCGAAAGAATGAGTACGAACGCGAGAACAATTGAAATACGCTTTTTCATATTTTTTCTCCCGTAATTATATTCAGTTACAAGCCGTTATTATCAATCGTTAAACGGAAGATAATTCTCGTAAAGATATTTTGCGAACTGCGAACTCGTATATGCGGCGAATTTCTGATACTTATCGCTTTTCTGAGAGTCCGCAAAATCACATATACTTTTTATTACAATCGCCTTCGGTTTCGGTTCCGAGGAATACTTTGAAGCATAGAAAACGCTGTATGATTCCATGTCCAGACCGACAGTTTCGGGGAAAAGCGAGTGAATCTGTTTGTTGACAATATCGCGGTTTGCTACAACACTGTTTCCGCATGCCATCGGACCGATATGGAGGTAAAACTCGTTTTCGGGATTATTTTTCAGGTCCTTAATTATTTTCAGAATATCGCTGTCTATCCCGATGGAAACAGGACGGGGCAAAAAGCCGATATTGCCGAAGGTTATATCTCCCTCTTCAGCGCTTACGAATTTCCCCGCGGCATAGTTCCATATAACGTCGGGAATGATAACGTCGCCGTATATCTGTTCGGCGCCGATGCCCGCAGCTATTCCCGTCATTATAAGATAACGCGGTCTGAATCCGTTTATTATTTTCGACGCAAGATGGGAAGCGGCGGTCATCCCCATTTCAGACTGTTTTGAAGCTATTAAACGTCTGGTAATTCCGTCTTTTACAAAGCTTGCCTCGTAGTAAACCTGATTGTCCCCGGGGAGCCTTACTTCCTTCCAGTTTTCGTATAGTCTTTTAACGCTTTCTTCTTCAATGTCAACTGCCGTAACAATAGCAACATCGTATATATAATCCACTGTATTCCCCCTCCGGTTTCTTAGTTTTATATTATCACAGACTATGCCGTTTTGTAAACAAAAACATGAAACCGTATTTATCCCGTACGTTACAAAAAAACATAATATCAGCCTTGATTCCGTCGGACTTTTGAGTTATGATAAAAAAGGCAAAATCATTTAAATCGATTATGTCGGGGCGAATAATCCCTGCGATAAGGATTATCGCGTCAAAAGGCTGTCTGCTTCGGCAAAAACTGCCGATTAACAGGAGATTTATTATGAAACCGCTGAAATTCTATCTTATTACGGACACACATTATTTCAAAAATTCCTTAGGCGCATACGGTAAGGAATACGAGGAATTCATGGAAAGCGAACAGAAATGCTTTGCGGAAACGCAAAGTATAAACGAGGCTGTATTCAGATTCCTTGAAGCGGCCGACGAAGCGGATATTCTGCTCATTGCCGGCGACCTTACATTCTGGGGCGAAAGGGAATGTCACGAGGATTTTACAAAGCTTTTACATAAGTTCAAAGAAAAAAGCGGCAAGAAGATTTATGTTGTTACCGCAGGTCACGATTTCAGTAACAACTCGTTCGGCTTCAATGAAAACGGTCGGTTTGCTATTGAAAGCGTGGATTTTTCCGAGCTTTATGACTATTACAAGGATTTCGGGTATTCGGACGCTATTGCCTTTAACCGAGAGCATCTGTCGTATGTGGCGCAGTTATCCGACGACGTGCGGTTACTTGTTATTTCAAATGATATTGCAGAAAAAAAGCATATTGCGTATGACGAACAATTCCTCAGCTGGATAAAAGAGCAGGCGCAAAAGGCTCAGGCAGACGGTCAGATGATGATTGCCATGGAGCATTACCCCGTTCTGCCCGGTCAGCCCGTGCTCGCCCTTATTGACGACGCATGGCAGGCGGACAGCAAAAAGCTCGTCGAAACGCTTGCGGATAACGGCGTTCACCTTATTTTTACAGGTCACATGCACAACCAGAGCATTAATAAGGCAAAGACTCAAAAGGGGAACTCGCTGTATGACGTATGTACCGGTTCCGTTATCGGATGGCCTTCATTCATAAGACTTGTTACAGTTCAGGATGAAAACACGGTTAAAATCGAAAGTATTCCCACACCCGAATTTGACTGGGAGAAAAACGGTCTGAGCAGTAAGGAATACCTTATAGCGCAGTTTGAAAAAATGATTCGCACCCTCATCACCGCGATGAGGGACAACCCCGAAAGGTTCATGCAAAAGGTCAATATTTCAAGCTCACCCGCAAAAGCAAAGCTTTTCCGTATAATCGGCAAAAAGCTAAATAAAATGACTGTCGGCCAGTTTGCGCATCTTTTATTCACAAGCGCTGACAAAAAAATCAGGAATGATTCTTTTGTCGAACTTGCGGTCAATATCGTAAGAAGTGTTTTCGAAGGAAATCAGCCTTTTGTCGAGGGCACTCCCGAGGGCGATTTGCTTCTTAAGGTTTTTAAACGGCTTAAACCGTTTTTCAGAAAGATGAAAGATTCGCAGGGCAACCCGCTTGACTTCTTCGAAACAATGAAGCACACTGTCGGCAACTACGGAATTGACGACTATAACGCAACGTTAAATCTTTCGGAATAGCTTTGAACAATTAAAAAACGACGGTACCGTTATGGCGATGCCGTCGTTTTTTATTATTTTGCTTTACACATTTATTATTTGCGTTGTCATGGTTTCGGTGTCAAGCATCCTTACGGTAGGCTGTTTGAACAGCGGCCACTCATATCCGCTGATGCTTGTGCAGGCGCATTGGATAATCTTTACGCCTTCAAGCTCACATTCAAAATTATTAATGTGGTCATGTCCGAAAACCATCGCCTTAAGGAAAGGCGCAAGAGTTTGAAGTTCGCCCGTATTAATGTCAGGCGGGCACGGGCGTTCGTTTATGTTTCCCGAATACGCAAAACCTTTTTTAAAACGGAACTTATCCGGCTCGAACTGCTCGACAACATCAATAATATCGGGAACGATAATATGCTGAAAAAGGATTGCCTTTTCGTTTTTTATTTCTTCCTTTGCCCAATTTATAACGTGAGGTCTGACAATATCATAATGGCTTTCGTGTCCGTCGTATTCCGAGCCGCTGTCAATAAACAGCAGCGTTTCGCCGCCCATTCGCAGAACATAGTTTTCACCCCGGGTAAGCGAGTTTTTGTATTCGCCCATTATGCTGAGAATTTCTGACTTTGTCATTATGCACTCGTCGTCATGATTGCCAAATACAAAAGCAAACGGAACATTGTTTGTTGCGTCAAGCGCCTTTCTCAGATTGGAAACATACCGTTCCCTGTCATTTCCGTAATCCGGACCGTGCATAAGATCGCCGAGAAAAACCGCAAGGTCGCACGGGACAGTTTTAAATGCGTATTGCAACGCTTCAAAATTGCGTTTCTGCCTGAAAAGTTCAACCTCGGTTCGCATATGAACATCGGCGACAATCATTATTTTCATTTTCCCACCTCAATTCACCGGGTAACAAAAAACCGCATATTAACTTACCGGCTTGTATTCTGCCGATTTGATTATAATACCGTCTGCGGACGTTAGTCAATGAAAAAAGACTATATCCGAATGTTTAATTGTTGTGAATCGGATTATTTCATGCTATACTTAAAACAGAACTGAACGCTTGGAGGAGGAAAGGGAATGATTAAAGCTGACTCTACGGGTAACCCTGTTCATTTAAAGGCCGAATGGATAAAAGCAGCCGGCAAACCGGATGACGTATGTCCCCTGTTTACAAAAAGCTTTTCAGTTGATGGCGCAGTCAAATCCGCAACGCTGAATATTACTGCGCTGGGCGTTTACGAAGCGCTCATTAACGAAAAGCGCGTCGGAGAGTTTTTTATGGCTCCCGGATGGACAGCATATCAAAAACGCTTGCAGGTTCAGTCTTATGACGTTACAAAGCTTTTAAAAGCGGGCGAAAACACCCTTTCTGTTACTGTCGGCAAAGGCTGGTATTCCTCTCCGATGCCCGGCTGGACAGGTCCCGACAATGACAAAACAGAAAGAATCAACCGTGAAAACGGTTTTATTGCCGAGCTTGTTCTTGAATTTGAAGACGGAACAAAAAAGACAGTGCCCACTGACGGAAGCTGGCGTTGGCAGGAAAGCCGTGTCCGTTTCAGCGAATTATACGACGGCGAAACATACGACGCTTCATTTGAAGCAAAAGAAAAACACAGTGTTGCATGCTTTGACGGACCGAACGAAACTCTCATTTTGCAGGAAGGCGAAGAAATCCGCGAAATTGAAAGATTGCCCGTAAAAAAAATCATACGCACACCTAAAGGTGAAACCGTTATAGATTTCGGTCAGGAAATCAGCGGTTATGTTGAATTTACGCTCAATGCAAAAAAGGGCGACGGGATTGAAATACTGCACGGTGAGATGCTTGATAAACACGGTAATTTCTATAATGAAAACTACCGTGCGGCAAAAGCTGTTCTCCGGTACACCTGTAAAGACGGCTTGCAGACCTATAAACCGCACCTTACTTTTTACGGCTTCAGATATATCAAGCTTGCAAGTTATCCCTGCAAACCCGAAGCAGAGCAGTTTACTGCTATAGCCGTTTCGTCGGTTCAAAAGCAAACCGGATTTATAAAAACCGGACACAAAGGCATAAATCAGCTCATTTCAAATATACTCTGGAGTCAGAAGGATAATTTTGTCGACGTCCCGACTGACTGTCCTCAGCGTGACGAACGCCTCGGATGGCTCGGCGACGCGCAGGTGTTTATAAAAGCGGCTGCGCTCAATTACGACGTGGAACGTTTTTTTAAAAAATGGTTCAGGGATATGAGGGCGGAACAAAGGAAAGACGGTTCTCTCGGTTCCATTGTTCCGGACTATCTTCCGAACTCCTCGCCGAGCGCCGGTTGGAGCGACGCGGCTGTTATCTGCCCGTGGGTTATATATCAGGCATACGGCAACCGTGAAATGCTTTCCGAGCAATTTGAAAGTATGAAAAAATGGGTGGATTACATCACCTCGGTCACGACAGAGAAATACCTTTGGGAGGGCGGAAAGCATTACGGCGACTGGCTCGGGCTTGACGCAAAAGAAGGCAGCTATAGGGGCGCGTCAAGAGACGGTTTTCTTGCCGGCGCATATTATTACTACTCAACTTCTCTGCTTATAAAAGCAGGCAAAGCGCTCGGCAGAAATATGGATGAGTATATAGCTCTCAAAAATAATATATATAAAAAATTCAACTCGGTTTATAAAGAATACAAAACTCAGACGGAATACACCGTGGCTCTTTATTTCGGTTTGACGCCTGACGCAGGAAAAACGGCGAAGGAGCTTGCCGACAGAGTAATTAAGGACGGCGTTCAGCTGAAAACGGGTTTTATCGGCACGCCGTATATTCTGCACGCGCTGACCGATAACGGATATGCCGGTCTGTCATACGACCTTCTTTTGAGGGAAGAATATCCGTCATGGCTTTTCCCGATTAAGATGGGCGCGACAACGGTTTGGGAGCACTGGGACGGGATAAAAGAAAACGGCGATTTCTGGAGCGCAGATATGAACTCCTTTAATCATTACGCCTACGGCGCCGTCATTGACTGGATTTATGAAAAAGCTGCGGGAATTACTCACAGCGAATCCGCGCCCGGTTATGAAAAAGCGATTATCGAACCGCACCCCGACAGGCGTTTGGGTTATGTTGACGTTACACTTGAAACGAGAAACGGAAAAATCACAAGCAGATGGGAATATATCGGCGATAATATAAAATATGAAATATCGGCGGATATGCCCGTTACCGTGATTATAAACGAAAAAAAGCGGGAATTATCGCCGGGCAAATACACTTTTTAATCATGTATCCGGTTGCAAGTCTGACGAAATCGAAATTGACTAATTACACGGCGACATACAGCAGATAAACATAAATACCAGGGAGGGAATTAATATGAGTATTTCCGGCGAAGATATGAAAACGCTTCTTAAAGCGCAGCAAGGCGAGCTTGACGCAGTTCTTATGTATAATGCTCTGGCTGACGCAGTTAAGGACAAAAACGACGCAGAAGTCTTCCGTCAGCTCGCGTCCGAGGAAGGTCACCACGCATCTGTATTCAGGGGTCTGACAAACAAGGTTCTTAAACCGAAAAAGACTCTTGCAACGGTTGTTCCGCTGCTGTATAAGGTAATCGGGAAAAAGAAGCTGTATCCGATTATCGCAAAATTTGAATACGGCGCAGTTGATACTTATGCGCCGGTTGCAGAAAAGTTTCCCGAAGCCGAAAGCGTAAAAAATGACGAACGCCGTCACGGCGACACAGTAATCGGATTACTCAAATAAACACAACCCCGAAGCAGCTATCTGCCTCGGGGATTCTTTTTTATACTGTTTGATTTAAGAATTCCTCTCCCCTTCGCCGTCAAGCCGACACGGTTCGGATAACTGTCGGATTCTTCAACGCTTACATATCGGGAGCTGTTCTTTTTTTCTGTTCGGACGGCAGTTGAAGTCAGAGGGATTTCAATCTATTTTCTTTTTCTGCTTTTGACAAGCGAATTATACTTTTTCTTCTGTATCGCTTTTGTTATCGGCGCCGACAGCACGCCTAAGCAAACGCCGATTATCCATACATATTTCCGGCTTATCAGAAACCCGAAAAGAACAATCAATAAAAAGACAACCGTCCAGTACGCAATCTGAATTTTACCGTTCGCTTTATTCAGTTCATCTAAAATATCAACGCCTTCGGATTTGTGAGGCGCATTTTCAATAAACTCAGCCGCCCCGACAGTTCCCGAACACGAGCGGAAATCCTCGCTGCATTCCTTGGCGCGTGCGGCATAAGAACTGTTATTCAGTATTTCAAGAACCGCCGAACGGATTCCCTGAACCGAATCGCTTGCAAGCGTAACTCCTGCGCCGATTTCCTTTGCGCGCCTTGCGACTGCATGCTGTTCGCCCGTCTGCGGATACAGAACCATAGGAGTCGCCATGTAAAGACTTTCACTAACGCTGTTCATACCGCAATGCGTGATAAATGCGTCTGCTTTTGACAAAACATCAAGCTGGTCAACATAGGGATAAACCTTGATGTTTTCCGGCAACTCGCCGAGAGCGGAAATATCAAGCGCATTTCCGCAGGATATTATCACGTCAAGGTTTTCGCCTTTAAGAGCTTCGATACATTTAGAATAAAAATCGGGTCTGTCGTTTATAACTGTTCCCATTGAGATGTATACGAGCGGTCTTTCCTTATCCTTGTCCGGCTGGACCTTTGAAAAAACAGACGGTCCTACAAAGAAATAATGGTCTGAAAAGCTTTCGGAATACGGCTGGAACCTTTCGGACGTATAAACAACCGAATCGGTTTTGTTATCGCTCTGAACAAGCGACAGCGCATTCTTTACATTATAGCCGTAAGGCTCAAGCGTTTTGAGCGCCTTCGATATTTTCGGCAGTCCGAAAATCATATCCGCAAGCTCTTTGGGCGAGTTTTTCATATACTGCGAAGCCATCTGATTAAAGGCGAACGTGCTTGTAGAAACAACCAGCGGGATATTGTGCTTCCACGCGTTCAGCTTACCCCAGAAACAGACGGAATCCGAATAAACGACGTCAGGCTGAAAGGTTTTGAATTCCTCATCAAGAAAAGAATCCATATTAAGAGTAATGCGGATATCCTGAATTGTCATCTCCGTAGTAGAAACATTTTTAAGCCCCGCTTCTTCCTTTTCGGTCAGTTCTCCGAGGAATTCGTCGCAGGACACAAACTCAGCGCCCGTCGATTTGATTTTATTTTCAAACTCGTTAAACGAATAGAATCTGACTGTATTTCCCCTTTTAACCAGTTCAGCCGCAACCGGCAGCATGGGATTTGTATGACCGTGAGCGGGAATACAAAAGAACGCTATTTTTTTCATTTATTATCGCCGTCCTTTTCAAGAAATGCCTTGCCGAACAGTTCCGAAAAAGCCTCTTTCGGAGGAATTGCAATTCCTCTCTGCTCGTCGCCGAAAAGAAGAATCGTGTCGCCCGGCTTTATTCCGAACAACTCGCGCGCCTGTTTAGGTATGACTATCTGCCCTTTTTCGCCGACAGTCGCCGTCCACGCATACTGACCTTTCTTTGGGTTCATTTTATCCACCTCTAAAAGTATGATTTGTATAACTTATCATACTTCAGTATTATAAAAATGTCAATTGAATACTAAAAATTTTAAAAACCTTTAGGTTCTCTTAAGGTTGGGCATATATACTCAAGCCGTACTCGGAAGAGTATTAACAAAAAACTGACAGAAATATATATAAGGAGCGGTAAATATGAAACGCAAAATATTAGCAGTTATTCTCGCAATAGCGATGATTTTAACATTAACTTTAACAGCCTTTGCCCAAGGCGGTCCCGGAGGAACTCCTCCGAGCGGTTCGCCACCCGGCGGTTCTCCTCCAAGCGGTTCTCCTCCTGACGGAGCTCCCGGCGGAACTCCTCCTGACGGAAACGGAGGTCCCGGCGGTGGTTCAAGCGCAAATGTGAGCTACAACGGAGCAACAACAATAAGTTCAGGCGAAACACAGACAAATCAGACTTATTCATCTTCTGACGCTGACGAAAATGCACTGCTCATAGACACCTCCGACAGCGTAACAATTACAAATCCCACGGTTACTAAATCGGGCGACTCGGACGGCGGAGACAACTGTAACTTCTACGGCATCAATTCAGGCATCACGGTAAAAGGCGGCGGAACTGTCACAGTTACGGGCGGTACGGTTGAAGCAACCGCAACAGGCGCTAACGGCGTATTCTCCTACGGCGGCAACGGCGGACAGAACGGCGCTGAAGGTGACGGCACAACGGTTATCATTAAAGATACGGTCATAAACACCACAGGCGACAACGGCGGTGGAATAATGACAACGGGCGGCGGCATTATGCAGGCCGAAAACCTCACAGTCACAACCTCGGGACGCTCATCTGCGGCAATCCGTACAGACAGAGGCGGCGGAACAGTTACCGTAACAGGCGGCAGCTACACCACAAGCGGACTCGGTTCTCCTGCAATTTATTCAACTGCAGATATCACAGTTTCGGATGCAACACTTGTTTCAAATCTTTCGGAAGGCGTATGCATTGAAGGTAAAAACAGCGTAACAATCAACAACTCCGATTTAACCGCAAACAATACACAGATGAACGGCAATGCAACCTTCCTTGATTCGATTATGATTTATCAGTCAATGTCGGGCGACGCAGACAGCGGAACTTCCTCGTTCACAATGAACGGCGGAACACTCACAAGCAAAAGCGGTCATGTATTCCATGTTACAAACACAAATGCAATTATCAATCTGTCGGGTGTAACAATCAATAACGAGGACAGCAGTAATGTTCTTCTTTCAGTCTGCGACGACGGCTGGAGCGGTTCTTCAAATATTGCAACACTCAATGCAGACGGACAGATTCTTAACGGAACAATCCTTGTAGGCGACAATTCAACATTGACTCTTAATCTTACGAATTCTTCCGCATTCACGGGAACAGTCAGCGGTGAAATCATAAATGCAAAGGGAACAACAGTTTCAACCGAGGTCGGTACAGTCAGCGTAACGCTTGACGATACAAGTAAATGGTCGCTTACCGCTGACACATACATCACCGAATTCAACGGAAATGCTGCAAATGTCATCAACAACGGCTATACACTCTATGTAAACGGCGTAGCACTTGAAGGCACATCCGATTCGGGTGAAATGCCCGCACAGACAGAAAACACAGCAGTTACAACAACCACAGCAAACACAACCGACACCGCTGATACAGTTACAAGTGAAGAAAGTAACAACACAGTTCTTTTTGTAATCATCGGCGTTGCGGCAGCAGCAGTAATTGCAACAGTTTTAACAGTGATTATAAAAAAGAAAAACGGTTCAGATGAACCTGACACCGAAGCAAAAAGCGAAAACAGTAACGAAGAATAAACACTAAAAGACAAAAATCCCTAAGGAAGCGATTATTCGTTTCTGTTTCGGCATTGCATACGACACACTTTTCGGGCTTTATAGTTATGTTTCGTTGCTTTGGCTTTTAAAATGTGGTATAATAAATTTGAACAGACTTAATTTAAAAGCATAAAGGCTTCAGACACTTATAAGGAGAAAATAATATGGAAAGCAACAAATGTACTCCCGGAAAAGACGGAAACAAATATGTCCCTTTTGAAGAGCGAACCGGTAAAAGTTCCGTGGTATTCTTCACCAGAGATCTTTCGGAAAAAGGACTTAAAAAAATTTATGATAAAGTAAGCGCAGTGCTCTGCGGCAAGGTTGCCGTCAAGCTGCACACGGGTGAAGCCGAAGGACCGAATATTATTCCACGCCCCTGGGTAAAGGAATTGTTGGCTTCACGACTTCCCGAAGCTACCATAATTGAAACAAACACATATTATGAGGGCAGCCGTTATACTACCGAGGAGCACCGTAAAACTCTCGAAATAAACGGATGGACTTTCTGCCCCGTGGATATCACCGACAGTGAAGGCGTAGCCGCTCTGCCGGTAAACGGAGGCAAATGGTTTAAAGAGATGCATGTAGGCAAAAGTATGCTCAATTACGATTCCCTTCTTGTACTGACTCATTTTAAAGGTCACACAATGGGCGGTTTCGGCGGAAGCAATAAAAATATCGGTATCGGCTGTGCTGACGGTCGAATAGGCAAAGCGGAAATACACACCGCAAAGGGCAGCGACAACATGTGGAGTATTGCCGAGGAAGAGCTTATGGAACGCATTTCGGAAAGCACCAAAGCAACGGTTGACTTTTTTGCGCCGCATATCTGCTATATCAATGTTATGCGTAATATGTCCGTATCCTGTGATTGCGAAGGACCCGAAGCCGAACCGGTTATAACACCCGATGTCGGACTTGTTGCGTCTCTGGATATTCTTGCAGCAGACAACGCCTGCATAGATTTGATTTATAATCTGCCTTACGGCGGCGGAAAGGCGCTTATTGAGCGTGTTGAAACGCGTCACGGACTTCGCCAGCTCAGCTATATGAAGGAGCTTGGGATGGGTAATGACAGATATACTCTTATTGATATTGACAACGGCGACGCTGTTATTACGGCTGCCGATGCAGTTAAGAATATTAAGCCCGTATGGAACCCCGACCGATACAACACATTCTGGGGGCGGAACAAAAGAGGATAAATATATTTAAACTTACAGACTTTTTTATTTCAGGTTTAAAAAGCAGTGCATTTGAGGTTCAGCGATGCGCTGCTTTTATTTTTGTCAAATCATTTCGGGAAAATGTTTTCACGGGAAAATTTGTGTGTTATAATTCATATATCGGATGTGACAGTATGAAAAGCGAAAAAGCCATATAAGGAAAATTAAAAATGACCGACAGGCAAAACGAATTCAAAAGTAATACTCTGCCGGTAAAGAAATCTGCATGAAAAATTAACCCCGAATCAATCGGTTCGGGGTTAAACTTTGACTTGCGGGATTGTTGTTTATATTACACTTTACGCTGTCGGGCGCCTCTCCCCTGCACCGTCCAAAGGCGTCTTGCTTCGGCAAGCCGAAAGAGCGGTCAGAAGCCCGAACCTATCTAAAAAATTGAAAATTGTTAAGGAAAGTCCCATTTTACGGATATACAAAACAATATGCTTATGATATAATATATCCAAATTTTAAAAACTCCACTTCATATGAAAGGGAAGAAATATGGTACGCAATAAGATTTACTCGTTAATTGACGGTGATGCGGAAACAAATAAATGGAGTCCTATCTATGACTATTTTATGATGATAGTCATAATAATCAGTTTAATCCCACTTGCTTTCAAAACAAAATCCACCGTATTTGATATTATTGATATCATTACTGTTACGATTTTTATTATCGATTATATAGCTCGCTTCATTACAGCTGATAAGTACCTAAAAAAAGGTTTATTGTCCTTTTTAATTTACCCAATCACACCACTGGCTATTATTGATTTAATTTCAATTCTCCCAAGTTTGACCATTTTGTCATCCGGCTTTAGAATACTCAAAATATTTAGGTTGTTCAGAACATTCAGAGTCTTCAAAGCATTTAAAATGTTCAGATATAGCAAGAGTGTTATAATAATAATGAATGTTATAAAAAAACAAAAAACGGCACTTCTTGCGGTTTTGAGTTTTGCGGTTGGATATATTCTTATCGCTTCGCTAGTGGTTTTTAATGTTGAACCTGAAACATTTAACAACTTTTTTGATGCCTTATATTGGGCAACAGTAAGTTTGACTACTGTAGGCTATGGCGATATTTATCCTATTTCGTCGGCAGGAAGGATTGTAACAATGGTTTCCAGTTTTATCGGAATAGCAATCGTTGCGTTGCCGTCCGGTATACTAACTGCAGGATACATGGATGAAATAAAAAACAATAATGATAAATGATTAATGTTGGAGGTATTTATGAAAGTTGGATACAGAAAACCAAGTATAAAAAAATCAATAAAAGCTCGCACAACAGGAAAAATGAAAAGAAAAGTCAAGAAAGCTGTTAATCCTTTTTACGGCAAAAAAGGAATGGGATACATAAAAAATCCTAAAAGAGCTGTTAAGAACAAAATATATCATAAAACAACTTTTGGAACAAATGATGTTATTCGAGCTGTCAACAGTACAAATCATTCTTCAAAAAAAACAACTAAGTCAGCCAAAGTCACAACAAATACAGGGTTAAACACCAAAAATATGAATCCTATAGCATATGCATGCATTACATTCTTTTTAGGTGTTTTTGGTGTCCATAGGTTTATTGATGGTCAAGTCGGGCTTGGATTATTATACCTTTTCACCGGCGGTATCGTGGGAATAGGATGGCTTGTTGATACGATAAAGAGTATTGTTTTAGCAATATCATCAGCCAATAATGATACAACAATAGAGAATAAAGAAATCAACGAAAACAGCGATTCAAATATCTAAACAAGGGGGGTTATAAATGAAACTAATTGAACTTAAATGCCCAAATTGCAGTTCAACAATGCAGGTTAACAATGATACTAAAGAGGTAGTATGTGATTTCTGCGGAGCAAAATTTGCTGTTGATGATGAGGCGCAACATATCCATTATGATAACGCTGAGCAAGCAGGATATGAGTTTGAAAAGGGCAGACAAAAAGCTCAGGCAGAACAATATCAAAATATTCAAGGTCAACAATCTTATGTTCGGCCAAAAAAGAGAAAAACTTGGTTATGGGTATTAGGATGGATATTCATTTTTCCCGTTCCCTTAACAATAATATTGCTTAAGAAAAAAGAAATGAATAAATGGCTTCGCATCGGAATAATTGCTATTGCTTGGATTGTTTATCTCATTCTTGGATTCGCAGGCGGTTCTTCGGATACAAATTCAACTATACCTAATAATGAAGCAACCACCGAACCAACGAGCATAATTGAACAACAAGAAAACTCGTTTGACGGGGAAACCGCTATTGAATCCTTTGTGAAAACGCTTAACAATAATTTAGGAAACGATATAGAGTTTGTTGAGGATTTCGAAGTTCAAGATAAATCAAGTTCTCATTATAAAGTTGAATTTAGACTTGGAGCATATAAAGATGCTGTTGGCAAGGCGTATAAATATGGGAATGTCAACATTGATATAATAGCAAGAAAAGATTTAAACAATAATGCTATAATACGATTGTATGCTAATAATGCCTCAATAAAGGAATGTAACGAGTTAATAAAATCATCTGCTAATATTTTCGATTCGGACTTAACAGAGGCAGACATTACAGAAATAACAGATTATATGTTAGAAAATAAATCGGCAAATGGATATTATAAAGGTAATGTAGGCATTTTGCTTCTTGGAAGTGACAAGAACGGATATGAATTAATGATTAAAAACGGGAATGATTAATTTGTTATTTCCCCGTTGCACACCGTCTGCACTTCTGCTCCGAAATAGAAAACACTGTAATACACTGTTTGACACAGGATGAAATATGGGAAAGTTTAATTCGCAGGATTGACGGCGGAAATGCAACTGAACAGAGCTGAATACAACAGAAAAAAACAGGATTGAACGAAATGTTCAATCCTGTTTTTGGTGCGGAAGTGGGGTAACTTGTAACTGCCTTTGCCGATGCTTCAAGCCGTTTCGGGTTTTGCGGTTGGTTGACGGTTGCGGTTAGCGGGTTTTATGCCGTATTCAGACAAAATTCAAAAAGCTAAGAGCATATCCAAACGGATATGCTCTTACTTGCGAAAGACGTACAATAAGGCGCAAAACCATAGAAAGAAAAGCTAAAAGACACGCCACACATTCAGAATCGAATTATCCTCATCAATGATCTTCGTTTTTCAATACCAGTCGTGCTTCTCGTCGCGATCCAGCGCAGCAATGGCTTCCATTTCTTCCGCCGTCAGCTCAAACCCAAAAAGATCAAGGTTTTCTTTGATGTGTTCCGGGTTGCCTGATCCGGGGATCACAACAATACCGCGCTGCAGATCCCAGCGCAAGATGACCTGCGCAGAAGATACGCCAAAGCTGTAAGTGCCGCAAGCCGTTTTTTCATGTTCGTTATCTGCCTCCACCCTTACTTGAATTATTTCAAGTATTCCTCAAAGAAACTCTGCAGCTTATCAAATGGGATCGCGCCCTTGCCGCCGCCGTCATAAAGATCGGTATGGGAAGCACCCGGAATGATGAGCAGTTCCTTGTTTTCGGTGTACTTGCTGTCCTTCACCATGTCAGCATAGGCGTCCCTGCCAAAGTAGCAGGAATGCGCCGCATCGCCGTGCATCACCAAAACCGCAGAGCGAATCTCATTGGAGTACTGCAGGATCGGCTGATTGATAAAGCTCTCGCAGCCGATCACATTCCAGCCGCCGTTGGAGTTGAGGGAACGGGGATGATAGCCGCGACCTGTCTTGTAATAGTCGTAGTAATCCTTCACAAAATACGGCGCGTCCTCCGGCAGCGGATCGACGACACCGCCGCCGAGCTTGTATTCGCCGCTTTTCAGGTCTTCCAGACGCTGTGCGCACATAGCGGCTCTCTTCTGATAGCGGGCTTCCTCGCTGTCCTCAGAATCGAAGTATCCCTTCGCGTTGACACGGGTCATGTCATACATGGTCGAGGCGACCGTCGCCTTGATGCGGGTGTCCAGCGCCGCGGTATTCAGCGCCAGACCGCCCCAGCCGCAAATGCCGATGATACCGATCCGATTCGGATCGACCTTGTCGCACAGGGAGAGGAAATCCACCGCCGCCATGAAATCCTCAGTGTTGATATCCGGGGAAGCCATGTAGCGCACGTTCCCGCCGCTCTCACCGGTGAAGGAGGGGTCAAAGGCAAGCGTCAGAAAGCCGCGCTCCGCCATCGTCTGCGCATACAGCCCGGAGCACTGCTCCTTGACGGCTCCGAAGGGGCCGCAGACCGCGATGGCCGGGAGCTTTCCCTCTACGCCCTTCGGAACGTACAGATCCGCTGCCAGCGT